>Ga0310695_10000013_pt1 | contig 414833 bp, 322 predicted proteins | sample RumenRJG_04DNA_FD_203882 | JGI IMG/M metagenome (GOLD analysis project Ga0310695, IMG submission 203882) | Bovine rumen microbial communities from Lethbridge, Alberta, Canada - RJG_04 (v2) (version 2) | ecosystem: Host-associated > Mammals > Digestive system > Stomach > Rumen | place: Canada...
AAAGAAAAAGGAGTTGCGATTTCTCGTAACTCCTTGATTTTTAAGGCGCTTCAGGATGGGCTTGAACCAACGACCCCCTGATTAACAGTCAGGTGCTCTAACCAACTGAGCTACTGAAGCAGGTATTGCTGTTAAGCGGGTGCAAAAGTACGGCGAATTTTTGAAACTACCAAACTTTTTAGCGAAAAATTTCACTGAAACCTAAAATTTTTGCAAATTTCGGCCAAAAATGGCGGTTTTATGACGGGAATCATGTAATTTTGCAGCCACAAACAAGAATAATAGATAAGGTATGAAAAGATATATCTTCGCACTCACAATGCTGCTGGCTGCCTCGCTGACGGTTCAAGCTCAGAAAAAGAGTGACCATAATTTCGAGGTGGGCAAACATCTGGATATTATGAACCACGTGTATAAGAACCTCGATTTGCTCTACGTGGACACCCTCAACCCGAAAGACGTTATCGGAACGGGTATCAATGCCATGTTGCGCAGTCTGGACCCTTACACGGAGTATTATGCCCAAGACGAGACCAAGAATCTGCGCATGATGCTGACGGGCAAGTATGCGGGTATCGGTGCCCTGATACGCAAACACATGAAGCTGAACCGCATCGTTATCGATGAGCCTTACGCCGATATGCCTGCTGCCGAGGCCGGACTGAAGAAGGGCGACATTATTCTGAGCATCGACGACGAGATGATGACAGACAAGGAGGTAGGTTACGTAAGCGACCATCTGCGCGGTGAGCCAGGCACCAGCTTCCTGCTGAAAATCATGCGCCCGTCGACTGGCAAGATGATGAGCTTTAAGATTACCCGCAGAAACATCAAATTGCCCGAAATGCCTTACTACGGTATGCGCGAGGGCAATATCGGCTACATCAATCTGAACCAGTTTACCGAGGGTTGTGCCAAGGAGTTGCGCAGAGCCTTTATAGACCTGAAGAAGCAGGGCGCTACATCGCTGATACTCGACCTTCGCAGCAATGGCGGCGGTTCTGAGCAGGAGGCCGTAGACATTCTGAACCTCTGGTTACCCAAGGGCGTTACCGTGGTAGAAAACAAGGGAAAGATAAAGCAGGCCTGCAAGGAATATAAAACGAGGGTAGAGCCTGTAGACACGCTGATGCCGCTCGTGGTGATGGTGAATGGTGAGACAGCCAGTGCCAGCGAGATTACCAGCGGTGCCCTGCAGGACTTGGATCGCGGGATAATAATAGGTACGCGCACGTACGGCAAAGGATTGGTACAGATACCCATCGACCTGCCTTACAACACGAACATGAAGGTAACCACCTCGAAATACTATATTCCCAGCGGTCGCTGTATCCAGGCTATCAACTACAAGAAAGGCAGTGGCGGCTATCGCGAGCATATACCCGACTCGCTCACGAAGGTGTTCCACACCCGTAACGGTCGAGAGGTACGCGATGGCGGAGGTATCAAGCCCGACTTGGAGGTAAAAGCCGACACCATCCCCAATATCGCCTTCTATCTCTCAGCTAGCGGACAGGATTCTACAGAGGTGATGTTCGACTACGTGGTAGATTACATTGCCAAGCACCCCACGATAGCCCCAGCCAAGGATTTCCATCTGGCTGATGCCGACTGGCAGGCGTTTAAGGCAAGGGTAGTAGAAAGTGGTTTCGCCTACGACCCAGTAAGCAAAAAGCAGTTTGCCGAACTCGTAAAGACCGCTAAGTTTGAGGGCTACTACGAGGATGCCAAGCAGACTTTTGACGAGCTGGAGAAGCAGTTGAACCACAACGTAGCCTTCGACCTCGACAAGCACGAGAAAGTGCTCCGTCAGTTGGTGGAGCAGGAAATCATTTCAGCCTACTACTATCAGGCAGGCACCATCGAGGCCGGACTGAACCACGACAAGCAACTGAAAGCAGCCGAAAATCTGCTGAAATCGCCCGATGAATACAAAAAATTGCTCACTCCGAGCACTAAGAAATAAAAATATTCAGTTGTTGACATAAAAAAACGGCTAAATATTTGGAAGTTAGCGGGAAAATGCGTAATTTTGCACCCGTTCAGCGGAATGAGAGGCTCGAAAGAGTCTCTCATTTTCGATATATAATGCTTTTGATTAATGATTAATAAGGAAACAATTAAGACATTGACGGAAGAGTGGTTGCAGGGCAACGATTACTTCCTTGTAGACATCAACTTTGCGGCTGATGACAGAATCGTAATTGAGATTGACCATGCCGACGGCGTATGGATAGAAGACTGCGCAGAACTGAGCCGTTTTCTGCAGGAACGCCTTGGCGACGAACTGGGTGAATACGAACTCGAAGTAGGCAGTGCCGGACTGGGCCAGCCCTTCAAGGTAGCCCAGCAATACCAGAACCACATTGGCGACACCGTAGAGGTGCTCGAGGCCGATGGTAAGAAAGTGCAAGGCACACTGAAAGCCGTTGACGGCAGAAACTTCACGGTTACTGTACAGGAAAAGCAGAAGCTGGAAGGCAAGAAGCGTCCTACCCTCGTAGACATCGACAAGACTTTCTCGATGGACGAGGTGAAGTATGCCAAGTATCTGCTGGCATTCAAGTAAGAAACAAAGAAAACAAAAATAAAATATCAAAATGGCAGTTAAAAAAGAAGTGAAAGGCCCCTCAATGATTGAGACCTTTCAGGAATTCAAGGAAACTAAGAACATTGACCGTCTGACTTTGGTTAGTGTGCTGGAAGAAAGCTTCCGTAACGTGATCGCAAAGATCTACGGTTCGGATGAGAACTTTGACGTGATTGTCAACCCCGACAAGGGCGACTTCGAGATTCATCGTAATCGCGTAGTAGTAGCTGATGGCGAAGTGGCTGACGAGAACAAGGAGATTGCACTGAGCGAGGCTCAGAAGATTGAACCTGACTACGAGGTAGGTGAGGAAGTATCTGAGGAGGTAAACTTCCAGAAGTTCGGCCGTCGCGCCATTCTGAACCTGCGTCAGACACTGGCTTCAAAGATTCTGGAGCTGGAGCACGACTCTCTGTATCAGAAGTACAAGGATAAGGTAAACACCGTTGTTAGCGGTGAGGTTTACCAGATTTGGAAGCGCGAGGTATTGCTGATGGACGATGAGGGTAACGAGTTGCACTTACCAAAGCAGGAGCAGATTCCTTCAGACAACTATCGCAAGGGCGAGACCATCCGTGCCATCGTAAAAGAGGTACAGAACGAGAACAACAATCCTCGCATCATCCTTTCCCGTACATCACCCGTCTTCCTGGAGCGTCTGCTCGAGGCTGAGGTTCCAGAGATTCAGGACGGACTGATTACCATTCACAAAGTGGCTCGTATGCCTGGCGATCGTGCGAAGGTAGCCGTAGAGAGCTATGATGACCGTATCGATCCAGTAGGCGCCTGCGTAGGTGTGAAGGGTAGTCGTGTACACGGTATCGTTCGTGAACTCTGCAATGAGAACATCGACGTGATTAACTACTCTTCAAACGTTCAGCTCTACATTCAGCGCGCCCTGAGTCCTGCTAAGGTTACAAATATCATTCTCGATCAGGAAAACCGCAAAGCTGAGGTTTACCTGCAGCCTGAGGAGGTAAGTCTGGCTATCGGACGTGGCGGTATGAACATTAAGTTGGCTTCTATGCTTACCGAGTATACCATCGATGTATTCCGTGTGGTTAACGAGAACGAGGCCGATGAGGACATCTATTTGGATGAATTTGCTGATGAAATCGACCAGTGGGTTATTGATGCCATCAAGGCCATTGGTTTGGATACTGCTAAGGCTGTACTCAACGCTCCACGAGAGATGCTGATTGAAAAGGCTGACCTTGAGGAGGAGACTGTTGATAATCTTCTGGAGGTGCTCCGTTCGGAGTTTGAGTAATTGTCAAATTGTAAATTGTCAAATTGTAAATTAGATGGGTGTTAGATTAAATAAAGTATTAACAGAGCTGAATATCGGACTCCAGACGGCTATCGACTATCTGAAGACCAAGAAAAGCCTGGGTGAAATTAAGGACGACGCCAATGTAAACACCAAGATTAGCGACGAGCAGTATGATGCACTCGTACGTGAGTTCAAGGGTGACAAGGACGTGAAGGCTCGCGCAGGCATGATCTTCCCCAAGAAAGAGAAGAAGCAGAAGGAGAAACCCGAACCAGTAGCTGTTGCGAAAGAAGATACACGACAGACGTTTACCCCGCTGGGCAAAATAGACCTCGACAGCATTGGTAAGCCAAAGCAGGAGCCAGAAAAAGCGCCCCAGCCAGAGCCGAAGCCAGAGCCGAAGCCAGAGCCCAAAGAGGAGGCGCCAAAGTCTGTAGAGCAGCCAAAGCCCGTTGTGGCTGAACAGCCCAAACCAGTGGTAAAGGAAGAAAAGCCTGAGCCAAAGGTTGAAGCCCCCAAACCCGAACCAAAGGCAGAGGCTCCGAAACCCGTAGTAGCCGAGACAGAGCCAAAGGAGACGGAAGATACGAATGTGTATAAACTGAAAACCGAGCAGGCTGCCGTTCCTAACCTGAATGTAGTAGGAAGAATTGACCTCGACTCGTTGAATCAGAGTACGCGTCCGAAGAAGAAGTCTAAGGAGGAGCGTCGTAAAGAGCGCGAGGAGAAGCAGGCTCAGATGCATAATGGCAATGGCGAGAAGAAGAAGCGCGAGCGTATTCGTGGCGGTAAAGAGCGTATTGACATTGAGGCTGCTGCTAAGCAAGACAATAACAACGGTAATAAGAAGAACAAGAATAAGGGTGGCAACCAGAACTTCCAGGATGGTGGCAATCAAGGTGGCGGCAAGAACAAAAAGAAAAACCGCCCTGTGAAGCCATTGGAGGTTGACGACGAGGCAGTAGCCCGTCAGGTAAAGGAGACCCTGGCTCGACTGACTTCAAAGAACCAGAATAAGAAGGGTGCCAAGTATCGTCGTGAAAAGCGTGATGCCGTAGCTGAGCGCATGCAAGAGGAAATGGAGACACAGGCAGCAGAAAGCAAGGTACTGAAGCTGACTGAGTTTGTAACCGTTTCTGAGCTCGCCACGATGATGAACGTAGGCGTCAACCAGGTTATCGGTACTTGTATGAGCATCGGTCTGATGGTATCTATCAATCAGCGACTGGATGCAGAAACCATCAATATCGTAGCTGAGGAATTTGGTTTCACCACCGAATATGTATCTGCCGAGGTACAGAACGCTATTACTGAAGAGGAGGACGACGAGAACGATCTGATTTCTCGCGCTCCAATCGTAACAGTCATGGGACACGTAGACCACGGTAAGACTTCTTTGCTCGACCATATTCGCAATACAAACGTGATTGCCGGTGAGGCTGGTGGTATTACCCAGCACATTGGTGCTTACAATGTAACGCTGAAAGATGGTCATAGTATTACCTTCCTCGACACACCTGGTCACGAAGCATTTACCGCTATGCGTGCCCGTGGTGCTCAGGTAACGGATATCGCTATCATCATCGTAGCTGCTGATGACTCCGTGATGCCTACTACCAAGGAGGCTATCGCTCACGCTCAGGCTGCCAACGTACCGATGGTATTTGCTATCAACAAGATAGATAAGCCAGGTGCCAACCCCGATAAGATTCGTGAGGACTTGGCTAACATGAATCTCTTGGTAGAGGAATGGGGCGGTAAGTACCAGTGTCAGGAAATCAGTGCCAAAAAAGGTATTGGTGTCTACGAACTGCTGGAGAAGGTGCTGCTCGAGGCTGAGATGCTCGACCTGAAGGCTAATCCTAACCGCAAGGCTACTGGTAGTATCATCGAGAGTTCGCTCGATAAGGGTCGTGGCTATGTATCTACCGTACTCGTATCGAACGGTACACTGAAGATTGGCGATGTAGTGATTGCTGGTACTGCCTGGGGGCGCGTAAAAGCAATGTTCAATGAGCGTAACCAGCGTATCGAGAAAGCCGGTCCTGCTGAGCCCGCTATCATCCTTGGTTTGAACGGTGCACCAACGGCTGGTGACTCATTCCACGTCATGGAGACCGAGCAGGAAGCACGCGAGATTGCCAACAAGCGTATTCAGTTGCAGCGCGAACAGAGCTTGCGTACCACGACCAAGCTTGGTCTCGACGAGCTCTCTCATCGTATCGCTCTGGGTGAGTTCCACGAATTGAACATCATCGTGAAGGGTGATACCGACGGATCTATCGAGGCTTTGAGCGATTCGTTCATCAAGCTTTCTACCGAGAAGGTTCAGGTAAATGTGATTTCGAAAGCTGTTGGTCAGATTTCAGAGAACGATGTCATGCTGGCTTCTGCTTCAGAGGCTATCATCATCGGCTTCCAGGTTCGTCCTTCTGCCGATGCCCGCAAGGCAGCTGATCGCGAGGGCGTTGAAATCAACACCTACTCTATCATCTACGATGCTATCGACGATGTAAAGCAGACCATGCAGGGTATGCTTGATAAGGTGAAGAAGGAAATCATCTCTGGTGAAATTGAGGTTAAACAGGTATTCAAGATATCGAAGGTTGGTACCGTTGCCGGTGGTCTGGTTACCGATGGTAAGGTACACAACAAGGACAAGGCCCGTGTTATTCGCGATGGTATCGTGATTCACACCGCTCCTATCGACGCCCTAAAACGTTATAAGGACGACGCCAAGGAAGTGGCAACAGGCTTGGAGTGCGGTATCTCACTGGTTAACTTCAACGATATCCAGGTAGGTGATATCATCGAGACCTTCACAGAGATCGAGGTTGAACAGAAACTTTAATGGAAGAAAAGAAGAATGAGTTTGTACGTCAGGTGGCTGAACAGAAATACGAGTTTGGATTCACTACCGACGTACACACAGAAATCATAGAGAAGGGGCTGAACGAGGATATCGTTCGCCTCATCTCTGCTAAGAAGGGGGAGCCCGAGTGGATGCTCGAGTTCCGCCTGAAGGCGTTCCGTTACTGGAAAGAGCAGACGGAGCCCAAATGGGGCCATGTACATGTGCCACCGATTGATTATCAGGCTATTAGCTACTATGCCGACCCGTTAGCCAAGAAACCCGCTGGCGACGGAAAGATAGACCCTGAACTCGAAAAAACTTTCGACAAGCTGGGTATCCCCCTCGAAGAGCGTCTCGCTTTAAGTGGTAATACGGCTGTGGATGCTATCATGGACTCCGTGAGCGTAAAGACCACCTTCAAGGAAAAACTGCGCGAAAAGGGTGTGATTTTCTGCTCGATTGGCGATGCTATCAAGGAACATCCTGATTTGGTGCGTCAGTATCTGGGTACGGTCGTACCTTACAAAGACAATTTCTTTGCAGCACTCAATTCGGCTGTGTTCAGCGATGGGTCGTTTGTGTATATCCCCAAGGGTGTTCGATGCCCCATGGAGCTGAGCTCTTATTTCCGCATCAATGCCAGGAATACGGGTCAGTTTGAGCGCACACTGATTATCGCCGATGACGATGCTTATGTATCGTATCTCGAAGGTTGTACTGCCCCTATGCGCGATGAGAACCAGTTGCATGCTGCCATCGTAGAGATTATCGTAATGAATCGTGCGGAAGTGAAGTATAGCACCGTTCAGAACTGGTATCCTGGCGATGAGAACGGCAAAGGTGGTGTATTGAATCTGGTAACCAAGCGTGGCGATTTGCGTGGTGTAGATTCTAAGCTCTCTTGGACCCAAGTAGAAACAGGCTCGGCTATTACTTGGAAATACCCGTCATGTATCTTACGAGGTAATAACTCGCAAGCTGAATTCTATTCTGTAGCTGTAACGAATAATTATCAGGAGGCAGATACAGGTACGAAGATGATTCACATCGGCAAGAATACCAAGAGTACGATTATCTCGAAGGGTATCTCCGCTGGTCATAGCCAGAACTCTTATCGCGGATTGGTGCGTGCAGCAGCTACTGCTGATAACGCCCGCAATTATTCAAGTTGCGACTCGCTTCTGCTTGGTAGCGATTGTGGCGCCCATACCTTCCCTTATATGGATGTGCACAACGATACTGCCGTATTCGAACACGAGGCTACCACCTCGAAGATCAGTGAAGACCAACTCTTTTATTGCAATCAGCGAGGTATCCCAACGGAACAAGCCGTAGGCCTCATCGTTAACGGCTATGCCAAGGAAGTGATTCAGAAACTCCCCATGGAGTTTGCCGTAGAGGCCCAGAAACTATTATCAGTATCATTAGAAGGAACTGTAGGATAATGAATATGATTCAGAAACTTTTCGGATTCGATCCCTCCACAATGACATTGCGCAAGGAGGTAATTGGTGGCATTACCACCTTTTTGACGATGGCTTATATCTTAGCTGTCAATCCAAGCATTCTCTCAGCTACAGGTATGGATGCAGGAGCAGTATTTACCACTACTTGTATCGCCGCAGTAATAGGTACGCTAGTGATGGCGCTCTATGCCAAGTTACCTTTTGCCTTGGCACCTGGTATGGGACTGAACGCCTTCTTCGCATTCACCGTAGTGCTCACCATGGGTTATACATGGCAGTTTGCACTTACCGCTGTGTTGATAGAGGGATTGATATTCATCCTGCTCACCATTACTGGTTTGCGCAAACATATTGTTAATGCAATCCCTTTGATACTGCGTCGAGCCATCAGTCCTGGTATCGGATTGTTTATCGCCTTTGTAGGTCTGAAGGGTGCAGGTATCGTCAGCGCATCAGAAGCCACATTCATCACACTGGGTAATCTGCACGATCCTGCTGTGCTGTTGGCAATATTTGGCATTATTCTGACTGCATGCTTGCTAGTAAGAAAGGTTACTGGCGCATTGCTTATCGGTATTCTGGTAACTACCATCGCAGGTATCCCTCTGGGTGTTACCAATTATACGGGTATCATGTCTGCACCACCATCTATCAGTCCTATCTTCTGGCAGTTTGAGTGGCACAATATCCTTACGGTAGATATGGTTGTAGTGGTTCTCACCTTCTTGTTTATCGATATGTTTGATACCATCGGCACCCTGATTGGTGTATCCAACCGTGCTGGTATGGTCGACGACAATGGTAATGTAAAGAACCTGAATCAGGCCTTTATGGCTGATGCCATTGGTACTACCGTTGGCGCTATGCTAGGTACATCGACGGTAACGACCTATGTAGAGAGTGCCTCGGGTGTAAATGTAGGTGGTCGCTCAGGATTGACCAGTTTGACTACTGCCATCTGCTTTGCAGTAGCACTGCTCTTTGCACCGTTGTTCCTTGCTATCCCTGCTCAGGCTACAGCTGCAGCACTGATTCTGGTGGGTGTGATGATGATGCACGACATCCGTAAGGTTGATTTCTCTGACTATGTGACGGCTATACCTTGCTTTGTATGTATCGTGCTGATGCCACTTACCTATAGCATATCCGACGGTATCCTGATGGGTGTGATTTCGTACGTACTGATTCACTTATTGTCAGGTACTCTCAAAGATAAGGACGAGCGCAACAACATCAACTGGGCCACCATCCTACTGGCTGTACTTTTCGTTTGCCGATACGCATTCCTGTAGTTTTCTAATCGTAAATTGGACTCGCTTTAGCGCTTTTACAAAGCGTAGCGACTAAAAGAAATAAATAGATGTTAGAAGTAAAGAACTTACACGCCAAGATTGGCGATAAAGAAATACTGAAGGGCATTGACCTCGTGATTAACGATGGCGAGACACATGCTATCATGGGTCCTAACGGCTCTGGTAAAAGTACGCTAAGTGCCGTACTCGTTGGCAATCCGCTCTACGAGGTCACTGAGGGCGAGGCTTATTTCAATGGCAAGAACCTACTGGAGATGAAGCCAGAGGATCGTGCTCATGAAGGCCTCTTCTTGAGTTTCCAGTATCCTGTAGAGATTCCTGGTGTCTCGATGACCAACTTTATGAAGGCCGCCATCAATGAGAAACGCAAGTATCAGGGGCAGGAGCCTATGAATGCTGCTGAGTTCCTGAAGCTTCAGCGCGAGAAGCGAAAGATTGTGGAACTCGATTCTAAGTTGGCAAACCGCTCTGTAAACGAAGGCTTTAGCGGTGGTGAGAAGAAGCGCAACGAGATATTCCAGATGGCCATGTTGGAACCCAAACTGAGCATCCTCGACGAAACGGATTCTGGTCTCGATGTTGATGCCATGCGTATCGTGGCCGAGGGCGTGAACAAGCTTCAGACGCCAGAGACATCCTGCATCGTGATTACCCACTACGATCGCTTATTGGAGATGATTCGTCCGCAGTATGTGCATGTGCTTTATAAGGGTCGTATCGTCAAAACTGGTGGTCCTGAGCTGGCTGTTCAGATTCAGGAGCATGGCTATGACTGGATAAAAGAAGAAATTGGAGAAGAGTAATGGGTAGCGAACAACAATATATTGATCTCTATCAGCAGGCACACGAGATGATTTTCTCGCATGCGCCTGCGGGGATGAATGCCGTGCGCGATCAGGCTTTTGAGGACTTCAAAGCCCAAGGTTTCCCTTCAAAAAGGGTGGAGCGCTATAAATACACAGACATTCAGAAGCTCTTTGAGCCAGACTATGGTGTGAATTTAAGTCGCTTGCAGATTCCCGTTGACCCCTATGAGGCCTTCCGTTGTGATGTTCCCAATTTGAGCACAAGCCTTTATTTCGTGGTGAACGATATGTTCTATCACGACGAAAAGCCAAAAGGTCATTTGCCAGAAGGTGTGATTGTCGGTTCCCTTCGTGATAACCCTGAGTTCGTGGCAAAATATTACGCAAAGTTAGCCAAGACAAGCGAGGATGCGATTACAGCACTGAATACGATGCTGGCCCAAGATGGTCTCTTTGTGTATGTACCCAAGAACGTCAAAGTAGATCGTGCCATTCAGGTGATTAACATCCTGAAAGCGACACCACAGAATGCCCAGCGAGTCGTACCCGATTTGATGGTGAATCGCCGTGTACTCATTGTGCTCGAAGAAGGGTCAGAAATCAAAATGCTCTTCTGCGATCATGCTGCCGACGATAAAAACTTCCTGGCTACACAGGTCATAGAGGCCTATGTAGGCGACAATGCTTCACTCGACCTCTACTGTATGGAGGAGACCCATCATAAGAATGTACGCGTGAGCAATGTCTATATCGACCAGCAGGCTAATAGTCGCGTGAATCACAATGTCATCACCCTCCACAATGGTATTACTCGCAATAAGCTCGACCTGACTTTCAGTGGTGAGGGAGCCGAATGTCAATGCTATGGTTGCGTGATTGCAGATAAGCAACAGCATGTGGATAACAATACCCTGATTACCCACAAAGTGCCTCATTGCACCAGCAACGAGCTCTATAAATACGTGCTCGACGATAAAGCTGTAGGTGCCTTTGCAGGTCGTGTATTGGTAGAACATGGGGCTCAGAAGACCATCTCACAGATGACGAATCAGAACCTCTCTGCCACCAAAGAAGCCCGCATGTACACCCAGCCGATGCTTGAGATTTATGCCGACGATGTAAAATGTGCCCATGGCTCTACGGTAGGTCAACTGAACGATGCTGCCCTATTCTATATGCGTCAGCGTGGTATCTCACTTCAGGAGGCCAAGCTGCTGTTGCAGAATGCCTTCATCAATGAAGTCATCGACAAGATGCAACTTGAACCCCTTCGCGATCGCCTTCACTATCTGGTAGAAAAGCGATTCCGTGGCGAGCTCAACAAATGTGCAGGTTGCAAGCTTTGCAAATAAAAAAGATAGCTTGAACCTGTCAAAGCATGTAATACTTCGTCAGGAAATAGGTCTTGTCCCAATCCACGATCTTCACCTCGGACTCCTTGGCGGGATGGATGTCGAACTCGTCGAATACCATCACCTGCTTGTTGTCCAGGGACTTCTACATCTCGTATACCTTCTTGCCCTCGAAATAGGTGGCGGCGGGCTTGGCTTCGTGAATCTCTGTCTCTGGGCATGACAGCACATCCTTATTGACAAGGAGGAAGTCGGCATATTTGCCCGTGCTGATGCTGCCTCTTTCTTTTTCGATAAGCATCTGTTTAGCGATGTTGATGGTCAAGGCCTCGATGGCCTGTTCGCGGGTGATGAGTTCCTCAGGCCACCAAGGGTTACCGTCCTCGCCGGCAAATACACCAGTGACAGCAATCTCAATGATGCCGAAGGGATCGTCAGGACTGCCACTCGTTGCAGGGAAGTCGGAATGAGAGGTCATATTGATGCCGTTGTCGAAATAGGACTTCATCGGATATGACTTGGCTTCCTGCCCTACGGGCGCTAATCCATGCTCGCGGATATAGTCGGCAGCGAAAGAGGGACAATGGTGCCAGAGCATACCTGAGACAGCATAAATGTTATGGTCTGCCATACGCTGATAATCCTCCGCATTGACATTACGCACGTGTACCAGCGTATTGCGCATCTCATCCTTTCCACCATTAACATATGCGCTGACAACGGTATTGACGGCCTTGTTACCCATGGTGTGGATATGCATGGACATACCTTTGGCATTCGTCTTGCGCGTGATGTCTGTCAGTTCCTCTTCCGTCCAGTTAGAGAGACCCTGATGCCCGTCGGGATACAGCGGATCCACAAAGCCTGTACCGCCTTCCACTGTGCCGTCCATGAAGAGTTTGAGCCAGTTCGTCTTAACGCGCTTAGAAGCATATTTCTGAACGTCGACGGCTTTTTTCAAAACCTCATCCACATCCATCCAGCTTTCTACTTCATAGGTCAGTCCCAGCATGAAGTTCATCTCGCCAGCCTGGTCCATCTGCTGAGCAGCCTTGAAGAAATTGTCGTTGAAGAAATAGTTGCCCCAACCATCGATATACATGGTGTAACCCTCTGACAGCAGATGCTCCTGAATCTTTGGGATGACTATTTTTGCGACATCAACGGGATAGAGTTTCTCGGTATCCAAGAAGGAACGGGTGTAGGTGCCGGCCTGTTCTTTCAGGAAGCCGGTAGGTGTGCCGTCTTCACCCATCACAATCTCACCGCCACGGATATCCTTATCCTTTTTGAGTACCGTGCCGTCTGCCTTCATGATACCTGCATTGACTAACATAAGAGTATTCGCCAAGCCCTTGTGACCTTCATCATCGGCAAAGTAAATAGGAATATCATTGCAAATGGCATCCAACTGCTGGCGGGTAGGTATATTTTCCATGAATGTGATGTAATTCCAGCCAAAGCCAAAGATGCCCGTCGCCCCAGTCTCGCGAGCTTTCTTGACGGCAGCGGGAACGATTTCCGACAGAAACTTGTCTGGAGCTTGCCCAATGGCTATTGTTCCGACGATCGGCAGGGCTACACCTATCGAATAATGCGCGTGACCGTTACCGCAGCTGGGCATCACAAGTCCCTTGCCGGAGTAGTCCACGATTTCGGTCTTGCCAGCTTCAATAAATGCTTCGGCACCTTTCTTATCGCCTACATATACGTACTTGCCGTCTTTTACGGCGAATGCTTCTACTACCTGATTGTTCATTCCCGACGTTCCGTCGCCTACCCGTAGCCTTTCAGAAGTGAAAATCTTACCAAAGACCACGAGGTCAGCATTGGTCTTTACAGAATTTTGTTGCATAGTTTTATCCTTTTATATTATTGGTGATTTTGCAAAGTTAAGCAAATTACCACAAAAAACCATGGCCTAAATGCCTTGGACATCAGGTTTTGCAGATTTTGAAAGTGTATTTGCAGATTTTGAAAGTCGGTTCGTCAATTATCCGGCCAATTCACTGATCCACGCAGTCACATTCTTACCCATGCGCTGCTTGAAGGCAAGTGTGAAAGTGCTGTAACTTCGGTAACCGCTACTATGAGCCAGTTGCTTGGTGGTAAAGAGACGTTGGTTATCAACAGCCTCACGATAGAGACGGATGAAATGATTGATACGCAGATCGTTGATATAGGCATTGTAAGTAGTGCCTTGACGGGAGAAATACTGACTGAGATAGGAGCGGTTAGTACCAATAGCCTTAGCAAGCTGAGAAACGGACAGGTCGTGCTGCAGGTAAAGCTGCGTGTCAATGCAATGATGCTGTAACAATAACCCGATGTTATCGTAAGAGGCTTGTTCCTCTGAGGTGACCGTTTCCTCATCAACAGGCAGAGGCTGGGAGATGCTCAGGTCGCTTAATGTCTCTACGCGCCAGAGGAGATAGCATACAAGCACAATAGCAAGCATCTGAACGGCGTATTCGTAAGCTAGTCCACCAACACCACTCGCGTAAATGCCAAACGCCAGCACAATGATGGCCAGCACCAAAAAGCTCTGCCACACCTCCTTATGCTCCAGATCGGCATAGTTGTCGCGCAGCCAGCGTCCATACCGTCTGACCTCGCGTACCATATATATTATCAGGCCGAATCCCAACAGCAGGATATAGATACGTAACATTGGCAGAAGGGTATCATTCTGGTTGACAATGCACACCGCCATTCCAATAACGAGTGGTGTCATCATCACAGCTACAGGCCACAGCGGTCGCCTACGGTCTTGCAGCATAAAGGGCATGACGATGATCGCCAAAGGAAAAACTGTCATGCAGTCAAGCAAAGCACCTATATGATTGCACAACAGAATATCATCGTCTGATGTGAGAAAAACAGATGGTAAATACCACATGTGGCTCAAAGTCATGGAGGCAAAAAAGGCTGCCATCCACCTGCGTAAACGTAGCGGCGAAGTAATATCAGGGGCAATGGCGTTAGCCCGTCGGAACAACAGATAACAGCTTGCTATCAGAGACAGCACAGCCGCTGTTGTATATAACATATAAAATAGAAGTTCTTCTTGTCCTGGCTGTTTGTACATGATTGATAAGTCTTTGGCTGCAAAAGTACAACAATTTTGGGAATTACGGCTTAGAATTCGAAATCTATACTTAATTGTCCGTCGCCAAGGAGATTGTAACTTTTGCGATGGTAGGGAGTAATACCGTATTGCTTGATGGCCTCACGATGTTTCTTCGTGGGGTAGCCCTTGTTTGATAGCCAGTCGTATTGGGGATATTCCTCAGCCAGCTGGTTCATATAGTCATCACGATAGGTCTTGGCGAGAATCGAGGCAGCAGCGATAGCCAGATATTTGCCATCGCCTTTTACAATCGTCGTATGGGGGAGATTCTGGTATTTCTTGAATCGATTACCATCTACAATAATGGCCTCTGGGCGCACCTTTAGTTGGTCAAGTGCCCGATGCATAGCGAGAATCGAGGCATTGAGAATGTTTATCTTGTCGATTTCCTCGGGCGTGACGATACCTACAGCCCAAGCCACTGCATCGCGCTCAATGATCTCACGCAGTTGGTAGCGCTTCTTCTCAGTGAGCTGTTTCGAATCGTTCAGCAACTCGTTCTGATAGCCATCGGGCAAGATAACCGCAGCAGCATACACACTTCCTGCCAAGCAACCACGCCCAGCCTCGTCGCAACCTGCTTCTATCTTGCCTTCGTAGTAATGACTAGCCAGCATCGCCGTTTACTTCCACTGTCTTGTACTCATGTGAACCTTCTCCCAAGTTACCGTGCCGTTTTTCTTTACATGAACGCGTACCAGATAGTCGCCTGGCTCAGGATTGTTGGCCTCACACATGGAGTCAAGCGTGAGATAGGTTACATCGTCTACATGTTGCTCGTCCCACTTATGTACATGGCCTAAGAATACGATTTTTGAATCCCATTCTTCAAACTTGTTGAGCAAGAAGAACATTTCTTCGCGAGGGAAGGTAGAAGCAAACTCCACCGAACGGGGACGGAAGATGTTGGTATGGCTGAATACGAAGGTATTGCGCACTACAACGCCATCCTTTGCAGACTGAGAGATTTCGAAAGCACCGTCTTCTATCAGTTTTACTTGCTCCTCGCCGAGCGTACCACTAGCACTGTCGAGGAAGATAAAGTGGTCGTAAACGATGGCGTCTCCCGTAAAATCTACAAGTACAAAGACGTCATAGAACGATGAGTGGAAGATGTTCGACCACAGGGCCCAGCCATTGTGGGTAATGTCGTGGTTACCTACTACGGGAAAGAAAGGATAGGGCACAGCTTCTACAGAGTACATTTCATCCCTCAGCGTGTCGGTATAAACGTAATAATCAGGGTCATCAACCTCTGCGGGGTTATTTACATCACCTAAAAAATCTTCTTTATAGTGCTTCTTGGCATATTTCCAACGATATTCGTCGAGTAGATTATCGAGTGTAATGTAATACTCTGCCTTGGTATCAGCGATATCGCCCAAATGGGCCATCAGCAGGTCGCCATCATCCATAGCTATCTGCAGCATCTCTCGCATACGGGTGTCGTCGGTAGTAAGATGACTATCTGCACCCACCAGGAAGGTGTATTCATCGTCGTTGATAGCACTGAGCATTTTGTAGTCACCTTTGTGCTCCTTATAATACAGATTTGACATCTTTACACGGTCCTCCACACCAGTACCACTGACGAGCACACCGAGGGGACTTACTTTCTCGCACGATGACATGACCAGCATAAGGGCTGCAGCCATCACGATATATTGTATCTTTTTCATCTTACCAAACGTATTTAATTCCTAACTTTGCTGCTGTTTCATACTTACTGGCCAACTGGCTCATAGAACCTGCAGGGCGAATATTGAACTCTCCGAATAGCTGCATCTGCTTCACAAGATTAGCGTAGAAGTTGAAACCCCAGTTGATGTTCCAGTTCTCGAAATAGAAGTCGTCGTAGTTGCGGAAGAAGAGGCCCACGTTCCATGAGTTCCAGCGTGGACGAATCTGCACACCCGCTCCGAAGGTAAAGGTAAGAGGCTCTGTATAACCGAAATTCTTAAGATGATAGCGGATATACGACTCTCCCAAACGGATATTGACGTAGGGTGTTTCCCAAATCACAGAAAGGTTGCCTATAAACTCATTGGCTCCCCACTTGTGGTAACGGTTATACAGGAACGTACCCTTGAAATAGAAGTCGCTCCAAGCTACTGGCAGGCGATAGCCACCATAGAGGTCGATACTGTATAATTGCTTGTTAAACTGTGCTTGTACATCACTACCTACATGCCAGCGATCTGTAAGATGGCGCTTGTAATTCGCGTCTAGGCCAAAATAGCCACCCACAACGATGTTTTTACCAGCTGTAAGGTAGCCAGAAATCTCGTTCTTATGCTCGCCATCGTACTTATGAACGCCATTATAGGCATTCTGTGCGTAGGCCGTACTCACAAGAATCATCAAAAATAATACTAGTAGTTTTCTCATATCATGATTTCTATTTGTTTAAAACATTTGTGCTACGCGACGGATACCAGCTACGAGCGTATCTATTTCTTCTTTCGTATTGTAAAGGGCAAATGAGGCGCGTACCGTTCCGCTGATGCCCAGGCGATCCATCAAGGGTTGCGCACAGTGATGACCCGTACGAACGGCTATTCCCAGTCTGTCGAGCAGCGTACCCATATCCAGATGGTGGATATCGCCCACGTTAAAGCTGACTACGGCATCTTTCAGCGATGCATCCAGAGGCCCATAAATCTTCATGCCATCGATGGTCTGTAGTTGTTCCATGCAGTAGCGCGTCAATTCCTGCTCATGCTGCTGAATGGCGTCGAAGCCAAGTTCTGTGATGTAATCGATAGCCTTGGCGAGTCCGTGGGTAGCCACATAATCGGGTGTGCCAGCCTCGAACTTAAAGGGCAAGCGCTCAAAGGTGGTTTTCTCCCAAGTTACCTTGTCTATCATCTCGCCTCCGCCCTGATAGGGAGGCAACTTTTCCAGCCACTCTTCCTTGCCGTAAAGCACACCGATGCCCGTAGGGCCGTACATCTTATGGCCACTGAAGGCAAAGAAGTCGCAATCCATCGCTTGAACGTCTACCTTAAAGTGGGGCGTACTTTGGGCGCCATCTACCAAAACGGGGATGCCGTGCTCGTGGGCTATCTTGATAATCTCTTCTACGGGATTAACTGTACCTAGTACATTGCTTACATGGGCTACGCTAATCAACTTCGTTTTAGTTGAAAGCTGAGAGTTGAGCGTTGAGAGGTCGAGCAAACCATCATCTGTCATCGATATATGCTTTACCACAATGCCTCGTTTCATGGCCTGCAATTGCCACGATACGATATTCGAGTGATGCTCCATTTCTGTAACGATCACCTCGTCGCCCTCTTTCATCTGGCTCTCGCAGAACGACTGAGCCACGAGATTGATTGCCTCTGTGGTGCCTCGTGTAAACACGATTTCTTCTATCTTGCGGGCATTGATAAACTCGCGCACTTTCTCGCGAGCTGCCTCGTGCAGGTCGGTAGCCTGTTGACTCAGGTAGTGCACCCCTCGATGCACGTTAGCATTGACGTTCAGATATTCATCCCTCATGGCGTCGAGTACCATCAGCGGCTTCTGTGTGGTAGCCGCATTATCCAGGTAAACCAGTGGTTTGCCATACACCTCGCGCTTCAGTATCGGAAAGTCCTCGCGTACCTTATTTATATTATACATCTTCTGAATTTTGGCGCAAAAGTACAAAAAAGAAACAACCCCACCAAAAAAAAGTCGAAATTTGTTCGCACGCTAAGGTATTTTTGCGTGCGGATTAGGCTCAGGTATGACGAGCCTAACTCATCGATGCTCAGAAAGTAAGGCAACGGACAAGCGAGAGTTAGGCACGCCTTTTTGCCGATATTTACATATTGACATATTTACATTTAGTTTTTTTAGGCGACAGGCGACATGGCGACAAAAGAGGAAAATGGAAGAACATAGAAATAACGACTTATAACCTTATATATTTTTTAATTATAATATAATTAGAATTATATTATAATTAATATTAATCTTACACCTCCAAGTCGCATTCAAAAAATCAGTTTTGTCGCCTTGTCGCCGTCGCCTGCACTGTCCAGCGGCCTAAAATGTACTTGATTATCCAAAAATGTAAATATGTAAATATGTCAATATCAAAAAGACACGCACATCCTCAAATGTACATCTATCCAAATTTGGATTGATGCAAATTCGGAGGTGCAGTGACATCAGGGAAAAATTTCCCAGATGCAAATCCGGAAGGTCACTTGAGTCGAGCAATGTTAACGAGCTTCCCCTTTTATGTTTTGATGTTTAGGAATCGAAATATTTTAAGAAATATTTGGAGCATATCCGTTTTTTCCTTATCTTTGCACACGGAATTTTTATAAAACCAGAAATCAATATGGAAATAACAAAGAAAAAAAGAACCCGTGAAGAAGTCCGCGCTGCCTTCCGCGAGTATCTTAAAGACAAGAAAAAGCGCATGGAAGAGAAACAACGTGAACTTGAAGAGATTCATGAAATGAGAATGTCGGGGATGACAATGGAAGAGATTTTTGCATAATCATCCCTCTTAAATCTTATTGCTATGAACACGCTCAGATTAAACATCATTAATCTGCATGCACCCTATAGGGTGTGGCAGAAAATTCGATGGTTCAACACCTATGAACATAGAGACCTTTATTATATTCAAACAGCAGAAGGAATGATGGAGGGCCAGATGAATTTTTGTAGCTATCATATCTCGCCTGACTTGCCCTTCTCTTCCTCTGGCTATTGAAGAATTCAGCGAGACGATTTCATTGCTGTTTGATATTGAAGAGGAATAATAATAGCCTTAGTACAAGGAAGGGGACTCGATTGTCCCCTTTTCTTTATGTTTAGATGTTTAGAAGTTGTATGAGGAATGTGGAGGTGCATTCTACACATAATATAGTATAGAGGCAATAGCGAACACCATGCCAGCAAGTATTATAAACACAACTATATAGGAAAAGAGCAAGTAGAGAATAGTTCGCCACCACTTAAAGCCAGACAGCTGCTTCAGCGGAATGGCGGGCAATAGGTAGGCGACATCTTCAATACCATCAGGTATACAGAAGAAACTGAAAATGATGGTGTAAATGGCAAACATGTCGTTGGTATATACCAAAGTTATGAGCAGTTCTGAAAAGCGCAGGTCAGGGATGGTGGGACTCTTCCGGAACAACGGATAAAGGGGTGCTGACAATAGCGCCAGCAAGAGCAACCAAAAGAGGGCTGAATTTTTCTCAGCAAGAGTCCTAAGCCCCTGTATGAGTTCGTTTTGAGCTCTGTCGTAGTAATCATAGTACGTCATATCTGCCTGCTTCTTTGCAATGGAGTCGTCAGATTCCTTAACAACCTGCTCTTGATCTGATTTGTCGTAAAGGTTTTCGCCTTTCAGATTGACTCCTGATTCCACGACCAATGTGAGTGCCGTCAGCAGAAACAGCATCTTGAACGGCGGGAAATAGGCCATCTGCATGCCCGAGATGTAGTCGCGAATCATGTAGCCAGGACGCAAAAGCAGGTCGCGAACGGTGCGGAACATACCCCGATTGCCCATGCCCCAGACATCGAAGAATAGTAGCAGGGCGTTCTTGAACGAGTAGCGTCCTATCCTGGCCGACTGCCCGCAACGAGGACAGTAGTTTCCCTGATACTCTTCTCCGCAAGTGCGACAACGATGCCACTCTGGCGACTTTTCTGCCACCTTACAAGGGCGCCGCTGCCATTCACAAAACGCTTTCCACTTTTCAACAATATGACTCATAAATCATACAATAACTCTTTCAGATTGCAAAAATACGAAAAAACCTCAAATCGGCTTTCAAAATATGCAAAAAACCTTTCAAAATATGCAAAACCCGATGTTTCCAGACATTCTGGGCATGGTTTTTTGTGGTAATTTGTTTATCTTTGCACTCAACATCGAGAAAGTCGCGTAAACTCTAATAATTATGCTCAGATTTAAGAAGAAAATCAAAATCGCAGACGTCGGCATCACTGCCATCGCAGGCATTTTTTCGGTAATCGCTATGTACTATGCGGTTTACAAATTCGGAATGCAAGAAGCTGGGGAGGAACTGATTCTCAACATGTTCTACTTGGCCTGTCTGACCATGATTGGGTTGTACTTTTTCAACCGGATGAGTCCCAATCAGTTCAACTACAGCTGCTCGCTATGTGTAGGCATGACGATATTGCTGCGCGACATTCTCTTTCCGCCGCCACTGGCCATTTACGCCATTCATGTAATTTGTCTCTTCCTCTCGGTCATGCTGCTCCTCATGCTGGTATTCTTCTACGCCCGCAAGCAATGGAAGACCTACACCAAACGCGACCTGTGGATGATCTTCTTGGTGGATGTGGTCATTGCCGCACTTTACAACTATGACAACTACTTTGAACCCACCGAAATATACACCGATTATCTGTTGATTGAAATATGGATACGACCTACCATCACTTATGGTATGGTGGCCTGTTTCGTAACAGAAGTAGAAGAGTAACTTTTTGTACCTTTGGCTTCGCCGAAGTTACTGGCACTCGGAAATGAAAAGAAAAACGAGTTTTCTTTTTGCATTTCCCTCGTTTTTTCGTAACTTTGCACCCAAATTAAGAACGTACGTTTAAAATAGTAATAAGATTATGGCAAAAAAAGCACTTTTGATGATTCTCGATGGTTGGGGAATCGGTAAGCATGGTAAGGGTGACGTGATTTTCAATACACCAACGCCTTACCTCGATCTGTTAACAGCTACTTCAGCTCACTCTCAGCTCCAGGCCTCTGGTGAGGACGTAGGTTTGCCCGACGGACAGATGGGTAACTCTGAGGTGGGTCACTTGAATATCGGTGCTGGTCGCATTGTGTATCAGGATCTCGTAAAGATTAACCGCGCCTGCAAGGACGGCTCTATCATGGAGAATCCTCAGGTAAAGGCTGCTTACACCTACGCTAAAGAGAACAACAAGAAGCTGCACCTGATGGGTCTGACCAGTGATGGTGGTGTACACTCAAGCCTCGACCATCTGTTTAAGCTTATCGAAATCGGTAAGGCTTATGGCTTGAAGAATCAGGTGTTCGTACATTGCTATATGGACGGTCGCGATACTGACCCACACTCTGGTAAAGGCTTTATCCAGCAGATTACTGACGTTTGTGCTGCTAACGATGCTGCTATCGCTTCAATCGTAGGTCGTTTCTATGCCATGGACCGCGATAAGCGTTGGGAGCGTGTGAAGGAAGGTTACGATCTGATTGTGAATGGTGTTGGTAAGCAGAGCACTGATATGGTGAAAGCCATGGAGGAGAGCTACGAAGAGGGCGTAACCGACGAGTTCATCAAGCCAATCCACAATGCATCTGTAAACGGTACTATCGAAGAGGGTGACGTAGTCATCTTCATCAACTTCCGTAACGACCGCGCCAAGGAAATGACCATCGCTTTGACTCAGGAGGATATGCCAGAGCAGGGCATGAAGACCATTCCTGGATTGCAGTACTACTGCATGACACCATACGATGCTAACTTCAAGGGTGTTCATATCCTCTTCCCCAAGGAGAACGTAGAGGATACCTTAGGTGAGTATCTGAGCAAGCAGGGTAAGAAGCAGCTGCACACCGCTGAGACGGAGAAGTATGCTCACGTAACCTTCTTCTTCAATGGTGGTCGTGAGGCTCCCTACGAGGGTGAGGATCGTATCCTGGTTCCTTCTCCGAAGGTGGCTACCTACGACCTGAAGCCTGAGATGAGTGCCTACGAGGTAAAGGATAAGCTCGTAGCTGCTATCAACGAGGCTAAGTACGACTTCATCGTGGTAAACTTCGCTAATGGCGACATGGTAGGTCATACTGGTGTTTACAATGCCATCGCTAAGGCTGTATGGGCTGTAGACAACTGCGTTCGCGAGGTGATTGAAGCTGCTAAGGCTAACGATTATGAGGCCATCATCATTGCCGACCATGGTAACGCTGATAACGCTATCAACGCTGATGGTACACCAAACACTGCTCACTCGCTGAATCCCGTTCCTTTCATCTACGTAACCAACAACAATTCGGCTACAGTAAAGGACGGTCGCCTAGCCGACGTGGCTCCTTCAATCCTGCACATCATGGGACTGGAGCAGCCTTCAGACATGACGGGTGAGAACTTGATCACAGATTAATGAACGTTCAGATAGAACCAAGCTGGAAACAGCACTTACTTGGTGAGTTCGACAAAGACTATTTTGTCGGACTCACCAATTCTGTTCGTGCTGAGTATAGTCAATATACTTGCTATCCTCCAGGCAAGCTGATTTTCAATGCCTTTAATCTTTGTCCGTTCGACAAGGTAAAGGTGGTGATTATCGGACAAGATCCCTATCATGAGCCAGGACAAGCCCACGGACTGAGTTTCTCTGTTCAGGATGGTATTCAGTTCCCCCCCTCTTTGCAGAATATCTTCAAAGAGATTCAAGCCGACCTTGGAACAGCAGTTCCTGCTTCTGGCAATCTGACGCGATGGGCTGAGCAAGGGGTTTTATTACTGAATGCCTCTCTTACCGTAAGAGCCCATCAGGCTAATAGTCACGCTTCGCTGGGTTGGCAGAAGTTTACAGATGCAGCCATACAGGCTTTGGCTCAGCATCGTGAACATATCGTATATATGCTTTGGGGTGGCTATGCGCGCAGCAAGTCCTATATGATAGACAAGAATCGTAACTTGGTTCTTGAAAGTGTCCATCCCTCCCCCTTGAGTGCGAATCGTGGTGGATGGTTTGGCCAGCATCAGTTCTCTCGCTGCAATGCTTATCTCCAAGAAAACGGCATGACTCCTATCGTATGGTAAAGCAACTTCCTCCTATCTTACAAGTTGGCGATGTACTGCTCTCTTCAGAAATTCTGACGGAGAAGTTTTGTTGCGACCTCAGTGCTTGCAAAGGCGAGTGCTGTATAGAGGGTGATGCTGGAGCACCTGTTACGATGGAGGAAATCGGTGAGATAGAGGATTGTCTTGATGAAGTATGGGGCGACCTTTCTGCCTCGGCTCAAGCTGTCATCGACAAACAGGGTGTAGCTTATACTGACCAAGAGGGCGATCTCGTAACAAGTATCGTTAGGGGAAAGGATTGTGTCTTTACTTTTTATGATGATTTGGAGGGTATTGAGAATTGTTGCCTTTGCGCTTTAGAAAAGGCTTACAGAACAGGTCGAACCCGTTTCTGCAAGCCTGTAAGTTGTGCGCTTTACCCTATCCGCGAAAAGAAACTTGGTGAGGGGCTCGTAGGTTTGAATTATAACCGCTGGACCGTTTGCAAGATGGCAATCGCCAAAGGCGAGCAAGAAAACCTGCCACTCTACAAATTTCTTCGCGACCCCTTAATCCGTCGTTTTGGCGAAGCGTGGTATCAGGAACTCTTAGACACCGTAAGCGAACTCAGTCGCCAAGGTTATCTATAGTCTTCGATATTGCAAAGGTGTTAATCCCACTATCTTTTTAAAGTATTTCCCCATGAGACTTTGGTCAGGGAAATGCATCTCATTCGCAATTTCCTTAATAGACTTATTGGAGTTTTTTAGCTGTACACGTAATTCCAACGACACGTAATTCTCGATCCATTCGTTAGGTGTGCGCTGGCTGATTTGTTTTACACACTCCGTCAGATACTTGGGCGTCATCGATAATTGCTGGGCATACCAGCCCACACGTCGTTCTGTCCTACAATTCTTTTCTACCATCCTGATGAAATCAAGGAAGATAGATTCTGCACGCGAACGTGGACGGTCATTATTCTGAACGCGATAGATGATATTACTAAGGTCGTAGAACATAGCCAACAATAAGGTACGAATCAAATCCTTATGGAAATGATTGCTCTTGTCGCCTAATCGTTGCTTTATCACATTGAAATAAGCCTTGAAGGTATCTATTTCCTTTTGTTCGAGGCTCATCACAGGATGGCTACGGGCAAAAAGGAAAAGCGAACTGACATCTCGGATGTTCTGAATGATTTCATGGAAGAAATGGATACTCATCATCATACACAAACCCTGCATATCGGGCGAGTGGCGATAGCTGTCAACCACATGGCGCTCACTGACAATAAGGATATCGCCAGGCTTGATGACCTGCTCCTGTGTATCGAGTTTATAGATAATTTCACCTTGCGTACAGAGGCCGATAATGATGATATTCATCTTTCTCGGCTCCGTAGGCATCGGTGCTTCATTGATATGCTCCGTCAGAAGAAGGTCGTCATCCAAAAACACGGATTTACTCCATTCCTTCGCCTTTTTCAGGTCGCTTTCTTTCAGGGGCGTTTGTTTATTTATCTTTTCTTTTTTTACCACGTCTTTACGTTTTGTGTTTCTCCAGCTTTCAACTTGATTATTTTCTGCTGGCCATTATATAATAAGGTAAGGGTGCCGTTCTTCTTGGCCTTAATACTGCAATCGCGTACATTTCCGTCTTTCCATTCAAAGCTTACCTCGTAACCTCCACGTGCACAGAGTCCGCTAACATAACCCTCTTTCCAAACTTCAGGCACGGCAGGCAACAATTCGATGACGGCCTTACCATCCTTCAAAGTAGATTGCATCAACATCTCGCAGACACCAGCTGTACCACCAAAATTGCCATCAATCTGGAAAGGTGGATGGGCATCAAAGAGGTTAGGATAAGTACCTCCACCTTTGTGCCAAGGCTTCCACTGCGAACCTTTTGAACCTCGTGGTGCGATAGGCGTCAATAGTTTTTGATAGATATGATAAGCCTGCTTGGGATTATGCAGACGAGCCCAAAGGTTGATACGCCAACCTGTACTCCAACCAGTCGTCTTATCGCCTTTGATTTCAAGCGAACGCTCGCAGGCTTTCTGGAGCGTTGCATCCGTTAGGTGATTGCCTGGGAAGAGTCCTATCAGATGACTTTGATGGCGATGTTGGAAATCCCAGTCATCCCAATCATAGTACCACTCGTTCAAGTCACCCATGTGGCCAATGGTATAAGGATGTAATTTAGCCAAAGCCTGCTCCATCTCCTTATTTTTCTCACCAAGAATCTTGCCCGCTGCTATGGTGTTGATGAAAAGTTCACGGATGATAGCCAAATCGGCTGTGCCACCATAGCAAGTCGTGCCATGATAGCCCTTATCCGTCTTGTATTCATTTTCTGGCGACGTGCTCGGCGCTGTAATCAATTCACCTGGCTGCTTGGGATTATCAATGAGCCAACGCAGACAGAAGGTAGCAGCACCTTTCATCAAAGGATAAGCCGTATTTTTAAGATAATCCTTATCTTGCGTAAACTGATAGCGCTCCCAAAGTGTATTTACCAACCAAGCACCACCTAAGTTCCAGTTACTCCACTCAGGACTTTCGTTCTTCTCGCCCACAGGGTTTGTCATCGCCCAGATATCAGAATTGTGACTAGAACACCAACCTTCACCTATATTATAATAGTTCTTAGCGGTGTACTTACCGTTAGCAGCTAAACCAGCGATAAAGCCATCCAGAGGTTCTGCCATCTCAGCCATGTTAGCTACGAAAGCAGGCCAGTAGTTTTCTTCAAGGTTGATGTTAACCGTATAGTTACCACGCCAAGGCGACCAGAGTTGTGGCGCCCAAAGACCCTGCAAATTAGCGGGTACATTTTTGGTTCGCGACGATGAAATCAGCAAATAACGACCAAACTGGAAGTAAAGTTCTTCGAGATAAGGGGTCTGATCATTGCCATTGGTATAATCCAACAATAGCTGATCGGTCAGTCTGCGATTCTTGGCACCAGGGAGATCGTCTGGATTCCTGCCTTCTTTGTTCAAACAGAGTTTTACACGGTTATAAATAGCCTGATAATCAGCCAGATGACGCGCATAGAACTCCTCGTAACTATAGTTCTGCGTATGCCAGATATCGTTTGCCACCTCTTCTAAATAAGGTGCGCCTTCTTTTACAGGATGCTTGTCGAAACCATTAAAACTGGTCTCATTCACGATGTAGATAATCGCCTCTTTCGCCTTGGTGATGGTAAGCGACGAGTCGCTGGCAGCCATCTCTCCATCGGTCTTCACACTCAGCATCGTACAGAAATGGGTGCTCTCTCGCGCATCGCCAGTAGCATGACCAGTCATTGTGAGTTGTCCGGGTATGCTCTTTACCTGATGGGGCACTTGTGCTGTTAGGGCTATCTGACAATTGATATCACCACGCAAACGAATGGCAATCAGTTTATCTGGATTCGATGCGAAATATTCTCTCGTCATCAGTTTGCCGTTACGCTGATAGCTGTCTTTCACAATTGCAGAATCGATATTCAGTGTGCGACAATAATTGGTAATCGCACCCAGAGCCAAATCTTTGATATGAAGTGTACCCAGTGGTTGATAATACTGCGAGTTGGGACCTTGCACATGCAATTGCAGAGAATCAGCCAAGGCATAATCCTCATTAAAGAGCGCCTTGCGTATCTCTGGTATCCATTTGTGGGCATCAGCATCGAGGTTACGATCTACTGGTTTGCCCGTCCAGAGGGTAATATCATTCAGATAAATCATATCATCATCCGGACCTCCATAGATGAGTGCACCTAATTTACCGTTTCCAATAGGTAGCGACTCCTCGAAGTAGGTAGCAGGTTTGTCATACTGAAGCACCATTGGTGCCTGTTCCTGTGCGCACAATGGAAATGACACCATTGCGAAAGCCACAAATGATAGGTAATTCTTCATATTTAATTGTTTTTAGTCGTTTCCGTTTGCAAAGATACAAAAAATTTTGTATTTTTGCAGCATAAAACCAAAAAATTAAAGACCATGCAGCCGATTAAGACCCTTAACGACATGATTGTTTTCCTCCAACAGCGAGGCGATAAGAAGCGTGTAGCCGTAGTTTGTGCCAATGATGCCAGTACGCGTTACGCTGTAGAAAAAGGAAAAGAAATGGGATTTATAGAGCCCATTTATGTCGATGGCGACGATAAGGATGAATGTGCGCGTCGAGCTGTAGCGCTTTGTAAGAATGGTGAGGCTGATATCTTGATGAAGGGTCTCATCAATACAGACGTTATCTTGCGTGCGATATTAGATAAGGAAAAAGGTATTCTTCGTCCTGGACATGTGCTCACACACGTGGCCATGGCAGAGATTCCAAGATACGAGAAAGTGCTCTTCTTTACGGATGCAGCTGTTATCCCTGTACCTACAGAGGCCCAGCGTCGTCAACAAATTCACTATATGAATTATGTTTGTCATGCACTTGGCATTGAAGAACCACGCATTTCGCTGATTCATTGTGCAGAGAAGGTGAGTGCAAAGACATTCCCCTATACTGTGGACTATCTCGAGATTATCGCAGAAGCTCAGACGGGCAAGTTTGGGCGCTGTATCATCGATGGTCCGCTCGACCTGAAAACCTCGCTTGATTCTGTGAGCCTTCGCGAGAAGGGAATTCATAGCGTTATCGATGGTCAGGCTGATGCGCTGATTTTCCCAGATATTGTTGCTGGCAATGTATTCTATAAGACGATCACGCTCTTTGGCTATGCCAAGACAGCGGGCGTATTACAGGGCACCCAATGTTGCTGTGTGCTCCCATCGCGTGCCGATAGTCCTGAATCGAAATATTACTCTCTTGCACTCGCCGCAATATGAAGATTCTTGCCATCAATCCAGGTTCCACTTCCACGAAGATTGCCGTCTTTGAGGATGAAACACCTGTGCTTGTTCGTACCATTATTCATTCACCAGAGGAACTGGCCGGGTTTGATGATGTTATTGAGCAGCGAGACTTCCGTCGTCAACTCGTGCTCGACGAGTTGCATCAGGCTAATATCCCTGTAGAATTTGATGCTGTGATAGGGCGTGGCGGATTGGTAAAGCCACTTGAAGGAGGTACTTATGAAATCAACGACCTGATGATTCAGGATACCCATAGCGGTATTGCCCTTCATAATCATGCATGTAACCTTGGCTGTTTGATTGCCCATGAGATAGCAGCAAAAATCAAAGGTTGCCGTTCGTTTATTGCCGATCCTGGTGTTGTTGACGAACTTAACGACTATGCACGTATCTCTGGTTCTCCACTGATGAACCGTATCTGTATATGGCATGCTTTGAATCAGCGTGCCATCGCTCGTCGCTATGCTTCTGAGATTGGTAAAGAGTACGAAGACCTCAACCTTATCATCTGTCATATGGGAGGTGGCATATCAGTAGCAGCTCATGATCATGGACGTGCCGTAGATGCGAATAATGCGCTTGACGGTGAAGGGCCGTTCTCTCCAGAACGTGCAGGTTCGCTACCCGCCTCCGACCTGATTCGTCTTTGCTTTAGCGGAAAATATACCGAAAAGCAACTCCTGAAACGCATCGCTGGTAAGGCTGGTTTGAATGCCCATCTTGGTACGAATGATGTACGCGAGGTGATTCGACGAATTGAGGACTATGGCGACAAACACGCAGAACTGGTTCTTAATGCGATGATTTATCATGTGGCTAAGAATATCGCATCCGAGGCAGCTGTGCTTTGTGGTAGTATTGACGCCATCCTCCTAACGGGTGGACTTGCACGCTCAGAATATGTGGTTAGTAGGCTTCGTAAGCGTATCGGATTCCTGGCACCTGTGCGCTGTTTCCCTGGTGAAGATGAAATGGAAGCCTTGGCACTTAACGCCTTAGCCGTTTTACAAGGTAAGCGTAAAGCTAAAGAGTATATGTAACCGAAATACAATATGTGATGAAGAAAAGTAATTCTATAGCGTGGAAAATCACTGGTAAGCTCTGTCTTTGGATGCTTATCATAGTGATCGGCGTATCGGTTTTCTTCTTCAATTTCACATTGAAGACGATGAGCGCATTATATGCTGAAAACTTCCATAACAAGATGCTTATCACCTATGAATATACTCGACGCGTACTTTCCGATGTATATGTTTCCGTCACTAATAACATCTTCTATATTGAGAATTCACTGGATAAACCTGATGGCCATATCGACGTGATGGAACGAATCGTTAGACATGGAACACGCGTTCATAGTTGTGGTATCAACTTTATTGCAGACTACTATCCACAAAAAGGACATAAGTATTGTCCCTTCGCATGGCGAAACCCTGCTAATCGTGAGGAAATAAAGAAAGAAGAAAAAGGTGACGCAGACTTCGATTATTTGGAATCTGATTGGTTCCGCACAGTAATAGATGGCGATACAGCAAAATGGTCCGATCCTTTCTATGATGGATACGACAACAAGACTGCACTTGCGGCTTACATGGTACCTATACACGACACAAACGGCAAAGCGATAGCTGTGTTAGGAGCTGACATCTCGCTCGACTGGCTTACAGAGAAGTTGGCAGAAACAGACAGTGCCTATAACGCTACGGGGATGATTGCATCAGATGTCTTAGGTTTAAAATCTCAAAGTTTTATCATTAATCGCGATGGAAGATTTATGACCCATCCCGTCGGAAGTCATGTAATGAAAGGCGTATTCTACAATTACATCAAACCGGTTGGTGATCTTGACATCGAGGTATTGGCAGAAAAGTTGAGAACAGGTACAGTCAGTGAGAAAGAGAGCGAGATAAAGTATCTCTTTGAAGATCAGGAGTGTTACTTATTCTTCACCCCCTTGAAATATACCGATTGGATGATGGTCTCTGTTGTTCCTTGTCAGTCTATTGATATGTTGGGAATTACATATGGTCTTGAGATAATCGGTGTTCTGCTTCTGGCCATGCTTACATTCATTCTTTTGAATTTCTATTTCGTCAGACGAGGAACCAGAACCCTTTAAATACAAATAATCCCCCGCTGATTAGCGAGGGATTTATTATCATCTTAAAATTTGATTCTTTATGCGTCGATATTGGCGTAGGTAGCGTTCTTCTCAATGAACTCACGACGAGGTTCTACGTCATCACCCATCAGCATAGAGAAGATTTCATCAGCCTCAGCAGCATTCTCAATCGTTACCTGCTTCAATAAACGGTTCTCAGGATTCATGGTGGTCTCCCAAAGCTGCTCTGGGTTCATCTCACCAAGACCTTTGTAGCGCTGAGTGTGCAAAGCCTTATCTTCACCATTTCCTGCTACATACTTATCGATGAAGGCCTGACGCTGCTGCTCTGTGTAGCAATACTCAGACTGTTTCTTATAAGTACACTTGTAAAGTGGTGGGGTAGCGATATAAAGGTGACCACCCTGAATCACCTGTGGCATAAAGCGATAGAAGAGCGTCATGATCAACGTGTCGATGTGAGAACCATCGACGTCGGCATCGGTCATGATGATAATCTTGTTGTAACGCAACTTGTCGATATTAGCTTCACGATCACCTTCGCCCTCAACGCCGAAGCGTACACCAATACTCTGGATGATATTCATCACTGACTCTGACTCGAAGACGCGATGCCACTGAACCTTCTCAACGTTCAGAATCTTACCACGCAAAGGCAGAATAGCCTGGAAATGACGGTCACGACCTGACTTAGCAGAACCACCTGCGGAATCTCCCTCGACGAGGAATATCTCACACTGTTGAGGATCCTTATTTGAGCAGTCAGCGAGTTTACCAGGTAATCCACCACCCGTCATCGGGTTCTTGCGCTGTACACTCTCACGAGCCTTGCGGGCAGCAATACGAGCTGTAGCAGCCAGTACCACCTTATCACAAATCAGCTTGGCCTCTTTTGGATGTTCCTCCAGATAGTTGCTCAATGCCTCACCCACAGCCTGCTGAACGGCACCAGCCACCTCAGAGTTACCGAGTTTGGTCTTTGTCTGACCCTCGAACTGAGGCTCAGCTACCTTGATAGAGATAACGGCAGAAAGACCCTCACGGAAGTCCTCACCGGCAATCTCTATCTTAGCCTTCTCAATCTGCTTGGAGATTTGAGGATCAGCATCAGCATAAGCCTTCAGCGTACGGGTAAGAGCCGCACGGAAGCCCATCAGGTGAGTACCACCCTCGATGGTATTGATATTGTTAACGTATGAGTGGATATTCTCGCTGTAATCGGTATTGTACATCACAGCTACCTCAATAGGCGTGCCTTGCTTCTCTGTCTTCAGATAAATCACATCATCGAAGAGGTGGGTACGGTGACGATCCACGTAACGCACGAACTCCTTCAGACCGTCCTTGGCATGGAATACCTCGGGTTGTTTCAGATTGCCTTCCTCATCAGGGCGCATGTCTGTGAGTGTGATGGTAATACCTGCATTCAGATAAGCCAACTCACGCATACGACGGGCGATAATGTCATACTTATACTCTGTAGTGGTAAAGATGCTACCATCGGGCCAGAATTGCTGACGGGTACCGGTCTTATCGGTATCGCCTACAATCTTCACATCGTAAAGAGGCTTACCCTTCTCGTATTCCTGCTGATAGATATGACCATTGCGGAATACCTGCGAGAGCATATGGGTAGAGAGTGCGTTTACACAACTTACACCTACACCATGCAGACCACCAGACACCTTATAAGAACCCTTATCGAACTTACCTCCTGCGTGGAGTACGGTCATAACGACTTCGAGCGCACTCTTGTGCATCTTCTCGTGCTCATCTACGGGGATACCACGTCCGTTGTCCTGAACGGTGATGGAGTTATCTTCATTAATCGTTACTTCAATATGTGTGCAATAACCAGCCATGGCCTCATCGATAGAGTTATCGACGGTCTCGTTCACCAAGTGGTGAAGACCCTTTTCGCTGATATCACCAATATACATCGCAGGGCGCTTGCGAACGGCCTCTAAGCCTTCAAGTACCTGGATATTACTTGCGGAATAATTCTGTTCCTGATTGAGTTGTTCGTCTGTCATCTTATTCTTTTTTCAATTTCGCTTGCAAAGGTACGAAAAAAAAGTCAGATAAACATAGTTTATCTGCAAAAAATAATAAAAAATAACCGCAATCTGTTAAGGATTGCGGTCCAAGTCCGTATAGCGGATAAATTATCCCAACTTGTTGATGTGCTGAGCGAGACTCGACTTCAGGTTTGCAGCCTTGTTCTTGTGAATAATGTTGGTCTTAGCCAACTTGTCGAGCATCTTCTGAACCTTTGGATAGAGAGCAACAGCCTCTTCCTTGTTGGTCATAGCGCGAAGCTTGCGCACAGCGTTACGCATTGTCTTTGCGTAGTAGTGATTGTGAAGCGCCTTTTTCTTGTCCTGGCGGATTCTCTTCACTGATGATTTGTGATTTGCCATTTTTTTGAATTTAATTTTGATGTTTAACTTAAAGCTTGTGGGTCTTGCGTCTTGAAGACTGCCCTGGGCAGATTCCTTTCGGAACCCTCTGTCACCGTTCCCGATTACTCAGTAGCACTGGCTGTGCAGATGGCAGATTTAATTTTGGTAGTCCCTAGGAGAGTCGAACTCCTCTTTAGAGAATGAAAATCTCTCGTCCTAACCGATAGACGAAGGGACCAAGCGCTAAAGCGGGTGCAAAGGTACATAAAATAAGTGAATAGTAAATGGTGAATTGCGAAGATTTCTTCATTATTTAATGTATTTTAACTAAAAGACCTCTAAACTATTCATTATTCACTATCTACTATTCACTAAATTTCGTATCTTTGCAGCATGTTGACAAAAACTCAAGCTATTGTGCTACACTCACTTAAGTATGGTGAAACCCGTCTGATAGTGGATATGTTCACTCGCAGTATGGGGCGCCAATCTTTTATTGTGAGCATTCCAAAATCCACAAAGGCAAAAATCAAGAAACAGCTTTTCCAACCACTGTCCATTCTTGAGATTGAGTATGATTCGCGCCCTAAAGTACAATTGCAGAAATTAGCCGATGCAAGATTGGCCTCGCCTTTCTCATCGATACCTTTTCAACCGCATAAGCTCTCCATCTCGTTATTCTTGGCTGAATTCCTTTATTACGCCCTCCGTGGTGAACAACAGAATGAGCATTTGTTCGACTACGTAACCAATAGTCTCTTATGGCTCGATGGGCAACAAGACCGCTTTTCCAATTTCCATCTGGTATTCTTGATGCGCCTGTCCCGCTTCTTAGGTTTCTATCCTAATCTCGATAACTATCAGTTGGGCGATTACTTCGACCTCCGTGAAAGTATGTTCCAGTCTGCCCCACCCGTTCATCGCGACTTCCTTTTCCCAGAGGAAGCTGATAAGGTACAGCTCATGATGCGTATGGATTTCCCCACCATGCACCTTTATCGTATGTCGCACGATGACCGCAATCGTCTTTTGGAAGTAACGCTAAAATACTACCGTCTGCATTTGCCCGATTTTCCAGAACTGAAGTCGGTCAGTGTGTTACAAGAACTCTATCACTAATAAATCAATTATAGCAATGAAAAAAAACGTATTTACTCTAGTTATGGCTTGTCTGGCGATAGTCGCACAGGCCCAGAAACCGGCAATCCCACGTGATGCAGCATTAGAAGCAAAGATTGAGAAAACCCTCGCCAAGATGACCCTCGACGAGAAGATCGGACAGATGCTCGAACTGAATTTCGATGTCATGGGCAAGTATGATGCCACCAGAAAATGGCAACTCAACAAGACGATGCTTGATACACTGATTTCTAAATGGAAAGTTGGTTCTATCCTGAATGCCCCTGGCACTCGCGCCGCCAGCGTTGAGCAATGGCAAAAGTGGATTCAGTTGATTCAGGAGAAGTCGATGAAATATATCGGTATTCCAGACATCTATGGTCTTGACCACAATCATGGTGTGACCTATACGCAGGGCGGAACACTCTTCCCCCAACCTATTAACTTGGGCGCTTCTTTTAATACAGAACTGGCTCGTATTGGTGCTGAGATTACGGCCTATGAGAGTCGTGCCGCCAATTGTCCTTGGGTGTATAACCCTGTGGTCGATCTAAGCAGAGACCCTCGATGGCCACGTGTCTATGAGAGTTTTGGCGAGGATGCCATCGTCAATTCAAAGATGGTAGTTGCAGAGATTAAGGGTTATCAGGGCGATGATAATAACCATATCGACCAGTATCATGTAGGTACCAGCACCAAGCACTATTTTGCCTATGGTGCGCCTTGGACTGGTAAGGATCGTACCCCAGCCTACCTCAATCCGCAAATCATACGTGAAAAATATTTCGAGCCTTTCAAGGAAGCTGCCCTTGCTGGCACATTAACCATGATGGTAAACTCTGCCTCTGTAAATGGTGTACCTCTGCATGCGAGTTACGAGTACCTTACCAAGTGGTTGAAAGAAGACCTGCAATGGGATGGATTCTTAGTAACCGACTGGGCTGATATTAATAATCTGTTCTCGCGCGAGCACGTGGCTAAAGATAAGAAAGATGCCATCCGTATCGCCATCAATGCCGGTATCGACATGTCGATGGATCCCTATAGCGTAGATTTCTGCGTTCTGTTGAAGGAACTGGTAAACGAAGGTAAGGTAAAGATGGAACGTATCGACGATGCCGTTCGTCGTATCCTTCGCGCCAAGTATCGCTTAGGGCTTTTCGAGAAGCCAAATACAGGTGGCAAAGGTTTCGAGAAGTTCGGTTGTGATGAGTTTGCCAAGGCTTCCTTGAAAGCTGCTGAAGAATCAGAGGTACTACTGAAGAACGAGGGAATCCTGCCTCTGGCTAAGGGCAAGAAAATCCTCCTGACTGGTCCTAATGCCAACCAGATGCGTTGCTTGCATGGTGGTTGGAGCTACACATGGCAGGGTTCTAAGGCAGAGGACCTTTCTGAAAAGTACAACACCATCTACGAGGCGCTTTGCAATAAGTACGGTAAGGAAAACATCATCCTCGAACAGGGTGTCACCTATAATGAGAATGGTGCTTACTACAATGAGAACAAACCGGAAATCGATAAGGCAGTAACCGCAGCTGAAAAGGCAGATATCATTATCGCTGCTATCGGCGAGAACTCATACACAGAGACGCCTGGTAACCTTTCCGACCTCTGGTTGTCAGAGAATCAGCGTAATCTGGTAAAGGCACTTGCCAAGACAGGTAAGCCGATTATCCTGGTTCTGAATGAGGGTCGTCCTCGTCTAATTGCCGACATCGAGCCTCTTGCAAAGGCAGTCGTAGATATTCTGATTCCAGGAAACTATGGTGGCGATGCTTTGGCTAACCTGTTGGCTGGCGATGCCAACTTCTCAGCTAAGATGCCTTACACCTACCCACGTGAGATTAATTCTCTGAACACCTATGATTATAAGGTGAGCGAAGAGGTTGGTACGATGGCTGGTGCCTATAATTACGATGCCAAGGTATCTTTGCAGTGGCCTTTCGGCTATGGTTTGAGCTATACCACTTACGAGTATGCAAACATGAAAGTGGATAAGGCTTCCTTTACGGCTGATGATATGCTAACGATTAGCATCGATGTAAAGAACACTGGCAAATGTGCTGGTAAGGAGGCAATATTGCTGTATAGCAGCGACCTTGTGGCCTCAGTTGTTCCCGATAACAAGCGTCTGCGCGACTTCACGAAGATTGAGTTAAAGCCAGGAGAGGTAAAGACCGTTACCTTCCAATTGCCTGCTAAGAAACTGGCTTTCGTGGGTGCCGATGGTCGATGGACACTGGAAGAGGGCGACTTCATCCTGAAAATAGGAAATCAGAGCATTCCAGTAGTCTGCACACAGACAAAAATCTGGGATACTCCAAACATCTAACGCTTACGCTTAAGGATAAATGCTTGAATCTCTTGAAGGATGACAGCCCCCGAAAGACGCATGACAGCATAGTAAAGCACTGTAGCGATAAGCGCTCTGCTCAGCAGCCTAACCCATAAATTAGTGATGGACTCCGTGGCTATATTAGTCACGGCCATCACTATAAATGCTGCGAGGGCAAAAGGCACAATATCCTTCAGGAAATGTAGCAGACTATAGTTCATCAGGCGATGAACAAAGAAATGCCATACAAACACCCATATTATATTTAATAAGGTGTAAGCCATCACCATCCCAAAGATACCTTCGCGCCAAAGGAAAACCAGAACGCCTACCTGTAGGATACCAAGCACGAGGGTATTCCAAAGAAAAATATCGCTCCGCTGATGGCTGATAATGGCGTCGGTAAGCAATGTAGAGAGGGGCATAAAAGCACCACTGAGACAGAGCAATGGCAACAATGATGCAGAAAAAGCCCATTTCTCACCAATGGCCAACACGATAAATTCATGAGAAACCAGCGCCAATCCAAAAAGCAGCGGGAATGAGATAAAGGCAGTAAAACGTACCATCTTTCTTAACACAGCCAATTGGCGTTCTCGCTCGTCATCCAATCCTACAAGTACCGTCTGGTCTACCTGCTTCAGCATGTTTCCCACCAACAGAAAGCACTTCGAGCTCCATTGGTAAGCCTGATTGTAATGACCCGTATTCGTCTCGCCATAATAGCGACCCAGCAACAGGTTCATGATATTATTGTTTACTTGCGTAAAGATGGCCGATAGCATAATCTTAAAGCTGAAGGGAAAGAGTCTTCTGATGGGCTCAAAAGTCACGTGGCAAGTGGGCCTCCAGGGGCTGAAATACCATAACAACGAGGTATTGACAGCGATATACATCAGATACTGCGTCGCCAAGGCCCAGTAGCCAAAGCCCAGTGTCGCCAGTATCACACTGACGATACTCGACGTGAGTGTCGCCGTCATACCGCATTTCGCAATCTGCTTGATCTGCATCTGCTTCGTGAGATAAGCCGATTGCGCCATCCCAAAACTGGAGAACACAAAACCGAGGAACACATAACGGCTCAGGGGAATCAGTTTGGGAGTCAGTTCGGGCTTGTCGTAATAATCGGCTATCAGAGGAGCACAGAACCACAGTACCACATAGATAAAAGCCCCCGCGAGGATGTTAAACCAGAACACGGCATTATAGTCCTCGTGCTTGGGCGCTTTCATATTGATCAGTCCTGTTTTGAAACCACTCGATTGCAGTTCGTTGGCAATCACAGAAAAGACAGCCAGCATCGCAGTCATGCCATAATCCGACGGATCAAGCAAGCGTCCCAGGATAATGCCAAAGGCCAATCCGAGCAACTGCTGTACGCCGTTGTTCATGCCGCCCCAGAAGAGTCCTTTTGCCGTTTTCTCCTTTAGTGATTCCATATTCGACTGCAAAGATACTGTTTTTTTGTCATCTTTGTGTTAATCTTCATAAAATTTAAGCTAATGTACGGAATTTTTTTGTATCTTTGTCACCTATTATTATTTATACTACTATTACTACAACATTATGAATCTGAATTTAACGTCTAGTATCAAAATGCCCAACCACGAGTTGAGGCGCCAAGTGATTGAACTTTGTGAAAAAGTAGGTAAGCCACTGCTGAAGCTCTCTACCAAAGACTATGTTGAGAATGGTCTGGGCCATCTTGTAGAGCAATTCGACGGTCAGGCTGGTTTGGTAAACATCGAAGTGTTCAACGAGTTGCAGCACACGATTACAGGTTGGCCTGGTGGCAAACCCAATGTCGATGACTCTACACGTCCTGAACGCGCCAAGCCTTATCCCAAGCGTGTCATCGTGTTCTCTCCACACCCCGATGATGATGTTATCTCCATGGGTGGTACCATCCGTCGACTGATGCAACAGAAGCACGACGTACATGTGGCCTACGAAACCTCTGGCAACATCGCTGTGGGCGATGAGGAGGTACGCCGTTTCATGCACTTTATCAATGGCTTCAACACCATCTTCGCCAATGGCAGCGATGAGGTGATCAAGCACTCCTATCAGGCCGTAAAAGCCTTTATCAGAGGCAAGAAAGAGGGCGACCTCGATAATGAGCAGATTCTCAGACTGAAGGGTCTGATTCGTCGTGGTGAGGCACGTCTGGCTTGTGAATACAGCGGCATCGACAGCAAGCACATCCACTTCCTCGACCTGCCCTTCTACGAGAGCGGTAAGATCGAGAAGTTGCCTATGACCGAAAAAGACGTGTTCCCCATCATCGATTTGATTTCTGAGATTCAGCCCCATCAGATTTATGTCGCTGCTGACTTGGCCGACCCACACGGCACGCACCGCAAGTGTACCGATGCCGTTTTAGCCGCTATCGACGAGGTGAAGAAAGCTGGCGACGAGTGGTTGAAGGATTGTCGCGTATGGATGTACCGTGGTGCCTGGGCAGAATGGGATGTAGCCGATATCGAGATGTGTGTGCCTATGAGTCCTGAGGAGTTGCGCGAGAAGCGAAACGCTATCCTGCGCCATCAGAGCCAGATGGAGAGTGCCCCATTCCTTGGCAACGACGAGCGTTTGTTCTGGCAGCGCGCAGAGGATCGCAACCGCGATACCGCCAAGCGCTACGACAACCTCGGACTGGCTTGCTACGAGGCCATGGAGGCGTTTGTGGAATACAAATTCTAAACAGATATGAAAAAATTAGCAACGATTCTATTCATGCTCATGGGTATGAACATTGGAATGATGGCTGGCAATGAAATCAATTACAACGTGGTACCTTTACCACAAAGCATCGCCATGCAGAAAGGCGATCCGTTCGTGCTCGATGGCGACGTCATGATTCTCTGCGATGCCAACCTCCAGCAAGAGGCCGCTTTCTTACAGCAGTATCTGAAAGAGGCTACCAAGTTCGACCTGCAATTGGCCGAGAAGCGTGCCAAGAAGATGCGCTATATCGAACTCTCCGTCTCACCGAAAGTGACTGAGAAAGAGGGCTATGTGCTCACCGTTAACCAGAAGGGCATCACCATCCAGGGAGGCTCTGCTGCTGGTGTGTTCTATGGCATCCAGACGTTGAGAAAATCCTTGCCGTTAGCCTGCAAGTGTGGCAAACATGCGGCAAAACCCTTCAGTCTGCCAGCAACGATCATTACCGATGCCCCTCGTTTTGGCTATCGCGGCATGATGCTCGATTGCTCTCGCCACTTCTGGAGCATCGACTTCGTAAAGAAGTTCATCGACCTGATAGCGCTCCACAACATGAACACCTTCCACTGGCATCTTACCGACGATCAGGGTTGGCGTATCGAAATCAAGCGCTACCCTAAGCTCACAGAGATTGGCTCGCAACGTTCCGGCACCATCCTTGGCACCAACTCCGACCTCGACGATGGCATTCCTCATGGTGGTTTCTACACCCAGGAAGAAGCTCGCGAGATTGTGAAATATGCCCAGGAGCGCCATATCACCGTGATTCCTGAAATCGACATGCCCGGACACATGCTGGCAGCTTTGGCTTGCTATCCCGATTTGGGTTGTACAGGCGGCCCTTATCAGGTAGGCCACTATTGGGGCGTGTATACCGATGTGCTCTGCGTGGGCAATCCTAAGGTCTATGAGTTTGTAGAAGGTGTGCTGGCTGAGATCATGGATATCTTCCCCTCTGAGGTCATCCATATCGGTGGCGACGAGACACCTACCGTGAAGTGGGAGGCTTGTCCGAAATGTCAGGCACTTGGCCTCACCAAGGATAAACTTCAGGCGCACTTCACCCAGAAGGTATTTAATTTCCTCACCGCTCATCAGCGTCGCGCCCTTGGCTGGGACGAGATTCTCGATGGTTGTCCACAAGATGCCATGATTATGTCATGGCGAGGCGCTGAACCAGGTGCGAAGGCAGCAGAACTTGGTCACGATGTGGTGATGGCACCTACATCGCACTGCTATTTCGACTATCTACAGTCTAAAGAAGCACAGTTTGAGCCCTCGCGTTGCGGTGGATTCATCCCCGTAGAGAAGGTTTATTCGTTGGAGCCCGCTCCCGATACACTCTCAGTAGCTGCCAAGCAGCATATTCTTGGTGCCCAGGCTAATCTGTGGGCAGAGTATCTGCTTACCGAGGGTCTTGTAGAGTATCAGGCACTGCCTCGTATGTCGGCACTGGCCGAGGTTCAGTGGACTAAGCCCGAACTGAAGGATTTCGAGGCCTTCAAGCAGCGCCTTACCAAACTCACTACCTTCTTTGAGCGCTACAATTACAAATATGCCAAGCACTTGTGGCCTGAGCGCCAACTCCCAAGTCGCTGGCAGTTCTAAGCCCCTCAAGCTGTTATGAGAAAATTTTTATCCGTATTCGTATTAAGCCTGGTCAGCGTGGTAACGCTGGCCAAGGTTGATTTAGTACCTGCCCCTCAGAAGATTACGTGGGGCCAAGGTGCCTATACCCTGCCTCAGCAATCGGCCATCGTTTATGCCCAACCAGCACTGAAACCAGCTGCTGAGTATCTGCAAACCTGCCTAAAGCGCTACGCCCAGTCAGAGGCTACCGTAGCTAGCGGCAAACAGGGCGATATCCGTTTATCGCTGAAGAAGGGGCTGGCTAAGGATGGCTACGAGTTGAAGATCACCACCACGGGTATCGAACTCATTGGTGCCGATTATGGTGGTATCATGGCCGCGATCGCCTCGCTCAATCAGATGCTGATGCTCGATCCTCTCACAAAGGGTCTGACCCTCTGTGAGGTAAAAGATGCCCCAAGGTTCGGCTGGCGAGGCTTCCATCTCGACTCCTCGCGCCATTTCTTTACTTGCGACGAGGTAAAGGAATTCCTCGACCTCATGGCCCTTTACAAGCTCAACCGCTTCCACTGGCATCTCACCGACGATCAGGGTTGGCGATTGGAAATCAAGAAGTACCCCAAGTTGACTGAAAAGGGCGCTTGGCGTATCTACAACAATCAGGATACCGCTTGCTGGCAACTCGCTGCCAGGGATGATAACCCCGATATGCTCATCCCTCGAAAGAACACCCGAGTAGAGAATGGCGACACCCTTTATGGTGGCTATTATTCTCAGGACCAGATTCGCGAGATCGTGGCCTATGCCAAGCAGCGTGGCATCGAGATTATGCCCGAGATCGATATGCCCGGCCATTTCCTCAGTGCCATCGAGAATTACGAGGGTTTGTCGTGCTTCCCCACCATCGGCTGGGGCCAGTACTTCACCACCCCTCTCTGTCCTGGTAAAGACAAGGTACTCGAGTTCTGCAAAGATATCTGGCTCGAGGTGTTCGAGCTCTTCCCTTATGAATATGTACACGTAGGTGGCGACGAGGTGCGCAAGGATACTTGGAAGGAATGTCCCGATTGCCAACAGCGAATCAAGACCCTCAAGCTGAATAATGAAGAGGAATTGCAGTCGTGGTTTATCCACCAGATGGAGGCCTTTATCAATAAGAACGGTCGCAAGATGATGGGTTGGGACGAGATTCTCGAAGGCGGCCTCTCCAAGACCGCTACCGTTACCTGGTGGCGCACATGGGTACCCGATGCTCCCAATCAGGTGACGGCTCAGGGCAACAATGTCATCTATTGCCCGGGCTCGCCCATGTACCTGTCGCAGGCTGAAGAAAAGACCAGCATGCGGAGCATCTACGAGTACGATGTGAATCCCGCCTCGATGAATGCCAAGCAGAAGCAGCATGTCATTGGTGTTCAGGGCAATCTCTGGTGCGAGTATATCCCTACGCGCGAGCGCGCCTTGTTCCAGTACTTCCCTCGTATTCTCGCCCTCTCCGAACTCGCCTGGACCAAGCCCGAACTGAAGGATTACGAGCAGTTCTATAGTCGCTTGCCCCAGCAGTTCGCCATGCTCCATCAGCTGAATGTGCCCTTCCGTACCCCGAGTCTCGATGGTGTTTACCGTGTAAATGCCTTTACCGGCGAGGGTACGATGGCCGTTTCTTGTGCCGACCCTCTGGCTACCGTACGCTATACCGTCGATGGCAGCTTCCCCAATAAGACCTCGCAATTGTATAGCGGACCAGTTAAGGTCGACGAGACCACGCACTTTATCCTCCGTACCTTTGCACCTAATGGTCAGGCTGGTGAGATGATCAAGGCCGACTTTATCAAGCAAGGCCTCTTGGAGCCCGTTAAGGTCGATGCCGGCAAACTTGCGCAAGGCCTCAATGCCGCATGGTACGACTATCAGGGCGAAACCTGTAGCGATATCCACAAGGTCGCTTTCAACGGCAATTATCCCGTCAGCGACGTAGTGATTCCAGAGGGTGTAAAAGGTCGTATCGGACTCATTATCACGGGCTATCTCAATGTGCCCGAGGATGGTGTCTACACTTTCTCACTGATGAGCGACGATGGCAGCTGGCTCAAAATCGACGGCAACATGGTGGTAGACAACAACCGTCCGCAGAGCCCTCACGAGGAGATTAGCCAACAAGCCCTGAAGGCTGGCCTCCATAAGTTCGAGGTGCGCTACTTCGACAGCAACGGTGGCATGCTCCGCCTCTGGGTGTTCGACCCCAAAGGCCAAAAGATGCAACCTGCAGACATCTATCTGAAATAATCGAGAAGGGGGAGCGTTCTTTGCTTCCCCCTTTTTTATAACTTATTCAGCAAATCGGCTTTGCCATCGGCTATCAATTTTAATACTAACTCGCCAAAGAGGGTGTTCTGCCAGGCGAACCAAGGACGGGTGTAGTTTTTGGCATCGTCTTTATGGAAGCTCTCGTGGATGAAGCCTGTGCCGGCATCGGTATTTAATAAGGTACGCATGCACCAACGGATTTCATCGTCATCCTGAGACGTAAAACACTTCATCATGATGCTCATGGGCCATACCATATCGTAGCCGATATGTGGGCCACCGATACCCTCGCCTGCCTTGCCGCGGAAGAACCAGGGGTTATCCTCGCTCCACACGAAGCGACGGGTGTTCTGATAGATGGGGTCGTTGAGATCTACGTCACCCAGATAGCCCATACCCAAAAGACTGGGCACATTGGCATCATCCATCAACAGGCGATTGCCAAAGCCATCCACCTCGAAGGCATAAATCTTTCCGTACTTGGGATGATCGACGATGGCGTACTGCTTCAGCGCCGTTTCTACCTCATGAGCCAAGGCTAAGCACTCGGCAGCGTTGTCGTTCTTATGATTGACCTTAGACAGAATCTCGGCCATCTTCTTCAGCGACGACACGGCCATGAAATTAGAGGGCACGAGGAAGGGCAAAGACGTGCGATCGTCAGAAGGACGGAACACGGAGGCTATGAGACCAACGGGCTTCACAGGTGCACCATAGCCATTCCAACCCACGGTATCGTAGGTGCGATCGGTCATACGGAAGAAGCGATAAGGTCCCAGATTCTCCTTGCGCTGTTGCTCGCGGAAGGTCTTTACGATATTTTCGGCAGCCTGCAACCATACCTCGCCAAAGATGCTGGCATCGCCCGTCACAAGCCAATACCAATAGGCCAAGCGCACGGGATAGCAGAGCGAATCGATTTCGTACTTGCGCTCAAAGACGTCCTTCTGCATCTTGGTGGCATCGGATTGCCAACCAGCACCCGTAGGGCCATCGTTGAAGGCATTCGCGTACCTATCTATATTTATACACTTGAATTGGCGAAGGATGACACCACGGAGCATCTTCTTCAACTTGGGATCGTTAGCGGCCAACTGCACATAAGGCCATACCTGGGCACCAGAATCGCGCAACCACATGGCTGGGATATCGCCGGTGTAGACGAAGGTATCGTCCTCGCCATCGAGGACGCCATAGTGTACCGTAGACTCCAAGGTGTTGGGGAAGCAATTGGCAAACATCCACGCCAAACGGGGATTGCCACTGAGCAACTTTTGTACCTCACGAATCTTTGCCTCGACAGCATCGCTCACAAAGAGGCGCTCGGCCACTGGAGGGCGCTTCGACTCAAAGACCTTGGTATTATCGGGCACCACAGCGGTATAGCGATTGCTAACGACCACCTCTGCGTTTTCTTGTGCTGCTACTGTCATCGACAGCAAGCAGCACATGACTAACAGACTTTTCTTCATAGGCATCAGGGACAATTCTTGGCAAGCGTACCCCAAGCAGAGGGTTCGCTACCCATTTCGAGTTCGAGCATGCCGCCCTTTACGATGTCCTGATAGAGGAGGTATGACTTGGCATAGGGCTTGCCATTGAGTTTGGCGCTCTGCACGTAGATATTCTCCTTGCTATTGTTCTTGGCACGAACGGTAAAGGTCTTGCCATCGCCCACATTCACCGTAGCCTCATCGAAAAGCGGACTACCGATGATAAACTTACCACCAGCGGGTTCTACCTGATAGAGTCCGATAGAAGAGAGCACATACCAAGCTGACATCTGACCCACATCCTCATTGCCGGAAAGACCGTCGTAGTCGTTGAAGTAGAGCTCCTTCATCGTCTGGCGAAGCAGCTTTGCGGCCTTCCAAGGCTGGCCAATGTAGTTGTACATATATATAATATGGTGGCTGGGTTCATTGCCGTGGGCATAAGAACCAATCAGGCCAGAGATATCGGGCGAAGCCTCAGCACCCATATCGCCACTGACGATAAAGAGCGAATCGAACTTCTCGACAAAGGGTTTTACGCCTCCAAAGAGGTTTACCAAGCCATGCACATCGTGGGGCACGAGCCATGTATATTGCCAAGCATTGCCCTCGGTATAGTCGTCGGCGGTGTGTACACTCTTAAACGGATTGAACGGCTCGTGGAAACTACCATCGGCACCACGACCACGCATAAACTTCAACTTAGGGTCGAAATAATGCTTATAGCCACGACTGCGGTTGTAGAAGTACTTGTAGTCATCCTTCTTGCCCAGCAACTTGGCCACCTTGGCGATACCGTCATCAGCGAGCGCATATTCCAAGCCTTTAGCTACCGTCTGGAAGGTAGAGTCCTTGTCGTATGGCAGATAACCGTACTTCTTAAGCAAATCCATGCTGCGCTCATCGAGCATGGCCGAGGTCTTCATGGCATTGAAAGCAGCTTCCTTATCGGCTACAAAACCTTTCAGCACCATATCGGCCAGAACGACGGCACCAGGATTTCCCACCATACAGTCGGTCTCGTTACCCATCAGATGCCATACAGGCAACTTGCCCTGTTGCTCAAAGATATGCATGAACGTTTCGGCCATATCCTTCTGCTTCTCTGGATGGATCAGCGACATCAGAGGATGAGCAGCGCGATAGGTATCCCAAAGCGAGAAGGTGGTATAGTTGGTGAAATCGCCTTTATACACCTTGCCGTCCGCACCACGATAGTTGCCCGTTACATCGCTGAATACAGAGGGGGCAATCATGGTATGGTATAAAGCGGTGTAGAAAATAGTACGTACCTCATCGTCCTCGGTATCAACGGCAATCTTACCCAACTCATCGTTCCAAGCCTTGTTGGCCTCGGCTACCGTGGCCTTAAAGTCCCAACCAGGGAGCTCGGCCTTCAGATTGGCCTTGGCATCCTCGACGCTGACGGCAGAGAGGGCACATTTTACCATGACGGGTTTCGAGACATCGGCAATCGTCAGTACCATAATGGTATCGCCTACCTGTTTCTTAATCTTCACAGGGGTAGAGAACTCAGCAGCGAAGAAAAGATGCTGACTGGCAGCCCAGCCCTTGGAATAGCGATTGCCAGTAACCAGCGTAGGACTCTCCTGCTTGATGCTGCTCTGCTTCACCTGATCCCAGCCAGTACCTTGTTTCAGGTCGATACGCAACATACCTTTCTTTTCGTCCGCACCAAAGGTATAACGATGGAAGCCTACACGTTTGGTGGCCGTCAGCTCAACAAACACATTGGGCTCTTGCAGTCGGATGGCATAATAGCCAGGACGAACGGTTTCGTTGGCATGCGAGAACTTCGTCTCTGTTTCGCAACAATGCGATACGGGCAGGAAGCCGATATCGCCCAAATCGCCAATACCAGTACCACTGAGGTGGGTATGTCCGAAGCCTACCAAAACAGAATCGCTGATATGGTAGCCTGAGCACCAGTCCCAGCCTTGGTTATGCTCCGTAGGACCCAATTGTACCAATCCGAAGGGCACGTTGGCACCCAAGAACACATGACCATGTCCACCTGTACCAATCCAAGGATTGACATAATCAGTAAACTCACTCTCGTGGTGATGGGCCTGTACTGATGTGGCAAAGCCTGCCATCAGTACCATCACCATCCATACTTTCATCTTTAAATTATTCATATCGTTAGTAGTTTTTAGTTATAATTGAGTCATTTCCACATGTGCCTCCTGGCCTCGTGCATCTTCAGCCTTCCATCGAATGGTAATGGTGGTGCTCTCGCCAGGCATCAGGGTAATATAGTTGTCGCTATAGATAGCCGGCAGTATCTGCTCGCCATCGACACCCTTCAGGTTCAAACGGAGGAATGGGGCGACCGACTTGCCCTTGTTACGCAAGGTAACACGAGCTGTTTCGCCCTGAATGGTCACTTGTTGGTCTACATCGGCCTTTGGCAAGGTAGTGAGGGCACGATAGTTGTTCTCCTCGCGACCCATGATATAGAGGTTCTCAGAGACGACGCCACGCTTATCAGAGAGTTGCAGACGTACGAAGTAAACATCGGATGGGGCCTGCTTGAGAAGCTTTGCGAGTTTGATCCACGACGTGGTGGTATCCTCGGCACTATTCATCTTGATCTTCTGCTGGGCTACCTTCTTGCCGTTCAGGTCGAAGATGGTGGCGATAGCTGTGATACCAGCACAATGGCCTGCGGAGTGGTTGACAATCTCAATCTCATCGGTAAGGGCATTATACTGGATATGCAGAGGTTCACAAGCCTTCTTCATGCCAAAATAAGCTGCGGTAGGATCGAAGTAATAATCGTAGGTCTGCCAAACCATTGAGGGCCAACAAGCATGACTCATCCAAATCAACAAGCCTGCACGACTCTTGCTGGTAGACTCGAACATGCCACGATAGCCATTGTAGTTGATGAGCTGAGCCCAGCGAGAGAATTCCTCTGCACTCTTGGCCTCGCCCAAACTTGTAGCCACCAAACCATTGAACTCGCGGGCACGCTGAGCGCCCTGAAGGGTATAGTCGTGCTGACCCCACTGTACACTCTGTGGCCAGAGGGCCTCAGGACTGAAGGTACGCTTCAGACTCTCGATATTCATGACGTTTGGCATGCCTCGCTCTGTATGAATCTTACCAGACTGGCGAGCAAAGTACTCCTTCATAGGCAGAGCCCAATAAGGACCGTGACCACTGACGCCATCATCGGCAGAGCTGGAGATAAACTCCAAACCAGGGGTGAGGTCGCGAACATATTCACGCAACTTGCGATCGATGGCCTCTGGTGGGAAGCCCTCGTTACGTCCACACCAGATACCAATGCTGGCATGACTACGGATACGACGCATGTAATCCTCGGCATTACTCAAGAAGAGCAGATCGTCGTATGGATCAGGTCCGTCGGCAGGATTAGCCAACCAGAAGTCTTGCCAAATCATCAGACCGTGACGATCGCAAGCCTCATAGAACGACTCGTCGCCAATCTGACCTACCCAATTGCGAATCATTGTACAGTTCATCTCCTTATGGTAACCCACGGTGATGTCGTACTCGCGAGAACGGTAAAGCAGGTTATGCTCATCGAAGCCCCAGTTGCCACCCAGTGGGATAAAGCGTCGACCATTGATATACATACGAAGCGAATCCTTGGCATCGACGTATGTCATTTCGCGAATACCGGCTTTATAATTAATGGTAGAACTCTGGCCTTGCTCTGGGGTAAAGGTAAAGCCTGCATCATAGAGATAAGGCTCGCCATAGCCATTAGGCCACCAGAGATGGAAATCGCTACTGGTCAATTGCTTGTTGCAATGCGGACAGAAGCTGATTTCCTTTTCCGTCTGAGCTGGGAGAGTCACTTCCTGCTCAAAACTGATAGCACCAATCCAACCCTTTAACGTACCCTTTACTGGTTTGGTATCGTGATTGCGCACAAAGACAGAAGGACGCACACTCGCTGTTTTCTGATCAGCAGCCAGTTTGGTATTCACGTATGGATCGCTGACGGTGACCATACTTGTAGAGGTAAGATACACCTCATTCCAGATGCCCACCTCGCGACCACGAACGCTGGTAATCCAGTCCCATCCGATGGTGGCATGGAACGTGGGGTTATCGGCACCAAGGATACCGCCATTAAACTGGGTGGTATTCTCGTCTTTTTCCTTTACAGCACCAAAATGCGCATTGCAGATGACCTCTACGGCAAGGTAGTTTTTGCCCTTGTTGAGCAAACCCGTTACGTTAAACTTGCCACGCATGAAGGCACCCTCGATACGACCCAGATACTGACCATTCAGATAGACATTGGCCTTCCAGTTGATGCCATCGAAGTTGAGCCACTGCTGATCGCCACCCAAGTTATCGCCTACCTCGAACTCATCGCGATACCAGAAGTTGGAACGGAAGAAAGATTCGGATATCTGGTCGACATCGTCAGCGTAGTTGGGATTAGGCACAGCCCCTATATTGACATAAGAGGTCAGCACCGTACCAGGAACGGTAGCCGCAATCCAAGCGCGACTATCAAAATCCTGAGAGGCAATCTTCTCGCCACGCGCCTTTACCTCAGAAGCACGTTGCAATTGCCAATTGCCGCCACTCAGTTCATAGCGACCATTCTTCATACCAGCGATGGCGTGAGGGGTATAGGCTACCTTTTGGTAGGAGAGCACCTCCAACTCTCTGAGGGCATAACAACCTGCCTTGCCTGCCTTGTGCATAGCCAAACGAACGAAGCGGGCATTGGTCTTGGGAGCAAACTTTCGCCAAGACGTGGCATCATCCGAAACCTCTATGTCGAACGATTCTGGAGCAAGGTACCAATCCAATTGCACTTTTTCGATGGGGAGCGCTTTACCCAAATCGGTATAAAGCCATTGCTCACCACCACCATTGCTCATCCACATGCTATTGAATACCTGTGAAGGCATCACCTCCACATATTGACCATTGGCATCTTCGAACTCCAGTTCGTTGACATCCCAACGGGCAGCGCCAGCCATCTCAAGTACCAGACGGAAATACTGGGTATCAACAGGCTTCTCGAAGCGCAAGAGCTCATCGAGTACCGTAGCCGGGAGTAGGCTCTCGTCTGTTTGTTTGTTGGGATCGGAGTGCAACTTATAGTGCAAAGGCTTGCCAGGGATGCCATCACCTTTCAAGGTACTGATGGTTTGCCAAGCATTACCATCATCCGATACCTCGCAACGGATGGTATAGCCTTTGGTGGCCAACTTATCGTCGTACATCATTGTACCCTTCAACTTCAGTTGTCTGGCTTTCAGACGCATCGCCCCTTGCCAGTGGTATTGCAACCAGGTCTTGTCACCCATCAGGATGTTTCTCGAATAAGGTCCGCCATCGATGGCCCATTCAGCCTCTTTGCGTGGCAACTCACCTGCTGGTGTCGACACCTTCAACAAGGTTGGTTCTGAAAGGTCGCAGATACCATCAGTAACCAGATGAGCTGTGTGGTTATAGTCACAAGCCGACGAGGCGTAAGCAGCCCTGTGGAGCGCCACATTCGTCAACACCTGACCACCTTCCGTCCAACTAACCGTAGGGGCATAATACTCACTTGGGGCACCGGGATATTGTCCGATACCTCTTGTAAAATCTGCTTTTTGCTGAGCTGATGCACTCATTGCTACAAGACAAAACATAAATGCGAAATGCTTCATATCGTTTTTTAGTTATTCCTTTTCTGCTGCAAAGATACAATTTTTTTCGAATAATTAGTTCTTATTACCATCTTTTTTTGTATCTTTGCACCTGTCTATCAATAACTAAAATAAGAATGAGAAAACTATTCATTGTAGCAGCTTTGCTCATGGCATCGATGTTTGCCCATGCAGAAAACATTATCGTGGCTTACGTTACCGCTGGTAGTAACGAAGTACCCGACCCCACCGTGATGACCCATATCAACTACGCTTTCGGGAGTGTAAACCAGACCTTCAATGGTGTGAATGTAGGCAATCCCGATCGTTTGAGGATGATTGTAGGACTCAAGCAATATAACCCCAAACTAAAGGTGTTGCTCTCGATTGGTGGTTGGACGAGTGGACGATTCAGTGAGATGGCGGCAACCAACGAGAACAGAAAAGCCTTTGCTAAAGACTGTAAGCGCATCGTTGACGAGTTCGAACTCGATGGCATCGATATGGATTGGGAATACCCCACATCGAGCGAAGCAGGTATCTCGTCCTCACCAGAGGATACGGACAACTTTACCCTCCTGATGGCAGAACTGCGAAAAGTGTTGGGCAAGGAAAAACTACTCACTGCGGCTACCATCTGTACGGCAAAGTATATCGACTTTAAGAACTGCCTGAAATACATGGATTTTGTAAATGTGATGTCGTACGACATGAGCGACCCCAACAAGCAGCACCATGCAGCCCTCTATCCATCGCCCATTTCTGGCTATTGCACGGGTTCAGAAGCCGTTGAAGCCCATCTGAAGGCAGGTGTCCCCAAGGAGAAGCTCGTCATGGGTATGCCTTTCTATGCCAAGGGTCGTCGCTCTGACCCTGGGGTAGATGAATACTTGCGTACTGGGGTACTCCCCAAGGGCTATCAGCATTGCTATAGCGAAGAGGCACAAGCAGATTACATCGCCAACGAGAAAGGTGAGTTCGTATGGGCTTTCGAAACGGTACGCTCACTCACGGCAATATGCAAATACATCCTCGACAACAACCTCAGAGGAGGCATGTATTGGGACTATGTGAGTGACAGGACGGGCGAATTCCGCACCACCCTCGCAGACCTGCTACTGAAATGAGTACACATTATTATATATAGGACTATGAAACAGAAAGGATTACTACTGGCACTTGGACTGATGCTCTGTTTATCAACGAGCGCCCAAGAAAATGAAATTCACCAGCGTTCAGAGGTATACGAATGGCCCACTGACCCACTGGTTGTGAAAAACCTGAAAGCCTGGCAAGACCTGAAGTTTGGCGTACTCTTCCACTGGGGTCTCTACTCTGTGCCGGGTATGGTAGAATCGTGGGCTATCTGTGATGAGAACTGGATTACCCGCGACACCACACGTACCTATCAACAGTATATGGATTGGTACTTCGGACTCGCTGAGCAACTCAAGCCCACCAAGTTCGACCCCCAGCAATGGGCCACAGCTTGTAGCAATGCTGGTATGAAGTACATGATCTTCACCACCAAGCACCACGATGGTTTCTGTATGTTCGACTCTAAACAGACAGACTTCACCATCGCCAAACATGCCTTTAAGGACGACCCTCGTCGCGATGTTCTGAAACATGTGCTCGATGCTTTCAGAGCCCAGCAATTCACCATCGGCACCTATTTCTCGAAACCAGACTGGCATTCGCAATACTATTGGTGGGATGTGTATGCCAAAAAGGGGCGCAACGTAAACTATCCTATCGACCAGCATCCACAGCGATGGCAGAACTACAAGAAGTTTACCCATAACCAGATTAATGAGATTCTTTCGCGCTATGGCAAGGTAGACATTCTTTGGCTCGATGGTGGTTGGGTAGCTAAGGAGAACAAGGGGCAGGATCTCGATATGCCAGAACTCGCCCGTATCGCTCGAAACAACCAACCAGGTATCCTCATCGTCGATCGCACTATCCATGGTCCTTACGAGAACTATCAGACCCCAGAGCGCACCATCCCTGAGACACAGCTCAACTTCCCTTGGGAGAGTTGTATTACGCTGAGCGATGATTGGGGTTGGGTACCTCGTCCTCGCTTTAAGAGTCCTGAGAAGGTAATTGGCATCTTGATTGAAATCGTAGCCAAGGGAGGCAACTTGGTACTTGGCGTAGGTCCTACCCCAGAGGGACTGATTGAACCTGAGGCCGTAAAGAGGTTGCAGAAGATTGGTGAGTGGTTGAAGGCCAACGGCAAAGCTATCTATAACACCACAATTACCCCTCATTATTACGAGGATCATGTATGGTTTACAAAGGCCAAGGACGATAGCCGCTATTATGCTATCTATCGTTTGGACGAAGGCGAGCAGCTGCCTATGACTATCAGTTGGAGCGAAAATCTGCCAAAGAAGAGCATCCGTTTGGTAAGCAACGGCAAACGTCTGAAGTATAAAATCAACGGAAATTGCGTCACGGCATACTTACCAAAAGGTCTGCCACAGCAGTCGTTGGCATTAGAGATAGAATAGCTGTGTGGGCAAACAGCGCCACAAAACGTAAACGTTTGCGCCCGATTAACACTATTTAACGTAAAATTTTTGCAACTTTTTACACTATTTTGTACATTTGCACAAATTTAGCTAATATATAACTAATTTCACATCATTAATAATAAAAAAACCTAAAGCATGAAAAAGGAAAGAAGCTTTTTGGGCTCTCACCTGAGAGCGTGTTTGATGGCTATTTGTTTGCTTTTCGCAACAGCTGTCAGTGCACAAAATGTGACGGTTAAAGGTACAGTTCAAGACCAGAAAGGTGAGCCAGTTATTGGTGCAACCGTAAAGGTTGATGGTACTCAAACTGGAACAGTGACTAATTTTGATGGTGACTTCTTGATTAGGTGTCAAGAGGGTGCCAAGTTATTCATCAGTTACATTGGCTATAACACTGAAACAGCTATAGCCGATCCTAACAAAACTCTTAATATTACACTTAAGGAAGAATCTACCACTCTTTCAGAAGTTGTCGTAACTGCTCTCGGTATCAAGAAAGATGCTCGAAAAGTAGGTTACGCAATTAGCAGTGTTGATGCTTCTGAACTGATAAAGACAGCTTCACCAACCATTGGTACAGCTCTTTATGGTAAAGCTACTGGTGTAGAAATCAAGACTGCTCCTGGTGGTGCAACTGGTGCTATTTCTATCAATGTACGTGGTCTGTCATCTATCACAGGTTCTAACCAGCCATTGATCATCTTGGACGGAGTGCCCATCCACAACGAAGAAGTTAATGCTGGTGACTATTGGGCTGTTCAGCGAAGCCAGTCTAACGCACTTACCAACATCAACCCAGAAGATATTGAGAACATTTCAATTCTGAAAGGTGCTGCTGCCACTGCTCAATATGGATCTGAGGGTGCTAACGGTGTAGTTATTATCACAACTAAGACGGGTAAGGGTAAGAATGGTTTTGGCGTTGAGTTTAATGCCAGCCTTACAGGCAACTGGGTTGCCTATATGCCTGAATATCAGACAGAGTACGGTCCCGGTAATGCTCCTCAAAGCCGTGGTACTGCATACGATGCAGAAGGTTTCGTAACCTATACAGACAGAAATGGTAATCTCGTTAAGGGTGTAGCCAATGGTTCTGCTTACTGGGGTCCGAAATATGATGGCAGAGAGGTTTACTTCTACGATGGTAAAATGCGTAAGTATGAAGCCATCAACAGTAATCCTTGGAGCGACATCTTCCGCACCGGTGTTGATCAGCAATACAACCTTGCTCTTACGAACTCTAACGATAAAGGTAACTTACGTTTCTCTTATACCTATCTGAATAGCCTTCCTACTCAGTACAATTCTAATTATGACAGACACAACTTCAGCTTAAATGGTACATACAATGTACTCAAGAACGTTAAGTTAGATTATTCTGTTAATTACATGGTAGAGAATGTAAAGAACCGACCATATCGTATTGCACGCCTTACCGCAAACTTCAGTGGTATGTTCGGTGCTTTCGATGACATTTCATACATCCGTGATCACACTGTTACAACAGCAGGTTATAAGAACCGTGTCTACAACGCTAGCAATCATGAGAACCCTGCAGAAGGTTGGGCATATAGCTTAGGTTGCTCGGCATTGGTTGACGAATACTATTGGAATATCTTCGGTAGAGAGCAGTTTGAGACAAACAATCGTCTCATTGCTAAGATTGCTCCTTCTTGGGAAATCATTCCTGGCTTGACTCTGAAAGCTTCACTGGCTACTGATCTTATATCCAACAAAATAGAGTTGAAAGAACATACTGAAACTTCTACAGCATTTGGTGATTATAGCGGAGCCTATAAAAACGAGAGCAATCGCTACAGTATCGTTTATGGTGATGTGATGGCTATGTTTGACAAGTATTTAACTGATAAACTGAATCTCAGCGCATACATTGGTTGGTCTGGTCGTCGCGAAGACATGAACTATCTTTCGTCTAGTACAAATGGTGGTCTCTCTGTAGAAAACTGGTTCCATCTGAATGCCAGTGTAAAAACACCAAATACTGGTCAGACACGTCGCGAATTGCTGAAGACCGCTTGGTTTGGTGACATCACTCTTGGTTGGGACAACTGGGCATATTTAGAGGCAACACTTCGTAATGAAAAGAGCTCAACACTAGCTAAGGGCAATCGTTCTTTCTGGTATCCTTCAGTAAACGCAAGTGTCGTTATCTCAGAACTTTTGAAGGACAATTGTCCATCATGGTTAGATTATGGTAAGGTACGTGCATCATACGGTGTTGTAGGTTTGGCTCCTAGCATCTATCAGGCAGCTATGGGATTCAATCATGGATCTGCTTCTGGATACATCTTTGACGTACAGCCCACTGCAGTAGGTAATGATGCTATTAAGCCTGAGAAGACTTACGAATGGGAGTTCGGTATTGAAGGTAAGTTCCTTAACAATCGCCTCGGATTTGATGTAGCTTTCTACCACAAGACCATCAAGGATCAAATTTTGCAGACCACTCAGGCAATTACCTCTGGTGCAAGTTCTATTCTGATGAACGTTGGTGAGTTGGAAAGCAAGGGTCTTGAAATTGCTCTTAATGGCACTCCACTTAAGACAAAAGATTGGCGTATTGACCTCCGTTTCAACATCGCATTCAATACTAACAAGGTAAAGAAGTTAGCTGATGGTTTGGATCGTCTGCAGCACTGGAATAAGGATAATGGTGCTATCTACCTCTATTCTTTCCCTGGCGAGAAGATGGGTGACATCTACGCTTATGATATTGCAACAGATGCAAACGGCAACAAGATCGTTGACTCTGATGGTTTCTACAAGATGACTGACACACCAGTTAAAGTAGGTAACGCTATGCCTAAGTACACCGGAGGTTTTGGTGCTTCTGTAGCATGGAAGGATCTGTTCCTCGATTTCTCACTCAGTTTCAGAAAGGGCGGTGCTGTATTCAACATGCCTTATGAGTATCTGATGGGACGTGGTTCTATTAAGGAGAGTTTGGAATACCATACTGGTGACTATACTTACTATGTTGATGGTGGTAAAGTTATTCCTGCAAGCACAGCACCTGCTGGCTATGTTCTCTATAATGATGGTGTTATTCTGCCTGGTGTGAAGGAAGACGGAACTCCTAACGATATCGTTATTTCTAACATGCGCTATGCAAACTGGACCTATAACTGGGGTACAGATGCTCCAACTATCTATTCTCCAAGTGTATTCGAGAATACATATATTAAGGTTCGTGAGATCGTTTTGGGTTACAATCTTCCAAAGTCATTCGTAGAGAAGTTCTGCTGCCAAAACCTGCAGTTGTCTGTTTACGCTCGTAACCCATTCTACATCTACAAGAATCTGCCTATTTTCGACGCAGAGGCTACAGATGCTACTGGTTGGATTGATCAAGCATGGATTGGTGGTTCTACAGCAACCTCACGTTCATTTGGTATTTCACTGCGTGCAAGCTTCTAAAAACGTATAAGTTTTAAAAAGATTAAACGTTTCACTAAAAAAAGCATTAACAATGAAAAAGTTAAATATAATTGCAATTGGGATTCTTATGGCGATGGGCTTTTCTGCTTGTTCAGAAGATAGCTTTGAGGAAATCTATCCAGACCCATCAAAATCCACTAGCGCCACTTGTGCGTCAATGCTTACTGGTATTTTCTACAATCACAACAATGGTGGTAACTTCCAGGCCAGTGTGAATGAGTATACCTACAATTCGTATTGGAGATTGTACACATGGGAGAACGCATTTGGACGTTTCACCCAGACTATCGGTTATGAAAATGAAACAGGATCAGTTTACTATCTTTCTGATTCATACGCTAACAACCGTTGGTCATATTTCTATCGTATGCTGTCGAACTATCGCCAGTTAGAGAACATCTATAACAATGAAAGTGCTGATGCTCAGGCTCAAGACCGTATCTTCAAAGATTGTGCAGAAGTGTTCCTCTATGATCATCTGTCACAGTGTGTTGATGTATGGGGCGACATGCCATTCACCAAAGCTGGTTATCTGGGTGTAACTGGTAGTCAGGAAGATGCCCGTGTTCCCTTTGATGATGATGTAGAAATCTATCGCACGATGCTTAGTCGTTTAGGTGAGCTTTATACAGACATTCTTGGCTTCAAGAGCAGCATCAATACATTGACAGCTAGCCAGTTGTCTGCACACGACTACATCAACAAAGGTGATCTTGACAAATGGGCTGCTTATGCCAACTCACTTCGTCTGCGTCTTGCTGTACACGTATCAGCTCAGGGTAGTTTGAGTTCTGAGGGACAGGCTGCTGTTAAGGAATGCCTTACCCGCACGCTTATTTCTAATGACGAAAATGCTATTGAAGTATATCCTGATGGTGACACATTCAATCTTTGGGAGAACTTCCGTGATGGTTATAAGGACATCAACAATGTAGCTTCACAACCTATGATTGATGCAATGTCACGTGTAAAAGGACAACCCGATTATCGTATGTACGTTATGTATATTGCAAACAAAGACGGCGACTATATTGGAGCTAGCAATGCTGAAGCAGCAGCTTTCCAAAAATTGCATGGTAGTGCATTCAACGGATTTGCTGGTGGTTCTCTTAGCTTTGCAGATCGCTATTATTCACACCTAGACTCTGTAACTTACACAGGAAACCGTAACTTCATTAGCCCAATAATTTCAGCAGCAGAAGTTGACTTCCTACGTGCAGAAGCTATTCAAAACGGTTGGGGTTCTGGCGATGCCAAGTCTGCTTTTATCAATGGTATGGTTAATTCTACCAAGTTCTACTACAGACAGAACAAGGTGAGCGAGTCTGTACAGGGTTATGTAGGTGTATATCCTGGTGATGATGCGGTTAAGGCTTATGCTGAAGCAGTTTGGGAGTCTTATACAAACAAATTAGAAGCTATCATGACCATGAAATGGGTTCACTTCGGTATCATCCAGCCAACTCAGGCTTTCACAGATATCCGTCGTACAGGCTATCCAGCACTGAATTATCCTTCAGATGTATCTGCACAAGTTTGCAAGGATAGGCCAAACCGCATCAAATGGCCAAATTCTGAAAAGGCAAACAATGCTGAAAACTTTGCAGCAGCAGAATCTGCTCAACCAAATGAGTACTCTACAAAACTCTTCTGGGCTAAGTAATTAAGCTATATCCTATATTTAAATCCCGAAGCCTTTGTGGTTTCGGGATTTTTTTGTATCTTTGCCAAGTATGAAAGAAAGGATATTACTACTCATAGCAGCCATTACATTTTTGACGGGTGGTTTGAAAGCACAGAATCGTCAAATGGTGTTTAAAATGGGCGCTGATAGCGTGCCCTATAGGATACCTGCATTGGCAAAATGTGCAAATGGAAACCTCATTGCAATTGCCGATTATCGCTATTGTAAAGCAGATATTGGCAATGGGCCTATTGATCTGCATTATCGCATCAGCAGAGATAATGGCAGAACTTGGGGCGAGGAGCGAATACTTGCAGATGGTGATGATACGTTGAAGGGCAATGATTGGCGATATGCCTTTGGTGATGCTTGTGTGGTTGCAGATGCTGAAGGCAGCAATGTCGTTTTGTTCTGTGTAGGAGGTCACGTAGGTTTCTTTGAGGCCACAAGCGATAATCCGCAACATATTGTGAGGTTCAGAAGCAAAGACAACGGAGAAACATGGGATAAAGGAACCTGTATAACAGATGTCATCTACAATCTATACAACTCGCCCTCACTAGGCAAGCCCTCCGCCATCTTTTTCACTTCTGGTCGCATCTTGCAAAGCAAACGAATAAAGGTAAGCAACTATTATCGACTATATATTGCCCATCCTATCAAGGAAAGAGGTGTAGCTGTCATCTATTCGGATGACTTTGGAGATAGTTGGCAAGTACTGGGCTCTCCAGAAAATCTTCCTTCAAAGGCTTGCGATGAAGCTGCCGTAGAAGAATTACCAGATGGGAGTATTTTATTGAGCGTTAGAACCCAAGGAAAACGAATGATAAACACATTTAGCTATTCATCAGAGCGAGAGGCTATGGGCACATGGGCAAAAGAGGCTCCTGCAGAAGGAATAGACAATGTAAATGCTTGTAATGGCGAGTTGCTGATAGTATCAGCTATGCGCAAAAGCGATGGGAAGAAGTATAGCGTAGTTCTCCATTCGCTTCCGCAAAGTAGTGAGCGCAAGGACGTGGGCTTCTACTATAAAGAGGTAGAGGCTACGAAATGGGAAAAGGGATTAAGGGTGTCTTCCACATCCTCCTGCTACTCTACCATGCTTCAACTAAATGATGGCAGCATAGGTCTTCTTTATGAAGAAAATGGCCATGACGGAGGCTATGACATCGTCTTTGAAAGATTATTTTTAGAAGACATCATAAAAACACCTCCCCTCCTCCCGTAAAGTGTCTGAAATGCCGATGTACAAAGGGATTGCGGCACGGGAGGTGTTACCCAAACACCTCCCGTAGACCTCCCGTCACCTCCACAGGAGTATCAAAGGCGATAATTAGACAGAATAAATAATTTTTACCAATAAATTAAAGACATCAAAAGGGCTTGTTTTTAGGGCGTTAAAACCACTATTAATTCAAAATAGTGCTAGTATTAAATCTGGCAAATGTTACTATTAATAGTAGCAAAATCTAGAATTAATAGATATTTCTTCCAGCTTTTTGAACTGGGATAATGCTGTACGATATTTTCACCACACCACATTTTCTGCTAAACCTAAAAAAACTATTTCTCTAGTTAGAGCGTAAATTTTTCCTAACTAGAGCGAAAAAAGAGCCACATTAGCGTGTAAAGAAAAAGGTTTCTCTTATTGAAAAGGACGGTAGGTGTATGGTAGGTGTTTAGACAACACCTCCCGTGCTAGAATCCCTTTAAATAAAGGCGATTCCAAAGGAAACGGGAGGAGGTGAGGTGTTTTTTGAAAAAACTCTTGTAAGTTTCGGGATTTTTTTGTATCTTTGCCCCAACTAAAAACTTCTGAAAATGAAACATCTACTAGCTAAAATTGTGATGCTGATAGCAGGGATGCTGACGATAGCCAGTACAGCCTGTGGACAAGAGAACCGTGTAGGCCAGAAAGTGGCTGCTTTAGACGCCAAGGCCTGGGAGAGTTCCGAGTGGATATCTGTTGCTGATGCCCCTATTGCCAAAGGGCGCGCAGACAAGACAATTCGTGCTGCAGATGGTGCCAACTGGTTTGTGGCTACCATCAAAAACGAGCAAGAAGTCATCGCAGCCAAGTGGATGACGGCAGGACTTGGCGTCTATGAGCTTTACCTGAATGGTCAGCTTGTAGGCGAAGAGGTGCTGAAGCCCGGTTTTACCCATTTTGCCAAGACCAAACGCAGCTTTACCTACGATGTAACCAAGGCCTTCCAAAAGGGTAAGGGCAAGGAGAACGTGCTTGCTGCTCAGGTAACCCCTGGTTGGTGGGCAGATAAGATCGTGACCCCTGGTGAGAAAGAAGGTATGCGAGGCGAGAAGTGCGCCTTCCGTGGTGTGCTCGAGTTGACCTTCGCTGATGGCACCAAGAAACGCTTTGGTACCAACTGCGATACCTGGAAAGCAGGCATTGCTGGTCCTGTAAAGCATGCAGCTATCTTTGACGGTGAAACCTACGATGCTCGCGAATTACCAGGCTATGAGGTAGCAGAGAAATTGAAAAAGCCCGAGGTAAATCAGGAGTTTAAGGGCGAGATTCTGCCCTCGGAAGGTGCAGAAATCTATTTGCGTCATGACCTCGCTTTATCGGCAAAAAAGACTTATATCTGGGAGGGTGTGTCTGGTGCCAAAGAGTCACAAGATAAGAAAGAGGTAGAATACGGCAAGGTGAACATCAAGTATAGCTACGTTACAGGCCAGACCTTTACGCTGAAAAAAGGCGAGACCCTCGTCGTGGACTTTGGACAGAATTGCTCAGGCGTACCCTCGTTTACTTTCAAGGCCAAGGAAGGCACCCTGCTTACTTGTTTGCCAGCAGAGATTCTGAACGATGGCAATGGTGCAGAGCGCAGAGGGATGGATGGTCCAGAGGGTAGCGTCCATCGCAGAAACCTGAGGGTTCACGACAAGGGCATCCGCATCGACTATACCTTTGGCAAGGATGCTGATTACGTGAACTATTACCCCCACTGCACCTTCTTTGGCTATCGCTATATCTCAGTAACAGCTAGCGATGACGTAGAATTCAAGAAAGTCGTATCGATACCTATTTCTTCTATCGCTCAGAACCTCGAAATTGGTACGATCACCACAGGAAATGAGCTTATCAATAAGTTGATTTCGAATACTCGTTGGGGGCAGCGTTCCAATTATCTCTCAGTGCCTACGGATTGTCCTCAGCGTGACGAACGCTTAGGATGGATGGCTGATACCCAGGTATTTACAGAAGCAGGCTCGTTCTTCGCCAATACCAATCGCTTCTTCCACAAATGGATGCGCGATGTGAGAGATTCTCAGAGCGAAACGGGTGGATACCCAGGTGTGGCTCCAACGGCCCAATATGGCAATGAGATGATGCGACTGGGATGGGCGGATGCTGGAATTATCGTGCCCTGGACCATCTGGAAACAATTTGGCGACAAGACCATCGTGGATGAGAGTTGGGAGTCGATGACTCGCTTCATGAACCATATCAACGAGGTGAAATATAATCATGAAGCCCTCGTAAAAGAGAATGGTAATTATCAATGGGCAGACTGGTTAAGTTGTGAGGCTCTCGAGACTTGCATCAATCTCGCCTTTGATGAGAACTGGAAGCCTTATCCAGATGCCATCAGCTATTGGAATTACCTGAGTGCCAGCTATTGGTTAATCGATGCAGAGATGATGCGGGATATGGCCGAGGCCACAGGTCGCGACAGCAAACAATATGAGCAGATGGCAGAAACAGCAAGGGCTTATCTGAAAGAACAATTCCTCGACAAGGATGGCAATTTTAAGACTGCTGTGCTCAACACCATGCAGACCCCTGCCCTCTTTGCCCTGAAGAATAAATTGGTAGAAGGCAAGGCCAAAGAAAACGTGATTGCTCGCTTGCGGAAGAACTTTGCGGAGCATGGCAATTGCTTGCAGACGGGCTTCTTGGGCACCTCTATTCTGATGGCGACGCTCACAGAAAACGGCATGAGCGACATCGCCTACGAACTACTCTTCCAACGCAAAAACCCAAGCTGGATTTACTCTATCGATAATGGAGCAACCACCATCTGGGAGCGCTGGAACAGCTATACCAAAGACAAAGGCTTAGGTCCTGTAGGCATGAACAGCTTTAACCACTATGCCTATGGCGCTGTATGCGAATGGATTTGGGAGACAGCTGCTGGTATCGCTACAGATGTCGCAAATCCAGGCTTCAAGCATATCATCATGAAACCTATCCCTGACAAGCGACTGGGTTATATCAAAGCAGAATACCAATCAGCATCAGGACTTATCAAGAGTGCTTGGCGATATGAGGGCAACCAGTGGATTTGGGACTTCACAATTCCTGAAGGTGCTACTGCTACTGTGACCTTACCTGGTGAGACCACTTCGAAGGAATACACAAGTGGTACTTATCAATTGATTCAGACGGTAGCCAACGATGAGCCTTTGGTGCTAAAGAGTCCAGACGGACAATTGGAAATGACCTTCCTGGTAGATGGAGGCGTCCCCAAATATGCCCTGAAGCGTGGAAAACAAGACGTGATCCTTCCCTCGAATATGGGTTTTGAGTTGATGGGAGGTCAACGTCTCGACAAAGACTTCATCCTTACAGCCTCATCAACAAGTACATTCGATGAGACTTGGCAACCTGTATGGGGCGAGGAAGCCAACATCCGCAACCATTACAACGAGCTCTTTGTAACCCTTCAGCAACCACTGAAAGAAGAGGGAAAGAAGCCCACAGTGATGCAGATCAGATTCAGACTGTATGACGATGGTCTGGGATTCAGATATGAGTTCCCCATGGAAAACTCGCTCACCTATTTTATGGTAAAAGACGAGTTGACGCAGTTTGCCCTTACTGGTGACCACACCGTATGGTGGGTTCCTGGTGACTATTCTACCCAAGAATATCCCACTACGGAATCGAAACTTTCGGATGTTCGCAGACTCTCGCCAGACATCCGAGTAAAAGGCGGATGGCCTCGTCAAGCTTCTTCTCCTTGTGGTGTTCAGACAGCTGTTCAGATGAAAACAGCTGAGGGTCTTTACATCAATATCCATGAGGCAGCAGTACTCGACTATCCCACCACGAATCTGGATCTCGACGACCAAACCTTCATGATGACCACCCATCTGACCCCTGATGCGGAAGGTGTGAAAGCCCGTATGCAGGCTCCTTGCAAAACCCCTTGGCGCTCTATCATGGTTTGTAAGAGTGCCACAGATGTGCTCGCATCACGATTGGTACTGAACCTGAACGATCCTTGTGTGATTGAGGATACATCGTGGATTCATCCTACAAAGTACATGGGTGTTTGGTGGGAGATGATTACAGGCAAGAGCCACTGGTCGTACACCAGCGACTATCCCTCTGTACAATTGGGCAAGACAGACTATGCCCACTCTACCCCTCATCATCGTCATGGTGCCAACAATGAGAACGTTCGTCGTTATATCGATTTCGCTTCTGCCAATGGTTTCGATGCCCTCTTGATAGAAGGGTGGAACGAAGGTTGGGAAGACTGGTATGGTTGCCAGAAGGACTTTGTGTTCGACTTCATCACACCTTATCCCGATTTCGATCTTCCTGCCCTGAACCAATATGCCCATCAAAAGGGTATCAGACTGATTATGCACCATGAGAGTTCATCATCAACCCTGAACTACGAGCGATGGATGAAGGAAGCATACGAATTGATGAACAAGTATGGTTACGATGCTGTAAAGAGTGGTTATGTAGGTAAGATTATCCCTTACGGTGACTATCATTACAGTCAACCTACCATCAACCACTATCACTATGCCATCACAGAAGCAGCCAAGCGACACATCATGGTAAATGCCCACGAGGCTGTACGTCCTACAGGTCTCTGTCGCACTTGGCCTAATATGATTGGCAACGAGAGTGCTCAGGGAACGGAGTTCCGTGCTGGCATCTTACCAGGACATACCACAATTCTGCCATTTACCCGATTGCAGGGTGGTCCGATGGATTATACCCCAGGAATCTTTGAAACAGACCTTTCGAAAGTATCGGGATGGGATGAACACCTGAAGTACACCATCTGTAACCAATTGGCGCTTTATGTCACTTTCTACTCGCCCCTACAGATGGCCGCAGACCTTCCAGAGAACTATGCACGATTCATGGATGCCTTCCAGTTTATCAAGGATGTAGCCGTAGACTGGGATAAGAGCCTGTATCTGGATGCAGAGCCTGGTGCTTATATCATTACTGCTCGCCATCCGAAACTATCGTCGCTGAATAAAGCAGCTGCTGGTGTGGCCTCGCTCCCTGATGGAAAGAAGGATATGGTAAGCAATGCTGCAAAGTTTGTTTACGCTTTACCAGAGAATGCAACAGCAAAGGATTTGGAGGGGGCACAACCTCGTGATGTTTGGTACGTAGGAGGTATTACAGATGAGCATGCCCGCAATGTATCTGTGAAGCTCGACTTCCTGAAACCTGGTACAAAATACGAAGCCACTATCTATGCTGATGCGCCTGATGCTGACTTTGAAACGAATAGTCAGGCTTACACCATCACTCGCAAGGCTGTAAACTCAAAAACGACCTTGAAACTCTGGATGGCTCGCTCTGGAGGATTTGCAATTTCAATAAGAGAAATTAAATAGTTAAGCCATATGAAAAGGATTCTATTAGGTTTATCATTTGCCATTTGTCATTTAGTATTTGCCCAAGCTGCATCAAAGCTGGAGCCAGTAGATTACGTCAGCACACTTGTGGGAACTGAATCAAAATTCAGTCTATCAACAGGTAATACCTATCCAGCTATCGCCATGCCATGGGGTATGAACTTCTGGGTGCCTCAAACAGGCAAGATGGGCGATGGATGGCAATATGTTTACAGTGCAGATAAGATCAGAGGCTTTAAGCAGACCCATCAACCAAGTCCTTGGATTAATGACTATGGTCAGTTCTCGCTGATGCCCACGGTGGGAGAAAAGATCTTTGATGAGGATAAGCGTGCCAGTTGGTTCTCACATAAGGCAGAAACGGCCCTATCTTATTATTATAGGGTGTATCTGGCAGACTATGATGTCATCGCAGAAATGGCTCCTACAGCTCGTGCTGTCATGATGCAGTTCACCTTCCCAAAGACAGATCAGGCCAACATCGTGATAGACGCCTTCGACAAAGGGTCGTATATCAAAGTGCTGCCTAACGAAAGAAAGATCATCGGCTATACCACTCGCAACAGTGGTGGTGTGCCTGAGAACTTCAAGAACTATTTCGTGATTCTCTTCGACAAGGCTTTCAGTGAGGTGGTAACCGTTAGCGATAGTATCTTCAGTGATGAGCAGGAGGTAGAAACGAACCATGCAGGTGCCATTGTCACCTTTAAGACCAAGAAGGGCGAGAAGATTTGTGCTCAGGTAGCCTCATCGTTTATCAGTTTCGAACAAGCTGAGGTAAACCTTCAGGAACTGGATAACGAGCCCATCGAACAAGTAAGACAGAGGGGACGTAACTCCTGGAACGAAATCTTAGGTAAGATAGAGGTAGAGGATGATAACATCGACCATCTGCGCACCTTCTATAGTTGCTTGTATCGCTCCGTGCTCTTCCCTCGTAGTTTTTTTGAGGTAACAGCTAATGGCGAAACGGTGCATTACAGTCCCTATAATGGCGAAGTAAAGAAGGGCTATATGTTTACTGACACAGGTTTCTGGGATACCTTCCGTTGTCTTTTCCCCTTGCTGAACCTGATCTATCCATCCATCAACGAACAGATGCAGGATGGTTTGGTAAACGCTTGGTTAGAAAGTGGATTCCTACCAGAATGGGCCAGTCCTGGTCATCGTGGTTGTATGGTGGGTAACAACTCAGCTTCTATCGTGGCAGATGCCTATCTGAAAGGACTTCGCCACTATGATATCGAAGCACTTTGGAAAGCTGTGGTTAATGGAACCAGAACGGTTCATCCTACTGTCAGTTCTACAGGCAGATTAGGTCATCAGTACTATAATCTCTTAGGTTATGTACCTTGTGATGTGGATATCAAAGAGAGTGCTGCTCGTACCTTAGAGTATGCCTACGACGACTGGTGTATCTATCAGTTGGGTAAGGCCTTAGGCAAACCAGAGAAAGAGATTGGTGTCTATGCCCGTCGTGCCATGAACTACAAGAATCTCTTTGATCCTTCAACGAATCTGATGCGAGGCAAGAAAGAAAATGGCCAATGGGCCACACCTTTCAACCCACTGAAATGGGGCGATGCCTTTACAGAAGGTAATAGTTGGCATTATACATGGTCTGTCTTCCATGATCCAAAGGGACTGATCAATTTGATGGGAGGCAAGAAGGTGTTCAACCAGATGCTCGACTCTGTATTCGCATTGCCACCTATCTTTGACGATAGCTATTATGGCTTCCCCATCCATGAAATTCGTGAGATGCAAATTATGAACATGGGTAACTATGCACATGGCAATCAACCTATCCAACACATGATTTACCTCTATGGTTATAGCGGACAACCTTGGAAGACCCAGTATTGGATTCGTCAGGTCATGGATCGTCTTTATTCTGCTCAACCTGATGGCTATTGTGGTGATGAGGATAATGGTCAGACCTCTGCTTGGTATGTCTTCTCAGCCCTTGGCTTCTATCCTGTTTGTCCTGGTAGCAATCAGTATGTGATAGGCACACCTTACTTCCAAAAGGTAACGCTCCATCTGGAACATGATCAGAGGGTGGTTATCCAGCAAAAAGGCGAAGGTTGTTACATCCACGAGATGACGCTGAATGGCGCAGACTATCAGCACAACTACCTTGATCACAATGTGTTGAAAAATGGGGCCAATATTGAGTTCGACATGGACAAGATACCTAATGAGCAACGAGGTATCAAGGCAGAGGATGAACCCTATTCGTTTAGCAATCAGAATTAAAAAAGAACTATAAACAATGAAGAAACTACTAACCACTATGATGGGCTGTTGCCTCTCACTGAGCTTGATGGCTCAAAAGGAGGCACCAGCACCTATCGCTCCTCTGCCAACAACCCACCAAGTAGCTTGGCAGCAATTGGAAACCTATGCTTTTATCCACTTTGGTCCTAACACCTTTGGTGATCGTGAATGGGGCTATGGCGATGCTGATCCCATGTCGTTTAATCCAAAAAAACTCGATACTGAGCAATGGGCCAAAACCATCAAGGAAGCAGGTATGAAAGGAGTGATCCTTACAGCAAAGCACCATGACGGATTTTGCCTCTGGCCCACGAAATACACAGATTATAGTGTACGCAACACGCCTTATAAAGATGGTAAAGGTGACATCGTAGGCGAACTGGCTGCTGCCTGCAAGAAATATGGTCTGAAACTAGGTCTTTACCTCTCGCCTTGGGATCGCCATCAGGCTTTTTACAGCACACCACTCTACGTAGAATATTTCTATGCCCAATTGGAGGAATTGCTCACACAGTATGGAGAGATTTTTGAGGTTTGGTTCGATGGTGCCAATGGTGGCGATGGTTGGTATGGTGGTGCCAAGGAAACTCGCAAGATTGATCGTCGCACCTATTATGACTTTCCACGTGCTCACAAGTTGGTTTATAAGCATCAACCTCAGGCCATTATCTTTAGTGACGGAGGCCCAGGTTGCAGATGGGTAGGTAATGAGAACGGCTATGCAGATGCTACCAACTGGTCGTTCTTGCGCATCAAGGAGGTTTATCCTGGTTACGACAAATATTACGAATTAACGAGTGGACATGCGGATGGTGATACTTGGGTACCTTCAGAGTGTAATACCAGTATCCGTCCAGGTTGGTTCTATCACGAAAGTGAAAATGCTCGTGTAAAAAGCATCGAACAATTGACAGACCTTTACTATCGCAGTGTGGGACATAACGGTACCTTCCTTCTGAACTTCCCAGTAGATAAGGATGGACTCATCCATCCTATCGACTCTGCTAATGCTGTGGATTACCACAAGCAAGTAGTTCAAGAACTCAGCAACAATCTTCTTAAAAATGTCAGCATCAAAGCCTCGAATGTACGTGATAAGAAAAACTTTGGTACGCAAAATTTGACGGATGGCAACTACGATACCTACTGGGCTACTGAGGATGGTGTAACCACTGCGACACTTGAGATTTCACTGAAGGGTACACAACGAATCAATCGTGTGATGTTACAAGAGTATATTCCTTTAGGGCAACGAGTTAAACGCTTCCACCTGGAATATCTTGAAGGTGGCAAATGGCTACCTATTAAGATTAAAGAAGCAACGACTACCATTGGCTACAAGCGTTTGCTCCGTTTCCAACCCATCGCCACCAAGAAATTGCGCATCTGTTTCGATGAATCACGTGGGCCACTCTGCATCAATGGTCTTGGCGCCTACTATGCACCCAATGCCTTGGAGAGCTATGAGCAAAAAGAAGAGATTATGAAGGGGCTCGACTATACAATTACAGCCAAGGACAATCATAGTTTCACCCTCGACCTTGGCGAAAAGCGACAGATACGTTCCCTGCATTACAAGCCCACTACCAGTGGTATGATATCCCACTATGAAATCTGGGCAGGTGACACACCTGATAATATGAAATGTATTGCTGGAGGTGAATTCTCAAACATTCGCAACAACCCTATTATGCAGGATGTTTACTTTGCTCCCACCGATTGTCGCTATGTGCAACTGAAGGCTGTGCGCCTAGTAAACGAATCAGAATCAGCATCTTACGAAAAATTGATTATCCTGTAATATGAAAAGAATACTATTATCTATTGCCATCTGCTGCACTGCTCTTAGCCTCTCAGCAGCAAAAAAGGCAAAAACGCAATTCCCTTACCAGAATCCGCAACTTTCTGTTGAGGAACGAGTAAACGACCTTATCGGACGAATGACACTCGAGGAGAAAGTTGGTCAGTTACGTTGTACCCTCGCTTGGAATTATTACACCATTAAGGGTAAGGATGTGGTTCCTTCTGAATTGTTCAAGAAAGACATTGCGGAAGGACAAATCGGTATGCTCTGGGGTACTTATCGTGCAGACCCGTGGACACAAAAATCGTTAGAAAATGGTCTTAACCCAGAGCTTGCAGCCAAAGCGGGTAATGCACTCCAGAAATATGTAATGGAGAACACACGACTTGGCATCCCACTCTTTTTGGCAGAAGAGGCGCCTCATGGACATATGGCCATTGGAACCACCGTCTTTCCAACAGGTTTTGGCATGGCTGCAACATGGGATCCTGCTCTGATAGAAAAAGCGGGTGAGGTCATTGGTCGTGAGGTTCGTTTGCAAGGAGGACACATCAGCTATGGTCCTGTCCTTGACTTAGCTCGCGAACCAAGATGGTCACGTGTAGAGGAAACCATGGGTGAAGACCCTGTGCTGACAGGAGAACTGGGTGCTGCAATGGTAAAGGGATTAGGAGGAGGCGATCTCTCGAAACCTTGGAGCACAATAGCCACGCTGAAACACTTCATTGGCTATGGCACAACAGAAGGAGGACAGAATGGCGCCATCACCATTGCTGGCGAACGAGAACTACGTGAGAGTTTCTTACCCCCCTTCAAAAAGGCGATAGATGCTGGTGCGCTCTCAGTGATGACCTCTTACAACTCGCTCGATGGTATTCCAAGTACGGCCAGCAAAGCGCTTCTAACGAATTTGTTGAGAAACGAGTGGGGCTTCAAGGGGTTCGTAGTAAGCGATCTATATAGTATTGATGGTATCTATAATACCCACCGTGTGGCCCAAAGCAATCAAGAAGCAGGTATCATGGCACTTCAGGCTGGTGTAGATGCTGACCTTGGCGCCAATGCTTTTGCACGACTCATAGATGCTGTAAAAGAAGAACTCATCAAGGAATCAGAAATTGACCTTGCAGTAAGGCGTATCCTGAAGTTGAAGTTCGAGATGGGACTCTTTGACAATCCTTACGTGGATGTGGAAAAAGCAAAGACAATGGTCAGAAGCGAAAGCAATAAGGATGTGGCTCGCCTTGTGGCTCAGAAGGTCGTTACTCTACTAAAGAATGAGCACAATACATTACCTCTTAACAAAAATACAAAGGTGCTTGTTTGTGGACCTAACGCAGATAATGTCTATAACATGCTGGGCGACTATACAGCTCCTCAGGAAGAGGGCAATGTAAAGACCATCCTCATGGGTATTCGTAGCAAATTACCTGCTAGTCAAGTAGAATACGTCAAGGGTTGTGCTGTACGTGATACCACAGACTCGAATATTTCTGAAGCCGTTAAGGCTGCACAGAAAGCCGATGTCATCGTGGTTGCTGTTGGTGGGTCTTCTGCTCGCGACTTCAAAACAAGTTATAAAGAAACAGGAGCTGCAGTAACGGATAGTAAGACCATTCTGGATATGGATTGTGGTGAGGGTTTCGATCGTGCTACCCTCACACCCTTAGGTCATCAGATGAAGCTTTTAGAGGCTCTGAAACAAACAGGAAAGCCTATAGTGGTCATCTATATCGAAGGTCGTCCGATGGATAAGAGTTGGGCTGCAGCCAATGCAGATGCCTTATTGACAGCCTATTATCCAGGACAAGAAGGTGGTACAGCTATCGCTGATGTACTCTTTGGTGACTACAACCCTGCTGGTCGTTTGCCCGTTTCTGTGCCAGCTCACGTCGGACAGATACCTGTTTATTACAATAAAAAGCCACCTCGCATTCATGATTATGTGGAAATGAGTGCTCGTCCACTCTATGCCTTTGGTTATGGACTATCGTATACCACCTTCGAATACGACAATCTGAACATCGAGGAAACGGGTGACACACAATTCAAGATCACACTGGATGTGAAGAATACAGGCCAACGGGATGGTGAAGAGGTAGTACAACTCTACCTCAGAGATGAATTTGCATCAACGGCACAACCTATGATGCAACTGAAAAAGTTCGAGCGTGTCTTTATCCCCAAAGGTGAAACACGCGAGGTAACCTTCGTGCTTGAGGCAGAAGACCTTTCTATCATTGATGCCGACATGAACAGTATAGTGGAACTTGGCGACTTTACTGTCATGATTGGTAGTTCATCAGATAATATCCTATTAAATGCAACTATTACCCAAAACTAATGAAGAAGTTTCTTATAAGTTTATCATTTGTCATTTGTCATTTGTCATCTAGCATGGCTCAATCGCCAGTGGATTACGTCGATCCCTTCATTGGCACTACAAACTATAGTGTCTGCAACCCAGGATCTGTACTTCCCAATGCGATGATGAGCGTGGTACCCTTCAACGTAATGGGAAGTGATTTGAACCAATATGATAAAGACAAGCGCTGGTGGTCGGCACCTTATGAGTATAACAACAAGTATTTTACTGGTTTTGCTCATGTTACGCTTAGTGGTGTAGGGTGCCCTGAACTTGGTACCTTGCTCACGATACCAACAATGGGCAAGCTCGATGTGGATTATCATAACTATGGCTCAGAGTATTCCGACGAGAAGGCCACACCAGGCTATTATGCTGTTAGCTTGAAGAAATACGGCATCCGTTGTGAGGTAACTTCTACCCTTCGTTGTGCTTCAGAGCGATACACCTTCCCTAAGGGTGAAGGACATATCCTACTTAATCTGGGCAATGGCTTAACAAATGAGGTTGGTGGCATGGTGCGTCGTGTCAGTGATACTGAGATTGAAGGCTATCGTTTATTAGGTACATTCTGCTATAATCCACAAGCAGTTTTCCCCATCTATTTCGTGATGCGAGTAAACAAAAAACCCATTTCATCGGGTTATTGGAAGAAACAGCCACCAATGGATGGACCAGAGAAAGATTGGGATGCAGATAATGGAAAATATAAACTCTATACGACTTATGGCAAGGAATTAGCCGGTGATGACGTAGGCTACTTCTTTAATTATCAATGCGAGGAAGGTGAGCAAGTAGAGGTACAGATGGGTGTATCATTCGTTTCCATCGCCAATGCCCGTGAGAATCTCAAGACGGAACAACCAACATTTGCTTTCGACCAGATTCGCCAAAAAGCCCGTGAGGCATGGGCAGAGACGCTGAATCGTATCACCGTAGAAGGAGGAACAGAAGCACAAAAGCGAATGTTCTATACAGCACTTTATCACACTCAAATCCATCCGAATATCCTCCAAGACGTCAACGGACAATATCCTGAAATGGAGAGTTTCAAGATAGGCCATGTAAAAGGCAATCGCTATACTGTTTTCTCGCTTTGGGACACCTATCGTAACATGAGTCAGTTGATGACACTGCTCTATCCGGATAAGCAACTCGACATGGTACGCTCGATGATTCAGATGTATAAGGAATGGGGATGGATGCCTAAATGGGAACTCTACGGACGTGAAACCTGGACGATGGAGGGCGACCCCAGCATCCCCTTTATTGCTGATACTTGGTTGAAAGGGCTTCGCGATTTTGACATCGAAACAGCTTATGAGGCTTTCTACAAATCAGCAACCTTGCCTGGTAAGGAGAATAAAATGCGCCCTGACGTAGACAACTATTATAAAAAAGGTTATGTACCCATGGGTGAGTATGCTGCCGATATGTCGGGGGATAATTCTGTAAGCCATGCTTTGGAATATTATATTGCCGATGCCTCGTTGGCGAATTTGTCCCAGGCCCTGGGAAAAAAAGAAGAGGCCAAACGTTTCCGTCAACAAAGCCTTGGTTACCGTCATTACTACTCTAAAGAATCGGGCACGCTCCGTCCTATTTATCAAGACGGATCATTCTTATCGCCCTTCGACCCCAAAGATGGTGCTGACTTCTCGAATGCGCCAGGTTTCCACGAAGGTAGTGCCTGGAATTACACATTCTATGTGCCTCATGATATCCCAGGGTTGGCAAAACTCATGGGAGGTAATAAGAAATTTGTGGACAAACTGCAGAGCATTTTCGATGAAGGCCTCTATGATCCGGCTAACGAGCCCGACATCGCCTATCCTTACCTCTTTACTTATTTCAAGGGTGAAGAATGGCGTACACAGAAGATTGTACGTAGTTTGATTGAGAAATACTATGGCGATACACCAAAAGGTATCCCTGGCAATGACGATTGCGGTACGATGTCAACATGGCTCATCTTCTCTATGATAGGACTTTATCCGGATTGTCCTGGCTCGCCCTATTATGCTTTGACGACCCCTGTTTTTGACAAGATTACACTCCATCTCGACAAGCGTTATTATCCCAACGGCGATCTTGTGATTGAGGCTCTCCATCCATCACCTGAGGCCTATCATATTCAAAAAATGACCCTTGGTGGTAAGTCACTCAATCGCTATCGTATCTCTCACGACGAACTCATTAATGGTCAAACGCTCAAATTTGTTCTGAACCAAAAAGATTGAATGATTCCTCTCATAGAAAGATACACGATCTGTGCCAACCATAAGGCATGATTGCCTATGGAATGACGGAAAATATAATAGGTAACAAAGAAAATTAACGCTGAAATAAAAGAAGATACAAGCATACCCCTCGTAGCAGTAAGGCCAATGAAAATACCATCCCAGATGAAGGCCATCGCCCCTGCTACAGGGATAAGCCATACCCAGAAAACATACTCACTTGAGGTTGCTAAAACATGAGACTCATTGGTAAGGATGCTGACAATCCACTCGCCAAAACAGATATAAAGTAAGGTATAGGCAGAGGTAACAATCAGCGTCCACATCCAAAGCCTTCGCAAAGTCTCGCGAAAGGCCAAAGTATTCTTTGCCCCATAAGTTTTGCCTCCTAATGCCTCACCTGCATAGGCAAAACCATCCATGAAATAGGAGAAGAAGAGGTACATCTGCAACAAAACAGCATTAACAGACAGTATCACGGCTCCACTTCTGGCACCAGCAGAGGTAAAAAAGAGATTAACGGCCACCAAACATAGTGTGCGAAGGAAAATATCACGATTAATCTTAAAAAGTCGCCCCATTGCCTCACGGATAAAAATACCCTGCATGACCAAGTAGCGTCGTAACCGTCCATAATGGTAATGCAATAAGAACAAAGCCACAATGAAACCAGCATATTGGGCAATAAGCGTACCCAAGGCAACACCCTCAATCTTCATGCCAGAGATATAAACAAGCGTTAGTGAAGCGAGGATATTGACGATATTCTGCATAATAGATATCAGCATCGGTATCCTTGTGTTCTGCATACCGATATACCATCCTGAAAGACCATAAAGTCCTAACATTGCAGGAGCGCCCCAAATAACAATATCGAAATAAGATGATGCGAATGGCGACACATCTTCAGTAGGACCAATTAATGCAAAAGCAGCCCATTTTATCGGTATTTGGAACAATATCATAAGTAAAGCGATGCCCATGGCAATTGTCATCGAACGAACCATTGTTTTTGTAACCTCTGACAAATCTCTGCGCCCTAATGCTTGGGAAGTAAGACCACTGGAACCCATACGGAGAAAGCCAAAAAGCCAGTAAATAAGGTTGAAGATCATTGACCCTACAGCTACTGCTCCAATATAAACAGCACTTCCCATGTGTCCGACGATAGACACATCTATCATTCCCAATAGTGGAACAGTAATGTTCGACACGATACTGGGCAAGGCAATTTGCAGGATTTGACGGTCTCGGATGTTCATTTTCGCTGCAAAGATAGAAATAATTCTTAATTCTTAATTCTTAATTCTTAATTTTTTCGTACCTTTGCACCCAAAATTCAAAAAGTATGAATATAGAAGCATTGATCAGCAAAGCAGCAGGTGAGGCCGTGAAGGCACTTTATGGCATGGATGCCACAGAAAAAATGCTGCAATTGCAGAAGACGAGAAGTGAGTTTGAGGGTAACTTAACACTAGTTGTTTTCCCTTTTGTTAAGGCAGCAAAAAAGAGTCCTGAACAGACAGCTCAGGAAATAGGAGATTATCTGCAGAAGAATTGTTCTGCTGTAGAGAAGTTTAATGTAGTTAAAGGATTCCTGAACCTGAGTGTTGGCGATGGTGCATGGTTGGAATTGCTGAGTGCCATCAATAACGATGACCACTTCGGTATGAAACAAGCTACCGAAGATTCCCCACTCGTGATGATTGAATATTCATCGCCTAACACAAACAAACCTCTTCACTTAGGTCATGTTCGCAACAATCTGTTAGGTTGGTCATTGGCTCAGATTATGGAGGCTAATGGTAATAAGGTTGTAAAGACCAACATCGTAAACGACCGAGGTATTCACATTTGTAAGTCGATGCTGGCTTGGTTGAAATATGGTAATGGCGAAACACCTGAGTCATCTGGTAAGAAGGGTGACCACCTGATTGGTGACTACTATGTAGCCTTTGATAAGCACTATCGTGAGGAAATCAAGGAGTTGGTAGCTCAGGGTATGGACGAAGAGAAAGCCAAGCAAGAGGCACCACTGATTAAGGAGGCTCACGAGATGTTGGTAAAATGGGAGCAGAATGATCCTGAAGTTCGTGCCTTATGGGAAAAGATGAACAACTGGGTATACGCTGGTTTCGATGAAACCTACAAGAAGATGGGTGTTGGCTTCGATAAAATTTATTATGAAAGTCAGACCTACCTAAAGGGTAAGGCCAAGGTTGAAGAAGGTCTCGCCAAAGGACTTTTTGAGCGCCACGAAGATAATTCCGTATGGGCAGACCTCACCAATGAAGGTCTTGATCAGAAACTGTTGCTCCGTTCCGATGGAACCTCAGTTTACATGACTCAGGACATCGGTACTGCAGAGATGCGTTTCCAAGATTATCCCATCGACAAAATGATTTATGTGGTAGGCAACGAACAGAACTATCATTTCCAGGTACTTTCAATCCTACTCGATCGTTTAGGTTTCAAATGGGGTAAAGAACTTGTACATTTCTCTTATGGTATGGTAGAGTTGCCAAACGGTAAGATGAAAAGTCGAGAGGGTACTGTAGTAGATGCAGACGACCTGATGCAACTGATGGTAGAAGATGCCTATAAGACTTCGATGGAATTAGGCAAATTCGATGATATGACAGAAGAGGAGCGTCGCGAGATAGCTCGCATCGTAGGTATGGGTGCTCTGAAATACTTCATCCTGAAGGTTGATGCTCGCAAGAACATGCTCTTCAATCCAGAAGAAAGTATCGATTTCAATGGTAATACAGGTCCATTCATCCAATACACCTATGCACGTATCCGTTCTATTCTGCGTAAGGCTGAGGCAGAAGGGCTCACTCCAACTATCGCTCCTATCTCTCTTGCTGAGAAAGAGGTGGAATTGGTTCAGAGGATGAACGAGTTTGGCGCTGCTGTTGAGCAAGCTGGTAAAGATTACTCACCAAGTGGTATCGCCAACTATTGCTATGAGTTGACCAAGGTTTTCAACCAGTTCTATCACGACTATTCTATCTTGAATGAGTCTGACGAGCAGAAAAAACTCATCCGTTTGATGCTGGCCAAGAATGTTGCCAAGATTATCAAAAACGGCATGGGTCTGCTTGGTATTGAGGTTCCAGAGAGAATGTGATGCAAAATCCTCCCGATTATAGACACGACACCGTTCTGCCCTTACCCATGGAGGTAAAGGCAGACGCGTGGGCTGTGGATGCTGCTTGCTCTGGCAATCCTGGACCGATGGAATATCAGGCCATCGATTTACAAACTGGAACAAGGGTTTTTCACTTCGGACCAATCAAAGGCACTAATAACATTGGTGAATTTTTGGCCATTGTTCATGCACTGGCCCTTTGTTGGAATCAAGGCCTTTATGATAAAACCATCTACTCGGATAGTTACAATGCCATCTTATGGGTGAGCAAGCGCAAATGTAAAACAACATTAGAGCGTAATCCACAGACTGAACAGCTATATCAGATCATTGCTCGGGCAGAAAATTGGCTCCAAACTCACAACTTTCGTAACCCCATAATTAAATGGGAAACGGCAAAATGGGGGGAAGTTCCGGCCGATTTCGGGCGCAAATAGATTCCTTTAATTCTTTTTAACTTGTTTTACAAGTCTTTACTCTGTTTTTTTTCATATATTTGCAAGCAAAATTGCAATTTGAACTATAAGATTAAAGCGCGCTAAGACAAGTGACTAATAACATTTTATACAGTTTTCTCAGCTTGTTTGCCTTGTTTGGGAAAGAAGAACAAGTAGATAAAGCATGGGCAAAGGCCATGCTATCAAACTATTTGCGACGTCATTTTGGTATCAAAAATATCGATGTGTACCTCGATTTGTACACTGACATGCGTGATCTTTATGAATTGTCTTTCGACACAGACATCAAAGATACCATTAATGACATCTGTTCTAACCTGAACGGACAAATCTCCTCGAAAGAGGAAGCCTTGTTGCTGCTTCGACTTATGGAATTCTGTAGTGACGACGGAAAGATTTCCGATTCCATGTTTAAAATCATCGCAGAAAACTATCAAATTCCCGATGAACAGTATCAAGATTTTACTGATTTTGTAACGAATCACGAAACCAAGCATGTCTTATTACACAAACTAGACGATACAGACGGTTGGCTGAAAACGCTGTTAGACCCTGTAACGGGTTTGCTAATCTTCACCTATACAGGTGATGATACGGTAATGCTCAATGATGTGCCTGTTCTGCCAGGAGCATTTCAGGTGTGGTTACAAAGTAGCGTTCTAAAGGGTAATAACGGTAAGCCGATTTATTATTCTAACATCATGCGGGCTTATGCTGCCAATGAAGGTGAGACGCAAGAGAAGTTGGAAGAAGTGGAGTTTTGTGGACGTAACATCAATTTCCGCTTCCCAAATAGCGACAATGGTATGCACGATCTGAGTTTTACCTTGCATAACGGTGAACTTCTGGCGATTATGGGTGGATCAGGAACAGGAAAATCCACGCTTCTCTCCATTTTAAATGGTACACTGATTCCACAGGAGGGTAGTATTACCATCAACGGACATGAGATTTCTGAGCCTGCCGCTAAGAACTTGATTGGTTTTGTTCCTCAAGATGATCTTTTGATTGAGGAACTGACTGTATACCAAAACCTTTGGTTTACAGCCAAGCTCTGTTTTGAGGGCATGAAAGATGAGGAGATTGACAAACGTGTGATGAGAACCTTGAAAGATCTTGGACTCGATGCTGCCAAAGATCTGAAAGTAGGTTCTGCTATCAACAAATATATATCCGGTGGTCAGCGCAAGCGTCTGAATATTGCCTTGGAATTGATTCGTGAACCTGCTGTTCTTTTCCTCGATGAGCCAACCTCTGGCTTGTCATCTGCCGATACAGAAAAAGTTATCAACTTGCTGAAAGAGCAAACATACAAAGGCAAACTTATCATTGTAAACATTCACCAACCATCGAGCGATGTTTACAAATTGTTCGACCGTTTGTGGTTGCTTGATAAAGGTGGTTATCCTGTATTTGATGGTAATCCCATTGATGCTATCCTTTATTTCAAGGAAGCTGCCAACTATGCTGATACAGAGACGAGCGCTTGTCCGACATGTGGAAATGTGAATCCTGAAATCGTTTTGAATATCATCGACGAGAAGATTCTTAACAGTAGTGGAGAGGCTTCTGATGAACGTAAGATGACACCACAGGAGTGGCATGAGCTTTATCTGAAGAATAGAAAAGAAATGCCGGCACCAGAGGTAAGCAATATTCCACCCTCTGATCAGAAGAAACCAAACGCTTTCAAGCAGTTCTTGATTTTCTTACGACGTAACTTCAGGACAAAGATCACAAACGTCCAGTATTTATGCATTACCCTACTCGAGGCACCAGTACTGGCTCTCATTTGTGCTTTCCTGACTCGCTTTGCGCCGCCTGAAGGATATAGTGTCATGAATAACAAGAACCTCGTCAGCTATTTCTTCATGGCTGTTATCGTAGCAACCTTTATTGGTATGAGTGGAAGTGCTGAGGAAATCATCAAAGACCGTGCGCTTCTAAAACGAGAGAAGTTCCTCCAGTTATCGTATCGCAGCTATATCTGGTCAAAGATTGTTTATATGGCAGGTGTATCACTGCTACAAACGCTCTTGTTTATTCTCATTGGCAATTATATCATGGGGCTCCATGGTCTGTTCTGGACGTGGTGGCTCATCCTCTTTGTCACAGCTTTACTTTCTAATTTGGTTGGATTACTTCTCTCCCAGTGCTTAAGTTCTGTTGTGGCTATTTATATCAGTATTCCTTTGTTGCTGATTCCTCAAATCTTGTTGTGCGGATTGGTGGTCAACTTCTCTGACCTCACTCCCAAAAGCACCACAGGAAATGTGCCAGTAATAGGCGATATCATTCCTTCTCGCTGGGCTTATGAGGCATTAGCTGTAACCTCTTATACAGATAATAAATACGAGAAGCCCCTCTTTGCCATCGATAAGGAGAAATATGAAACACAGTTTTATAACATGGGATTCCTCTATGAACTCCAATCGCAATTAGAAACTTGGCAAGATGAAGCCAAACGAGGCAAAACACCTGATCCTAAGCATCTTGAGGTTATCAGAACCAATCTTCCCGTCCTTACAGCCTATTGTGGAATGGAAGAATACAAAGGAAAAGAAACTTATGCAGAACTGAAGGCTTATATGGCGCAGGCAGAGGATATCCTAAGCAAACGTAGTAATCAAGCCACATTAAAAGGTGATGCTATCATTGCGGATATGATACGAAATGTAGGAAAGGAAGCCATACAGAATCTGAAAAAAGAGAATTTCAATATCAAATTGGAAGATTGTGTGATTGGTGCTGATCAGGCAAGAATGCTTGATGTCATCGATAATTATATTGTACCACGTACAGGACTTATCTTCTTGACACCTAGTAGTCGTATAGGTCGTGCGCCTTTCTATAGTAGCGAGAAGATTCTTGGTGATTGGCATATCAAAACACTTTGGTATAACATGGCCGTTATGCTGCTGATGAGCATTATAGTTGCCATCTTCCTGTTTGCAGACTGGCCTGGCAGACTTTTAAGAAAAGATAATTAATGTAGAACGTAATATTTTTATTTAATAACTAAATTTTTTAAACAATGAAGAAATTATCATTTTTCGCTGTAGCATTTACAGCAATGGTTTTCGCAGCATGCGGAGGAAACAAGAGTAATCAAACTGCCGAAGCAACCGATTCTATCAAGTCTTTTGAGCAGCAGCAGGTTGAGGCTAGCATTAAGATGCATGTAGACAGCCTTGCAGAAGAGATTGGTAAACTGAAGATGGTACCATTCTTGCAGTCTGATGGCAATGGTGGTTTGAAGCTTACTAAGGAAGAACTTCAGGTTAAGCCTAACTATCTGTTGGATCCAGCTGTAGCAGAAGAGGCTACTACACTCGCCGATAAGTATCGTATCATGAGTGCACTCGATATCGACAAGAGATGTGCTAAGCTGTATGAGATGAATACAGATGAATACGAGAAGGCTATTACAAAGCTTGCTGCCGACATTAATGATCCTTCTTTCAAGAAGATTGAGGATGGTGCATCTGTCGCAGAGGCTACAAAGGCCCTTTATGACGCTATGAACGAGAATGGTCGTATCAACTACTTCTGGCAGCTTGCTTCAGCTTCTCTGATTGAGCAGCTCTATATTGCCAACCAGAATGCCGACAAGTACCTCAGCACATTCACTGATGAGGCCGCTGCTAATACTACTTTCCGTATTGTGCTGATTCTGGATGCTCTGAATCGTCTGTCTCAGTATGACCCAGATATCAAGCCTATCGCTGATGCACTTGCTCCTCTGGAGGTTCTGAATGCAACATCTGTTGCTGAACTGAAGGCTCAATTGGCTGAAGCAAAAGACAAGATCGAGGCAGCTCGTAAGACACTCGTGAAGTAAGGTTACACCTTATTATATATATAGCCCTCAGAAGTGATTATCTTCCGAGGGCTTTTTTAATGAATCATGATTGACGGAAAAACATGATTCTGTTACCATTAAAGTCTTCCGTTTTATAGATTTCAGCATTTGCTGGAATCTGGGGTGCCCGAGTGCCATCTATAACAGACATCGAACTATTCACCTCTACACGTATTTCATCCCATAGATTCTTCTCTATAAAACTTTCTAGTGTCTTGGCACCTCCTTCTACAATCAATGATTGTATTTGATGGGCGTGAAGACTCTCCAAATTCAAGGGGTGGGTACGATCTACCACAAGACGTTTGGGATCCGAGCCATGCCATTCTCTTACTGTTAGCTGAGGATGATCACGCTCTGCAGTCACGCGTCCTACAAGAATCGCATCTTCTTCAGCTCTCAGTTTATGTGAAATCATCTTCGTATAGTCATTTGAAATCTGTATAGGTTTAAAATGGTCATCCATAAAACCATTTGATGTTTGAGCCCATTTCAGGATGATATAGGGTCGCTTTTCACGATGAAATGTGAAGAAACGACGATTGAGAGCCTTACATTCTGCTTCGAGCACACCTACCTTTACTTCTATACCTGCATCACAAATCTTTTGAATACCTCGTCCTTGAACCTTAGCAAACTCATCAATACAACCAACCACCACGCGACGGATACCTTTTTTAATAATTAGATCAGCACAAGGAGGCGTTTTACCATAATGAGAACAGGGCTCCAAACTAACATAGATAGTAGATTCTGATATCAAGTGCTCATCAGCTGGCTGCACCGATGCAAAAGCATTCACCTCGGCATGGCCTTCACCACAACGTACATGATAGCCCTCTCCGATAATCCTACCATCAGCACTCACAATCACAGCCCCCACCATAGGGTTAGGCTTGGCATTTTGCATGCCGTTTTTGGCCAACTGAATACAGCGCCGCATATATTTTTCATCGTCAAACATAACTTTTCACTTTTTACTTTCCTCTTTTAACTGATTTATTTGTAACTTTGCACCCACTATGACATACGAACAACTTTGGCACAGATTGACACCCATTTATGAGGCAGGCGAGGCGAAAGCTATCGTCCGCAATGTGCTTGAAATGCAGTTCCATCTGTCATTCGCAGATATTCTTTGCGGCAAAGTTACAGAATTATCTGCAGACAACCAAGCAGAACTCGAAAAAATCATGGTTCGATTAGAAAAGTCAGAACCGATGCAGTATGTTTTAGGCACAGCATTTTTCTACGGACGTCCTTTTCATGTTGACCCTGGCGTTCTTATTCCCCGACCAGAAACAACTGAACTCTGTCAGTGGATTATAGAAGCACCTAAAGAAGGTTCTATACTGGATATTGGAACAGGTAGCGGATGCATCGCTATCACATTAGCCATTGAGTTGCCTCAGTCACACGTCTCTGCATGGGACATCTCAGAGGAAGCACTCACCATTGCCAAAGCGAATGCCAGCACTTTAAATGCTCACGTAAACTTCGAAAAACAAGATGCGCTAGCACCTCATATAGATGAAAGGAAATGGGACATCATCGTTAGTAACCCACCTTACATCGAGCCCAAGGAACGCGAAGAAATGGAGAAAAACGTGCTTGAGTACGAACCTGCCATTGCTTTATTTGCGCCAGAAAGCAACCCCATTGCTTTCTACCAAAGTATAGGAAACTATGCTGCAAAGACTTTACTCCCTGGTGGGTTACTCTATTTTGAGTTGAACCCATTAACAGCCAACGCTGTTGACTCATATTTGGAAAGTATCGGATTTAAAGACATTGAATATCGCGAGGATCAATTCCATAAACAACGATTCCTTAAAGCTAAGAAAATATGAAACAAGTACTATCAGAACAAGAAGCCTTTCTGCGCCTTGCTACACTCTGCGCCCAAGCAGAGCACTGCGAAAAGGAAATACGCGACAAGATGAAGCGCTGGGAACTGGATGAAGCCATTCAGGAAAAAGTGATATCACACCTCAGAAAAGAACGTTATATCGATGATGAGCGTTATGCAAGAGCCTTTGTCAAAGATAAGATTCGCTACAACAAATGGGGGCGCAAAAAAATAGAACAAGCCCTCTGGCTGAAACAAATAGATCAGGACATTCGGCAACGTGTTCTCGATGAAATCGATGAAAGTGAGTATCTTAACGTCTTAAAAAACCTGCTTAAACAAAAGCGTAAGACCATCAAGGCAGAAAGCAACTATGAGTTCAATCAGAAACTCATGCGCTTTGCTCTCAGTCGAGGTTTCGACTTCAGTATCATACGCCAATGTATCGATGTCGATGAAGAAGATGAGACCTATTAGTTTCTGGCACAGACTGCTCGACCTGATTTCGCCAAGACTTTGTGTCGTTTGTCATGAACGGCTTACGGTTAGCGAAGACATCATCTGTAGCAAATGCAATTTCCATCTTCCCAGAACAGGCTTCCAACGGAATCCATACGAGAACGTGATGGCCAAACTGTTTTGGGGCCAGATTCCCATTCAGCGCGCTACAGCTTTTTTCTATTACGAACCTCATGCCGAAACGGCCAATATTCTCTATGAGTTAAAATACAAGAATCATCCGGAAATCGGCGAAGTCATTGGACGTATGATGGCCAAAGAAATTGCAAACAGTGGCTTCTTTGATGGCATCGACGGCATTATACCCATTCCTTTAGCTAAAAAGCGTCTCCGACAAAGGGGTTATAACCAAAGTATGGAGATAGCCAAAGGCGTAAGCGACATCACGGGCTTACCTATTTATAAACATATCATTTCGCGTACTGTCTTTGAGGGTAGCCAAACTACAAAAAGCCGATGGGAGCGAAATCAGAACGTAGAAAAAGTCTTTGAATTAATTGACGGTTCTGCTATAAGCGGAAAGCACTTTTTGGTTATTGATGACGTGGTGACGACAGGAGCCACCATCATCGCTTTTACACAAGAACTGATGAAGGCTGGTCCTATACAAGTCAGCGTTCTGTCTATTGGCTTCGCAAAATATTAGGCAATTTTTCGGTAGTTACCAAATAATTTCGTAATTTTGCACCCAAATCGTAAAATGTAAATCCGTAATCGTATTTTATAAGATGGACATTAAGAATCAATTAGCCAAGAAACTGATGGATATCAAAGCCATCAAGTTACAACCCAACGACCCATTTACCTGGGCTTCTGGTTGGAAATCACCTATCTATACTGATAATCGCAAGACATTATCGTTTACCGATGTGCGCTCATTTGTAAAACTGGAACTCTGTCATGCTATCCTTGAGAACTTTCCTGAGGCAGAGGCAGTAGCTGGCGTTGCTACAGGCGCTATCGCCCAAGGTGCATTGGTAGCCGATCAACTTGGATTGCCATTCTCTTACGTACGTCCAAAGCCAAAAGACCATGGTATGGGCAATCAAATTGAGGGTGAAATCAAAAAAGGTGCCAAGGTTGTTGTTGTAGAAGACCTGATTTCTACGGGTGGTTCATCGCTGAAAGCCGTAGCCGCTTTGCGCGAATATGGCGTTGAAGTTGTTGGCATGGTAGCCTCTTTCACCTATGGTTTCCCTGTAGCTGAAAAAGCTTTCGAAGAGGCTGGTGTTAAACTAATTACCCTCAGTAATTACGAGGCAGTCATTGAGGAAGCTGCAAAAACAGGTTATATCAAAGAAGAAGATAAGGCTGTACTGGCCGAGTGGCGCAAAAGCCCCGAAACCTGGAAACAGTAAATAAAGTGTTTCATCTTTAATGTTTATGTAAGCCATGGGATTATTTGGAGGAGAATCAAAATTCGAGAGTAGCGTCAAACATGTACCCTACTCACAGTTGGCCGTTTACAATAATATCAGCGACCTGAGAAACTTGGAAAAAGTACGCGATCGCATCCCAGAAGACAAGGTTAACGATTTCAGCTTTGACCAAGACACCATCAGTCTCAATGTAGCCCCTGTTGGAGCACTGAAACTGCGTATCTGTGACCGCGAAGAGCCCAAATGTGTCAAGTTTGAAACAGTAGAGTCGCCTGTACCTTTCAATGTATGGGTGCAGGTATTGCCTGTCGATGAGAATAATGCCAAGATGAAGGTTACAGTGAAAGCTGAACTCAACCCCTTTATCAAGGCCATGGTTGAAAAGCCCCTGCAAGAAGGAGTCGAAAAAATCGCTGATGCCCTTGCACAAGTACACTACGTCTAAACATAAACGATTATGAAGCTTTGGGAGAAGAACTTTGAGATTAATAAGGAGATAGAGCGTTTTACCGTTGGCAGAGACCGCGAAATGGATCTGTATCTGGCAAAATACGATATATTGGGCTCTATGGCCCATATTACTATGCTCGAAAGCATTGGACTACTTGAGAAAGATGAACTCACGGCACTACTCGCCGAGTTGAGAAATATCTACCAACTCTGTGAACGGGGCGAGTTCGTCATCGAAGACGATGTAGAAGATGTACATTCTCAGGTCGAGATGTTGCTTACGCGCAAACTGGGCGATATGGGTAAGAAAATCCATTCTGGTCGTAGTCGTAACGATCAGGTACTCGTCGACCTCAAGCTCTTTACCCGTCATGAACTGAAGGAAATCGCCGACGAAGTAAAAATCCTTTTCGACGAACTTATCCAGAAGAGCAACCAGTACAAAGATGTGCTCATGCCTGGTTACACCCATCTGCAGATTGCCATGCCCTCAAGTTTTGGCCTTTGGTTCGGCGCTTATGCAGAAAGCCTCACAGACGACATACTCTTCCTGCAAGCCGCCTATAAGATGACAAACCGCAATCCTTTAGGCTCTGCTGCTGGCTACGGCTCGAGCTTCCCCCTAAACCGTACCATGACCACAGAACTGCTTGGCTTTGATTCGATGGCTTACAATGTCGTTTATGCCCAGATGGGTAGAGGAAAAATGGAGCGCAATGTAGGGTTTGCCATCGCCACCATTGCAGGAACCATCGCCAAGATGGCCTTCGATGCCTGTTTGTTTAACTCTCAGAACTTCTCGTTTGTCAAGTTGCCAAAGGAGTGTACTACAGGTTCTTCCATCATGCCCCACAAGAAGAATCCTGATGTCTTTGAACTCATCCGCGCCAAATGCAATAAGTTGCAGAGTCTGCCCCAACAGGTTATGCTTATCATGAACAATCTGCCTGTGGGCTACTTCCGCGACCTGCAAATTATCAAAGAAGTCTTCCTGCCTGCTTTTGGCGAATTGAAAGACTGTTTGCAGATGGCCGCCTACATTATTAATAAGATAGAGGTCAATGAGCACATTCTCGACAATCCGATGTATGACCCCATGTTCTCTGTCGAGGAAGTGAATCGTCTTGCAGCCAATGGCATGCCTTTCCGCGATGCCTATAAGAAGGTTGGTCTCGATATCGAGGCCGGAACCTTCAAGGCCAGTCACGATATCCATCACACCCACGAAGGCTCAATTGGAAATCTCTGCAACGATAAGATACAAGCCCTTATGCAACAAACGCTTGATGGTTTCAATTTCAAGCGAATGACAGAGGCTGAACAAAAATTACTAGGCAGATGAACAAGACGTTTGTGTTGTTCTTTTGTCTAATCCTGTTGACTGGTTGTGGCGAAAGCAATATATACAGGGAATACGAATGTAGTTTCACATTCGACACCACTTTACATCCCCTTCCCTGCCACCTGACGGCTATCTTGGGCAATCCTGGTCATTACGTCAAGGTTGAAACAAACACAATACAAGGTATCAGACACTTGAAAACAATACGCAATTACGATAATGAATCAGAGGATATCCCGATTACTACCCAGAAAGAGACGCAGTTAAAGTATGCCCTTGGTGCAAACAACTGCATCATTGTTGGTACCAGTCGCTATGGCAATGGTCTGTTGGCCTACGAAGGTCAGTGTGCCAACTGTTTGTCAGAACTTGGTGGCACGCGTTACCCTATGACTTGGCAGAATAACGGTACTCAACTCTATTGTGCCAAGTGCAAACGCACCTACGATGTAGACAATGGTCAGGTTGTCAATGGCACCCCAGGAAAGCAGCTTTATATGTATAAAGCATCGTTCGAACAGGGCATTCTTCGTGTTTGGAACTAATATTATCTTAAATAATGTGTAAAAAGTTTGGCTATTCAAAGAAATAACACTACCTTTGCAGTCGCAAAAGCCGCAAAGCTCGAAGCATATCGGGCGCCGCAATGGTGGAATTGGTAGACACGAGGGACTTAAAATCCCTTGACCCGAAAAGGTCGTGCGGGTTCGAGTCCCGCTCGCGGCACATTATATACAGAAAAACAATCACTAAAAGACTCATATGCATATGCAGAAAAAAAACTTCTTTCTACTGTCTGCCGCATCTCTGATGCTTTTCACCTCGTGTTCTAAACTTGGTGCCCTTTCAGCAGACAATTTCAATGTTGTTCCTAACCCCCTCGAAACTCAGGCAGGAACAGTGCCCGCAACCATCAATGGTCACTTCCCCGAAAAGTATATGAAGAAGAAGGCCGTTGTGACCGTTGTACCAGAACTTCGCTATGCCAATGGCACTATTGTGCAGGGTAATACTGCTACTTTCCAAGGTGAGAATGTATTGGGTAACGACCAGACCATTTCTTACAAAATGGGTGGTAACTATACCATGAAAACCAATTTCGCCTATGTAGGCGAGAATAAGGCCGACATGTATCTTACCTTCAAGGCCCGTTTGGGAAATAAAGAAGTAGCTGTGCCAGAGGTAAAGGTAGCCGATGGCATTATCGCCACTTCCGAACTCTACAAGCGCACCATGCTCACTTCCCAGGCAGCTATTGCACCCGATGCCTATCAGCGTATCAACAAGAAGAAACAAGAGGCAAACATCAAATTCCTCATTCAGCAGGCCAACCTCCGCAAGAGCGAGCTTAAGAATAATTCCGTTCAGGAGTTTATCAAGATGCTCCAACAGATTAATAACGACCGCGAGGGTCTGAGCCTCGATAATGTTGAGGTTTCAGCTTACGCTTCGCCTGATGGTGGTTTTAATATCAACGACAAACTCGCCAATCAGCGTCAGAAGGTTTCTGAGCAGTACGTTAACCAGGAACTCAAAAAAATTAAGATGAATGCTCCCGTCGATGCCAAGTACACCGCTCAGGATTGGGATGGTTTCCAGGAGTTGGTTAAAGCCAGCAATATCCAGGATAAGGACATTATTTTACGTGTGCTTTCAATGTATAAAGACCCTCAAGAGCGTGAGCAACAGATTAAGAATATCTCTTCTGCCTTCCGCGAGTTGGCCGATGGTATTCTTCCTCAGTTGCGCCGTGCCCGTTTGACCATCAATTACGAGACGATTGGTCGTAGCGACGAGCAGATTATGGATCAGCTCAAGGCCGATGCTACCAAACTCAGCATTGAGGAAATCCTCTATGGTGCTGCTTTGCAGGATGATGCCAACGCTCAGGAAGACATCTATAAGATAGCCACAGAGATTTACCCCAGCGATGGTCGCGCTTATAATAATATTGCCACCATCGAGTTTGCCAAAGGCAACTACGAGGCAGCTCGCCAATACCTCCAGAAGGCACAGGGTGTAGAAGAGTCGAAGGCTAATCTCGGTCTGTTGGCCCTGAAGAATGGTGATGTGGCTACTGCTGAGCAACTCATTGCCAGTGCCTCAAATGCAAATGGCATCGCAGAGATTCTGGGTAACCTCAATCTGGCCAAGGGTAATTATGCTCAGGCCGAACAGAACTTTACCGACATTTATTCTAATAGTGCAGCTTTGGCTCAGCTGATGAACAAGAACTATGCAGCTGCATCTACCACGCTGAAATATATTAAGAATCCTGATGCCATTACTTCATACCTTAAGGCTCTGTTGAATGCCCGCATGGGTAATACTGCCGATGCCAGCGAGGCTCTGCGCGAGGCTATCCAAAAAGACCCCTCTTTGGCTAGCTATGCAGCTAACGACCTCGAACTCATCAAAGTTCAAAAGTAAGACGTGATATTTCAAAGCATCATAAAAGAAGCAGCAGGCGCTAAGCGATTCTATCCGCTTGGTCTACTGCTTCTTTTCATGCTTTTTTCTGCTTGCGATGGTCCTAAAAACCGCTTTGAAATCAAGGGCAAGTTCACTGGTTTCAATCAAGGAGAACTCTATATCTATGGTATCCACGGTGATCATAAGCTCGATACTATCAATGTGGCCAAGGGCGAATTCCAGTACCGTATTAATCTGGAAGATACAGCTATACTCATTCTCATGTTCCCAAACGCTTCCGAATTGCCCGTCTTTGCTGAGCCTGGTGCCGAAGTAGAGATTGAGGGCGATGCCAGCCACCTGAAGGAAGTTAAGGTAACAGGCACCCAAGATAACAAGTTGATGACTTCTTTCCGTCTGCATTTGGGCAAGATGAAGACACCACCAGAAGTCTACAATGCAGCCACCAATTTTATTAAAGAGAACCCTACCTCCCTCGCTAGCCGCTATATCCTTGATCGATATCTCGTCCGTGCCGACGTTGTCAGCTACGCCCACGTCTACGAAATGGCCCAAGTTATCAGCAAAGCCATGCCCGAAGATAAGGAAATGGCTGCTATGTGTCAAAGGCTCGCTGGTTTGAAGGCTTTACAAGAGGGTTATAAGCTACCTGCCTTTACTGGTTACGATCTCAATAGCAAGCATGTCTCTTCTGCCGATTTAAACGCCAAAGTCAATGTTATCAATGTCTGGGCATCGTGGAATTACGAATCCATTAGTCTGCAAAATCTGCTCCGTAGGCTCAAGCGAAAATACGATGATAAAGACCTGAAGATACTCAGCGTATGTGTCGATGCCGATACCAAAGCGTGCAAGCGTATTATCGCCAGAGATTCAATCCAGTGGAGTAATGTCTGCGATGATCGTATGTGGGATACGCCCATCCTGCAAAAAATAGGGCTTACCACTATACCCGACAATATGATTATCGACAGCAAGGGTAAGATTATCGCCCATACGCTTCCTTACCAGAAGCTATCAGAGAAAATAAAAGAACTATTAGAATGATATTCACACCTCTAATACTATGTTAGTCAAGACTTATTGTGCAGCTATGATGGGGCTGGAAGCAACAACCATCACAATCGAGGTAAATATGACGAGAGGAATGATGTTCCACTTGTCGGGTTTGGCAGATACAGCCGTAAAAGAAAGTTATGACCGTATTCGGGCCGCAATGTCCAATATCGGGTTCAAACCACCCACAGCCGACCTCACCATTAACCTCTCTCCTGCTGATATCCGTAAAGAAGGTAGCGGCTACGACCTGCCATTAGCTGTTGGTATCCTTGCTGCCCATGGAAAGGTAAGCGAAGATTTACTCTCGGAATATATGATGATAGGTGAACTGGGTCTTGACGGTAAGCTCAAACCCATCAGTGGTATTCTTTCTGTGGCTATTCGTGCCAGAAAAGAGAAGTTCAAAGGTCTTATCGTCCCAAAAGAGAACGCTAATGAGGCAGCCATCGTCGACGATCTCACCATCCTGGGAATGGACAATCTCAGTGATGTCATTGGCTTCTTGAACGGTAATAAAACTTATGAGCCAACCATCATCGATACACGGAAGGAATTCTACGAGCATCAATACAACTTCGACCTCGATTTTGCCGATGTCCGTGGTCAGGAGAATGTAAAACGCGCTTTAGAGGTAGCCGCAGCTGGTTCACACAATATTATTCTTATAGGCCCTCCTGGTAGTGGAAAATCTATGATGGCAAAGCGATTACCGAGTATTTTGCCACCACTCTCATTAGACGAAAGTCTTGAAACCACTCAAATCCATTCTGTGGCAGGCGTACTACCTTCAGGCACATCGCTGATTACCCAGCGCCCTTTCCGTAGCCCCCACCATACCGTATCACAAGTAGCACTCACAGGAGGAACGAATAAGGCCCAGCCTGGCGAGGTATCTTTGGCACATAATGGAGTGCTTTTCCTCGATGAGCTACCTGAGTTCAGTAGAGTTGCACTTGAGGTTTTACGTCAACCACTCGAAGATCGCAAGATTACCATCAGTCGTGCTAAATATACAGTAGAGTATCCCTGCTCATTTATGTTCGTAGCCTCTATGAATCCTTGTCCTTGCGGCTATTATGGCGATCCTACGCATCATTGTGTTTGCTCACCAGGACAGATTCAGAGGTATCTAAGTCGCATCAGCGGACCTATGATGGATCGTTTCGATCTGCATATCGAAGTGGCAAGTGTACCTTTTCAGCAACTTAGTCAGATGAAGCCAGGTGAGCCTAGTGCCAGCATCCGAGAGCGTGTCATCAAGGCGCGCCAGATTCAAGAAAAGCGTTATAACGCTTACAAGGGCATCTATTGTAATGCCCAAATGACAGAACGCATGTTACATGAATTTGCCGAGCCAGATGCACCTAGCCTCAACATGCTTCGTACGGCGATGGAACGTCTTAGTCTCTCTGCCCGTGCCTATAGTCGAATCCTGAAAGTGGCCCGTACCATCGCCGATCTCGATGGCTCAGAGCGAGTACAAATCCAGCATATCGCCGAGGCCATTGGTTATCGTAACCTCGATCGTGGCGATTGGGCCGAACGAGGTGGTTAAAATTATTTGTATTTGAATTTGCCACTACCAAAATCGCTCAAAAAGCCTTTAAAATATGGAGTTTTGAGAAAGTTATGCCTCCACCTTGCCGCTACCTTACCACTACTATTTAGCTGCTTTTATGCAATAGAAAGTAATATCGTATGAATCAAACTACGGACTTTCAAGTTTCAGTATAAAAGCATGCTTCTTTATTCTCTAGAGAATTGATTTGTCCCACCCTATGGGAATAATTGAAATATTAAGGACTTTCTTTATATTCTCTAGAGAATTCAAAAGCAATGTTTAATTTAAAATGTTGCGAGGTAGGCTTCTAATGTCTGCTAGGTAGTATATTAAAGGGTAAAATATGGTAATTTTGTAGCGGTAATGTAGTGGTAAAGTAGAGGCAAAGTAGAGGCAAAGTAGAGGAAATATTTTGTGCAAAATACTTAATACCAGTTATTTTTCTTATATTTAGTAGAGGCAGATTAAGAAATTTATCATTATAACAATGACGAAAAGTCTTTCTTTTGAACTTTCAAGACACTTACAAGTAAAACACCATCTAGGTGGAAAGCAAAAATCGACTAACATATTACATTTTGTTAGTCGATTTTTGTAATTTGTAATCCTAAATTATAACTTTTTCCCTATCTTTGCTAGAAAATCAATAGTTTATGATGGAGAAAAAACGAACTCGTATTCTAACCCTTCTGGCATTCCTCTTTTTAATGCCTCATGTGGTAAAAGCTGCTGGCGAGGTGGAGACACTGATCGTACAGCTGAAAAATGGTGTAGAAAACGCTTTCTTTTTGAAAGACAAACCGATAGTAACCTTTGAGGGTACTAGCCTCAAGGTAAGTGCAACGACTGGCGATGTCAGCTTCCCTCTTGCTGATGTGATGCGCTTCACATACGCCATGAAGTCGCCAACGGGCATCAACGAGCAAATCAACACTCCCACAGGGGTAGCTTTAGAAGGCGATGTACTTGTTATCAGCCAGCTCAAAGCGAATGCCACCGCAAGTATCTATACCCTCGATGGAAAACTGATCCGCCAGCTGAGACCTCATCGCGCAGGAACCTATCGCATCAGTCTCTCAGGATTACCCACTGGGCTCTATCTCATCAAAGCAGATAACGTCACCTATAAAATCACAAAGCGATGAAACGTTACACCTTATACATATTAGTGGCCATATTGGGCATGCTCAATATCCAGCCAGCAGGGGCCCAGCAAAAGCAGGATGCTCTCTATGTTTTCCGCAATGATGGAAAGTTTAACGCATTCTATTATGCAGACATCGAGCGCATCGAATACTCAAAGGTTGATACCCTGGGAAAAGAGCAAAGCGACTATGTCGTTCAGGAAATCTATGCTCTCGACAGCATTTTCCGTATCCCTATCAGTGCCATCGATTCTGTGGCATTCGCAACTCCTGAGACAAAATACAAGGCAGACGTTATACGTCCCGACAAGACGATGACGGATTATATCGTGGCCTCCGACTCTGTCAGTTGGTTCCGACTCTCAGCATCAGCACCATCATCTGTTATTCCAAAGGTTGGCGACAAGATACTCATGGAGAATCCTGTAGCTTATCTGCCAGACGGATTCTCAGGCAAAGTAACAAAGGTTACAAATGGCAACAACGGAACGACGATAGAGACTGATGCCGTAGCACTTGATGAACTCTTTGACCGTATCGTAGTAAAGGCAGCAGCAGGCTCATCTACATCTTCCAAAGCCAGAACCCGTGGTGTAGATGCCATCGACGTGTCGTATGAAAGCAAGACAGAAATAGAATTGCCCACCCTTTCAGGCTCTTTCTCTGGGCTTAACCTCTCTGGCGACGGCTTCAAGGCATTCAATGATAATTTTGCCATCTCCCTGGAAGGAAGTCTCACAGGAACCTATTCTGTCACACCTGTTATTACAGATTTCAGGGCATTCCTCTATGCAGATGTTGTTGAGGGCGTGAAACTTTACCAGTACATGAAAATGAATCGTGCAGAAAAAGTGTCATTCAGTGCATCAGGCACATTGAGCGCCAACCTTGATATCCCATTCACATTCGCAAAAGATGCTGTCAAGGGACAAGTGAGTGAAGACGGCAAGAAACTGACCAAGAAGATTGGCGGCTTCAATGTAGATTTCTCCTTCGGATGGTTCTTCAACGGCAAATGCACCATCAGCAGCGACATCTATCATGAGAAACAAGGCGTCAGCCTGACCACTCTTGCTTATGATGAGCCAGCTTTCCATGTTCCTGCGGCAGCTGACTTCTTTGAAAAGACATCCTATAATCTTGTTAATGATACTGTTGGTGTCAAAGGATGGGCTGCAGGCTTATCTGCCTCAACGGGAGTCTATGCCAAAGCAGAAGCAGAAATCGGATTCCTCAAACGCCAATTCAAAACAGAAGCCAGAGTTGAAGCTGGAGTGCGATTGGAAGAAGAGTTGAAGGTAGCAATCAATGACATCACAAACACTGAATTTCTTGAAACTAGCAAGCTATATACTGTTCTCAATGCAGCTGACAATGTTAGCAGAAGCTTCTATGCAAGTGCCTCTTTGACGGCAAAGCTTGATCTCTGGGCAGGTTTGAATTGGGCACCTATCAACTTCAGTCCTGAGATTACGCTTTCCAAGCAGGGCATCTTAGGAGCAGTGCCTGACATGAAAGATATCACATGGGAGTTAGATAAGAAGGCACCCTGGAGGGGAACGCTCACTGTTCCCCTTGATCGTTCACTACTTTTCCCAAAACAGGTGGGTCTGACTATCTATGACATCACAGATGAAAAAAAACCAGTAAAGACCATTGATCTTTGGAAGAAAGCCGCCTATTACTCACCAAACACCTACTCACAGATAAAAGAGGTAATAGAAGATCTTGAGCCAAACCGTTTCTATAAGGCTTATCCACAGGTAAAGGTCTATAACTATCCAATTTTAGCAGACAAGGAGACGGAAGTGACTCTTGGCCCTCCCATGATGAACATCAAGCCCAAAACTATGGAGTTCGATGAGAATCCCGGCTACAAGGACATCGAGGTGATTACGAACGTTAAGAACACAGAGTTCACTACTGAAGATGCATGGCTTAACGAAACCAAGCCAACTTGGAACAACGAGGAAGGACGTTTAACGGTCCATGCACCAGCATTACCTGATGGCACAGACACTCGCAAAGGATATGTGATAGGCGTGGGCTACGACAAAGATGGCAAGGAACTGCTGCGAGATACAGTCACCATTACCCAGCTACGCCCCATCTTGCAGGCATCGCCAAATCCTGTGACGTTTGAGCAGAATGGAGGAACCGTAAAGGTTACGCTTAATACCACTCTTGCCCAGATTGAGGCTCAAATACAAGAGGGAGGCAACCTCGACAAGTTCTTTACGATGACCCTCAATGCTGATAACATCATCACTATTACAGCTCCAGAGAATACCACAGGCCAAGAACTTACAGGCAATATCATCGTCAAGGGTGCCTCTCCTGGAGGCCAGAAAGCTGAGCTGAACCTCAACGTGATTCAGAAGAGCGGAACTGCCGAACAGCCAGAGATGACGCTCTCTACAGAAAATATGACTTTTGACTACAACACAGGAACACAGGACTTTACCGTTCATGTGGCTGGTGGTGTGAGCTTAAAGACATTGAACACCAAACAAAAGCTCGATTCAAATGGCAAGAAATGGCTTGATTGGGTATTGAAAGACAAATCAGATCCGAATAATCGCGTCTATACCGTCACCGTAACCGAAAATAAAGATGGAGAATCTCGTACAGGTACCATCGATTTGACAGCAAAGAACGATGACGGAACTGTTGAAATTGTTAAAACATTAACAATTACACAAAATGCTACTGCCAATGAAGAGTCAGACCTGCAGATAAAAGAAGTATGTATCTACGGTAAGAGCAAGAAGCTATATGAAAAGGCGGATTACCAGACTGATGCCGACTTCTCATTTAGAGACTCCAATGCAAAGATTGTAAAAAATGGTAATAAATATTACGTTACAGGTACTTATTCTAAGAAGAATGACAAGTGGGGTGCCGTAGAAGGATTTGACTTAGATGGAGATTATATGGAAACTGGAGATTATCAGATCGTGTTCTTCAAGGAATCTTCAAACAACAAGTACTATTTAGAAAGTGCAAGCATTAAATATCATAATCATGGTGAAGATAATCAGAAGAATTATCTTGTAGAAGGAACTATGTCCATAACGGATAAAAAGATATTAATAGAAAGTCCTTATGGCTCTGATCACGATAAGTATGGAATAGAATGCGAAAATGTTCAGATGTCAGGAACATCAAGACTATGGAGATGGCTTTACAATGGTAGTAAATATAAATATGAACTCTACAACCTTACTATAAGCGATGAGACTTGGGAAACTGCAATTGGTATAGAATTCAAATAAAGTAAAACTCCCAAATTATGATACGACTCGCGAAACCTTTCTTCGCGAGTCGTAAGTTTTTTATTCTACTACTGTTTCTTGGCAGCTTTGGCCTCGGCTTTTAGGCGCTTCTTTTCAGCCTTAGCTGCGGCCTTTTGTTGTTTCTTTAGTGCCTTTTCTTCAGTTTTTTGTTGCTTCTTTGCTGCTTTCTCTTCCTTCTTACGTTGCTTTTCGAGCGAATTGTCTTGACTCTTATGCCACTTAAGATTCGGTCTGATCTTCATTTTATGGATAGAATCGGTACTAGTGAAAGAGAAACTGCAGAGAACATCGATGAGCTTGTTACGTTGATGAAGATTGCCCTGGGCTACGGCACCATCGCTATTGATAGTTACGTCTATATCATCGAAATGTATCTTCTTGAAACTTGCTTTTTGTACAGTGGCATTTATCTTACCTATAGGCAACTTACCACCCTTAAGCTTACGCATCTGAGCCGTGCGGGGCTTAGAGAAATCGAAGTTGAAACTTGCCGTTAAAGCCACGTCGCCTATGTCTTTCATCTCGACAACCTTACCCAGATGGATACCAGAGGTGCGAACCGTACCCAAAATGTATTTGGTATCCTCATCGAGAACGAGATTGACATTCAGGTTACCAGCGTCAGTACGAAGCAAGCCCTGGAAGATTTCTTTCTTCCAAATGATAATCACATCACCTACAAAGCCGATTGTTCCGAGGTTTTTGAGCTGCTTCATCATAAACTTCTTCACCATAAACTGGTTGATGATTTCCTCGGCTACATTGCCCGTAGTCTTCATATCTTTTACATGGAAACGGATGTCCAGTTCCTCCTTTTCATTTAAATTCGTGATACCGCCATCGGCATCCAAAGCAAAGCGCTGATCTTGGGTGTTAACGTGGATATCACTGAACTTCATACCCTCATCGGTACCGCTTAAGAGAACCTTAAGTTCCAAGGGGATAGTAAAATTGCGCAAGGCGGGTACAAAGGGTCTGGAAATATCCTTCAGCAGGGTCGTGCCTGATATAAGCGAGGTCTTGTAAGCCAACTTCTTACCTTTCTTCTTGCTGGGGAAATAGAGCGTTCCCTCATCGAAGGTAAGCACGGTGTTTTCTTGCTGGATGGTAACATCAGTTAAGTGAGCAAGCTCCTTATTGATGCCAGCATTGAAACGGAAGTCTTTGATATTAAAGCCAGTAACAGAATCACGAGCTACAAAATTAGTCATTGTCACATGAGCAGTATCTTTACCCAGATGGTTTACCTTCAACTTCATACTAGCCAACACATCGAGATGGCCTATATCGAAAAAGCCGCGATTGGGCTTATCGGCATTCTTTCGAGGTAGATGGTTATCGATGGCAAAGCGCAAACTATCGATATCTACTTGGAGATTTTCATCCTTCCCGTGAAGATAAAGATGAGCCAAGCGGAACTTATTGGTACGCTGCTCGCCCTTCTTTGTAACGGTTTCGAAAGCGCCCTTCAAGTTAAAGATATGGCCTTCATGCTTACCACGCCAATTTCGAGCATATTGTAAGGAGCCCAAGAGGAAGGTATCTTCATTATAAACAACATCGATCTTGGAGATTTTGAGATCCTTTACATCTAACGAGAGTTGCTGGCCTTTTTTCTTTTCTTTTGGCTCCTTGGGCTTCTTAGTCTTGTCTTTCTTGAAGGCATCGATCACAAACTGGTAGTTAGCCACACTGTCCTTAGGATGATACAAACGAGCCTTTACACCATCCAGATGGGCTTCAGAGATTTCCACCTTATTCTGTAATAAATCCCAAAGGTCGAACTCTACCCCTAAGCGTTCGGCTTGTAAGAGCGTTCGTTGTTGCTGGTCTTCTACATAAAGGCCCTTAATCGAAGCCTTTTGCCTGAGAAAGTTGACACTAACACTATCGATGCTAACCTTAGTATTTAGCTTTTCCTGCAACATTTCTGTGGCGTAATCTACCATTTTATTTTGCACAGAGCTGTTATTCAAGGCTACAGCACCGCCAATCAGCAGAACCAGTAAGAAAATTACTATTCCACCAAAGATTTTTAACGTAAGTAATAATATTCGCTTCATTGTTGGAACTCTTTTTAGGCTTAAAGGATTATTTTTGCTACAAAGATACAATTTTTTCTTGATTAATTCGTAACTTTGTAGGCAAAAATAAAAAAATATGGACGAAGCGACCTGTATCAGTCTTCTGCAAGCGCATGGCATAAAGCCTACGGCCAACCGTATTCTGGTGGCCAAGGCCTTGGCATCGAGCATACAACCACAGAGTTTGGCAGAGCTGGAACGCAGGATTATCTCGATTGACAAGTCGAACATTTTCCGTGCCTTGGTACTCTTTCGCGAACAACATCTGGTACATGCCATAGAAGGTAGCAGCGACGGCACGAAATACGAGTTGTGTTATAGTCACGACCACGAACATGACGACGACCAGCATCCGCATTTTTATTGTGAGAAATGCCAACAGACATATTGTCTGAACGATGCAGAGCTACCAGAAATACTGTTGCCACAAGGATTCGAGGCGCATTCTTCCAATTTGATGATTAAAGGGCTCTGTCCACATTGCAAGAAATGAAAGATTTACGAGTGATAGCATTTGATGCGGACGATACGTTATGGGATTGCCAATCGCATTTCGAGGCTGTAGAGAATCATCTCTACGAGTTGATTCAGCCTTATTGCGAAACGCCTTCCAAGGAGTTGTTCATCACGGAATCGGGCAACATGGCCAATTTGGGCTATGGTTGTAAGGCATTCACCATCTCCATTATCGAAACGGCACTGCGCGTCGCTGGCGATCATCTCTCTGCAGCACAACTTGCCGACCTGTTGAGTCATAGTAAATCGTTACTCCACCTTCCAGCAACTCCCTTACCTGAAGTAGAGGAGACACTACAGCGCTTACAAGCCTATCCCTATCGACTGGTGGTATTCACCAAGGGCGAGCTGCAAGACCAGGAGAACAAACTCCATCGTAGTGGATTGGCCAAATACTTCTCGCACGTAGAGATTACATCGAATAAAACAGAGGTGGAGTTCCAACAGCTTTGCGAGCATTTAGGCATCATTCCATCGGAACTGCTCATGGTGGGCAACTCGCTGAAAAGCGACATTGCCCCTGCACTTAACATCGGGGCTTCGGCTATCCATATCCCCTTCCACGTCACCTGGCAATTAGAACATTTTGAGGAAATCGAACACGAAAGATTAATCAAAATCGACCATTTCAACGAAATCTTGAAAATCCTAAATAGTAAATCGTAAATAAAATGAAGTATATTTTTGAAGCCCGCATGGAGGTTCGCGACTACGAATGCGATATCGAGGGCATTGTCAACAATGCCAACTACCTACATTATGCAGAACATACCCGACACCTTTTCTTAAAGAGTCTGGGCGTCAGTTTTGCTGCACTCCACGAGAAAGGCATCGATGCCGTTGTTCACAGCATGAAACTAATATATAAGGCGCCCCTGCGCTGCGACGATGAGTTTATCTCACGACTGAACCTGAAGAAAGATGGTCTTAAATACATCTTCCATCAGGATATTTATCGTGCCAGCGACGAGATACTCTGTTTCCGCGCCACTGTCGAACTCGTTTGTCTCATTAATGGTCGTCTTGGCAACAGCCCGGAATACGACGAGGCCTTTAAACAGTTTATCTAACTATTCTACCGTTACTGACTTCGCCAGATTTCGAGGTTGGTCTACGTTCTTGCCCTTGCATACGGCTACATGATAGGCCAGTAGTTGCAAGGGAATGGTAGCTACAAGTGGTTCCAGACATTCCAGTACATCAGGCAATTCTATTACTTCATCGGCAATCCTGGCAATGGTATTGTCGCCTTTCGTAACGAGGGCTATCACCCTACCCTGGCGCGCCTTGATTTCCTGAATATTCGACAGCACCTTCTCGTACATGGCGTTGTGGGTAGCAATAACAACTACAGGCATATCAGAGTCGATCAGCGCAATAGGTCCGTGTTTCATCTCTGCTGCAGGGTAACCTTCGGCATGGATATACGAAATCTCCTTGAGCTTGAGGGCACCCTCGAGGGCCACAGGGAAAGAATAGCCACGACCCAGATACAGGAAGTTATGGGCATAAGTAAAGGTACGCGCAAGGTCTTTTACCTTTTCATTCGTCTTCAACACCTCTTCTATCGTACTTGGAATCTGACTGAGCCCCTTTACAATCTTCAGATATTCATCGCGGTTGATAGTACCCTTTGCCTCACCGAGAGCTAAGGCAAACATGGTAAGAACGGTCACCTGACCCGTGAAGGCCTTCGTAGAAGCCACACCGATTTCAGGACCAACGTGGATATAAGTACCTGTACTGGTGGCTCTCGGAATAGAACTGCCAATGGCATTACAGATACCATAAATAAAGGCACCTTTCTCCTTTGCCAATTGAACAGCAGCAAGGGTATCTGCCGTTTCACCACTCTGCGAAATGGCAATCACCACATCATCTTTCGTCACCACAGGATTACGATAGCGGAACTCTGAAGCGTATTCTACTTCTACTGGGATTCTACATAGCGACTCGATAATCTGCTTACCTATCAAACCAGCGTGCCACGACGTACCACAAGCCACAATCACAATACGCTTGGCATTCAGCAATTGGCGACGATAATCTATCAGGGCAGAAAGGGTCACATGATCACCCTCTACATTGATACGGCCTCGCATACAGTTAGTTAAGCACTCGGGCTGCTCAAAAATCTCCTTCAGCATAAAGTGCTCATAACCACCTTTCTCTATCTGACCAAGGTCGATATCTACGGTCTTCACCTTCAACTCCTGTTCCTCACCGAGAATACTGATAACCTTCAGTTCCTCGCCCTTGCGAATCACAGCGATGTTACCATCTTCGAGATATACCACTTTATCAGTATACTCAATAATAGGACTCGCATCTGAACCAAGGAAGAACTCATCGTCACCGATTCCAACCACGAGTGGACTCTGCTTACGGGCCGCAATAATCTGATTAGGATCGCGCTTGTCGATGATGGCAATAGCATAAGCACCAATCACCTGAAACAAAGCCACCTGAACGGCTTCCAGCAAACTGAGTTGCTTATTAACCATAATATATTCTACCAACTGCACCAGCACCTCGGTATCGGTATCGCTCTTAAACTCAACACCCTTCTCGATGAGCTTTGCCTTGATATCGGCATAGTTCTCGATGATACCATTATGGATAATGGCGAGGTTATGACTCTGAGAATAATGGGGATGCGCATTTCGGCTAGAAGGCTCACCATGCGTAGCCCAACGGGTATGAGCGATACCCACACATCCGCTTACATCCTTATCATTACAATACTCGGTGAGATTATCTACTTTCCCCTTTGTCTTATAGACATTCAGGTCTCCACCCTCGTTAATAAGTGCAACACCTGCTGAATCGTAACCACGATACTCCAATCTACGAAGTCCCTTAATCAAAATAGGGAAAGCTTCTTTATTGCCGATATAGCCTACTATTCCACACATATCTGTTATGTCTTGTTATGGTTTCTGGGCTGCAAAGATAACTATTTTCCGAGATTCAACCAAACATTTTTAAGAATTAACACTCTATTCATCCATAATATATCAAATTATTCGTAATTTTGCAGGCAACAAACGCCATTCATTATGAGAAGACTACTATTTGCAATCATTCTGCTCTCGGCAATGACGATTCAGGCCAAGCGCTGGACTACCAATGAAACAGCAGCTATCATCCGAAAGGTGAATACCTACTGGCAAACAAACAACCCTGCCGAGGTAAGATCGTTTTGGGATCATGCAGCTTACCATACCGGTAATATGGAAGTCTACAAACTTCTGAAAGATCAGCAGATGCTCGACTATAGCATCCGATGGGCAGAACATAACCAGTGGAAAGGCGCTACAGAGCCCGACCCTGCCAAATGGAAATATAAGAACTACGGCGAGGGACAAGACTACGTGCTCTTCGGCGATTGGCAAATCTGTTTCCAGACGTATATCGATTTGTATAACCTCTCTCCTGACGAAAAAAAGGTTGCCCGTGCCAAGGAGGTCATGGGTTATGAAGCTGACTCTGAAGCGCACGACTATTGGTGGTGGGCAGATGCCCTTTATATGGTCATGCCAACGCTGACTAAGATGTACAAACTCACGGGTGATACCAAGTACCTGCGCAAGCTCTACGAGAATATCCTCTATAGCGACTCTATCATGCTCGACCATGACACAGGCCTTTACTTCCGAGATGGCAAATACATCTATCCTAAGCATCAGACGGCGAATGGCAAGAAGGATTTCTGGGCACGTGGTGACGGTTGGGTATTGGCAGGACTCGCCAAAGTGCTACAAGATATGCCCGAAACCTATGTCCGCCAACCCTTCTTTGTAGAGAAATACGTGAATCTGGCTCGTGGTGTGAAGAAACTCCAACAACCGCAAGGCCACTGGACCCGTTCGATGATGGACCTACAGCAAGCACCTGGTTATGAAACGTCAGGCACGGCATTTTTCTGCTATGGTCTGCTCTGGGGCGTAAATAATGGCTACCTCTCTAAGAAAGAGTTCGCACCTACCATCGAGAAAGCATGGCACTATCTCACGACCATCGCCCTGCAGAAAGACGGAAAGGTTGGCTACGTACAACCTATTGGTGAGCGCGCTATTCCCGGCCAGAAGGTGGATGTCAATTCGCAGGCAAACTTTGGCGTAGGTGCCTTCCTACTGGCTGCATGTGAATATTATAGGTATATAAGTGCCTGTCTGTTGCCACAAGCAGACGATAGTTTCTGGCGCGATTCCATTCCGCAGGAGATGCGTCAAAGCTATATAGAATATGGTGAACAGTATCAAGGCAAACCATGGACAGCTTTACCTTGGACTGTGTTTGCCGAAAACAAAATCACGGGCAACCGTGTGAATTATGAGGCCATCTGCTTCAAGAAGCGCAGACAGTTGGCTGCACTTGTCATGGCAGAGATTGTAGAGGGCAAAGGGCGCTTTACCAATGATATCATCGATGGAATGGGCAGTTTCTGCGAAGAAACATGGTGGGGCATCCCTGCTCATTATGGCAGGCACATTCCTTTAACAGACATACAAGAGGTCGATCTCTTCAATGCCGAGACAGCAAACCTCATCGTATGGACAAGGTACATGCTCCAAAAACAGTTCGACGAATTCTCCCCCGACCTTTGTCTGCGCATCGACCAAGAGATAGAAAAGCGCATTCTTATACCTGCTGTGGAGCGCGACTACTGGTGGAAAACAGCAGGCATGAACTGGAATCCATGGATTTGCTCCAACTGGTTAGCATGTGTGCTCATCTGTGAGAAAGACGAAGCACGCAAGACCGAGGCTATCCGTCAGATAAAGAAAGCCACACAAGCCTTTATTGATGCCTATCCCGAGGATGGGGGCTGCGATGAAGGACCAGCCTATTGGGACAGAGCTGCTGCCTCAATGTTCGAAGTGTTGAGACTGTTGCCTGATTTCCCATACGATACAAAGAAAATCAGCAATATGGCTGCTTATGCCTATAAAACCTACATCGGCAATGACTATTGCGTAAACTTTGCCGATGCGCATGAAAACAAGGCCGTACAACAAGTAAACATCGTTTATCCCTTTGGCCTTTACCTTGGCGACCAAACCATGCGCGAGTTTGGTGCATATTTAGGCAAACAAAAACATGTATTAGAACATCCCGCAGCGCTCTACGCCAAGAGTGGCAACTTCCCCTCCCTCAGTCGTGAGCTCTTTTTCCTACGCCATATCCGCGATTTCATCGAAGAACACCCCCGCGAGCCTTTATTAAAAGATGTATGGCTCGGCAACCTCCAGATAATGACGGCACGCAGAGGAAACTTCTTTGTAGCCATGAAAGGAGGCCATAATGGTGAGAGTCATAACCACAACGACGTGGGCTCGTTTATCGTCTATGCCAATGGTGAGCCCCTTTTCATCGACCCCGGTGTAGGTGAATATACGGCAAAGACATTCTCGAAAGATCGTTATGATATCTGGACCATGCAGTCGGACTATCATAACCTGCCACAGATAAACGGTGTCGACCAAAAAGACGGTAAGTCGTTCGCGGCTAAAGTCGTTAACCATCAAAACGGCTCGTTGACACTCGACATCGCCGGAGCCTATCCCGAAAGTGCGGCTATAAAATCGTGGAAGCGTACCGTAAAAGCGATGAAATCGGGTATTTCTGTCACTGAAGACTACGAACTCAGCGATATAACCTCACCCACACGCATCATGCTGATGACCACCCATCGCGATGCCCTCAAGCATATCAGCTACGATGCCAACCAGTTAGAGGCGATGGTAGAAGCTATCAATGACAAGCTCGACCCCTTGCTGCAAGGTATGTGGGGCAAAGAGATGTACCGCATCATTCTTACGGTTAAATCAGCGAAAAAGAAGAATCAAATCAAATACACCATCAGATGAAAAGAATAATCATCACCCTTACAGCGCTCACACTGCTATTGCCCTTGCAGGCAGCTAAGAAAATTAAGAAACAAGAGTCCGACCGCGAATATTGGTGCGCACTGGCTTACAAGATGGCGCAACCAGTATTAGAGAATATGGCCAAGGGCGAGTTGCAGAAGAATATGAAGACCGAGTTCTCGCCCTCGTTCGATAACCGCGACCGTTCTGTGGTTTATATGGAAACTTTTGGTCGACTGATGGCAGGCATCGCCCCCTGGCTCACCTTACCCGATGACGACACCGCAGAGGGTCAGCAACGTCGCCAACTTCGTGAGTGGGCACTTTCTGCCTATAAAAATTCCGTCGACCCCACCTCACCTGATTATCTCTGTTGGGGCAAGGCTGGTCAGAACCTGGTAGATGCCGCATATATCGCCGAATCGTTCCTCCGTGCCTGGGACACGCTATGGCTGCCCCTCGACGAGGTTACCAAACAGCGTTATATCAAAGAGTTTCAGGGCATGCGCAAAATTGACCCTCCCTATACCAACTGGTTCCTTTTCTCTTCTACCATCGAGAGCATGCTGGCTAAAGCTGGTGCCCAGTACGACGAGTTCCGTGTGAATACCGCTTGTCGCAAGGTAGAGGAATGGTACGTAGGCGATGGATGGTATGCCGATGGACCTGTGTTCGCCTTCGATTACTACAGCAGTTACGTGTTCCATGCCATGTACTTGGAAACCCTCCAGGCAATGGTCGATGCCAAGGCCAACACGCGTCTCGACTATCAGAAGTACCACGATCGCGCCCTGAAGCGTGCCCAGAAGTTCGCCATTATCCTTGAGCGCTTCATCTCGCCCGAGGGCACCTTCCCCGTTATAGGTCGCTCCACCCCTTATCGTATGGCAGCCATGCAACCTCTGGCCCTCATGGCTTGGTATCAGAAACTCCCCTCCGACCTCTGCAATGGTCAGGTGCGCGCAGCATTAACGAAGGTGCTCCATCGCATGTTCGATAGTCAGGAGAATTTTAACGACGCTGGCTATCTCACAATTGGCTTCTGTGGTTCACAACCTGACACTGCCGATTGGTACACCAATAACGGCTCGCTGTATATGACCTCATTGGCCTTCATGCCACTGGGATTGTCTGCCGATCATCCTTTTTGGACAGACGCCCCTCAACCTTGGACACAGGTAAAGGCTTGGGGAGGCCAGCCCTTCCCCAAAGATCATCGCTGGAGCGACGACATCCACACCCACGATAAATGGTAAAATGTATGAAACTGAAACAAAAATATCATCCTTTAGCTATCTGGCTTGGAGCCCTTGTTATCATTGCTGGGACCTTGCTGTTTTTCGAGAGTGACCAACTTTGGAAGCTACAAGAGAAAAACCTCTTTCTTTGGTCTGCGTTGTTCCTGAAAGAGCAATTGATAGTGCCCGGAGGATTACTTACCTGGGTTGGAACATGGTTTATGCAGTTCCTGTATTTCCCTTGGTTAGGGGTTTTGCTGCTCTGCCTTTGGTGGTTGCTACTGATGGCCCTTATCAAACGCACCTTTCAAATCCCCGACCGTTGGGCTATCCTCCTGCTCATCCCCGTTGCCATCCTGTTGCTTACAAACATGGGGCTTGGCTATTGGATTTATATCCTGAAGCTGAGGGGCCATTTCTTTGTAACTACCATTGGCACGACAGCAGTCGTGGCTTTGCTTTGGGCTTTCCGATGCCTTCCAAACAAATACCGCCTGCGCCCTATCTTCATCTTCATCACAGCCAGCTTAGGCTATCCACTCATGGGTATCTACGGACTCGCCGCAGCACTGCTCATGGCCATCTGGTCGTGGCGATTGTCTGTCAGCAGAACAGCAGCTATTATCTGTAGCTGTGTGGCCATCTTGAGCATCGCTGTTGTTCCATTATGCTGTTACCGCTTCATCTATTACCAAACTAATTTTGCCAATCTCCTTTGGGCAGAACTACCCCTCTTCTACACTACAGAGGAGTACCACACCTATTATATACCTTATTATCTGCTGGCCCTCTTCTTCGTTATCCTTGCCCTCACTTACAAAAGCGACAGCAAACTATTCACTATCCACTATAAAATACCCATTATAAACTCTCTCATTGCCCTCCTGCTCATAGGTAGTGTCTATACCTTCTGGATGAAAGACGAGAACTTCCACCGTGAACTCACCATGCAGCACCGTATAGCCAAATTCGACTGGATGGGTGTACTTGAGGAAGCAGCCAAACAAAAAGACGAACCTACGCGCGCTATCGTAATGATGCGCAACCTTGCCCTCTCACGCCTAGGCAGACAGGGCGACGATATGTACCTTTATAAGAATGGTTCCAAAGCCTACGCTGCCCCCTTCGGCATGCGACTGATGATGGTGGTTGGTCCATTGATGTACTACCAATACGGCCTGCTGAACTACTGCAATCGTCTGTGCATGGAAATGGTGGTAGAGTTTGGAGCCCGTGTCGAAGACTATCAACTCCTGGCTAACTGCGCTTTGCTCGAAGGCGATAAGCCTCTTGCCCGCAAGTACTTCGGTATTCTGAACCAGACCCTCTTCCATCGCGATTGGGCCCAGCGTACAGAAAAGGAGCGCGAGCCCATTACCCACATGCTCCATTACGACAACATGCTTGGTGGCGATAAAGGCTATACAGAACGTACGCTCATGCAGCAGTTGGCCAGAAGCACCTATGCCGGCGATCCCGTCTTCTTGGAGCAATGCCTGTTGGCTACCTTATGGACGAAGGATATCGGTCAGTTCTGGTATCACTTTAAAGAATACGCCAAACTGCATCCGCAAGGACCTATTCCGCGCTATTATCAGGAGGCCGCTTACCTCTACGGTAAGATAGAGGGTCGTCAAGAGGTAGAAAGAATGCCATTCGATATGGGTATCAAGGAAAACCTCAGTCGCTTTATGACGACGGCATCCGGCTATAACAGCCAGGATATGGAGGTCGTCAGAGAGGCACTTTATCCTTACTTTGGCGACACCTATTATTTCGACTATTACGTGATGAACAAATTAGCTGAGTATTAAAAATATGAGGAATGTAGCAATTATAGGGTTTTGTTTGGCAATGATGGCTTGTACGAGTCCTTCTGTGCCCGAGGTATTTACCGATGTCAACGCCTTGCCAACGATATACCCCGACTATACCAACGTCACCGTGCCCATCAACATCGCCCCCCTCACCTTCCAACTCGATGAGGAAGCCAGCGAGATGATAGCCCGCTATCGTGTAGGCGATGAGGAACTTGTCTTTGCAGATAAAGCCCAACCCTCCATCGACGATTGGCGCAGACTGACCGAAAAGGCAAAGGGGAACGCCATCACCGTCGATGTCTATGCCCGTAAAGCCGACCAGTGGACGCACTATAAACCCTTCAGTATCTTCGTGTCGCCCGACAGTATCGACAGCTACCTGAGTTACCGTCTTATCCACCCCTCTTTCGTAAGCTACGAATCGCTCACCATCAACCAGCGTTGCCTGGAAACCTACGACGAGAGCGTCATCTACGACAATATCCTCTGCAGTTTCGAGAAAGAGGCCCAGTGTATCAATTGCCATCACTACCAGCAGTACAACCCCGAGCGCATGCAGTTCCATGCCCGTCAGAACAACGGTGGCACCGTCATCGCCTACGACGGCCATATTAAAAAGGTAAACATGCGTAACGACTCCATCCTCTCTGCAGGCGTCTATCCCGCTTGGCACCCCTGGCTCAAACTGATCGTCTACTCCACGAATCTGACAGCTCAGAGCTTCCATACCACGCACCATAACAAAATAGAAGTCTTCGATTCCGAGAGCGACCTGATAGCCTACGACATCGACAAAGGAGAAGTCTCTAACCTTGAGAACGACCCTTATGAACTAGAAGTATTCCCTGCTTGGGCGCCTGATGGCAAGAGCCTCTATTACTGCAGTGCCCATTTCGAGTGGCAAGACTCTACTCTCTCGAAAGTCGATGAGATCATCAAGCGTTCCCAAGACATCAAGTATAATATCTACCGTAAGCGATTTAATCCCGAGACCATGACCTTTGGCCCTCGCGAGCTCGTTTTCTCTGCCGATAGTCTCAACAAGAGTGCCACACTACCCCGCATCTCCCCCGATGGGCGCTACCTCATGTTCACCTTAGCCGAATACGGCGTGTTCCACATTTGGCACCACGATGCCGACCTCTGGCTGCTCGACCTTCAGACAGGTCAGGCGCGCGCGGCTAAAGAGTTGAACTCCCCTGATACCGAGAGCTATCACGCATGGTCGAGCAATGGCAAGTGGGTGGTTTTCAGCAGTCGTCGCGACGATGGAACCTACACCCGTCCTTTCTTTGCCCATATTGGTCTGGACGGCCACGGCACCAAACCCTTCGAGCTACCGAGTGCCGACCCCGATTACCACCGTCAGTTCATGCGGTGCTATAACATTCCCGAGTTCATGCACGGACCCGTTACTATCAGGCCCCAGACCTTTGCCGACATCCTGAAAGGCGATGCCGAACCCGTCACCTATAAAAATCAAAGATAGAAGATACTTTCCGGCCCCATGTTCATGAGGAGGTCTAGTATCGAAAGGTTTGGCAGGAAGCCGTGCTTTTGGGCATACACCTGGTAGTAGGGTTTCGGCGTGAAGTCAGGGTCGGGCGCAGGGTGCTTGGGGTTAATGCCCTCGCGAAAGTCGGCTATAGCTGCTTGCTGATAGGCTGTCGTATAGCCCACTTCCGGCTTTATATCTACCAGTTCGCACATCGTTTCGCGGATGGCCTCGTTAAAGTCCAGGAGATAATCCCACCTTTTTTCGAAGAAGGGTCGGATATCATCCTGATAGTAGTCAAAGAAGGGCGATTCGCCATAAGCACTCTTGATGGCGTTCCAGTGCAAGTGTCGCCAATTGCCGTGATCGCTGATCTTGATATCCTTCATAAGTGGAGAAGTGCCTCGAATAATGGGCACCGTCAGAGCCTGAATGCCCTGCGTCGTGGCGATTTCGCAGCGATTACGGTAAGTCTGCTTCTGAAAACTCTCCCATTGCTCTATGTCTACCGTTTCAGCCCTGTGCAGCTTCTGATACCACTGCACAGGGCCAAAATATGTTGTCGATAAGAGTACCTTATTTAATATCATCCACGATGCTTCCTATTCTGCTCCATCTTACGCCGTTAATGCCCCTACGGTCAGGGTCACTGCTCCACCAGATGAAGATAGGCTTACCTACAATATGGTCCTCCGGCACGAAGCCCCAGTAGCGGCTGTCGGCCGAGTTATGACGGTTGTCACCCATCATCCAGTAGTAGTCCATCTTAAACGTGTATTGCTTGGCCACCTCGCCGTTAATCAGAATCTGTCCGTCCTTTATTTGCAGGTCGTTACCTTCATACACCCTGATGGGTCGCTCGTAGATGGCGATGTTATCCAGCGTCAGGTCGATCGATTCGCCCTTTTTCGGAATCCACACGGGTCCGTAGTTATCGCGCGTCCAGTGCATATTGCCGTTCAGTGGATAAATATCCAGCTCGTTCGCTTCCGTATTCAGTTCAATGCTTTTTACCAGGTCCTTTGCCTTCAATGCTGCTACGGCCCGTTTTGTCAGAGGCATATAACCTGCTGTATTCAGACTCGTCAGGTCCTCCATAGAGATACCCAGCTCCTCCATCACCTCGTCCGTCAGACTCTGCTTCAGCTTTACGTGGTAGGTGTACTGTACGTTTTCCGGCTCCTTGTTTGCTTTGCCGTCCAGATAAACCGTGCGGTCTTTTATCTGCAGTGTCTGTCCCGGCAGTCCTACACAGCGCTTTACGTAGTTCTCCCTGCGGTCGGTAGGTCGCGTGATCACTTCGCCATACTCCATGGGGTTCTGCCTTACCGTCTGTCGCCCAGCCTCATAGATCGTCTCGAAGTACTTCTGTCGCATCTCTGCCGAGAGCGAATCCGGGTTCGGACGGTTCGGGTACAGCTGATAGCCTATGCCGTAGCATATCTGGTAGTAGTCGTAAGCCTGATACTGCGGAGCCGAGCAGAGCGTATCGCCAGCAGGATAGTTGAATACCACGATGTCGTTCAGCTGAATGTCGCCCAAGCCCTTTACGCGGCGATAGTCCCAGTGCGGCCACTCGATATAGCTCTTACACTCTACTACGGGCAGCGTGTGCTGAGTCAGGGGCATGGTCAGCGGCGTTTGCGGAATGCGGGGACCGTAGCTCACCTTCGATACGAAGAGATAGTCGCCTGTCAACAGCGATTTCTCCAGTGAGCTCGATGGAATCACATAATTCTGGAAGAAGAACTGGTTGATGAAGTACACGGCCACAAGGGCGAACACCAAGGCATCCACCCACGACATCACAAACTTCACAGGCTTCTCAGCCTCCTTCCACCATTGCCATTTGATTTTCTTGGTGATATACACGTCAAAGATAAAAGGTACTACCAGCAGTCCCCACCAACTCTTCACCCAGTACAGGAAGAGCAGATAGAGTATCAGCACGCCAATAAACTTCGCCCACTGCACCTTAGGATTGAATTCTTTCTTTTTTACCATGACTTAGAATTTAAACATATCACTGATGGTCAGAAGGCCCTGATGCTCCTTCGTATACTCCGCAGCCAACACGGCACCCAGGGCAAAACCTTTACGGCTGTGCGCATCATGGGTGATGGTAATCAGGTCAGCATCACTGTCATAGCGAATGGTATGGATACCTGGCACCTCTCCACGACGGATATGGTCTACACGCAGGAACTTCTTGTCAGTCGTATCCTCTTTCCAAGCCTCCTTACGGTCGATATTCTCAACAATCTCTTCTGCCAGCGTGATCGCCGTACCACTCGGATGGTCCAGCTTGTGAACGTGGTGTGTCTCCTCCATCTCCACGTCGTACTGAGGGAACTGGTTCATAATCTTCGCCAGATAACGGTTCACGGCTGAGAAGATAGCCACACCAATCGAGAAGTTCGAAGCCCAGAAGAGGGTCTTACCCTCACTGCAGGCCTTGCGCACCTCGTCGCCATGTTCCTTCATCCATCCCGTCGAGCCACTTACCACCTTTACGCCCTTCGCCCAGGCCTTCAGATAGTTACCGTAAGCCGCCTGTGGCGCCGTAAACTCAATCGCCACCTCAGCAGAAGCAAACTCTGGCGAGTCGAAGTCCTGCTGGTTGTCGATATCAATGATACTCACAATCTCATGACCACGGTCTCGGGCGATCTGCTCAATCATCTTGCCCATCTTGCCGTAGCCGATCAAAGCTATTTTCATAATTAATTCGAATTAAAACGCTGCAAAGATACACTTTTTCAATCATATATCCATAAAATGCAACAGAAAATAACCAAAGTTTTCATTATTTTCTGCTGTTTGTCGTAATTGATGTCAACAAGCAGCAGATTTTCAGTATATTCTGCCACTTTGGCTGGATACTGCTTGCTATGAAGTTGTGGCAGATGTGTGGCAGGTGGCAGCAAATTAGCAAATCAGGCCTTTTTGCGCTTTACGAGATACACTGTTCCGTATCTTTTCTCGTCTTTTTGAAGGTCTGGCATGTTTGAAAGCTTGCGCCCAAAAGCCGCAACAGATGTTGGTTTCAGTAAACTTACACCCACTTTCTCTTTCAGCGTATTAAAGATGGCCGTTGTCGTCATCCATTCCCCCTCAGATTCGTCTTTTGCAGGTTCAAAGTAGTCGAAGAAGAATTGTTCTGCAGCCGTCTTTACACTGAACTTACGATTAGATTCCATAATCTGCTGGATTTCAGAGGGGCCGAAGTAATAAGTCTCATGCTGATGGAGCGCCTGCATTGCTTGAGCAAAAAGCTGCTGATGATTTGGAGGTGTGCTTACATCAATAGGACCAGTGAGTTCCACACCCAGGAAACGACGATTACCTGTAGGATCGGCCAGCACATCTGCCTGATTCGTCGTGGCTATGAATGAGGCACGACGAGGAAAATCCTCTACATGTCGGCCGTATGGACGCTTGATCTTTACAGACGACAACGTGATGATATTCTTCAGGAATCCTTGCTGTGTATGAGGGGATATCTGATTAAACTCGTCGAGATTGATGAGCAACATCTGCGCGATCTGTTGGAGCACCTGCTTCTTATTGTCCATCTGCAGATTGCCAGTATAGCCCCAGCTCAATTCTGGCGGCAGAAGTTGCTCACAGAAAGTGGTCTTGTTCCAACCCTGTGTAGAGATAAGCAAGGGTACTGCCTGATTACCATACTTGGCAAGATTCGTCACTTGCCATTGGCGCACCATTCCCAGGAACCAAGTATAGAACCAGTTCTCCCAATAGGGATTCTTTGTGGGTACTGTTCTTGCCAGTTTTCGAATATGGTCTTTGCCATCCCACTTGTCGTACTGCTCCCAAAGATAATCGCTAATGGGGTCATAGGAGCGGATCATGTCTGACTGCACATAACGACGCACATCATGATCACGTGCATCGATACCACCTAGACGTACTTTCATCGTCAAGCCCTTAAGCGCACGGTCGTCCACTGGTTGCCAGACGCAATAATGGCGGCTCTTGTCTCGATACTCCGTATAACCCATGATGGTGTTATAGCGGAAATCATAACGGGAACAAAGAAAATCGATGAGCCGCTGAGTTTCAAGACTGATGTTTGCTTCCTCTTCTGTCTGTTGTTCAAGATGCACTTCATGAGGAACTACTTTTGGCTTTTCGAGTGGCTTCTCACTTACAGGCAGCGAGGCAGCTTTTGCATTAAAATAGGGCTTTTCATCAAGCGGCATGTGGAAACAGCTTTTCACAGAGGACACTTCCTGGCGGATAGGCTTTGGTAGAATACCCTGATAAATCGCAGATGCCAATTGCCATCCATTCCGACAAAGCAGGTCCGCTTCTTCCCCAGAATAAGTGGTTTCAGCTTTCACGATACGAACGAGTATGATGACCTCTTTACCAGAAGGTCCAATAAAGGCAGCCAGCGTATAGTTCAAGATACGGGCAGCTTGTTTTACAGCCTCTATTTCCGCGTCATTCTGCAGATTGTCTATCGTAAGCGCCACTACCCCATTGAAGGACTTTATGCGCAGATTATCGTTTCCATCCTTCTCAAACTCTGCTGACGGATATACAAGGTGCGAAGGGAACTGGCGGTCATAGCTATCGATGGCATCTGGATGCCAGAATTGTTCACGTCGACGACCTACAGCACGATCTTTTGTGTCTGTCTTGATGCGCTCCATGAAACTCTCGATGGTCTTTGTTGAGAGTTTCAGTGCGTTCTTTTTATCTCTTAGTACAAATGTTAGTTTCATGATTCTTGTTTATTGTTGATAATGAGAATAGTACTTTTATGCGTTTTCTACGTCAGAAAACATCGTTTTCAATTGCTGAAAACATAGTATTCCATGTGAGATAATAGCATTTCCCAAAACTGGAACTATTGTTTTATGCTTTAGAAAACGGTATTTCCACCGAAATTTACTAATGGTTCACAACCAGCTGATGGTAGACATAAGCCTCAAAATAGCCGTCAAATTCTACTTCCCATTCGTAGCCGAGACTCTTTACATAGTCTTTTATCCATTGTTGCTGCTCAGGAGAAAGCGGACGTTCGCCACGCATGTACTCATAGTACTGTTTGGAGCCATGCAGGTAGCGGGTGATGGTCTTACGCATGGTGGTGTAATCCTTCGTCATCACGCAATCGTAAAGATGACTGAATCCTGTGGCATAAACCTCTACGGTTTTCTTTTCAAACCATCGACATGTGTTGCCTTTCAGTGTTTTGGGCATCACACAAGTGGCTATTTCCAGATTGTCAGGTGCATGAGAGCCTGCAAGAAAGCGCAGGCAGTTTTCGCGCAGGGGGCAATGGTCGTTGTTACAGAGTACGTACCAGTTGGGCACGTCTGCAAAGTTAAACTCATGACTGAGTTTCTTGATTTCTTTATTCTTTTCCATTATACATGCTTTTTGAGTAATCCATAATACTCGATTCTTGTTTGCAAAGATACAAAATTTTATGGCGTTTTCCAAATTTTCAGCCCATAAAATGAGTATAAAAAGTACTTTTTCTCATCTTTCTGCCACCCTCAACACATCTGCCACAACCTCAAAATATCAGTATTTAAGGACGATTCCAAGAGGTTGTGGCAGCGTGGCAGCATCAGCAGACATATTAAGACTTATAATAGCAAGTGATACATACCTCCTGCCAGAGGCTTCACTATACCCTTCATTTCGAGTTGAAATAAGAGTGCTGTCAGTTGCCCGATAGTAATGCCTGTCTTTACACTCAGAATATTCAATTGCAGGTCATTGATTTCTTGAAGGAGATTGACAATCTGCTGTTCTTCTGACGTAAGATCAGGGAAAAGGTTGCGCTCAATACCATTAGATAAAGCCTCCTGAAGTCGGACTTCATCCTGCCATCCCATGGCATTCACAAAATCCTTGGCATTGCAAATCAGCCCTGCCCCATTGTCACGAATCAGATTATTGCAACCCATTGAGAATTCAGCTTTTACATTACCTGGGAAAGCAAAAACAGCACGATTATAACTTTGGGCTATCTCACAAGTAATCAGTCCTCCACCCTTTTCTGCACTTTCTACCAGTATGGTGGCATCGGCCATACCGGCTACAATACGATTTCTACGCACGAAATTGGGTTTATCGGCATTGGTCTGACTCATGAATTCTGTGAGCAACCCACCTTGATTGAGCATCTTTGCAGCCGTATCTCGATGATGATAGGGATAAATTTGGTCCAGGCCATGGGCCAAAACTCCAATAGTTGGATAACCGTTTTCAAGCGCCTGACGATGGGCATTGATATCTACACCATAGGCCAATCCACTTACGATCATAACTTGAGGGCAATAGGTTTTCAATTCTGCAATGAAACGACGAATCAGATCTTGTCCGTAAGTGGTGATTCTACGGGTACCAACGATGCTGACAATCTTGGCCTGATTCAAATCGGCATTACCTTTATAATAGAGTACGATAGGCGCATCGCTGCATTCGCTGAGCCGTTGTGGATAGTCATCATCCATCATTGTCAGAGCGCGAATTTGGTGCTCTTCCATGAATTTCAACTCAAACTCAGCCCGTTTCATCGCATCACTCCAGTCTTTCAGCGCCTCTACCAATCGAGGTGTACAGTTGTCTATCATCTCGCCAATATCGCTGCGATGTTCATAAAGTCTTTGGGCACTGCCCGCAGCTTTATATAGTTCCAGAGCTTGCTGATAGTTAAAGTTTGTCAGGCGTGTCAGCGCCATCGCATAAAAAATCTCGTCTTTATTCATTTCCTATTTTCTTTTCAAGTATTCATAGCCAAAGCGGCAACGCAGGCAATCTTTTTTATTGCAATATTTCGTTTTAAGTTGGATAAGGGCTTGAGAGTCACCTGCTGTCTTGACAGGCAGACCCACTTGTTTCCACATACGAACGATATAATTGTCTTCAGCCTTCAGTTGTTCCAGCAAATCGAACGCCTTATCGCAAAGCACCTCTCTCGACTGGTGGCGCCCATAGGCAAAAAGCATGGGGATGGCCGTATTAATTATTAGCAAGTTGAGCGAACCATAGCCCATATGTTTCTCGTTACCTGGGTGAGTGGAGCCAAAGGTGAAATGCGTTTCCCAATAGGGCGTAACATGCGTACTGAACAGATGCTTTAAATCCTCTATCGTTTCACATGCAACCAACTGACTCAGACTTGTTTTCCTTTGATAATAGAGGTTGGCGAGTTGGGAGATACGGATATGTGGGAAGTTTTGCGGACGGAGACGGAGAAAACGCCAGAGTTTATAATCCATCGGTGTCATCGAAAACTTATGTGCCAAATAAAGGTACTCGTTTCGCAAGTTTGCAAAGTAGCCCTCATTAAGCGCATCTTTTTGGTAATAATCGAGGATGGTATCCAATTCCAGCAAACCGGCCTGACCCATGAAGATAGCTTCTATCTGAAAGAGGTCGTCACGATGATGGGCGATGGCAGACAGGGGTAAGTGTTGAGCCCAAAACTCAAAGGCATCGTTATTGATGCCAAAACCATAATTACGAGCCAGGGTTATAAAATAGGCATCCTCCCACGAACCATCACAAAGGTCTACCCGCTTTCGAATGGCTTCTGTCTTTTGTTCCAAACGCTCTGTTTGTAAAGCGGCCATCCAGGAATGGACCATCAAACTGGACAAATCGGGTATCACTTGATAACATGGTGGATAACTTTCTGTCTTTATCAGCTCATCGTAATGCTGACGGACATAAGCTGGCACGTCTAACTGCATCTGTTGCAGAAACTCGCCATTGGAATTCATCACTTGAGCGTCGATGACACCTGCCACATGAAGGATAACATTGTCATAGCATTTATCCTTGTCATGCCCATGCAGATACCAGTCGCTCGACTTATCGTGAATCTCTACATTACCAACCCAAAGCGTATCACCTATCTTAACTTTTGCGTTAAAGAAGTCAGGGCCAGAATTGTGGTTATGCAATCCCGGATCCAGCACTTCAATGGCTTTACCATCGGTTGTCTGTAGTTCACTTAACGGAAACATCTTGTGTCTCCACGCATAATGAAGTAGTTGCTCCATAGTGCCAAATTTAGTGTTAAACAACTTTATCGCTTGCAAAATTACACCAAAATAGTCAATCTACCAAACATTTTATCAGAAAAATGACTACCTTTGCAGCGAAAATGAAAATAGGCAATGTAGAATTTGGCGAAAGGCCGGTGTTTCTGGCGCCGATGGAGGACGTGACGGACATCGGGTTCAGACTGCTGTGTAAGCGGTTTGGGGCTTCGATGGTGTATACGGAATTTGTGAGCGCCGAGGCCTTGATACGCGACGTAAAATCGACGATACAGAAGCTGACCATCAGCGACACGGAGCGACCCGTAGGCATACAGATATACGGGCGCGACATAGAGGCGATGGTGGAGGCGGCGAAAATAGTAGAGGAGGCTGGACCCGACGTGATAGACCTGAACTTTGGCTGCCCCGTAAAGAAGGTAGCGAGCAAGGGGGCTGGGGCTGGCATGCTGCAGAACATACCGAAGCTGCTGGAGATAACGCGCAGGGTGGTAGAGGCGGTAAAACTGCCGGTAACGGTAAAAACGCGCCTGGGATGGAACCACGAACAGCTGATTATTACGGAACTGGCTGAACAGCTACAGGACTGTGGCATAAAGGCACTGACGATTCACGGACGGACGCGGAGCCAGATGTATACGGGCGAGGCGGACTGGACGCTGATAGGCGAGGTAAAGCGCAACCCGCGCATACATATTCCTATTATAGGTAATGGGGATATCCACTCGCTGGACGAAGCGGATAGGGCGTTTGACACATACGGCGTAGACGCGGTGATGATAGGTCGCGCGACATTCGGAGCGCCCTGGATTTTCTCACGGGAGACGCTGTCGCTCGACGAGAAGATAGACATCCTGGAGGAGCTGTTGCGCATTAACGTGGCGCGCATCGACGAGAAACGGGGGATTCTGCATACACGCAGGCATCTGGCGGCAACACCTATCTTTAAGGGGATTCCGGACTTCCGTCAGACGAGGATTAAAATGCTGAGGGCAGAAACGATGGAGGAGCTGCTCACGATTTTAGAAGAAGTGAGGGAAACATTAAACATTAAACATTAGATAAAAGATATGAAAAAGATTAGTTTGAAGGTAGTAACATGCCTGGTGGCTGGAGGATTGATGTTCAGCTCTTGTATTGGTTCGTATAGCTTGTTTAACAAGTTTACGAGCTGGGAGTTGCGCATGACCAAAAGCAAGTTTGTGAATGCCATCATTGGTTTCGTGATTAACATCGTTTGTATTCCTGTCACGCTGGTGGTAGACTCACTGGTTCTGAACACCATCGAGTTCTGGAGTGGCGAGAATCCGCTTCAGTCGAATATCGGTAAAACGCAGCAGGTAATGGGGCAGGATGGTAAGCTCTATGCCGTAAAGACGCTGAAGAATGGCTACGAGGTAACGGATCCCGACGGACTGGTAACGCTCTTTACCTATAATAAAAAGGAGAACAGCTGGAGCATGAGCCAGAATGGCCTGACAAAGGAGCTGTTCCGCTTTAACCCCGACGGACAGAGCATCAGCACCGTGATGAACGGTGAGGAGAAGGACTTCACCCTGAACGAGCAGGGCGTGTACGAGGCGCGGATGGCTGCAGGCAACGGCCTCTACTTCGCTGCGCGATAAGTGAACAACGAAAGGAAAGGTAGTAAAAAACAAAATCAAACATTATGAATAGAATCTGTTCATGGGTCTTTGTCGCAGCCCTGATTTGCGGCATGAATGTGTGCTCATCGTGCAGCAAGGAAAACAAGATAGAAGTTGTCCCGCAGCAGAAGGAATACTTCACGCTTTGGAATAAGTGCGAAGCATTGAGCGCCCTGCAAGACTATGTAAAGGATGTAACGAACCCAAACTCTCCTAACTATATCAAGGAGGAAGACCGCATTGCCACGTTCGACATGGACGGCACGTTCGTAGGTGAACTCTACCCCACGTATTTCGAGTATAATCTGTTGGAATACCGTGCCCTGGACGATGCCTCGTATAAAGACAAGGCACCTGCCGACGTCAAAGAGGCTGCCCAGGACATCAGGGACTTCGTCAGAAACGGTAAGAAACTGCCTGATCATTTCGACATGAAGCATGCTTATGCTGCGGCAAAGGCGTATGAAGGCATGACGCTAAAAGAGTTTGATGACTACGTCAAGGCGTATGCTGCCAAGCAAGCCAACGGCTTCAAGGGCATGACCTATGGCCAGAGCTTCTACAAGCCTATGCTAGAGGTGTTCGATTACTTGAAAGACAACGGCTTCACTTTTTACGTCGTGTCGGGCTCCGACCGTTTCATCTGCCGTGCGCTGGTTGAATCCATCGGCATACCCGCCAATCGCGTCATCGGCATGGACGTAAAGCTACGCTCCCGCAATCAGGGGGAAGAAGCTGGTGTCAACTATACGATGAGCAAGTCGGAAGATATCATCCGTACGAGTGAGCTCATCATCAAGAATCTGAAGACCAACAAGGTGCTGCAGATCTCGCAGGAGATAGGTAAGGTGCCCGTCCTCTCGTTCGGCAACAGCGGTGGTGACAGTGCGATGCACAACTACGCCTTAAGCAGCACGCACAAGTCGGCTGCCTTTATGCTCATTGCCGACGATGAAGATCGCGACCACGCTAACCGCGAGAAGGCGCTCTCACTCGGAAAGCAGTGGCGCGAGGCAGGATACTATGTCATTTCGATGAGGGATGACTTTAAGACCATCTACGGTGAAGGTGTACTGAAAACAGATTTCACCTTTTAGTTACTTATTCTTGGCAATCAACTGCTTGATGGTTTCTACACTGGCTGCGGTATAGAGCCCATCCTCTGGGGTGTGCATGCAGTAATCGATCAACCTATCGATCGTGGATGTAGCCACATGGAGACGGGTATCGGCAGAGGCATAGTAGATAAACACCTTGCCATCGGCATCGGCTATCCAACCATTGGCAAAGGCTACGTTCATCACGTCGCCATAATACTCGTTACCCTCTGGCACAAGGAAATAACCACCGGGACGGGCAATGACCTTTGTAGGATCGTCGAGGGCCGTCATGTACATATACAATACATAGCGCAGACCATCGGCAGTAGCCCTGACACCATGGGCCAGATGGAGCCATCCCTTAGGGGTCTTGATGGGGTGAGGGCCCTCACCATTCTTTACCTCGGTAATGGTATGGTACTTGCGCTCGTAGATAATCTTCTCTTCCTTGATTTCGGCATGGGTGATATCATCGACCAGAGCCCATCCGATACCACCACCAGAGCCTGTATCGATAAAGCCATCCTGTGGACGGGTATAGAAAGCATATTTTCCCTCTACAAACTCAGGATGAAGCACCACATTACGTTGCTGACTCTTGGTCTTGAGGTCTGGCAAGCGATACCAGGTCTTCAGGTCCTTGGTGCGCGCGATACCTGCAGTAGCCGTCGCTGCTGAGAGATTGCCAGGCTGCGAATCGTCGTGGCGCTCGGCACAGAACACACCATATATCCAACCATCCTCGTGTTGGGTAATACGCATATCGTAGATGTTCGTAGCAGGAATCACATCATCAGGCATGGTGATTGGCTCCTCCCAAAAACGGAAGTTGTCGATGCCATTAGGCGATTCAGCTACGGCAAAGTAACTCTTACGATCGGCACCCTCAACACGGACTACCAGGAGGTATTTACCCTGCCACTTCAGGGCACCGGCATTGAGCGTGGCATTACACATGATACGCTGCATGAGGAAGGGATTATCCTGCTCATTGAAGTCGTACTTCCACTCTAGGGGCACATGCTCTGCAGTGATAATCGGGTTCTGGTACTTCTCATAAATGCCGTTGCCCCACTCTATGGGCTTGTTCTTGCGGCTCAGCAGCTCCTCGTGGTGGGCACGCAGTGCTGCAACTTTCTCTTGATAGTTCATATTTAATTTTTGTTTATGCTGTTCTTTCAATCATTTCTAAACACATACGCCCATTGTGGTAAGGACATTTCCAGAAACCGGCCTTATCATCAACGGTGTTCAGAGAACCGTCTGGATGACGGCTCCAATACCACTCACCATTTTGATAGTCAATCAGATTGTCTTTGATATACTGCCAACAATGGAGAGCCTTCTCGAGCGCAGCTTCATCATGGAAATACTGGTAGATATTATAGAAGCCCACGACGGCCTCAGCCTGTACCCACCAATGGAGGTCGTCATCCTTAGTGCCAGTAGTCAGATTCGCCTCATGTACCATCGAACCATCAGGGTTCAGACCTTTCTCAGAGGCCTTTGCCACCATCTGAACGATAGGCTCCATCTTGGCAAGTACCTTCTGATCGCCTAAAACCAAAGCGGCTTCGTGCATCAGCCACGAGCATTCGATGTCGTGACCATAGCTCTCCAACTGTCCTGCGCCACGCGTCCAGTCCATCTCGAAGAAGAGGTCAAGATGATGGGTCTCTGGGTTCAGAATCCTGTCTGTAAAGATGCCAATGATATTTCGGAGTGACGCTTCTACGTTTACAATGGTCTCCAAAGGCACACTGATGCCTATAGGAAGCACCGCGCCGATAGCTGGCACATAGTCGCACGACTCCTGCGAACGTATCTCCTTGAGACATCTCAATAGGTTGGCATAAGGTTCGATGATATGCAGGTGCGTATTCTGCGACTTGGGGTAGTTGGCATCGAGCTCCGAGAGGCGCATGTCGGCAATAGGTTGCCAATCGCGCGTCGTAGCTTCAATATAACCATTATACGCTCTATCCAGCGCATGCTCTTCTATGCAGTCATACAAATCGAGCGCGTACTCCAGGGCCTCTCTGTCACCCGTGGCACGGGCATATTCCGACAAACCGTAGATGGCAAAGCCAATGGCATAGAACTGCTTCTTCGTGTCCTTAGGTTGACCCTTGTAGTCGAGACTCCAATACACACCCCCATAGTCGGGGTCGATGAAATGTTCGATGAAATACTGTTTGGCACGAGTAGCCATTTCCAGATATTCTGGTTTGCGAAGCACCCGATAAGCCGCAGAGAAAGCCCACAGGATACGGGCATTCAGGATGGCGCCCTTATCGGCATCGGCATGCAGTACATTCTGATTGTCGATACGTCCGTAGAAACCACCGTTCTCCTCGTCCTGCATCTTGTCAATCCAAAAGCGAAGGATGTTGTTTTCCAACACCTCGCGCATCTCCTGCTTTAATGTTTCAATCTTTGTCATTTACTTCGCAATATCATTTAGGAACATCACGTTTTCTGCCTCCTTGAATGCCTTGGCATAGTCATCGCCACAGGGGGTTCCTGGCACAGGGCCGAACCACTCTTTCTCGTAGTTTCTCCACAACAGGAAGTAAGAGATGGGGTATTTATCCATCTGAGGTTTGAGTACACGCGAGAACCAAGTAGAATCGGGGATGTTCTTTAAGCCACACTCCGTCATGGCCAACAACTTGCCATTGTCCTTGGCAAACTGGGTTAAGAAGGTAAGGTCGCTATTTACAGCCTCCACAAATTCTTCTTCCGTGCCCCACTGGTAGGCATCCTCACCAATGAGCGTCACGCGATCGTTGCCCGGATAGCGCTGAAGGAAGCGCTCCGTCGTCCAACCTCCATCGAGATTAGGTGAGTAGCTCCAAAGCAGGTTATCGAAGCCACGCTCGTTCAGATAGTCTTGCAAGAGGTTCCAAAGAGCCTTGAACTCCTCATCGGTACAGAGCTTCTGTCCCCACCAGAACCATGAGCCATTATTCTCATGCCAAGGACGGAAGATGATGGGCACGGGTTGATCATTCTCATCTTTCAGCGATTCGAGGAAGTCACCCACACGCGCTATCCATGTTTGGAAAAGTTCTGCTTTCCTGCCTCCAGGCAACACATTCTTCACCACTGTACTATCGCTGACGTCCCAAGCAGAACCCTCAGGCCATTGCTGTCCGTCGAGTCCACCATGTGGCATCGTCGTCATAGGATTGCGAGGATGCCAGCTAACGGTGACGACACCACCACGCTTGACATGAGCCAGCAACTCATCGTGGATACGGGTAAAGGGCACGCTATCGAGATTCTTTGCATCGCCCATTTCAATGCCACCGAGTTCAAAACCCATCACTGCGGGGTAGTCGCCCACGGTCAGTTTCACATCGCTCTTACCATCCTCATAAGCCCATCCGATGCCGTAAAAGGGGTCATCCTGATGGCCAGCCATATAGCCCTTACTCTGGAGAGACAACAAGCGTTCTTCCAATTGCTGTGCCAGGGGTTTCTCTGGTTCAGCCTTCTGCTGCGAGGTGCAGCTCATCATCACAACTGTGGCGATGCATATTATCATTAGTTTATTCATATCGGTTGCAAATTTATGAAATGTTATTCATATAAGCAAATTTTATCTCCTTAATTCAAACACACGACTGGCATAATCCCAATCAAGCGGAATCTCGATGCCCACTTCCATCAGGAACTGACCAGAGAATTGCTTGCCACTCAGCGCACAAGGCTTTTGCCAAGCCTTGACATCCTTTTCTGTAAGGGTGTAAGTGGCATCAGGATCGAGGCCTTGCAATCGGAAGCGAGGGATAGACATGCTGTAGTAATTATCTACCTTATAGGCAAAGAGTACAGCCTGACTCTTATGCTCATTCACATACATCAGCGAGGCTACACCTTTTCTATTATAGGGGTTCTGCAAGCGATAAAGGTCACCCGTCTGCACCGTTTGGCGCAGTTCCTTATAGTCGGCAAAGCAGGTGGTACACTGTAACTTCTCCTCGTCGTTCATGTGCTTAGGCTGGAGTTCAATGCCCAATCGTCCACTCATGGCCACATCGCAACGGAACTTGATAGGAATAACACGTCCTCCTGTATTCCAATAAGGTGCGCCTCCAATATGCTGGGCCATCGCATTGGATGGGAAGAAAAGCGACGTACCCCACTGGATATACACGCGCTGCAAGGCATCGGTATTATCTGAAACCCAGAATTCATCGAAATAGGGCAACAAGCCATAATTGGCACGGCCACCACCAGAGGCACAATCCTGAATCACCACATCGGGATATTTCTGACGGATACGCTCCAGCACTTTCAACAAGCCCAAATGATAATCGATATAGAGATTGTTCTGCTTGTTCTTAGGCAGATAGAGCGAGCCATAGTTCTGGATAGAAGCATTGGCATCCCACTTGAGATAGCTGATTTCAGGATACTTAGTGAGCAAGTCGTCAACGATTTGGAATGCAAAGTCCTGCACCTTCGGGTTGGTCATATCAAGCACCAACTGCGTACCTCCACGACCCAGTTTCAGTTCACGGCCCTTGGTTTGAAGTGCCCACTCAGGATGCTTTTCAAAGAGTTCGCTCTTGGTATTTACTGCTTCTGGCTCTATCCAGATACCAAACTTGATATGGCGCTGTTTGGCAGCATCTGTAAGAGCCTTGATGCCTCCAGGGAGTTTCTTGAGGTCAGTAACCCAGTCGCCAAGCGTTGACGAATCGTCATTGCGCTGATATTTGTTACCAAACCAGCCATCGTCCATCACGAAGAGTTCGCCACCAAAGTTGGCAATATCGTCCATCATGTCGATAATCTTCTGTTCTGTAATGTCGAAGTAGATGCCCTCCCATGAGTTCAAAAGGATATCGCCCGTTTTCATGCCACGATGTAGCATGCCCTCAGTACGTGCCCAACGGTGGAAGTTACGACTGACACCACCCATGCCATTGGCAGAAAAGGTAAGGGCAAGGTGGGGTGTAGAGAACGACATTCCACCATCGAGCACATACTCAGACGATTGGGGATTGATACCTGCATAGATATGATGTTCTTTCTTGTTATTGGTGTTGATGCGGATTTCGTAATTGCCACTCCAGCAAAGAGCAGCACCAATGGTACGCCCATAAGCCTCCTGTGGTGCGCCATCAAGGGACAGCAAAATTTCTGGGGCATCGCAGTGGGCATTACGGGCACCATCGGTATTGCGAATGACCTGTAAACCTGGTGTGAGTGGTTCTTGCGTCATCTGAGCCTCAGCACACCAATCACCATGCAGATGGGTAAGCCAGACATCGTCACGACGAATGGTAAGATGGCCTGAGTCGAAGCGCTTCAGAATGATGCTGCCCTTCTCGCTATGGCTTATCTCTGTCCATGTTTCGATGATGTCCACCTTATTATAGGCTTTATAGAAGACCTTTACGGTAACGGGCTTTAGCTGATCCTTCATCGTAAAGATATGTACTTTGGCGTTAGCCTCTTCTTTTAATTCATAACCCTCAACTTTCAGCTCTAAATTAAGGTCGCCATCAGTATGCTGAACCTGCAAGGCTGGGAGATGAATCATGTCGATGGTGCCGAAAGTGGGCAGAGCAGCGAAATTCAAATCGCTGCCTGCCTCTTTCAGCTGTGTTACATTTTCCAAGCTAGTGCCATAGTAGTCCATCCTCAAATCCTCGCCCTCGTTGGCATGAAGCACCATCGAGGTATTGGGGGTTGATACTGTAACTTGACCTTCCCAGGCACTTGCCTTAGGTGCTCCCAGGAGCCACGCTGCTCCTAAAACAAACAATAATCTATTCATGATAACAACTAACTAACAAATTAATATTTCCAAGGTGCAAAGTTAACAAAAAAACCAAAACTAGCCTAACATTATTTTGCTTATTAACACATTTTGTTTCACGCCCATCCCTCCCATTTTCTTATGAATAAAATAGCCGCCGAGGGAATGGAACCCTCGACGGCTTTATTTTATAGGGATAGGGCCTAAGCGTCCCTGAGCGCTTTAGAGCTCAAACTTGTAACCAATAGTGATCTGAACCAGATCGCTGCGGTACTTATAGTTGTCAGTGGCATTTTTGTTAACCTTTGACAGAGCGACGTTGTAACGAAGATCGAGCACTACATTGCTGAACTCGTAAGAGATGCCGATGGGGATAGAGAAGTTTGTCTTATTGCAATCATCCTTAACATCCAAATCGTCCCACTTTGCATTCATCAAGAAGCCAAGCTGTACGCCTGTCTTCAGGGCCAGACCACGAGCTACATAGAAATCAGCTACCAGGGGAACATTCAGATAGTCGTACTTACACTTAACGTCACCAAACTTCCATCCCTGCTGGGCATAGTTGAGACCAAGGGCGATGCCTAACCAATTGGTAGCGTAAATCTCACCCTCAAGACCAGCAGTGAAACCTACACGCTTCTTATTTTCGACTTTGCCACCCACAGTGATATATTCTCCAGAGAACGAACCTATAGTAAGACCTACTTTAGGCTGCAGTGTGAATGCACCAACTTCACGGTTAGTGTTCTGTGCACTGGCTGTCATAGCAAAAATAGCCATTACAGCAATCATCATCAATTTTTTCATACCTGTAAATTTTTAAAATGTTAAACAATAAAATATAATCACTCCTGATCATTTCATCACGATCAATAATTTACTTACACTTGATGCCTTTGAACTTCCATGAGCTGGAAGGTTCAACAAAGTCGAACTCCTTGGCATCCTCAGGCAGGCCTTCGAAGATCAGGGCAAAGCACAGCTTCTGCCCTGGCCAAGGGATGTCTGTCTTTGCAGGAGACATTGCAATGTTCTCCACACTCACCAATTGCTTTTTGCCGCCCTTGTTGCCCTTGATATAAGCCTGTCCTTTGATGCTGGCCCAATAGTTCATGAATAAAGCCTCAACCTCTATTTCTAAGCGGGTTTCTGTATCAGAGCAGGCCACACGCAGGATTTTCGTTCCTGTGGCTTCCTTCTTGTTCACATACACCGGATTCTCGCGAACATATCTATATTTAGAATAGTCGGCGAGCGTCACCTTGGCATTGTTCAGGATGCTGGGTCCCTCTTCCGTGCGACCAGCCTTGACGTAAAGTTCGTTAATCTTTCGGGTGATCTGCTTCTGATCTGTGAACCGTAGGTGCAATTCAATTTGGCAGCCTCCTCATACTTGGCGAGGGCATCCTCCCAATACTCGCCCCCTTCATAGTCCTTGGCACTTTCCATAGCGTCCTTGAAGCTCTGTTCATACTCCAACTTCTCCTTGGCGAGAATCTCCATCTGTTTCTTGCGCTCGGCTGATTCGATGCTGTTGTTGATTGCACCAAATATGCCACTGATTGCGCTGCTGGTGTGCCATGAATTCCACTGTGCCTTCGCTGGCATCACTGCGACCAGACCCAAAGCCAAAATTATCAGATTCTTTTTCATATCATGCATTTTTGCGTATAACATGCCGCAAAAATACGAAAATTTTTCTAATTTGTGCACAAAAAGAGAAAAAAATAATAAATGACCCCCTTTTAACCTAAAAAACTATCGAAGTTTTACACGCGTTTCTAAAAATTGCTGGAAAGAGGCGAGATAGGCCTCGGTAACATGTACTATAAGGTCACCAATATAGATACAGTCGTTGCGATCTACCTTACGAATTTTGTCGAGGGCGACGATGTAGGAGCGATGGACGCGCATGAAACGATCAGAGGGGAGCATCTCTTCGACAGACTTCATCGTAAGGTGGGTAATCAGGGGCTTACGCTCGCTCTCCAAATAGAACATGACGTAATCTTTCATGCCCGAGACATAGAGAATGTCTGAGAGGGCGATTTGGCGATAGTCACCGTCGACTTTGAGAAAAATAGTTTGAGGATGGAGGTTACCTTCATCCAAAGGTTCTGGCGCAGGCGTATTCTCCTTCCTCGAAGCATACCATTCTTTCGCTTTCTCGACTGCGGCGAGGAATTTATTGTAGCGGATAGGCTTCAGGAGGAAGTCGAGGGCAGAGACTTCATAACTCTCGAAGGCATATTCCTTAAAAGCGGTGGTGAAGATCACACGCGTTTCGCTGGGCAACATGTGGGCGAGCTCCATACCATTGAGGTCGGGCATCTGGATATCGAGAAACAAAAGGTTGGGTTTCTGGGCCTTAATGGCGTTAATCGCCTCAACGGAATCAGTAAAGGAGCCCAAGAGCTGAAGCTCGGGGGTCTTCTGTACGAAAGACTCGAGCAGTTTCACGGCCAGAGGCTCGTCGTCGACAATGATACAGGTTAATGGCATCCTTAATGTTTAATGTTTAACGTTTAATGTAATCTTGACGTGGTAGATATCATTTTCGAGGGATTGCTGCCACTCGTAGCGACCCGCATACATAAGGTCGAGGCGGCGACGGGTGTTTTCGAGGCCTATGCCTGAACCACTGCGATCGGCATCGTCCTTGGGGTAGTTGGTGTTATCGCAGGTAAACACGAGTTGGTCGGCTTCCTCCATCAAACGGATGTCGATAGAAGAAGGTCGGCTACTGCTGATACCATGCTTGAAAGCATTCTCAATGAGGGAGATAAAGAGCAGAGGGGCAATTTCGAGTTGAGAGGTGAAAGTTGAGAGTTGAAAATTAACTACCGTCTTGTCATTGCAACGGAGCTTCATCAAAGAGATATAGTTGCGCATAAACTCCACCTCGCCTTGAATAGGTACCATCTTCTTGTTCGTTTCGTACATGGCGTAGCGCAAGAGGTCGGATAGTTGGGCAATGGCATCCTGTGCGGCATCGGGGTCGATCTGCGTCAAACTGGAGATATTGTTCAGGGTATTGAACAGGAAATGAGGGTTAATCTGATTCTTCAGCCACGCGAGTTCGGCCTCGGTATTCTTGGCTTTCTCGTCCTTGAGCTGTTGCTTAATCTGACGCACACGGATAAAATGACGGATACCGATAGCGATGGCTGCAACGAAACAGTTGAGCAGGAGGAACATAAAGAAGCCCGAGAAGAAGCCAATCCACATCTGAGGGGTCATCTGAGGGATGTCGGGACGACCTGCAAGCTCATCGCGTGCAAACCACACATAAAGGAACGGGTAGTTCATGGCCAGAATGAGCACCAGATTAGCCAAAGCAAAGAGCCCATACCTACGTCGGAAGAAGAGGAACGGGCCCAGAATATAGAAATTGGCAAAGTAGATAACCAGAGGCGACTGGAGGATACCAACAACTACACGGAACGAGGTCTTGGTAGACTCGAAGTTCTGGGTACTGAGGAACGTAGCCAGGGGCAGCGCCAACACGATAATACCCCAAACCACCACTTGGGCCAATAACAGCCAGAGGTCTTTTTTCTCTATTTTCTTCATATCGATGGCAAAAGTAAGCAATAATTTCGAATTAACAAAATTATTGCTTACTTAAATGTTTTACTCTGCTTGGTTTCCGATGCTATTGATCACTTCGCCTTGCGACTGCTGCTCGATAAAGTCGTTCTGTACGCGACTGGTATGTTGCTTGGCGCGAACCTTAGAATTACCGAAGGTGTAAGTAACGGTGAGTGATACGCCATAGATAGGTACCTTGACGGTGGTATGACTGGTAAAGTTCTTGCCACGGTTCTCGCTCTCGATATTAATCTTTCCACCTCCATTGAGGCCGAGGATACCACTGACACTGAGGTTGAGCTTATCGTTGATGAGCGACTTAGAGAGGCTTGCAGTCAGAAGGTTGAAGCCCCCACTCCATCCCTGAAGGGTGTAGCTCTTGGTAGAGGTGATGGCAAAAGCACTGAGTTTGAGGTTCCAGGGGAGGGTCTGCTGGAGGCCAATCATTGCTGAAGCCGTCCATCCACTGTTCTGCTGGTCGAGCACCTCGCTACGCAGGTCGAGGTAATTCAAACTACCGTTGAAGAAGAGTCGGGTATCTTTCGTAAGCAGGTAGTTGACATAGCCGTTCACACCCGTCTGGTGGCGCTTTACCACATTACCGTAGGTGGTGTTGAGCACGTTGTTGGCATCGTAGAAGCTGTACTGCGAGATACCGTTATCGACGAAGTTGTGGTGGAGGTTGATGTTCAGCATGAGCTTGGAGGTGAACATATTATAAACCAACGAGATATTGTGATTCTTCTCCACGTCGAGCGTAGGGTTACCGTAGCTGATAGCGATGGGGTTGGTCTGGTCGATATATGGATTGAGGTAAGAGATACCTGGGCGAGAGATACGCAGATTGTAGGTCAATCCGAGGTTGCTGCCCTGCGAGAGATTGTACTGCAGACTAGCTGTAGGTACGAGGGTGCCGTAATCTTTCTTGAAGTCGTCGCCATGGCCCAGGTGGTACTTTACATCCTGCCAAGTGTACTCGTAACGCAGACCAGCCTTCAGACCAAAGTTATCCCAGTTGCCGGCATACTCGCCATAGCCTGCGAGGATGGAGTTCTTATACTCGTATTCACTGCTTGAAGAGGGGTCATACACATCCTTGAGGTAGTACTTCGAATCGGAAGTGGCATCGTGGAGCTGGAGCTTACCACCGAGACTGAGGGTCTGACCTACGCCAAGAGGCAGGGAATAGTCAACCTGGAAGGTATGGTTGGTGGTCTTTTCCTTGTTATCAGAATAGCGATCATCCAATGCAGATGCAGAAGAGAAGTCGTTAGACATCTTGGTAGAAGCAGGACTATAGTTCAGCTGATAAGTGAGGGCAAGGGAGTGGGTATGACTGTTGTTGAAAAAGCGCTGATAGTCGAGGCTACCATTAAAAGAGGTACGCGACATCTTGGTATCGGTAGTGCTACCATAACTATAGGCGTCAATGCCATTGCCACCAATGGTTGTCAGTGAGGTACCGTTGTTCTTCATCGACATGGTGTTCACCTGAGCCGTAAGATTGAGGATGCTCATGGAGTCGATCTGATAGCCAAGGGTAAGACTTCCCATGGTGAAAGGGGTCTTGACATCGCCTTCGGAGGTCATCACCTGACTAGCGCCAGTATCCTGCAACTGCTCCACCTCAGTCGTGGTTTTGCCTGGTGTATTATAAGAGGTCATGACATTAGCACTGTAAGAGAGTTTGCCCTTCTGACCATTGATGTAAGCACTGGCTCCAAGTTGTTTAGTACCTACACCCAGACGAAGCGTGCCGTTATAGCCATCCATGCTCTGCATGGCTGCTGTGTTCTGACGGTTCATCACGATGTTCAGCACACCAGCTGCACCTTCAGCATCGTACTTGGCACCAGGGTTCGTAATCACCTCGATACTCTTCACTGCCGTGGCAGGCATGCTCTTGAACACCATCGAGGGATTGCTGGAGAACATCACGTTTGGCATACCGTCGACATACACCTTGAAAGAAGAAGAACCATTAACGGTGATGTTATCCTGACCATCGACGGTAACCATGGGCACCTTACGGAGCATGTCTAGGACGGTGTTCGACTTGGCATCCTCATCCTGAGCCACATTGTACACCATCTTGTCGACCTTCATCTTTACCAATGGTTTCTGGGCTACGATCTCCACACCTTCGAGCATCTTATCGTACTCCTTATAATAAACGGTGTCGGTCTCGGTCTGAGCCATAACTACTGATGACATCATCATCAGAATTGCTGCGAAAAAGAATTTTGCTTGTTTCATAACTTTATTTATTTTATTACTTTTTATTTCTTTGATTTCGATTTCGAGGGCAAAGATAGTGGTTCTTAGCGTTGCTTCAAAGAAACTTTCGACGACTTCCTGGAATTTTTTCGACGACTTTTTAAAAATTCTCATTTCTCAATTGTCAATTCTCAATTATTATTTGTACCTTTGCCCCCAATAAACCATTAATTATTGTGCTTTATGATCGTATTAGTAATTATTATCGTATTGGTGGTTCTTATCATTGGTTATTTCATTTCCACCCAGCGTGAACTCGTAAACCTCGACGAGATGTGTAAGAATGCGCTCAGTCAGATTGAGGTGCAACTCAATTCTCGTTTCGATGCCGTTATCGCCTTGGCCAAGACTGCTGCGCAGTATGCCAAGCACGAGTCGGAGACAATTATTGAAGCTGTACAGGCGCGCGGAGGTAACCTTGGCAATGCCAACACACCTGCTGCCATCAACGAGCAAACCAACTTGCTGGGACAGATGATGGGCAAACTGAACGTGGTGTTTGAGCGTTACCCGGAACTGAAAGCCAGCGACCTGTATAAAGAGGCCCAGGAGGGCATGAAGCAGTATGAGGAGAATGTACGCATCTCGCGTATGGTCTATAACGATACGGCTACGAAGATGAACCGCATGGTGCGCCAGTGGCCATCGAGCATCGTTGCCTCTATGCTCCACTTCGACCAGAAAGACTATCTGAAGGTAGACAGTGAGGAGAAGAAACAATATCCAAACCTTGATGAAGCGTTTAAGAAGTAAGCTACTGTTTTTGCTGCTCATAGCGGCAACAAGTCTGAGTGCACGTCCTGCACTGGAAAAGCTCAACATCCAAGTGGTGCTGAGCCATAACGGTGATGCGCGCATCACGGAAACTCGCGTCATGGACATCGACGATGAGGGCACGGAGTGCTACATCGGACTCGCCAATATGGGGGGCAGTGAAGTTCGCGATTTGGAGGTTACAGACGATACGGGTCTGACCTACGAGAATATCGGTAGTTGGGACGTAGACCGTAGTCGCAGTTGGAAAGCAGGCAAATGCGGTATCGTGTATAAGGGCAACGGCTACGAGGTATGCTGGGGTCTTGGCGAGAGTGGCAAGCGCGTCTATACCACGAGCTATACCATTACCAGCCTGGTGCACGCCTATTCTGATGCAGACGGTATCCGACACATCTTCCTCGCCGAAGACGTATCGCCAAAGCCCGACGAGGCCCTGATTACCATCGAGGCAGAAGACAGTATCCAGTTCTCGGAAGAGAATTGCGGCATCTGGGGGTTCCGATTCGGAGGCGAACTGGGCTTTTCAAACGGAAAGATTATCGTTTACAACACAGAGCCTTTCGGCAATCGCGGGGCATTTTATATCATGGTGCGCTTCGACAAAGGTCTGTTTGAACCCACTATTCAGGAAGACGACACCTTTGAGCACAAGAAAGAACAGGCCTTTGAGGGTAGCGACTATGTAGGCCATGACGAGGAGGAAGAGAGTTGGCCCGTAATGCTATTCGGCTTCGTCTACATTGCCTTGGCACTGAGTCCGATTGTCGCCTTCTTCTGGCGACTGATCAGTGTGAATCGTGCGCGTCGCAGGATCAATAAATACCTGTTGTGGAATCGCGACATCCCCCTGAATGGTGACCTGCAGGAGGCCAATAACATTCTGAATGCCTACAGATACTTTGGTTCCGACTATAACAACCTCATGTCGGCTTGTATCCTGAAACTCATCAACATGGGTGCTATCACCATCGAGACACGACCCAACATGAAGGGTAAGATGGAGCAGAACTTCGTGATACAAGAGCTGAAGGACAAAGACAAGCAACCCATACTGTTACGCAAGATATACGACATCTTTAAGCAGGCAGCAGGTAGCGACACCGTGCTGGAGCCCAAGGAACTGAAGCAGTATATGAAGAGCAGTCTGCACCAGAGCATCGTCGACTCGTTTATCAACACCCTGCACAAGCAGACCAAGCTGTCGCATTACAAAGATCGCGAACACGAGGTAAGTGAGGTGTTCGGACTGAGGAAGTTCCTGAAGGAGTTTACACTGCTCGACGAGCGCGAACTGAAAGAGGTGAAGCTGTGGAAGGACTATATGATTTACGCCACGCTGTTCGGCATCGCCGACAAGGTGATCAAGGAGATGAAGCAGATTAATCCTGAATACTTCAACATGGACCAGGTAGCAGGCCAGATGGCTAACGACATGACGCTGCCTACCATCTATTCGGTGATGCAACGTAGTACCGCGAGTGCTGTAGCAAATAAGTACGCGCGCGAGCACCGTTCGTCAGGCGGTGGTGGTCACTCCTCATGGGGAGGTGGCGGAGGCGGCTTCTCTGGAGGAGGAGGCGGAGGCGTCAGGTAGAGAGTTGAAAGTTGATAGTTGAAAGTTGATAGTGATGGAAGAAGATTTTGATATAAGAGAAGAACGATTTGCGCAAGGCGAAAAGGACTTTGAGAATGCGCTACGACCTCTGAGTTTCAGCGATTTCAGTGGACAGAAGAAGGTGGTAGAGAATCTGGAGGTGTTTGTCGAAGCAGCAAAATACCGTGGCGAGCCCCTCGACCACACCTTGCTGCATGGTCCCCCAGGACTGGGAAAGACCACCCTCTCGAACATTATCGCCAACGAACTTGGGGTAGGCTTTAAGATTACCAGTGGTCCTGTACTCGACAAGCCAGGCGACCTTGCCGGTATCCTTACCTCACTGGAGAAGAACGACGTATTGTTTATCGACGAGATACACCGTCTCTCGCCCGTAGTAGAGGAATATCTCTACTCGGCGATGGAGGACTATCGTATTGACATCATGATAGACAAGGGCCCTTCGGCACGTTCGATTCAGATAGACCTGAATCCCTTTACGCTGGTAGGTGCTACCACGCGCAGTGGATTGCTGACAGCACCCTTGAGGGCACGCTTCGGCATTAATATGCACTTGGAGTATTACGACCCTGAAACGCTGCAAGCCATTATCGAGCGCTCAGCCAGCATTCTGGGTGTGCCCATCACGGAGGATGCCTCACTGGAGATTGCAGGTCGTAGCCGTGGTACGCCACGTATCGCCAACGCCCTGTTGCGCCGTGTGCGCGACTTTGCTCAGGTAAAGGGCAATGGCAAGATTGACATGAAGATTTCGAAGATGGCACTGACGGCACTGAACATCGACCAGTATGGCCTCGATGAAATCGACAATAAGATTCTGCTGACCATTATAGATAAGTTCCGTGGAGGTCCTGTGGGCATCACGACAATAGCCACCGCTATCGGTGAGGATGCAGGCACCGTAGAGGAAGTTTACGAGCCATTCCTCATCATGGAAGGCTTCATCAAACGCACCCCTCGCGGACGTATGGTTACCGAGTTGGCTTATCGCCATTTCGGGCGAAATCCGTATGGTGGCAACATCATGGAACCAACCCTTTTTGAATAAAAAATAGGCTTTTTTATCATTTTTTTTAATTTAGGGGGTAGTTTTTTGCCCCTTCACCCGTATAATTAATAGACATGAGTCAGAAACAGGCTATCATAGAGCGACTTTTCCGAACGCATTATGCACGCATGTACCAACTGGCCAACGTGCTTCTGCACGATGAGGAAGAAAGCAAAGATGCCGTGAGCGACGTGTTCGCACGATTGGTTCAAAATGACCAGATGTCTGAAAAGAGTATAACTGAAAGCTATCTGCTTGTCGCTGTACGGAACAGATGTATGGACTATATAGCCCATCGCCAGGTGCGCCAACGTGTGGAGCGCTTGATTCCTACCGACAATGTCGTCTACCTCTCAGATGCCGTAGAGGAAAAGCGATACGAAGACATCAGACAATTCGTAGAGACAGAGCTGACAGAACAAGATCAACGGATTTTCCGCATGCGTTTTGATGAAAAGATGACGTATAAGGAAATCTCGGATGCGCTGGATGTGACAGAAAAGACTGTCTATAAGCATCTGCATCAGGCGATTACGAAGTTGCAAGAACATTTTAATGGTCAAGATAATGAATAGAACAGGACAAACCGACAAGTTAGAACAAGTGCTCGATACCATTGAGTATCCCGAGCGCTACACTAACGACCAATTGCTGCAGTTGCTCAGTGATGAGCAATGTAGCGACTACTATCGTCTGATGTGCGATGCTACGAGTGCGTATGCAGGCACACATACAGTTAGTACAGTAGATATTGATGCCGAATGGCAGAAGTTCAAGCGTCAGCACATGGGCAGCTCTCTGCGCATCTGGCGCAAAATTGCAGCCGTATTCGTAGGCTTTATGATGATTTCAGGCTTGTCCTACGCTGCTATCCATATGATCAGCCATCACGAGAGCGAAGCTCCCGTCGTTGAGAATGTGGAGTCGACCCCAGCAAGCCCCGTTGTATCAGAAACCCCAAGCCAGACTGCTACCGCAGAGATGGTTTACACTTTCGAGAATGCTGAATTAGAAGAGATTCTGACCGAGGTGGCCAGCTATTATCAGTTGCGTCCGGAATTCCGCACTGAAGAAGCTCGCCATATCCGTCTCTATATTAAGTGGAACAAAGAAGAAGATGCTCAAACGATGGTTAATCGCCTGAATCGTTTTGAAAAAGTAAACGTAACATTAAGTAATGGCCATATTATAGCGCAATAATGAGACGGACACTGTATCTAATTTTATTATGTACAGCTGTCCTCTCGGCCCGAGCGCAGCATATCTTTCAGGGCACATCGCTATCTGAAGCTCTCATTGAACTCGACCAGTCGTCAAAACAATATGACATCTCGTTTGTCTACGACGAATTAGAAGATTTCACTGTCAGTAAAACAATCCCAAAAGGCCACTCACTTCCCGATGCAGTTCGGGAAGTGTGTGGCTTTTATCCCGTTAAGGTTCATTTGTTCAATAAGGAAATCTTTGTAGAGTGCATTCGGAAAGACCGTACAAAGCTCTCGGGTAAGTTGATCGACCACGACCGTCTGCCCGTGATGTATGCCAATATCGCCCTGTTTAGTCTTTCCGACTCTACCATGATTGGTGGAGGCGTCAGCAATGAAGCAGGCGACTTCGTCATTCCCTGTAGTGCGAAAGAGGCCAGGGTTCGCATCAGTTGCATGGGCTTTAAGACCATCGAACGCGTAATGGCCATCGGACAAGTAGGCACCATCCAGATGCAGATGGAGAATAACTATCTGCATAATGTCATCGTCACAGGCCATCCTCCTATTATCCGCAGCAAGGGCGACCGTCTGCAATACATCGTGGCCAACGATCAATTTGCCAAGGGTCAGGATATGCTCGAACTATTGAGTCGTGTGCCCACGGTCAGCCTCTCGAATGGTTATGCCAGCATCCTGGGAAAAGGCAGAGCCATCATCATGATTAATGGCAGGGTGATAGAAAACGGCAACGAGGATTTCCGTCAGAAGCTCTGGTCGTTACGGGCAGAAGACATAGAGCGTATAGAGGTCATCTCTATCCCTTCAAGCCGATACGAGAGCAACGAGGGAGGTTACATTAATATCATTCTGAAGCGCGACCAGACAGATGGCTGGCGAGGCAATGTAAGTGGTGTTATCGCGGCTAGCGACACATGGAGTGGAGGTGCGAACGGCTCCATCAGTTTTTCTTCCGAGAAATTCGACATGACCCTCGGAGGCAATCTGGAGCGAAAGGCCAATATCACTGATACGGAGTCGCGCTATACCTTTACGGGTATCCATAAGACCTCTATCACCCACGAGAAATACGTGAATGAGATTCTGGGTGGCAACGGCATGTTCCGCTATCAGGCTATGGATAATCTAGAACTGGGCGCCATGGTTTCCTATCGCCAGAACAAAGAGTTTATGGACATTACCGACAGAACGCTGCTCATCGATGTGAACACCTCAAAAGGAGAGCAATACCCCCGAATTCCAGCCCACATGTTCAGTTTGACCATGTATGGCGACTGGATCCTCGACTCACTGGGCAAGAAACTGAGCCTAACCCTCAACCACTATCAGGAAGACAACCACAATACCTTCGACATCCTGACAGCTTTCCCTCGCGACGACTACTATCGCTCGCGCTGCTTGTCGAAGAGTAATTATCTGATTCAGTCGCTGAAGTTCGACGCCCTGTTGCCCTACCCCTTCGCCACCTTCGAAACAGGTTTGGCCTACACGAAGATTCACAACGATGCCAACGTGTCGGATATCCGTGTATTCTGGGGTGACCTGAGTTCCTGGAAGACAGACTTTGACTATCAGGAGCGTACCTATGCCCTCTATCTGAGTGGACAGAAATCATTCTTCGATGTTTTCACGGCAAAGGCAGGTCTAAGATTTGAGCACACCCAACTGAAAGGTTATCAGCATTTTGACGTGACGGACAACTCGAACCAGACCGTGAACCCCTATACGACGGTAACCCCAGACAGACGAGAGCAAAACAACCGTTCTTATAACCAGTTGCTGCCTTTCGTACACTTCAGGTATAATCTTACCGCACGACAGCTGTTGAGTCTGAACTGGAATATCAGCATTACCCGTCCTAACTTCAACGACCTGAACCCCTTCGAGGTTTATTCCTCATCGCTCTCCATCAGAACGGGTAACCCCTCGCTGCTACCCAGTACGACGAGTCATCTGGAGTTGACTTACGACAACGGCGACGGACTCTATGCTGCCCTCTACCATTATCGTGGACGCGATCAAGTAGACTGGATTACAGCCTTCCACCCCGAGGTATATCTGCAGAACCATAATTTCATGGAGTTTGAAACAAACACCTATGAATATAAGATTAGTTTCCAACAGGAGACACGACCACTAAACTGTTTCGACAGTAACAAATTTGGTCTCTACCTGCGCTATCAGCATAAGTTCACGCCCTGGCTCAATGCGAGCGTAGAAGGCGAGTGCTATTACTACGATGCCCGTTCCGACATCGACCCCTACGCCTTCCTTTCTACCTTGATTGATAAGTCGTCAGACCGTTATAACACCAAGATTCCTGAGGAAATAGGCATGCCCGATTTGAACGGATGGGGAAAGCGCGTAGGTGTGTCAGCCGACCTCTTCCTGAATCGTCAACACACGCTGGTGTTTAATGCCCGCTACGACCACCATTTCTCAGAATTCAATGGTCTGAGCAAGTATGATCACTTTGCCACATCCCACTTTGCCCTGCATTACACGCTACTGAACGATTGTCTGAAGCTCTCGCTCATCGTTCACGATCCGTTTGAGCAGCATATCCTCGATGCCACCCGTCGCTACAACGATAACCTCTTCCGCGAGTACGATAAGATCAACAGACATGTTCACAGTGTGAGCCTGTCGGCTACCTATACGCTGGGTGGCAAGAAGAAGAGCCGTGCCCAGCGCGATACCAAGGACACTGAATCGCATCGTGCAGAAAAAAGAGAAAAATAAACAGCAATAGATATGAGAACAGGAATTTTCGTGGGGAGTTTCAATCCCTTTACTATTGGTCACGATTCTATCGTTCGACGCGCTTTGCCACTCTTCGACCGTTTGGTGATAGGTGTCGTAGGTGATAATGTCCACAAGCCTGATATGCCTTCAGCAGAAGAACGAATGAAGGCGATCATCGCCCTCTACAGCGACGAACCACGTATCGAGATAAAGAGTTATCAGGGCCTTGCCATCGACTTTGCCAAAGCCGAAAAAGCACAGTTCATCGTAAAAGGTGTTCGAACCGTCAGCGATTTCGAACACGAGCAGTGGCAAGCCGACTTTAACCGCAAACTGGGTGGCATCGAGACCATCCTGCTCTATACCGAACCAGAATTGGCCAGTGTCTCATCAAGTGCCTTGCGCGAGCTATCCCACTTTGGTGTCGACATCAGTCCGTATCTACCGAAGAAAAGTTTATAGTTTATAGATTATAGTTTATAGATGATTTACTACGAAGCAGAAGGGATCAAATTCCCTGATATCAAGAAACGCGAGACGTCTGCCTGGATTCGTCAGGTAGCAGCCAGCTACGACAAGAAAATCGGAGAGATTGGCTACATGTTTGTCAACGATGAAAAGATCCTGGAGGTGAACAACCAATACCTGGGTCATGATTACTATACCGACATCATCACCTTCGACTATTCAGAAGGAAAGGTGCTGAATGGCGACATCTATATCTCTCTTGATACCGTCTTTACCAATGCCGATAAGTTCGGACGCCCTTACGATGAGGAGCTGCACCGTGTCATCATCCACGGCATTCTGCATCTCTGTGGCATCAACGACAAAGGCCCTGGTGAGCGCGAAATCATGGAAGCCGCAGAAGACAAGGCGCTCGCTATGAAATAAACAACCCATGCGCAATACAATAATGAAAATATGACGAGTAGAAAAGTGTTTTTGATGGCAACATTGATGGTTGCAAGCCTTTGCAGGGCAGAGGAAATAAAGGTGACATCACCAAGTGGAAATCTGGAAGTCGTTGTTAGCGACGAGGGTGGCAAGCCTACCTATCAAGTGTCGCTCGATGGCAAGCAGATGGTAACAAAATCCTATCTGGGTCTGAATACCAGTATTGGTGATCTGACCAGCGGACTGAAGATTGTGGCCAATCAAACAGAGGCTGTAGAGAAGCACTACGATATGCGCACCATCAAGACGTCGCATATCGACTACAAAGCCAACAAACTCGTTCTAACCCTTCAAAATGAGCAGAAGTTGCAGATGACCATTACCTTTATGGTCTCTGATAACGATGTCGCTTTCAGATACGGTATCGCCAAAGGGCCTCGCGACATGCAGCGTACCTTGATCTATGGTGAGGCCACCAGCTTCAACTTCCCCGATGGCACCACTACCTTTATCACCCCACAGATCGGACCTAAAACGGGTTGGGCCAACACCAAACCCAGCTACGAAGAGGGGTACAGCGTCGACGGACAGCTGAACGAGAAGTCGCACTATGGTCGCGGCTATACCTTCCCCTGCTTGTTCCATCTCTCAGAGGGTTGGGCATTGGTGAGCGAAACAGGCACGAGGGGCACCTATTGTGGTACCCACATCTCCGACTATCAGGCAGGTAGCGGCTATACCATCGCTTTCCCCGATAAGGGCGAGAATGGCGGCTTCGGCTCTGAGTTCGTGGCTGTGTCGCTTCCAGCAGAGACGCCTTGGCGCACCATCACCTTAGGCGCTACCCTGAAGCCTATCGTCGAGACCACCATCAGCTACGATGTGGTTGACCCCCTCTACGAGCCCACAGAGCAGTATAAGGAAGGTCGCTACACGTGGAGTTGGCTGATTTGGCAAGATAATGCCACCGTTTATAAAGACCAGGTACAGTTTATCGATCTCGCCTCAGCCATGGGCTATGAGTATTGCCTGGTAGATGCCCTTTGGGATACCCAAATAGGTCGCGACAAGATGGTAGAGCTCTCTCGCTACGCCCAGTCGAAGGGCGTCAGCCTGATGCTTTGGTACAACTCTAACGGCTATTGGAACGATGCCCCTCAGGGTCCACGTAATTGCCTGAACTCTTCTTTGGCCCGCAATCGCGAGTTTAAGTGGTTACAGGAGATAGGCGTCAAGGGTATCAAGGTCGATTTCTTCGGAGGCGACAAGCAAGAGACGCTCCAGCTTTACGAAGACATTATGGTCGATGCCAACCGTTACGGCATTCAGGTTATTTTCCATGGTTGTACCCTGCCTCGCGGTTGGGAGCGTATGTTCCCCAACTACGTCGCTTCAGAGGCTGTCTTAGCCAGCGAGAATGTCTTCTTTGGCGAGGGTGCCGCTATCCACGAGCCTTTCGATCTCACCCTTCATCCCTTCTGTCGTAATGCCGTTGCCTCCATCGATTGGGGTGGCGTGATTATGAACAAGTATCTGAGTCGTGACAACAAGAGCCGTCACTCGCGCAAGACCACCGATATCTTCGAGATCGCCTCAGCCTTCACCAACCAGACCTCTATTCAGTGTGTGGCCATGTGTCCAAACAATCTGCAGGAGTTGCCTCAGTTCGAGCTCGACTTCCTGAAGACCATTCCCACCACATGGGACGAAACCCGTTTCCTCGATGGCTATCCCGGAAAGTATGTCGTTCTGGCGCGTCGTCATAGTGCCGATTGGTACATCGCTGGTCTGAATGCCCAGAAGGAGCCACTGAAGCTTACGCTCCAACTCCCCATGTTCGCAGGAAAAACCATCACCCTCTATGTAGATAATCAGAAGGGCGAACCTACCCAAACCACGCTGAAGGTCGACAAGAAAGGTCTGGCCAAAATTGTGATTCAGCCTAACGGCGGCGCCATCATGTGCAACAGCCTATAATAAATAGTAATCCCCAGCAATTTCGCTGGGGATTTTACTACCAACCTGGTGGCAATACAATGTTCTCTACGTCGTGGGCCTTTTCGAACAACGGAGAGATTTCGTCATCTGTAAATCCTGCGATGCCACAGCCAATGCGCGTAACGAGGAAAGTAAGATCCTTGTTCTCCTTGGCGAACTGGATAAACTCATCCACATACGGACGGATGGTTTCTACACCGCCCTGCATCGTGGGAATGGCATAGCTCTGACCTTGCAGTCCAACACCCTGTCCCATAATAGCCCCAAATTTGCGGTGGGCAATGTAGGCTGCCCCACCGCCATGCATACCGCGAAGGTTACTGCCAAACACAAAAATCTCGTTTGGCTGCAATTCTGTTATAAACTCAGGAGTCGTTTTTTTCTGTTCCATATATCATGCGCGTACATTATTATAATCTGCCACAAATATACGATAATTTTTTGAAACCTGCCCTTCGCACAGGGCTTTTTGCGACAAATTTTAGCCTCTTCCCCTAACTTTGTCGTTTTTTCAAGTGGTTGTCGCAACATAACGAGAAGAAAAACACAAAAAAAATTGGAATGAGACAATTCTTCGTCGTATCTTTGCACCAGAAACAAAAAAATATAAATATTTAAATTATTACAGTTATGACAACAAAGAATTTCAATGCAAAGAAGATGCTCATGAGCACAGTTGCAGCAGTAGTTTTTTCATTCGTATTCACCACCAATTCAAACGCACTTCCCTTAGAGAATACGCAAGCAGAGAATGCGCAAAGGGACAGTCTTGAAGTCCGAGTCAAAGGGAATCCTAATGGAAATGATCAGAATAAGCAGGGAGAAGATTCTGGTATTGTATCCTTTATATCCTATGTCCTCCAAAATATTTTTGGCGTACGAGTATAGTGACCTACGAGGATGCGACGAAACATCTTTCTGTAAATCCTACCATTATTGGGATCAACATTTTCTGATTCAATGCTTGGAGTATTAATATCTTCCATAATCTTAAATTTAATTTTGCGATGCAAAGGTAATGTTTTTTTTTGAGATAAACAAAAAATGAGGCAACTATTTCAGTCAGCCCGCGCATCAGCATATCAGCGTATCATTAGGATTTTCAGTTTATTACTAATAGTTGATATCTCTATTTTAAATTATTATATATTATAATATATAATAATTATATATAATATATACCTTAGAGTTGATGCACATCGATTTTTCAAAAGATGCGCTGATGCGCTGATATGCCGATGCGCATCTTTTTAACATTTCAAATAAATCTGAGATAAAACAAATAAATGCTTGTTTTGCATTGATATTTTTCGTACCTTTGCAGTGTCAAATGATAAAGGTGGTGACAGCGGTGATTAAATGTAAAAATTGCGAGAATTAATTCTAGAAATTGCGCGCATTAATAGTAGCAATTGTGAGCATTAATAGCTGCCCTATAGCCCCTAAACAGGCGACATCGAGAGAACTAATAAATTATTTAACAAACAAAAACTAAATTAGATTGAATTATGGCTATTAAAGTAATTGCTCAGCGCCGAGAGCTTAAAATCGGCAACAAACCTGGTAAGCGTTTCGTGATGCGTCCTGACCTGTACGTACCCATCGCTGAAAAGAAGGTATTCCAAGAGGCAGCTACTCATAGTGGTATCTCCTCAGGTGTAATTAAGGCTGCTTGGGATGCAGCAGGTGAAGTTATCCGTACGTGGGCCACTGAGGGTCACTCTGTACCTCTGCCTGGACTGGGAACTATGCGCTTCGGCGTGCGTTCGAAGTCTGTAGAGAATCTGGAGGACGTAAAGACTGGTCTGATTACCACCCGTCGCATCGTGTTCACGCCTAATACGGAGGTGAAAGACGAGTTGGCAAATACCTCCGTTCAGATTACCTGCTACGACCGAGACGGTAAAGAGGTGAAACGTGTAACCTCAACCGACCCAGGTACGGTAGAGGACAACGAGAACAACAATGGTGGTGGTGACACCCCAGGTGGTGACGACAACGGTGGTGGTGACAATGGCGGCTCCGGTGGCGACCAGAACGGCAGCTCTCAGTCTGAACCCCCGGCAGCCCCCACGATCAGCGGTAAGACCTCGTTCTCGGATTCGACCACTGTGAGCTTGAGCGGTCCCGACGGTGCAGATATCTACTACACCCTCGACGGCAGCACGCCAACGAGTGAGAGTACGATGTATACTGAAGAGTTCGGCCTGAGCGAGACCACGACCGTGAAGGCTATAGCCATCAAGGACGGTCAGAGCAGCCAGGTGGTCAGCAAGATCTTCACCAAGGGCTAGGCAAAGGTACCACCCCACCCTTATCCCCATTCCTGAGCAAAGCTCGCCTACCCGTAGCCTTTCCTCTCATAGGGGTGGGGAACCTACGGAAAACAAAGTATTCGCTCGGCTTTGCCGCTTTTACCGCTCGACCTCTGGTCGCTTGCTACCATCGGGACGCAAGAAAGGCGACAGCCGACTAAAAGAACCATTAAAACCTAGAAGATTATGACTAAAAAAGAAACTTTTAAGTGGATTGTGCAGATTATTGCCTCCGTAGCAACTGCTATCCTTACTGCGCTTAGTGCAACGAGTTGTATGGGCGCAATGTAGATCTAAAGAAATGTGTGTTGTATGAGAGAACGAAGCGAAGCGAGGAGCCTGTGAAGGTTTCTCGCTTTGTTTTTTCCTACATTTGGATATTAAATGAATGAAGATACGAAAAGCGATGGGTTTTAGTTAAAAAATCATTAATAATATAGTTTTCGAGACCAACATTTAAGAAAAATGCTTATATTTGCGTAGACCCTCTAAATTATTAAGCTTATGTCAACTAAACAAGAAACCCAAGAAATGAAAAAGAGCGATGCTCGAAATGAAAGTAAGGCATCCTCCAATTCTATGCCATCCATTTGGTATACATGATTGTAAGTTCATATGCACTTTTGCATCCTTTAATTATTTATTATCCCCAGCAATATTGCTGGGGATAAATAATATTTCCCCAAAAAATTTGGTGGTTTTGAATCTTTTATTTAACTTTGCCCCTCAAAGGCGCATAGAATGCACTTATGCCATCTACCACAATGTGGGCATCGAGGGCTTGGATAGTGAGGGTGTGGACTCCTTTGTTGAGTCTCACCCTCTCTTGACGGATAGCCTGACCACGGAGTACGTTTTGTTTCCATTCTTCAGAACGGAAGGGTTCTTTCAGATTGTAAACGGTGGGGCTTTGGTTATCGATGCTGACGCTATAGCGCAGGTCGCCATCGTCGTTCGGCTGGGTGGGGATGAGCGCCGTTTGTAAGGTATAGTCGCCACCTGCCTCAACCTCGAAGCGATAAGTTACGTTGCCCTCTTTCGGTAGTGCTACAGCCTGCATCAAGTGGCCAAGCATCTGAATGACTTTGGTGCCTTCGGAAGCAGAGGCGTAATCGCAGGCATTTATACATAAGAGGGGCGCTTCTGTTTGTGTCGACAACGTGCCGTTGACATCTTCATAAACGGGCAATTGACGAGGTGCAGCATCCATCAGGTAGCGCCACTTGCCATGATTCATCTCGTTATAATGCGAAGTAAGTGCCTGAATTTCCTTATAAGCCTGATGACTCTCTGAGCGATTGGAGAGAATTTTACGACTCATGGCCGCTGCCGCAAAAACAGGGTACTGGATGGTAGCAAACCAAGCATCTTGGAGTTCTGGTCGCAACAAGGGCTGACATTGGGTGATGGTGGTCTTGATGCGTTCAAAGGCGGCTAAACGCGAGGCCGCTTCAGAAGCGGATATGGGCACGGTATCAACTCGGGAGAGGCCTCGCTCATATACGCGCTTGTCGAGTTCCACTTGCGTATAGCCCATAAACTCTGGGCGACGGATGCCGCAGAGTCGGAAAAACTCATGCATCGCAGGGAAAAGCCGCTCGCCTATCGCCTTGCCAAACTCCCGACAAAGCCAAGCCTTATAATGATCATTGAGCGTTTCTCCATTCACACTATCGATATTCCAGGCCATATCGAGGAAGAGTTCTAGGTCGTAACCTGCTACTTTGGGGTCGTGGACATTGGCAATCCAAAGTTTACGGACGTTGTGGTCGTAAGCTTGGCGCATCTCGTTGTAAATAAGGCCTGGTTGGGTAGTGGTCAACCAAAGGTAGTCATGAGGGCGCCCCCAATAAGAGAGGTGGTAATAAACACCAGCACCACCACCGCGCTGTTGTTCTTTGGCATCGGACAAACGCGTCATATAGCCGTAGTTATCATCACACCACATGAGGGTGACATAATCAGGCACTTGCAAGCCCTTTTGATAGAGCTGCAACACCTCTTTATAGGGCACGAACACCTGCATTTGTTTCGACGGGTCGCCAATATACTTCCGAAGCAGTTCCTGTTGGTCGTTGATCACCTGTTGTAAGCCATCGAACTTCTCCTGTTCCGTTCTATAGCCCTCCATCGAACTATCGTGGATGCCTCGCATACCGATGGTGAACATATTATCTTTCGACGTGCTGACCTCTTGCAGACGCTCTGTCCAATACTGATGCACCGCTTCACGATTGGTACGATAGTTGAAAGCCCCTCGCTTACTGACATCCCACTCGTCGACATTATTTCTTAAAAGTGGTTCGCAGTGACTCGTGCCTATCACCATCCCACAACTATCAGCCAAGGCTTTGGCTCCAGGAATCTTGAAAAAGGCTGTGGTGCCTGGGTGCATCGCTGGCCAGATAGCATTCGCACGCAACCGCAATAACAGTTGGAAGATCTGTTTATAGGTTTTGAGACCTATCTGACCATTCGGCGAAGGCTCGAAGGTTTTGCTGCTCCAAGGGCGTAAACTCCAATCTTCATCATTCAGGAAGATACCACGATAAGCGACACTCGGACTTTGCGCTGTTTGGAAATCATCGTCTAAAACAAGTCGGGCTTTCTTTTGAGGCACCACATCGCCCCACCATATCCAGGGAGAAACGCCAGCAAGGCGCGAAAGTTCGAGCAGGCCGTAGGCCATGCCCCGACCGTTGCTTCCCTCTATAATGATTCGTCCACCTTTTATATAGATACGGAAGCCATCAGCTAGTAAATGCTTGCTGGCTTTTACTTGAACGGTGGCCTTTGTAGAAACGACGGGTGTCCATCCCGTTACCTGCCGCATATCGTCTTTCCACATCTCAAGGGCGATTTTAACGACTGGCTCCACTTGTTTTGGCATCTGATAAGTGATCGGATGCTGTCCATCGAACCATACCACTTCGCCAAAGGCTGAAAGGGGTAATACCATGAGAAGTGAAATGAGAATTCGTTTCATATTTTGATTCGTAGTTTGTTTTCTGGCGACAAAGATAAACATTTTCTGGATTCGAAGCATCAGAAATGAACAATTCTTCAATTTTTTGAATAATAATAGAAGATAATATGTGGGATTCTTCCTATCTTTGCACCAAACTAATCGCAAGACATGTAAGAAGATGAAACAATTAACGATATTACTATTGCTCATATTAGGCCTAAATGCTCAGGCACAATCGGGCTTAGACAAACGACAGTTTGCCAAGTACTGGCAAGTGGAGGCTGAATCGCCCGACTATAAGGTAACCTTTTCGGGTGACACCTGTGAGATTCTCTCGCCTAAAGGATTAACACTTTGGCGCAAGGAGAAAATGCAACAGGGTATGACGGTGGAATATGATGCCTGTGTGGTAGACGAGGGAAAGCCTGGCGATCGTCTGAGCGATATGAATTGTTTCTGGTTGGCTTCTGATTCCCATGCCAAGGGACTTTTTTCGAGAGCCCAATGGCGTAGTGGTATTTTTACCCGTTGCTATACCCTCCAGATGTATTATCTGGGCTATGGCGGCAACCATAATACAACCACCCGTTTCCGCCGTTATGATGGCAATGAAGCTGGTGTGGAAGATGCTTCAAAACGTCCGGCTATTCTGAAGGAATACACGGATGCGGCCCATTTACTGAAAGCCAACCACTGGTACCATATCAAGATAGAAAGTACACTTACGGGGCGCACGCGTTTTTATATCGATGGTGAATGTATCGTGGATTATCTGGACCCTCAACCATTGAAAGAAGGTTGGTTTGGTTTCCGTACCACACTCTCCAGAACCAGAATGACCAATTTCAAAGCTTATCAGACTGCCTCTTATGCTTATACTACCACAGGCGTTCCGCTTCATTGGGTAGGAGAAAAACCTACGGGACCTGTCCCCGTGAGTTTTGGCGTGCCCTTTGCACAAGGCGAATTAAAAGATGTAACGACGTTGGCCCTTTCGGATGATACGCCAGTGGATGCTTGGGTGAATGCCCGATGGCCTGATGGTTCTGTAAAGTGGGCAGGACTTTCGGCTGTGGTATCGCCAATTGATGGGCTTTTTGTGACATCGAAGCAAAAGAAAGTGCAGAAGAATAGTCCATCGATTGTGGTATCAAACAATCAAAACGGCATTCAAGTCAATACAGGCAGACTTACAGTTAGTATCACAAAGAAAGGGAGAAATCTGATTGACAGTCTTTGTATCGATGGAAAAAGAGTTGGTGGCACAGCCTCGTTGATAGCCTCAACAGATGCGGAGGCTTTTGAGTCGAGCGTGACGAAAGTCGAGGTGGAACGCATGGGCAAGGTTTCTGCCGTGATCAAGGCAGAGGGCGTGCATCGTAGTGAGAATGGGCGCGAATGGTTGCCTTTCACCGTGCGTCTTTATTTCTACTTAGGCAGCGACCAGATGAAACTCGTTCACACCTTTATATATAATGGTGATGCGCATCGCGACCAGATTCGGTCTATAGGATTGAGGTTCCAAGTACCCATGCGAGAGGCCACCTATAATCGCCATATTGCCTTTGCCACAGAGAACGGTATTTGGACAGAACCCGTTCAGCCACTCGACGGTCGTCGTTGGCTCATCTTTGGCAACGAAAAACATCGTAATCTCCAAGCAGAGCAGATGGAAGGCAAGCGGATTCCTGATTATGAAGCGTTTGATGAGAAGAATCGTCCTTTGCTCGACCACTGGGCCCAATGGGATGGTTATCGACTCTCACAATTGACGGACAATGCCTGGTCTATTCGTAAGCGGGCTACCTCGGAGAGTCCTTGGATAGGCACACTTACTGGTACCCGGAGTCCTGGTTTCGCCTTTGTGGGTGATGTAAGTGGTGGCATCGGGGTTTGTCTGAAGGATTTCTGGCAATCTTATCCCTCTACGATGGAGGTCAGCAAAGCACGGAGTCGTGAGGCAGAACTGACGATGTGGTTATGGAGTCCTGAGGCTGAGGCGATGAATCTGTGTCATTATGATACGATAGCCCATAACCTATTAGCCAGTTATGAGGATGTGCAAGAAGGTATGAGTACACCATACGGCATCGCCCGCACCAGCGAACTGACCCTGACGGCCTATGATGCCTATCCAGGCAAGGAAAAAATCGTTAATCTTCCTAGTGGACATCTCTTGCCTACCCCAGCCTATCTTCACGAGAAACGGGCTTTTGGCATCTGGTCGTTACCTAAAGAATCGTCTGATCAGGTAGAACAGCGTCTTGAAGCCTATATCAAGGCCTATCAGGGCTATATCGAACAATACAAATGGTATGGCTTCTGGAACTATGGTGACGTCATGCATACCTACGATGACGAGCGACAGGAGTGGCGTTATGACGTGGGTGGTTTCGCTTGGGATAATACAGAACTGGCTACACCCATGTGGCTTTGGTATAATTTCCTTCGAACAGGGCGTAGTGACATCTGGCGTATGGCAGAGGCGATGACACGCCATTGCAGTGAGGTAGATACCTATCATATCGGACCGTTTGCACCTCTTGGTAGTCGTCATAACGTCTCTCACTGGGGTTGTGGCGCGAAAGAGGCCCGTATCAGTCAGGCTGCTTTTAACCGTTTCTATTATTATCTGACGACCGATGAGCGTACGGGCGATTTGATGCGGGAACAAACAGATGCCGATACCTTATTATATCATCTCGACCCCATGCGATTGGCAGAACCCCGTAGCCAATATCCTTGTGAAGCCCCAGCACGACTTCGCATTGGTCCTGACTGGTTGGCGTATGCGGGCAACTGGATGACGGAGTGGGAACGATTCGGAACGACAAAGTATCGAGATAAGATTCTGACGGGTCTGGAATGTATCGCAGCATTGCCTGATGGATTTTTTACTGGTAATCTTGCAAAAGGCTATGACCCGGCTACTGGAAAAATAACCTATGATGGTGATCCGTCAGTCAAAAGTACCAATCACCTGATGACGATTATGGGTGGATTCGAGGTGATGAACGAACTCATGCCAATGGTGAGACATGACAAGTTTGCGGCTATCTGGCTTGACTTTGCCCGTCGTTACAAACAGATGTCGTACACGATTCGCCATAGCAGTTTTCCTGTACGTCGTTTGGAGGCCTATGCAGCATGGCTAGACCGTGACCCCCAGCGTACAACATCGGTATGGGATGCGCTCTGGAAACATGGCGATAGCACATCGAACACCAACGATGCGGCCCTATGGAGTCTGGACGCTATTTATATGCAGGAAGTACTAATCAATAATCAATAAAATCAAAATGAAACTACTTAGAATCTTTTGGAGCATCGTACTGGTCATGAATGTCATGACCATCGGTGCTACTGAACGCACAAAACTAAACTTTAACGGTGGCTGGCGATTGGCCATAGGCGATTTTAAAGAGGCCGCAAAGCCCGATTATGACGATCAGCGATGGCAACAAGTAACATTGCCTTACGCCTTCAACGGTGACGAGGCTTTTCGTAAGGATATCGTAGACTTGACGGATACCATCGTTTGGTATCGCAAAAGCTTCTGTATGGAAAACTTGAGCAACAAAAAGGTGTTCATCGAGTTTGAAGGTGTGCGCCAAGGAGCAGACTTCTATCTGAACGGGCAAAACCTAGGCTTTAGCGAGAATGGTGTGATGGCTTGTGGCTTCGATTTGACACCTTATTTGAAAGAAGGTGAGAACGTGATAGCCGTACGTTGTGATAATAGTTGGACTTATCATTCTCGTGAGTATAATAGTCGCTACCAATGGAACGACCGTAACTTTAATGCCAATTATGGTGGTATCCCTAAAAATGTGTATCTGCACATCACGGATAAACTCTACCAAACCCTCCCACTCTATAGCAATCTCGGCACAACGGGTACTTATATCTATGCCACAGACTTTGATATTCCCAACCATCAAGCCGTGATTCATGCAGAATCGCAAGTAAGGAATGAAGACGCAATGCCACGTTCTTTCACCTTACAAGCCAAGGTACTTGATGTAGACGGAAAAGAGGTGGCTCATTTTGGTGGCGAACGAATCACCCTACAACCAGGCGAGAGTCGCCTTGTGAAGATTCAGCAACCTGTAGAAGGGCTCCATTTCTGGTCGTGGGGTTATGGCTATCTGTATACCGTTAAGACCTGTCTGATGGAGGATGGAGGAAGAAGGATGGATGAAGTTATTACCCGTACAGGCTTCCGTAAAACCCGTTTTGCAGAAGGAAAGATATGGTTGAATGATCGTGTACTCATGATGCACGGCTATGCCCAGCGCACATCTAATGAATGGCCTGGAGTAGGCATCTCTGTACCAGCATGGCTCAGTGACTATAGTAACGACCTCCTCGTGAAGTCGAATGGCAATCTGGTGCGTTGGATGCACGTTACACCTTGGAAACAGGATATCGAATCGTGCGATCGTGTGGGACTGATTCAGGCGATGCCAGCTGGTGATGCAGAGAAGGATGTGGAGGGTCCACGCTGGCAACAGCGTACTGCATTGATGCGCGATGCCATCATCTATAACCGCAACAATCCTTCTATCCTTTTCTATGAGTGCGGCAACGAGAGCATCAGTCGCGAACACATGTTGGAGATGAAAGCGATTCGCGATGCCTACGATCCCTATGGTGGACGAGCCATTGGTTCTCGCGAGATGCTCGACATCAACGAGGCAGAATATGGTGGAGAGATGCTCTATATCAACAAGAGTCAAAAACATCCTATGTGGGCCATGGAATATTGTCGCGATGAGGGCTTGCGTAAGTATTGGGACGAACAAAGTTACCCCTATCATAAAGAAGGCGACGGCCCGCTTTATCGAGGAAAGCCTGCTACAGACTATAACCACAATATGGATGCATTCGCCGTGGAGATGGTACGCCGCTGGTACGACTACTATATAGAGCGTCCAGGCACGGGTACGCGTGTGTCTTCGGGTGGTGTAAAGATTGTATTCTCTGATACCAATACGCACCATCGTGGCGAGTCCAACTATCGCATGAGTGGTGTGACTGATGCCATGCGCATCCCCAAAGATGCATTCTATGTACATCAGGTCATGTGGAATGGTTGGGTAGAGCCTGAGCATCAACAGACCTATATCATCGGCCATTGGAATTATCCTACCGGAACGACTAAGACGATCTATGTCGTATCTACGGCAGATGACGTAGAGCTGTTTGTAAATGGCAAGTCGTTAGGACATGGCAAACAAAGCTATCGTTTCCTGTATACTTTCGAGAACATCGCTTTCGAATCGGGTTGTCTTGAGGCTGTGGGTTCTGATGGTAGCAAATATCAAATTGAGACTTCTGGCGAACCTTATCAGTTGAAACTTTCAGCGATAGAAAATCCTGAGGGCATGAAAGCTGATGGTGCAGATATGGCACTCTTTGAGATAGAAGTCGTCGACAAGCAGGGTCGTCGTTGTCCACTTGATGATCGCATGATTACTTTCAACCTTTGGGGTGAGGCCAAGTGGATTGGTGGCATCGGCACTCGTGACAATAAGGCGATGCAGCGTCCTGATGAAAACCGTCCTGAGGGTTTACTCGATGCTGCCGCTACCAAGAATGTATCGGATAACTATGTAGGACAGATGGCATTACCTATAGAGTGTGGTGTCAATCGTGTATTGGTTCGCTCAACAACCAATGCTGGTGAGATTCATCTCTCTGCTTGTGCTGAAGGACTGAAACCTGCCTATATAGAAGTGAAAAGTAAAGAGGTAGAAAATGGAAAGTATTTGCCCTCTTTGACGCTGAAGCCAAGACTCGATAGAGGCGAAACACCATCGACACCTTCTTTTGAGGAGCAAGCACGTGGCATCGACATCGTTTCTGCCAAGGCAGGTTTTGATAGCGAACATGCAAACAATAGTTATGATGATAACGAACTCTCGGAGTGGAAAAACGACGGTCGTGCCTCTACGGCATGGATTACCTATAAACTGGCTAAGAAAGCTGTGGTTGACGACATCTGCATGAAACTGACAGGTTGGCGCTTAAGAAGCTATCCACTTGAAATCTATGCAGGCAAACAACTGATTTGGAGTGGTGAGACTGCGCGCAGTTTAGGCTATGTTCATTTGAAACCCACAAAGGCAGTGAAAACCAATGAGATAACGATTCGCCTGAAGGGTGCTGGTAAAGATAAGGATGCCTTTGGTGGTATCGTAGAGGTGGCAGAGCCCGCAGCTGGTGAACTCGACCTTTTCAAGGCCAAGAATGGTGGAGAAACAAAAAGCGAACTACGAATAGTAGAGATAGAATTTCTGGAAAAGATAAAGTGATGTGCTCTGGCTCATCACTTTACTTTTTTATATTTGCTTGGTGCCATGCCAAAATGCTGCTTGAAACATTTATTGAAATAAGAAGCATCAGAAATACCAACTTTAAAGCCTATTTCAGAAATGTTCAACTCCCCTTTTTCAAGCAGTTCTGCGGCAATGCGCATGCGCTCTGACATCAGCATCTTGTTGGGCGACATGCCAGTAAGCTCCTTTACCTTACCATATAGTTTGGTTCGACCCATGTGCATCATTTCAGCCATTTGGTCGATATTGAAATTCTCATCGTTGATATGCTGACTGATAATGGTTATCACCTTCTCTTTAAATCGCTTATCTGCCTGAGAAGTCAGTATCGTTTGACTTTGGGTTTCCTCTTGACTAATGACTAGGCTATTCTCTTTCCACTCGCCTCGTTCTTCTTTCCATCTGATAAGTTGGATGGCACGTGCCATGAGTACACGATAATTGCAAGGTTTAACCATATAGTCATCAGCACCAGCCTCATAGCCTTTAATCTGATGCTTTTCGTCATCAAGGGCTGTGAGCATAATCACAGGAATGTCTCTCAGCGAGTCGTCTGTTCGCATCTTTTTCACGATCTCGTAACCGTCTGTGTCAGGTAGCATCACATCGCAGATAAGCAGAGAGGGCTTTTCCTTTTTCAATGTCTCAAGACCTTTTTGTCCATTGGTATAGCCACTCACATGGAAGTAGACGCTTATTTCCGACTTTATCTGCTCAAGCATGTCGGGGTCATCCTCGATGATCGTTACAAGTCGGTCATTAAGAGCTGGTGGCAACATCTCTTTGATCAGTTGTTCTGCATGGTCGCTTTGTTCTTTCGTTTTTTCGATAGCAGAAGCCTGACGATAATCACTGGCTGCATACAAACTACTATCAACAGGTAAGGACAATGTAAACAAGGAGCCACCTAATGCCTCTGAACGATGGTACGTCAGGTTACCTTTATGCGTCTGAGCCATCTTATAGGCCGTATAAAGACCTATGCCCATACCTCCTTGTGAAGCGTAACCATGCATGAAAGGCTGGAAAAGCTTTTCTTTTCGTTGGGGGTCGATTCCTGGGCCAGAATCTTCCACCGTTATGATCATGTCGCCTTGATTTACATTCAATTTAATTTGAATCGTTCCGCTTTGTGGGGTATATTTAATGGCATTACTAATCATATTATAGACAATCGTGTCAACAATATGTTGGTCAAAGACAGCATTATAACTTTTAGCAAATGGTATAAACGTAATGGTTTGCTCTTTCTGCTGCGCTGTGTGCCAGAAGTCCTGATAGATGTTGCGAACGAAACTGACCAAATCGCCTGATTCCACTTGAAGTCTAAGATTACCTGTATTGATTTTCCTGAACTCCATCAACTGGTTTACAAGTTGGGTCAGTCGTTTTACACCACGTTGGACGGTTTGTATTCTCTTTTTTGAGGCATTACCTTCGTCTATTTTATCCACTGCCCCACTAATGATGGCCAATGGTGTACGGAATTCATGGGCCACCTGTGTGAAGAAGTTGGTACGGAATTCAGATACTTCCTTCTCTACCTTCATCTGATGCTGAAGTCTGAACTGTTCTCGTTTATGACGATAGAATGTCAAGCCTAATGATCCTATTATAATAAGGTATAATGTCCAAGCCCACCACGTGTTGTACCAAGGCTCCAAGATTCGGATATTCAGTATGGTCTCTTCTCCATCCTCTGCCGTGCGCAGATGGAAGATGTATCTGCCTGGAGGCAATTTATTGTAGTCTATACTATGCTGTGTAGATGGTTCTCGCCAGTCTTTGTCTACGCCTTCCAAATAGAATTGATAGATGGCTTTTTCTTGTTCGGCAAAGTCGAAATTGGAGAAATGAAGCGTTATAGAATTATCGGAGTATGGTAATGAGATACCATTTTGGATGTCCTTTATCGACTCATTGTTGATAACTGATTTGCCATTCACAAATAGATTCGTAATAATTGCCTTGTTGAAAGACCTTGTTTCAACTTCTATATCAGAAGGGTTGATGATTGTGATGCCTTCGTGTGTTCCGAATACCAGACGTCCATCACTAAGTGTAAGTGCACAATTTGAGGAATAGAGTCCGTTAAGGATTGTTGATCCCAGCTGGTGATTGACCATATCCATGCTCTGGGGATCGATTTGACAAACAAACGCTTCTGTACCAGCCCAGATATGACCATGGTGATCTTCTGCCAAAGAATAGACATTATTGATAGCAAGACCTTGTTTCGTCGTCACAGTGGTTATAGAAAGATGATTGTTTTCCAAGTGACATCTGACAACGCCTGTACCTGGACCTCCCAACCAAATGCTTCCGTCAGAAGAGGCTAAAAGACATCTGATTTCATTACCTGGTAACCCTTCCTGCGTACCAAAATGCATGAAAGACTTGTCTGAGAAAGTCTGTTGCTGGGTATCGACGATATAGATACCATTAAATGTAGCAATCCATAATCTTCTTTTAGAATCTATCGTCAAGGCATTGATACGGCTTTCTATTTTACTTCGTGTCAGGAATTGCTGTTGAATCCGTTTTCCGTTTTTGTCTGTACAAGTCATCAACAATCCTTGTTCCCATGTAGCTATCCATGTACGTCCCTTATCATCTTTGATACTATCGGTACGGGCATTATCGAAAGGTTCTGTTCCAACAGGAACAATAAGATTGGTAACTGGATTATAATTGTAGGCTTTATGACTTTGCGTACTTACAAGTAGGCTCCCATCATTTTGAGGTGTCAGTTTCGTAATATAATTCGTCTTTTCGCCTCTCATATCGGGTTCTGGCAAGATGTGGCTCGTCCAAGGCATCGACTTTTGATGCAGGCAAGCTAAACCTGCGTCTTCATGTCCTACCCAGATATTACCATCTCTGTCAGTATGGATATTGATAAGATAGTTAGAGGCAATGATAGGACGATTATCATTGGCTGAGAAATGGTCCAGTTTATCGGCTTTGGGGTCATAAACAAATAAGCCGTTTCCATAAGTGGCGATATAAAAGTTGCCATCCTTTCCTTGAACAGTAGAGAAATTACGCTTCTTTTTAACGACAAAGCCTTTATCCCTTAGCAACTTGAATTTTCTGACATCTCCTTCTTTTGGGAAAAGCCATAGCGTACCATTTGTGTCAGATATCCAATAATGACCGTTTGTCTCGTCCAAAAGAATGCCATAGTCCATCTGCAACGCTTGAGGCTTTTCGATTGAATGATCCTTTAAGTCCATTGTCAAAATGGATTTGCGCGTCATGATAACCCATTTATCTTGCCAGACAATGCTCGTATTTACTGCTTGGAAATCACAAAAAGCCGCTGGGATGGTTAACGTTCTGACAAATGCACCTTGTTCATCGAAAACCAAGATCTGATAATCTTTGGTCAAAAAGAAACTCTTTCCGTTATAAAAACAGCACATGAGGAAAGAGCCTTTATTTACAATGGTTTTTAACCCACTCTTTTGATGGTATCTTAATAGGCCATTGTCTGTCATAATCCAAACATTCCCATGTTGGTCATTCTTAATCCGATTGACTTTCCCTGGAGGCAATCCACCATTCTCTTGTGTGTAATCCACGCATTTAAATTTACCTTTTCTGTAGGTTACATGTCTAACTCCAGAGGATGCCTCATAAAGCCACATGCCGTTTTCTTCAACACAAAATCGCTCGAATGTTTTCTGAGGATTGCAGCTGCCCGTGAAATCTACAAATCGTTGTTGACGTAAGTCATAACAAGCATAGTTGAATGTTGCTGTTCTTATCCATAACAAGCCATTATCATGATCCAGATGGAAAGTACCAACATGTCCATTCGTCTTTCCCTCCCCGCAACCAATCGTTGGGTAATTGACAAAAGTATAGCCATCATATCTGCAAAGGCCATTTGCGGTTCCCAACCATATAAAACCATTATCGTCTTGTACAAGATCGTTGATAAGATTGGATGACAGGCCGTCGCGTGTGGTTATAATCCTACCTGTCAGGTGGGTGTCTGCCACACTTCTATTATAGACAAAACCCCATAACAGAAGCGTCAAGATGTAGATTATTTGTTTGTAGTTTGCCATTATATGTAGTAGTCAGATGGTGCAAAAATACACATTTCTACGGAAATAATGCTGTTTTCGGATAAAAATTCAACTAAACGGACTATTTTCCTATTTTATAACACGCGTAAATGCTACATTTGCCGCCAGAATCATACTTGAAACAAGCGAGTTCATACAAGTTTAGTTATAAGTTGGTATAAAGTTAGGATTATGTTTGTTAATAATTAGTTAGGTAAATGGGGTTTATAAACGACGTGAGTCGGAAATAGTTTTCTGAGGTATTAGATTGTTGAAGGGACTACAAACAAAACAGAATTTAAACAAATCAAATTAATATCATTAAGTTAAACTAACAAAAAGTAATTATGAAACTAAAACAAAGAATCGTATTGACTCTGTTGATGAGTCTGTTCTGCGTAATGGGTTTCGCACAGAAGTCGATTACGGGAACTGTGGTAGACACAAGCGGTGAACCGGTCATCGGTGCCAGTGTAGTTGCAGGTAAGGGCAATGGAACGGTGACCGACTTTGATGGTAAGTTCACGCTGAAAGTAGATGAGAAAGCCACGCTCAAGGTATCGTACATTGGATATGAGACCCAAACGTTGTCTGTAGCTGGTAAGACCGAATTCAACATTATTCTGAAAGAGGATGCTACAACACTTGAAGACGTAGTGGTTATCGGTTACGGCTCTGTGAAGAAGCGTAATCTGACAGCTGCTGTTGCGAAGATGGACGACAAGGGTATCAAGGACCGTCCTTTGGCACGTGCCGAGCAAGCTCTTCAAGGACAACTCGCTGGTGTGACCGTTCGTACGATTAATGCTGAGCCTGGTGCTGACCAGACCATTCGTGTTCGTGGTGCTGCCTCTGTTAATGCTAGCAGTGACCCTCTCTACGTCGTTGATGGTGTACCTATGGACAACATCAGTAGCATCAACCCCGCTGATATCCAGAGCATCGAGGTGCTGAAGGATGCTGCCTCTGCGGCTATCTACGGTTCGCGTGGTTCTAATGGTGTTGTGATCGTCAGCACCAAACGTGGTAAGAGCGGCAAGCCAACGGTTACCTTCGATGGCAGCTTCGGATGGCAATCAGCAGAGAAGAAACTCGATATCATGTCAGCTACGGAGTGGATGGAGTTCAAGATGCGCTGGATTGACCAGAACTACCTGAATAATGCGGCAAGCAAAGGTATCACCAATGCCAGCATTAAGGATGACAGTGCTACCCGTATGAAGAACATGGGTGGATCGATGGCTGCTCCAAACTACAACTATATCAACGATGACCGTTGGTTCCAATATCTGAGTCCAGAGATCCAGGCTGCTCATACCTATGATGCCAATGCAGGACAACTTGACTTGCTCGACTGGCAAGACTATGCTTATCGTAAGGGCATCATCCAGAGCTACAACGTAAACGTGACTGGTGGTACAGAAAACCTCTCTTACTTGATCTCTGGTGGCTATATGAAGCAGGAAGGTCTTGTGAAGGGTACCGACTACCAGCGCTTTACGTTGCGTGCCAATGTTGAAAGCAAGATTAATAAGTATATCACCGTAGGTCTTAATCTCGCACCTTCTTATATTATCAATAAGGGAGCAGGATCAGCTAATGGTAAGGACTCCAAAATCCACCATATCCTGACAGCGGTTCCTGTTTCTGACGCTGGCGTAGGTTATCAGATTAATGCCCAACCCAATAATCGTTATAACTGGGCAGGCTCTGTATCTGCTCCTGTATATGCCCTTGAGACCAACATCAATAAGAGAAACCGTGCACGCTTCTTGGGTAATGGCTTCGTGCGCGTCACTCCGATTGAGGATTTGAGAATTGAACTTTCTGGAGCAGCAAGCTATGACGATATTGATGGCCAGACTTACAACTATACCAGTGCTAATGCCAACTGGGCACAAGGCGAAGGTATGCAGTCGAGTGGTGGTCATACGACACAGCGCATCTGGACGACATTGCTTCAGGCGCTCGTTAACTACGATCATGAGTTCGGTAAACATGGTGTCAGCCTGATGGCCGGTGCCTCTCGTGAGGAAAGAAATGTTGGTTTCAAGACCAATCAGACATACAAGGCTCCATTTGCCAACGATGCCATCACTGGTACATTCAATGGCAATCTCGTGACGCCTAATGCCAACACCGTTCAAGAACTGACACCAAATAATCTGGCATCATTCTTCGGACGTGCACAATATAATTTTGATGAGCGTTATATGCTTTCTGCTTCTCTGCGTTATGATGGTGGTTCTGTTTTCGGTGGTGACAATAAATGGGGTGTCTTCCCTGCTGTTAGCGCTGGTTGGATGGTATCAAGCGAGAAGTTCTGGAAGAATTGGAACATTAACTGGTTCAATACCTTTAAGATTCGTGCCTCATACGGTGTGACTGGTAATAACAACATCTCTTATACAGCTGCCTATGCCACGCTTACAGCTGTGACCTATGCTGGATCAGCTGGCTATAATGCCAACTCTCTTGGCAATGCCGACCTTGGATGGGAGAAAACTCACTCTGTAGATATCGCTGCCGACTTCGGTTTCATTAACAATCGTATTCAGCTCTCTCTCGACTGGTATACCAAGACAACGAAAGACTTGCTCTATCAGGTACCAGTAGCAGGAGCCAGTGGTTTCACTTCTATCTGGGGTAACCTTGGAGAGATTAAGAACAAGGGTATTGATATCGAGCTGACAACTCACAACCTAACTGGTGAGTTCAAGTGGGATACCTCTTTCAATGCTTCTTATAACAAGAGCGAGGTTATTTCTCTGGGTACAGATAATACGCCAATCCACTCTGGTTGGAATGGTGTTGGCGATGGTGCCAATGCTTCTAACGTACTCGAAGTGGGACAGCCTGTCAATGTATTCTATATGTACGAGGCCATTGGTGTTTGGAACTCTCAGGCAGAAATTGATGCCTACGCTGCTCAGTGTGGTGTAAGCAAGGTTACCTTCCAGGGTAAGACCAACAAACCTGGTGATATTCGCTATCGCGACGTGAATGGCGATGGTAACATCGACCTTGACAATGACCGTGTATACCTCGGACAGCCTACTCCAAAGTGGACTTTTGGTATGACCAACTCTTTCCAGTGGAAGAACTTCGATGCCAGTCTTCTGTTGACAGCTCAGACGGGTGGTAAGATCTTCGGATGCTTCGGCCGTGCGATTGACCGTCCTTCAATGGGTGCTTCTAGTAACGTGATGGATTGTTGGGCTAACGCTTGGTGGAGTGAGACAGAAACAGGTGATGGTACAACACCTTATATCTTCAGTTCTACTACAGGTGGTCAGGTTGACTCCCGTTGGTTGGAAAGCAGTGACTACCTCTGTGTGAAGAACTTGACGATCGGCTATACCCTTCCCTGGAAGACGAAGGTTCTACAGCGTGCACGTATCTATTTCTCTGGTGAGAATCTGCTCCGCTTCCACAGCTACTATCATGGCTTCAACCCTGAAGTAGCCAATGCTGGAGGTAGCAATCCTGGTGGTGCCAGCTCAACAGGTATTGACTACGGTGGCTATCCCTCTGCTCGCAGCTTCACCTTTGGCGTGAACGTTACTTTCTAATTAAGCATCAATAATTACGAATTAAGAGATAAATGATTATGAAACTCAAAAACATCATATATATTGGAGCATTGCTCCTCACGGCGACATCTTGCAATGACCTGCTCGACAAGCCGCCAGTAGACTTGCTGTCATCGGATGGTTTCTATCAGACCACAGCACAGGCTAATCAGGGTATCCTAGGTGTGTATGCCGACTTGAGATACGCTACCGACCAGACCTACTATCATCTTTCAGAGGTACGTTCCGACAATGTATGGGTAACCCCAGAAACTAACGGACAGCGTGACTACAGTGATATCGGCTGCTTCCGTGCCGGATCAGAATTGATCATGGCTGAAAGTGCTTGGAACATGTGGTACAAGGTTATTTACGATGCCAATGTAGCCATTCAGAAAATCAGTGGTGCCACCTTTGACAACACTGATGTTCAACAGCAGTTGCTCAATGAGGCTCACTTCCTGCGTGGGTTTGCCTATTTCGAACTGGTTCGCCTGTTTGGCAACATTCCTATGGTTACAGAGCCATCAGCACCTTCTGCTGTAAACAACCTTCCTCAGAGCGATGGCAAGACGATCATCAACGAGGTAGTCATTCCTGATTTGACGGCAGCACTTAATCTGCCAGAAAAGGGCAAAATTCTTGATGGTGTTGGAAAGGCTGTTCCTGAACAGGGTCGCGCTGATAAAACAGCTGCTGCTGCCATGTTAGCCCGTGTTTACATGACACTCGCTGGCTTCCCTTATAATGACACTTCGGCTCAAGCTCAGGCAAAGACTTACCTTTCTCAGGTATTGGCCAAGAAGGCAGACTACTGGGCACCTAATATCACAGAATGGCGTAAGCAGTGGACACCCGACTACAATAACAAGTATTCTGTCTTTGCCATCCAATATCGTACTGGAGGTACAGGCAATACTGGTATCTTCAACTTTGTAAAATCATTGCCTCCTTCTTATACGGCTGGTGTGGGTGTACGTCTGTTTGGAAATGATATCTTTGTAGAGAAAACGCTGCGTTATGAGTTCGATAAAGTATTCAGCAAAGGCAACAAGGATCTTCGTGGTGAAGGATGGACTTTCCTCGATGGTTATCCCGCAGAGGCTAATACCAATGCCTATTCAAATTCTAAGGATGCCGTTAATTGGATTCCAGGCTCTAATGATAGTGTTTACGTTCAAAGCATGTGGTATAAGCCAATTCCTTCAAAGCCTAAGATGGACGAGCTTGGTCTGACCATGGACTACTCTGCCCTGAAGGATTATAACGACTGGCCATGCAACTTCCCCATCCTTCGTATTGAGGATATGATGCTGTTGAATGCTGAAATTATGTGTGCAGAAGGCAATATCAGTGGCGCGCTTGCTGCTGTCAATGAAATCCGTGAGCGTGCAGGTTGCGATCCTGTCAGTGCAACTTCTGCCGATGAAGCTTTAAAGTTAGTGAAGATGGAGCGTCGACTTGAACTGGCTGGCGAGGGTGTTCGTTGGTTCGACGAGATACGTTACAATTCATGGAAACAGGACATCATAGAGATGTTTAACCGTTATGGTAATAGAGCAGGTACCGATGTTGCCAATGTTGCCGACGGACGTTACATCTACGCTATCCCGGCTAATCAGATGGCCATTACCCCAGGCTTGTATCAACAGAACGCTGGATATTAACCAGGTAAAAAATGAAACATTTGCTCATTATTATTTTCGCCCTAATGGCCGTAACTGGCCTGAAGGGCGAAAATTATCCGTATAAGAGTGATTATCTGTGGGTAACCGTGCCCGACCATGCTAACTGGCTTTATAAGACAGGTGAACAGGCTTCCATCGAGGTACAGTTTTACAGATATGGTATGCCATGCGATGGCGAAGTGTATTACGCTATCGGCAATGATCTGATGGAGGCAGATACAAAGGGTGTGTTGAAACTTAAGAATGGACGAGGTATCATTAAAGCTGGTACAGCTAAAGAACCTTGTTTTCGAGATATCAGACTAACCATGTCACTCGACGGCACCACGTATCAGCATCATGTTAAGATCGGTTTCTCACCCGAGAAAATTATACCTTATAACAAGGAACCCAAGGATTTTCTAAGCTTCTGGCAAGAGAACTTAAAAGAAGCAGCAACCTATCCACTAAAAGTGAGTAAGACTCCCTGTCCTGAATATACTACAGATAAGACCGATTGCTATCTTGTGCGTTTTGATTTGAACCAACAGCACCAGACAATGTATGGCTTGCTGATGATGCCAAAGAATGCCAAGGCAGGCAGTCATCCTGTAGTACTTTGTCCACCAGGTGCAGGTGTCAAGCGTATCAAAGAGCCAAACAGCAAGGATTATTATCCTGAGAATGGCGTCATACGACTAATTATGGAGATTCATGGCATGAATCCGTTGATGCCGGAATCCTACTTTGAAGATGTGCGCTCTGCCTTCGATGGTCGTACAAAAGGTTACCTGTATCAGGGCATTGATAGCCGCGACCATTATTATATGGAACATGTCTATCTAGGACTCGTTCGCTGCATCGACTTCCTAACCTCTCTACCAGAGTGGGACAAACGTAATGTTATTACTCAAGGTGGTAGTCAAGGTGGCGCATTAGCGCTTATTACAGCCGCTCTCGATACGAGGGTAACACTCTGTGTGGCCAACCATCCCGCCTTGAGCGATATGAGTGCAGCTGCTGAAGAAGGCCGTACCCACGGCTATCCTCACTTTTCAAAGAAAGAAGGGTTTCTAACCGAACAACACTTGCAAACCTTACCTTACTTCGATGTGTGCAGTTTTGCTCCCTACATTAAGGCCAAGACTTTCATGACTTGGGGTTTTAACGACAACACTTGTCCACCCACTACGAGCTATGCTGTGTGGAATTTACTGAAATGTGAAAAGAAAAGCCTCATCACCCCAGTGAATGAACACTGGACCAGCGAAGCCACCAATCGTCAACAATTGGATTGGATTCTGAAAAATATCAAATAACGCTTAATACCCTATCACGCTAGTGCTTTCGTAATTCTTCACATCGTCAAGGATGATGTCTGGTCGTTCATCAGGTCGCATCAGTTCGAACTTGACGTTGTGAAGATATAAGCCATCCACATGACGGGCAAAGAGACCATAAGCTGGTGTAGGTCCTGCCCATCGTGGCTCTGGATAGTTTGTGCCTTGTTCACGATAAGGTTTATCTACCTTTTTCCCTCCACCACGATACTGAATGTGGATATTACTCAACGAGACGTTACGGATGGGCTCACCCTCCATACCTGTGATGATGATACCTGCCAAGGAATCGCAATCATCAGCGATCACATTATTAATATAGATGTCGCGTGCGGATGATTTGCGTGTGACTTCTTTCGGACCACGGTTTCTGCAACCCGTTGTGATATAGATAGGATAATGGTGAACGTGGCTCAAAGAGATATTATCGACCACAATGTTCTCCATCCTGCCTTGGTCAACCTCCTCAAAGGCAAGGCCAGAACTCCACATGCAGGTGCAGTTGGAGATGGTGATATTACGATAACCTCCATTCGACTCCGTACCCAGTTTGATGCGTCCACACACCCAATTAACCTTCTCTGGCACATAACTGCCATCCAAGAATGTACCTAGCTTATAACCCGTTACGATACAATTGGTAATTAGGATATGTTCGCAGAGTACTGGCTTCTTTAGGGCATATGAACTCTTCAGTACAATGGCATCATCGTTAGGTGTATTTACCTTCGTATTGCTTACAGTGAAGTATTTGCAACAATCAATGTCGATACCATCTCGATTCGTATCGATGGTCACATTGTCGATGGTGCCGATGTCGCAACCTGTAGTAATAATGGCAAAGTGGCCACCTCGATAGATGGTGATGTCGCGAATGGTCACGTTTCGACAAAGCTTTAAGGCGATGGCCTTATCGCCAGTACCTATCGAACCTCCTTGTACATTACCAGCATTCTCCGTATCATGCTTTGTCAATCCATCGCCATCAATCATCCCTCTGCCTGTGATGCTGATATTCTGCTGACCTTCTGCCCAAATCAGGGAATTATGGAAATAGGTATGACCTCCATCCTGATACTCTGGGGCACCAAACACCTCGCTTTCATCGTAGGCCTTCATCTCAGCAGGTGCTGCAAGAATCTTGGCACCAACCATCAGATGGAGATCTACATTACTTTTCAAACGGATGCTTCCACAAAGATAAGTGCCAGGAGAGAGCACCACTTGTCCACCACCAGCATTTGTAGCTGCTTCGATAGCTTTGTTGATGGCAACATGATCGAGTGTTTTTCCATCGCCCTTGGCTCCATAGTCTTTTACGTAATAGATGCCATTGGCCAACATACTTACCATACAGAGATTAAAAGCCAGACTCAATAATAATCGTTGTTTCATATTTATATTCAGTAGCTTGTTGTTGGGTGCAAAGATAGATATTTTCTTTTAAAAAGTACTATCTATCGAAAAAAAAGTGTAATTTTGCAACCGAAAACAAACTACATAAAATTATATGCGAACGACATTTAGATTTTTTTCAGTATTGATATTGTTTACACTTCACGGCTTACTCTTCACGGCTTCGGCCCAGAAGCGTGAGCGCTCGAGCTCTGCTCGCTCGCTACCGCAGGGACGCGAGAAGTATGAGTTTAAGCGCAATCTGCCCGTATATGCTGACTCGTTGATTGCTGATTTAACTTATCCCATGGCCTGGGACAATTGCGGGCTCGGGGACTTTCAAGAATGGAAACGTATAGCTCGCCAGAAGGTATTCGACTGTATGCTGATGCCACCTCCTGCACCCTCTAACGGCTATGAGACGAAGGTGCTTTTCGAGGAGCAGCGCGATGGTTATAGGGCCAGGAAGATAGAGATACGACTTAGTCGTTACTATACTGTACCAGCCTATGTGCTGATTCCAGATGGTAAGGGACCATTCCCTGCCGTCAATGTTCTCCACGACCATGGCGCCCATCTCTTTATTGGTAAGGAAAAGGTGATTCGTCCGTTGGCTTGTGAAGATTCTACCGTGATTAAAGATGCAGAGGAATGGCTGAAAGGCTACGAGGGTCAGTTCTTTGGTGACTATCTGGCTAAGAATGGTTATGTGGTCTTTTCTGCTGATGCACCTATGTGGGGCGAACGAGGTCAGATGGAGGGTCCTAAGCGCGATCGCTATGACATGATTGCCGGTAATATGATGATGTATGGCATCGATCTCTCTGCTTGGATGACCTACGATGATATCGCTGGTACTGAGTTCTTAGCCCAGATGCCCGAGGTGGATGCTTCTCGCATTGGTTGTACAGGCTGGTCGATGGGAGCCTATCGGGCTTGGATGCTTTCTGCCTTATCCGATCATATTAAGGTGGGAGCTTCCGTTTGTTGGATGGTAACTACCGATGAGCAGATGAGCTTTAAGTATAGCAGAACGGAGAATGGTGGTTTTGCCAATTGTTTCCCTGGTTTGCGTCGCTGGATGGACTATCCGCATGTAGCCAGTATCGCTTGTCCCAAGCCCATGCTCTTCATCAATGGCTCACAGGATAAGCTCTTCCCTGTAGCTGGTGTAGAAAAGGCCTTCAAGATCATGCACAACACTTGGGAGAGTCAAGGTGCTGGTGATAAGATTGAGACAGAACTTTGGGATATGCCCCATTGTTGTTGGAAGAATTCCCAACAGCGTGTGCTTGAGTTCTTCAAGAAACACCTATAAATAAAGGTAAAAGGGTAAAAAAGTAAAAAGGTAAATAAAGGATATGAAAAGATTGATTCTACTAACGTTCGTATGTGCGCCTCTAATAATGTGGGGGCAGTATAGGTCTCAGGTATGGAGTCCTGACAATGGCGATGGTACCTATACCAATCCAGTAATTAACGCAGACTATAGCGACCCTGATGTCTGTGTGGGGGCGAGTGGTGAGGATTATTATATGACAGCCTCATCGTTTCAATGTGTGCCAGGCTTGCCGATTCTTCACTCGAAGGACTTGGTAAACTGGGAGATTATCAACTACGCTTTGGGTAATCTCTATGAGGGCGATTGCAAGCTTTTGGAGCACTTCAGCACACCTCAACATGGTGCTGGTGTGTGGGCACCTTCTATCCGATTCCACGATGGTTGGTACTATATCTATTGGGGCGACCCTGATTTTGGCGTGTATATGGTAAAAACGCAGGATCCTGCAAGTAAGTGGGAAAAGCCCGTTTGTGTCATCAAGGGGCAGGGCTATATCGACACTACCCCACTCTGGGATGAGGATGGCAAGTGTTATCTGGTAAATGGTTGGGCCAATAGTCGCTCGAAGTTCGCCTCTGTATTAACGGTTCGAGAGCTATCGCCTGATGGCACGAAACCCATAGGCGAACCCGTCATCGTGTTCGATGGCAATGGTACGGAGAATCGCACTTGTGAGGGCCCGAAATTCTACAAGCGCGAGGGTTGGTACTGGATTATGTGTCCCGCTGGTGGTGTGCCATCTGGCTTCCAACTAGCCATGCGAAGCAAGAGTCCATACGGCCCATACGAGCATAAAATCGTATTGGCGCAGGGTAAGACCAACATCAATGGCCCTCATCAGGGTGGTTGGGTGCATACGAAATACGGTGAAGACTGGTTCCTGCATTTCCAAGATAAGGAGGCCTACGGTCGTGTGGTTCATCTGAATCCTGTAGATTGGAGCACAGGATGGCCAATCATGGGTAAGAAGGGTGAGCCTGTTACTACTTATAAGAAGCCAATAACCAATAACCAGTATCCAATAAACAATCCTGTTGAGAGCGATGAGTTTAATGCCCCAACGCTAGGCAAACAGTGGGCATGGCACGCCAATTACGATGAAAAGTTTGGCACAGCTACCGCTTTCGGCACTTACCGCATCTACACCTATAAGCTCTCTGAGAGTTGGAAAAACTTCTGGGAGGTGCCCAACATGCTCCTTCAGAAAACACCTGCAGATGAGTTTACCGTAACCACCAAACTACGCATCACCTCAAAGGCTGAAGGTCAGATGGGAGGCTTAATCATGATGGGCCTCGACTATCAGGCTTTGTTACTGAAACGTGTGGGTAAGGCTTTCCAATTGGTAGTTACTACCTGCAAACAGGCCGATAAGGGCAAGGTGCCCGAGGAAGTGCTCATCGCCACACTGAAGCCTACCGCAGAAGACAAAATAGACTATAAACCAGGTCTCCACGAGGATATCTACCTTCGTCTGCAAGTGTCGCTTCCTAATGCGAAAAATCTAAAAAACAACAAGCAGGGATTCGATGGCAAACCACTCGTTCGTTTCGCCTATAGTCTCGATGGCAAGAAGTTTACGGATTGTGGCGAGGCCTATCAGATGCGCCAAGGCAAGTGGATTGGTGCCAAGTTCGGCTTTGTCAGTGTAGAAACGGATGCCAAGGCTGATCGTGGTTGGATCGACGTCGATTGGATAAGGGTTACAAAATGATGAAGAAGATAGTCATATTTTTAACGGCTCTGATGACCATGAGCCTAATGACAAATGCTCAGGTAGCAGATGTAAAATGGGATGCCCACAGCTTGATGATCGATGGCAAGCGCTTAGTACCAGCGATGGGCGAGGTTCACTATTCGAGGATTCCTGCCAACGAATGGGCAACGGAAATCAGGAAGATGAAAGAGGGTGGTATCACGATGTTGGCCTGCTATGTGTTTTGGAACCATATTGAGGAGATAGAAGGTCAGTATGACTGGAGTAGACAACGCCATCTGCGTTCATTCTTGGAGATTTGCAAGGCTGAGTCACTACCCGTTGTCCTGAGAATGGGACCGTTCTGTCATGGCGAGGCACGTTGTGGCGGCATTCCAGACTGGTTGTTTACCAAGGGTTGTAAATCCCGCTCAGAAGATCCTGAGTTCCTGAAATACGTGGAACGCTATTATCGACAGATCTTTACGCAGGTTCAGGGTCTGCAATGGAAAGACGGTGGTCCTGTCATCGCAGCTCAGTTTGATAATGAGTACAGAGGTCATGGCTCTTACCTGATGGCTCTGAAGAAAATCGCTCAGAACATTGGCTTCGACCTACCCTTCTATACGCGCACTGGATGGCCAGAACTAGCATCGCCCGTGCCTTTTGGTGAGATGATTCCGCTTTATGGTGATTATGCTGATGGCTTTTGGGATCGAAGCATCGAAGAGGGGGTTGGCGATTACTATAAGGCCTTCAATTTCAGGGCCTTTCGTTCATCGACAGCGATTGCTACGGAGCAGTTAGGCAAGCAAAAGGAACGCCTGAACAAGGGCGACGAGCAGTATCCTTATTTTACTTGTGAATTGGGTGGTGGGATGATGACGGCCTATCATCGTCGACCTTATCTCTATCCAGAAGATGCCTATGCGATGGCGATTGTCAAACTAGGCAGTGGTTCTAATCTGTTGGGCTACTATATGTATCATGGTGGTACAAACCCAGATGGAAAATTGACCTATCTGAATGAGACGCAACAAACCATCGCCACCAATTACAACGACCTGCCCGTAAAGACTTACGATTTCCAGGCCCCTTTAAATGAGTTCGGACAAAAGAATCCTCATTACTTTATGTTGCGAAAACTCCACTTGTTTATGCAGGATTATGGGGAGCTCTTGGCACCCATGGAGGCTGTTTATCCTTGTCAACAGGACATCAAACAGGGCGATGATTCGTTCCTCCGTTGGTCGTATCGAGAGAAAGATGGTCGTGGGTTTATCTTCATCAACAACTATGAGCGCTTGCAAAATCTCTCTGCCAAGAAAAACGTAGAGTTAGAGGCCTGTGGTGTCAAATTCCCCAAGCTCACGATTCCTGCTAGGACGAGTTGTATCTTCCCTGTAAATGTGGATGGTATCAAGTATGCTACTGCTCAATTAGTGGCCAAACGCAATGGTAAGATATACTTGGAACAGATAAAAGGCATTCCCACGACCGTAGCCATGCTGGATGGAAAATTGCTCAAGAATGTAAAGGCGAAGGGTCTGGAAAAGCCCGTTTACAAGAATTATTATCTGCTGACCTCTGAGCAAGCCGGACGTCTGTTCTTGGACGAAGAAGCCAAACTTGATATCGCCATCAAGGCTCCTATTATAAATAAGGTGAAGGAGGCTGCTCTTTTGCGCACCATCACCATTGGTGTAAACAAAGTAGCAGAAGAACCATCGGATAAGGATTTCGAGCAGGCAGCTGTCTATACCATCGACCTGCCAGAAATATCTGGCGAGGGACGATTGTTGAACATCGACTATCGTGGCGATGTAGCAAGACTATATGCCAATGGACAATTGATAGACGACAACTTCTATAATGGTCGCCCCTTCCAATATGCCTTGTGGCGTTTGCCTAAAGATTGTCGTCAACTTGAACTACGCATTCTACCTTTACAGAAGGATATGCCCATCTACTTCCCACGAGAAGCAGATACCACCCCTGGTGAGCAAGTGAAGCAAATATCGATTATCAACCAATAAACAACAATGAATAACTTTAGTAAAGGATTTCTTTATTTTATCTGTGCCATATCGGCGATGGGGGGTTTGCTCTTTGGCTACGACTGGGTAGTCATAGGAGGGGCAAAACCATTTTATGAGCTCTATTTTGGCATCAGCGATTCGCCTGTGATGCAAGGTGTGGCCATGACAACAGCTTTGATAGGTTGTCTGGTTGGTGCGATGGTAGCAGGAGGGGCAGCAGACAAGTTTGGTCGTAAGCCACTATTGATGACCTCGGCTGTTTTATTCACCGTTTCTGCTATCGCCACAGGACTATTCAACGACTTCACCTTATTTAATATCGCTCGCTTTATTGGTGGTATGGGCATTGGTGTGGCTTCTGCCCTGGCCCCCATGTATATCGCAGAGGTCAGTCCTGCTGAGATTCGTGGAAGGATGGTTAGTCTGAACCAGATGACCATCGTCTTGGGTATCTTATCAGCACAAGTGGTCAATATGCTGTTGGCCAGAGATACATCTGTGGTAGAGAGTCAGACTTGGAATGTTGAGTGGGGATGGCGATGGATGTTCTGGGCAGAAACCTTACCAGCGGCATTGTTCTTGGTGATGAGTTTCTTCATTCCAGAGAGCCCCGTTTTCCTGGCTTTGAAGCATGAAGAAATGAAAGAATCAAAGCATGAAGCAGGACTGAAAGAACTATTCCAAAGCAAGTACAGTAAGGTGCTGTTGCTTGGTTTGGTCATCGCCGTTTTCCAACAATGGTGTGGTACGAATGTGATCTTCAACTATGCCCAGGAAATCTTTGTGGGCGCTGGCTTTGATGTGGATGGCATGTTTATCAACATCGTGATAACTGGTATTGCCAATGTGCTCTTTACGTTTGTGGCACTCTATACCATAGAGAAATGGGGTCGCAGAACACTGATGCTGATAGGTGCTGGTGGACTTGGCCTCATCTATCTGACACTTGGTACCTGCTATTCCATGGGCTTGACGGGATTCCTGATGGTGGCACTGGTGGTATTGGCCATCTCTGTCTATGCAATGACGCTGGGACCTGTTACTTGGACCTTATTGGCAGAGATTTTCCCCAATCGCATTCGAGGCATCGCCATGGCCACTTGTACCTTTGCTCTTTGGGTAGGTTGTTGTACACTTACCTTCTCATTCCCCTCAATGAATGCAGCCCTGGGTAGTAGTGGTACGTTTTGGATTTATAGTGGCATCTGCGTGTGCGCCTTTATTTTTTTAATGCGCAATTGTCCTGAAACAAAGGGCAAGAGCCTAGAAGAATTAGAGAAAGAACTTATTGAAAGGTAAAAAAGTAAAAAGGTAAAAAAGTAAATCATAAATAACAAGATGGTAAAAGCTTGGAGAGAGTTGGTTACAATACCAACATACGAAGTAGGTAAGCCCGATAAGAACCCGATGTTCCTTGAAAAACGTGTGTATCAGGGTTCGAGTGGTGTCGTCTATCCCTATCCTGTCATCGAATCTATCAGCGATGAGAAAGTGGATAAGGAATATAAGGCTGTGTTTATTGAAAATGAGTATATCAAAGTGATGGTTTTGCCCGAATTAGGTGGTCGTATCCAGATGGCCTACGATAAGATTAAACAGCGCCACTTTGTATATTACAACCATGTGATTAAACCTGCGTTGGTAGGTCTTACTGGTCCTTGGATATCTGGTGGTATTGAGTTTAACTGGCCTCAGCATCATCGCCCCAGCACCTTTTTGCCCGTTGATTCCACCATCGTAGAAAACGAAGATGGTTCTGTTACTGTTTGGGTCAACGAGCTAGAGCAGATGTTCCATCAGAAGGGTATGGCTGGTTTTACCTTGCGCCCAGGGTGTGCTTATCTCGAGATACAAGGTCGTGTGTATAATCGCACCAATCTGCCACAGACCTTCCTTTGGTGGGCTAATCCTGCGGTAGAGGTGAACGATCAGTATCAGAGTGTTTTCCCACCTGATGTAAATGCCGTTTTCGATCATGGTAAGCGTGCCGTATCGTCCTTCCCCATCGCTACTGGTACCTATTATAAGATGGATTACTCTGCTGGTGTAGACATCTCGAACTATAAGAACATCTATGTGCCTACGAGCTATATGGCCGTTAATTCGCAGTACGACTTTGAGGGAGGTTATGAGAACGACACCAAGGCTGGTATGCTTCATGTGGCTTCTCACCACTACTCACCAGGCAAGAAACAATGGACTTGGGGTAATGGCGATTTTGGACGAGCCTGGGATCGAAACCTGACGGATGAATACGAAGACAAAGGCTTCCGTCCTTATATCGAACTGATGGCTGGTGTCTATACAGAAAACCAACCCGACTTTGCCTGGTTGATGCCTTACGAAGAAAAGCAGTTTGTACAATACTTCATGCCCTATCGCGAGATTGGCATCGTAAAACAGGCCTCAAAAGACTTTGTGATGAATATCGAAGAGGCAGGTGAGGGCAAAGTGGAGTTTAAGGTGATGGCTACCTCGAAGCAACAGGTGAGAATCATACTCGAAGACGAAGCTTACGAAGAAATATATAATGAGGTGGTAACGCTATCACCAGAGAAAGTCTTTGTTGAGACAGTAGAAATAGGCGATCAAAAGTTGGATGATTTGAAATTCTATATCGACAGAGCTGAGAATGCCAGAACCATGCCTTTGCTGGAATGGGAGGCTGAGCCAGATACCATTCGTCCGATACCCGATGCTGCCGAAGCTGCGCTTTCGCCACAAGAGACGAAAACCATTGACCAACTCTATTTCACAGGACTCCATCTGGAACAATATCGCCATGCAACATGGAGCGCCTTAGATTACTATGAGGAGGGTCTGCGACGTGATCCTCTGGACTATCGCTGCAATCTGCAGATGGGATTATGGTATCTGCGTCGTGCTCGTTTCGATAAGGCAAAAGGTTATCTCGAAACGGCCGTGAAGGTTCAGAAGAAGCGCAACCCCAACCCCTATGATGGTGAGGCTTTGTTCTATTTGGGCGTGACGTACAGTTACCTTGCCAAGATAGAGCCTGCTTACCAATGCTTCTGGAAATCTACCTGGAATAAGGCCTGGGCAGATGCTGGCTACTTTGAGGCAGCTTGTATCAGCATGCTGGATGAGCGATGGGAAGATGCGCTCGACGAGTTGGAGCGTGCTCTTATCAGCAATAGCCATAACCACAAAGCCCGTGCCATGAAGGCCGTTGTATTGCGTAAACTGGGACGGAAAGACGAAGCACTGGCTTGGATTAAGGAAAGCTATAAAATCGACCCATTCAACTACGTTTGCATGGTTGAGGAATCGCTGCTAACAGACTCTGAAGAACCTCTGAATCGGATGGTAGAACTGATGCATGGAAACATCCACAACTATCACGAGACGGCCCTCGAATATTCTAAAGCTGAATTAGACGAAGCCAAACTCGTGTTGCAGACGGCTATCGACAGAGGTGTAAAAGCATCGCCGCTTACCTATTATTATATGTCGCTATCTAGTCCTATGCTTGAGATGGTGGCTTATCTGAAGAAAGCTGCTAAGATGAGTCCAGACTATTGTTTCCCCAACAGCTTGGAAGATGCTTATATGTTTAAGGGGTTCGAGTTGTTCCATTTTGCAAAAGATGCCAAAGTGCCTTATTTCCTGGGCTGTTTGTATTACGACAAGCGTCAGTATGATTTGGCGATAGATTATTGGGAACGGGCCGCAAAGATGAAGCCTAAATTCCCAACGGTATGGCGCAATCTAGCCTTGGCGATATTCAACAAGACAGAAAACCAGGAAGAAAAGGCATTAAATTATATGGAAAAGGCCTTCCGTCTGGACGAGACGGACGCACGTGTGTTCATGGAGCTCGACCAACTTTATAAGCGCCTTCATAAGCCCCATGCTGAGCGTCTGGCCTTCTTGCAAAAATACCCAGACCTCATTCAACGTCGCGATGACCTCGTGCTCGAAGAGATTACCCTGCTCAATCAACTTGGGCGCTATGAAGAAGCCATGCAGAAGCTCGATGCCCACACCTTCCATCCATGGGAGGGTGGCGAAGGCAAGGTGCCCGCACAATATCAGATTTGTCGTGTAGAATTGGCTAAGAGGGCGCTCACCAATCAGAAATATGAAGAAGCTATCCAATTGCTGAATGAGTGCTTGGTCTATCCTCATCATCTTGGCGAGGGCAAGCTATATGGAGCTCAGGAGAACGACTTCTACTATCTGTTGGGTGTAGCTTACGATGCCTTAGGACAAAAGGACAAGGCCCGTGGGTGTTGGGAAGAGGCCACCAAGGGACCTCAGGAGCCAGCAGCTGCGATGTACTATAACGATGCCAAGCCCGATAAGATTTTCTATCAGGGACTGGCACTCTATAAGTTAGGTCGCGAAGGTGAGGCACACGGACGCTTCTTTAAGCTCATCAACTACGGCAAGCAACATATCTTTGAGAAACAAGTCATGGACTACTTTGCCGTATCCCTACCCGACTTGTTGATCTGGGAGGATTCGCTTGATACGAAGAATCAGATTCATTGCAAGTACATGCTAGCCCTTGGTTACTATGGTATGGGCGACGAGCAGAAAGCGCTAAAATATCTGGAAGAAGTCGAGGAACTCGACAATAACCATCAGGGCATTCAACAATTCAGGACCCTGATTGATGCAAAGATATAGTACCTCTTAAACGCAGTATTGGCCCGCATTCCCTGCGAGCCAATACTGATCATTACAAACCAATAAACCAAAATCTAAACAATAAACAACTAACTAAAAACTCAGTATGAAAAAAGACTAATTCGAAAACAACGCTTTGTTTCTTGATTCTGATGCAAAGATATGAGGTTTTTAAGCTCATTCCAAGAAATAACGCAAAATCTTCCTCAACTACTTGCGACAACAATCCCCAAAAGCGACAAACGCCCAAAATCGCCAGAATTGCTGTCGCAATAATCCCCGCCTTTTTGTTGAGACGGGGATTACTGTTATTAATCGTTGTATGCAGCAGCTTCGGCCTCGGCGATGATATCTTCGCGAGACTTCTCCTTATGGGAGATGTCAGAGAGGTCGAAATCCGGATCATTATCAAAGGCTTTCTGCAGGGCAGTCTTTGACTTAGAAACGACGACCTCATCCATCGTTTCAGGCACGGGGGGCTTGATAAAGATGTCGTGCTCTGTTTCTGGTACAGGAATCATTGGTTCTTCCTCCATCTTGGTGCGATTGGTCTTGGCAGCAAACACAGCATCCACATATTGTGGTTCGCGCTTCAGACGCTGCAGGGTTTCCTTTGCGGCCAATTGCTGGGCCTCTTTTTTAGAGAAACCAGTACCCTTTTCGCCAGGAACCCCTTCCAGAAATACCTGGAAACAGAACATGGGGCTACCGTCTTCAGCTTTCTTCTCCTTCAGCATCAGGAAATTGATGCGCACACGATTCTTCTGGCTCCACTCCAACAACTTCGACTTGAAGTTAATCTCCTTAAAAGCCAACTTGTCCATATCGATATACTTGCCAAGAACACGATTCTCGAAGAACCATAGGCAAGTCTCATAGCCACGATCAAGATAAAGGGCACCCACCAAAGCCTCGAAGGCATTACCCTCCAGATAGCTATTATGAGAGGTAGAATGACCTGCTGAGATGACCAAGGAACCAAGTCCCATCTCGTTAGCGACTTTTCCTAAGGTTTCGCGACTTACAAGCTTAGAACGCGTGTTGGTAAGGAATCCCTCACGCTTACCTTCATATTCACGGTAAACAATATAACCCACCGCAGCATCGAGTATGCCATCGCCCAAGAACTCCAGTCGCTCATTATTCAGCGGCTTGCCCTTGTCATTGCGCTTGCGGATGCTTTTGTGCATCAGCGCCATCTTGTAATACTCGATGTTGCGGGGATAGACTCCCAGAATGTTGTAAAGAGCAGAAAAAAGCTCCTTCTCCTTGCGGAAAGGGAGCTTTATCCTATCGATAATGTCGTTAAGCTTCATATTTCTTGAATACCACACAAGCATTATGGCCACCAAAGCCGAAGGTATTGCTGAGACCAGCACGAACCTGACGCTTCTGAGCCTTGTTGAAGGTGAAATTCAGATTGTAATCAATCTCTGGATCCTCATCGCCCTCTTCGTGGTTGATGGTGGGAGGAACGATGTCGTTCTGTACAGCCAGAACGGTAGCCATAGCCTCAACAGCACCAGCAGCACCCAGAAGGTGACCAGTCATTGACTTGGTAGAAGAAATGTTCAGCTTGAAGGCTGCATCGCCAAATACTTCCTTGATGGCCTTAACCTCAGAGATGTCACCAACATGGGTAGATGTGCCATGAACATTGATATAGTCGATATCCTCTGGCTTCATACCTGCATCCTCAAGTGCGTTCTGCATCACAAGCTTAGCACCCAGACCTTCTGGATGAGAAGCAGTAATATGGTGAGCATCGGCACTCATACCAGCACCAACCATCTCAGCATAAATCTTGGCGCCACGAGCCTTAGCGTGCTCGAGTTCCTCAAGAATCAAGCAACCAGCACCCTCGCCCATGATGAAACCATCACGGCTAGCGCTAAACGGACGGCTGGCCTTCTCGGGCTCATCGTTACGAGTTGACAGAGCCTTCATGGCATTAAAACCACCCACACCCGTCTCGCAAATAGCTGCCTCAGCACCACCAGCAACGATGGCGTTGGCCTTGCCAAGACGAATCAAGTTGAATGCATCAGCCAGTGCGTTAGAAGAAGAAGCACAAGCAGAAGCGGTAATATAGTTGGGGCCGTGGAAGCCATACATAATCGAAATCTGTCCTGCTGCAATGTCAGCAATCATCTTTGGGATGAAGAAAGGATTGAACTTTGGTCCATCCTCACGATGAGCACCATAATAGCCAACCTCATCCTGGAAAGTCTTGATTCCACCGATACCTACGCCAAATACCACACCAATGCGGTTCTTGTCCTCAGCATCGAGATCCATCTTGCTATCATCAACAGCCTGCTTGGCGGCAATCAGTGCAAGCTGGGTATAACGGTCCATCTTGCGAGCCTCCTTGCGATCCAAAAAATCATTTACATCGAGATTCTTTACCTCGCATGCAAATTTGGTCTTGAATAATGTTGTATCAAAATGAGTAATAGGTGCTGCTCCACTTACACCATTGAGAAGGTTTTTCCACGTCTCCTCAGGAGTGTTGCCCACTGGTGTAACTGCACCAAGACCTGTTACAACTACTCTTTTTAATTCCATAAGCTAATATTAAAGCATAATGGTTGCTTCGTGTCCGAAGCAACCATTATGTTGTCATCAAAAATTTATTTTGCGTTCTCCTCGATGTAAGCGATAGCGTCACCTACTGTACCGATCTTCTCAGCCTTGTCATCGGGAATAGAGATACCGAACTCCTTCTCGAACTCCATGATCAACTCTACAGTATCCAGAGAGTCTGCACCCAGATCGTTAGTGAAGCTTGCCTCTGCCTTTACTTCTGATTCATCTACACCGAGTTTGTCTACGATAATTGCCTTTACTTTGCTTTCAATTTCTGACATAATTGTAATCTTTAAAATTGTTAATAATGATTTTGCTATCTTGAAAAATATTCGGCCTCTTGCCGAAATCGGGTGCAAAGTAACACAATTATTTTCACTTACGCAAATTTTTTTAAGAAAAACTGCACTCTGATTGCACACTTGGGGGCTAATTGTGCATGTTTTTGCCTTTTTTGAGTGTATCTTCTACCATAAAAATGCAAAATTTGATGAAAATCTTGCTAATTAGTTGGCTATTTGAAAAACTTTCTGTAGTTTTGCGGAATAAAACGATTTGAAATGTCATTTACAGAAAAAGCGAATCCAATTTTTGAGCGGGCGATAGCTGACTATCACCTGACTGATGATGTCAATACCCCGATAAAAAATCCGTACCAAAAAGACAGTATTGAGAACAGGCTATACCTGAAGTGCTGGATTGATACTGTTCAATGGCACTATGAGGATATTATCCGTGATCCACATATCAATCCAGTAGAGGCTTTAAGTCTGAAGCGTCGTATCGACCGCAGTAATCAGGACCGTACAGACCTGGTAGAGGCTATCGATTCCTACTTCCGTCAGTATTACCAAAGTGTAAAGCCATTGCCGGAAGCCCGTCTGAATACAGAGAGTCCTGCCTGGGCTGTCGATCGCCTCAGCATTCTGGCACTGAAAATTTACCACATGCAGGAACAAGTGGAAAGAAAAGATGCCGAGCCAGAACATATCCAGAAATGTAAGGCAAAGCTCGACGTGCTGAAGGAACAACAGAAAGATCTCTCGCTGGCCATCGACCAGCTATTAGAGGATATTGAGGCTGGACGTAAGTACATGAAGGTGTATCGCCAAATGAAGATGTACAACGACCCTTCAACCAATCCTATTCTTTATAATAATAATAAGTAAGGTGAAGAAAGAGCATATTCTTGTCATCCGCTTTTCGGCTTTAGGCGATGTAGCTATGGTGGTGCCCGTAGTATGGGCACTGGCTCATCAGTATCCTGATATCCGTATTACTGTATTAAGCAGAAAATTTGCCCGTCCGCTCTTCTATGACCTGGCTCCAAATGTCAATTTCATGGAGGCAGACCTCAAGACGGAGTATCACGGTGTGAAAGGACTGAATGCGCTCTATCGCCGATTGGTAGCCAAACAGTTTACCAAGGTGGCTGATTTACATAATGTTTTGCGCTCAGAATATCTGCGCATGCGCTTTAACCTTGGGCGCTACCGTGTAGAGCATATCAACAAGCATCGTGGCCAGCGACGGAAATTGATTAAAAACAAAATCAAGCAACAACTGCCGACCTCGTTTGAGAATTACGCTGCTGTTTTTGAGCGCTTAGGCTATCCCGTTGATATCAAACAGTTTAAGAGCATCTTCCCTGAAGAAGGTGGTAATCTGAACATGTTGCCTAAGGAGATTGGTCCTAAAAAGAGCTTTGAAAAGTGGATTGGTATCGCACCATTTGCTGCCCATGAAGGAAAGGTTTATCCTCCACGACTCATGGAACAGGTGATCTTCCAATTGATACAAAAATATCCTAAAGCCCGTATCTTCCTCTTTGGTATGGGTGAGAATGAGGATAAATATTTCCCAATTTGGACGGCTCAATATCGCCAATGTCAATCCGTACAGAGATATTGCGAAGGGATGTACCAGGAATTGATCCTTATGAGTCATCTTGACGCTATGATATCCATGGACTCTGCCAATATGCATCTGGCTTCGTTAGCAGGTATACCTGTAGTCAGCATTTGGGGAGCGACGCATCCTATGGCAGGATTCCTGGGTTTCAATCAGGAGAAAGATAATGCTATCCAGATAGATTTGGAATGTCGCCCCTGTAGCATCTTCGGCAATAAGCCCTGTCAGCGTGGAGACTATGCTTGCTTACAGAACATTCCGCCAGAGCGGATTGTTGAGAGAATAACAACCCTTATTAATAACTAAAACTAAACAATTATGAAGTACGTATGTGAAGTATGCGGTTACATTTACGACCCCGCAGTAGGTGATCCAGACAATGGTATTGAACCAGGAACAGCATTTGAGGCCATTCCAGACGATTGGGTATGTCCGCTTTGTGGTGTAGGCAAGGATGATTTCAAGCCTGCAGAGTAAAAATTGAGGTGGCAATTGCCACCTTATTTTTATGTTATTATACAAAAAAAACGTAATTTTTTCCGCTGTTACAGGGGATTTGCGTAATTTTGTACCCAAATTGCGCAAATTAAGATGAGTTTAACTCAAATAGTAAGAAATGTATTCGTGCATCGCCAGCATGTCTTGGAACGACATCTGAGCGAGGGAGAAGCATTGCAAAGGGCAGTGCTTCAACACTTGATAAAAACAGCCAAAGATACTGAATTCGGACGAAATCACACGTTTGCCGCCATTAAAGGCTATGATGACTTCGTTACCCATATTCCCGTGAATACTTACGAGGAACTGAAAGACGACATTGACCGTATGCGTCAGGGTGAGGCTGATATCTTGTGGCCAGGACGTGTGAAATGGTATGCCAAGTCAAGTGGAACGACGAATGACAAGTCGAAATTTATTCCTGTATCAAGTGAGGGTTTGCAGAAGATTCACTATGCAGGTGGCTACGATTCTGTGGCGATCTATCTGAGGAATAATCCCCAATCACGGCTTTTCGACGGTAGAGCACTGATTCTTGGTGGTAGTCATGCTCCAAACTATAACCTCAAAGACTCTCTGGTAGGTGACTTGTCGGCCATTCTGATTGAAAACATCAATCCCTTGGTTAATCTGGTACGTGTACCCAAAAAAAAGACAGCTTTGCTCTCTGACTTTGAGGTAAAACGAGAACGCATCGCCATGGAAGCGATGAATAAGAATGTGACCAACATTTCTGGTGTGCCTTCGTGGATGCTTTCTGTACTTACCTGTATGATGGAAATGACAGGCAAGACACATTTGGAAGAGGTGTGGCCGAATATCGAAGTGTTCTTCCATGGTGGCGTGGCCTTTACCCCCTATCGCGAACAATATAAGCGACTGATTACCTCGCCAAACATGCATTATATGGAAACCTATAATGCCAGCGAGGGCTTTTTCGGTATTCAGGATGATCCTACAGACAAGTCGATGTTGCTGATGCTCGACTATGGGGTTTTCTACGAGTTTATACCCATGGAAGAGTTTGGCAAGGAGAATCCGACTGTTGTACCACTTTGGGGCGTAGAAAAGGGCAAGAACTATGCGATGGTGATCTCGACATCGTGTGGCTTATGGCGTTATCAGATAGGCGACACCATCCAGTTTACATCTACTAATCCCTATAAGTTTATTATCAGTGGACGAACCAAGCATTTTATCAATGCCTTTGGTGAAGAACTGATTGTGGACAATGCTGAGCAAGGATTAGCCTACGCTTGCGAGAAAACAGGCGCAGAGGTTTTGGAATATACGGCAGCTCCTGTGTTTATGGACGAGAATGCCAAGTGTCGCCATCAGTGGCTCATCGAATTCTCGAAACGCCCAGATGACTTACAGCAATTTGCATCGCTGCTCGACAAACGACTACAGGAAATCAACAGCGATTACGAGGCCAAACGCTATAAGGACATTACCCTTCAGCACTTGGAAATAGTAGAGGCACGACAAAACCTCTTTAACGACTGGTTGAAGTTGAGAGGAAAATTAGGAGGACAGCATAAAGTGCCTCGTCTGAGCAATAGTCGCGAGAGCATAGAACAGTTGCTCTCATTAAATGATAAATGATATACTTATGCAGAATAATATGAAGACGATCATAAGAAAACTCTATAAACCAGTATCACAGATATTGGGCTTGTCATTTGTCATTTATACGTTGTTCTTTAGTTCTTGTGCCCGCATGGGACATCCTGATGGAGGTTGGTATGATGATGACCCACCAGTGGTTATCGGCTCTTCACCTGAAGACAAATCGACGAACGTTAAAGCCAAGAAAGTCTCGATTTTCTTCAACGAATATATCAAACTTGAGGATGCCTCGAACAAGGTCATCGTATCACCACCACAACTAGAGACACCAGAAATTAAAGCTGCTGGCAAGAAAATCATTGTGGAACTGAAGGATACCTTGAAAGAGAATACAACCTACACCATCGACTTCGGAGATGCTATCACAGACAATAACGAAGGAAATCCGATGGGTAGTTATACATATACCTTTTCTACGGGTGAGCAAATCGACACCTTCGAAGTATCGGGCTATGTGCTTGATGCCAGCAATCTGGAACCAATTAAAGGTATTCAGGTGGGGTTGTATAGTGATTTGGTTGACTCTGCTTTTAAGACCAAACCTTTGTTGCGAATATCTCGCACAGACGGAGGTGGTCATTTTGTGATTAAAGGAGTGGCCCCTGGCACCTATCGCGCTTTCGCTCTACAGGATGCTGATGGAGACTATAAGTTCAGTCAGAAGAGTGAGATGATCGCTTTTAATAACAAAACTTTCGAGCCAAGTAGTAAACCTGATATCAGAGTAGATACCGTATGGCGCGACTCTTTACACATCGATGCACTTTTGCAGGTGCCTTATACCCATTTCCTGCCCGACGATATCACGCTGTTGGCATTTTCCCATGTGCTCACTGACCGTTATCTTGTAAAAACAGAACGCCAAGAGGCAAATAAGTTCTCGATGTATTTCAGCTATGGTCATCTTGAACTGCCTGTTATCAAAGGATTGAATTTCAATGCTGATAGCGCTTTCGTTATCGAGACCAAGGCCAAGCAAGACACGATTCACTATTGGTTACGTGACACAACACTTGTAAATCAAGATACGCTCCGTATGGAAATCAGCTACATGATGACTGACTCTACAGGCATCTTGGTCAATCAGACTGACACCATCGAAGCTTTGGCCAAGACACCTTACGAGAAACGTTTGAAGAATCTGGCAAAAGAGAAAGAAAAATGGGAGAAAGACCAGGAAAAGAAAAAGAAACGTGGTGAACGTTACGATTCTATTTACCCCATAAAACCTCTTGCAATAAAATATAATGTGCCCACATCGATGGATCCAGACAGTAAGATAACCATTGAGATGCCTACGCCTTTAGCAAAATGTGACACTTCTGGTGTTCATCTCTACTCAATGATCGACTCTGTGTGGTATGAATCTTCCTGCAAGATGCTACCAATAGAAGATGAACCTCGACATTATGAGATATTAGCAAATTGGAAACCTGGTATTGAATACAGTTTTGAGATAGATTCTGCTGCATTTGTGGATATCTACGGCCTTGTATCCGATGATTATAAACAAGGTATTAAGGTGAAAAGTGAGGAAGAATATGGCACTTTGGAGTTGAAACTAAGTGGCATTAACGACTCTATTATCATTGTAGAGCTGTTGAATTCATCAGGAAGTCCTGTGAAAGAGGTTTACGCTAAGAATAATGTCGCCTCGTTTAAATATATCAAACCAGATAAGTATTATGTGCGCATGCTCATAGACAGCAATAATAATGGTATCTGGGATACCGGTAACTATGATGAGGATCTTCAGCCTGAGACCGTATACTATTATCCTCGCGAAATAGAGTGCAAGGAAAAATGGGATATCACACAGACTTGGAATGTCACCTCTACACCTATTTATAAACAGAAGCCACAAAAGATTACCAAGCAAAAGCCAGATGCGGCCAAAAAACTGAAGAACCGCAATATAGAGCGTGCTAAACAGCTTGGTATCGAATATGCAAAAAGTCAAGGAATCAATTTAGAGCAAAAATAACATATGAAGAAAATACTTTTATTACTTATCACTTGTCACTTGTCACTTTTGAGTGCGTCTGCTCAATGCGGTATTGAGAATACTGCATTTAAAAGTGGTGAGTCGCTTTCTTATGACCTCTATTTCAACTGGCAATTCATTTGGGTGAAAGTTGGATCAGCAGAAATGGATACGAATTTGACGACCTTTGAAGGAAAGGAAGCTTGGAAATCGTATCTGATAACACGTGGAAACAATAAACTTGATAAGTACTTTATGATGCGCGATACGCTGCTTTCATATTGTAACCCAGACTTGTCTCCTCTCTACTTCCGCAAGGGAGCACGTGAAGGTAGTCGCTACTATGTAGATGAGATTTGGTACAGCTATCCAAATAGCTTCTGCCAATTAAAAAAGCATCGCATCGATGCCGATGGCGAACAGCATTGGAAGACGAGTACCTATAAAGCCTGTATCTACGACATGATGTCTATCTTCCTTCGTGCTCGTAATTTTGACGCCTCAAAGTTAAAGAAAGGCGAGGTAATCCCCATGCCTATCAGCGACGCTAGCAGTTTATCGAACTCCTGGCTTGAGTTCAGAGGAAAAGAGAACTTTAAGATGGATAATTCTAAGGAGAAATTCCGTTGTCTGGTCTTCTCTTTCTATGAGCGTGAAAACAATAAGAGTCACGAGTTGATACGATTCTATGTCACCGATGACCAGAATCATATTCCTGTTCGTCTGGATATGTTCCTGAATTTTGGCTCTGCCAAGGCTTTTTTGAAGAGCTATAAGGGTGTAAGAAGTGCTATGACATCAAAAATTAAATGATATGATGAGAAAACAACTATTATTGATAGCCATTGGATGTGCAATGGTTGCACAGGCTCAGAATGCGCCTGTTTTTGAGACTTCTGCTAAAGAAGAAATCGCTGCAAACCATTTCCTTTCAGGTAGTAACTATTTAGACTATGATCGTCAGTTGTCCACAAAGCCACTGACGCCCAGTCCTAAAAACTATGAGCCCTATTACATGAGTCACTATGGTCGCCATGGTTCTCGCTGGCTCATCAGCGACGGCAACTATAGTCGTCCTATTTCTACTTTAAAAATAGCTAAAGAACAAGGTAAACTGACTCCTCTGGGACTTAAGACACTGGAAACATTAGAGGCCATCTACAAGACAAGTACTAAACGCTTGGGTGATCTGACGACCGTTGGTGAGCGCCAGCATCATGGCATCGGAAAACGTATGACCCAGAATTTCCCAGAAATCTTTAAAACCAAGAACGTTAAGATTGATGCTCGCAGTACCACGGTGAATCGTTGTATCCTTTCTATGATTGCTGAGTGTGAAGAACTCGCTGCCGCAAACCCAACGGCACAGATTCATAATGATGTAAGTGAGAGTCTTCAGTTCTATCTGAACCAACCTTGGGATGGTATTGTAAAAGAGATGGGCAAAGGTACTGGCGACAAGGAAGATTTAGAATATACCCTGAAATGGACCCACCCTGAGCGACTCATGAAAGCACTCTTCAACGATCAGAACTACGTCTATACTAATGTGGGAGCTGGTGCCCTGATGCGCCAACTGTTTCATGTAGCCTGCAATATGCAGAGCCATGACACTGACCTAGAGCTTTATTCACTCTTTACAGAGGATGAAATCTACGATCAGTGGCGACAGAAAAATATTGGATGGTATTTGGATTATGGTCCATCACCTGTTTCTGGCGGAAAAATGCCATTTAGTCAACTGAATCTTCTGAAGAATATCATTGAGACCACAGATACTGTTACTCAGACACAGGCTACATTGCGCTTTGGACATGAGGTTTGTGTGATGCCTTTGGCTTGCTTGCTGGAACTTGATAATTGCGGTATGGCCGTGAATAACCTCGACGAACTGGATAAGTATTGGCGAAACTATCGCATCTTCCCCATGGGTTGCAATATTCAACTTATCTTCTATCGCCCCAAGAAAGGAAAGACTGGTGATATCCTGGTAAAGGCACTTTTGAATGAGCGTGAAGCTTATCTGCCTATTACCACAGATCAGTGGCCATATTACAAATGGCAAGACCTGCGACAGTACTATTTAGACAAGATTGCGACCTTTGAAAAGGAGAGCAAAAAGCAATAAAAATGAGCATGGGACAAGCTTTTAATTGTTACCAAAATATAAATTTGAGGCAGATAGGTTAACAAAGATTAATTTGGGCCTATAAAACTACCTAGTTTTAAAACTCGTCAGTTATAAGAGTAGAAAGAAAAGTTTAAGAGCAAATTCAATTTGGTAAGAGTTATTGTTAGTAGTGAAGCATAGAAAGTAATTGTCCCATGATCAACACAGTGGTTTAGGTGAAAGGTGCTATCCCCAAAAAGGGTAGCACCTTTTTGTATTTTTAGCCTCAAAATTTGGATTTTAGCGTGCTTATTTGTACCTTTGCACGCAAATAATATTAAATAGGTATATACATGATACAATCAATGACTGGCTACGGCAAGGCAATCGTAGCTTACAAGGAAAAGAAAATACATGTTGAGGTTAAGTCGCTCAACTCTAAGCAACTTGATCTGAACACACGTATTGCTCCCCTCTATCGTGAGAAAGAGATGGAGATGAGACAGATGGTAGCAGAAGCACTTATCAGAGGAAAAGTGGACATGAGTGTGTGGATAGAAAAAGAAATGGCCGTTGACCCTACACCCATCAATGCTGCACTTGTAGAGAACTATTATGGTCAGATTAAGGCCATTGCTGATAAAACAGGTATCCCTATGCCACAAGACTGGTTCTCGATGTTAGTACGCATGCCAGACGTGTTGACTAAAACAGATACTGAAGAACTTGAGGAAGAAGAGTGGTTTGCCGTAAAGGATGCTGTAAAAGAGGCCCTGAAGGCGCTTGTGGACTTCCGTACCCAGGAAGGTGCTGCTCTCCAGAAGAAGTTTACTGAGAAGATTGACAATATCGCACAACTACTCGCTGATATCGAACCTTTCGAGAAGAGTCGTGTTGAGAAAATCAAGGCGCGTATCGTTGACGGACTTCAACAGATTCCTGGTGTTGAATATGACAAGAACCGTTTAGAGCAGGAGTTGATCTACTATATTGAGAAACTCGATATCAGTGAGGAGAAGCAACGCCTGACGAACCACTTGAAGTATTTCCGTGACACCATGAACGAAGCTGCAGGACAAGGCAAGAAACTTGGTTTTATCGCTCAGGAAATGGGTCGCGAAATTAATACCACAGGCTCTAAGAGTAATCAAGCTGAGATGCAGAACATCGTGGTAAAGATGAAAGACGAGTTAGAGCAAATCAAAGAACAAGTGCTGAATGCACTCTAAAACTGAGATAAAATAATGAGAGGAAAACTAATTATCATTTCTGCCCCTAGCGGAACAGGAAAATCAACGATCATCTCCTGGCTCATGAAAGAGCACAAGGAGTTGAACCTCGCCTACTCTATCAGTTGCACATCACGACCACCTAGAGGCTCTGAGCAAAATGGAGTAGACTATTTCTTCCTAAGTCCAGAAGAATTCCGAGAGAGAATCGAGAACGACGAGTTCCTGGAGTTTGAAGAGGTGTACACAGACCGCTTTTACGGCACTTTGAAATCACAGGTAGAAACGCAATTAGATGCAGGACAGAACGTGATTTTCGATGTGGATGTAAAAGGTGGCGTGAACATTAAGAAGTTTTATGGCGACAAGGCCTTAAGTATCTTCATTCAACCCCCTTCGATAAATACCCTGCGTCGCAGACTGGAAAGTAGGGCTACTGATGCACCAGAAGTCATAGAGCAACGTTTGGAAAGAGCTGCTTTTGAATTGACGTTTGCTGATAAGTTTGATAAGGTGGTTATCAATGATATTCTGGAGTACGCAGAAGCTGATACATTGGAGTTGATAGAAAACTTCCTGAAGTCAGAAGCATGAAGAAGACGGGCATCTTTGGAGGATCATTCAATCCCATACACAACGGCCACATCTCGCTTGCAAGACAACTGAAAGAAAAAGCGGGACTCGACGAAGTATGGATGATGGTTTCTCCTCAGAATCCCCTCAAACAAAATTCAAACCTTCTTGATGATCAAATCAGACTGAAAATGGTGCAGTTAGCCCTCGAAGGTGAAAAAGACATCATCGCGAGCGATTATGAGATGCACCTTCCAAAGCCTTCATACACTTGGAATACCTTACAAGCCCTCTCGAAGGATTTTCCTGAACGCGAATTTGTGCTGATGATTGGAGGCGATAATTGGGCACTTTTCGAGAAGTGGTATCACCACGAAGATATACTGAACCAATACCGTATCGTGGTTTATCCAAGACGAGATGAACCTATCCCACCCCACTCTGACGATAAGGTAACCATCGTAGAAGCTGAATTGCTCGATATCAGCAGTACTGAAATCAGAGAGCTGATAAAAGCCGGAAAGAGCATTCGTCGCTTTACCCCAAAAGCTGTCACAGACTTTATAAAGAAGGAGGGTCTCTATGCGTAAGCGATTCCGTTTTAATCCCTTTAAGTGGATAGGCTATCTATGGACTCCTATTCAGAAGAACGGTGCCTTCTTTGTATTCATGTTTGCCTTAGGCTGGCTATGTACCCAGCTAGAAATTATGCCTTATTATCTGAGAGACAGAGGGGCAAAACCTTATGAACTATCTGCACCAGAGCTCTTCCTGGATATCTACCTTGTGTGTGTCGTCCTCACCCTTATACCTAAAAAACTTCGCATTTGGATAAAAGCCTTGCTCTACATCTTCTTATATGGTGTGGCCATTGTAGATATGTTCTGCTATGTAAGGTTTGAGTCGACGCTAACCCCTACGATGCTGATGCTGGTTGCTGAGACCAGTAAACAAGAGGCTCAGGAGTTCTTAACAGGCTATCTTTCTTGGGACATCATCACTTCTTCTGTAGGTTGGATTCTCTTGCTGATTATCGCCCATTTGCTTTGGACCCTGATCCGTAAGATCACCAAAAAGTGGCGTGAGCGATTGATTCTTCCTGAAATCAGTCCATCAGCGATAATTGGTTTGAAGTTCGTGTTAGCCCTTATTGTAGGATGGTGTCTCTATAACAGCGTTACTCTCTGTTGGGATAACAAAGTCGCTATGCACAGACTCTTTACCTACGATACGATAGGTCAGGTAGAGCATGAACTTACCAAGAAAGATCAGGCAAAACTCTATGTTCCTCCCTATCGCTTAGGCTTCAGCATCTATGCCAATCGTTTGGCTTCTCACCAGATTATCCAACTCGAAGCAGCTAGTCAGAAGATTCAGGTAGATAGTTGCTCTTATCGTGTTCCCAATATCGTGCTGATTATCGGAGAGAGTTATAACAAGCATCACTCCCAACTTTATGGCTACCAAAAGCCAACTACACCACGACAAGTGGCGATGAGGGACGAAGGAAGTCTTGTACCGTTTACGGATGTGGTAGCTTCTTGGAACCTTACGAGTTTTGTATTCAAGCACATGTTCTCGCTCTATGCCGTTGGCGATGAGGGCGAGTGGTGCGATAGTCCTTTGTTCCCAGAGGTCTTCCGCAAGGCTGGTTATCATGTTACTTTCATCACCAATCAGTTCCTTCCCAAGGCCAAAGAGGCTGTTTTCGATTTCAGTGGTGGCTTCTTCCTGAGTCATCCTGAACTCAGTAAAAAGCAATTCGATAGTCATAACGCCCAACTTCATCGCTATGATGATGGTGTCGTGAAGGAATACGATCGTTTGGCGAAAGATAGTACAGACCATAACTTGGTTATCCTTCATTTGATGGGGTCGCATGTAGACTACAGAGCCCGTTATCCGCAACCTGCTTTCAGACAATTCACACCTCAACAATACGATCGTCCTGAACTCTCTGATAAGCAAAAGCAAATCCTGGCCCATTACGACAACTCGTTGCTCTATAACGATTCGATTGTAAAAGCCATCACGGAGCGCTTCGAAGATAAGGATGCCATCGTGATTTATGTGCCTGATCATGGTGAGGAGATTTTCGATGGCAAGCCCTATATGTATGGTAGGATGCATGGTGCTAATATCGACTATCGTCTGGCTCGAAACGAGATGGAGATTCCTTTCTGGATTTGGGGTTCACCAAAGTATATCGAAAACCATCCTTATGGTTGGCTGGCGATTCAGAATGCCAGAAATCGTAAGTTGATGACGGATGCCTTGCCTCATCTTCTGCTCTATCTGGGAGGCATTTCTACCCCACTCTATCGTGCTGACTTGAATGTGATTGCGCCTGAATACAACGAACAGCGCCCAAGGATTTTGAAAGGCGTTACAGATTATAACCAATTGAAACGGAAATGAAAGAGATACTCACACGAACAGAATGTGCCGCAATGAGAGGCATCGCCATTCTCGCCATCATGCTCCACAATTATTGCCACTTTAATGGCAAGATTGTGCAAGAGAATGAGTATCAGTTCTTGTCTTTCAATAATGATCGTCTGTGGCAAGTCTTATCGAATCCTACAGAGCTACTCCCCGTTCATTTGCTCTCTTATTTTGGGCATTATGGCGTGCCTGTATTCTTGTTCTTGAGTGGTTTTGGACTCGTAAGGAAATATGAGACCCAAGAGAACCAATCTGCCAATAGTTTGCGTTTTCTTCGTTATCATTATCTCAAGCTTTTGAGGATGCTCATTGTGGGCTTTTCGATTTTCCTGGTTGTAGATGTCGTTACCCCAGGGCGCTTTGCCTTTCATTGGGATAACGTCATCGCCCAATTGCTCATGTACATCAATGTACTGCCTGATCCAGAGAAAATTATCTGGCCTGGTATCTATTGGTTCTTCGGACTGATGATAGAGCTCTATATCGTTTATCGCCTCCTGCTTTATCGCAGAAGCAACCTTTTTGTGATAGCGCTGATTGTTATTTGTTGGCTTTTACAAACCTTCTGCGAACCTGATGGCGAAGTACTGAATCGCTTACGCTATAACTTTATCGGAGGCATGCTTCCCTTTGGATTAGGATTAATAGTAGGGCGAGTACGCTTATGGGCGCACTCGAGTACGCCTACTAGAGTACTCGAGTACGCCTACGGACGTACTGGAGTTCTGATTCTATCCGTACTCCTTTCCGTTGTGCTTATCTTTGCCATGTGCTTTAATTTCCATGCTTGGCTCTGGATACCCGTATTTATCATTATCGGAACGATAGCCCTCGTAAAAGTGATGCCAGAGGCTGTCTTGAAGCTTTTCGTTTGGTTTGGTGGTATCTCAGCAGCGATGTTCGTAGCCCATCCGATAGCCCGCAAGCTCTTTATTACGGTGGCTTGGAAACAGGATATCTACGATGGGCTGATCCTCTATGTCATTGTTACGATTGCCCTTTCCTGGGCTGTAAAGCAGATCATTGACAGAATACCATCGCCCAAGCTATGAAAAAGGTATATGCATTCGATTTCGATGGTACACTGACTACCCACGATACGCTCATCGCCTTTATTCGCTTTGTCTGTGGCGATAAAGCCTTTTGCTTGGGCTTTCTCAAATACAGTCTTCTTTTGGTATTGATGAAGCTGCATCTTTATCCTAATTGGAAAGCTAAGCAGAAAGTGTTTGCCCATTTCTTTAAAGGGATGAGCCTTGAGGATTTCGATGCCAAATGCCTTCAGTTTGCCAAAGCCTCAACGCATTTGTTGAGACCAGAGGGTATCAAGACCATCAAACAAGCCAAAGAAGAAGGCGCTGAGGTGGTGATTGTGAGTGCCAGCATCGATAATTGGGTACAACCTTTCTTTCCTGACGTCAAGGTGTTGGGTACAAAAATCGAAGTAGAAAAGGGCTACCTTACTGGTTTCTTTCTCACCAAAAACTGCTATGGTCTGGAGAAGGTAAACCGTATTCTTAAGGCATATCCCAATCGTAGTGAATATCAGTTGATAGCCTATGGCGACAGCAATGGCGATAAGGAATTATTGGCCTTTGCTGACGAGGCACATTTTAAACCCTTTCGCGTATGAGGAACCCATTCAAAATTTTCAAGCTAAAGCCAGAGGAGCGCATACAGGCTGGTGTGATGCTGTTGATCATCGTTGTGCTCAATGGTTTGTTTATCTATCGTATGCACGACTTGTTCTTGCAAGAAGGCTTTGGCCCTTACTGGAAGGTGTTTGAGCGCGAACTTCATCTTTCAGGCTACGACCCTCTTACCTATCTTGGCGTGACGGATTGGGATACGGTTTATAATGTGTATCGCCATCCGCTTCTGGCCTTTCTAATTTGGCCTATTTGGTTGTTGAATCAGGGTTTAACGGCTATCTTTGGCGTGAATTGTGTGCAATATCTTGTAGGTATTCCTGTGGTTTTTGCCTCGTTTTATTCCTACATCTTTATCTATAGGATTCATCGAGAAATCGTAATGCTAAGCCAATACGATGCCACATTGCTTTCGCTTTTCTATTTCTCGTTTGCCTATATCATGCTCTCCGTCATCGTACCCGATCATTTTACGATATCGATGTTCCTACTGATGATTACGCTTTATATCTCAGGCAAGTGTATTCAGAAAGGCAGGGAGTTTCTTTGGTGGCAATCAGCATTGCTGTTTTTTATCACCGCTGGTGTTACCCTCAGCAATGGTGTCAAAATCTTCCTTTCAGGCTTCTTCGTTAATCTGAAAGATTTCTTCCGTCCTAAGTATCTTTTCCTTGCTGTCATCATTCCAGCTGCTTTGCTTTGGGGTGTTGCTGTAGGTGAGTATCGAAGTTTTGTATTGCCCAAGGAAAAGGCTCGTCAAGAGGCCAAGGCAGAAAAACAGCGTAAGATAGAGGAGCGAGTGGCTCAGATGACGCCAGAAGAGAAATTGGCGTATGATAAGAAAAAGGAAAGACAAGAGGCCAGAAAGAAACTACAAGCAGAAAAATCAGGTACGCCCATGAAGGATTATGGCTTCTGGAAATGGACGGATATTACCACTTCTCGTACCAAGACGATTTATGAGAATCTGTTTGGTGAGACTATTCAGTTTCATCGCCAGCATTTTCTGGAGGATACGTTGGTGTTCAGACCTGTCTTTGTGAAGTACGATTGGTTATGGAGTTATGTCGTAGAGGGCATTATCCTTTTCCTCTTTACCATCGGAATATGGTGTGGACGCAAGAGTCGTTTTCTTTGGATGGCCCTCTCCTACTTTGGCTTCGACATGTGTATCCACTTGATTCTTGGCTTTGGCATCAATGAAATCTTCATTATGGCGCCCCATTGGCTCTTTGTGGTTCCTATGGCTATCGCCTTTGCCTTCCAACATGCCAAAAAGAATCAGCACAAGCTCCTACAATTATCAGTGCTTGCACTCACTTGTTATCTCTGGGTTTATAATGGTATCTTGCTTGTGCAATTCCTCCATTCGCCCATTCGTGCTATCTTGTAAGAATAGACAATATGAACTTCCTGGATATTATACTTCTGGCGATTGCCCTTGCGATGGACTGCTTTGCGGTTTCTATCGTAAGTGGTATCATCAATAAAGCGCATAACACTACGACAAATTCGCCAAAAATTTATCGTATGGCTTTTCTTTTTGGGTTCTTTCAGGCTATGATGCCACTCATAGGATGGTTAGGTACTAATCATTTTAGCGAGCAATTAGAGGCCTATGACCATTGGATAGCCTTTTCACTCTTAGCATTGATTGGTGGTAATATGATTCGTGAGGCCTTCGAACCAGAGGAAGAAAGGCATTTTAATCCTACGAAATTACGCACTCAATTAATCTTGGCCATCGCCACAAGTATCGATGCCCTTGCCGTAGGTGTATCATTTGCTTGTACGGGCTACCACAAATTATCGCAGATAGCTACACCTATTATAATAATAGGTATAGTATCGTTCTTATTCAGTATCGTGGGCCATCAGTTAGGTTGTCAGTTTGGTAAGACGATTGCCAATCGTTTAAAACCAGGACTTTTTGGAGGCATTATCCTTATTTTCATTGGCATCAAAATACTTATTTCGCACTTGATGGCATAAAAAAATGCAGAAATAATTATCATCAAACGAAAAAATTATTATCTTTGCACCACTAAGACAAGTTATGGAGACTATAAAACTACAAAACCTCAGCATTGGCTACCAAACCAAACATGGTGTAAGAGTGGTAGCTTCGAATATAAATGGTGATATTCGAAGCGGAGAATTAACTTGTTTGTTAGGATCAAATGGTATAGGTAAATCTACCTTATTACGTACCCTTTCTGCTTTTCAACCACTTACTGGTGGTGAGATTTTCATCGAAAACAGAGAGATAACTACCTATACTGATAAAGAACTGAGTAAACGTATTGGTGTGGTATTAACAGAAAAGCCAGATGTAAGAAATATGACGGTAAGAGAACTCGTTAGTCTTGGACGTTCGCCTTATACTGGTTTTTGGGGTACCTATTCAAAAGAAGATCTTCAGGTTGTAGATGAATCCATCGCTCTGGTAGGCATAGAATCACTTAAAAAAAGAATGGTTCATACCTTGAGCGATGGTGAACGCCAAAAAGTGATGATAGCCAAAGCCCTGGCTCAGCAAACCCCTGTAATTTATCTCGATGAACCTACTGCATTTCTCGACTATCCCAGTAAGGTGGAAATCCTTCAGTTGCTTCGTCGTATTAGTCACAATGCAGGAAAAATCATCTTCTTATCTACCCACGATGTAGAGTTAGCCCTGCAATTAGCTGATACCATCTGGTTGATGACCCATGACGAAGGTGTTGTTATTGGTTCTCCACAACAATTAGCACAACAAGGAGCTTTAGGCAGATTTATAGAAAAAGACGGCATCGTATTCGATCCTGAAACAATGGCAATTAAAGTCACGAAGAGTGAGTGATAATGACGATAAGATTAAAATGAATTTCAGCTCAAGCGTTTACAGTAAAGCTGATTATTCTGACATTAAAGAGCACCTGATGGCGCACTTTGATGTCGTAAGTCATTATCCTGAAGAAGAGGCTCAAAAATTAGAGAGTCTTATAGCCCAGAAATTGGAAGTGCCTGAAAATGCCGTGATGATTACAAATGGTGCCAACGAGGCTATCTATCTCATTGCACAACTTTATAAAGGCTGGGCTTCTATCATTCCGCAACCTACCTTTAATGCCTATGAAGAAGCTTGCCACGCCTTTCAGCATATCATTTCGTACGACGACTATAATGATAACCTCGACTATCTACCAGAAGATCGTATTTACTGGCTTTGCAACCCTAATAATCCTACTGGCAATGTACTATTGAAGAGTTTACTAAACCACATCGTTCGCAAACATCCACGTTATCTTTATGTCATAGATCAGTCGTATGCTAACTATACGCCTTGTCAAATGTTAGAGCCTAAGGAAATGATGGATTGTTATAATCTGATGTTGATTTACTCTTTTTCTAAGACCTATTGTATCCCAGGTTTACGCTTAGGTTATATTGTAGCCTCACCTATTATTATAGAACGTCTGAGGCTATTACGCCAACCTTGGTCAGTCAATGCGATGGCTATAGAAGCAGGTAAGTATTGTATTGAGCATGAACCTAAGATGATTCCTGACCTTGATACGTATCTATCAGAAGCAAAACGATTACATAGTCGTCTTTCTGAGATAGAAGGTGTGATGGTGATGAAATCAGATACTAACTTTATGCTTGTTCATTTCGATAAAGGTAATATCTACGAACTGAAAAGATGGCTTATCGAACATTATGGTATCCTGATTAAAGATGCCTCAGATATCAGAGGACTCGATGAGCATTATTTCAGAGTAACAGCACTCACACCTGAAGAAAACGATGTGCTTATCGAAGCTGTGGAAGCGTATCAAAAATGGAAAATGAGCTAGCAAAATGCCAAATGATGATACCTGCAGTTACTGATACATTCATCGAATGCTTGGTACCAAACTGAGGTATCTCCAAACAATTATCCGAGACATCAATCACTTCCTGATGAACACCCTTTACTTCATTTCCTAAAATTACTGCATACTTTTTATCTGATGTAGGCTTGAAATTCTGAAGCTTCGTAGAACCATGAGCTTGTTCTATTGCATAGATATCATAACCATCAGCTTTCAGACTTTCTACAGCTTCCATAGCCGTTTTGAAATACTTCCAACTTACACTATCTTCTGCACCTAATGCCGTTTTATGAATCTCAGCACTTGGAGGTGTAGAGGTAATCCCACACAAATAAACAGCCTCAATACGGAAAGCATCACCAGTACGGAAAACACTTCCTACATTATGCATCGAACGTACATCATCGAGTACCACTACAAGTGGTAATTTCTGCGCCTCCTTAAACTCTTCTACACTAAGGCGCTCCATTTCTATCGTACGAAGCTTCTTCATATCCAATCTTCTTTTTTAATTCGATTGCAAAGGTACAATTTTAATGGTAAACCACAAACGATTTATAGCTTTTTTAGTTATCCACAATAGGTGTTGATAACTTGTGGATAACTATGGGTATAACTCATACACTTATCCATATTATTCTCAATGGCAAAATTGAACTTGTGAATATCCACAGCTATATTACGATGATTTTCGAAAGATTTCCACTATTTTTTGCTGAAAAAAGATATAAACTTATTAATTTTGCACCAGAAATGGAAATAGTGGATAACTTGTCTTACTGATTCATTATCAGAGAGAAAGAATTCATGAAGGATGTGTAAAACTCAATATCACATAGGTATAACCTCTTATACAAGAAAAGAGCAGATTATTTATCAACCTTTCCACAGCATATCATCCTTATCATTTCATTTTTAAAGAAAAGAAAAAAAGAAAGAATAAAAATATGGCTATGTTGAAAACTGAAGAATTGAAAGCGGAAATCCGCAAGATGTGTGAAGAAAAGGGTGCGATCATCTTAGCGCACTATTACACGATTGGCGATATTCAAGATATTGCTGATTTTGTAGGTGATTCACTCGCTTTGGCAAGAAAGGCTGCAGAGACGAATGCAAAGATCATGGTGATGTGTGGTGTTCACTTTATGGCTGAAACTTGTAAGTTGCTCTCACCAGATAAGATGGTGCTTTGTCCTGACTTAGAAGCTGGTTGTTCTTTAGCTGATTCATGCAAGGCTGAAGATTTGAAGAAATTCAAGGAAGCGCATCCTGGTTATAAGGTTATCTCTTATGTGAATACGACAGCTGCTGTAAAGGCTTTAACGGATGTAGTAGTTACTTCTGGTAATGCCAAGAAGGTAGTAGATCAGTTGCCTAAGGATGCCAAATTTATTTTTGGTCCTGATTATAATCTCGGCAATTATATTAATGAGGTGACGGGTAGAGAGATGTTGCTCTGGAATGGTGGTTGTCATGTACATGAACGCTTCTCTGTAGAAAAGATACTTGAACTTAAAAAGCAATATCCTGAAGCTGTGGTAATGGCTCATTTGGAGTGTAAGGCTCCAGTATTAGCTGTTGCTGAAGTAAAAGGAAGTACAGCTACGATGCTGAATTATGCACAACAGAGTGACAAGAAGCAGTTTATTGTGGCCACAGAGGCTGGTATTCTCCACGAGATGCAACGAACTTGTCCTGATAAGGAATTTATGCCAGTGCCTCCAGAAATCTCTGAGAGTGGCTTAGAATGCAGTTGTAACGAATGTCAGTATATGAAGATGAATACACTCGAGAAGGTTTATAATTGTCTGAAGAATGAATCGCCTCAAATTGAGATTGATCCTGAGATTGCTAAGGAAGCAGTAAAGCCTATTAATAGAATGCTGGAGTTGAGTTAATAACTCCAGCATTTTTTTTGCTAGCATTAATACTAGCAATATTTTCAATTAATGATAGCGATTTTGCAGACTGTACCTTTTTTACCTTCTGAGGTAGCAGTGATGACCATGTAAATACCACTTGCTACTCTCTTGCCTTGTTTGTTGCATCCATCCCAGGTAAACGTACCACCATTACTACGTCCCTCAGTAATCAAAGCGCCATTCGATGCTGTAATCTTTACGTCTGCATCATAACTCAGACCAGTAATGGTAATCAGTCCTGTATAATCTGGTGTCACTGGGTTTGGATAAGCCCAGACATTATCTTTTTTCATCTCTTGGGATGGTTCTGTAGCATCGCTTTGATAAGAGCAAAGTCCAGCATCAGAAAGGAAGAATACTTCACCAGAATTCTGATTAATGGCTATTGATGAAATATCGTTGGCAATTAATTTTGAATTATTTGTCGTAAAATTATGAAGCTGTTCGAGGTTATCTGCACTGATAAGGAAAGCACCTGCACCATTGGTACCAAACCACTTACGATTACCTCCATCGATAGCGATATGACTAATACTAACACCTGAAAGCAGATAATCAGCATAGCTACTACCATCATTGCGAGGTACCTTTATTTGCTGAAAGGTAACACTACCCTGTCCTACTTCAGACTTTTCAATCATGAAGGGTCCTTTATCTGTACCTACCCAGATATTTCCTTCCTTGTCTTCAGTCACGCAATAGGCCCAGATAACATCGTATTTAAGATGATCCTGATTCGTAAAATTATCGTATTTTAGAAGGATATCATCCTCTAAGTCATAGCAAAATAGTGCCGGATTTTGCCAATTGTTGTTGACGAACCAAAGTAAACCACGACTATCTATCATCATACCTCGAAGTCCTGGTAGCGAAATACCAGAGCCATCCACCAAGAGTTTTTGATGATGATTGCTCCATTGATGATCAGAAGATAGTTTCAGAAGACTTACACCATTGGCCATACTATTTAGTACCCACAGATTACCTTTCGTATCGAATTTGATACCTAATACGAGTACATAGTCATTACCTAATTCCGTACCTCTGTCGTTGGCACCTTTCAGTGGACTGTTATCCTTATTATAATAGGTAACAAGTTTGCCATTTAGAAACTCATAGAGTCCACATCTGCCTCCAGCAAATACATGTTGATTATTTGTAGGGTCTACATCTATACAGCAGATATCTTCGTAGACATAGCCAGTAGTTTGCTGAATCTGTTCTTCATAAAGCGTCCAATCTTCACCATCGAAGGTCTGAATGATACCAGGGAGGTTATTATCGGGCATTGAGGGAAGGAAAAAGCCTCCAGTAGTATACAGACTACCATTCACGAATTTCGACTCGTAGAAGTGATTGTAAGCTGGTCCTCCAGGATTCAATGTAGATACCAGAGAGATATACGCATCGTAGTTATCCTGATAAGGTTTGAGGTTTTCAGGATAATCTGGCATACCTGGTTTTAAGGTTTCTGATATCTCTGCCTTTTGCATATTCAGCTTCAGTATCATCGATGGTGTGGTAAGATAAGCATATACACCTTCCATACTGATGCTTGTGATGGTTTTGTCATCTGTCGTCGATTTGGTGTAAAGCGATGAGATATTAATCACATTTCCATCAATATCTATGAGGTCGATATTAGAGTTCTTATAAACGATAATCAATCGCTTGGCTTGTTGATTCCAAGCGATAAGTGTGATATAAGAATCAGAAAGACCATTTACCTTATCATAGGTAATGATACTCTGGTCATCGAGATTATACTGATAAAGATCGTTTGAGGCTAGCACAAACAGATCTTTATCAGCTTTACAGATACTCTGAATATCGTGATAGGCTAGATAATGTTTCCATGTGCCTATTTGCGCAAAAGCAGTGACAAATGACAAATGACAAAATAGAAATACTAAACCTATTACCCGTTTCATCTTTGCGTTCTCTGTAAATAGTCTGCAAGTTTTGCGATGGCCCTGGCTCTGTGACTAATCCTGTTCTTGATGTCTAAGCCAAGTTCAGCGAATGTTTGTTCGTAGCCATCTGGTTTGAAAATAGGATCGTAACCAAAACCTTCACCACCTCGCTTTGCTTTAGTGATAGATCCGTTAACGATACCATCGAAAGTAGTTACCTTTCCATCGATAATCAGTGCCATAACAGTACGGAAACGGGCTTTTCTGTTTTCTGTATGCTCAAGTTCAGAAAGCAATTTTTTCATGTTTGCCTCTGAATCATGGCCTTCGCCTCCAGCATATCTGGCACTATAAACACCAGGAGCACCTCCTAAAGCGTCAACCTCAAGACCTGTATCATCAGCAAAACAGTTTACGTGATATTTGTCGTATACCCACCGAGCCTTGATAATAGCATTGTCTTTCAATGTCTGACCTTTTTCTGGTATGTCGTCATGACAATTAATATCTGAGAGCGACATCACCTCAAAGTTGCTACCAAGTATCTTCTTTACCTCACTGAGTTTATTCATATTGTTGGTAGCAAAGACTACTTTCATCTTTTTCTTCTGTTCCTTTACCTTGACGTTCATCTCCTCGAAGCCTTCGCCATAGACACCAATAACGCTCGATTGTGAAACAAAGGCATTAGGGTCTATCATCTTGATAAGACGGAACATGTTGATACTCTCATTCTTTCTGGCAAGGATACAGAGTACCTTTACCTCTTTTCCTGTATACCATCCGTGTCCGTCGAGAATCGTAACACCATGCTTGGTTTCAGTACCAATGGCATTGGCGATTTCTTGCCATTTGCGAGTGAAAATCAGGAACTGAACAGATTGTCTTCTGGCATTCATCACATAGTCCAAGGTATAGTTCTCAAGTGCCATCACACAGAAACCAAACATCACCTTGTGGGCTCGCTCCATGTAGGTACCAAACTGAGGAAAGAACATACAAGAACCAATGATACAGAAGTCAGCTGCAATCAAGACATTGCCAAGCGATACATTTGGATGGAACTTATTGACAGAAGCTGCTATCACATCAGTACCTCCTGTAGAACCATTATGGGTAAAGACGGTAGCCAGAGCGATACCAGTAAGTACACAACCAATAATCATCGACATGAAATCCTGACCCTCGCCCATGAGTTTAAAAGGTAGTCCGTTTTCTTGCTTAGGTAACAGATCTTGCGCAAACATCAGCAAGAAATAGAGGGTGAAGATAGCGAAGATAGTCTTCATCATGAATTTGAAGCCCAATATCTTCAGGGCTACTACCAACAGAATACCATTGATGATGATATAGGTGTTCTCCAGATGGAAACCTGTGGCATAGTAGATGATAGCTGAAAGACCTGTAACACCACCTGCTACGATCTGATAAGGCATCAGAAAGACTGTAAATGCTACAGTATAGATAAGGAGGCCCAGAACTATAAACATATAGTCCTTGGCCTCGTTTAAAATCATTTTGTGATGTAATGTCATCTTACTTTTTCAGAACAATGTTCACCATACGCTTAGGGACGATGATAACCTTTGCTACCTGGAAACCTTCGAGATACTTCTTGGCACGCTCATCTGAGAGTACTGCTTCTTCGATGGTCTTATTGTCAGCATCTGCGGGGAACTCCATTTCCAAGCGAGTCTTACCGTTAAAGGCAACACCCAACTTAACCTGACTCTCTACAAGATACTTTTCATCCCACTTTGGCCACTCTGAGTCACAAACACTACCCTTCTCGCCCAACATCTCCCAAAGCTCTTCTGCGATATGAGGTGCAAATGGTGCAATCAGAATCACGAGGGTCTTCAGCATCTCCTTGTTCTTGCACTTCTGCTGAGAAAGCTCGTTTACGCAGATCATAAAGGCAGAGATAGAGGTATTGTAAGAGAAGGTTTCGATATCCTGCGATACCTTCTTAATTAACTTATGTACGCTCTTCAGATTCTCTGCGGTAGCCTCGCCCTCATCGAAACCATTTTGGAAGAGGTTCCAGAACTTGCGCAAGAAACGATGGCAACCATCGATACCATTGGTATCCCAAGGTTTGCTCTGCTCTACAGGACCCAGGAACATCTCGTAAAGACGTAAGGTATCAGCACCATACTTCTCGACGATCATATCTGGATTTACCACGTTAAACATCGACTTCGACATCTTTTCGATGGCCCATCCGCACTTGTACTGACCATTCTCGAGGATAAACTCAGCATTCTCATATTCTGGGCGCCAAGCCTTGAAGGCATCGATGTCGAGGATATCTGCAGAGACGATGTTAACGTCTACATGGATAGGTGTGGTGGTGTACTTATCCTTCAAGCCAAAGCTAACGAACTTACCCTTATCAGCACCCTCGTCCTCGATACGATAAACGAAGTTAGAGCGTCCCTGAATCATACCCTGGTTAACGAGTTTCTTGAAAGGCTCGTCCTCGCAAGAATAACCTGAATCATAAAGGAACTTATTCCAGAAACGAGAGTAAATCAAGTGACCAGTAGCGTGCTCAGTACCACCTACATAGAGGTCTACATTGCGCCAATACTCATCAGCATCGCGACTTACAAGGGCCTTCTGGTTCTTGGGGTCCATATAGCGCAGATAGTAAGCTGAACTACCAGCAAAACCAGGCATTGTATTGAGCTCCAAGGGGAAGACGGTCTTGTTATCAATCTCATCCTTCGATACGACCTTATCGAACTTGGTATCCCAAGCCCACATCTTCGCACGTCCCAATGGTGGCTCGCCCGTTTCTGTTGGCTTATACTCATCGATTTCAGGCAATTCGAGAGGCAAGCACTCCTTTGGAATCATGTAAGGCATATTGTTTTTGTAGTAAACAGGGAATGGCTCACCCCAATAACGCTGACGAGAGAAAATAGCATCGCGAAGGCGATAGTTAACTTTTACTCGTCCAAGACCTTGCTCAGTCACGAATTTCTTCGTAGCAGCAATAGCTTCCTTAACGGTTAATCCATTGAGACTAAACTTGTTAGAAGCTGAGTTACACATAATGCCCTCCTTGGCATCGTAGCTCTCCTCTGACACATCAGCACCCTCAATCAATGGGATAATGGGGAGGTTGAAATGCTTAGCGAAAGCATAGTCACGACTATCGTGAGCAGGTACGGCCATGATGGCACCTGTACCATATCCAGCGAGTACATATTCTGCAATCCAGATGGGGATCTTTTCATCGTTGAAAGGATTAATGGCATAGCTTCCAGAGAAGACACCAGTAACCTTGTGATCCATCTGGCGATCACGTTCTGTGCGCTTCTTTACGTAGTCGAGATATTTTTCAACTTCTGCCTTCTGCTCAGGCGTAGTAAGTTCTGCTACGAGCTCTGATTCTGGCGCCAAAACCATAAAAGTAACACCAAACATCGTATCAGCACGAGTCGTGAAAATCGTAAAGTGCTTATCAGAATCGGCTACCTTAAACTCTACTTCTGTACCCTCAGAGCGACCAATCCAGTTGCGCTGGGTTTCCTTCAAAGAGTCTGTCCAGTCTATCTCCTCAAGACCATCGAGCAAACGCTGAGCGTAAGCAGAAACTCGCAAGCACCATTGGCGCATCTTCTTCTGAACCACTGGATAGCCTCCACGAACGCTGACGCCATCTACTACCTCGTCATTAGCCAATACGGTTCCCAACTTTGGGCACCAATTCACCATCGTATCAGCAAGGTAAGCGATACGATAGTTCATCAATACCTCTTGCTTCTTCTTCTCAGAGAAGCTGGCCCAATCAGAAGCTGTAAAGTGGAGCTCCTCAGTACCAAGGGCATGACAATCTTCTGTACCCATCAATTCAAAGTGCTCAATGAGCTTGATGGTAGGCTGAGCCTTATGGGATGAAGTTGAGAAGTAACTCTTAAACATACGTTGGAAGGCCCACTGAGTCCACTTGTAATAGATAGGATCGCAGGTGCGAACCTCGCGCTCCCAATCAAAGCAGAAACCAATCTTATCAAGCTGAGAGCGATAACGATCGATATTCTCGAAGGTAGTCTTCTCTGGGTGCTGACCTGTTTGGATAGCGTATTGCTCTGCGGGTAGTCCGTAAGCATCGTAACCCATAGGATTCAGCACGTTAAAGCCTTTTTGACGCTTGTAACGGGCATAAATATCACTCGCGATATATCCCAAAGGATGACCCACGTGCAAGCCTGCTCCACTAGGATAAGGGAACATGTTGAGCACATAGAATTTCTTCTTGTTTTTGTCCTCTACTACTCGATAGGTTCCATTCTCCACCCATCGCTTTTGCCATTTCTGTTCGATGTCTCTGAAATTGTAGTCCATTGTATCTTCGTTATTTATTGTTTCCGTACATTACTTATTTAGGCTGCAAAGATACGAATAAACGAATGAAAAACCAAATTATTTGGGTATTTTATTTATTTTGCTTACCTTTGCAGTTGGATTTTAAAAGGTAACAGATGATATTATTAAGTTTTGACACAGAAGAGTTTGACGTACCTCGCGAGCATGGCGTAGACTTCTCGCTAGAGGAGGGCATGAAAGTTTCGAAGGTTGGCACAAACCGCATTCTCGATGTTCTGAAACAGAATGGGGTTAGGGCTACGTTTTTCTGTACTGGAAACTTTGCAGAGCATGCGCCAGAGGTGATGCAGAGGATTATGGACGAGGGTCACGAAGTGGCTTGTCATGGGGTAGATCATTTCGAGCCAAAGGAGACAGATTTCGCACGTTCGAAAGAGATTGTAGAGCGAGTAACGGGTCGAAAAGTCTATGGTTATCGCCAACCTCGCATGTTTTCTGTTATCGAGTCAGAAATCAAGCGTGTGGGTTATCTTTACAATTCTTCCTTGAATCCGGCTTTTATCCCAGGGCGCTATATGCACTTGACGGAGCCTCGCACTTGGTTTATGAAAGATGGTGTGATGCAGATTCCAGCTTCTGTTACGCCCCTCATTCGTTTTCCACTTTTCTGGCTCGCTTTACACAATCTCCCAGAGTCGCTTTATCACGTTTTGGTTCGTAGAGTATTGAGTAAGGATGGCTATTTCGTCACTTATTTCCATCCTTGGGAGTTCTTCGAGCTAAAGGCACATCCAGAGTTTAAAATGCCTTTTATCATTCGCAATCATAGTGGACTTGAAATGTGTGAGCGCCTCGATCGTTTGGTAAAGATGCTCCTGAATCATGGTCATGAGTTTATCACCTATACAGAGTTCGTCAATCGCCAAAAAGTATAATATTATTTACAAACAGACGTCTGAGAATCGTGCGAAAGTCACCAACGTACAAGTGGCAGTCATATACGAGAATTATGGCCGATTTTGTAACTATCTGACTATCTGATGCTTACAAAATCGGTCCTCTTTTTCGATGCCATTTTTCTCCCTAAAAAGTTACTTTTTACTATTAATTCTGGCACTTTTTACTATTAATTCCGGCACTTTTTCCCACACTAGGGAATATTTTTTCTCTAACTAGGCCGTAACCTCGTCATGCCTTTGCTTACTTCTCACTCCCTTCGAGCCTCCTTTTCTCCGAAATTTCGCCCTTTCCTCCCCTACTCCATTTCTAGATTGCTCCATTCCGAAGTGTTAAATTTTGGCATATTTCCTTTACACTATCCCTCTTTTCCTCAAAAATATCCCTTTATTTTCTTGCCGATATCGGCAAAAAGTAGTATATTTGCAGCAGAAAATGGCTCAAAAACTTGCCGATAAAAAGAAAAATGGAGTATATATCAGTTATTCAGTTTGCAGAGAAATATGGTATTTCTAAGCGCACAGCTCGCAATTATTGTGCTCAGGGAAAGATCGAAGGTGCTTTCCTTACGGGTAAGACTTGGAATATCCCTATGGATGCTGTTTTGCCAAAGCGAGGTAAAAAAAAGACACCAATCTCACCTCTTTTAGAAGTATTGAGAGAGCAAAAGGCCATGAAGCTTAAAGGTAGCATTTATCATCGTACGCAAATCGATTTGACTTATAACTCTAATCATATCGAAGGAAGCAAATTAACGCATGATCAAACTCGATATATCTTTGAGACAAATACCATAGGCATAACAGATAGTGCCATCAATGTGGATGATATTGTTGAGACTGTTAATCATTTTCGTAGCATCGACTATATCATCGATCATGCAGAGGAAAAGCTAACTGAGGACTTAATCAAGCATCTCCATCTACTTTTAAAGAATGGAACATCTGATAGTCGCAAAGACTGGTTTGCTGTAGGTGATTTTAAGCGATTACCCAATGAGGTTGGAGGTATTGATACTTGTCCACCAGAAGAAGTACATAAAAGTTTGAAGGCTTTGCTCGATGAATATCATCAGAATCGTCATAAATCGCTAGAAGATATCCTAGATTTTCATGTACGCTTCGAGCAGATACATCCTTTCCAGGATGGTAATGGTCGTGTTGGTCGCTTAATAATGTTCAAGGAATGTCTCGCAAACGCCATTGTTCCCTTCATTATCACAGATGAATTGAAAATGTTCTATTATCGAGGTCTGCGAGAATGGGGCCACATCAATGGCTACCTTACTGATACTTGCCTCACTGCACAAGATCTTTATAAAGACTTGCTTCGTTATTTCAAGATAAAAATATGACCTCTATGGGAGGTTTATTCTGTAGCTTGAAACAAAAATTGCTGGTCGTGATATTGCCAACGGGCTAAGCCAAAACGGATGAAACGAGCTAAAAGGGTGATGACCTTTGGACGAGGAAGACGAGAGCGACGAACGAGTTGGTTTAATGTAAAAGACTGAGGTTGCTGATCTGGATGGTCTGAAGCCATCGCACTCAGCAACTTTTTCATTGCTGGCGAATAAGTTACCATCGCCCCACGTTCTGATAGCTGTTCTCGCCAGATAGCCAAATGAACGGGCGAGGCCACGATGTTCTCATCAGCTATACGGATATAAGCCCGTTGTTCTCCTTTTTCATTGATGGCGAAGATAGGTTTTCGCTCTGAGGGAGGTACTGTTGCGATAACAATCGTGCGACCATCCACATGATAAGTATCAAACTTTATACTGGCCTCTGGCTTGCAATATTTGTAAGCAGCTTGGTGCATCATGAAGATTTCTTCTTCAGAACGAACCCCAGAAAGATGTCCGTCGTCCCTCACCCCTATCAACAATCGTCCCCCATCCGTATTGGCAAAGGCAGATACGGATTTGGCAAGTTTACAGGCATCCTCTACCCTATACTTGAAATCCTGTTGCTGGTGTTCACCCTCGCTGATAAGTCCGAGGAGATATCGTTTATCGTCCATGATTGCATTCTTTTGTGCAAAGATAGGAAGAATTATTGTGAACCACAAACAATTTGAGCGTTAATCTTCTATAAATTTAGGTGTAGGATATTATACATTCTGCCCTTTCAAACGTATTATAATCAGATGAATATTATCAACTATAAAATATGTACGTATGAAACAATTACTAACAACTCTCCTAATGACCTTGGTCTTAGGAACCTCAGCCGCAATGGCACAAAACGAAGAAGGGGGTCTTTATACCCTGAAGAATGGTAACTTAACGATGACGATCAATGCTGCTAAAGGTGCAAAAATTCTTTCCTTTATGTGTGGCGATCAAGAAGTCATCTCACAATTAAAATGGCCAGAATCTTTTGGTAGTACGTTTTGGACGAGCCCTCAGAAAGAGTGGAATTGGCCCCCTGTATTTGAATTCGACAAGAAGCCTTATACAGTAGAAGAAAAGGATGGCGTGATAACGATGACAAGCGAGGTATCAGAAAAGCTGAAGTTCAGAGTTCGCAAGTCCTTTAAGGCAGAAGGTGAAGGTATCGCTATCACCTACTCTATCATCAATGAAGGCGATGAGACAAGAAAGGTGGCTCCTTGGGAAATAACGCGTGTTCTGAACGATGGTGGGCTTATTTTCTTTGAAGCGCCTGCAGATAGTATCTGGCCTACAGGTTTGATGAATTTCAAGAACAATTTTGGGGCTGCTTGGTATCAGGCAGATGCTACTAATGAGAATAGAAAGATTAACGCTGATGGTCAAGGATGGTTAGCTTATTACAGCAATGGCCTCCTTCTGGTGAAATGTTTTGAGAATCTTACCCCATCGCAACCAGCACCCAATGAGGCAGAAATCCAGGTGTATGTAAATAGAGGTAAAACCTTTATCGAACTTGAGAGTCAGGGTGCCTACTCTACCCTTCAGCCAAAAGATTCGTTGAATTGGACCGTTTGTTGGTATCTGCAACCTTATAACGAAGGCTCTGAGCCCTCTGAGGGATTGCTCAATATGGCCAAGAATATTGTCAAGAAAGCCAAAGACCAATACACTAAAAAATGCTGTAAGCATTGAAAGTTTGGCAAAATTTTGGTGGATTCAGAATTAATGCGTAACTTTGCAGCTACCATCAAGAATAAGGTATATGAAACTGGATCAGCAATTTGTAATCACCATCAATCGTGAGCTAGGCTCAGGAGGACGAACTATTGGCGACAAGTTAGCCCATCGCCTTGGTGTACCTTTTTATGATAAGGCCGTTATTCAGGCCCTGAAAGAAAAGTACGAACTGACTACTGAAGAGATTGAGTGTCTGAAGGGTCAGAAGCATAATTGGTGGGCAGATTTAAAGCGTAGTTTTAAAATCATGCCTAGCTATGCTGCACCAAAAATCATTCCTAGTTCTACAGCGATTCCTGATTTTCTGATTACAGACGACCTCTTTGAAACAGAAAAGGAAATTCTAAAGGGGATTGCTGCTGATGAGTCGTGTGTAATCGCTGGTCGTAGTGGTTTTTTTGTGCTTCGCGATCATCCCAATCATCTGAGTATCCTTATTCAGGCTCGTATCGAAGAGCGTATCAAACGTCTTGTGGAAAAGCGTGGCATCAGTGCTAAGGAAGCTGAAAAGATTATCAAGGAGGTAGATGCTGCACGTGAGAGCTATGTCAACAAGTATACTGGTACATCACGCTACGATACAAGGAATTATGATCTGGTATTCAATGTGGAGGACCATACAGAAGACGAGATCGTTGACTTGATAATGTTGTACCTTAAGAAATAATCAGAGACAGACAATGGCGAAGAAAGACGGGGAGCTAACCCCGATGATGAAACAATTCTTTGATTTGAAGGCGAAACATCCTGACGCAGTGATGCTGTTCAGATGTGGCGACTTCTATGAAACGTATTGTGAAGACGCCATTACAGCTGCGAAGATTCTGGGTATTACACTTACCCATCGCAATAATGGTGCTGGTGTGAAAGGTGACGAGATGGCTGGCTTTCCTCATCATGCGCTTGATACCTATTTACCAAAGCTGATTCGTGCTGGAAAACGTGTGGCTATCTGCGACCAGCTCGAAGATCCCAAACTCACGAAAAAGCTCGTAAAAAGAGGCATTACAGAATTGGTTACTCCAGGAGTGGCCCTATCGGATAATGTACTGAACTATAAGGAGAACAACTTCCTTGCTGCCGTTCATTTTGGCAAGGGTTCGTTTGGTGTGGCTTTCCTAGATATTTCTACTGGTGAGTTCCTTACTGGTGAGGGTACACAAGATTATGTAGAAAAGCTCTTGGGCAATTTCTCGCCAAAAGAAGTGCTGCACGATCGCACCAAGAAACAAGAGTTCGAGCGCAATTTCGGCACAAAATACTTTACTTTCCAACTCGATGACTGGGTATTTACAGAGCAAACCTCTAAGCAGAAACTCTTGCGCCACTTTAATGTCAAGAACCTGAAAGGCTTTGGTGTCGATCATCTGCATGCTGGTGTGATTGCAGCTGGTGCTATTTTACAGTATCTGGAGCAAACGCAACATACCCAGATAGGTCATATCACCTCGATTTCTCGCATCGAAGAAGATAAGTATGTACGCCTCGATAAGTTTACGATTCGTAGTCTTGAGCTCGTTCATCCGATGCAGGAAGATGGCAAATCGCTACTCGATGTCATCGACAAGACGGTAAGTCCGATGGGTGGTCGTCTGCTTCGTAGATGGTTGGTGTTCCCATTGAAAGATGAAAAACCCATCAATTTGCGTTTGGATATCGTGGAGTATTACTATCGCGAGCCAGAGTTCAGGGAGTGTATCGATGATCAGATTCATCGTATAGGCGACTTGGAGCGCATTATCTCAAAGGCTGCTGTAGGTCGTGTATCGCCTCGCGAAGTGGTACAGTTAAAGGTAGCGCTTCAAGCTATCCAACCTATCAAGACGGCTTGTCTTTATGCCAAAAATGAGGCCTTGAATAGGGTAGGGGAACAACTGAATCTTTGTGAATCTCTGCGAGACAGAATAGAGAAGGAAATTCAGAATGATCCGCCCCAATTAGTAGCCAAAGGAGGCGTCATTAAAGATGGTGTAAATGCCGAGCTCGACGAATTAAGAAGCATCGCCTATAGTGGTAAGGATTATCTCTTGAAGATTCAGGAGCGCGAGGCAGAACAAACGGGTATCAGCTCGCTGAAGATAGGCTATAATAATGTGTTTGGCTACTATCTGGAGGTGCGCAATACCTATAAAGATCTGGTGCCAGCAGAGTGGGTTCGTAAGCAGACATTGGCCCAAGCAGAACGCTATATCACCCAGGAACTGAAGGAGTACGAAGAGAAGATTCTTGGTGCAGAAGATAAGATTCTCTCGTTGGAGGCGAAGCTTTTCAACGACCTGATTCTGAGCATGCAGGAATTTATCCCTCAGATTCAGATAAATGCCAATATCATTGCTCGCTTGGATTGTTTATTGAGCTTTGCGAAAGTGGCTGAGGATAACAAGTATATCCGTCCTGTTATCGATTCTTCAGAAGTGATTGATATCAAGCAGGGTCGCCATCCCGTTATCGAACAAGAATTGCCACTTGGAGAGCGCTATGTACCTAATGATATCCTGCTCGATAACGAGCGCCAACAGATAATTATCATCACAGGTCCGAATATGGCTGGAAAATCGGCTTTGTTGCGACAAACCGCACTCATCGTACTACTTGCCCAGATAGGTTGTTTTGTGCCCGCAGAAGCCGCCAGAATCGGTTTGGTGGATAAGATCTTCACAAGGGTTGGAGCGAGTGATAATATCTCCCTTGGAGAATCTACTTTCATGGTAGAGATGACAGAGGCTTCGAACATATTAAATAATGTGTCTTCAAGGTCTTTGGTACTCTTTGATGAGTTAGGACGAGGCACCAGCACTTACGATGGTATCTCTATCGCTTGGGCCATCGTAGAGTATCTGCATGAGAACGCCAAAGGCCACCCCAGAACGCTCTTTGCTACACACTATCATGAACTCAACGAGATGGAGAAAAATTTTTCTCGCATTAAGAATTACAATGTTTCTGTAAAAGAGGTAGATGGCAAGGTGATATTCTTGCGCAAGCTTGAAAGGGGTGGGAGTGAGCACTCCTTTGGTATCCATGTGGCAGAGATTGCAGGTATGCCCAGAAGCATCGTTAAGCGTGCTAATGTGATTCTGAAGCAGTTGGAGGCAGATAACTCGCAAGTAGGTACCGTTGGCAAGCCCACCGCAGAGATCGCAGCCTCTCGCGAAGGTATGCAACTCTCGTTCTTCCAGCTCGATGACCCTGTACTTTGTCAGGTGCGTGATGAGATCTTAGGCATCGACGTGAATAACCTTACACCACTCGAAGCCCTCAATAAGCTGAACGATATTAAGAAGATTGTATCTGGAAAATAATTCCCAGTAAGGGAACAAGTCGTTCCCATGCTGGGAATATTTTGTGTCCTTAGTGCTTGGCTTTAACCATGCAATAAACGCCAAGGATAATAAACGGTATCGAGAGTATCTGTCCCATATCGAGTGGGAGAGAGGCTTCGAAGGCCTCCTGAATCTCCTTGGTGTACTCAATAAAGAAGCGGAACGTGAAGATATAAGCCAGGCAGAAACCGAAGTACCAACCTGTACCTATCTTTTCTGGCATCTTTTTATGGAGCACCCACATGATCAGGAAGAGTAGGGCATAGGCGATGGCCTCGTAAAGTTGTCCTGGATGGCGTGGTACGGCATCTACTCGCTCGAAGATAAAGGCCCAGGGAACATCTGTAATCTTTCCGATAATCTCTGAATTCATCAGGTTGCCAAGACGGATAAAACAAGCGGTAGTACCAGTAGCGATGGCGATATTATCGAGTACGGTCCAGATGCTCAGTTTGGTGCGCTTTACGTAAAGCCAAAGGGCAATCATCAAACCCAGTGTTCCACCATGAGAGGCCAAACCTGCATAGCCAGTAACTTTCCATCCTCCATCAGGCAAGAAATGGATAGGCAAGAACATCTCTACAAAGCCCTTGAAAGAAGTGAGGAAATAGTCGGGCTGATAGAAGATACAATGGCCTAAACGAGCACCCACAAGGATACCTAAGAAGCAATAGAAAAAGAGTGGATCAAACAATTCGTCTTTGATTTTTTGCTCCTTATACAGCCTTTTTACTACAAAGTATGCGAGCGCCAAGCCAATAATCCACATCAGTCCGTACCAACGAACGGTGATGGGACCCAGATGGAAAGCCTCCAAATCTGGTTGCCAAACGATGTAATTCAGTAAACTAGCCATTATACATTGAATCTAAAGTGCATGATGTCACCATCCTGTACGATGTAGTCTTTACCTTCTACAGCGAGCTTTCCTGCCTCGCGAACAGCTGCTTCAGAGCCATACTGGATATAGTCGTCGTACTTGATAACTTCTGCACGAATGAATCCCTTTTCAAAATCAGTGTGGATAACACCAGCACACTGAGGTGCCTTCCAACCTTTCTTATAGGTCCAGGCCTTCACCTCCATCTCACCAGCAGTAATAAAAGTCTCAAGGTTCAAGAGGGCATAGGCCTTCTTAATCAGGCGATTTACACCACTCTCCTCTAAGCCAAGTTCCTCTAAGAACATCTGCTTATCCTCATAGCTTTCGAGCTCAGCGATATCCTCCTCTGTCTTAGCAGCGATAATCATGGCCTCTGCACCTTCTTCCTTAGCCAGCGCCTCTACTTTCTTGGTGAAGTCGTTGCCTGATTTGGCATCAGCCTCACCAACATTACAAACGTAAAGCACGGGCTTTGAAGTCAATAGGAAAAGATTGCGAGCACAATCTTGCTCATCCTTGCTCTCGAACTCTACGATACGTGCATTTTTACCCTGCTCTAATACCTCTTTATAAGCATGAAGCACGGTTACTTCTACCTTTGCATCTTTATTGCCAGCAGCTGCTGCTTTCTCTGTCTTTGCCAAGCGGCTCTCGATAGTCTCAAGGTCCTTCAACTGAAGTTCTGTATCGATGATTTCCTTGTCGCGAATGGGGTCGATAGTACCATCTACGTGGGTGATATTATCGTCTTCGAAACATCTCAAAACATGGATGATCGCATCCGTTTCACGAATATTTCCAAGGAATTTATTACCAAGACCTTCACCCTTTGAAGCACCTTTTACAAGACCTGCGATATCTACAATCTCACAAGTAGCAGGTACGATACGTCCTGGATGAACAATCTCAGCGAGTTTTGTCAGTCTTTCATCGGGTACGGTGATAACACCCACATTGGGCTCAATCGTACAAAAAGGAAAATTTGCTGCCTGAGCTTTTGCGCTCGACAGACAATTAAACAATGTAGACTTACCCACATTCGGTAGTCCTACAATACCACATTTTAATGCCATTTTCTTCTAATAAACGTTTATTTCGGGTGCAAAGTTAGTGCAATCCGAGCGAAAAACCAAATATATTACGGAAAAATGCTTATCTTTGCACCCAAGATGGACTAAAATCACCAAGTATAATGAAGAAATTCTTATTATCAACAATCGCTTTTCTGGCACTTTCGCTTTATGCAAGTGCACAAGTTACTGAACCCAAAGATACCCCACAATTGGAGTTTGCCTTTCAATTGAAGGTGACGTTGGGTGAGGCTTATTCCGCTGGTGAGACCCAGCATGGCCAACGTACCATCATTCCCATTACTGGAGGCACTTTTGAAGGCTCCAACATTAAGGGAACGATAATTAATGGTGGCGCTGATTACCAATTAGGAAACAAGACTTTGAATCGCACAGAGTTAGAGGCGATTTACTGCATCAAGACAGATGATGGCGTGGTGATCCACGTTCGTAATCGTGGTATTATCCATTCTGGCAAAGATGCCCAAGGCAATCCTACTTTCTACTTCAAGGCTGCACCCCAATTCGAGGCACCAGCAGACAGCAAATATGCCTGGCTGAATAATTCACTTTTCCTTTGTGCACCTGATTTCACCCAACAGTTTAAGGGCATCGTCCTTAATATCTGGAAGGTTAAATAGCGATTAGTGGGCCTCAAGCCAGTTTTGGCCGAAGCCGGAATCAGCCACCAAAGGCACATTGAGAGGGTAGGCGTTTTGCATCTCTTCGATGACAATGCGCTCTACCTTTTCTTTTTCTTCTGGGTAGACGGAGAAGTTTAATTCATCATGTACCTGAAGCAGCATTTTGCTCTTGATACCCTCTGCCTTGAAGCGTTTGAAGATATGAATCATCGCCACCTTAATGATATCAGCAGCAGTACCCTGAATTGGGGCATTGATGGCGTTTCGCTCAGCAAAACCTCGTACAGTAGCATTATGAGAGTTGATATCTGGTAGATAGCGACGACGTCCGAATAGGGTCGTTACATAACCTTTCTGACGAGCCACTTCCTTCGCTTTCTCCATATAATCATGTACTTGTGGGAAGGTGGCGAAGTAGCCATCAATCAGCATTTTGGCTTCATCGCGAGGGATATCCAGGCGCTCAGCAAGACCAAACACGGTGATACCATAGATGATACCGAAGTTGGCTCGCTTCGATTTGGTACGTTCGTCGCGAGTCACTTCTTCGATAGGCTTCTTGTAGATATTCGCTGCTGTAGCTGCATGCAAGTCCTTACCCTCACGGAACACCTCCACCATTTGAGGATCTTGTGAAAGATGGGCCATGACGCGAAGCTCTATCTGAGAATAGTCTGCCGAAAAGAACAGACATCCTGGCTCTGGAATAAAGGCCTTACGTATCTCCTTGCCATCCTCGCCTCGAATAGGAATATTTTGCAAGTTGGGATCTGAAGAGCTTAGACGACCAGTAGCTGTAATCGTTTGGTTAAACGAGGTATGAATATGACCTGTTCGTGGATTAATCAGCTTTGGAAGGGCATCGATATAAGTACCGATGAGTTTCTTCAATCCTCTGTGTTCCAGGATATCTGCAACGATCTCGTGCTTATTGCGCAATTGCTGAAGCACATCTTCTGAGGTCACATATTGACCCGTTTTGGTCTTCTTAGCCTTCTCTACAATCTTTAGTTTGTCGAAAAGAATCTCACCCACTTGTTTTGGCGAGGCGATATTAAATGGTTCACCTGCGAGCTCATAGATTCGTGCTTCGATTTCATTTACTCTATCCGTCAAAACCTTTGACGTTTCTTTCAACGATTCCGTATCCAGACATACCCCGTTCATCTCCATCTCTGCGAGTACTGGCATCAGAGGCATCTCGATATTATAAAAGAGGTCTTCGCACTCGAACTTCTTCAGTTCTAGTTCCAATTTGTTTTTCAGTCGCAAGGTGATGTCCGCATCTTCAGCCGCATACTCATAAACCTGAGAGGGTAGGAGGTCGCGCATCGATTTCTGACCTTTGCCTTTAGGACCAATGAGCTCATCGATATGGATGGTCTGATAATTCAGATAAATTTCAGCCATGTAGTCCATGTTGTGATGGAGTTCTGGTTGAATGAGATAATGGGCGATCATCGTGTCCCACATCTTACCTTTGAGTTCGATGCCATAGTTTCGCAACACCTCGAGGTCGTACTTTAAGTTTTGTCCGATTTTCAAAATCTGCTCGCTTTCGTACACCTCTTTAAAGATATTAACAATTTGCAACGCTTCTTCACGTTTGGCAGGAATTGGCACGTAGAAGGCCTCAAATTCCTTCACTGCGAAGCTCAAACCTACCAATTCGGCATCGATGGACGAGGTTGAAGTGGTTTCCGTGTCTAGACTGAGAATTTCGTTTGTTAAGAAATAATCACGTAATTTCAACAAATCTGCCTGATTATCAATGAGTTTGTAGTTGTGAGGGGTGGTTTTAAGGCTCTCAAAACTCGCGTTTTCGCTCGCTTCCGTGCTGTCGATTGGAAATTCTGCAAAGAGATCGAGTTGTCCGTTAACAGGCATTTGCGGTTTTTTGCTTTTTTTAAGAACTCTGTCTGCGAACGATTTCATCTCGAGTTCAAGGAGTAATTTGCCAAGTTCATCTTCATCTGGCTCCACGAGTTTCAGATTTTCCAAATCGAGCTCGATGGGCACATCCGTTTTGATGGTGGCCAAGAAGTAACTCATCTTGATATCCTCCACATGCTCCTCTACTTTTTCGCGAAGCTTACCTTTGATTTCTGAAGAGCGTTCAATCAGAGAATTGATACTTCCAAATTCATTAATTAGTTTCACAGCTGTTTTCTCGCCCACACCAGGACAACCAGGAAAGTTATCTGCAGAATCGCCCATGAGTGCCAAGAGATCGATGACAGCTTGTGTCGATGGAATGCCGTATTTCTCACAAACCTCACGAGGTCCCATCGTTTCATAACCTCCTCCATGACGAGGACGATAGATGAAAACCTTGTCGCTTACCAATTGTCCGTAGTCCTTATCTGGCGTCAACATGTAGGTTTCGATACCTTGCGCTCCTGACTTTGTGGCCAAGGTACCAATCACGTCATCAGCTTCGTAACCATCTACTTGTAGGATAGGTATGCGATAGGCTTTCAGCAAGTCTTTTATAATAGGTACTGCCTTGCGGATATCCTCAGGCGTTTCCTCGCGTTGGGCTTTATATTCAGGAAAGGCCTCGCTACGGAAGGTAGGACCATGAGGATCGAAGGCTACTCCGATATGTGTTGGCTTCTCTTTTGTCAACACCTCGTTGAGCGTATTCAGAAAACCCATGATGGCACTCGTATTAAGACCCTTAGAGTTGATTCTTGGGTTTTTGATGAAGGCGTAATAGCTACGATAAATCAGCGCATAAGCGTCTAAAAGAAATAATTTCTGCATAACTTTCTTAATTTTCGCCTCAAAAGTACCAAAATATTTCCGAATAACAGAATTATTTCATATTTTTGTGGCAAAATTTTGGGGTTTATGGACTATTTATCAGCTATACGAAAGCCCATTGAGGGCGATATGACCCGCTTTGTAGCATTGTTCAAAGAGAGTTTGAGTTATACCGATGGTATGCTGAAAGAGATTCTTTCGCGTATTGGTGAACGAGGTGGAAAACGTATGCGACCCATGCTGGTTTTCCTTACTGCACGGAACTTTGGCGAGGTTACGGATGTGGCTCAGAATTCTGCACTTGGACTAGAATTGTTGCATACAGCCAGTTTGGTTCACGATGATGTAGTAGACGAGAGCGAACAGCGACGTGGTGCTCCTTCCGTGAATGCTGCTTATAATAATAAGGTGGCCGTTTTGGTGGGCGATTATATCCTTTCTACAGCATTGCTCCGTGTAGCACTTTCGAGGAATAACGCCATCGTAGAACACTTGTCTGAATTAGGTCGTACCTTAGCTGCTGGTGAGATTCATCAGTTATCGAATATTTCTAGTCAGGAGTTCTCAGAAGAGGCATATTACAGGGTTATCGAGAAGAAAACAGCTTCGCTTTTCGAGTCATGTTGTGTCCTTGGTGCGATTTCTGTTGATGCTTCGCAAGAGGTCATCAAAAAGGCGGCTAAATTCGGCTATAATGTAGGTATGATTTTCCAGATTCGCGATGATATTTTCGATTATTTCGACTCGCCAGAAATCGGCAAGCCTACTGGAAATGATATGAAGGAAGGCAAATTGACGCTACCTATTCTTTATGCCTTGAACAAGTACGATAATCCTGCGGTTAAGAACCTTGCTATGAAGGTGAAAAACGGTACGATTAATACAGATGAAATCGCTGTTTTGATTGAGTTTGCCAAGCAATATGGTGGTATTACTTATGCTGAAAGGAAGATGGAACAGTTTGCTAAGGAAGCTCAGATATTTATTGATGAATGCGTGAAACCAGAGCTAAAGGAAGCTTATACAGCCTATTTGGATTACGTTATTCAGCGTAATAAGTAATCTCAGTACGCCTTAGGGCGCACTCCAGTACGCCAACGGACGTACTGGAGTTCTCCTTAGTTGTACTGACGTGGATTAAAAGAACTTCACTTCCTCGCCAATCACTTCGCTCAGCAAGAGATTTGCCAAACGAGAGGTGCCCATACGGAACCACTGATTCGTGAGCCATTTCTCGCCCAGAACCTCTTTGACGATCGTATAGTAGATAAGTGCATCCATCACGCTGTTAAGGCCTCCTGCGGGTTTAAAACCTATCTGTATGCCCGTTTCATCGTAGTACTCCTTAATAGCCTGACACATCACGTATGCAGCTTCAGGAGTAGCTGCAGGTTCAAGTTTTCCTGTAGAGGTCTTGATGTAGTCAGCACCTGCATACATCGAAAGGATAGAAGCTGTCTTGATGTTTGCCGCTGTCTTCAGACAACCCGTCTCCAAAATCACTTTCATTTTCTTATCGCCACAGGCCTCCTTCATCTGCTGAATCTCGTCAATCACAGTCTCGTAATCGCCAGAGAGGAAAGCACCTACAGAAAGCACCATATCGATCTCTGTAGCGCCATCTTTTACGGCTAAGCCAGTCTCAATGGTCTTCACCTCAATAAGGGCCTGAGATGAAGGGAATGAACCTGATACGCAAGCGATTTCCACGCCATCTACTTCGAGGGTTTCTGAAACGATCTTTGCGAAACGAGGATAAACGCAGATAGTGGCTACGTGGGGGAGGTTAGGGTAGGCCTCTTCGAACTGGTTTACACGTTCCGTAAAGGCCATCACGCTCTCGTCAGAATCAGTTGTTTTCAGGGTGGTCAGTTCCACGCTACCCATCAGGAATTGCTTCACCTCTGGGGTATCGTTTTCATGCACTTTCTCGGCAATGATTTTCTTCACTGCTTCCTTTACTTCCTCGTCGCTAATCTCGAGGTTATACTTACCAAGAGCCTCTTCTATGCGGCTCTTTTGTGGCATCTCGTGATGATGATGCTCATGCTCATGATTGTGTTCTGCCATAATCGTTTTATGCTAAAAGTTTTTTGTTATGAATATGTCGTAATGAGTCTCTTTGCGTCTTCTTTTCGATGGATTTCTGGAGCTCTTCTGTTAGGTCTACACCCGTTTGATTGGCCAAGCAGAGAAGTACCCAGAGCACGTCTGCCATCTCTTCGCCAAGGTTATCTTTTTCGCCCTCCTTGAAGCTCTGATCGCCATATTTTCGAGCGATAACACGAGCCAGTTCGCCCACTTCTTCAGTGAGCACGGCCATATTTGTGAGTTCTGAGAAGTATCGAACCCCATATTCTTTTATCCAGCGATCTACCGCTTCTTGTGCTTCTTTGATGGTCATCTTGCTCTTAACATTTGAAGGATTAATATGAAAATGCAGATGAGAATAATGAAGATGTACTGCTTGTTTTCTCGCTCGTATTCCTTCCAGTGGAAGGCTTTATAGAGGAAGATTATGAGTAGCAGAAAGAGTCCGAATCCGCATGGGAATACGCCATATTGATAGCCCATCGTCCATGAGATTCCAACACCGATAGCCGTTAGTATCAGACCTGCGATTTCTATTTCTCTGAGATACTTTTTCATTCCTTGTTCTTTGTGTCCATACAGATGGTTACAGGGCCATCGTTTAAGAGTTCAACTTTCATATCAGCACCAAATTCGCCCGTGCCCACTTGCTTGCCAATAGCTTCAGAGAGAAGTTTGCAGAAGGCTTCGTAGAGTGGGATAGAGTGCTCGTGGGAACCAGCTTTAAACCAAGAGGGACGATTACCCTTTTTGTAGCTGGCGTATAGCGTAAACTGACTGATTACCAGGCAGTTACCTGCAACATCGAGTATGGAGCGATTCATTACATCGTTTTCATCGCCAAACACTCTCAGATTGGCGATTTTCTTCACGAGCCAATCCACATCTTCCATCGTATCTTCATTGCAGATGCCTAATAGAATAAGGTATCCCTGTTCTATTTGGCTCTTTACTTTGCCCTCGATGGTAACGCTGGCGTGGGTAACTCTCTGTATTACGGCTCTCATTATTCTTAGAATTTTCGGCAAAGATACGACTTTATTTTGAATTAAGCAAATCTCTGGGAATGAAAATTAGTCTTTGTGAAAGTGCTCGAAAACAATTTGTGCTTTTGACTTGCCTATCAGGTTTGCAAGCGTTTCGATGTCTGTCTCGCGAATCTTTTTCACTGATTTGAGAGCATTTAGAAGCTCGTCGCGCGTCTTTGGACCAATGCCCTTAATGTCGTCCAACTCAGAGTGCAAAGCACGCTTAGAACGCTTGTTTCTGTGGAATTCGATGGCGAAGCGATGCACTTCATCCTGAATATGCGTTAGCACGTGGAAAAGCTCAGAATCTGTCTTTAAAGCCACGTGGATAGCAGGGAATCCATAGAGTAATTCGTTCGTTCTGTGGCGATCGTCTTTAGCCAATCCAGCGATGGGAATATCGAGGTCTAGCTCGTCTTGAATCACCTCGCGAATCACCTCCATTTGTCCCTTGCCACCATCGGCAATAATGAGGTCGGGTAGGGGTTGTTCTTCGTCTATCATCCTTCTATATCTGCGCCCTACAACCTCTTTCATAGAGGCATAGTCATCAGGACCAACAACGGTCTTAATATTGAAGCGTTTATAGTCCTTTTTGCTGGGTTTCATGGCCTTGAAAACGACGCACGAAGCCACAGCATCTGTACCAGAGATATTGGAGTTGTCGAAGCATTCGATGTGGTAGGGAAGTTTGGGTAGGTGAAGCTTGTCTTGCAACTCCTTCATCAGGCGAGTTTGCTTCTGTTCAGGATTCAGTTTTTCTGCTTGTTTTAAGCGATCGAACTTGTATTGTTTGCCATTCATGATCGAAAGGTCGAGCAGGGTCTTTTTATCGCCTCTTTGGGGCACTGTAAAGGTCACGTTTTCGAGCTCAACATCTACCTCCTCAGGCACGATAATCTCCTTGGCATCGCTCTTGAATCGTTGACGAAGTTCGATGATTCCGAGTTGCAAAAGTTCCTCATCTGTTTCGTTTAGCTTCTTCTTATATTCGATGGTAAAACTCTGGTTAATGCTACCATTCGAGACGTGGATATAGTTGATGAAGGCCATCTTTTCATCAGATGTAATCGAGAATACATCCACATTATTAATGGTATGGCTAACTACTTCGCTCTTGCTCACAAATGAATCTAGAGCGATGTATTTGCGTTTCACCTCTTCTGCTTCTTCGAATCGCAACTCTTCTGAGAGCTTCATCATTTCGTCTTTAAGGTCGCGAAGTACTTGACGGGTGTTGCCTTTCAGAATCTCGCGAGCCTGAAGAATGTTCTTTTGGTAGTCTTCATACGATTGTCTGCCCACGCATGGTCCCATACATTTCTTTATATGGTAGTCTAAGCAGACCTTATATTTACCCGTTTCAACGCCCTCTTTCGTGATGGGTTGTCGACAAGTTCTTGGGTGATACAGCTCTTTAATGAGATCGAGTACGGCGTACATTGAACCAACATGAGAGTAGGGCCCGTAATACGAGCCCCATTTCTTGTTGATGGTTCTTGTCTTGAAGATACGTGGGAAGAATTCATTGGTAACACAGATGCTAGGATAGGTCTTACCATCCTTCAATAACACGTTGTATCGAGGATTGTATTTTTTGATGAGCGAGTTTTCAAGGAGGAGTGCATCCTCTTCTGTATTCACCACCGTGTAGCTTATATCGAAGATCTTACTTACCAGCACTTTGGTCTTGAAACGATCCACTTCCGCGTGGAAGTAAGACGAGACTCTTGACTTGAGATTCTTCGCCTTACCCACGTATATTATGGTATGATTCTCGTCGTAATACTGATAGCTACCAGGCTTCTCTGGCAACCTACTTACGATACCTTTTAGATACGCTAAACGCTTCTCGTTTTCTTCCTTTGTCATTTTCAATGTTTCACGTGAAACGTACTTTTATATCGTTAAAAGACAGGTGAGGTCGATGTCCTTAAAGAGGTCGCGACCATGTAGTCCTTCGTCTGTAATTTCGATGATAAAATTCATGTAGACTTTCTTGGGATTGAAATGTTGAACTAGGTTATAGGCAGCTTTTGCTGTACCACCAGTAGCTAACAGATCGTCGTGAATCAGCACAACATCGTTTTCATCGATTGCGTCGAGGTGCATTTCAATGGTATCAATACCATATTCTTTAGAGAACGATTCTTTGATAACGGTAGCGGGTAACTTGCCAGGTTTACGTGCCATCACAATTCCACAACCTAATCGACCAGCCAAAGCAGATGCCATAACAAAGCCACGACTCTCGATTCCAACGATTTTGGTTATACCTTTGTCTTTGTAGATTTCCTCGAGTTCGTCGAGCATAATCTGTACACACTCGGCATTCTTATAGAGGGTTGTTACGTCTCTAAAGTTTATGCCCTTCTTGGGAAAATCTGGGATGCAACGCAGATTGTCAATCAAAGTTTTGTTGTTCATAATCAATAAGTTATATGTTTATTATCTTGTTGTTTGTTTCACGTGGAACATGCCTTGTTTCTTATCTCCCCATCAGCACCAAAAGCACATTGATGTCGCTCGGAGAAACGCCAGGGATTCTACTGGCTTGTGCCAATGTCTCAGGCTGAATCTTCATCAGTTTCTGTCGGCACTCGGTAGACAGGCCTTGTAGTTCTTCGTAGTTGAAATGACCGCGAATCTTGATATTCTCTAAACGGTGCATCTTTTCGGCAACCATCCGTTCGCGCTCGATGTAACCTTTATACTTCATGCGCACTTCAGCAGCCTCTGCAATTTCCTCTTTACGATTATTCGGACGATTCAGTACCTCTTTTAATTGAGGAATCATCTCCGAAAGATTTACGAGATTCAGTTGCGGACGATTAACGAGATCAATCAACTTGCAACCAAATTGGAGTGGGGTAGTGCCTAAGGCCTCAAGCGCAGAATTTATCAATTTCGGTTTAATCGCAAAGTTTTGGCAGAAAGTTTCGATTTCTTCGATGTGCTTCTTTTTCTCCATCCACCAATCGTAACGCTCTCTTTTTGCCAAACCTAACTCGTAGGCTTTTTCTGTTAAACGAGCATCGGCATCATCTTGTCGAAGAAGGATGCGATATTCGGCTCGAGAGGTAAACATGCGATAGGGTTCATCTACGCCCTTCGTTACTAAGTCATCAATCAAAACTCCGATATAAGCTTCGTCGCGATGGAGCACAAAAGGTTCAGATGAACCAGCCTTGAGTGCTGCATTGATGCCAGCAAGTGTACCTTGACCTCCTGCCTCTTCATAACCAGTAGTACCATTTACCTGACCTGCAAAGAAAAGGTTGGCGATGATTTTTGATTCCAACGAATGATACAATTGGGTGGGATCGAAGAAATCGTATTCAATGGCATAACCTGGACGGTATACTTTCACGTCTTTGAATGCCGGCATTTTTTTGAGAGCCTCGATTTGTACATCCATTGGCAATGAAGACGAGAAACCATTCAGATACATCTCGTTGGTGTCCTCGCCCTCTGGTTCCAGGAACAACGGATGCTTTTCTCTTTCAGGGAAGGTAACGAGTTTCGTTTCTATCGAAGGACAATAGCGAGGACCTATCGATTGTATCTGACCATTATATAAAGGTGAATCTGCGAGACCACTATTCAGTACCTTGTGAACCTCGGGATTGGTATTTACGGTCCAGCATGGTAATTGTTTCAAGGCACCGCCTTTGTTCATATAGCTGAACTGATAGGGCTTGTGTTCGCCAGGTTGAATCTCCATTTCATCGAAATTCACCGATCGCTTGTCAATACGAACAGGTGTACCCGTTTTCATACGAGCTGAAGTGATACCATGCTTAGTAATACTTTCTGTGAAGTTGGCTACTGCAGGTTCTGCTATGCGTCCCCCAGAAACCATCTTGCGTCCGATATGCATCAATCCATTCAAAAAAGTACCTGCGGTTACGACAATACATTTTGCATAAAGTTCTGCACCCCAGATGGTACGAACACCTACAGCTTCAACTTTATTTGATGTTATTGTTTCAACGATCAGTTCATCAGCCTGGTCTTGCCATATATCCAGATTATCGGTTTCATCGAGTGTGTGTCGCCATTGCCAGATAAACTTTCCTCTGTCACATTGGGCACGAGGACTCCACATCGCAGGACCCTTACCCACATTGAGCATACGGAACTGAATTGAAGTTGCATCAGTAACAAGACCCATCTGACCCCCCAAGGCATCAATCTCGCGAACAATCTGGCCCTTGGCAATGCCTCCGATGGCGGGATTACACGACATCTGGGCAATCTTGTTCATATCCATCGTTACCAGACAGGTTTTCGCGCCCATATTGGCACTCGCACAAGCTGCTTCACAACCTGCATGACCACCTCCAATAACGATTACATCATAATTGAATTTCATCCCTTTTTTCTATTTTTGCGCAAAAGTAACAATAAATTTTGAGAAATAAACGAATTTTTATCGCAAAAAACTTTGATTTCTCATAATTTTATATTAACTTTGCCACCTAAACAGTGCTAATATACCTAAAATATGGTATGCGAAAGCCAAAATAGTATCACAATTCATTATTTAAATAACTTAAACTCAACAACTTATGTGGTTAATCAATTCATCAATTGGTAGAAAAGTTGTAATGTCTGTTACGGGTGTTGCGCTTATTCTGTTCTTGACCTTCCACGGATGCATGAACATGGTGGCGCTTTTCTCGGAAGAGGGTTACAACATGATTTGCGAATTCCTAGGTGCCAACTGGTATGCTGTTGTAGCAACACTTGGTTTGGCTGCCTTGGCAGTGATTCACATCGTTTACGCTTTCATTCTGACTGCGCAGAATCGTACCGCTCGTGGTGACAATCGCTATGAGGTGGCTACGCAGGTGAATGCAGGTAAGGTAGAGTGGGCTTCCAAGAACATGCTTGTTCTGGGTCTCATCATCTGCGTTGGCTTGCTGATTCACCTCTGGAATTTCTGGTACAACATGATGTTTGCGGAGCTTATCGGTGCAATGCCCGCTATCAGTCCCACTGATGGTTTCGGATGGATTAAGGAGACTTTCTCTAATCCAGTATTTGTAGTGCTCTACATTATCTGGCTTGTTGCTCTTTGGTTCCATCTCTCTCACGGCTTCTGGTCAGCTATGCAGACCTTTGGTTGGAGTGGTAAGATTTGGCTGAAGCGTTGGATGTGCATCGGTAACATCTACGTTACTCTGCTCATGCTTTGCTTCCTCGTAGTAGTTCTGGCATTCGCATTCGGTTGCGCTCCATCACTCTGCTGCGGCAATTAAATCGTAGTAAATTGAAAATCTGTAATTAGAAAAGATTATGGCAAAAGTATTAGATTCTAAGATTCCCGCAGGTCCAGTACCTGAGAAATGGAAGGAATATAAGGCTCATCAGCGTTTGGTTAACCCAAAGAATAAGCTGAAGCTCGACGTGATCGTAGTTGGTACTGGCTTGGCTGGTGCTTCTGCAGCTGCATCACTTGGTGAAATGGGCTTCAATGTAATTAACCTGTGTATCCAGGATTCTCCTCGTCGCGCTCACTCTATTGCTGCTCAGGGTGGTATCAACGCTGCCAAGTGCTATCAGAACGATGGTGACTCTATCTACCGTTTGTTCTATGATACCGTAAAGGGTGGTGACTATCGTGCTCGTGAGGCTAACGTTTATCGTCTGGCTGAGGTGTCTAACAATATCATCGACCAGTGTGTGGCTCAGGGTGTACCTTTCGCTCGTGAGTATGGTGGTATGCTGGCTAACCGTTCTTTCGGTGGTGCTCAGGTAAGCCGTACCTTCTACGCTAAGGGTCAGACAGGTCAGCAGCTTCTGCTTGGTGCTTACTCTTCACTGAGCTGTCAGGTTCAGGCTGGTAAGGTTAAGCTTTACACCCGTTATGAAATGGAAGATGTAGTGATCGTTGATGGTCGCGCTCGTGGTATCATCGCTAAGGACCTCTGCACAGGTAAGTTGGTTCGTTTCAGCGCCAATGCCGTTGTTATCGCTACTGGTGGTTATGGTAACACTTACTTCCTGTCAACAAACGCTATGGGTTGTAACTGTACGGCAGCTATTCAGTGCTATCGTAAGGGTGCTTTCTTCGCAAATCCTTCTTACGTTCAGATTCACCCCACCTGTATCCCTGTTCATGGCGACAAGCAGTCTAAGTTGACCCTGATGTCAGAGTCTCTGCGTAACGATGGTCGTATCTGGGTTCCAAAGAACATTGAGGATGCTAAGGCTCTTCAGGCAGGAACCAAGCAGGGTTGGGAGATTCCTGAGGAGGAGCGTGACTACTATCTGGAGCGCCGTTATCCTGCATTCGGTAACCTCGTACCTCGTGACGTGGCTTCTCGTGCAGCTAAGGAGCGTTGCGACAAGGGCTTTGGTGTTAACAACACAGGTCTGGCAGTGTTCCTCGACTTCTCTGAGTCAATCAACCGTCTTGGCATCGATGTTATCATGCAGCGTTATGGTAACCTCTTTGAGATGTACGAGGAGATTACAGACGTATTCCCTGGCGATGTAGCAAATGAAATCAATGGCGTTAAGTACTACAAGCCAATGATGATTTATCCTGCTATCCACTACACAATGGGTGGTATCTGGGTAGACTACGAGCTGCAGACCACTATCCCTGGTTTGTTCGCTATCGGTGAGTGTAACTTCTCTGACCACGGTGCTAACCGTCTGGGTGCTTCTGCTCTGATGCAGGGTCTGGCTGATGGTTACTTCGTACTACCTTACACCATCCAGAACTATCTGGCTGATCAGGCTGTATGGCCAAAGGTAAGCACAGATCTGCCTGAGTTTGAGGAGGCCGAGAAGGGTGTTGCTGCTGAGATCGATCGTCTGATGAACATCAAGGGTAAGCGCTCTGTTGACTCTATCCATAAGGAACTCGGTCACATCATGTGGGAGTATGTAGGTATGGGTCGCACTGCTGAGGGCCTGAAGACTGGTCTGAAGAAGATGCACGAACTGGAGAAGGAGTTCGATGAGAACCTCTTCGTTCCTGGCTCTAAGGAGGGTCTGAATGTGGAGCTCGACAAGGCTATCCACCTCCGTGACTTCTTCACCATGGGTCAGCTCGTTGCTTTCGATGCTCTCTCTCGTAATGAGTCTTGCGGTGGTCACTTCCGCGAGGAGTATCAGACCGAGGAAGGCGAGGCTAAGCGCGATGATGAGAACTACTTCTATGTAGGCTGCTGGGAGTACAAAGGCAAGGGCGTTGAGCCTGAGCTCACTAAGGAGCCACTGGAGTACGAGGCAATCAAGGTACAGACACGTAACTATAAAAACTAAGGAATTATGGCTAAGAATATAAGCTTTACAATAAAGTTCTGGCGCCAGAATGGCCCCAAGGACCAGGGACATTTCGACACCCACGAGATGCACGATATTCCCGATGATACCTCGTTCCTCGAGATGCTTGACATCCTGAACGAGGAACTGATCAACGAAGGCAAAGAGCCATTCGTATTCGATCACGACTGCCGCGAGGGTATCTGCGGTATGTGCTCGCTCTACATCAACGGTACACCTCACGGACTCACAGAGCGTGGTGCTACTACATGTCAGCTCTACATGCGTCGCTTCAACGATGGTGACACTATCACCGTTGAGCCTTGGCGCTCAGCTGCCTTCCCTGTAATTAAGGACTGTATGGTAGACCGCAATGCCTTCGATAAGATTATCCAGGCTGGTGGTTACACTACGATCCGTACTGGTCAGGCTCAGGATGCCAATGCTATCCTGATTCCTAAGGAGGATGCTGACGAGGCTATGGACTGCGCTTCTTGCATCGGCTGTGGCGCTTGTGTAGCAGCTTGTAAGAATGGTTCGGCAATGCTGTTCGTATCATCTAAGGTTTCTCAGCTCGCTCTGCTCCCACAGGGTCGTGTTGAGGCTGCCCGTCGTGTGAAGAACATGATTGCTAAGATGGACGAGCTCGGCTTCGGTAACTGCACCAATACTCGCGCTTGCGAGGCTGTATGTCCGAAGAACGAGACTATCGCTAACATCGCTCGCCTCAACCGCGAGATGATCAAGGCTAAGCTTGCAGACTAAAAACAGTAAATAGGTAGTGGGGAGTATGATGTCCCCACTACCTTATTTATTATATAGGGACAACGAAAACTATAAATATTATGAATAAAAACGAACAATTCGTCATCACCATTAATCGTGAATTGGGTAGTGGCGGTCGTACTGTCGGACGTATATTAGCCGAAAAGCTGGGTGTACCCTATTACGATAAGGTGTTAACCAAAGCTTTGGAAGATAAATTCGAACTTTCATATCATCAGATTGAGGAGCTGAAAGGCCAGAACCGAAGCTGGTGGGAAGAAATTAAACGTGTGTTGGTTTTGGGAGAAGGAGCTGCTAATTCTTCTGAGTATTACGACGAGGAAAAGAACAGGTTTGTGACCTCCGAGGCTGTGTTAAAAGCTGAAAGAGAAATCTTGCAAGGCATTGCAAGCGAGGAGTCGTGTGTCATCGCCGGTCGTTCAGCCTTCTTCGCTATGAACGGAAATCCTAACCATCTTAGCATTCTCATTCAGGCTTCTATGGAACAACGCTTAAAGCGTGTTATGGCTAAGCAGAACCTTACTGAGAAGGAGGCAAAGAAGGTCATTAAGGAAGTGGACGAGACGCGTGAGGAGTATATGAAGAACAATGCCCGAACCTCGCGCTACGACACTCGTAACTACGATCTTGTTATTAAGATGGATGGCAAGACAGAGGAAGAGGCTGTTAATGTTATTTTAGCGTATATCGGCTGATATGTCCCTGTAAGGTAAGGCAAAACTTTCACCTTATTAATAATAATAGTGCCGCAGAGAAAGAATTTGCGGCGCTTTTTTTGTAATATAATAAAGAATGCTTATCTTTGCAGCGATTATAATTTGGCAGAATTGAATCATAAATCATAAAAATAGATAAAAATGAACATTGGAGATAAAGCGCCTGAGATATTGGGCAAGGATGAACAAGGACGTGATATCCGTCTGAGTGATTACAAGGGGCGTAAGCTAGTGCTGTATTTCTATCCGAAGGACAATACCAGTGGTTGTACGGCAGAGGCTTGCAGTTTGAGAGACCATTATGGTGAGTTGCAAGGTGCTGGTTATGAGGTGGTTGGCGTGAGTAAAGACTCGGCTGCTTCACATGTAAAGTTTAAGGAGAAACACGAGTTGCCCTTTCCTTTGATTGCAGATGTGGATAAAACCCTCATGGAGGCCATGGGTGCTTGGGGCGAAAAGGTGATGTATGGTAAAAAGACCATGGGCACTATTCGCACCACCTTTATTATTAATGAGGAGGGCATTATCGAACAAATCTTTGCCGGCAAGCAAGTAAAGACTAAAGAGCACGCAGAGCAAATCCTAAAAAAGTAAATGGAGATTAAGAACAAAATAACTGAACAGCCTTCTCACTTCGATAATCTGGAACAGATGTCGATAGGTGAGCTTTTGCAGCACATCAACGAAGAGGATCGCAAGGTGGCAGAAAGTGTAAAGAAAGCCATCCCTCAGATTCAGGCTTTTGTAGAAGCTGTAGAAAAGCGGATGAAGGAGGGTGGCAGATTGTTCTATATCGGTGCAGGTACAAGTGGACGACTGGGCGTGCTTGATGCCAGCGAGTTGCCACCAACATTTGGTGTGTCGGACAAGAAAGTTATAGGGCTTATTGCTGGAGGCGATAGAGCATTGCGCCATGCCGTTGAGAAGGCAGAAGATATGCCAGAACAAGGATGGCAAGACTTGCAGAATTATCACCCTACAGCCAATGATACCGTACTGGGTATCGCAGCTTCAGGTACGACACCTTATGTAGTAGGTGTCGTCAGGTTGGCCCATTTGAATGGATTACTAACGGGATGTATCACCAGCAACCCCCATACGCCACTAGCCCAAGCCTCAGATTACCCCATCGAAACAATCGTTGGACCTGAGTTTGTAACTGGTTCTAGTCGTATGAAAAGCGGTACAGCACAGAAAATGGTGCTGAATATGATTTCCACGACCTTGATGATCCGTCTGGGGCGTGTACAAGGCAACCGCATGGTGAATATGCAACTTACGAACAATAAGTTGGTAGATCGTGGTACACGAATGCTGCAAGATATATTAGGTCTGAGCTATGAAGAGGCTCAGCAACGATTGCTTGAGGCAGGAAGTGTAGACAACGCATGTAAATAGACTTAACAATGACTTATTTAGGAGAACTGATTTCTATTGGTGTGGCGTTTTCGTGGACAGCGACAGCGCTACTGAGTGAATTTGGCAGCAAGCGTTTGGGTAATCTTACGCTCAATGTGCTTCGTATGGCCCTAGCGCTAGTGTTTTCGCTTGTGCTGTTTGGTATTGTTACTGGTAATCCTTTGCCTGCTGGTGCTTCTACAGAGGCCTGCGGATGGATGTTGCTTTCAGGATTAGTGGGTTATGTGATAGGTGACTTTTGCCTGTTTCAGTGCTATATTATAATAGGTTCGCGATACGGACAGCTTTTCATGACGCTAGCCCCACTGGCTGCTGCCCTGATGGCCTGGATATCATTAGGACAGCAGATGACGCAGATGAGTATTGTGGCAATGCTAGTTACCCTGTCAGGTATTGGTATTTCTGTGTTAGGACGAGGCGAGCATCATAAGGTATCGCTACGGTTGCCCCTAAATGGGGTGCTCTTTGCAATAGGTGCTGCTTTGTGCCAGGGCATTGGATTGGTGCTAAGCAAGATAGGTATGGACCATTATGAGGCCTCAGCTTTAGCAGAAGCTGGTACCCCAGAATGGCTTGTGCCTTTTAGCGCTAATTTCTATCGCTGTGTAGCAGGTATTATAGGTTTTCTGTTATTACACTATTTTCGCGATGGAATGGCCCCTTTAAAGGAAGCAATGCACGATCGCAAAGGATTAACTGTAGCAACAGCGACCACCATCTTTGGACCTTTTGTAGGTGTAGGATTCTCGCTGATGGCCGTACAATACACAGCTGCAGGTATCGCCTCTACGCTGATGGCGATGACACCTATTATTATCCTGTTGCCTTCGTATTATCTTTTCCATGAGAAGATTACTTGGCGAGCAGTGATAGGTGCTGTAATATCTGTAGTAGGCGTTAGTCTGTTTTTCCTTGGATGACGTTTGGCAAACTTATTATAGCATGATAGCAGTATAGATTCTACCAGAATTGATACCAAGTCGTCGCGCTGAAAAGTAGGTGTCGTGCTGCTTAAACGTACAGATTTGTGAGACGGATATCTGGTTAGCAGGAACACCTGAAGCAGTCAGTTGCAGGAAATTGCACATGGGAAGATCTATGTGCGATTTCTGCTTTTTACAACTAATCTTTGCCATATCAAAGCCTGCTTCTGCAAATGCTTCATAAACCTCATTGCCTACTTCGAAACTGTCGAGACTGATACCAGGCCCTATTTGGGCTATCAAATCAGGTGGCTCAGAACCATAAACGTCAACCATACGTTGTACCGCTTTTTCTGCGATGCGCTTAACCGTGCCTCGCCAACCAGCATGAATGGCACAGCAAGCACAGCGCTTCTGATCATAAAGCAATATGGGTATGCAATCAGCAGTAGATACACCAATGCAAACACCAGGAAGATTCGTCATCAGTGCATCTACACCCTCCAGTTTTTCTTGGCGATTGTTATCTGATAGCTGCATGAAAGCTTCATCGATGACACCAATCTCAGTAAGATGTACTTGGTGGGGCATCAGCAAATGGCGGTCATCGATTTTCAGGAATTGGCATAGGGCTTCGCGATTTTGCTGAATAGCCTCTTGGCAATCACCACAATAGCGATTGATATTGAATTCCCCATAAAGTCCTTTGCTGTAACCACCTTGTCGAGTGCTACTAAATGCTATTACATCTTGATGGATGTTGTAATAATGAAGCTTAGGTTCAATCATATTCTTGCATTGTTTTGGATGCAAAATTAGCAAATTCCTGTGAAAAACTACATAAATGGATGCAAATATCAGAAAAATCTTTGTATTTTTGCAACCAACAACCAAATGAAGGATTACGCTTATGGATAAGATTCAGATATTTGTTGAACAACTTTTGGTGTCAATGGGAGTTAGTGGTGATACTGTCAATTTCATGACTCACATCATTTTGGTAATTGTTGCCTTTTTGCTTGCGGCATTAGTAGGATGGCTATGTAGAGGTCTTTTTGTACCAGTATTACTGAAACTAACGTCGAAGACAGATGCCAAGTGGGATGATGTGATATTTAATAAAAAGGTATTGCTCGCTGCTTGCAGCATTGTTCCTGCTATTGTGATTTGGCAATTGCTGCCTTGGACATTCTATGATTTCCCTACCGTCAGAGAAGTGCTGAGAAGACTTACGGCGATTTACATTACCGTGATGTCAGTCCGAACAGCCATCGTTTTTATCGATTCCTTCAAACAATTGGAAAACGGCCCTCGCTCAGCTCGTCAGCAATATCTGTATTCCCTTTGTGGTGTACTGAAAATCATTATGATATTCATCGCTGTCATCGTGGTTGTAGCTATTGCGCTTGATAAGGACCCCTCTACGCTCTTTGCAGGACTGGGTGCTGCATCGGCAATCCTGATGCTGGCTTTCCAGGATACCATCAAGGGTCTTGTAGCTGGTATCCGATTGACAACCAACGATATGGTTCATATTGGCGATTGGATTACTGTGCCTTCAGCAGGCGCCAATGGTAGGGTAGAGGAAATCAGTCTGACAACAGTAAAGGTCAGGAATTTCGATAACACGATCGTAACCGTCACCCCACAGACGCTTGTGGATGGTTCCTTCCAGAACTGGTTGGGTATGGAGCAAAATGAAGGTCGTAAACAGTCTCGACAAATCTATTTCGACTTCCGTTCTATTCATTTGGATGAAGATGGTGTGGCGAATATTACGAAATTCCGTCATCATATCGAGCAATGGCTGAAGGAGAACCCCAAGGTAATAGGTGATAAGAATCCATTGGTTCGTCAGGCTGAGGCTTCGCAAGGTGGTTGTTGTATTGAGTTTACCTTCTGGCTTTATGCGCAGGCTTGGAACGATTTTGAGCACGACACAGCAGATATTATGGAGTATATCTTTGCTGCCAGTACCAAATACGGACTCACGATTTATCAGCAATTCCCAGAGCAAAACAATTAAATGAACCAGGAAACCCTCAATTTCATCCAGAAAAATGCTGATGCAGATGTGCGTCAGTTGGCTTTAAAAGGCACTAAGGATACTAAGGTGGATTTGACGTTTGCCTTGGAACAAATCGCAGGTAGACAGAAGGCTCGTATCAAACTTCCCTCTTGGGCAGCTATTGATGGCATCGTGTATCCACCTCATCTCTCTATGGAGCAGTGTTCTAGCGAACAAACGGCTCGTTATAAAGCCAGTATTGTTAGCGAAGGGGCACTTGTGGTAGATTTAACAGCTGGTTTTGGTGTGGATATGGCATTCATTTCGCAGCGCTTTCAACATGCTGTTCATGTAGAGCGACAAACTCAACTTTGTGCGATTTCATCGGGAAATTATAAACGGTTAGGTCTAAACCATATTGATGTGGTCTGTGGTGATGGGGTAGACTATCTGCACCAGATGCCACATGCCGACCTTCTGTTTATTGATCCTGCTCGAAGAGATCATCATGGTGGACGAACTTACGGTATTGCCGATTGCACACCAAATGTGATAGAGATGCGTGATGAAATGCTTGAAAAAGCAGATAAGGTCATGATAAAACTCTCTCCGATGCTAGATTGGCAAAAAGCCGTTTCTGATCTTGGCCATGTCAGAGAGGTGCATATTGTTTCTGTTGATAATGAATGCAAGGAATTACTGCTTGTCTTATCGAAACAAGAAAAGCCATTAGAGATTTATTGTGTCAATAATGAGGATGTGTTCAAGTACGAACCCTATCAACAAAAGCAGATGTCAAGCTTAGAGCCGTTAGCCTCTTCTTCTGCAAAATACCTCTACGAGCCAAATGCTTCTATCATGAAGGCTGGTTGTTTTGAGTTATTGTCGCAACGATTTAAACTTTCTCAGCTCGATAAAAACAGTCATTTATTCGTTTCAGAAAAAGAGATTACTGATTTCCCTGGTCGTCAGTTTACTATCGAAGCGCAAACTTCTATGAACAAGCGCGATTTGAAAGAAGCCCTATCTGGTATATCTCAAGCCAATCTTACTGTTCGTAATTTCCCTATGAGTGTAGCAGAACTCCGTAAACGACTGAAGCTGAAAGATGGTGGTGATGTGTATATTTTCGCCACAACGGTGGCAAACCAAGGCCATCAGTTGTTTGTTTGCCGTAAAAAACCTTAATATTCTTGCTCATTTGCACCTTTTTCAGTATCTTTGCAACGTTTTAAAGCTTTAAACGTTATAAAAGATGTCGGTAGTAGAGATTAAAAAGGTATCAGACAAGAAAAGCCTAGATGCTTTTATTGACTTCCATTATGACTTGTATGAGGGGAATCAGTATGATGCTCCTAATCTATACAGTGATGAGTTGCATACCTTGAGTAAAGATAAGAATGCTGCCTTTGAATTCTGCGAGGCAGAATATTTCTTGGCTTACAAGGATGGAAAACTTGTAGGACGTATTGCTGGCATTATCAATAAGCGAGCTAACGAACGTTGGGATTGTAAGAGTGTGCGCTTCGGATGGCTTGATTTTATCGACGATCTTGAGGTAAGTCGTGCGCTTTTTAATGCCGTAGAGGAATGGGGGCGCGAAAAAGGCATGACACAAATGGTTGGTCCTTTAGGTTTTACCGATATGGACCCAGAGGGTATGCTGATAGAAGGCTTCGACCAGCTGGGCACAATGGCCACTATTTACAACTATTCCTATTACCCCCAGCATATGGAAAAACTGGGTGGTTGGGAAAAAGACAACGACTATGTAGAATTCAAACTCCTTGTGCCTAAGGGCGAAATGCCTGAGAAATATAAGAAGATTGCCGAAATGGTCATGAAGCGCTATAATCTTCATCCCTTTCATCCCAAGCGCAGTCAGGTGTTTGGTAAAGAGCAGTACGGTCGTAAGGTGCTCGATGTCGTGAATAAAACCTTTGGTAATCTCTATGGCTATTCACAAATGACAGAGGCCCAGATCGATGAGTATCTGAAGATGTATTTCCCCATGCTCGATATGAATCTGCTCTGTTTGATTGAAGACAGGAATACACCCAATAACGAGATTGTAGGAATAGGCATCTCTATCACTTCGATGACGCGTGCCCTGCAGAAATGCCGCAGAGGTCGCCTTTGGCCTTTTGGCTGGTGGCATTGTCTCCGTGCGATGAAATTCCATAAAGCCGATTGTGTCGATATGATGCTGGTGGGCATTCTGCCTGAGTATCAGCAGAAAGGCGCCAACGCCCTGTTGTTCTACGATCTCATCCCCATGTATCAGAAATATGGCTTCAAGTGGGGCGAGACGAATGTTGAGATGGAGACCAATGAAAAGGTACAGAGTCAGTGGAAGTACCTCGACCATGAGCAGCATAAGAGAAGAAGATGTTTTAAGAAAAGCATATGAGCGAAGAAAATAGCATAATCACCCAGGAAACAGTAAACTACGACGAAGGTAATATCCAGACGCTAACGGGATTGGAGCATATCCGTTTGCGCCCTGGTATGTATATAGGTCGCTTAGGCGATGGTTCATCACCTGAGGATGGTATCTATGTATTGCTGAAAGAGGTGTTCGATAACTCTATTGACGAGTTTAAGATGAAGGCGGGCGATCGCATCGAGGTGAATGTAGAGGACAACCTCCGCATCTCTGTTCGCGACTACGGGCGAGGCATCCCCCAAGGCAAACTGATAGAATCTGTAAGTATCCTTAATACCAGTGGAAAGTTCGACTCGAAGGCCTTTAAGAAGTCTATTGGTTTGAATGGCGTAGGTGTAAAAGCTGTAAATGCCTTGAGTAGTCGTTTCGAAGTGCGAAGCTATCGTGAAGGTAAGGTGCGCAAGGCTGTCTTTGAGTGTGGTAAGTTGGTGAGCGATGTTACAGAACCTACTCAGGACGAGAACGGTACCTATATCTATTTCGAACCAGATGCTACGAAGTTCCTGAACTATCAGTTCCACGATGAAATTGTGGAAAACATGCTTCGTAACTATACCTATCTGAATATTGGCTTGACCATTATGTATAATGATAGGCGCATTCTTTCCCGTCATGGTTTGGAGGATTTGCTGAAAGACCGTATGACGAACGATGCCCTTTACACCATTATCCACCTTCAGGGCGAGGATATTGAGATTGCCTTTACCCATGCCAATCAGTATGGTGAGGAATACTACTCCTTCGTTAATGGTCAGCATACCACTCAGGGCGGTACCCATCAGAGCGCTTTTAAAGAGCATATTGCCCGTACCATCAAAGAGTATTTTGGCAAATACGAGTATGGCGATATCCGTGCAGGTATCGTTGCTGCTATCTCTATCAATGTCGAGGAACCAATTTTCGAGAGTCAGACCAAGATCAAGCTTGGCTCCACTACGATGTCGCCTGATGGTGTCAGCATTAATAAATATGTGGGCGATTTTATCAAGCAGGAGGTCGATAACTATCTCCATATCCATCAGGATGTGGCAGAGGTGCTTGAGAATAAAATCAAGGAGAGTGAGCGTGAGCGCAAGGCGATGGCAGGTGTTACCAAACTGGCCAGAGAACGTGCCAAGAAAGCCAATCTCCACAATCGCAAGTTGCGTGATTGCCGCATCCATTTCAGCGACGTCAAGAACGATCGCAAGGAAGAGTCTTGTATCTTCATCACCGAGGGTGATTCTGCCAGTGGAAGCATCACCAAGAGTCGTGATGTGAATACCCAGGCGGTATTCTCTTTGCGAGGTAAGCCTCTTAACTGTTTTGGCCTCACCAAAAAGGTGGTTTATGAAAACGAAGAGTTTAATTTGTTGCAAGCTGCGCTTGACATCGAGGACGGTCTCGACACTTTACGATATAATAAGGTGATAGTTGCTACCGATGCCGATGTCGATGGCATGCATATCCGATTGCTCATTATCACTTTCTTCCTCCAGTTCTTCCCAGAGCTTATCAAGAAGGGGCATGTTTACGTGTTGCAAACACCACTTTTCCGTGTGCGCAATCGTTGTACGAAGGTCAAGAACAAGAAAGCCATCGCAGAAGCAGATGCGAAATCAGATAAAAAGGGCGATTTCATCACACGTTATTGTTACAGTGAGGAAGAACGCCAAAAGGCCATCTCAGAGTTAGGACCTGATCCTGAAATTACCCGATTCAAAGGTCTTGGTGAGATTTCGCCTGAAGAATTCTCTGCTTTCATCGGACCGGATATCCGCCTGGAGCAAGTCACGCTTCATAAGACAGACCAAGTGCAGAAGCTCTTGGAGTATTACATGGGTAAGAACACGATGGAAAGGCAGAATTTCATCATCGATAACTTGGTGGTCGAAGAAGATCGCCCTGAAGAAGACATTTATGACTAAACTGAATAAAATCGTGTGTACAGCGGTATTGTCGCTGTACGCTTTTTCTCCGTTATTTGCCCAATTCCGTATCAATCAGAAGGATGATTCGCCATTGCGCAAGTTACAATATGCTGAGATCGCTATCAGCAACCTTTATGTAGACAGTGTAGATGAGAATAAGCTTGCCGAGGATGCCATCCGAGGGATGCTCAGCAAACTCGACCCTCATTCCAGCTACGCAACCCCCAAGGAAGTAAAAGAATTAAATGAGCCTCTGAATGGCAATTTCGAGGGCATTGGCGTACAGTTTAATATGATAGAGGATACACTGCTCGTCATCCAACCCGTAACCAATGGTCCTTCAGAGAAGGTCGGCATTATTGCTGGCGATCGCATCGTTTCCGTCAATGATACAGTCATTGCTGGTGTGAAGATGTCGAAAGAGGAGATTATGAAGCGTCTGCGTGGCCCCAAGGGCACGAAGGTTCATCTTGGTGTGGTGCGCCAGGGTATCAAAGATCGCCTCTTGTTTACGGTTGTCCGTGATAAGATTCCTGTTAAGTCGGTAGATGCTACCTATATGATTCGTCCTGGTATCGGCTATATCCGTATTGGTAGTTTTGGAGCCACCACCTATAGCGAGTTTATGGAGAGTTTGGCTTCTCTGAAAAAGCAGGGTATGACGAATCTTATTCTCGATTTGCAAGAGAATGGTGGCGGCTATCTGAAGGCAGCTGTCGATATTGCCAACGAATTCCTGCAACGAGGCGATTTGATCGTGTACACAGAAGGGCGCAAAGCCCCTCGCACAGAGTATAAGGCTGATGGCGATGGTAGTTTCTTACAGGGGAAGGTGGTCGTATTGGTAGATAGTTATACAGCCTCTGCTGCGGAGATTGTTACTGGTGCCATTCAGGATCAGGACCGTGGTATTGTCGTAGGTCGTCGTACGTTTGGAAAGGGCCTTGTTCAGCGTCCTATCGACTTGCCTGATGGGTCGATGATTCGTTTAACCATTGCCCATTATTATACGCCTTCTGGGCGATGCATCCAGAAGCCCTACACCAAGGGCGACAACAAGGATTATGCGATGGATGTGGTAAATCGCTTGAAGAGTGGGGAGCTGACAAATGCAGATAGTGTTCATTTTGCTGACTCGCTGAAATACGAAACCCTCCGTCAGCATCGCACAGTTTATGGTGGTGGTGGTATCATGCCCGATGCGTATATACCCCTCGATACCACGGTTTATACCCGATTCCATCGCGAACTGGCAGCAAAGAGCATTGTTATCCAACAGAATCTTCGCTTTGTGGACAACCATCGCAAGGAACTGATGGAGCGCTGGCCATTGTTCGATGAATTCAAGCAAAATTACCAGATACCAAAAAGCCTTCTTGACACCATCATTGCAGAGGGCGAGAAACAGAACATTAAGCCCAAGGATGAGGCTGAACTTCAGAAAACCTTGCCTTACCTCAGTCTGCAACTAAAGGCACTCATCGCTCGCGACTTGTGGGATATGAGCGAATACTTCTCTGTGTTCAATGAGAGCAGCGAGATGGTAAAGAAAGCTTTAGAGGTCATTTCTTTGGACTAACGAAATGGTTAAATTCCCTTAATTGCTTGGCCGATTAAGGGAATTATTGTATATTTGCCAAAGCTCTGTGTAACTAACAATTCAATTTTCTAACAATAACAATCTATGGTAACGTTCTTAGTACTATTCCAACTATGTATCGTATTGGCGCTGATTTTCATTGGTGCCAGAGTTGGTGGAATCGGTTTGGGTATCTACGGAATGGTAGGTGTCTTCATTCTCGTCTTTATCTTTGGCATGCATCCTGGTAAGGTACCCATCGATGTAATGCTGATTATTGCTTCGGTGATTACGGCTACTGCAGCTTTGCAGGCCGCAGGTGGTCTCGATTATCTGGTTGGCCTTGCAGCGAAGTTCCTGCGCAAGCACCCCACACACATTACTTATTATGGCCCCCTTACCACTTGGCTCTTCTGCCTCGTAGCAGGTACGGCCCATACCTCTTATTCATTACTGCCTATTATTTCTGAGATTGCTAAGAACAGTAAGATTCGTCCTGAGCGCCCCATGACGGTGGCCACGATTGCAGCCTCGCTGGGTATCACGGGTTCGCCCATGTCAGCTGCTACAGCTGCCGTTATCAGTACCGATTTGTTGGGTGGTAAGGGTATCGAGTTGAAGGATATCCTGCTTGTCTGCATCCCTGCTTCGCTGATTGCGATTCTTGTAGCATCGTTCGTACAGAATCGTGTTGGTAAGGAGTTGGAGGATGATCCTATCTACCAGCGTCGTGTCAAAGAAGGTCTGATTAATCCTGAAGCAGAGGCCAAGGCCATGGCGGCAATGGAACAGAGTCCTAATCCTCGTGCCAAGTGGTCTGTATTGGCCTTCCTGTTGGGTGTGCTTTTGGTAGTCATCTTTGGTAGCGTGCCCTCGCTTCGTCCTTCTTTCGAGGTAGATGGAGCTGTACAGCGTCTTTCTATGCCTGAGACCATCGAGATTCTGATGATGTCGATAGCTGCCCTGATTCTGATTGTGGGCAAGGCCAGTGTGAAGAAGGCCGTTAGCGGCAATATCTTCAGTGCGGGTATGAATGCCATGATCTCTATCTTTGGTATCGCTTGGATGGGCGACACCTTCTTTAATGGTAACATCGAGTTCTTCAAGTCTCATATTGCTGAAATCGTCACAGAGTATCCGTTCCTCTTCAGCGTGGCCCTGTTTATTATGAGCATCATGCTTTTCTCTCAGGCAGCCACTGTTCGCACGCTTTATCCTTTGGGCATAGGCTTGGGCATTCCACCATTGGCACTCGTGGCCATGTTCCCTGCCGTGAACGGTTACTTCTTTATACCGAACTATCCTACCGAGGTGGCTGCCATCAACTTCGACACCACGGGAACCACCCGCATTGGCCGTTATGTGCTTAACCACTCGTTCCAACTATCCGGATTTATCACCACCTTTGTCAGCATTGGCATAGGCTACTTGATAATTACTTTCCTTTATTAATAACATTTCTTACTAACATTTTAAAACAACAAACAATTATGAAAACTATGCGTAATGTATTAATGCTTTTGGCATTGTTGGTTTCAGTTAACATCGTTGCTAAGCCAAAAATCCGTATCATCGCTACTGGCGGTACCATCGCTGGTGTGAGCTCTTCTTCCACTTCTTCTGCTTATACCGCAGGACAGGTAGGCGTACAGACGCTGATCGACGCCGTTCCCCAGATGCTCTATCTGGCCGACATCACTGGCGAACAGCTCGTAAACATTGGATCTCAGGACATGAACGACCAGGTTTGGCTGAAGCTGGCTAAGCGCATCAATCAGTTGCTGAACGAGGAAGGCTACGATGGTGTCGTTGTCACTCACGGAACAGATACGATGGAGGAGACAGCTTACTTCCTCAACCTGACGGTAAAGAGCGACAAACCTGTGATTCTCGTTGGCTCTATGCGTTCTTCTACAGCCATCAGTGCCGATGGTCCTGGTAACCTCTATGCAGGTGTGGCAGCAGCAGCAAGTCCCAACTCAAAGGGTCGTGGCGTAATGTGCTGCATGAACAACCTGCTACTCGATGCCAAGGATGTCATCAAGATGCACACCACCGACGTGGCTACCTTCCAGACCGCCAATTATGGCAAAGTGGGCTATGTTTATAATGGTGAGGCCATCTACAACCGTAGCATCGACAATCTCCACACCACCAAGAGCGAATTCGACGTTTCAGGTCTTGAGAAGCTCCCACAGGTAGGTATCGTTTATGGTTATGCCAACGCTTCTCCGCTGCCTTTCCAGGCATTTATCGATGCTAAGTTCGACGGTATCGTACTCGCTGGCGTAGGTGATGGTAACTTCTATACTGATGTATTCGATGCAGCTCTGAAGGCTCGCCAGAAGGGTATCAACGTGGTACGTGCAAGTCGCTGCCCAACAGGTCCTACCTGTCTGAATGGCGAAGTTGACGATGAGAAATATGAGTTCGTGGCTTCCCTGACGCTGAATCCCCAGAAGGCCCGTGTGCTGCTGATGCTGGCTTTGACCAAGACCCGCGATTGGAAGCAGATTCAGGAGTACTTTAAAAAGTACTAATTACTAGTTTATAGTTTAAAGTTTATAGTTTATAGCTGAAAACCAAGCAAGATTATGAAAAAGACTATATTATTCGGAATGATGCTATGCATGGCGCTAACGGTCAGTGCACAGCAAGATAAGGACGCCTCTGCAGGTGAGCAGTCACTATTCGAGAGAGTCGTAAAATTGGAGAAGAAGCAGGATTATTTCCATCTCCTGTTGAACCTCAACAATAGTTTCGATTTCAATCAGGGCGATGGCGAATTCCGGAATGCCAAGTTCAATATGCGCCAGATTCGTATTGAGGCTAAGGGTAACATCAATGAAACCTTCTCTTTCCGTTGGCGTCAGCGCCTGAACCGCAATAATACCCCTGCTCCTGATGGTATCGACAACATGCCTTCGTCATCTATCGACGTAGCTGGTATTGGCGTTAAGACGGGCGATGTGTTCTCTATGTTCTTAGGTAAGCAGTGTGCTGCATACGGAGGTATCGAGTTCGACCTCAACCCCATTGAGATTTACGAATACTCCGATATGGTGGACTATATGAGCAACTTCCTCACTGGTGCTAACTTCCAGTTCCAGGTGCATCCTAATCATCAGTTGCAGTTGCAGATTCTCGATAGCCGTAGTGCCAGCATGGAGGACATGTATGGTGTGGGCTACGAGCAGTCTAAGGTGCCCCTGCTTTACACCATCAACTGGAATGGTAGTTTCGGTGGTGTGTTCAATACGCGCTGGAGTTACTCTATCATGAGTCAGGCCAAGGGCTATCAGAGCTATTACTTGGCGCTGGGTAACGAGCTGAACCTCAATAAGTTCAATGCCTTCTTCGATGTGATGTACATGCGTGAGGGTATCGATCGCGAGGGTATCGTTTCCGGCATTGTAGGCACCAATGCCCTTGGTGGCCATCTGAATGATGCTCAATATCTCTCGTTCGTCTTGAAGGCACAGTATCGCTTTAACCCGAAGTGGAACGTCTTTATTCAGGGAATGCTCGAGAACGAAGGTCTTTCCAAGGCAAACGGTCCGATTGAAAAAGGTAAGTATCGCACAGCTTACGGCTATCTCGCAGGTCTGGAGTTCTATCCTTTGAAGAGCAGTAATCTCCACTTCTTCCTGACCTATGTAGGACGTAACTACAGCTATACCGACCGTGCTAAGGCCTATGGCAATACGAATTACAATACCAACCGTATTTCATTAGGTTATATTTGGCAGCTGCCAATGTTCTAAGTACATTAAACATTAAAGATTAAACAATATATTTCAGAAACAATAAACAATTTTAAAATTATGTCAGAACAGAAATTCAGAGTAGAGTCCGACCTCTTAGGCGAACTCAAAGTTCCAGCAGACGCCCTTTATGGCGTACAGACACAACGTGGTATCAACAACTATCACATCTCTCGTAAGACGATGTCGATGTATCCCGACTTCATCAAGGCCATCGCCTATGTAAAACTGGCTGCAGTAGAGACCAACCACACGCTTGGTGTGATTAACGACGAGATAGCAGGCGCCATTGCTCAGGCTTGTCGCGAGCTCATCGAAGGCAAGTGGCACGAGAACTTCCCCATCGACATGATGCAGGGGGGTGCTGGTACCTCTGTTAACATGAATGCCAACGAGGTAATTGCCAACCGTGCCCTTGAGATTATGGGCTATGAGAAGGGCGACTACCAGCATTGCTATCCTAACGACCATTGTAACTGCGGACAGAGTACCAACGATGTTTATCCTACCACCATCCGTTTGGCTATCGTCCACATGAACAAGAGTCTGATCGCAGCCCTCACAGGTCTGATCAGTGCCTTCCGTTATAAGGGCGACGAGTTTAAGGATTGTATCAAGATGGGTCGTACCCAGTTGCAGGATGCTGTGCCTATGACCTCTGGTCAGGAGTTCAATGCCTATGCCAATAACCTGGAGGAAGAGATTCTGAACCTGGAGCGCAATGTAAAGCTGTTGCTCGAAATCAACATGGGTGGTACCGCTATTGGTACAGGTTTGAATGCCGTTCCTGGCTTTGCTAAGCTCTGTGCAGCTAATCTTGCTAAGTTGACGGGCGAGGCCTTTGTATCGGCTACCGACCTCGTTGAGGCTACACCTGATACTGGTGCTTACGTAAGCTATTCTTCAGCCCTGAAGCGCTTGGCTGTAAAGCTCTCTAAGATCTGTAACGACCTCCGTTTGATGGCTTCTGGTCCTCGTTGCGGACTCCATGAGATCAACCTGCCTCCAAAGGCGCCTGGTTCTTCTATCATGCCAGGTAAGGTAAATCCTGTTATTCCTGAGGTAGTCAATCAGGTTTGCTTCAAGGTCATCGGTAACGACACCACCGTTAGCTTCGCTGCCGAGGCTGGTCAGTTGCAGCTCAACGTAATGGAGCCAGTGATCACAGAGTCACTCTTCGAGAGCCTCATTTGGCTGAAGCGCGCTATCGAGACCCTTACCGAGGAGTGCATACTTGGCATCACCGTTAACAAGGAGCACTGTATGGAGATGGTTAAGAATTCTATCGGTATCGTTACAGCCCTCAATCCTTACATTGGCTACAAGACCTCTACGAAGGTGGCCAAGGAGGCCCTTGAGACCAACCGTAGCGTTTATGACATCGTGCTCGAAAAGGGTCTGATGACCCAGGAGAAGCTCGATGAAGCCCTCGATCCTCAGAATATGCTTGCATCTCACAAGTTTATTAAGTAAGGTGTAACTACCCCCGATTGGGTATAAATCTACTAAATTTAGTTAAATTTATACCCTTTCGGGGATTTTTACTTGCAAATTCCAATTAAAATGGCTAAATTGCACCCGAAAAGGTATAATTGGAATGAACGAGTCAATATTATCCACAACCATCAAGCAATTGCGCAAGGAGTATCATCTTACGCAACAAGATCTTGCCTATAAGTCGGGTGTAGGCTTGCGGTTTGTGCGCGAATTGGAGCAAGGCAAATCTACCGTCCGTGTTGACAAGGTTAACCAAGTGTTAGAACTCTTCAACCTACAATTAGGGCCTGTACCCATAGAAAGGAGGGCTGACGAATGATGCTGAATATTGCCGAGCGCAATTGGAAGATAAATCGTCGCGACCGTATGGGGTTGTTGCTCACTTGTTGTCGTGATTGCATCGGAAACGTGAGTATAGTACCAATCAATTCAGAGGAGGAACGCTTATGAGAAGATGTCTATGCTGTTATCAGCCTCTGAATGATAATGAGGTTGACTATCACCCACGATGTGCCAAGCGATTCTTTGGACAATCCGCAGCTCCCATGCTGCCTTATACCAGAAAGGATATCAGTAAGCTGGCCCAGGTGGTTGTTGAGAGCCGTACCACTATAACGGGCGTACAGGCTAAGCTCTCGATGGATTTGGAACACGATAGTAAGGGACGTGCCCAAAAACTAACCATTGTTGGCGTAATGGGGCGATATATCCTGAAACCCCAAACGGAGCGTTTTGAATGTCTGCCAGAGATGGAAGACTTAACGATGCACCTTGCTGAGATTGCCAGAATACCTACTGTACCTCATGCCCTGATTCGCTTTGAAGACGGTGAACTGAACTACATCACCCGTCGCATAGATCGTACTGACGATGGGCATAAGTTGCCAATGGAGGATATGTGCCAACTAGCAGGCAAACTCACAGAACAGAAATATCAGGGAAGCTACGAGTTGATGGCGAAACTGATAGAACGCTATTCAAGTGTGCCAAAGCTTGATATCGTTAACTATTGGGAGCAGGTTGTTTTTTCATGGATTGTAGGCAATGCCGACATGCACCTTAAGAATTTCTCTCTCTTTAGCGAAAAACCAGGAAAGTACGTGCTTACACCCACTTACGATCAAGTATCCACTGCCATTGTCATGCCAGAAGATACCGATCAATTGGCCCTCCCTCTGAATGGTTTTCAGAAGAAACTCCTATCGATGGATTTTGCTCAGGCGATGGAGGCTTCAAGCCTTAATAGGCAAATGATACAACGTATTTTCAATCGTTTCATCCCCTTGAAAGAGAAATGGTTTGCTTGCATAGATGAGTCCTTTATCTCTGCCCAGCAAAAGATACAGTTTAAGGAACTGATTAGCAAACGCATAGAAACGCTAAGCGTAGCTTTTTAGGCAAAAAAAACACAAACAGAAGCATGAAAAAGATACTTTTTGTCTGTCACGGCAATATTTGCCGAAGTCCGATGGCAGAATTTGTGATGAAGGATCTGGTAGCAAAGGCAGGCCTTCAAGATCAGTTTTATATCGAGTCTGCGGCGACTTCGACAGAGGAAATCGGCAACGAGGTCTATCCCCCAGCCAAACGGAAATTGGCCGAACACGGTATTTCGTGCAAGGGCAAAACAGCCCGACAGATGACGCGAAACGACTATCAGCGCTTCGATTTACTGATTGGCATGGACGATTGGAACATCCGCAATATGAATCGCATCTGTGGAGGCGACCCTGAAGGGAAAATCCATAAACTGCTCGATTTCACCCCCAGACGAGGCGATGTAGCCGACCCCTGGTATACGGGCAATTTCGAAGCCACCTGGCGCGATGTCCTCGAAGGCTGCAATGCCATCCTCGCCACTATCTAAATGCAAGCTTCGAAATCAAGTTGAACAACGGCATAGAGTTAAAATTGTAACACAGTACAAAGCGAGGGACCTTCACACAGGCCCCTCGTTTGCTTTACAACGAAAAACACCTAACCTCCTACCGTCAGATGGCTAAAATGACGATGTATAAAGGATATGTGGCACGGTAGGTGTTGCACAAACACCTACCATACACCTACCGTCAGTCCTCAAGTTTATCTGAGTTAGAAACTAAACGATATTAAACAATTTTTACCATAAAACAAATAGATCCAGAAAGGCTTATTTTTAGGCGCTAAATCCACTATTAAATCTAAATAGTGCTAGTATTAATTTTAGCAAGTGTTACTATTAATAGTAGCAAAATCTGGAATTAATAGGAAATTTACCCGTCTTTTTTAATTTAAAATTGATGTACGATATTTTCAGCTTGCCTCTTTTACTGTTAAACCTAAAAAAACTATTTCTCTAGTTAGAAAAATATTTTTCTCTAACTAAAGCGCAAAAATAGCCTAGACAAGCGTGTAAAGAAAAAGGGTTCACTAATAAGATGCACGGTAGGTGTACGGTAGGTGTTTGTGCAACACCTACCGTGCCACATATCCTTTATACATCGTCATTTTAGCCATCTGACGGTAGGTGGTTAGGTGTTTTTCAAAAAAAATATTTTTATATTGCTTTTCTTGCAGAATTCATAGAAATTATCTATATTTGCAACAAAAATATTCGATATGAAAAGATTCTTTCTTATAAGTGCAGTACTGATGATGGTTTGCTTCGTAAGCAGTTGTAGTAGCGATAGTGATGGGAAAAGTGACGATACACCTTTTCAGGTGAAAACCGTAGCGAACTCTGGTTGCAAGAAGACGGGGAGTGAATCAAGAGCTGCTAATGACAATACAAACCCTGAGTATATTGAATACAAAGCGATAGGCAATGGTTATTTGTCGCTTAATCACGTCAATACCTACTTTAATTGTCAACCAGGAGAGTTGAACATTCAGGCTACTTTAGAGGGCAATGAAATCAAAATCTTAGAGACAGAAGAACAGGCTTTGGTAAAATGCATTTGCCCCTACGACCTTTATTGCGAAATAGGCCCTCTAAAGAACGAGAAATACACCATCGTGGTCTATAAAAAGACACTCGAAGATGGTGCGTATGCCCGTTTTAGCATTTCGTACTCAAATACGCTAAGCGGAAAGGTTAATACTGACGACTTTTGAGATATTCCGATGGTGTAACGCCATATTTTCGCTTGAACTGCTGACGGAGGTTAGGCGCTGTGAAACCTACAATGTCTGCTATTTGGTAAATGGTTTTCTCGGGGTGGTTTGTCAATAGTTTGTGTGCCTCTTCTAAGCGAATGGTGTTGATGTATTGTGGGAACGACTTGCCATCTGCATGAAGATTCAGTATCGCATTCAGACGATGACGACTGACGTTGAAACGGTTCATAATATCTTCGCGCATAAGATCTACTTTGGCATAGAGACGTTCCTCTCGTATGGTTGTGTCAATAGTCTCAAAAAGGTGTTGGTCCATTTTTATCTACTTTAGAAGTTGCTTTTCTGATTTGTCTATCCAATAATAATGTTGTTCTCCACTCATCTGGAATGTCAGTGTGGTATTATCTGGCGTTACATCCAACTCTACGGGTGCACCCATGATTAAAGGTATGCAACTATTACTACCAGCAGGGAAACCACAGCAAACGGGAATCTTGGGATCTTGGATATGCTTTGATAACATTTCCTCTACGCTATCGTATTGCAGGTCGTATCTTACGGCGAAGAACTCGCCAAGGATGATGCCCGTTACTCTTTCGAGGTCGCCCTGAAGACGAAGCATATAGAAAAGACGATCGATATCGTGAAGCGATTCTTCCACCTCCTCTATAAAGAGTATGATGTTATGTTCTGGAGAAATGTGATAGCGGGTTCCGGCAAGGGCAGAGAAACTGGAAAGGTTGCCCCCAACGAGATGGCCTGTGGTACGACCAGGATGATTGTTCTTATTACCAGGAATCTCGTATTTTGGAACGATGCCAAAGAGCAAATCGCGCAACTGGTTGCTATAGAATTGCAGGCCGCCTGCTATCTGGAGCGCCATAGGTCCGTGGATGCTCATGATGCTGGCAGCGTTGAGTGCGGAAAGAAGAATGGTAATGTCGCCATGTCCTACCAACCATTTAGGATGCTGGTTATACAATGCCAAAGGAATGCGGTTCAACAGATGGATGGCACCATAGCCTCCGCGAGAACAGATAATGGCTTTGATATCATCGTCTTCAAGCGCCCATCGTAAATCTTCTGCTCTGTCTTTAGCAGTGCCTGCATAAGCCTCAACATCTTTCTTATTTGTATTTTTTCCAATGACTGGTACCAACCCCCAACTTTTGATAATCTCTGTAGCTTGTTGCAAGACAATTTCGTCTATCCAATAGGCAGGGGAGATAAGGGCTACCTTATCGCCTTCTTGCAAAAATGGAGGTTGTTTTATGACTTCTTCCTGATACATATTTTATAACTATCTCTGCATTTGCAATGCAAAGGTAAGTAAAAAATAAGAAGGAATAAGAAAAAAGTATGCACGCATTTGGGCCGCGACCCAAATGAGTGCATTTTAGTAGGGTAAATACCGAATTCGATGTATCTGAAACGGTATTCTTTTAAATATTTTGTCGATATTCTTGCGGGGTCATACCATATTTCTGCTTGAATTGTTCGCGAAGATTGGCTGGGGTGAAACCTACTGCTTCAGCGATAGCCGTAATGGTCATACTGGGGTGGTCGTGGAGCAGTTTTACGGCTTCTGACAATCGAATGGTATTGATGTAGCGTGTAAACGACTGACCGTTTGCAAACTGGTTAAGCAGGTCGTTGAGCGTATGACGACTGATACCAAAACGGTTACAGATGTCCTGACGCTGGAGGTTCAGGTTAGAATAAAGGTGCTCATTGCAAATCGCTTTTTCGATAGTGGCAAATAGTTCTGCGCTATCAGAGGGCACAATTTCGCTTACTTCTTTTGACTCGTCGCTATCGTCAGTATCTTCTGGTTCTTCATCAGGCAGTTCTGGTTGCATACCGTTGACGATGCGGACCAATACACGATTCTTTTCGCTGATGATTTTCCTTTGATGGCGATAATAGAATGAAATGATAGCTGCGATAATCATTAAGAGCACGATGACGCCAATAACGATGTTCTTGATTTCATTGGCACTCTCTGCTTGTTGGATGATCAGTTCCTGCTCTTTGGCATGATAGCGAGCAGCGTTTTCGTGCGCCTCGCTGGCTTGCAGACTATCGCTCAGCGTCTTGCTTAACTGGGCGTAGCGTTCCATCAGGTTAAGCGCCTCTATGGTATGTCCCTTTGCCTTTGCAGCAGTGGCTTGGTCGCGAAGCAGGATAGCGTAATGTTCATTCAGGGTGTCAGCGCCCATACGTCGTATCCATTCGTTACTGGTGGCCATGGCTTCATTGTACATGCCCAATAACATCTGTGCAGGAATAATCATTTTGCGGGCACTGAAGGTTTTTCCGTAATTGCTTTGGTCGAAAAGCGTCAAATATTCACGGGCTTTTTGCGTATCAGAGCTTGCATAAGCTATCGCCAGAAAACCATAGGCTTGTGCACGACTGAAATCGATGTAACGGTCACGGTCGCTGGGATTATCGCTCCATGACAATCGGTAGCTGTCTTCTGCATAGTCGCTGGCATGCTGCTCGTAGTGATCTAGTCGGGCAAGGATACGCTGGGCTAATGGTATAACTTCAGCAGGCCTGTTTTGTTCGCTAAGAACGTTGATCTTGCGTTTAACAGCGACTATAAAGGCATCCATACGATCGATACTTCCGGGCTTGTCGAGTTGACGTATACTCTCATCGAGCTTCGCAATACCCTCGTCGATTTGTCCCAAAGTTGTCATTACAAAACCGATTTCAGCTTCAGTACGTAGCAGTTCTACCTCCTCTTTCTGTTCCCGACATAAGTCTGCCTTTTGAATAGACCAATACAGATAGTCCTCTTTGTTATAGCTGTATCGACTGGTGGCAATGAGGAGGTTAAGTATTGACTCTTTATTGCCAGGGTTATTCTTAACAGAATCATGTTGTAGCAGTTCTTTGCAGATGATGAGGGCAGAGTCAAGATTTTGTTCTGTAAGTGACTTGCTGTAGATGCTGGCTCGGATATATTTTTCTTTATACTCGTCAATGTTTCCCAGCTTTACAGCTGAGTCGAGCAGGATAAATGCCCGTTCAGGGTTCGTCGCACAAACCACTAATATAGAGTCCTCTTGATAGGGTGTGTCACCCAAGTTCGCTATCTTTTTAACTGGTCTGCTTTCGTTGCAACCAGCAAAAATCAAAATAGCCACAGCTAATAATACTATAAGATGTATGCTCTGTTTCATATCTTGAAATTAGTTTTCTGGGTACAAAGGTAAGCATTAAAAATGAGAAATAAGGAAAAACGTATGCACACATTTGGGCTCCATGCTGATTTAGCCTCTTTTTGAACACAAAAAAGAGGATGTGCCTATTTTGACACACCCTCATATTTTGCTATTATCTCTTATTTCAGTACGCCGCTCTTTACCATTGCGTAGTTGTTCTGAAGCAGGATCTTTACCAGTTCGTCACCGTATACGGGGGATTCATATTCTTTAGTGCCCAGTCCTGCAAAGTCCATGATCACCCATCCAGTCTTCTCGCCCAAGTGTTCACTGATGTAGTCAAGGGCATACTTGTTCATGTGGTAGGCATTGCGTGCATACGACATCACTACTCCATTCACGGGACAGTAGTGTTTTGGCGATGCAAATTTACTAATATTTTGCTAATATTTCTCAAATCTTCAGTAAGATTTATCATTTTTGTATTTTTATTGGTAATTTTGCAGACTGATAACAAATTAACGTAGTTAAAACGATGAAAAAGAAACATATGATGCTGGGCTTGGCCATGATGGCAACGGCCCTGACGATGCAGAGCTTTATAGCTAACGACGACACTATGACGAAGGAAAACGGCATGTTTGTCATCAATACCACCAGTCTGGCTAAAGATGTGGAAGGCTATAACGGACCTACACCGCTGAAGATTTATATCATCAAGAATAAGGTAGAGCGTATCGAGTTCCTGAAATCGCTGGAAACGCCAAAATACTACGCCAAGGTGAAGAAGGCCCTGATGGACAAGTGGAACGGTCTGAAGGTGAAGGATGCCCAAAAGCACCAGGTAGATGCCGTCACAGGGGCTACCTTTTCATCAGAGGCTGTTATCAAGAATGTGCAGATAGGACTCGAATATTATCAGAAGAACAAGTAAATGGCTGTGGTCAATACGACATATCCTAAGGTGAGTTTTTGCGATAAGGGCACCGTGCTTTACCCCTATCGCAGAAGACTATCCCCTCTCTCTGGCCATCTGGAAAAGACCTTTATGCAGCAACTGAAACAGTGGTTGCCAAAGGAAATCAGAGTGGTAGACGATGTCTGTGTGTATTTCTCAGAGGGTCTGCCCCCTTTGTCGCCAGATATCGCCCTCTTTGTGGAAGGTCATCCAGAGATAAGAATCGATGTAGAGATAGACGAGCCCTACGAAGCGACGACTCGCAAACCTATTCACTACCTGACTTGTGGTGACGTGTTTCGCGATGCGCTGATGAACCGTCATGGATGGACGGTGGTTCGCTTTGCGGTATGCCAAGTGCGCAAGGAAGCGATGGGGTGTGCTGACTATCTGTCGATGGTGATCAGTCAACTGATAGCTGGTGAGGAAGGGGCAGAGATGAAGCCAGACAATCTGACATCTATCCCTCAATGGACACGTGCTGAGGCTCAGAAAATAGCTCACAGGAAAAGTGAGGAAGGCGAAGGCAAGCAGCACGACACCACTTGTTGTGCCCAGAACGATCAGGAGCGTGATAGCCTGAATCAAGTAAAGGCCTTTGAGCGAACAGAAGAGATGCTGCAGAAGATGCAGACCTTTAAGGATGCAGGACAATACGAGCAGGATGCGCATATCGACTTTGAGCCCGAGGAGCATATCTATATTCGTGACGGCAAAGAGCGCTTGTTGCCAGTAAGTACGCTGATAGCCTATTTCTTTGAGGCTTTCGATGCACTGACAGCAGCAGAACGCTCGGCTAGTCGCAACCAAACTTCTGTAGAGGAAACCCTCGACAAATGGGACAAGATAGGTAAAATGGCCAGTGAGGTGGGTACGTTTGTACATGCCCAGACGGAAAATTACTTCCAGCACGGCCACTTCGATACGGATTACCCCTTTACCTTTAACGGGGAAACGGAGCATATCAGCGTGGCTCGCGAAAAGCAGCAGTTCATGGACTTCATCAGGGATTACCACATTGAGCCTTATCGCCAAGAGTGGCCTGTATATGATGAGGAACTGAACATTGCCGGTACCATCGACCTGATTTGCAAAGAGGCTGACGCCACGTTTACCATCTACGACTGGAAGCGAAGTGGCAAAGTTGTGAATGCCCAAGGGCAACCCATCGTGGAGGCTTTTGGCTACAAGATGAGCTTCAACGGCATCCGTCTGCCAGATACCGCCTTCTATCACTACTGCATCCAACAGAACCTGTATCGCTATATGTTGGAAAGCCATTACGGCATAAAGATTAAGGCGATGAATCTGGTGGTGCTCTGTCCTGAATATCCTACCTATTTCGTAGCCGAGGTGCCTAAGATGGACGAGGTGATCGAGCAAGTGGTGGGGGTATGCAAGATGAAGGATTTAGGTCATGTATTGATAAAAATGTAAGCTGATGATAAATAGGCAACGATTACTTCTCAGCTTGACCAGTTTACTGTCGCTGATGGCACAGGGTCAGGTGGTTCGTAACGACACCGTTACGGACAGAACGCACCAGTTGCGCGAGGTAATCGTTACTGAAAAGGGCAAACAGCAAATCATCACCAGCACGGCGCCACTACATATCGTCGACAAAGAACAGATGTTGAGTCTGGGTGTGACGGATGTGGCCGATGCCCTCCATCGTCTGCCTGGCGTCACCATTCGTGATTATGGTGGGGCAGGTGGTATGAAGACCGTTTCGGTACGTGGCTTTGGGGCGAAGCATACAGGTGTAAGCTACGATGGGGTGATGATTAGCGATTGTCAGAGTGGCGAAATCGACCTCTCACGCTACTCGTTGGAAAACGTCGACCATCTGTCGCTCGTCATTGGCGACAATGAGGATATCTTCATCCCTGCAAAGAATGCATCGACACCAGCACTTCTGAATATCCAGACGCTGGCCATGCCTACAGAGGACACCAAACCCCATATCGTCACCCAACTGAAAGCGGGGTCGTTTGGCTATATCAGTCCTTATCTGCGCTACGAACAGAACTTCTCTGATCGCCTGGCTTTCTCGTTATCAGGCGATTACACCTATGCAGAGAATGACTATCCCTACGAGTTGAAAGGTGGAACCGTCGTCAGGAAAGACCGTCGAACCAATAGCCGTATGAATCAAGGCCATGCTGAGGCAAATGTTTTTTGGAAGATGGGCGACTATAGTACGTTGTCTGGTAAAGTGTATTACTACGATAACGATCGGCGATTGCCAGGCATAGTGCACTATTATTCGAATCTGTGTAAGCAGTCGTTGCGGGAACGGAATGCCTTTGCGCAATTGCTGATTCATGCCTATAATGACAAGGGATGGTCGATAAAGTGGCATGCGAAGTTTAACTGGAATTACTCTGCTTATGAAGACCCGTTGGTGCCGACAAACGCATACGATGCCAAATACTGGCAACGAGAGCTGTATACCTCGCTGGCAGTGATGTATACCCCTAATGAGCATTGGGCCTTCGACTATTCTATAGACTATGCGTTGAATAACCTGAACAGCTCATCGACGCAGACCATTAACTCGCATCCTTATCGTAATACCATTTTACAATCGGGTACAGCGCGCTATAAGAGCGACAGACTGACGGTACTGGGTCGTTTGCTCCATTCGCTTTATCTGAACTACTCGGAATTTGGCAAGAGTGCACGAAACATGCGACGCTTTTCGCCATCAGTTTCACTCTCTTATCAACTTCTGGAGGACGAGGAACTATACGTGAGAGCCTCCTATAAGAACATCTTCCGTTCGCCTACCTTTAATGAGAGTTATTATTTTCACTATGGTAGTCCTGACTTGTTGCCTGAAAGCACCGACCAATATAATATAGGTGTAACGTGGAGCAAGAAGACTGATAAGATGCGTGTGCAACTCACCGCAGACGGCTACTACAACCACGTGAAGGATATGATCGTGGCCGTACCTTATAATATGTTTATATGGACCTGTATCAATGTGGGCAAGGTGCGTGTGCTTGGTGCGGATGTCACCGTAGATGGTAGCTACGACTTGGGTCATGATCAGAAGCTCTTGTTTAACGGTAGCTACAGCTATCAGAAGGCAGAGAATCGCACGACAGGGGAATCAGAGTTTTATGGCAACCAAATCGCTTATATCCCCCAACATACGGGTAGTATCGCCATAGGGTGGGAGAATCCTGTAGTCAGTTTATCGCTGCATGGCTCGGGTCTCAGTAGCAGATGGGACAATAACCAGCATACGGAAGGCAGCTTGATAGAAGGCTATTGGGATACTGGCATTACAGCCTATCACACCTTCTGTTGGAGTGGTCAGAAACTGGAGGTAAGATTCGACATTAAGAATATTCTGAATAAGCAATACGAGATTGTACACTTCTATCCCATGCCGGGAAGAAGTTGGCAAGCATCCGTGAAATATCAACTTTAAATTACATAAAATTCTTTAAGACAATGAAAAAGTATTTATTGAGTTTGGCTTCGATGATGATGGGAGCATTCCTCTTCACAAGCTGTTTAGGTGACAACAAAAGTGACGACACGCCTCAGACAATTACAACGACTTCTGGTGCCTTTATTATCAACAATGGCTTGCAGCACAACAACAATGGTAGTCTGACCTACTTTGATTACAAAACGAAAATTGCCACGCAAACACTCAAAGGTTTTGATGGTCTTGGCGATACACCTAACGATGCTTATGTGATGGGCGATACCATTTTTGTGGTAAGTGACACAGAGAACATGATATTCCTGGTAAACAGAAAGAACCTTACTATTATAGACTATGTAAGCACCACAGAAGAGATGGGTGAGGCAGACGGTGTGAACCCACGTGCCATTACAGGCTATAACAACAAATTGTACTTTACCACTTATGGTGGCTATGTAGGTGAGTTGAACCCCAAGACACTTCAGGTGGAGAGAAAGTTTAAGGTAGGTTCTGTACCTGAGGGTCTGGCCTTTGGTGGAACAACCTCACAAGTTTATCTGTATGTATGTAACAGCAACTATGCCAATGGCAGTGGTTCTATCTCAAGGATTAACATGACAACTGGTTCTATCGACGAAATTAAGAATGACAAGATTCAGAATCCACAGAAGCTTTTCGTCATTGGTGAAGTTCTGTATGTGTTGGATTGGGGTCATTATACAGATGATTCACAACAGTTAGATGCCGGACTGTATGTCGTTGCTGACGGTACTGCCTCATTGTTGGTTAAAGATGCCACGGGGGCCGATGCTGTTGTCATCTATTATGGTGGTCAAGCTGTAGGTTATGAGATCGTCACCTTCAACTATCCATACGGAAGTAAGACGCCTACCTATAGTAAGTATAATACATATACAGGAACCGTTTCTGCTCTGACACTTTCTGGTGACAGCAACTATAAGATTGAGAGTCCTGCAGCGATTGGCGTTGATCCTTTGACTGGTAACATCGTTCTCGCTTCGCGTACGATTAGTAAAGAGACAGGTTACGCTGATTATACGGTGCCAGGATTCGCCAATATGTATACCAATGATGGTGTATATATCGAAGGTACTCACTTCCAGACAGGCGTTGAGCCTCACATGATTGGCTTCACCTTGGATAAGACTGTAGTAACCTATTAAAATGAAACAACTGATAGGATTCGTTCTGGTATCGTTGTTACTACTTTCCTGCGGTGGGCGTACAGCCCACTTCATGGGAAGTGGTGATAGCCTGAAGTTTAAGTATGCCACATTGCCCAGTGTGGTAGAATACGACGGCTATACGGTGGTGACATTGAACAATCCTTGGAAGGCTGGAAAGGAACTGCATACTTACGTGCTCGTGCCTCGCGATGTGGAAGTGCCATTCCATCTGCCTAAGGGTACGGTCATTCGTACGCCACTGGAACGTGTGGTGGTATTTACCACGGTTCACAGTTCGCTCATGATGGCACTCGGGTGCATAGACAAGATAGCAGGTGTCGCTGATCTGAAATACATCAAGATACCTTGGGTTCAACAGCAAGCAAAAGCAGGAAAGATTGCAGACTGTGGCGATGGCATGAATCCACTGATTGAGAAAATCATCGATCTGCATCCTGATGCGATACTGCTTTCGCCTTTCGAGAACAGTGGGGGCTATGGCAAGTTGGAGGAGATAGATATCCCCTTGTTTGAATGTGCAGAATACATGGAGATATCGCCTTTAGCCCGTGCAGAATGGATGCGTATCTATGGCTTACTGTTTGGTTGTCAGGAAAAGGCAGATAAGCTGTTTGCCGAGGTAGACAAGAATTACAATAACCTGAAGAAACAAGCCCAGGATGCTGGGGTAGGGCGCACAGTCTTGTTCGACAAGATAATAGGCAACTCCGTGTGGTATGTACCAGGAGGCCGCAGTACGATGGGACAGATGATTCAGGATGCTGGTGGACAATACCTCTGGGCAGATGATAATCATAGTGGCTCGTTGCCTTTGCCCTTCGAAAGTGTATTGGTAAAGGCTTTGGATGCCGATGTGTGGATGCTGCGTTACGACAGCGACAAGCCCATGAAGCTGCAACAATTATTAGCAGAGCAAGAGGGGTATAGCCAATTCGAGGCTTATCAAACGGGTGAGGTTTATGGTTGCAATGTAAGAACATCGCTCTTTTACGAGGAGGCCCCATTCCGTCCTGACAGGTTGTTGAGCGATTTTATACAGATTATGCATCCTGGTATCAAACCAGCTACACCATTAAAATATTATCAGAAACTCAACCCATGAGTTTCTGATAATACTTTTTATCCTTATTCTATCGGGAGAATTAATACAAAGCTGGCACCATTGGTATAGGTGATGTCGAGATCAAGACTACCACCCAACAGTGTGGCGAGTCGTCGGCAGAGGTAAAGACCCATGCCAAGACCCTCATTGAAACTGTTGAGCTTGGTGAACTGATTGAAGATACGTTCGCGATCATCAAGGGGGATACCAGGGCCTGTATCGCTTACACGGAAACATACATGATTGCTGTCAAGTTGCTTATTGCTGATAGTGATGCTTCCGTTGTTGGTATACTTATTGGCATTATAGAGCAATTCACTTAATATTTTCAGCACGTACATCTTATTGGTCTGTATCTGCAGACTATCTGGTATGGTGGTCTGAATCTCCAGTTTCACTGTTTCCGGATTCCTCAAGCTAATATAGTCTGTAGCCTGCGTACAAAGCTCATTGCAATTAACGATATCATTACCAACGATGACCACCGTATTCTCAAGTACCAGTGTCATAACCCAGTTGTTGACGATATTGGTAATCGTGTGGCTGTTTTGCAGCATATCATTAGTGATAGCAGCTTTCTCTTCTTCACTCAGCATGTCATTACCATCGCGCAAAACCTGGGCAAAACCACCGATAATGTTCAGTGGGGTGCGAATCTGGTGGGAGATGTCTTGTATGAAGGCTGTTGTCTTTTTATCTGCCTCTTCTGCCAAGTTCTTAGCCACAATCAGTTCTTCGTTGCGTTGCTCTGTTTCTGCTTTCATTTTCTGCAAATCAGCTACATATTTTGCAATAGACTGTTGCATGGAAGCAAAGCTGTTTTGCAACAAGCCGATTTCATCTGTACGATTCGTTTTTTCTATCTGCTCATCGTAACAGCCTTCTTCGATATCATGAGCCTGAGAGGCCAGTAGTCGGATAGGCGAAACCGTACGATGTACAACGAAGTAACAGAAAGAAAGAATCATGAGCAGTCCGAACAGGATAATCGACAGGATGATGTAGAACATCTGTCTAAACTGTTTGAAAATGTCACTCTCAGGGCAAATGAGCGCCAGATGCCATCCTGTACCTGGTATTTCCTGACTCAGTACCAAGCAGTCGCTTCGATCAAGATCAGAGATGTCAGCATGTTCATCGCTCGAAGAAATAATCTGTTTTGACTTTCCAATCAGCATGAAATAAGAATTTGGGTAAATTCTTTCCTTGGTGAATGCTTGCGATATTTTCCGATGCGAGATATCTGAAGAGATGACACCGATACAGCGCCCATCGTCAGTAATCAATGGTTTGCAATAAGAGGCAATCATGTCTCTTGTAACGACGCCATCAGGACTGTAGTCTTTGAAAGGGTCAACCCAACAGGCTTTCTTTAGTTTCATGGGCTCTCTATACCAATCCATGGTAAAGTAATCGTAGTCTTCGTCGCCTTCATTCTCTGTTTCTATATGTCCGTTATCGTTCGATGAATAGGCAGAGAAGTATTTACCCTGGTCTTCGAAGAAATTAGGAATGAAAGCAATGCTGCAACCGTAAAGATTAGGATTTACCTCCAAGATATGTCGCGACAGTGCTAATAAAGAGTCAGGCTGAAGGTTCTGCATCACGAGCCAATCGGTGTTATTGGTGGCAATCTCTATCTCATTCAGGATGCCAACCAAGTTTTGCAAGTTATTGTTTAGTATCTGAGTGGCTTGCTCGATGGCTGTTTGATGTACGGACTCTCTTGTACGCTGATAGAGGAATCCGATGGTGATGATAAAGATCACCACGACAAAGCCCAGAATCCAAAGACTCAGGCGAATCGATAGCGATTGTCGTATACGTTTTAATATTGTATTCATATAATCATCTTGTCTAATAGCTGGGTAACCTGCTTGGTACTTGATAGAATATTATCAACCATCTTGTTGACTTCCTCATCAGACATCTCATGACGTCTTTCACAGATCGAACGTGCAAGAATAGTGATATAACTCACAGGGTCTGACATCTTATTCGACATCTTGTGGAGCACCTTTGACTTCACGCGCTCTTCCTCTTTGGTACGCTCGTAAGCTTCCTCCAATTCTGCGTTTTGCTGCTCAAGCGTCTCTGTCTGTTGGCGAACTTCCTGAATATTGTTTCTCAGTGAGCGTTGCATAGACTGAAAGGTACGTTGTAGTTGGCCAATCTCGTCGGAGCGATGACTTTCCGGAATCACATTCGAGAATTCTCCGTTACTGATAAGCTGTGTCGTCCTGGCAAGTTGCCTAAGCGGGTGTAGGCGATTCTTTACGACAATCCAACAGATAGCCAGCAGAAAAAGCAATCCGATGAGAGAAATCGTCTGTACACCACTCTTCAGTTGGTTATACCCTTCAAAGATATCGCTTTCAGGGCAGACGATGGCTACACTCCATCCTGTATTCTTGAAAGGACGGTAGAATACATGGCAAACTTCGCCATTGAATGTGACTGTTTTATGTCCACTTTCGCCAGCAATCATCGATTCGCCAAGCAAGGTAATAACTGAGTCGGGTCTCTCAAGTGTCTGGGTAAAGACGGTTTCATAAAACAGTTTTGTCGTGTCAGGATGTACCAGATAGGTACCGCCTCTGCCCAGCATCACACTATAGGCGTGAGGATAGGGCTTGGCTTCAGAGATGGTCTGTGCAAACCAGTCGAGACAAATGTCGAGAGAGAAGGTGCCTACCACATTTCCTTCTTTGTCATGGATAGGTCGACTATATGAGGAGAAGATTTCCTTTACGATGATACCTTCGATAGCATCCTCCTGGAATGGTTCTATCCAGTAGGGACGATCGAGCAGTTTAGGAATCAGATACCAGTCCATACAGTGGTACTGGTAGTTATCTGTTCCCTCTTGTTCTGTTTGTATGCTGTCGCCATCGTTATACGAGTAGGCAGAGAAGTAGCGACCTTTGTCCTTAAAATAATAAGGTTCGAAAGAGATGCTGCATCCTGTCAGATTGGGATTGCTCTCTAATACCTGACGACTGTAGTCGAACATGTTATCAGGTTTGTCGAGATTCTGTTCAATCACTCTCAGCATATTGTCAGAAGCCACTTCAACTTGGTGGAGTGTGTTGTCGATATGCATCACCGTTCCATCGAGTGTTTGTGTGGCTTTTCCCCATGCCTCTTCTCTAATCACCTCACGTGTTTCTGTGAACATCAAACTGAATACAGCCGTAAAGATGATAGCCGCAAAGAAAACGACCCACAGACTGAGGCGCGTTGAGAGCGATCTTTTGAATATGTTTTTAATCTTCTTCATTGGCCCATCAGTTCTTTATAGGTAACACGTCTTTTCAACATACCGCACTCAAGCATTAATCGAGAAGCCTTCTCCACCATGTCAGGACGTACACGGAACTCCCTTCGTTTAGAGTCTGGGTCTAATTGCAGGCGCAAGATTTCATGTAACATTAATTTCTGCATGACGCGATTTGTGGGAGCATTAAATCTGCGTACGTATTTCATGACGATATCCAGTGCCTCATCGGGGTGTGCAGCCACCCATTCCCATCCTTTGCGGGAGGCAGTGGCAAACTTTTGGCATTCTTCACGATGCGTCAGGAAGTAATCGCGTTTTACATACACACCATTCTCTTGGATATTATAATCATGTTCGCTGAAGCGATAAATATTATCCTCTGATAGCTTGAAGCCTGCTTGCTTCAGTTGGTAGTACTCATTGTAACTAACCACCATCGTGGCATCAATCGCACCCGAGAGGAACAGATTAATGTGGCTGGTAAAACGCACCCATTCGTAGTTCATACCTTCTTTCTTACTCATGATAATGGCAAGATAATTGGGGTCAGAGTTAAAAATGGCCACCTTTTTACCTTTCATCTTCAGTGGGTCTGAATCCCATCTCGACACAAGAATATTGCTACTGTTCATCGAGTCTTGGAAGATGTTGACAAGGGGAATGCCTTGAGAGATGAAATCCATAGCCGACATCATGGAAAACATGGCAGCCTGGCATTGGTCTTTTTGTAAGCGATTGAAGGTGGAACTTGTCAACGAGGGGTGCTGAATCACCACATCCAAACCCTGTTCCTTATAAAAGCCCTTTTCTTTTGCAATATAATAGCCAGCGAATTCTGCTTGTGCCGTCCAAGCTGTGGTAAGCACAAACTTCTCCGCTTTCGATGCTGTAGGCAAGGCAGCCTGTAGCATCATGGCTAAACCTATGGTTATTATTTGTAGTCGATGTATCATATCCTGATGTCTTTATTTCTTTTTTCTGCAAGATCTTCTGTCGCATTGGTAGCAGAGTCAATCACTGCACCATATTCTGTGAGAGAATAGAAGATATAAATGAATACGGCGATACCCACAGAAATGAGCACGGTATAAGGCCAGATGGCATTGGGCAATAAAGCCGTAAACACAATACTGCCGATGCCGAAGCCGATAATCAGATGACATGCCATGAGCATCCAGCGTGTAAACTGGGCCACAGAGCCAAGTTGCATCTCCTGCAAACCGTCTCTTACACGGAAGAAGGTGGTATAGAAGGTGTAGACGAGAAAGAGGATGTGGACGAGGAATATACAAATGCCCAATCCGATACAAATAGCGCTTTCTGTAAAAGCACCCGTCCAAAGGATAAAAATACTCGATGCCACAGCAATAGCATCGCGAAAGGCTATGCCCCGATTCAAATAAGCAGGATTGAGGAGCGAAGTATGACTATCGGCCAATAAAGTTCCTCCCAAATGGAAATAGGTTACCGTAAGCGCCGTCGCTGCATAGGGCCATGAGAAACGCCATTGGAAACAATGGTGCATGAGGAAACCAGTGCCAAATACGATCAGGCACAATGCTGTCAGAATGCGTGCACGGCGATAAGTAGGGTAGTCTTTATAGTAATAACTGTTCTGTAGTAATGCCGCAGCCATCACTATATTTACAATTCCTGCGAGGAACAGGGCGACCGAATATAATTGTTGTTCTATCATATCAATGGTTGAGGTTTATGGTTGTAACCAATTGCAAAAATAAGGCTTTTTTCTGAAGAAAAGTGTATAATATTGTGGTTTGGTGTATAAAAACACCCATTTGTGTGTAAAAAATGTGCGATTTTGTACATAGAAACTTGTTTTTTTGCCCATTTCTTCGTATCTTTGCCCCCGAATAGTTAAAACTGACGGATGATTAAGCTAGAGGAAATACAGTTTGGTCTGCTACTGCTTACCAGTATGATGACCATCTATCTGATGTTTCTGGAGATTAACCAAACGAAGGGAAATGCTGTTTTTAACAGGGCCCGTTGGTTAATGGCTGGAGGCACGGGCTTATTGGCTATTCACTTTCTTCTGCAATTCACGTTGCGTTTCCGTGAGTCGGGTACTACTCAAGGTGTATTGGTCAATCTACTCTTCTTTCCCCTTGCTTGCTATCTCATCAATATAGCGATACTCTATTTGCAGCGTCAGGGTGCTATTCGTCGCCATGAATGGTGGATGGGTCTTGGCGCTTATGCCGTGATCATTCTCTTATTGGTAGTGCCAGCTATCATCAATGGTGTATCCTTGCTGACTGAGACAAATGCACTCATTTGGGGCGAGCGTATATCGGTTCTGATATTCATTGCAATGCTTATCTACTATTATATCCTGCAATACAAGGATTATAGACGCATGAAGCGTATGCTCGACAACTTCTACGACTACGATAAGGCGCAGCTCGTACGTTGGCTGTCGATATATAGTTTGGGTATGATGTTGCTGATAGCACTGATTTTGCCTGTGGTAATTTTCTCTTCCCCAGTCGTCTATGGTATTTATGGCATCGTCATTTTCGTCTTTGTTTTTTTCAACGTCTTTAATTTCATCTGTTTTGGTGTAAGTGCCGATGCGCAACAGGTTCAGCTTGCAGAACAGAATGCTAATGAGTCACAGACGGACAGTGGCTCCAGTTCTGTGGTTCTTTCCGATACCGATTACCAGCAGGTGGTAAAGGCTGTCGAAGAATGGATCGCCAAGGGCGGTCATCTGCATTGTGGCATCACCATGCAGACAGCTGCCAACGAGATGCGCAAGCCCAGATACCAGCTCTCAGCCTGGCTAAAAACTACACCCTACGAACTCTTTAATCCTTGGTTGACCCACTTGCGTATTGAAGAGGCCAAGAAGTTGTTAAAGGCTCATCCGGATTGGTCGAATGATATCATCGCAGAGAATTGCGGATTTACCACCCGAAATTACTTCCAGACGGTATTCAAAAAGAGTACCGGTATGACGCCTGCAGAATACCAGACCAAGGAAAAACTAGCGTCCAAATAAGTATTTTTTAAAGAACGGACTCACGCGCAGTAGTTGGGAGGTAATCACACAGAAGCCTACCACTACGAGTGCGATGGCGAGCGATGCGGTGGTATCGAGGATAAAGTTGTGGCGATTCGTTTGGAAATAAGCACCTACCGCTGTCATCTTAGGCAGGAAGAAATAGTGTAGCAGATAGATATCGAGTGTACGTCGACCTATGAACTGCAGACTACGACCCATCACCGTCTTTTCAGAGAAGAAGTCCTGATAGTATCTGAAAAACATAAAGACCATCGATAGCAGGAGGAACATGGCCAGCGTGTGGGGGATAGAAGCCCACTCGCGACGCAGATTGTGCCATACGATGACATCGAGCGTGCAGATGACGGCCAAGACTGTTATTACAGGAAAGAACCACGAGCTGTCCATCAGCTTCTGGGCCTTGTCCCAATAGCGATGCACGATATTTCCATAGAGGAAGAAGGGGAAGTAGCGCATCATCTCTACCAGACTAGTATAGTTGAGGAATTCATTCTGAGGTCCCTTATGGCCCAAGCCCCAAGAGAAATAACGTGGCAGATAGCAAGTCTCGAAGAATCCCAGTGAGATGATAAAGAGTCCTGTAATCGCCATCCACGAAAGGCGCAACTTGCTCTCTACATACGAGAATACATAATAGGTAAGCAACATGTAGAGCAGCACGAGTGTAAACCAATAGCCTGCTTTCATTGATGAGGCGATGGCATCGGAAAAGCTCTTCGCAAAGGGGTCGCTGGGAATCATCGCCAAGTAAAGCAGGAAGAATACCACCGTGGGAATAATCTGCACCTTGAACTTCTTGAGCGAAAGCTCGCGCAAGGTCTGACCGTTCCAGATACGACTTGCCTTGTAAGCCAGGAAACCACTGATGAAGAAGAACAAGGGCATACGGAACAGCAAGAAGAACTGGAGTGCAGCCGACCAGCGAATCTGCATGCCAAACGACTTCAGGGCCACATGGTTGGTTACCACCAGCAGCATCGTAAAGCCTCGTAGTGCATCGAGCCAACCCATACGGGTTTTCTTAATCGTAGAACTCAAGTTTTCCGACATGTAGGGCGAGTTTATTTAAATCGGGCAATTGCATATAGTCGCCAAAGATATGGCGCAAATGGGCATCAGCATTACCTGGAACTGGCAACTGATGTCCTTCAAAAGCATGTGTCGTGAGAGGGAATACCTCGTCAAGATAGCGTGGATTATGGAAAGGAATACCCATGCCACTTGTAATCACCTTACTTGGCAGCAATTTGCAGATGCCACGCAGAAGGGGGAATAACACCTTATTGTTAATATCAAAGATGCGGCGCACCTTGCGGATGGCCTTCTCGTCATCGGTACTCGTACGCCAAATCTTGTACATGTGACCAACGGTCTTCTCCGTGATTTTATGCAGCCCGATGGGGTGCTGCTCCATGGGGAAGATATCGATATAGATACCCTGTTCCTGCCACAAACGGTCGTAGCCGTTCTGCTCCAGCATCTTCGAGCGCCTGTCGCGCACCTTGGCATAGAAGTAGAAGTAGTTCGGGTCTGTATCGCTGTTTTGCAGGGCGAGCCATGAAGGTAGCTCTTTGGGTAATACCGCCATCAGTCTTACGTAGTCTTTGCGTAGCATCTCGATATCCAGATCGTCGTCCCAGGGGATAAACCCATCGTGACGCATGGCGCCTATCAGCGTACCACTACTGAGCCAATAGGGGATGTCGTGCTTCTTGCAAATCTTATCCACCTCAAGCAGTATCTCCAGCATGCGCATCTGTTGGCGGCGCAATAGAGAGCCCTCAGGGTTAAATCGTACACGCAGGCCCCAAGCCATCACTTTGTCGATGACGGGGGTGGCGATATGGTGCTCTCGGGCTAGTTGCTGGATAATACGCAAGCCATAGGGAAAGTCCTCTGTAAAATAGCGACTATCGATATCGGGGATAAAACCACCCTCTACCTGCTTCATGGGTGAGCGGATGCCTTTAAAGGCCTCTATCGATTGCAGCTTGCGTGTGAGCGAAGCCGCATCCGTACTCTCATAATAGTCGAGAATCGTGGGAATACTGCCTTTGCGCACGGGCAAGACGCTGAGCAACTGAAAGAACTCGCGATCCATATCGATTAATAGCTGAGAGGCTTCTTCCGTCCATTGCTCATAAAAAAGCGTATGTTCCGGATATACCATACCCTCATGCCAGTCTTTCCACATGGCGTAGAGTCTTGAGGGGTGCAGAAGGGGGTTGCTGTTCGTCAAACTTACCTCGTAATGGCTCTGCATCAGAACGGTAGGCGTATGGAGCAGTTGCTCTATCAGAGCCCGCAACGGCTCTTTCTCTGCCGTTTGTTCGATGGCCACATGGAGTGTGGGCTTATAGCCAAGCAAGGCCGCAGAATGACCATATTCTGTGGTTCGGGCGATAAAGGGCACACGCTGAAAACCAAAGAGAGGTGTCGTAGCAGGTAGGATGGCCATCGCCTCGAAGAAGAACCCCGTACTGCTAACCACGGTTCCTACAGCTGTGTTTGCGGCAAGATGGGGTTTGATCAGCTTTAGTTCCTCTCGGATAGAGAAACCAGGCAGGCAGAACAAGACGATATCCGTTTCAGGAATCACTTCTGCTGGATTTGAGGTAATCTGCTGAATGGTACCCTGAAGTTTATCCCCTTCAGGGGTGCTGATTTCCAGTTCGTGCTGCCAACGTTCAGGATGTCGTGTCAACAGCGATACCTCACAATCCTGATGGGCAGCGAGAAATCCCGTTACCACATGGCCCAGATTGCCTCCACCACAGATACATACCTTTTTCATTTCTTCATTGTCTTCAGCGCCTCTACCAGTCGCGTGTTATCTTCGTGATTTCTTACGGCGATGCGCATGTATTGTTTATCAGGCTTTAGCCCAGGTTTCTGGCTGCAATCGCGGGTCAGGATATTATGCTTTCTGAGCATGTAAATCACGATCTCTTTTGCTGTATAAGGTGGCAATACCTCACAAAGGAAGTAGTTGGCCTGCGAGGGCATCACATGGAGGAAAGGTACTGTGCGCAAGGCCTTTTCAAAGCTGTCGCGCTCTGCCAAGAACTTCTCGCAGGCTTTCTGGTAGTCCTTCTCGTGCTTGTTGTATATCTGCATAAAGAACTCAGCAAACGAGTTAAGGTTCCAGATAGACACCTCTTTCTTAATGCGATTGACGAGTTCTATATCGGCAGAGGCAAGGATGCCCAAACGCAAGCCTGGCACACCAAAGCTCTTCGAGATACTCTTCATCACAACCATGCGGGGGTATGCTTCCAGAATCTCGTTAGAAAGCAGCGAGTTGGTTGCATAGTCCTTGCTGAAGTCTACAAAACTCTCATCCACCACAAGGCGTATTTTGCGCTCCTCGCACCACTGGGCGAGCCGTAGCACATCCTTCTTGGGGATAAAATTACCCGAGGGGTTATCGGGATTGATAAGCATCAGTTGGCTGATTTCCTTGTCAGCAAAGAAGCCCATCAGGTCGTCAGCCGTATAGCGATAGTCCTTTTTCTTCGACACGAAGGTTACCTGCGCATCTTTGTCGTATCTGTTGGGATATTCCTCAAAGGTTGGACGAATAAAGCCTACTTTGAGTTTTGTATCTTCCATCAGAATCTTGATGAGTTCTGCAGCACCGTTTCCTGGTACGATGTAAGGCTCGCTCACACCGAAACACTTGCTGGCGATAAGCGTGTTTACCTTCATGCCCGAAGGATATTCCGTCAGCAGGGTATCGAAGTTGCTGCGCAGCTCGTCTTTCATGCGCTTCGATGGGAAGTAGGGGTTTACAAGATAACAGAAATCGAGCATCTGCGGGAATCGCCAGAAGCCGCCATAGCGTCCGTAGTATTTCCTCAACACGTCGTCATCGTCGGCAAAGATAGCCTCTGCGATGTCGAGGTCCTGCTTGTCGTCTATCTCGTACCACTTCTCCTCTCCGATGGGCAGGGCTTTCATATTGTGGCTGTTCAGCATTGAGATAATGCGCAATACGTTCTCGTAATACTCGTTGTTGCCCACCGCCTTGGTATAGGCATCGAGGAAGGGCACGTACTGATGCTGCAAGAACTCGCGACTGAACTTATAGATATTCACCGTTTTATAATAGCTGTCCACGTCGGCATAGTCGAAGGCATCTTTCGAAATGAAGTTCACGATGTGCTGGTCTTCGTCCAGTCTTACCATCGTACCGTCCATCCACGACTCGTACTTAGCCACAAGTGCCAGGTTCGGGTAGGGGTTCTCAAGAATCATGGGAAACAGGCGGTCGCTGAAAATCAGGTCACTCTCTATCAGGAGCGTATCGTCCTTTTGCAACTGATCCTTTACGATCGAGAGTGAGTAGATGTTGTTCGTCTTGTCGTAGATAGGATTCTCGAAGAACTCGATTTTCAATCCTCCATACTCCTTTTTCCATTTATTGACGTGCTCTTTCAGTTTTTTCCCCTGATAGCCTACCACGATAATCACTCTTTTCAGTTGTAATCCAGCGAGTTGCCCCAGTAAACGGTCTATCAGTCTTACACCGTTTACCTTCACCATACATTTAGTATTCTCGCTTGTCAGTGCTCCTAGTCTACGGCCCATTCCTGCCGCTAAGATAATTGCTTGCATAGAGTCTTACGCTTTATTTTGCCGCAAAGTTACAACTTTTTGAGGAAAATTTGTATCTTTGCACCGAAAAAGTTACAAAATGAAATATCCTGCAAAGACCGATATCGCCGTATTGCTGCTGTTCTTTACACGCAGCGACACCTTCCAACAGGTGTTTGATGCCGTGCGCCAAGCGCGACCCTCGAAGCTGTTGCTCTATCAGGATGGACCTCGGGGTGAGCGCGACAAGGCGGGCATTGAGGCTTGTCGCCAGATAGTGAGTGATGAGCATATCGATTGGGAATGTGAGGTGCATCGCAATTACCTCGACCATAATCAGGGTTGCGATCCCTCGGGTTTCCTGTCGCACCAGTGGGCTTTCTCGTTGGCTGATAAGGTCATCGTGTTGGAGGACGATGTGGTGCCCTCGCAGTCGTTTTTCCCCTTTTGTAAGGAGATGCTCGATAGGTATGAGCACGATGAGCGCATCTCGATGATAGCGGGCTTTAACATCGACGAGGTATCGCCCGATTGCGACGACAGCTACTTCTTTACCACGGCTTTCAGCATCTGGGGATGGGCTTCGTGGCGACGCGTGGCTCAGCGATGGGATCCCATCTACGGCTTTATCCGTAACCCGGAGGCCATGCAGAAGTTGGAGCGCGTGGCCAAGGAACGCAATCTAAGAAAGGATATGCTACAGATGTTTCGCGACCATAGTCAGAGCGGCAAGGCTTATTTCGAGACGATTTACTGGAGCGATATGTTGCTTCATGATTGTCTCGCCATCATGCCCCAGCAGAATCAGATTAACAACATCGGACTGATGGCTGATTCGACCCATTTTTCAGCAGAACTGAAGACCACACCGCATCGCATCAGACGGCTATTTACCATGAAGCGCCATGAACTGACATTCCCACTGAAGCACCCTGACTTGGTATCGGAAAACAAGGCTTACCTGGAGCGTCTCTATAAGGCTAATGCGTGGAACCATCCGTGGATAAAGGTTCAGAACTCGATAGAAGAACTCTTCCTGAACCTCCGTTACGGCAACTTTTCCCACATTGCACAATCGCTGGCCCGCAGAATCCGCAAATGGACGGGCACGGAAAAACACCGCTAAGATTTCTTTCGGGCGATGACGTAGATGATGACTGGGGCACCTATTAAGGGCGTCACAGCATTGAGGGGTATGACACCATGCTCGCCCGGGAGATAGCAAATGAGATTACAGATGAGGGCCACCACAGCGCCACAGAGCAACGTGGCTGGGAGCAGCTGGCGATGGTTATCGGTGGTTATCAGCAGGCGGACGATATGGGGCACAGCGAGGCCGATAAAGGCCACAGGTCCGCAAAAGGCGGTGGTAATCGCCGTTAACAAACCCGTTACTATGAGCAACCAGTTTCTGACCCTGATAATGTTTACCCCCAGATTTTCTGCATACTGCTCACCCAGCATAAGTGCATTGAGAGGTTTTATCAGTACGAGGGCGCCAAGGATGCCTATCAGCGTCACACTCGCAAAGACGGGCATATTCGCCATCGACACCCCTCCAAACGAGCCAAGTCCCCATACCATATATGATTTTACCCCTTCGTCGGTAGCGAAGAAGTTCAGGAGCGAAATGGCCGAATTAGAGATATAGCCCACCATGATACCGATAATGAGCAGCATGATGCTGTTGCGCACTACGGTGGAGAAAAAGAAGATGATAGCCATGACGACCATTGCCCCTAAAAAGGCTGCTAACAGAATGGCTGCAAAGCCGCTGAAGTTCACGCTGCCAACCGACAAACCACCACCCAGAAAGAGCATGACGAGGGCCACACCCAAGCCAGCACCGCTGTTGATACCGAAGATGCTGGGTCCTGCGAGCGGATTACGAAAAGCCGTTTGCAGCATGAGTCCACTGACGGCCAATGCCGCTCCGCAGAGCGTAGCGGTGATAGCTTGGGGTAATCGCGACTGGAGGATGATAAACTGCCACGATGCTTTCGAACTCTCATCGCCCAAAAGGATGTTTATCACATCGGGAACGGGTATCGCAACCGAACCCAGAAACAGATTGAGGATGAAGAGTACGACAATCAGTCCTCCCAAGGCGATACAGTATGCAACGCCTTTATTCATGGGGCGTATTTAATGGCACAGACAGCGATGTCGCTCTGTTGATGTTTGCCTTCTGTAAAGGTCTTGACGCCTTCAAGCATACTGACGACGAAAGGCTGAGGTGTGGGGTCCATCTTCATGGCCTGCAGAGCATTACCAAGTATGCGCTTCTCTCCATACTTCTTACGCTCTTTATTCTCTGCATGAGCCAGCATGTCGGTATAGAAGAAGAGCAGCGTGCCGGGCTGTATGTCTGTTTCCTGTTTCGTCAGGTCGAGTTTCTTCAGTTCGCCGTCCATGATGATGGGTGCATCCTGGTTAGCATTGGCGTAAGTAAAATGACCAGTAGCCAAGTCGAGCACACCCACAAACAACTTGATACTGAGTTCCTCCATGTTACCTACCGTCTGTAGGATAGCTGTTAAAATCTGCTTTGGCTGTTTCTCAAATGCTGAGGCTGTACGGAATTGTGCCTTGGTCATGGTGGCCAGCATGGAGGCCTCTACACCTTCACATTCTGTGTCGCCTACACAGACGAATAGGAGATTGTCGAGAACATAACAGTCACAGAAGTTGCCACCTTCCAGGGTACCAGGAATCACGGCAAAGCTCGATGCCAGGTCCTTACGTCTGGGTAGTAATGGCTCTGCGATGGTGTTTTTGATGGATTGTGCAATACGCTGTTCTGTAGCCAGTCGCTCTTTTTCTGCGGTATCAGCCTCCAGATTTTCGTAAGCTTCCTGTAGTTCATTGTGCGCCTCTTTCAGTTCTCTGCTGACTTTACGACGATAGAACACATAAACTACGAAACATAAGAAGAGCGCTGCCAGCAGGATGTTCCAACTCATGCGACTTTGTTTCTCGGCTTCTGCCTGTCGCTCTGAGAGTTTTTCTACATTTGCTACTATTGTGGATTGTTCTTCCTTATCGCTCTGTTGGGCCTGTTCAAAAGCTTGCTCCAAGGCATTACAGATCTGCAAACTCACGGCGATGGCAGAATCTTTCCTACCAGCAATCTGATTGGCCTGATACTTCTTCAGCAGCAGTTCGTCAACATCGTCGAGCGAGATGGCATTTTTATTCTCTAATACAGCATCCAGACTTTGGTAATTATCGGCAGCTTCAGCCCATCGCCCAGCAGCTCTCAGATAGTCGTTGGCAATGATGCGTCCCTCTGGCGTTTGACTATAATCCTTTGTCTTGAACTCTTCATATACCTTTGCAGCCTCTTCTGGCTGTTCCAGGCCCACTAACGCCACAGCCTTGTAGATGTTAAAGCGCGCTACTTGCTTGTCTACATAACTGGGATTCGCATCTGGGCGCTGTTCGTATTCACTCAGCAGTTCGCCAAAACGACCAATCCACTTCTGAGCATGGGCATAGTCCTTGATGGTGTTACAGGCATAAGCGATATTAATCAGACCTGCGATGGCATTCTTGTAAGCCTCGTCGCTATGTGTTTTCTGAATATTCTCCAAGTGCTTTCTATAAGCGCGGTCAAAACCGTCGGTAGTGGAATCGATCTTCTTCCCAAGACCTGCCTGACAGCAACCGATATAAATCAGCAGGTTTACGTAGTCGCTGGTAGAATCGCATTGCTGTTCCTCCAGTCGTGTAGCAGCAGGGATGGCACCCTTTAGTGCACCCTCATAATCGCCTCTTACCATCAGCAGATTAGCCAAACGACTAGCCGACTTGGCATACATGTCCATGTCTTCAGCATTGGTAGTCTGACTGGCTGCCTCTAGTGATGCCTTCCAGTAAAACTCTGCCATACGCAGTTTCTTCAGACGGTCGCTGGCATAGCCTAACCAGTAATAGGCCTTGGCAGGCGACAAGTCGCCCGACTGCTGAAAACTATCAGCCAGTTCAAGCAATTGATTGTAGTTCTTGGCTTTTTGGGCATTTTCTATTTGTTCCTCAGCGAAGGCTTTTGAGGTCTCGCCACCTTTATTACAAGCAATGGCAAGCAAGCATGCCATCATCAGGACCAGTGTTTTAGATTTTGTCTGTTTCATATTGGTTATTATTAGCTTTTGTAGTTATTCTAGTGGGATTTCCGGGTGCTGAACAGCCAGTTGTTCACCTTCCTGCGAGAGGTAGAACATGTAGAGGATGCAGTCCTTCGTGCCTAGGTTCTCGCCGTGGTGGATCGTGTTCACCATCTCTACGACGGCCTCGCCCTCATGCACAACCTTCTTTTTGCCGTCCAGACCTATGATGGTCAGCTCGCCCTGTACCAGTACACCGTAGTTCATGACGGGGTGGTGGTGCCAGCCCAACTTCTTTCCTGCAGGGAACACATATTTTACTGCCACCAGTTCTGGGCGTCCTTGCAAGTAATCAGGCAGCTCAACGCCGTCCCAACTCTGATTGGTGCGAATCAGTTCGGTGTGTTGCACCTCTTTTGCAGAATTGTCTTCTTGCGTACGAGCTTCCTTACATGAGTTCAGTACGCTTGCACCGCAAATGAGGGTGGCGGCAAGCACCCAATTCATCATCTTTTTCATCATAGTTTTATCGTTTTTATTGTTTAAATTCGGACTTATTTCAAATAGATGGCCATCATCGTCAGGTCATCGCTTGGCTCGGCCCCGTCGCGGTGTTTCTCCACCTCAGCGGCCATAGACTCAATCAGTTGACGGGCATTCTTAGCCTCCGTCTTTTGGAGGATGTCGAGCATCTTTTCGTTGCTAAACAACTGGCGCTCATTGTTCTCCGCCTCATTCAGTCCGTCGGTATAGATGAACAGAGGTCTGCCCTTGATGCTGTCGATCTCCCCGCCCTTGTACGGCGTACCGGGCATTACTCCTATAGGCATGTTGGATTTGGATTCTCCTCCGAGGAAGTCGCCACGACTGTCAGCGACATCAATCACCGGATTATTATGCCCCGCATTGCAATAGATGAGATGCCCTGTTGGGAGGTCTAGCAGTCCGATGAAGAAGGTCACGAACATACAGCGTTCATTATCCTCTCCCGACAAGGCATTGTTCATGCGGGTGCAGATTTCTTCTGGCATCATCTTCTGGGCGGCGAGGGTTCTGAAGAGTCTCGTAGCCTGAGCCATGAAGAGCGAGGCAGGCACACCCTTGCCACTCACATCGCCCACACAGAAATAGAGTTTGTCACCCTGGAGGAGATAGCCGTAGAGGTCGCCGCCCACTTCTTTAGCGGGGGTCATCATCGCATACATATCCAGTCCCTCGCGCTTCGGGAATCTGGATGGCACCATCGACATCTGAATCTCACGGGCGATGCGCAGTTCACTGTCGATACGCTCCTGTTTAGCCCTCATCTCAGCCATCCGATGGCGTACCCATACATAGATGACGAACGCGAACACCAGGACTACGAGTGCTATCGACACACCGATAAAGCGCTGCTGTGCTATCTTGGCCTCGTGCTCGGCAATCATACGCTCCTTGCCCTCCACATCATAGATGGTAGCCATCTCGGCAGTTGCATCGCGCTTCTGCTTGACGAGGGCTGTATCATACAGCTCGGCAATCTGCATCGCTACGCGCATCGCTGAGTCTTTCCGTCCTGCAAAATAGTTGGCGCGCAGTTTGGGCATCAGGATGTCACCGATTACCTGCAGGTTGGGTTCATATTCGTAGGCTTGCATAAACCGGTCTGAGACGGAATAGTTCTCTGCTGCCTCAGTATATCGCTGACTGAGCATCAGGTATCTGCTACCTACCAAACGTCCTTCGTCTGTCTTCGAAAAATCGTTAGTCAGATAGTCATTGTAGTATTTTTGAGCCTCATCCTTTTTACCATGCACTTCCGCAATCATAGCGTGTGAAATAGTAACAAAGGAGCGATACCAATCAATAAAAGAGGGGAAATCAGCAGCGTATGGTGTAGACTGACATCGTGTGAAGACAGCGTCCAGACGATTCAACCATAACTCAGCCTCATCGCACTGACGATTGTCGAGGTAGGTGGCAGTAACCTTATTCAAGGTCTCTACGGCTTCCATCAGATGATTGCCCGTAGAATCGTTCTCGATGCATTTCTGAAGGATGGCATACACCCTCTCAAAGTTCTTCGCTGCTTCGTCAGGGTGATTCAGATTTAACTGTATTTCGCCTAAAATTGAGTAAAGTCGTTGACAGACTTCATGATCTTCATACCCGTCGTTTTTCATTTGCTCTACCAATGCAAGAGCAGAGCGCAGGGCCCCTTCGCTGTTACCCTGCAACTGTTGTAGTTCAGTATAGACAATCTTCAGATAAACAATCAGGAAATAGTCTTTATCGGAAAGATTTTTAATGGCGATGGCGCGACGCAGACTGGCAATAGCCTTCTCCGTATCATTCATTTCTGCATAGGCTGCTGCACGAAAGCCTTCGGTTCTGACCTCATTCAGTTCTCCTGCTGCCGACAAGCTGTCGATAACCACCAGCATCCGTTTATAATCCGCCTCTCTATAGACCTTCAGTACCAACGAGTCGGCATGGGAATAATGAGGATCGAGGAACGCTTCCATCTCAGCCCCTTGCACCTGCATGGCTCCCTGAGCCTGATATGCCTGATGCACCTGCTGTTTGCCACAGCCACAGAGGACGAGCGCTAAAGCAAAAATAATCTTTTTCATATCCTTTCGTCTTATTTACTAATGATGCCCTTATTTGTCAATAATATCATACCCAGCGTCATGCATTCTGTCACAGGAACAGCGAGCCACATGCCTTGTGGAGAAATGAACATTGGCATCAGGATAAATGCCGGTACGAGGAATATCAGACCTCGGAACAGCATACATAACGTGGCCCGGGTGTTCTGCTCGGTAGCTTGATAATAGCCGATGATGGCCACATTCATCGCAAAGAAGATGGCAGAATAAGCGAACAAAGGAAGTCCACTTAGAGCAATCTCATAGGCTTTTGTGCCTGCTTGCAGGAAAAGGCAGACAAGTGGTTTGGTAGCCAAGGTGAGAAACATTGTTGCCAAAACGCCACAGATTGTAGCGGTACTGAAGCTAACCCTGAATGCTCTTCTTACACGATAGCGATTGCCTGCACCATAATTGAAACTGATGATAGGCTGCGCTGACTGTGCCACCGCATTGTTGACCATAAACACGATAGGATATAGATAGCAGGCGACACAGAAGGCGGCTACACCATCTTCGCCCAACTCTCGCATAAACACGTAGTTGCCGGTAATCAACATCATCGACATGGCCAGTTCTCCCAGCATAGAGGAGAAACCACTGCGAGCCATATAGCCGACATTGCGTGCTGTCAGGTAAAAACTGGTAAGACTGAGCTTTAGTCTGAAGAACTTGACCATCTGTGCCCGGAAGAACAGATACCAGACAACCATTACCGCAGCAGCGGCACAGCTAATCGATGATGCGATGCCGCTACCTGCAATGCCCATTTGCAAAGGAAATACAAACAGCCAGTCCAGGAAGATGTTCAGTAAGCCAGGGAAAATCTCTAATGAAGCTGCAAATTTGGGAGAGCCGTCAAGTCGGATGACGAAGGTGCCAATCATCTGGATGACGATGCAAATACAGCCAGGAAGAATGGAGAGAAGATAAGCCTGACATAAAGGCAATAATGCATCACTGCTTCCCAAAAGTCGCAAGAATGGTATGCGGAAGATAAAAACAGCTATCGCAATAATGACCATCAGCAGCGTAGCCACATCGAAGGCTTGGGTGATATTGATATTAGCGGCTTTGTTGTTGTTTTGTGCCAGATGGATACTGGCCACAACCGAAACGCCTACACCGAACATCAGCGCAAGGCCCGTCGTGATCAAAAACAGAGGCGAGACAATATTGATAGCTGCCAGTGCATTGCTTCCTACACCTTGTCCAACGAATATACCGTCTGCTACCGTAAAGAGCGATGCAAACACCATTGACAACAACGTAGGATAGAATATGCTGTTGAACAGTGAATCGATCTTCGACTTTCCAAAGTCTATACTGTCTCTTTCCTTGTCTTTTATCTTTTTATCCATATACGCAAGAGCTAGTGGTTAGGAACTTGGAATATGTCATATTCTTTGTTGTAAGCAGGCGATTGGATAGACAAGAGGTTAAGGACGGAATGGAAAATGTAATGCTGTTCCAAGACCGCCGGTAGGTTGTTCTTATACGCTCTGAAATGCTCCGAAGTCCATACCAGGAACGGTATCTCGTACTGCTCTTTTGGTGCCAGTTTCATTGGCAGACCATGCATGAACATCTTATTTTCGCCGAGTGATTCACCATGATCGGAAATAAAGATCATGCTACTCTTCCAGTCATTCATGGAGCGCAGGGTGTTGATAAGACTGTCTAAGAGGAAGTCGGTATAACGGATGGTATTGTCGTAGGCACCGACGATGTCGTCGGACTTATACACTTCGAATTCCTTGGGATACTTTTTGGCATATTGTGGCCCGTGACTGGTGCTGGTGTGCAGGATGATCAGTACCTTGTTCTTGCCACTTGACTCAATGCGCTGGCGGAGTCCTGCAAAGAGAATTCCGTCATAATCGCTATCCACATCTGGATATTGTTCGGCCAGTTCTGTGTCTGTCAGATATTCATCGATATGGATAGGTGGCTCGCCCCAGTTAGAGGTGCGCCAAGTTACGTCGACACCCATACGGAAGGCATAGTTAGGCAGCAACTCGTAAAGGTCGTCACAGTCTTTCGGTTCAAGGATGGCCTTGGTTCCAGCTGTGGTGTAGGTGGCACATGAGTTGGCCTGAAACACCTTCAGTTCCTTCTGTTTCGATAGTAGGGGATTCGTATCATGCTGATAGCCGTAGAGCTGGAAGTTGGCTTTTCTGGCCGATTCGCCGATGACGAGCACCACCACAGCCTTCTCATTATCCGTAATCTTGCCGTCGGGCAGTTTGATTTCTTCGGCCTGTTCGTCTTGAATAAAGCTGATGACGCGATATGTATTGGCAATGTATGACCAGGGCTGCAGCAATCCTCCCAATTCAGTGTCGTGTTCACTAATGAACAGCGTCTGGTTGATGTTCAGCAATCCAACCATGAGGATAACGGCCAGCGAACCACCGATATATGCACCCAGTTTTTTCGCCTTGCCGATGACGACAGGCTGAAACAGACAGAACAAGGCAGGCAGCACGCCAAAGACCAGCATTGAAAGCCATAGTCCCCAACTGAAGAAACCTGAAGCCTCGGAGTATCTGGTGTTGAACACGTTCTCGATGGTGGTGGCATCGATGATGACGTTGTAGGTCAGAATGAAATAGACGGCAGTGGCATTAATCAGCGACAGGATAGCCAGCAGAATGCGTCCCACCATTCTCAGGCAGAACATGACCAGATAGGTCATCATGAAGTTCACTGCCAACATAATGGCCACGAGCGATACGACCAGCCATACAACACTAACCTCACTTTCATTGCCCTTGTCGATGACGAACTGAAAGAAGGGTATGTTGTAAAGCAACAGTGTGCCTATACTGACGATACAGGAAAAGGCAGAAAGTGGAAGTATCTTGCGTAATAATGCCTTCATTTGATTTCTTCTTTTTTAGGTTTCAGAATTCTGTCCCTGAACAAGTACAACATCAGGAACGGTGTGATAAAGCCGATGATGCTGCCCACACATACATCCGACAGGAAATGTTGGGACAGATAGACGCGTGAGTATGCCCCCAATGCCGCCAGTACCACCAGCAACAACAACACCGCACTAACCATAAGCTGAGTTCTGAGGTTGCGTGGCTTGTTTTTTCGACTGTAGTGATATGCCAGATAAATAGCAACACAGGTGCAAAACATGAAGAACGTAGAGGCATGTCCTGAAGGGAAGGAATTGCTATGATGCATATCCACACCCTGTACCAGTGGTAAAACCAGATGATCGTAATGCTCAAACACACTGATAGGACGGTCGGTACTGATGGTGTGCTTCAGAATCTGTAGGAAGGCCCCTCCAGTCAACTCGCACAAGGCGAAGAAGATTGTGAAATTTCTCTTCTTCCACAGAAGTGGGAGCAGGGCCAGAATATACAATGGCCATTCTGCCAACGTACTATAAAACTTAAAGAAAGTATCCTGAATGCTTGAATGATTTGAGTTTAGCAGCATATGAAGCTCTGGCTTCGGATACGCGTACATCATATAAAGTATCGCAATCAGCAATACCAAATAGGTGAAAGCGTAAACGGAAATCGTTCTGAAAAACACTTGCTTGCTAATCATTCTTTCAAAGATTGAATCAGTAGACTTATTTAATGATGTACTCTGTATAGCTCTCATTGCGTCCGTTCATTCGCATTCGCTTCATTGCTGATGACTTGCTGTCGACGGTGAGTACAAAAGAAGTAAACATCTGACGTTTCTTGCCAGAAGGCATAATCGTGATGGTCTGTATGCCCTCCGACTTTTGGATCGTCATGTCGTCGCCAGTAGGGATGGGCTGACCGTTGATGACGGCATTCAGCACCTTCTTGAAGGTGGCAAACATGGGGTTCTTCTTACTGTCAGTGACGTGTTTCTTACCATTCATGGTCATCGTAAACTTTGTACCCTCCATGATGAGCTGGTCTTTGCCTCCGTCTGTTGAGATACAGATGTAGTCTGGTTTGCGGATGGTCATCTCACCTGTTGTCACTACATCGGTCTTGACAGCCTTTGAGTGGTTTACTTTTGTAACTGGTGTCTGTGCGTTGACACAACATGCCAACATACAGAACAAAATGGTCAAAATACTTGTTTTCATGTGTACATTCCTCCATTGATTGATACGACATTACCTGTAATATAACCTGCATTGGGCGATACAAGGAACGCCACCAGGTCGGCAACCTCCTCGGGCATACCGAAGCGGTTGGCAGGAATCAATTTCTTCAGTGCGGCCTCATCAAGTCCTTCCGTCATATCCGTCTTGATGAATCCAGGGGCAACGGCATTAACCGTGATACCGCGTCGTGCCACTTCCTGTGCCAGCGCTTTCGTGGCAGCGATGATACCACCCTTGGCTGCTGAGTAGTTGGTCTGTCCGGGCAGTCCTTTCAGTCCGCTCACGCTGGCCATGTTGACAATACGTCCGAACTTATGGAGCTGCATGGCGGGCAGCAGAGGTTGAGTGACATTAAAGAAACCCGAGAGGGTGATGTCCAGCACGCGATGCCAGTCTTCTTCGGGCATCAGTGCCATCACGTTGTCGCGACGGATGCCAGCATTGTTGACGATGACTTCAATATATTCCTCGGGATGGCGCTGCTGCCAGTCGCTGAGAGCCGCTTTTGTCTGTGCAGCATCACTCACGTCGAAGGATAGCAACTCACCATTACCGTCCATCATCTCTAACGTCTTCTTGGCCTCGGCCTCATTGCTGGCGTAGTTGATGATAACCTGATAGCCCTCCTGGGCCAGTTTTACGCAGATGGCTCGTCCGATACCTCGGCTACCACCTGTTACTAATGCAAATTTGCTCATATTACTATTTTTCTATTTACTATTTTCTATTTCTTTGATGGTGTTCATCGCTGTCATTGTCACGCCTTCCAGGCCGTGGAGTACCAGACTCTGTCCTGTCAGGAAAAGATTCGGAATCGGTGTCTTGGGCGATAACATCGTCATCAGTGGCTGACGGCAGTCTTTCCTGATGCCAAAGGCCGAACCGCAGGGCGACAGCGTATAGTCGCGCCATGTCAACGGCGTACTGGTGTAACGTTTCTCTATCATGTCTCGCAGACCGGATATAACCCTTTCTGCCAGAGAGATGCAGTCATCGGCCATCTTTTCTTTCTGCTGTACGTATTGCTCACCGCGACGCCCTATAACGGTATCCTCCCAGTCTTTGCAGAGTGGCCACGGCATGGGGGTCAGCAAGTCTATCTGTTGCGCATAGTCTCCGTTTTCTGGTACCCTACAACTTACCATCACACCACCTACATCGCCCATTTCATTATAGAACGTCCACACATTCGCCTTCTTATAAACGTACTTATTGTGGTTGAAATAAGGCAGTGTATTTGGTTTCAATACCAGCGAAGCCGTAAACATGCCGAAGGTGTTCTCCAGGGCTTGGATGCGGCGACGGAAGATGCCTTTCAACAGATGTGAGTCCTTCACCCAGCCGAATGTCAGTTGTGGGTGTACATCGCTGATGAACATACGCCCTTCATAGGTATTGCCGTTAGCACATGTTGCCATCACAATCCTGCCATCCTGCTCTATGAGTTCCTTCACCTCAGCACGGCAGACAACCTCCCCTCCATACGCTTTGATATCATTTACAAGCGCGTCGACAATAAGGTTGCCACTCCCTTTCAGCCGCCAACTGCTTTGGATATAGCTGCTCATCGAATGGGCATAGTTGAACAGTGGCAGCGACTCTTGCCTCAGTTCCATCTTCATGGCTGTGGCCGACAGCACGTTAATCAGTACAGGATCGTGGAAAAGCGACTTCAGATAGTCGTAGGCATTTACCTGCATGGCTTCATCTATGGGGGGAAGATGGCGAAGCATCTTTGTATAGGCCCTCAGGGAATCCTTTTCTTTTGGGAAATAGTCGCTAAGCGTATCGGCAAACATGTCAAAACCCTCTGCTAACGGAAACGTCTGTTCGCCAATCGTTATGCGGTCGAATCCGTCGGCATCCAAACGTACCCAGGGCAGCCGCATCAGCCCCAACTGTTCGAAAGCCTCATACAGTGGTTGCCCTTCTGCCAGTCCACCTACATAGTGCAGACCGGTATCAAACTCGAAGTTACCCCTGCGGAAGCTCTGCAGACAGCCACCTGGTTGCACCTGACGTTCCAGCACGAGTACGCTTCTGCCTTCCTTCGCCAACTGTCGGGCACATATCAGTCCGCCTAGTCCGCTACCTATGACAATGACATCGTACATCATTTCTTCTGTCGGTTAAGCCATCGGTAGACAGCGGGCTGTAAGACGTATGCTAAAACAACTGCCGAGAGTAAACCTACAAGCGTAGAGAATCCGACACCACGAATAGCAGGATGGGTCGCCAGGAGCATACTGCTGACTGTCGTTATCAGTGTGACGGCACTCATAAGGATGGCCGTCTTATGATAATGTAGTTTATTGTCGTTGTCGGAAATAAGTCCATTCATGACGAAGATGCTGTAGTCTACACCGATACCGAATATGAAAGTAGAGATGATGATGCTGATGAGGTTGAAGCGCACGTCAAACAGCACCATGGCTCCCAGTACGATAAGCCAACTGAATAGGATTGGCATAAAGCCGAGCAGGGTGTGCTTGATATTAAAATGGAAACTCAGCAGCAACACTACAAAGACGAAGAGCATGGATATCCATTGCAGCACATTGAAGTCATCATTCATCTGCAGTAGCGTATCGGTTGTATAATAATAGGTGTCGAGTACCAGCAGGTTGGGGTCGCTGGCGATGGCGTCGCAGATGCGGATATAGTCGCTCTCGTTACTGCGTACGGAATCGTTCTGGCAACGTACGGAGGTAAAGCAGAGGTAGTTGCCATCGTACGATTGTTCCATCAGCGTCGACTGATAGCCCTGAGGAATGAGTCCGGCAGCATAGAGCGAGTCAGGCTCATAGTCACGTGTGGCCATTTCGAAGAAGGTGTCAAAGGCCTCTGGGGTGAGGTCGGCCTGTGGTGCTGTCTGTGCTATCAGCGTGCGCACCTTGTCGAGCCTGTCTGGTGTCCAGAAACTCTTCCAGGCATTGATACGTTCCTGCTGAATACGCATAGAAACGAAAACCTGGTTGGTATGGGTGTAATCCTTGACGAGGCCGAGTTGCTGTAAAGAGTCGAGTTTGTAGTCGAGAACGGGGAAGTTTTCTATTGCTTCTTCCATCGTTTGACCCTTGCTGGCATAGTATTGGGTCTTGTCACCTGTATAGGTCTTGCTACGAAGCAATGCTTCCGAGTGCTCCGTCATCGGTTCCAGGTAACCAAGATTGTTCATATCTGCGTCGAAACGGATGCCACCAACAAGGTAGGCACCGACGCCAACGACAATCACCAGACATACAACGGCTAATAATGGCTTTTTCTGGTCGAGGGGGTATCTGTTGATTTTGTCTATCCACTTAAAGGCGTGTACGTTCTTCTTGCTACTCAGCATCTGTGGCAAGTAAACCAAAGAGAACAGTGTTGTGCCGACAATAGCAAAGGAAGCGAACAGACCGAAATCCTGCAACAGGGCGGTATTAATGAAAATGAGTCCTGCGAACGAGCCGATTGTCGTGATACAGCCCAGCAAGACAGGCTTTACCTGGTCGCGCAGCAATTGTTCGCCATCGTCCACATACTGATGATGCGACAAGACATGGAGTACGTAACTCAAGGCAACGCCCAGTACGATGCCACCTATACCCAAAGCCAGCAAAGAGAACTCACCCTTCAGCCAGTACATCATCGACAGACCGAAAAGGGTGCCGAAGACGACGGGTAACAACAGAAGGGGGATGGTATCCCAACGACGGAAACAGAAGATAAGGAAAATCAAAACCAAAACAAGTGCCCCTCCAATCGTGGATGTCAGGTCGCGCTTGATGGTTGAGGAGTTGTAATACCCATTGGCTGGTGTGCCGTGATAGGTAATGCTGACGTCTGGATAGGTCTTGGCAAACTGCGCAATGACCGTGTTCAGCCGTTCAAAGAGTGCCGATCCTTGTCCCGTATTGGTCGATGAGAAACGAGGCGTCAGGAAGGCGAGGCATACTGTGGAATCAGGCACGAAGAAGTGATTGTCGATGGTATGATAGCTGCCTGTACTGAGTATGTCCTTCATCTGTTCTGCCAGTACGTTACGCATACCCAGAGGGTCCATCTCTATCAGTTCAGGAAACATTTCTCCCACTTCGCTCAACAGGTCGTCGTGGTTTTGTTGCATCTGTTGGGCGAAATGTTCACGTGTCAATAGTGAGTCGAAACGTGTATAGGCAGCTGTGTCGATATAAGCAGGCAGGTGTTCTGACAGATAGTCAATGCCAGTAGGCAGCAAGTCCTCATCCAGGCGATAGAACAAGTCTTCTATCAGGGCCGAATCTTTTTGGATGGAGTCGGCAAATTCATCGCATACTTGTGTCAGTTTCTCTACGTCATTCCCCTCAAACAGCAGGAATGTCTTATCCTTGATTTTCAGGTCGGCAAAGGCGAGCTTGGTCGTGCCGTCTTCATTCTTCGACGAAGGCATCAGTTTGTTGATGTCTTCTTCCAGATGCAGTTGTGCGGCAAAATAGCCAAAAAAACCGAAAAGCGCAATCATCGAAAGCCAACAAATCAGTCGATGGTTGCGGAAATAACGATAGATGTGAATGAAGAAGCTTGTCATTGCTGCACAAATATCTTTAGTTGAGCTTTGGCTATCAGTTCTTCTCCGATGCGGCTCTCACCCGTGGCGATCGTTACATCGCCGAAAGTAAAACCGAATTCGATGGTGGTACACACCTTTTCGTTTACTTGTGGACGGCGATGACATTCGAAGTGTTTCACCTCGCCGATGAGCCCCACAGGGGGATTGGCCAAATGCTGATCAAGCGCCAGACAGCCCATCAGCGCCGAGCACGACTGGGCGATATGCTCTATCAGACAGGTCTCGGAAATGGTGCCGTCGGGCAACATAAAATAATTGTCAGAGCGGACAGTAAGGGCGGTGACGGCATGGGTGTCGTCACTCGCCTCAATCTCGTCCACCATGATGAATGGTTCGCGCTGAGGTATCAGCTGCTTAATTTCATTTCCTTTCAGCATTATGCAGGAATGTTCTGCTCAATGTAGTCGTACAGGTCGTTGAACGACTGAATCTTGTGCAACTCTGCTACGGGGATGGTTACCTTGTAGTTTACCTGCAACAGGGCTACCATATCTACCAGGCTCAGACTGTCAAGGCTCAAAGTCTCCTTGATGTTTGCCTCTGGCGTGATGTCACTTACTTCTACTTCAAACTCACCTGCGAGCAGTTCATTAACATGCTCAATAATCTCATTTCTTGTCATTGTTGTTAATTATTTAATGTTTAATCTTTAATCTTTAATGTTTAATCTTTAATGTCCTTCACTATCAGTGTCGAATTAGTTCCTCCAAAGCCGAAGGAGTTGCTTAAGAACTGGTCGAAAGCGATTTCCTTGGTCTCACCCAGTACGTTGATGCAAGCCGTTTCTTCGTCGGGATTCTCGAAATTCACGTTGCCGGCAATGAAGCCGTTCTTCATCATCAGCATCGAATAGATAATCTCCGAAGCACCTGCCATCCACATCTCATGACCTGTCTGACTCTTGGTAGAAGTAACGGGTACATTGCTCTCGCCAAAGAATTGGGCTATCGCCTGTGCCTCACGGGCATCACCGATCTTTGTCGAAGTGGCATGGGCGTTCACATAGCCAATCTCCATGGGATTGACACCGGCATCCTTCAGACAGAGTTCCAGCGAACGTGCTGGTCCGGCTACATTAGGTGTAGAGATATGATCACCATTACCAGAGAATCCCCAACCTACGATTTCTGCCAGGATAGGAGCGCCACGACGTACAGCACTCTCGTAACTCTCCAGAATCACCGTTGCAGCACCACCACCAGGCACCAGTCCGTTACGGTCGCGGTCAAAGGGGCGACTGGCCTTTGTGGCGTCATCGTCCTCGCGCAAAGCAAACGACTGGATGCCATCGAATGAGGCCACACCATACATGTTAGCTTCCTGAGCACCACCACAGACTACGCACTCCTGCAAGCCGTTGCGGATGAGCAGTGTACCCAGTCCGATCGACTGTGAACCACTGGCACAGGCTGCTGAGGCTGTCAGGTTGATACCTTTCAGATGGAACAGACAAGCCAGATTCATCGTTACCGTCGAGTTCATCGACTGGAAGATGGCGCCACTGCCACAGGCAGCTGTCGAGCCGGCATTACGAAACTTGTCGAGGGCAATCATTGTAGCCTCGGCTACAGAGTCGTTGCCATAGATGATACCTACCTCATGCTGGTCGATATAGTCTTGATCCAGACGAGCTGCTGCCAGCGCATCCTTAGTGGCCATATAGGCATATTGTGCCTCCTCGGGCATAAACTGTCGCTGATTGCGACCGATAAACGGTTTCAAGTCTGGACGTGGAACGTTAGCCGTAAACGGCGAGCGAAAACCTGCATCTACACGTTCCTGACTCTTGATAATTCCACTCTTTCCTTCGTACAGAGACTGGCGCACCTCGTCGAGTGTTACACCCAGACACGACCATATTCCCATTCCTGTAATTACTACTCTATTCATTTTGACTATTTACTTTTTTACCCTTTTACTTTTTTACAATAGCACCTGCGGCGCTTGATAACCTCCGGATTCAGTGGCTTCCATTGCGAAAGTTCACGCACGTTGTCCTCCAACTGCGGACCTGTTTCAGCCCAACGGAACCCGCATTTATTATATAAAGGTATCAAATCTTCGAAAAACAGCGCATTCACGCCATAGCCCTGCAAGTCGGGGCGCACGGCTATCAGCAGCATCTCGGCATTGTCCTCAAGCTTCCACTTCAGCGCCTTCAACAGGTGCCACCAGCCAAATGGCCATAAGCTGCCACCAGCCTTGTGCATGGCTTTGGAAAGACCGCCCATCGTCACGGCTACGCCTACCACTTCATCCTTCTCGTCTACAATGAGGGGTATGAGGCGCGTGTCAATGACGGGCAGGTATTTATTGATGAACTGCTTCGTCTGCTCTTCAGAGAACCTGGTAAACCCGAACAATGGTTCGTAGGCCACGTTCAGCAAGTCGAATATCTTCTTGCCGTAGCCCTTGTTGCGAATCATGTTTGCAGATACCTTGATCACCCTCAGTCCCATCTGCTCCCTGCAGTATTGGGCTACACGCCGGTATCGGCCAGGAATCTCCTTTGGTATATTGATATGAATCTGCACCCAGTCTACCTCCTTCGTCATGCCCCAAGCCTCCATGTGGCGGGGGTAGTAGTCAGGGTTATAGATGGTGCTGGGCGATCCTGGCATGTCGAAATCCTCTACAAGCATACCCTCCTTGTCAAAGTCGGTAATGCCCAAGGGCCCTTGAATGTGGGTCATGCCGAACGACTGTCCCCACTCGGCAACAGTATTCAGCAAGGCAGCCGACACCTCAAGGTCGTCAATGAATTCTATCATCGAGAAGCGTATGTTCTTCGTATGCCATTTCTTGTTGGCGCACTCGTTGATGATCCCCACGATACGGCCTACAGGAACTTCGTGTTGGTAAGCCACAAAGGGCTGAATGTACAATGTCCCATCCTTTGTAGCGACCTCTCTTTGGGCAATCAAAGCACGGACATCGTCCCGCAAATCAGGTACATATTGCGGGCAATCTTGGTATATATAATCAGGCAGGTGAATGAAATCACTCACCTCTTTTTTGCTAGTTACCTTTATTATTTCCAACATCTCTAGTTCCTATCTCAACATCGAGTCAGCTAGCTGCTCCTATTTAATAATCGGGCGCAAAATTAACTATTTTTTTCCAATTGGCCAAGTTTTGGGCAAAATAACTATCTATTTTTGCATTTTTTGAAACTACTTTTGCATATTTTGAAAGCCAAACACCACTTTTTAAGGCAAAAATCGACGTAAACGACACCTATATCATCTCGATGCTGACCCAGGAGAAGTAACATGTGTGAGTGAAAAGACCTCCCCTCATCCCGTTTTCTTTCAATTCGCCTTTGTACAAAGGGAGTTCCGTACGGGAGGAGTTTCACAAACACCTCCCTAACACCTCCCGTCTCTACTCCTTTAAAGGAATTATTCTTTACACGCTTACTTAAGCATTTTTGCGCTCTAGTTAGGAAAAATTTACGCTCTAACTAGAGAAAAAGTTTTTTACGTGTGGGAGAAATAATGGCATTGCGAAAATACTGTACAATCAAAATCGATGCAAAAAGACGGCTAAAAATTCTATTAATTCTAGATTTTGCTACTATTAATAGTAACACTTGCTAAAATTAATACTAGCACTATTTTGATTTAATAGTAGTTCTGGCGCACTAAAATAGGCCGTTTTGATGCATTTAATATCTTGGTAAAAATTGTTTAATCCATTTATACTTTGGTCTTAATATGTCTGAGGAGAGACGGGAGGTGTTAGGGAGGTGTTTGTGAAACACCTCCCGTACGGAACTCCCTTTGTACAAAGGCGAATTGAAAGAAAACGGGATGAGGGGAGGTGTTTTCAAAAAATTTGTCACAAAATAAAAGAACCCACGGGTAATCTCCCGTGGGTTTTGAATTAGAGGATAGTGGAAATTCTCCTTTATGAATTTAGTTCTTTAGATTAAAGAACTTGTCTGTATCAAGGTTTTGAACGGGATCTGAATGACCGCCTACTTGTCTGTCGCTGAGGATATAAGTCTTTGCAGAAGCCAGGTTCGTACCCATCTTCAACTCAATATCATAGGTCTTGTTTGCCAGCAAGCCCAGGTTATAGGTCTCACCATAGTTGGTCGTTACGTTATCCTTGTTAAGAACAACATTATTTCCATTCTTGTCAGTGACCTTAATTCCAAAGATACTAAGCCCTGCACCATTCTCCTTTGTGGTGGCATTGATCTTCAAGAATCCAACATCTACACGGTTAGGAGGAGCAATATGGAACTCCTGTGACGACATAGAATGATTGTACTCCTTGACGCGCCATTCTGCACCTGTAACCATATAGCTGGACCAGCTAACTTTCGTATCGGCAGTCAACTTAATCGTGATGGCTGCATCACCCGTATTAACCTTGGTTCCGCTAACCTTCCATATCCAACTTTCCTCTGTAGTAAGCGTCGTATTGTACTCTCTACCTTGAGGACATTCAATACCTTTGTCAAGCGCTGAGTTCACCATGCGTGGACGGTAGCCGTCTTCACCGCCAGGAACAAGGATTCTATGACCAACACTGGCTCCTGAGACATGCTTGTCAATTTCGATGGATTTAATGTTGAAATACTCATCCTTCGACCACTCGGCACTGAAACCAAGATTTGCATCAACGTTACCCTCTACGCCAACGCCCGTCATGCCAGCTTGGCCTTTTGCACCAGCAGACACATTGCCGTCGAGGCTGAACGAGCGAGAATTGTGAACGTCCTTATCGAAAGGAATACTCTCGGGATGAAGGTCACCATTAACCGTCATCATCACATTATAGGCAGAATTGGTAACCTTAGGTGTAGTATAGAACGTGCCCTGACATGGGAAGAAGAGATAACTGCGGCGATCGCGTTTATACCATGGATGCTTAAACACTTTATAGCCTATACAAGTCTCTTTGCAGTTCCAGTTCATCGATGTATTTACAATATAGTAGTCTGCCTCACCCTTGTAGTCATAAATCGGTATGATGCTGTAGTTACACGTTACATCGTAAATACAGTCTTCATAGTCTTTAACATTGTATGCAGGAAAATCGTATTCATAACCACAATAATTCTTCTTATCTTGAATATGGATTTTGAGATCTACAGCAGGGAAGTTAAGCAGATTGATCTTATCCATGACATTTCCATTAGTTTGCGTAGATCCTCTGGTAAGTGCCCTACTTGAAGCAGGATTAAGACCGGCGATGTACTCTTGGTATTCGGTATATTTTTTCTCTATATGCTCAGCCCATTCGGCAAAAGCTTCTATTCTCAGATACTCCATGGGGGCTACCTCCCAAATGTCTTTCACTGAGATAGACGATGGAGCAATAGTTTCACTAGATGTCTCTTCATAATCTTCAGATAGGTAACTGAGGAATCTATCACCGAAGCCAGAGAGTCCGAGCACCTCTAAATTCTTATAACTGGCATCAGGGTCGAAACCCATTTCTTCAGCATATTGTTTCACATTAGCCTCTGTGGGATCAACAAGCAGCAACGTACCGAAACGTGCCAATACCTTGGCGATGTCAGCCTTATTACCTTCAGTAATCTGGTCAGTAATCACCACCTGTGTTTTGTCAGTCACCGTATTTGTGACCTCCTTAAACCAGTAAATAATTGCCGCCTCCTCGGCATAGTCACCTAACGAGCCTAGCAAGGCCACACTGACATTAATAGATTGATACTCGTTAGGGTCAACTGTTAGTTTAGGCATAGTCGGTGCCGGCTGTTTTACAGAATTATCCTCTGTTCCCACAACATCACTAATGTTACACGCGGAAAGCATGACGCCAGCAAAGCAACCAAATATCGCGGTTGCTAAGAAAAACAAAAAGCTTTTTTTCTTCATAAGATACATTATTTAAGTTATTAATATTTTTAGTAGCTTTGGCTTTTGCAAAGATAAATAAATTCCACGAAAAAGCAAAGGCTTGAAAGGTCCCAAACTGCATTTTCTGCATTTTTTGAAACACTTTTTGCAGATTTTGAAACTCAGGAGCAAAAAAAGAACCCACGGGACAACTCCTGTGGGTTCTGAATTATAGTACAGACGTAGTATTTATACGTTTAGAAAATCTTGTAAGCTACGCGAATCTCCAGATTTGGCCAAGCCTTCAGCCATGATAGCACACTGCCGATACCTGAATTCTTGCCTGCAGAACTAATCTCTGTACCATTGTTCAGCACGAACTTAGGTGTTCCCCAGAACATAAGACCTAAATCAACAGCCAGACTGACACGATGGGTCTTGGCGAGGTGCTGTCCGAAGCCGATGCCGAGATAAGGTTTCACGGCGTTGGTCTTCATGCGCACGTCGATGTTACCATTCTCATCAGCTGTGAATACATAGTCGCCGAACTGTACGCCTACAGGCTGGAAGTTCGTGTTGAAGAGACGGTTGTAATCCATCACTTTCTCATTGGCATCGTAGAGGAAGCCCAGGGCGCCCTCGTTGGTGTTGCGGAAGTGAATGAAGTTCTGGCTGCCGAAGAACAGACCTGCAGAGAAGTAGAATGGCACATTACTCCAAGGATGTACCTCGCCCAGCACATAGAAGTTCCAGAAGTTGGGCTTAAGAGCCAGTTCTACCTTATCTACCATTTGCGCACGCTTGATAGCATCCTGTTCTACCATCTGCATTTCTGTGATCTGTGAAGCAGTGTTGATGGCCTTAAACTTGATGTCGCCCCAACCCATGCCACCAATACCAGCTCTTACCGTTACGATCTTGTGTAAAGGCACGGCTACATCGATGTTTGTACCACCTGTACCAGTAGACAGACCTACAGAAAGGTGATTTAACAGGCCGTCCTGGGCATGTAACTTATCGGTATTCTGAGCCTGAGCCCCTGTTACCGCAAACATTATCGCGAAGAGAATGATGAGTCTATGAATATTGTGTTTCATAACTGTTGCCATGATTTATTATTTAAAGTATTTTTTGTTCGACTTGATAAGCAGGTTGGTGAGCGACTGGCTCAAGGGATAGAAACCGTATAGGTAGTCGCTGGTGTAGGGTGTACCGCCGTTGATAACGCAGTGTATGTAATCGTGGCAGGACATATCCATCGGGGTGATACCTACGGTACCCTCATATTTCTGCAGGTCTTCTATCACATTCGGGTGCAGGTTAGAGGCGTTTGTAAGGTATCCGCGTGGAGACACCTCGGTATAGGCCGAGCAGTGGTTTACTACCCAGATGTTTTCATCTTCCTTGATCTCACGAGCACTGTGCATCATGTCGATAACGGTCTTAATCTTGTTCTGCATTCGCTTCGCATTGGTGGTCTTGTAGTAGTCCTGCTTGTAGAGCTTAGCATTAATCGACTCGTCGTCCATGTTATACATAGCACAATTACGCTGTTTTTCTGGTTCGAGTTCCTCTTTCACGTCGGGATCCTCATCGGGCCAGTCACAGTAAACGATTGGGAAATCGTAGATGACGTGCAATGGACGGAGGTCGTAACGGCTCAGCCACAGAATCTTACCGCGCATCTCACCTACGGTGATATCAGGACGCCAGTTCTCAAAGAACAGCCCTTTGTACTTAGGCAGGTCTAATACTTGATCGAGCAGGGAGAACAAGTCTTTCTGATCCTCAAAACCGTTGTCGAACTGCAACTTGGCAATGAAGAACTCAGATGGGTGGGCTTTCAGGTAGGCCTGCAGCCAGTCGATCGTCTGCTCTAAGGTAACGTTGAGCTCGCTGATACCGTGTGTCAGTCGTAAGATCTTCTTCTTAGCGATGGTGTCGGTGCTCACTACAGGACGGATGTCGAAGAAGCGAATACCGCAGTTCAACTGCTCCTCAAGTGTTGACACGTGGCTAATGGCTGTCATATCGAATACGTACTTCAGTCCAGGCTGGTAGAATCCCATACCTGTCATGGTGTCGTGGGTACCAGGGATACTCAACTTGCACACCTTTGTTCCGTCTTTCAACATGTCCATCCAGTCGGTGAGGGGTTTAGACAGGTCGTAAGGAACCTGAATAGAGTCTTTGTAGTCCTCAGAAAAGAGATACGGTACATCGACGTAAGTCTTTTCGTCGTAGGCTTTTTTAAAGTCATCGTCACTGCAACTGTTCAGTGCCGTTATGGCCGCAATGGCCATCATCACATACATTAGTTTTCTTTTCATAATTGTTTTATTCATTATTGTTAATATTTTGTTTCTTCTCGTTTTCTTCATGAGCACTCATGTTCTTGATAAACAAGTTGACCAGACGCTTCAAGAAGAAGGTATGTTTGACTGCATTGCGCGCTTTGTTGGCTATCGAACCGCCGCCCGAAGTGGTAGCGTTCTCTGCTTCTGCCACCTCTTTCTCACGCTGGTCTATCTTAGCGCGCAGACCCTCTGAAGCATGATTATAAAGGAAGTTATAGCAGGGCACAGCAGCCTTCATGATATATGGCGTGAGGAAGGTGGTTACCACACTGGATGCCACAATGACAGGATAGATGATAGGATTGAGAACGCCCAAACTGGTACCCAGTGAGGCGATGATGAATGAGAACTCGCCTATCTGCACAAATGAGAAACTGGTCAGCATTGAATCACGCATTGTCTGACCACCCCACCAACAACCCAAAGTGCCAAAGAGAATCATTCCGACGATAATCACCACGCTGACCCAAAGGATGCTATACCAATTTTCCACCAATGAAGACGGGTTGATCAGCATGCCCACGGAGATGAAGAAGATGGCTGCAAAGACATTCTTCAATGGTGTCATCAACTTTTCTATACGATGCGACTCCACTGTCTCGGCAAGGATTGAACCCATCACGAAAGCACCGAGCGCGCTGCTGAAACCAGCTTCTTCTGCCGTCAGCACCATACCCAAGCACAGACCCAAGGAGAGGATGATAAGTGTCTCATCGTTCAAATGTTTTTTAACTTTGCGTATCAGCGTTGGGATAATCAGAATACCACAGATAAACCATGCCGCGAGCGTAATGGCGAGATCGATGACCTTGCTTACCAGTTCGCCACCTTCAAACTGATGACGGATGGCAATGCTGGAGAGCAATACCATCAGTACGACGGCTACCACATCTTCAACGATAAGGATACTGGTAGCTCCCTTGACGAAACGCTGCTTGCTCATGCCGGCCTCGTCGATGGCCTTCATTACTATAGTGGTACTCGACATGCAGAGCATGCCTGCCAAGAACAGCGAGTTGATCATATCCAGGTTAGCATCCATTCCCACCAAGTAGCCTAGCACCATCATGCCTAAAATGATGGTCAATGCGCCTATGGCTGCCACTTTGCCACTGCTGATGAGATTCTTGAGGCGGAACTCAAGACCAATACAAAACAGCACAAACAGCACGCCGATGTCGCCCCATGCCTTCACATTGTCACCATTCACAAGGGTTTCGCCATACAGATTTGGACCTACAAGCACACCAGCTACGATATATCCAAGTACTACTGGTTGCTTCAATAGTTTAAAGACGATACTGACCACAGCGGCTGTAATCATCAAAATATATAAATCTTGTACCATATCAAAAAATTTAAATTAGAATTATATCAATAGTTATTGCGTGACAAAGATAGTTATTATTTTTTAAAATACCTAAATTTTGGGGAAAAATTTTCATTTTTGCATATTTTGAAACAAGTTTTGCATATTTTGAAAATCAAAATGCAAAAAAAATCCCCCACGTGGGGGGAGGTTAAAATCGGTATCCGAAGTTTATTTGCGCATCGGCCTCACGGTTGTTTATCTCCATGTCAGCATTGTTTCTATACAGATACTGGCGATAATTCATCAGGAAATTAAGCAGGAAACGGTCGAAGCTGTAGCTGACGGCAAAACGTCCGAAGTAGTTGAACACAAATCGACTCTTCCCATTATCCACAGCATCATAATAGTGGGCATCATACTGGCTCCAGAGTTTACGCTCTGCCTCTACTTGGGCAGCAGCCATAGCAGGGTCTTTGGATGTGATGGCATAGGCATAGGCACCATTGGGGTCGCTGTATTTGTGTACTAAACTATTCCAAATAGAAATCATCGGAATTACAGATAAGTGGATACACACTTTTCCTTTATTTATAGACCAGTTGTATCCATAGCCTGGCCCGAAAGAGATTTTCCAATTGCGGAAAATGTCACGCTCATGGTTAAAAAGGTTATTTGCGCCGAAGCGACTCTGGTAGTAGTTACCCATGACAAACAGACTACCGGCACTGCGCTTCTGAACCATATCTCCGTAGGCACCTGCAGCCAGACTGAATCGCTTATTGTTAAACACATAATAGCCTTCGACATAGAAAATCTTCAGGTCCATTTGTCCTGCGGGAATAGTACTTTCTTCCGTTATGGCTGGAGCATTGGTCTGGGTTTCCACATTACGTTTCCATTGAAGTCCTGCCTGATTGAAGGCGTCGTCAAGTACACCATCCATATTTTTGAGCGACTTGTAGCGGATACGAGCACCCCATACCGAGCCATTCTTCGCAAGTCCAAACGACATGCTGTAACGGTTGCGGATAGGCAGAGGTAGCTCGATACTGATACCGCGCCAGTCGATACCCAACTCTACCTCCGTCTGGTAAGTATGCATATCCGTCTTCATGTATTTCTTCTCGTTCATGTTCGAAGGCATAAATTTCGGATCCCATGGGACGTCCGAATTGACGATATTGACCGGGAAAAACATATCGTGCTGTTGGAAATAGCCATAATAGCCAAGATACACCATGCGATCATACTTTTGCTTGCAGATATAATTCGTATCAACACCCGCATCTTGCATACGATTAATCATATCATCTGCGGATTTAAGCAACTTGCCTAAGCCATGATCCCAAAAAGACCTTTTCTCCTGTGCAGAAACGGACAGGATGCAAGAAAAAGCTAATGTCAAAAATACAATACGACGAATCTTCATATCATTCCAGTTGTTCTAGGCTTAAAATCTGATTTCTTTCTGATTGCCATCGTAATCGATGGGATGAGTAGTGCCATCGGGTAGGGTGATGGTGAACTGTCGATGTTTCAGCATACCAGGATAGTCACCCTTCCTATCATGGATAGTCAGGGTGCGGGTCTTGTCATTCCACTGGAAGGTGATGGTACTATAGATACCTTTTTCATAATTGTAGTTGTCACCTTCATCTTCATAGAGGGTAAAGGCACCATCAGCACCAGGGTAAACTCTCAGCTCGAGGTTGTCCCACGCCTTTTCGCCTACGTATTGCATCTCTGGTCCGAGGGGTAGGATAGAACCTGCGCGAACGAACATCGGCGCACGGTCGAAACTGGTAGTGATGGTGATGCTCTGACCTCCTTTATAAGCCTTGCCCGTCCAGAAGTCATACCATGTAGCGCCCTTGGGCAGATACTTCGTAGCAGATTTTGTAGCTGTCCAGTCCACTTTCAACTCTCCACTCTCATCTTTCAACTCTTTCTTGTTCCAACCAGTCATGGCATCTTCACGGATAATCTTTTCTTCCGTATATTGTGGATCGAGGATAGGCGTGGCCAGGATGCTCTGACCACAGAGGAACTCATCAGCGATATCCCATACACGCTTGTCGCTGGCAAAGTCGCTGAACAACGGACGCAGATAGCTTTGATTGTTCGATGTGACTTGCCAAGCCGTACTATATAGATAAGGTATGAGGCGATAGCGCAAACGAATCTGCTTCTCGATAGCGTCGTAAACGGGCTCGCCCTTCTGGCCGAATTGCCAGATTTCACGAGGGGCATCGGCACCATGACTGCGGAACACGGGACAGAAAAGACCATACTGCATCCAGCGCACGTAAAGCTCCTGGAACTGCGGATTGCGAGGAGCAGAGCCAGAGCCTGCAGTGTTATAGGAACCACAGAAGAAGCCACCAATATCGGTATTGAAGTTTGGATTGCCCGTGAGTGAATAGCTCAGTCCTGCGGGAACCTGATAGCGTAGCATCTCCCACGATGAAGCGACATCGCCACTCCACATGTTGGAGCCATAGTGCTGCTGACCAGCAAAGCTGCTTCGCGTCATGATGAAGATACGTTTGCCTCTGTCGTCCTTGCGTTGTGTCTGATAGATGCCTTTTACTGTTTCCAGTGGGAAGGCGTTACGCTGAGAGCGCCATGTGCCACCGTATACCTTATGCTGATAGTCACTCTCCTTGGGATTCATGTAATCGGGGTCGGTAGAGTCCATCCACCAGGCATCGCAACCATAGTCGTAGAGCGTCTTCAGATATTTCCAGTAGATAGCGCGCGCCTCAGGACTAAAGGCATCGTAGCACTTTACGCCCGAAGGAAATTCCTTTTTTGGGGGCCAGATATGAGAGATGCCACTCTGAGGCCATGTTTCGATGGGGAGCAACAATCCCTTGGCATCGAGCTCACGGAATTGTTGGGTCATGGGCCCAAAGCTCGCCCAGATAGAAATCATGAAGTGGGCATGTTTCTGGTGAACATTCTTAATGAGTTGCGGACCTTTTACAAAGTCTTCAGAAAGAAAGTCCATGGCGTTCCACAGATAGTTATTGCCCCAGTATTGCCAGTCTTGGATGATACCATCCAAAGGCACTTGCAGTTCGCGATATTTGTCAACGATGCTCTCTGTTTCAGTCGCAGTCTTATAACGCTCTTTCGATTGCCAATAGCCATAGGTCCATAGCGGGAACATGGGCACGTCGCCAGAAAGGTGGCGCATCTGGGCAATCACACCATCGGCAGAGCCACCATACATAAAGTAATAGTCGATACCATCGCCTGCTTCTGAGGTAAAACTCATGCCGTTAGCATCGTCGTCGAACTGCGTAGGGGAATAGTTCTCCCAATAGAGACCCCAACCTTTGATGCTCTGAAGCACGTTCATGAAGTCCTCAAGGTTCGTTTGCTCCATGCGCTTGTGCTCGCCTCTACGGTTCATTTTACCGTTCTGGAAGGTGCCAAGGCCGTAGATGGCCTCACCTTTATCTAATAGGAAGGTCTGACGTACAGCTTTTACGTCGCAGTTCTTCTCTCTCAACAGCACCTTACCTTTAGCGGTGAGAAAGGTCAGGTTGCCCTGCGCATCCTGCTTCACGGTAAGTTCACTACTCGCCCAGATGTTGCCTTTCTGCGTGACAGCTACTTGCTCGGGTTTAGCGGTAACTACCAGTGTCTTAGTGTGCTGTCCTTTCACCACATGAACAATACTAGGTGTAAAAAACTCCACCTTTATCTCCTTTGCCTTTGCCCCCATCAGACTGATGGTCAACATGGCGAGTAATGTTAGTCTTCTCATTTCAATTTAAGAGAATACGATAGTACCCTGTATCGCATCGCGTGGATCACTGGGTGTATCGTCAATTTCGGGCTCATCAAGATTGGTGGCCTGACTATTGATGCTTTCCAGAATCTCGCGCGTACGTTTATAAGTAGGTGTCTGTTCAACGGCAGAGATGACATCGTCGTTATCGAGGTCCTCAGGACGGAACAGGTAGATATTAGGACGACGTTTGTAGCGCTTGGTAGCGCCCTCACCACCATAATAGCGATTACGACGGTCTTGGCGCTCAGCAGCCTTCTCCTGCTCTGCAGCAATGCGGTTGAGGTCTTCCTGACTCTGCTTCTTCATGTGGCTACCCATACCATCGATGCTCTCGATGCCGAAGCCTGTGGCCAGAATCGTCACCTTTACTTTCTTTCCAAGTTCAAGATCAGTGGCCAAGCCCCACTTGATTTCGAAATCATTGCCAAACTTGGCCATGAAGTCGTTGACATCGTTCATCTCTTCCATCATCAGCGATTGCTGACCATCCTTTGAACCAGCAAACGAAATAGAAAGTAGAATCTTCTTAGAGTTGAAGATATCGTTATCGTTAAGCAATGGTGAGTGGAGCGCATCCTCGATAGCCTTCTTTACACGGCCTTCACCCTCACCATAACCAGTTGACATAATGGCAACACCACCATCCTTCAGAACGGTCTTCACATCATTGAAGTCGAGGTTGATAAGACCATGAACGGTGATTATCTCTGCGATAGACTTAGCTGCGATGCTCAGGGTGTCATCAGCTTTTCCAAAGGCATCGAGCACAGATAACTCAGGATAGATTTCGCGCAGACGCTCATTATTGATTACCAGCAGGGCGTCAACGTGTTTCTGCATTTCCTCTACACCATCGAGGGCCTGGTCTATCTTACGATCGCCCTCAAAACGGAAGGGGATGGTAACGATACCCACGGTGAGAATACCCAACTCTTTGCTGACACGAGCGATGACGGGGGCAGCACCAGTTCCGGTGCCGCCTCCCATTCCGGCGGTGATAAATGCCATACGGGTACCGTCACTCAGCATGTTTCTGATGTCGTCTATGCTTTCCTCTGCTGCCTGACGGGCCTTCTCAGGTTTGTTACCCGCACCAAGACCTTCCTTTCCTAATTGGAGGTGTACAGGAACTGGAGAGTCGTTGAGTGCCTGATTGTCCGTATTGCACAACACGAACGTTACGTCGTGGATGCCCTCACGGTACATGTGGTTTACGGCATTACCGCCACCGCCACCAACACCGATTACCTTGATGATACTATGTTCCTTCTCCGGTGCTCCGAAGTCAAGGATATCGAGATTCATATTATTTTCCATAACTTTCCACTTTTAACTTTTTACTTCTTCTATTCTTCTTCTACAATCGACTTACCAAACTGCTTGATGCCTTTAATCGCCTTGTTCCAGAAGCTATTCTCCTTGCGTATGCGCTCAGCCTCTTCCTGTTGGCGTAATTCCTCTTCACGACGGGCACGCTCTTCCTCCTCTTGCTGGCGACGACGCTCTTCTTCAGCTTTCTGCTTCTCAAGCTCTGTACGAATAACACCAGCGGGGATATCTGTGGCCTGACGAGCAGGGCGCTGGTCGTTAGTGGGAGCCACAGCGGGTTTCTGATTAAACAGATCGCCATTAGGATCGAAGGCGTCGCCAGCACAATTGATGTCGCCCTTAGCCAACAATCCTAATACGGTATTCATATCGCCGTTATGAGCCTTGATCCACTCATTGTTTGAGAGAATGGTCTGGGTAACAAACTTGGCGATGCGGATTTTCTCAACATGTGTATGGTTGGTAAAGGCCTTTTCGATATTCTTCATGTTTGAGCCACCACCTGTAAGGATGATACCACCCAAGAGCTTATCGTAGAACTCTGAAGGAATCTGATACCATACATTCTCAATAATTTCCTCAAGGCGACCCTCGACAATCTCAATGAATTTACGGCTCTCAATCTGACGATCCTTATCAATAGAGTATTTCAATTCATTGTCGATATCATTATTGTCGGTGTAGGCAGAACCATATTTCAGCTTCATGTTCTCAGCATCGCTCTCCTCCATCTGTAAGGTAGCAATATCCTTTGTAATATTACCGCTACCAAGAGGAATAACAGCCAAGTGGCGCAGGATGTTCTTAGAATAAACGGAAACGGTAGTGGTATCGGCACCGATGTCGACCAGTGCACAACCAGAACGCTTTTCTACTTCTGTAAGCACGCTATCGGCAAGTGCCAATGGAGCGAGATACATTTCTGCTACATTGATACCTGCGGTTTCAAAGCACATATTGAGGTTCTTATAGAATGATTTGCGTTCAAGGATGTTCAGGAAATGACCTTCCAAACGTGTGGCCTGAATGCCGACGGGATCAATCTGATACTGAGCACCAACCTTATATTCCTGGACGGCAGCATCGAGAATCTCTTGATCCTGGTAGGTCATGTTGCGATTGGCGTCCATCAGTTCAATTATCATCTCTTGGGTAATAATGCTTTCGGTGGGTAGATCTTTTGCAATCACATTTCTTACGCTGCGAATCGATTGTCCACCAACGCCAACGTACACTTGAGTGATGACTGTCTTGAGTTGATTCTCCAGCTTTTTGATGATGCTGGTAAGGCATTGAGCGGTCTTGTCGATGTTGTAGACCACTCCCTTGCGGATGCATGAAGAAGCGTCCTCTTTGACAACGGCTAGTACGTTGATGCTACCATCGAGGTTCTTCTGGCCCGCGATTCCGGTCATTTTTGATGAACCGAGTTCAATTGCTACAATAAATTCCTTTGCTGCCATATATATGATAGTTTTTAAATTTTCTTCTTGCTATTCTTTTTACAGATGATTTGGTTGTCGAATTCCAAATTGATATAACTATATTTGTTCCATCCGGCTTTATTTAAACCATAGAGATAGAACTTGCGTAGGCGCTCCAGTTTCTTATCGACAAAGTTGGGTGCACCTATATATATAATATGATCGCCCACACGAGGCACAAACTCCATCGTTCCATTATCCAACACGTTAATCTGCTCTATCTGATTCTTCCAGAAACTATCTGCCATGATATAGTTGGCTACTCTGGTAAGTGTTTGTTGGGCATATTTACGAGTGATAGTGCCAGTAGCGATGATAAGATTGGTGACATACCGACTTTCTGGCATCATATTGCCATGCGTATCTACATAATAGTTCTCACCATTATTCGCCATCACGCGGATAACAGGAATGCGTTGCTCTATCTGGATGCACACATGTCCGTTAAGCGTCTTATGGCATTCGGCATTCTTCACAAACGGACTTTTCTCCAATGTCTCTTCAATGGTGCGTGGATTAATGTTAGTCCAAGACTTTGACAGAGGATAGATTTTTTCGCGTGTGAGCAGTTTCTTTACTTCACCAGCATTCAGGAAGCCGTCAACGGCAGAATCTGCGATATCAATCTTCACCTCTGTGCATGTCGTGGCTTTCATGTCAGGTTTGTTAAACGCTGTGATAGCCAAGATCAAGTAGGCGGCAATGATGATGTCGCAAACAACAAGGAGTGACTTCTTCCAGTTGATGTTCATCTTATGATTTACGATTTGCTATTTAACAATTTGGTGATTTGCGGCACTTGGTTGTCAAGGTCGCCAGCTCCCAAGACGATCAGCACCTCGAAGTCATGTGTTTTCACGAAATGTAGTACATCGTCTTTGTGGATCATTTCCTTTTTGACGCCCTCCTTCAGGTTGTCGTAGATGAGTTGTGAGGTAACACCTTCAATAGGAAGTTCGCGTGCAGGGTAAATCTCAGTTAAAACCACTTCGTCGAGCAGACTCAAAGCCTCTGCAAAATCTTTGTAGAAATCGCGAGTACGGGTATAGAGGTGTGGCTGGAAGATAGCGGTGATGTGCTTGTCTTTATACAGCTCACGAATACTCTTGGCACTTTGGTAAATCTCTTTAGGGTGATGGGCATAGTCGCTGAGGAAGACTAATTTATCCGTCTTAATCTTAAAATCGAAACGACGATCTACACCACCATAGGTCTTCATGCCGTATTTCAACTCATCTGCCGTACATCCATTCAATTGTGCCATCGCCATGGCTGCGATACCATTTTCAATGTTAATAGGTACAGGCTGACCAAGCTGCACATTCTTGATGCTCTCGATGGGAGAAATGAAGTCGAAAGTAATCTCACCATTGTCGATACGGATATTCTCAGCATGGAAGTCGCCCTCAGTGAGACTATAATCGTAAAGACGAACGCCTTGTTGTACGTGTTGCTTCATCTCAAGTCCACGATGGATAATCAGTGCGCCTTCAGGTTGGATGAGTTCTGTATAATGGCGAAAACTCTCCAAATAAGCCTCTTTGGTACCATAAATATCGAGATGGTCAGGGTCGGTAGAGGTGATCACACTCATCCAAGGGCGCAGCCAATGGAAACTGCGATCAAACTCATCGGCCTCAATTACTACATAATCAGAATCAGACAAGATGTAATTTGTGCCATAATTCTTTGAGATACCACCTAAGAATGCATTACAGTCGAGATGACTCTGGTGCATGATGTGGGCACACATGGTAGAGGTCGTCGTCTTGCCATGGGTACCAGCCACACAAAGACCCTTGTGAGCTTGAGTCAGTGTCCCAAGTACCTGAGCGCGCTTTTGAATCTCAAAACCATTATTTTGGAAATATACGAATTCTTTGTGCTCAGCAGGGATTGCTGGTGTATAAATAACCAGGCATTTCTCTTTCTGTTTGCAAAGATGTGGAATCTCATCGATGTTTTCTTCGTAATGGATGAGCATGCCCTCCTTTTCCAGTTGGCGGGTAAGATCGGATGGTGTCTTGTCGTAACCACCCACAACTAATCCTTTCTTCAAGAAGTAGCGGGCGATAGCGCTCATGCCGATACCACCTGCTCCTATAAAGTATACTGCTTTAATATCTTTCAGTTCCATTTCCAATTATTTCTTTTCAGCTAATTTGATGACTTCTTTAGCGATGATTTCTGCTGAATTGGGTAAAGCCAACTTCAGTACGTTCTCGCTTAGTGACTTCAACTGTGCATCGTCATGGATGGTTTCCAGAGCCAGTGGCAACAATGTAGCTGGTGCCTCAGCATCCTTTACATGAATAGCAGCTTGCTTGGTAGACAGGGCAAGTGCATTTTTGGTTTGATGATCCTCTGCCACGTTTGGACTTGGTACCAGAATAACGGGTTTGCCAATAAGGCAGAACTCAGAAATGCTACTAGCACCAGCACGACTGATAACCAAATCGGCAGCCTTATAAGCAGCACCCATATCGGTAATGAAATCGGTGACTATCAGATTAGGAATCGTCTCGCCTTTGAGTCTCTCAGCTATCGATTCGCGATAGAAACTACCCGTTTGCCAGATAAATTGTACATCGGATGATTTGACGAGGTCGAGATGCTGCAGCACACTCTCATTGATAGTTCTGGCACCCAAGCTGCCACCAACCAACAGAATTGTTTTCTTAGTAGGGTTAAGACCAAAGCTTTTGATGGCTTCTTCGCGAGTCATTTTTGTATCGAGTAGCGCCTGACGAACGGGATTTCCTGTGAGGATGATCTTTTCTGCAGGGAAGAATCGCTCCATGCCATCGTAAGCCACACAGATTTTTGCAGCTTTCTTAGCGAGCAATTTATTGGTCACACCAGCATAAGAGTTTTGTTCTTGAATCAAGCAGGGTATACCCATTGCTGCAGCCTTGTTGAGGGTAGGACCGCTGGCATAGCCACCAACACCCACAGCAACCTGAGGCTTGAAATCCTTGATAATCTTCTTGGCCATCTGCTGACTCTTCCAGATTTTGAAAAGTACTTTGATGTTCTTTAGAAGATGCTTACGGTCAAAACCACAAATAGGCAGTCCTTCTATCTTGTATCCAGCAGCAGGTACGCGCTGCATTTCCATACGGCCTAATGCACCAACGAAAAGAATCTCTGCATTTGGACACGCTGCCTTAATGGCATTAGCAATGGATATGGCTGGGAAGATATGCCCCCCAGTGCCACCTCCACTAATGATAATTCTTAACTCTTTGCTCATACCTCTTTATTATTGCCTGCAAAATTACAAATTTAATTTCTTAAACTGCTATTTTTGCCGTCCTTTTTTTTGCAGAACGACTAACACTTAATATAGCTCCAATATAGGCGCAGTTGATAATGGTAGATGTACCACCTCTGGAAATCAATGGCAAAGGCTGTCCTGTAACAGGGGCAATGCCTACGGCTACTAGCATATTGAACGAAGCCTGAATGACTAACATCAGAGCTAAACCCATGACGAGGAAAGCTGGGAAATTGTTTTCACAGCGACTGGCAATACGTGCCGCCCTGTACAGTAAGACGATATAAAGGAATACCACGAAACAAGCGCCAACGATACCTAATTCCTCAATAATGATTACAAAAATGAAATCACTAAATGCCTGAGGCAGGAAATCACGTTCTACAGATTGACCAGGTCCACGCCCGATAATGTTACTACCAACGATGGCGATGTTGGCGTGAGCTACCTGTGCATCTTTATCAAGATCGTAATCCTCTGGTGCTACATATTTGGAATTTAATTTTTTATCGATACGTGCCTTCCATGTGCCCAGACGGTGTAGAGGCGATGAACTTTTCTTGCTTTCTTTCTTAACCTCGCCATTCACCACCGACTCGGTTTGTACCTCTTCGCTACTACTATCAAAACTACCCAATGTATAGATAGCACCGATAAAGAGTACGATAAACAGTACGCCAAGGCCCATCAACTTGCCTAATTGAACCATTGGAATTCTTCCGATAAACATCATTAGGAAAATAACGACTATGATGAGGGCTGCTGTCGACAAGTTCTCTAAACCGATAAGTAGAGCCATGGGCAATACAATAATCAGAATATACCTGAAAGCCCTTCTGTCAGCCCCATCCTCGCGTTGCATCGCACTTAGAATCTGGGCTGTTACCAGCACCATGGTACCTTTTGCAATCTCTGAAGGTTGGAACTGAAGACCGAAGAGACTAATCCATCGTCCTGCATCATTTGTTTTTTCACCAAAGAAGAGTACCCATAATAGCATGATACCTGAAAGGGCTAGCATGAACGGCGTAAATAGCTTGAAATAGCGGCAGGGAATGTTCAGAATGACGATAGAAGCTCCAACGCCCATGATAATCTTACTTACATGTCCGCTGATAGGACCCAAATAATTCTGGCTCTTATACGTCAGCGAACTTGAAGCGGAGAATACTTCAATGATACTGATAATACATAGTAATAACAGCACCATCCAGATAACCTTATCGCCCTTAAATATGTTTCCTACCTTAAAATTCATAGACTCCTTGCGATTGTTTTAAACTGCTCTCCACGATCCTCCATGTTCTTGAAGAGGTCGAAAGATGCACAACATGGACTCAACAACACTGTTTCGCCTGGTTTTGCCATATCGTAGCAGGCTTCCATACATTCTTTCATGGAATGAGTATCGCGAACGGGAATACCTAAATTGTCGAAATTATCGTGTAACTTCTGATTGTCTGCACCAAGATATACTATGCCAGAACACTTTTCCTTTACAAGCGCTTTGATAGGTTCGTAGTCGTTACCTTTGTCCTTACCACCTATAATAAGGATCACCTTTGTCTTCATGGCCTCTAGTGCATACCAACAAGCATCAACATTCGTTGCTTTCGAATCGTTGATATACTGAACACCTTTTACCACGCAAACTTTCTCTAAACGATGTTCTACGCCAGGGAAATCGCTCAGGCTCTTGCGAATCTCCTCTTTCTTGATACCCGCAACATCAGCAGCAATACCAGCTGCCAGAGAATTATAGATATTGTGCTTACCCGTAAGACTGAGGCTCTCTTGTTCCATGTTGAATGGCTCAGGCTTTTCAATTTTATATTGGCCAGCCTCAATATAACCGATAACACCTTTCTCTTTCAGTTCTGAGAAAGGCAACTGAATAGCTTTGATATCGTATTTCTTCAGTTCACGCTTGATAATGGGATCATCGGCCCAATAAATGAAAGCATCATTAGGTGTCTGGTTTTGGATGATACGCATCTTGGCATCTACATAGTTCTGCATCTCGAAGTTATAGCGATCCAGGTGGTCGGGCGTGATATTCAGAAGAATAGCAATGTTGGCACGGAAATCATACATGTTATCGAGCTGGAATGAGCTCAACTCGATAATATAGTATTCGTGTGGGTCTTCTGCTACTTGCAACGCCAATGAGTTTCCAATATTTCCGGCTAAGCCTGCATCGTAACCAGCCTCCTTGAAGATATGATAAATCAGTGAGGTAGTGGTGGTTTTACCGTTAGATCCTGTGATGCAGATCATCTTAGAGTTTGTATATCGTCCGGCAAATTCAATTTCGCTGATGATATGAATGCCTTTTTCGATGGCTTTCTTAACCATCGGAGCAGTGTCGGGGATACCTGGACTTTTGATGATTTCATCGGCATTCAGGATTTTTTCTTCCGTGTGCTGACCTTCCTCCCACTCAATTAGATGCTCGTCGAGCAACCTTTTGTATCTGTCTGCAATTTTTGACATGTCTGAGACAAACACGTCGAATCCTTCTTTCTTTGCAAGAACGGCAGCACCTGCGCCACTCTCACCTGCGCCTAAGATAACGATTCTTTTCATCTTCTTTTTTACCTTTTTACTTTTTTATCTCATCTTCAGTGTTATAATAGTCAGAGCCGCCAGGATGATGGAAGTAATCCAAAAGCGGATGGTGATTTTTGACTCGTGGAAAGGACGGCTTGGCCAACCTTTCAGAATATATCTGCTGGTCTCATCGAGCTGAGAGTCAAGTTTGCGGAAATTATCATGAATAGGGGTGGCACGGAATACTCTCACGCGCTTTCCCTTACGTTTCTGAATCTTGAACCATTGGGTCTGAATAATCACACTTAGACACTCTACGAAGAAGATACCACACAGAATAGGTAATAATAATTCCTTATGAATGATGACGGCACAAACACCGATGATACCACCAATAGTGAGCGAGCCTGTATCGCCCATGAATACTTGTGCTGGGTAGGCATTGTACCATAGGAAACCAATCATTGCACCTATAAAAGCACTAAGGAATACTACTAATTCTTCTGAATGAGGGATATACATGATATCGAAATAGGATGCGTAGCCTATATGTGAGGAGACGTAGGCTAATATGCCTAGCGCCACACCGATGATAGCCGAATTACCAGCACACATTCCGTCCATTCCATCGTTAAGATTGGCACCATTGCTTATTCCTGTGACAACGAAAATGGTCATAAAGACAAAAAGCACCCAACCTGCAGCTACTTTGTATTTACCACAGAAAGACATCACGTTTGAATAGTTCAAGTTATGGTTCTTGATAAATGGAATGGTGGTCTGAAGCGATTTTACCGCCTCTTTTTTATGCTTAATGACGATTTCCTGATTTTGTTGTTGTTTTGGAGAGTCAAGTGTCTCGCGTACAACGGCATCAGGACTCAACCATAGGGTTAAGCCTACGATAAAACCGATACTAACTTGTCCTACAATTTTGTATTTTCCTTTTAGACCGTCTTTATTGCGTCTGAAGATTTTGATATAGTCATCCATGAAGCCGAGGAATCCCAGCCAGAGTGTGGTCACAATCATCAGAATCAAGTAGATGTTACGGATTCGTCCTAATAGTAGAACAGGTATCAGAATACTAACAATGATGATGACACCACCCATCGTTGGAACACCCTTCTTTTCTACGCCGAATGGATCTATCTTCGGATCACGCTCTGTCTCAAAAATCTTTCTGCGCTTCATCCATTTGATAAACTTCTCGCCAAACCATGCAGAGAGGAGCAATGACAGAATCAGTGTCAACAAAGCACGGAAAGAGATGTAACTCCACATGTGGGAGCCTGGAATATTAATTTGGTCGAAGAGTCTGAAGAGATAGTATAGCATATTATTTACGATTTACATATTTACGATTGAATACCAAAGATTTCGCGGACCACTTCCTTATCGTCGAAATGGTGCTTGACACCCTGAATTTCCTGATAGTCTTCATGACCCTTTCCGGCTATCAGTATCACATCACCTTTCTCTGCCATCATACAAGCAGTACGAATGGCTTCCTTGCGATCTACAATACTCAAAACCTTCTTCATCTGTTTGTTGTCGAGACCAGCGAGCATGTCGTTGATGATGTCTTCTGGCTCTTCAAAACGAGGATTATCAGAGGTGATGATGACTCTGTCGCTCTGCTTAACAGCCTCTTGTGCCATCAGTGGGCGCTTGCCTTTATCACGGTTACCACCAGCACCACAAACAGTAATCACTTTGCCCTTTCCATCGAGTACTTCGTGGATGGCGTTCAGTACGTTCTCTAAAGCATCAGGGGTATGGGCATAATCTACAATAGCTGTGTATCCTTCTGGAGAACGGATAGGTTCAAGGCGTCCGTTTACACTTTTCAGGGTGCTTAGCACCAGAAGGATATCATCTGGTTGCTTGCCTAACATCACAGCTGCACCATAGACAGCCAGCAGATTGCTTACATTAAACTTGCCAATAAACTGCACGCCAACTTCCTTGCCATTGATTTCGAGATACATTCCCTCGAAATGGCATTCGATAATCTTGGCCTTGAAATCAGCCATCGAACGTGTAGAGTAGGTCTTTATTTGTGCTTTGCAGTTTTGTACCATCACCATTCCGTTCTTGTCATCGGCATTGGTAATGGCAAAGGCCTCTTTGCTGAGCCCATCGAAGAAGGCTTTCTTGGCATAGCGATAGTTCTCGAATGTGCCGTGATAGTCGAGATGGTCACGTGTCAGGTTAGTGAAAAGTCCACCAGCAAAATTCAAACCACCAATACGCTTCTGGGCGATGGCATGGCTTGAGCACTCCATAAATGCATATTCACAACCAGCATCTACCATTTGAGACAGTAGTCGGTTCAGTTCGATAGGGTCGGGTGTAGTATGGTCTGCAGGAATGGCCTCACCTTCAATATAGTTGCAAACGGTGGAGAGCAGACCGCATTTGTGACCGAATTTTCGGAACATATTATATAATAAGGTGGCAATGGTGGTCTTGCCATTCGTACCAGTAACACCTACCAGCTTCAGTTTTCTGGAAGGATCGCCATAGAAAAGTGTGGCCACTTTGCCTACTGCATCTTCTGTAGACTCTACAGCAATGTAAGTAATCCCTGGCTCTCGTTTGTTGGGGAAGTATTCACAAAGAATGGCAGAGGCACCCTGCTCGATGGCTTTGGGAATGAACTTATGACCATCCGTCTGTGTACCAGGGATGGCTACGAAAAGATGACCAGACTCTATGCGACGGGAGTCGATATTGACACCGCTGATTTCAACCTCGTCACTTCCGAGGATGTTCAGCACTTCTACATTCTTGAGCAGTTCTTTTAGTTTCATACCTTATTATATTTATTCTAATGTTAATTCACATACCATACCCTGTTTAATAGGTTGACCAGCATAAATGCTTTGAGCTTTTACCTTTCCTCTGCCTTTAAGCTTGGTCTTGATACCCTTATTCTCTAAGAGGTAAACAGCGTCTCTTGCACCCATACCAGTAACATCAGGTACTGCACGACCTGATACTTTATACTCTTCCGCTCTGAAATCCTTTACTTGAAGGTGACTTAAGACATAATTAGCAGCTAGCGCATCACCTTTCTTTACGTTAGGAATCAGTATCGAGGTTGTATCGCGCGCATCATCAACGCTTAGCTTCAGATGCTTAGCCATCACACCTTCTGCGATATGATGGAAAACGACACCACTCATACCACCACCAGAAGCGGGAAGACCCGACTTCCTGATGCAGACGATACAGGTATAACGGGGTTCGTCGGCAGGGAAGAAACCACAGAATGAGAGCCAGTAGCGTGTAGTGCCCGAGTGATAACTACCATGCTGGTCGGCTACCTGGGCAGTACCTGTCTTTCCTGCTACCTTAAATGATTTTGAACCAGCCTTCCTACCAAGACCCTGACTTACGACATGCTCCAGAATGGTCTGCATGGTCTTAATAGCTTGGGGTTTGGCTATTTGCTCTTTTAATACCACTGGCTCGAATTCCTTAATCACCTCACCGTTCTTCACTAACTGCTTCACGAATCGGGGTTGCATCATCTTACCATCGTTGGCAATGGCATTATAGAAGGCTACTGTATTGATAGGTGCTATCTGTGTTTCGTAGCCGATACTCATCCAGGGCAGAGTTGTCTTACTCCAGTATTTCGCACGGTCGGTGGTTTTCGTGTCTGGCATACGGATATAGGGGGAATGATAACCCAAGATGGGCAATTTCAAATCCTCATGGATACCTACACGGTATAGTCCCTGAACGTATTTAGTAGGATTGGAACCATAGTACTTATCGATGATCCAACTCACCCCAATATTCGAACTAACCTCCAATGCACGAGGAACGCTAATGGTGCCATAGCCGCCACGACGCCAGTTGTGGTCCTTCATGGGTCTTCCGTGCATCTCCATCACACCGCAGCCTGTATTGATGGTCATAGTGGTGTCGATAACACCATCGTCGAGAGCTACGAGGAAAGAGGCTGTCTTGAACACAGAGCCTGGCTCACAACGGAAACTGATGGCATTGTTTACCATCTCGTAGTATTCGCCATCTTCGCCTCTGGTCATGTTAACGATAGCCTTCACGTCGCCCGTTTTCACTTCCATCAGGATAGCAACACCCATCTCTCCGTGTACTTGCGGATCCTTCAGTTCTTCTATCAGTGCACGCTCAGCAAGGTCCTGCATGCCCACGTCGATAGTCGTCACGATATCACAACCGTCGATAGGTGCCAAAACGGGAATGTCGAGGTATTTGCTAAGTACCTTTCTGCGATGCATCAAGCCATTGATACCACGTAGTTCCTTGTCGAAAGCCAACTCCAGTCCGTTCTTGGCGCTATCGATTTCACCAAACAAATCGCCAATGGTACGACGGCCCAAAGAACCGAAAGGCTTACGACGTGCGTTATACTCCTCCCAATGGAAGCCTCCTTTATAGGTGCGCTCCCTGAAGATAGGCAACTTATGTATCTCGCAGAAGGTGTTATAGTCAATGCGACGTTTCCAAAGAGGCCAGTGGCGCGCACCTACTTTTCCGTTTTTCTGCACTTTGTGCATACCCTCCAGTAAATGCGCCTTGAACTCTTCTGGTGTTTTTTGAGGGAAGATGTAATTCAGTCCCTTGCAGATGCTATCCATCTTTTCTTCCCAGATGGAGTCACGTCGAGATACGCCTAGTGAATCGTCTGTTCCTGCCTGGAAGTCCATGAACACTCTATATTCAGGTATACTACTAGCCATCAACTGTCCATCGCAGCTAAGAATGTTTCCACGGTTTGGCTTTACGCTCACACTATCGCGCTTCAGTCGATTGGCAACCTGAGTCCAATAGTCTTTCTTAAGGGTCATGATATACATGGCTTTACCAACGATGGCAAATCCAATTAATGTCAAAACTACTGCGATTGCGAAGTAGCGAGGCATTACTTTATCATTTTTAAATTTACTCATTCCCTTTTCTTATTCAGGTACATTAATAATATATGGTGGTTGTGCTGCAGTTTGCAGTAAACTGTCTTTGTTATGTTTGAGTGCCTCCAGTACATGACTCTCACGGCATTTCTCCGTCAGGGTACTTGAACTGGTGAGCGCTTTGTATTTGGCATCGAGCAGTTCTTTTTCCAGTTTGTCAATCGCGATCAAATCTTGCTGGCACTGATATCTGATGGCGACATAGACCACACAGAACAATACGACAATCACCATCAGCCAAATCTGGCGGCGCACCATATCTGCCGTCAGGAAATCGCCACCAAGAATAGACCTTAAAGTGACATTGGAAGTAAGTTTCGGATCTTCTTCTTTTACTTGGTCTTTGATTTTCTGGATAGCTTTCTTGGCGTGCTCCTTCATCTCAGTGGCCTCTTCTCTAAGGCTAATAGCCGCTTCTTCTTCAAGATGAGCAGGCTCTTCGGTCTTCACCTCTTGAATCTCCAGTTCTATATCGTCATTTTTTGTCATATTCTAAATCTTCTCTGCTATTCTCAATTTGGCACTTCTACTGCGTGGATTTCGTTGTTGTTCCTCGTCGCTTGGTGTAATAACTTTGTTAGTAACTTGCTTGAAAGGTGCTTCTATGCGACCAAAGAAGTCTTGTTTCACTTTTCCCTCGGCATTTCCTGCCTTGATGATGTTTTTTACGATGCGGTCTTCTAAGGAGTGATAGGTGATAACAGATAGTCGTCCTCCTTGACATAGCACTTCTCGTGCACCGTTTAACATCTCTTTCAGAGCGTCCATTTCGTGGTTTACCTCTATTCGGAGCGCCTGAAACAGCTTGGCCAGTTCCTTTTTCTCGCGTTCCCGTTGGAAGAGTTTTTCTGTAATGGTCATCAAGTCGCCCGTTGTCTCGATCGCTTTCTCAACTCTGGCTTTGGCGATGACCGATGCTATCTTTCTGGCATTTTTCAACTCTCCGTAGATATAGAAGATATCACTCAGTTGCTCCTCGTTATAGTGGTTTATAATGTCTGCTGCTGTAGTGCCGGCTCGTTTATTCATTCGCATGTCGAGTGGTGCATCGAAGCGAAAAGAGAAACCACGGGTCTCATCATCGAAATGATGGCTCGAAACGCCCAAATCTGCTAAGAGTCCGTCGATATGGTCTACACCATAATAGCGCATCCAGTTCTTCAGGTATCTGAAGTTGCTCCTCACGAAAGTGAATCGCTCATCATTGAACTTGTTCTTTTCAGCATCTTCATCTTGGTCGAAACTGTACAGATGACCGTTCTTTCCAAGTCTGCTGAGTATCTCTCTGCTGTGGCCGCCACCACCAAAGGTAACGTCTACATATACGCCATCAGGTTTAATGTCAAGACCATCGATGCTTTCCTGAAGTAGTACTGGAACATGATATGTTTCTGCAGTCATTATCATTGGGCATCGTCATTATTCATGATATTCTCAAATTCTTTTCCGAAATCCTCGTCGTTCTTGAGGGTTTGTTCCAAATTCTTAGGCGACCAGATTTCAATCGTATTGTCCATGCCAATAAACTGGATGTCCTGGTCTATTTCTGCAATTTTCTGCAAGCGTTTGGAAATAAGGAATCGTCCGTTGCCATCCAGGGTAACCACTTCGGCTTCTGATACGAATTGACGGAACATTTGTTGATGGGCTTGTTTCCAGGGGCGAAGCTGAGCCTTCAACATATCGAGTCGCTCATTCCAAACACTCTCTGGATAAAGCACCAGGCATTTCTGGAAAACATCCCTTCTAAGCACCAGACAATCCTCGCCAGATGCTTGTAGCACCTTGCGGAAAACGGAAGGAAGAAAGGCTCTTCCCTTCGCGTCGGTTTTGGCTTCTATGTTTCCTAAAAATCGCATGCGTACATTATTTATAGAAATCGGTCACAAAATTAGTTATTTTTCCCCACTTTCCACCACTTTTCCCCACTTTTTTTCAAATTTAACTTATTTTTATTGATTTGGCCAATATTTGTGTACTAAATACATTTAAAAAGAAAGTTTTTTCTTGAAAATATGCTTGTATTTGAAAGAATTATACTATTTTTGCAACTTGATAGTGTTATAAAGTAAAAATGGCTCAATTATCAGAAAAGACAATCGACATTAATAAGGTCCTTAAGGACAAGATGGGCGCAAAGGCAAAGTTTGTGCCCAGACCACTGGTTAGTTGGTTAAAGCGTATTATCCACCAAGACTGGGTGAACGTTTTCCTTTGGGATAATCGTGATAAAGTTGGTACGGAATGGTTGGAGGCTGTCTTGAAGTACCTGGATGTTACCATTGAAGTTGAGGGTAAAGAGAATTTGCCTGATCCCAATGACGGAAAGCTTTATACTTTTGTGAGCAATCATCCTCTGGGAGGTGCAGATGGTGTGGCTCTGGGAGCCGTTATCGGTAAGCATTATAATGATCGTTTCCGTTATTTGGTAAACGATTTGCTCATGAACCTTCCAGGTTTGGCACCATTGTGTATCCCCATCAATAAGACGGGCCATCAGAGCCGTAATTTCCCTGCGATGGTTGAAGCGGGATTCAAAAGCGATTCCCACATGCTGATGTTCCCTGCAGGTCTTTGTTCGCGAAAGATTAATGGGGTTGTTTGTGATATCCCCTGGACGAAGACGTTTATTACAAAGAGTGTGGAATGTCATCGCGACGTCGTGCCTATTCATTTCAGTGGAGAGAATAGCAAATTCTTCTATCGCTTGGCGAATTTCAGTGATAAGTGTTTGCCTTTTAATCTGGCGATGCTGTTCCTTGTCGATGAGATGTACAAAAATAGACATAAAACATTTAAGGTAACCATCGGAAATCCCATCCCCTGGGAAACGTTCGACAAGACTAAGAAACCGGTGGAATGGGCACAATTTGTAAGAGAGCAAGTCTATAAACTATAACTAATAACGAGTGAGATGGAACAAGAGATTATCCAACCAATTGCTAAAGAGATTCTCAAGAGCGAGTTGACTTCAGAGCGCCAACTTCGTATGACGAACAAAAGTCATAACGAGATTTATATAATCACCGCTCATGATTCACCAAACGTGATGAAAGAAATCGGTCGCTTGCGCGAGATCGCTTTTCGTGAGGCAGGTGGAGGCACAGGTAAATCCATGGATATCGATGAATTCGATACTTGCGAGAATTGCTATAAGCAGTTGATTGTATGGAATCCAGAGGCAGAGGAGATCATTGGTGGTTATCGTTATCTTGTTGGTAATGAGTGGGATTACGACGATAAGGGGCAACCTATTCTCGCTACCAGCCACATGTTCCACTTCTCTGAGCGCTTTATTAAGGAGTATGCGCCTTGGACCATCGAGCTTGGTCGTTCGTTCGTCTCGCTCCCTTACCAGAGTTCTCGTATGGGTGCCAAGAGTCTGTTTGCACTCGATAATCTTTGGGATGGACTAGGCGCTCTGACCGTTATCAAACCAAATGTAAAGTACTTCTTTGGAAAGATGACCATGTATCCGTCGTATATCCGTAAGGGTCGCGATATGATTCTTTATTTCTTGAAGAAATATTTTGATGATAAGGATAAGCTCATTATTCCGATGAAACCGTTGATAATTGAGACAGATCCAGCAGAATTCCAAACCCTTTTCAGTGGTAATTCCTTTAAGGAGGATTACAAGATTCTGAATAGCGAAATCCGTAAGTTGGGCTATAACATCCCACCGTTGGTAAATGCCTACATGAGTCTTTCGCCAACGATGAAACTGTTTGGTACAGCTATCAATTATGGTTTTGGCGATGTAGAAGAAACGGGTATCCTGATTGCGATGGAGGAAATCTTTGAGGAGAAGCGTGTGCGCCACATCGATTCCTTTATTAAAGATCATCCAGAAGCGCTGAAAATTACGAGTGGCGCCAATAAAGTTATCTATAAGGAACGAAAAGATTAATTTTGCAATTATATAACCAACCTAATCGTTATAAAATAAAATGAAACTAAGAAATTTATTTGTAGCAGTATTTCTGCTCGCTACAGGGTTCGTATTTGCTCAGCAGATGCCAGAAATCCCTGTCGACAAGGATGTCCGTATCGGTAAGTTAGACAACGGACTGACTTATTACCTTCGTCACAATGGCTTCCCTGAAAAGAAGGCTAACTTCTACATCGCCCAGCGTGTAGGCTCTATTCAGGAAGACGACTCTCAGCAAGGCTTGGCTCACTTCCTTGAGCACATGGCCTTTAATGGTTCTGAACATTTCCCAACGGGTACAATGACAGAATACCTGCAGTCTATTGGTGTGGAGTATGGTCGTAGCTTGAATGCTTATACTTCTATCGATCGTACCGTATACTATATTGCCGACGTATCTACAGAACGTCAGACGGCACTCGACTCTTGTGTGCTAGTGCTGAGAGACTGGTCAAGTGGCATTACCGTAAGCCCAGAGGAAATTGAGAAGGAACGCGACGTGATTCATAATGAGTATCGTATGCGCAACACCCCAATGGGTCGTATGCAGGAACGTGCTTTGCCAAAGCTCTTCCAGGGTTCAAAGTATGGTTTCCGTATGCCTATCGGTAAGATGGAGGTTGTAGACAATTTCAAGCCCGAGGAGCTCGTTGCTTATTATAAGAAATGGTATCGTCCTGACAACCAGGCTATTGTCATTGTTGGTGACATCGATGTAGATTACACCGAGAATCTGATTAAGAAGCTCTTTGGTGATATCAAGGTAGCTGCTGATGCTGCCAAGGTCATCGATGAGCCAGTGCCCGATAACGAGCAACCTATCTTTGTGGCTGAAAAGGACAAGGAGCAGCAGTTCTCTATCCTGATGTTCTCTATCAAGCGCGATCCAGTGCCTGCAGAGATGAAGAAGACGATGGCATTCCTCGTAACCGATTATCTGAGCGATATCGTTTGTGCGATGCTGAATAGCCGTTTCTCTGAGATTTCCCAACAGCCTGATTGTCCTTTCCTTCAGGCAATGGCCCAGGATGGCAACTTCATGCAGATGGCTCGTACCAAGGATGCGCTGATGCTGATTGGTGTAGCAAAAGAGGGTAAGGATATCGAGACCCTTCAGTCAATAGCTCGCGAGGCTAAGCGTGCTCACGACTTTGGCTTTACAGCTACTGAGTATGCGCGTGCCAAGGCTGATTACATCAGCGCACTCGAGAAGGCTTATACCAATCGCGACAAGCGTAAGAATGCTGAATATGCCGATGAGTATATTGAGAACTATCTTGAAAATGATCCCATTCCATCGCTCGAAGACCTTTATCAGACGATGTCTGTATTGGCTCAGCAATTGCCTTTCGAGGTGGTTAACCAGTACGCTCAGCAGTTGATTAACACCAGCGGTAAGAATCTGGTAGCCTTCAATGTGGAGCAAGAGAAAGAGGGTAAGACTTACGTAAGCTCTGAGCAGATGCAGGCTGGTTTGACAGCTGTTAATGGCGAAACACTCACTGCTTGGGTCGATAATGTAAAAGAAGAGCCTCTGATTTCTGAGCTTCCTGCTAAGGGAAAGATCGTAAAAGAGTCTGAGAATAAGACACTTGGCTATAAGGAGTTGACCCTTTCTAATGGCGCTAAGGTGATTCTGAAGAAGACCGACTTCAAGGACGATCAGGTTATGATGCAGGCTGAGGCAAAGGGTGGTATGTCGCTCTTTGGCAAAGAGGATAACATGAATATGCAGATTATCGAGACCGTTCAGGCCTATAGCGGCTTGGGTAACTTCTCTAAGTCAGAGCTCGATAAGGCCCTCGCTGGTAAGCAGGTTGGCGTTAACACAAAGGTTACTGAAGATCGCCAGTATATCATTGGTCGCTCTACACCGAAGGATCTTGAGACTCTCTTCCAGTTGACCTATCTTACGATGACCAATATTAAGAAGGACGAGAAGTCGATGGCTTCGTTCGTCAACCAGATGCAGACCGTTCTTAGCAAAAAAGACCTGAATCCATCGATGGTTTACAGCGATTCTGTTGCCAGCATCAAGAACAATCACAATCCGCTTTATATGATGCCAAATGTAGAGGATATCCAGCAATTCGACTATGATCGCTCTTTGGCTATCATGAAGCAACTCTATGGCAACGGTGGTCAGTTTGTCTATACTATTATTGGTAACTTCGACGAGCAGCAGATTCGTCCTCTCCTCGAGCAGTATATTGCATCGCTGCCTGCTGGTAAGGCCGTAAAGGCGAAGGATGTTCGTACCCTCTTCCGTGGTAATAAGGTTTGCAACTTCACAAAGAAGATGGAGACCCCACAGGCTCAGACTACTGAGATTTGGCTTAACGACAAGATGCCTTATACCCTTGAGAATAAGGTGCTTCTGAGTGCAGCTTCTCAGATTCTGACGCGCATCTACGATCGTACTATCCGTGAGGTAGAGAGTGCCGCTTACTATGTTGGTGCTACAGGTCAGATTAACACCAACGGTGCCTATCCTATTTATACACTCACCGTTGAGGCGCCTACCAATCCTGATAAGCAGAAGATTGCTCAGGACCTCATGTTGAAGTATCTCGCTGACGCTCAGCAGAAAATCGACGATGTAGACCTTAACACCGTTAAGGAGATTATGCTGAAGCAGGCTTCTGACAATGATCGTGAGAACGGCCACTGGATGGATGTACTGACAGAGTGGACGGCAGAGGGTGTAGACCTTCAGACCAACTATGTAGACACCGTTAAGGCGCTCACAACTCAGAAGGTTCAGAACTTCCTGAAGGACCTCGTTTCTGCAGGAAACCACGCTTCTATCGTCATGATGCCTGAGAAGTAAGATTCTGCCCTACGAAATTTAGATGTTTAGAAGTTTAGATGTTTAGGTTTTTAATAAAGTAGAAATATAAATTAAATTTTTTTCTTATTATTCCTATAAATCCTAAACTTCTAAACATCTAAACTTCTAAAGAACAAAAACTATTTTTCTAACTAGCGCGCAAAAATTCCCTAGTTAGGGAACAAATTTCGGTTCGTATAGGTCGTACGGATTTGCTCGGATTATACTACTATTTTGTAAATAAAAACGAGCGGTAATCTCCGATGGTCAAAGATTACTGCTTCGAGGTAGAGAGATTACTGCTCGTCCTTTTTGGGCTAGTATTAATAACGGTTAATCCGTTACCAGGACTTTCTTGCCCTGATGGATGTAGATGCCTCGGCGCTGTGGAGCATCTTTTAGCTGTTTGCCGTCGATGGAGTAGTAGGGCGCATTCTCATCAGGAGCCTGCACCACTTGACGGATGGCAGTAGGTTCTGATTCGAGGATGTGGGTAAAATCCTTCCAACCCTGCTTTGCCTCGTAAAGGGCTTTGGTTCCCTTTGGTACATATAGTGTGTCGCAAGTTGAGAAGACATCGCTTTTGCTGCTTCCCAAATCGAATGGTTCTGTTATCAGCAATACTACGGACTTCAGGCCATCGCATTCAAAAGCACCCTTGGCGATAGAGGTTACCTCTGATGGAATCGTAACCGTACTCATGACACATCCGCAGAAGGCATCCTTTCCGATGTTTTTCAGCTGTTTGGGCAGTATGACTTCCGACAGAGACATACAGTAATTGAAGCACGCTTCTGGGAGTGCAGTAATTTGATCTGGCAGAACGACAGACTTCAAGTCGCCACAGTTCTCAAAGGCCTGCTTGCCGATGCTGTCGATGGTCTCTGGCAATTGGATACCCTGCAGCGAGCAGCCCATCAAAGCCTGATTGCCTATAGCTGTTATCTTGTAGCCGTTTACCTCTGCAGGAATGGTGAGTGTGCCACTCTGGCTTGCATCGATGGCTGGTTTGTGAGTATCGGCAGCCTGACTGACAGCAGCAATTTTCGCCATTTCATCGATAATATTGAAGTTTATCTGGATGCCATCACTATTTTTCCAATAGAACTCATCCGTGAGGAAATGGGCAAAGTTCTTCCAGGAGTCGTCACTTTGGAAATCGCTCAAGTATCTCCGCTGAACCCTAACAACGCATTGTTTGTAAAGCTGGTCGTCGAAGCATCCTGTGCCACACGTAAATGGTTTCGAGATTCTCCTCAAATCGAGGGTATCTACTTTGGCTCCCGCAAAGGTACTGGCACCTAATGCCTTGACGTTCTCCCAGAAGGTGAGTTTCTTGATGCTTAAGTTCTCAAAGGCATGATCAGCAACTCCTTCGAGCGGATAGCCAGCTACAAGTTGTGGAATCATGAGGGAGTCAGTTTGCAAACTGCTGATACAGGCGTGCTGTCCATCGCCAATCACCACGCAATTATCGCCCACCTTATTAAAGGTCATATCCATCCCGTTGATTCTTCGAGTAAACACGCCACTGATAGGCTCCTGATACTGATAAGCCTGCATGATGTCGAGATGACTGCCTGCAGATTCGGCTAAGGCACGGACCATCTCTTCACGGTTCTTGAAATCACGGCACTGAAGCAGACGGGAGATGGCTCCTGCTGTGAGCGGACAAGCGAATGAGGTACCTGAGATGTAGCGATAACCACCACCAGTTTTTGCCGTCAGCACATTCTCACCTGGCGCATATAGCTCATAATTATAGGGTTTTTCGCTTGCAGAGTAAAAGGCACCATCGAGGTCGTAATTTGAGAACTTGGCCATCTGTCCTCGGCGATTTGTAGCCATCACGCCGATGGTTTCGGGCCAGGCTGCTGGTGTATTGGGAAAATCGTAGATACCCGTCGATTCATTGCCTGAAGCCGCTACCATGATAGCCTGCTGCGATGCTTTTTTCAGGGCCTCGTGCAAAGCATCCGATTCGTTCGGATTTGCATAGCTCATGGAGATAATATCTGCCCCGTTACTGAGCGCAAAATCGTAAGCCTTGATCTCATTGGCGACAGTGGCACCTGTAGATTCCTTAAAGAGCTTGATGGCGATAATTTGAGCCATCGGATTGGCTCCCACCATTCCTTCACCATTGCATACAGCTGCAGCCATGCTGGCGCACGATGTTCCGTGTCCTACTTCATCAGTCACGTCATCGTTGTCATCAATAACATTCCTTACAGCCAGGATATTGTCCTTCAGGTCAGGATGGGAGATGTCGACGCCAGTATCGAGGATAGCTATCACAGGGCGTTTTTCTTTTGTAATAGCCTGTTGCCAAAGCTCAGGCATACGTATGGCTTCCAGATACCATTGCTCTGCATATCGTGGCTCGGCTTGATACTTCGCCACGTCGTTTGAAGTCGAAATCTGTCCTAAAAGATAGTTGGGTTCGGCATATTCTACCCCATCTATTGCCTGATAAGCCTTGATGGCCTCCTCGACAGTCATGCTCGTTGCATCGAAGCGAATCAGATAGAGTTGTGAGAGGTCTATATCTTCTGTGGGCTTGCTAAAGGTAGGTACGAGACGTTGTTCTACAGAACTACGAGAGGCAGCATTTTTGTTTCCAGTAAGGGGCATCAACCTTTCGGCTTCTACATGACCCATCCCTTCAACTTCTGATATTCCACGGGTTTTGGCCTTTTCAGAGCGGAATTTTACAATCAGTTCACCTTCACGATAGCTTTGAGCCATTGAATCCGTCACTACCATCGCCAACAAGACGAAGGCACATAATCTGAATAACCAAACCATCTTTCGCATCATATCTAGGAAGTTTTATAGTTAGTACCCCGACCGAGAATCGAACTCGGAACTAAGCTTTAGGAGAGCCTTGTTATATCCATTTAACTATCAGGGCATGAGGTTTTCGGGTGCAAAGATAGTGTAAATTGAGCGAAAAACCAAACTAATGGACGACTTTTTACAAGTCGCCCTTTCAGAAGTGTAACAATTATTTTGTTTGATGTAGCAAAGATGCATTTTTTAGCATGAAAAAAGAACAACGTTTACACCTTTTTTATATATTTGCACAATCGTTATTATCAACTAAAAGCTTCAATTTATGAAAAAACTCATGTTAATGTTGCCATTATTGGCACTATTTGGCTGTACTGCGCCTGAAGTGGAGAACCCCGTATTGACCATCGATGGTGGTAAGATTCAAGGTGTATTAGCCGAAAATCCTGGTGTTTATGTTTATAAGGGTATTCCCTATGCCGCTGCTCCTATTGGCGATTTGCGTTGGAAGGAGCCTCAGCCTGTCGTAGCTTGGGACAGCATTCGTATTTGCGACCGTTTTGGCCATCCTGGTTATCAGGCCGTTCATTATCCTGGTTTCTATGCCTCTGAGTGGGGTTATGGCGATGAAGCACCTTATAGCGAGGATTGCCTTTACCTGAATGTATATACAAAAGCTCCTGGCGATGTAAACAAGAAATTGCCCGTAGCCCTTTGGATTCATGGTGGTGGCTATCGCGAAGGTTGGGGAACAGAGCCTGAGTTTGATGGTCAGGAGTGGGCCTCAAAAGATGTGGTGCTCGTTACCATCAATTATCGCTTGGGCATCTTCGGATTCATGCCTTATGGCGAGTTGTCAGCAGAGAGCCCTCATGGCGTATCAGGAAACTATGGTATCTTAGACCAGATTCAGTCGTTGAAATGGGTGAAAGAGAACATAGCCCAGTTTGGTGGCGACCCTGATAACGTGACAATCTTTGGTCAGAGTGCTGGTGCTGGTAGTGTGCGTACCCTCTGTGAAAGTCCTTTGGCTCGTGGTTTGTTCCACAAGGCTGTGATTATGAGTGGTGGCGGACTGAATATTCCTCCAAAGGAAGGCGAGGCTGCAAAACCAGCTACACCGATGGCCAAGTTCTTTACCTATAACCCCACGCTGAAAGAGGCTGAGGCAGAAACCAAGAAGGTAATGGACTGGGCAGGACTGACTGACCTTCAGAAATTGCGTGCTGCTTCAACAGAGATTCTTTACACCGTTACTACCATTTACAACATGGTAAACAAGAGTGATGTCTACGTGATGGAGCGTCCCATCGTAGATGGCTACGTATCGCTGAAGAGCTTTGACGAGGCTACTCGCGAGGGAAGTATCGCCGATGTACCTTATATGATAGGTTATACGCTGAACGATATGGGCTCAATGTCAGCAGGTATCGCAGAGTTCTGTAAGGTTCGTCAAAAAAAGGGTGGCAAGGCTTGGGCTTACGAGTTTGCCCGTCCATTGCCTGATGATGGCAAGCATCCTGAGATTACGAGTCGACTGACGGGTGCCTTCCATTCTAGCGATCTCTGGTTCGTCTTCAAGAGTCTGAAGCATTGTTGGCGTCCTTGGACACAAGGTGACTGGGATTTGTCGGAGAAGATGCTTACTGCTTGGACTAACTTTGCCAAGTATAGCGACCCTAATGGTGAGGATGGCAAGAGCCTCGGATGGGATGTCTGCACCGCAGAGAAGCCACAGTTTATGCTCTTTAAGCTCGACGACAAGGATGCAGAAGCTTCAGAGATGGGCGATCCTATCTTCCCAGAACCCAACAAATAATCAAAACAATATGAAGAAACTGTTATTATTATCGCTTTTGTTCCTGGGTGGGCTTTCTGCTCAGGGACAGAACCCTTATCTGCCTCTTTGGGAGCATTTGCCCGATGGCGAGCCTCGTGTGTTTGAAGACCCAGATAATCCAGGCAAATTGAGAGCTTATATTATTGGTTCGCACGATACCAACTATCTTGCTTATTGCGGCAGTGATATCCGTATGTGGTCAGCTCCTGTTGAGGATTTGAGTCAATGGCGCGATGAAGGACCTATCTTTACTTGGTATGTAGATGGTCAGTGGGATACGATGTTTGCCCCTGACCTCGTAGAAGTGAAGGATAAGACTACAGGAAAGAAGACCTATTACCTCTATCCTCATTCTCGTGGTTGGCAACGTGTACCTATGGTTTGTAAGAGTGATCGCCCCAACGGACCATTTACGCCTGTGAACCTTACGGAAGATGGTCGCAGATGTCTGCCAGGCTCTCTCATTGACTTCGACCCCTCTGTGTTTATCGAGAACATTACCAACAAGAAGGATCCTGACTATGATAAGGGCTTCCGTGCTTATGTGTTCTATGGTTTCCAGCATTCTACAGCTTGTGAACTTGACCAGAATACGATGTACTCTAAGCGCGAGGGTACAGAACTGATAGACCCCTTCATCCCAGCAAGTAGCTATGATGGAAAGTTGCTTGATAAAGAAGGCTCAGAGTATAAGGCACTTTACAAGGGTCAGAATCCACTCGACTTTAATTTCTTCGAGGCATCCTCTATCCGCCAGGTGGGCAATAAGTATGTGATGGTGTTCTCTGGTTATAGTGGTAAGGAATATGGTTTGGGCAATACCAACTCAGCTTTGCGCTATGCCTTTGGCGATTCGCCTTTAGGACCTTGGCGCTCTGGTGGTGTATTGGTTGACTCTCGTGGTGTAGTGGTTAATGAAGACGGCTCACACCTGATAACCACCAATGCAGGTCATAATACGCATGGCTCGATTCAGGAAATCAATGGTCAGTGGTATGTGTTCTACCATCGTCCTCCTCGTGGTTTTGGCTTTGCACGTCAGGCCATGGTAGCCCCAGTGAAGATTACTTGGGACAAGAAGCCTGTAGCTAAGGGTGGTGTTGTAAAGATTACAGGCTACAACCCCTATACAGACAAGGCTGGCAACAACATATGGACAGCTAAGGCTACAGATGGTACAGAATATACTGGAGCAGAGGTAACATCAGAGGGTTTCCAAATATATGGTCTGCCCCCATACGCATATTACTCTGCTGGTATTGCCTGCTTCATGACAGGAGGTACGAATAGCAATGAATGGATGCAGGATAACCATGATATCTGGAACAACTCGATGGATTTGGCAGGTATCACCAATGGTGGTATCGTAGGCTTTAAGTACTTTGGTTTTGGTGGTCTGGCTCAGGATACGAAGGGCCTCAAAGCCTTTACAGGTATTCAGAAGGGTGATGGAGCGATGCTGAATCTGAATCTTACCTCTAGTGGTCGAGGTGCTTTCAAGATTCATGTAAAGCTCGACGATCCTTGGAAAGGCGATGAAATCGCTGTTTTTGACATCCCTGCAGATGCACCAAAAGCCAAGATGATGTATCAGGTAGCAGTTCCTGCAGTAGAGGGTCTGATGGGTAAACATGCCATTTACCTTGTAGCAGATGGTCCTGAAGTGAAAGAGCCAGAACGTCCTCGTTGGGGTGGTCCTCGTGGCCCTCAGCGCCCACAGGGTTTATTCGACCTTCATGGCATTGGTTTCTCAAAGGGTAATGCTGCTTTTGAGGCGCCTGTAGTACCTCAGATAACCATTACCGCCGATGGACACAGACTGGTTATCCCCAATACGCCTATTCGCTTTACGAATCTGAATGGTTATACAGACCAGACACGCTACCAAGTATATGGTAAGATGTGCAGCAAGACCAAACTAGAGGCTACGGCCAGCGTTCCTGGTGTAACATTTGAAATTAGTCCTATCGTAGAAGGACGTGCCACTATTAAGGCTACATACCAAGGACTGACGAAGATATTCCTGATAAACTAAATGAATAAAGGATGCATGTTAAAGTGCATCCTTTATTTTATTCATTGCCTCGATTAATCGACTTCGCTGGGTGGCTATATTAATTCGGATATAGCCTTCACCCGTTTGTGGGCCATACATCGTGCCAGGGTTTACCCAAACATTGGCATCTAAGAGCAGTTTGTCGCAAAGTTCATTAGCTGTGATGCCCATTGCTGAGATATCTACCCAAACCAAATAGGTGCCCTCAAGGCGACAAACCTTCCATTGAGGGATGTTTTTTTCGATGAAATCGTGTAAAAACGTGTAATTTTCCCAAATATATTGGTTGAGTTCATCTATCCAATCCTCACTCTCGTTATAAGCTGCTTTGAGGGCCACAGGACCAAATGGATTCAAATCGCATACCTCATTAATATTAATAGCACGGTCTATACGACGACGCCATTCTGGTTGAGCGCAGATAATATTTGCCGTTTGCAAACCTGCGATATTAAAGGATTTAGAGGGCGAATTGAGAATGACACTATTCTGGCGACATTTTTCACTGATAGCAGCAAAAGGTTGGAACTGATGGCCTGGCATAACCAATTCGCAATGAATCTCATCGCTTACCACCTTTACATGATATTTCAGACAAATTTTGTTCATGCGCTCCAACTCTTCCTTGGTCCAAACACGACTACATGGGTTGTGAGGATTACAGAGTAGGAAAACCGTCGTTTTCTCATCGGCGCACTTCTGTTCGAAATCATTCCAATCTACTTCAAAGGTATCACCCACACGTTTCAAAGCAGTTTCTAATACCTCGCAACCATTATTGCGAACAGACGAGAAGAAACAATTGTAATCTGGAGATAGAATCAGCACTTTTTCACCAGGCATGGTGAGTGCCTTAATGGCTACAGACATCGCAGGAACAACAGCTGTTGTATACAGAATCTCTTCGCGATGAATTGTCCAATGATGACGACGACTGAACCAGTTTATCACAGCTTCGTAATAGCTATCATCCACATAGGTGTAGCCATATACACCATGTTCTGCTCTCTCGCGAATAGCTTTCTGAATAGCAGGCGCAGCCTTAAAGTCCATGTCAGCTACCCAAAGAGGGATGGTTTTGTCATTAGGGCATTCATCCCACTTTACACATCCTGTGCCAAAACGTTCCGTCAATTCGTCAAAATCGTACTTCATTTTCTTGTTTCTATGATACAGTTATTAGGTTGTCGCACATTCTCATCGATGGTAATACTGCCGATGGAATCGGCAATGATATGTCCTGATGTGGGATTCTTGATGTTTTCAATGTGTCCTTTAATGTCAGCCTCGACAGTAGAATACTCAAACATACGATCGCACATCGGATCGATGGTGCAATTCTCAAGTACAAGATTCTGGGTATAACAGAGTAATTGCTCACCAGCTAAATGACAATTTACCAAGCGTACGTTTTTAGAATGCCAAGCCAGATACTCACCATCGAGTACAGAATCGTAGATGGTTACGTTCTCACACTCCCAGAAAGAATCCTTAGTGAGGATATTGGCATGGTGCACCTCTACATTCTTGCAATATTGGAATACGTACTTTGAATCGCTTTCCAGACCGTCCACATAGATGTTTTCAGAAAACATAAATGGATACGTACCTCCATGCAGCTTCACATTCTTGATCTTTATGCCATTTACTTTCCAGAAAGTCTCGTCAGCATCTGTAATCTCTACGTTCTCAAGCTCCAGATTGTTCATCTCACGGAAAAACTTCGGCCCATCGATGCGCGAGTTCTTCATCACCATGTCATTGGTGTACCAAATGGCAGAGCGTGAGCCCAGCGCAAAATAACAATTATTTATGTAGGCACCATCTACATGCCACCAGGGATACTTACCATAGAACTTGCAGTCGTAGGCTTTCATGTTTTGGCATTGCTTGATGCCTGACTCTCCATCGGTGATGGTTACATTCTCCAAACGGAGATCATGGCAAGCGAACAAGGGTCGCTCACCTCCGAATTTTTTGTCTTTAATCAACTCCATTGTTTGGCATTGTTTTGTTCGAGTGCAAAGATACAAACTAGATTGCAATAATCCAAATAATTTGCTGGCGAATTTAACAAAAAAAAGAGGCTGCATTCCTCGCGGAGTACAGCCTCTGGATTAAATTTAGATATTTAAGTATAAAAATTACTTCTTAGCGGGCTCTGCCTCTTCAGCATCCTTAATGGTGCGACCCAGTGTAAGATAAGCTACTGGAGCAGCAATGAGGAGTGAAGACAGGGTTCCGAATACAACACCCAGAATCATAGCGAATGAGAATGAACGAATGCTGTCACCACCCAGAATGAAGATGGCCAGCAGTACGATCAAGGTCGTTACAGAGGTGTTGATGGTACGTGCCAGTGTCTGGTTCAAAGAATCATTGAACAACTGCTGACGATCGCGCTTGGTAAACAGGTTGATATTCTCACGGATACGGTCGAATACAACCACCTTATCGTTAATAGAGTAACCAATCACAGTTAGGATAGCACCGATGAATACCTGGTCGATCTCGAGCGACATGGGAACAAAACCCCAAAGCGCAGAGTATAGACCCAGAACAACGAGTGCGTCGAGCGCCAGAGCAACGATAGCACCTACAGAGAAGGCCAGGTTGCGGAAGCGCAACAGGATATACAGGAAGATAGCGATCAGGGCAATGATCACACTGATGATAGCACCATATGTGATATCCTTAGCTACTGAAGGACCTACCTTCTGTGAAGAAATGATAGAACCACCCTCACGAACATCAGGATTCTTGAAGGCCTCTACATCAGCCTGGCTTACGAGGTTAGCCTTCTTCAGGGTATTGAAGAGAATTGTCTCAGCCTGGTCGTCAACCTCAGGATTATTTGACTCGATATCCCAGTTAGTAGAGATACGAACGGTCTTACCATCGGCACCCAGAGCAATGACGCTGGTGTTAGCCTCCTGGTTAGCCTTCTCGCCCATGGTGTTGATAAAGGCACCAGCCATAGCGGTACGAACCTCCTCTACTGGGGTCTCCTTATCAAGTGTTACTACGTAGTTACGACCACCAGTGAAGTCGATGCTCTGGCTCAGGCCACGAACGGCGAATGAGATACAGAACAGGATAGCGAATACTGCATAGATAGTGAACGACTTCTTGTAGATACCCATGAAGTTGAACTTGGCATTCTGCATCAGGTTCTTTGAGTAACCAGTTACGAAAGTAAGGTTCGTCCACTTGTCCTTGCTCAGCATGTAGTCGTAAACGATACGAGTCAGGAATACTGCTGTGAAGAACGAGATAATGATACCAATGATCCAAGTGGTAGCGAAGCCCTTTACAGGACCTGTGCCAAAGTAGAGCAGGATGATACCAGTAATCAGAGACGTGAAGTTAGAGTCGAAGATAGCGCTGAAAGCGTTAGAGTAACCCTTACCGAGGGCTTCCTTAACGCTAAGACCCTTCTTCAGCTCTTCCTTGATACGCTCGTAAATAAGCACGTTAGCATCCACAGCGGTACCCAGTGTCAATACGATACCGGCGATACCAGGCATGGTCAAAGCAGCCTGGAACGAAGTCAGGATACCCAGTGTGAAGAACAGGTTGAAGAGCAGGGCAATATCAGAAAGGATACCTGGGATAAAGCCATAAAGCATAATCATGTAGATCATCAACAGGATGAAAGCTACGATGAATGACATGATACCCTGATTGATAGACTGCTGTCCGAGTGAAGGACCTACAACCTCCTCCTGAACGATACGTGTAGGAGCAGGCATCTTACCTGAGTTCAGTGTATTAGCCAAGTCCTTGGTGTCCTCGATGGTGAAGTTACCAGTAATCTGAGAGTTACCACCGTCGATCTGAGTGAGGATACGAGGAGCAGAGTAAACGGCATCGTCGAGCACGATAGCTACGGCCTTACCGATGTTCTGCTTGGTGATCTGACTCCAGCGACGAGCACCGTCAGAGTTCATCTGCATAGATACAGAGGGGTGACCCATCTGGTCGAAATCGTCCTTAGAAGAAGTGATCACATCACCCTCCAGTGGAGCGCGGCCTGAAGGCTCAGTAATCTTCAGAGCGTAGAGCTCGAAGATATCGCCCTTCGTGTTCTGACCACCAAAGTCCTCAGCCTTAGCACCCCAACGGAGCTTCAACTCTGCAGGGAAGATGCGGGCAGCAAGGTCAGAATAGATAATCTTGTTGATCTCAGCGGTATCGCGAGCATTAGCGTAACCAACTACAGCGAGGGTATTACCCTGAGTAGGCTGGAAGATAGCGAAGAGTGGATTCTGCTTTTTGGCCAACTCAGTAGCTTTCTGAGAAGCGGCATCCTTCACGTCTTTCTTAGCCAGCTTAGCAGCCAGGTCGCCAGTAGTAGCCTTAGCGGTGTCAACAGCAGTTGTATCAGCAGTAGCAACCTCAGCAGAGTCAACTACAGCACCACCCTGAGCAGCCCAACGCTGGTTCAGCTGTGACAGCAGTGGGGTAATCTCCTGAGAGTTGTAGGTCTCCCAGAACTCAAGGTTAGCACTTCCCTGGAGGAGCTTACGAACACGCTCAGGCTCCTTGATACCAGGCATCTCAACCATGATACGGCCACTCTGACCTTCGAGTTTCTGGATGTTAGGCTGAACAACGCCGAACTTATCGATACGGTTACGAACTACATTGAATGAGTTGTCAACGGCACTCTGCACCTCAGCACGAATAGCGCTCTCTACCTCAGAGTCGCTAGACTGCGTGCTTACCTTGCCCTTCATCTGCTGAGTAGCAAAGATAGCTGCGAGGGGACGTCCGTTGCCCTCTTGTTTCCAATACTTCACGAACAGAGAGATGAAGTCGTTCTGACTGGTTTCCTCTTCCTTCTTAGCCAGCTCCATAGCCTTCTTGTAACCAGCATCCTGCTTGTGGTCTGCCAATACATCAACTACGTCGGGTACAGATACCTCGAGGATTACGTTCATACCGCCTTTCAGGTCAAGACCCAGGCCAATCTCCATCTCACGGCACTGCTTCAGCGAGTAAATGCCTAAGTAGACTTTCTCGTTGTTGATTGAATCGAGGTACTCCGCACCAGCCTCCTCGCCCATGGCAGCAGCCTTACTCTCGTAATGGCGTGTCACGAATGAGAAGGAAAGGTAGAAGCAGCACACGAGAATCAGAAGCACTGCGATAAATTTTACAATTCCTTTGTTTTGCATTTTGATTTTAAATGTTATTTATTTATTATTAATTCTGTTCGCGTATATTTGAGCGTGCAAATATAGACATTTTTCTCCAAGTGGGAAAATTTCTTGGCGATTTTCGTCACTTTTTTAAGGTTTATCAGCCATTTTTAGCCTACAAATGATAGGAAAATGGTCACTTGCGTCCATTTCGTTGTCGATTTCGCAATTATAAGGTGTGAAATGGTCTGAGCAGAATATATGGTCAATACGGAAGTAGAATCCTTTCTGATTATATGACAAACCGATGCCTTTTCCTGTCTTTTGGAAGCAGTCTGTAAGTCCTTGACCAATGACCCTTCTAGAGTAGGTAAGGGGTGGGTCGTTGAAGTCGCCACATACGATGGTGGGGTACGTTTTATGTGCCTCTATATAGTCGTGAACAGCTTCTGCCTCTGGTGCTCGCATAGCGGCATAGGTACCCAGCTTTTCAAACAAGAAGAACGCCTGGGCTCTAGCTGTATCCTTTTCCATTTTGCCTTTAATCATTTCCTGGTATTTCTGGCGATCTTCATTCGACAGATGGGTACCCTCTAAGTGATTGTTAATCACAAGGATAGTATCATCGCCTGCTTTAAGATAGTAGGCTACAGAACCATTAGCAACCGACTTGTATGGAATGCGCTCTTTCCTGATAATTGGGAACTTGGTATGTATGCCCACACCGTTCATCGTCGTAGGACCTTTGCTGAATATTGTGGTGTCATTGTAGGGATAAATCTTCTTATACCAATTAAATACGTATCTGCGCCAGGCGTCCACGTCTTCCTGAATACAAACGATATCGGCATCTTGCGCCTCTAAGTATTTAAATACGGTTTCGAAGCCTTGTTCGTATTTGTAATTGCCACCATACTGACATACATTATATGATATCAGTTTTATGGCGCCCTCTGGTACTTCTTGTCTGGCATTAAAGGGCATATAGATGGTTAGTGGCACATACACGATGGCATAGCCCACGATGGGAATCCATAATTTGGTCCACTTGAATGTGAGCCAAAAGAAGATAAATAGCAAGTTGGCGATGAGAAACACTGGAAATACCATTCCCAAGCATGAGAGCATAGGGTGGTCCACTGGATTGATGTGATCAGCATAACCCGATAGAATCATCAGTAGCACAGTAGCCACATTGGCTCCTGCTACAATGTTAATTGTAAATTGCTTTAATTGCTTGATCATTGCTATCTATCGGTCGTTGCTGGCATCGAAGAGTTTCTTTTTCTCTTCTTTCGTCAGACTGTCATAACCGCTTTTGCGTATTTTGTCGAGTATAGCGTCAATCTCTTCCTGATTAGCTTTTTTGCGGGCATTATACTCCATGTCGTCTTGCTTTGTGGCTCCACCTCGTTCAGCGTGCATATTGGGGTTGTTGTATCCATTCTGGTTGCGACGCTGATCGAAATTGCGTTTCAGGTTTTCAAAGAAGGCCTGGCCTCGACTGCGATCATAGCCAGAATTAGGATGTTTGTTCCAATAACGTATCATCAGATAGCCAAAGAGCATACCTCCCAAGTGGGCAGTATGAGCCACACCATCGCCAGAAGAACCAAGTGCTGAGAAGAATTCGATGGCTACATAACCCAGCACAAACCACTTGGCTTTGATAGGGAAGGGGAACGGGATGATGAAAAGGCGCTCGTTAGGGAAGGTCATACCAAAAGCCAGAATGATAGCATAAACAGCACCTGAGGCACCGATAGTTGTCCAGGAATTCAAGGCTGTGGCGTATAGCTGACCATATTCCAAAACGGTACTGAAACTAGCACCAGGCACTTGATCTGCTACTGTCATATAAAATGAACCGAATTGTGCAATCTCTTGAAGGAGACCAGCGCCAATACCACAGGTAATATAATAAAATAGGAATTTCTTGGGTCCCCACACATTTTCTATCACACAACCAAACATCCAAAGTCCAAACATATTACTGAGAATATGCATAAAACTGGCATGCAGGAATAAGTAGGTTACCAACTGATATAGATGGAAGTTGCTAGCCATGAAAAAGTGAAGTCCACCAACGTTGGCAAGGTCAATGCCTCGTATCTGTAATACGAAGGTGGCAAAGAAAGCCAGCAGATTAATAATCAGCAGGTTCTTGGTAATGGGAGGTATACGAAACATCATATCATTTATAATTTTGGCGCAAAATTACTAAAAATATCTGTTTTTTGCGTCAATTTGGTCCTTAATACAAGGAATTTTTAATAAAAAAGTAATTTTTTCTGTTTTTTTGTTGTTTCTTTCAATACTTTGTGCTATATTTGCCAAAGATTTCAATCAAAACATTAGTTATTACTATTAAATAATTCATTAAAATTACTTTAATTATGAACAAAACAGAATTGGTAGAGAAGATTGCAGCAGGTGCTGGTCTCTCAAAGGTAGACGCAAAGAAGGCTCTCGACGCAACAGTTGCAGCTCTGAAGGATGCTCTTGTAGCAGGTGAAAAGATTCAGCTTGTAGGTTTTGGTACATTCAGCGTAAACGAGCGCCCAGCTCGTGAGGGTATCAACCCCGCTACAAAGCAGAAGATTAAGATTGCTGCTAAGAAGGTTGCTAAGTTCAAGGCTGGCGCAGAGCTCGCAGCTGCTCTCTAATCGCTAACTTGTAATAAAAAATTAAGGGGTTCCAAACGGAGCCCCTAATTTTTATGCCTTTTCTTATTTAGGTTGTTTACCAATGTAGGCAAGAATACCACCGTCTACATAGAGTACATGACCGTTCACTGCATCAGAAGCATGAGAAGCGAGGAACACAGCAGGACCACCTAACTCACTAGGATCGAGCCAGCGACCTGCAGGGGTCTTGGCACAGATGAAGCTGTCGAAAGGATGACGACTTCCGTCTGGCTGACGCTCACGAAGAGGAGCAGTCTGAGGTGTTGCGATGTAGCCTGGGCCAATACCATTACACTGGATATTATATTCGCCATATTCAGAGCAGATGTTGCGAGTAAGCATCTTCAGTCCACCCTTGGCAGCTGCATAGGCAGATACAGTCTCACGACCCAATTCAGACATCATTGAGCAGATATTGATAATCTTACCCTCTTTGCGCTCCATCATTTCAGGAATCACAGCAGAAGAGCAGATAAATGGACCAACGAGGTCGATATCAATAACCTGCTGGAACTCTGCACGCTTCATTTCGTGCATAGGAATACGCTTAATAATACCGGCATTGTTTACAAGGATGTCTATGTTACCAACCTCAGCGTGGATTTTCTCTACGAGTGCCTTTACTGCGTTCTCATCAGTTACATCGCAAACATAACCCTTTACGTTTTCAATACCAGCCTCTTTGTAGTTTGCCAAGCCGCGCTCAAGAGCAGCCTCGTTAATGTCATTGAAGATGATGGTCTTGATGCCTGCACCTACAAATGCCTTGGCAATGTTGAAACCAATACCATAAGATGCACCAGTAATCCATGCATTCTTACCTTCGAGCGAAAATAAATTTGCCATAATTCTGTTTGTTTTAGAAGTTTATATTAATTCTGTTATTCTTGTTTTCTTATTTACTGCGTGCAAATTTACTAATTATTATACGGATGGCAAAATTAGAATACTTAAAAATGAAAAAAAACCTCTAAAACGTTTACGCGCGTACCTTAATATAAATAATAAATCCGCTGCTTTGTAGCAACGGATCTGTTATTGTTGTTGGACGACTCGGATTCGAACCGGGAATGACAGAACCAAAACCTGTAGTGTTACCATTACACCATCGTCCAAAAATGCAGCACTTCTTAAAATGCGCTGCAAAGTTAGTGAAAATTTGGCAATCCACCAAATTTTCATCAACTTATCTTATTTTACGATCAGCAGATAGTAGTTCTTCTTGCCTTTTTGGGCCAAAAGATACTTACCATCAATCAAATCGTTGGCTGTAATCTCACGATTCTGATCAGTGAGCTTCTCTTTGTTCAGCGAAACGCCACCACCCTGAACCATCTTACGCATCTCACCCTTTGAAGGAAATACGGGTGCTGCTGTAGTCAGCAGTTCGATAGCAGGCTGTCCCAACTGATCTTTGGAGATCTCGTGCTTCTCAACACCATCGAATACATCGAGGAAAGTCTGCTCGTCGAGTTTCTCAAGTGCTTCTTTTGTCGATTTTCCGAAAAGGATGTTTGAAGCCTCAATAGCCATTTCGAGGTCTTCCTTTGAGTGAACCATGACGGTAACCTCTTCTGCCAGACGCTTTTGGAGAATACGACGGCCTGGATCCTGCTTGTGCTCCTCAATAAGGCTGTCGATGGTTTCCTTCTCAAGTGAGGTGAAGATCTTAATATAGCGTTCAGCATCGTCATCGCTTACGTTCAGCCAGAACTGGTAGAAACGATAAGGCGTGGTGCGATTGCGATCGAGCCAGATGTTGCCGCTCTCTGTCTTACCGAACTTCTTACCATCGCTCTTAGTAATCAATGGACAAGTGAGGGCAAAGGTCTCAACTTCATTGCCCAGCGTGCGACGAATGAGTTCAGTACCGGTAGTCATATTGCCCCACTGGTCGTTACCACCAAGTTGCAACTTTACGCCATAGTGCTGATAGAGATACAGGAAGTCGTAGCCTTGCAACAGCTGATAGGTGAACTCCGTAAATGACAAACCATCGCGAGCAGTACCGTTCAAACGCTGCTGAACACTCTCCTTGGCCATCATATAGTTTACGGTGATGTGCTTACCCACCTCACGAGCAAAATCAAGGAAGGTAAAGTCCTTCATCCAGTCGTAGTTGTTTACCATCAAGGCAGCATTAGGCTCTTTCGACTCAAAGTCGAGGAACTTAGCTACCTGCTTTTTAATGCACTCCTGATTGTGATAGAGTGTTTCGTTGTTGAGAAGATTACGCTCCTGACTCTTACCTGAAGGGTCGCCAATCATACCAGTAGCACCACCCACGAGAATAACAGGGCGATGGCCACAACGCTGCAGATGACGTAACATCATGATACCACACAAGTGGCCGATGTGCAAAGAATCAGCGGTGGGGTCAGTACCCAGATAGGCTGTTACCATCTCTTTCTGGAGCAGTTCCTCAGTGCCAGGCATCATCTGTGCCAGCATACCGCGCCATTTCAGTTCTTCTACAAAATTCTTCATATATTTTTTACTTTTAACTTTCCACTTTTAACTTTCCACTTCTAAGGCACAGGGTCGTAGCCGGAGCCACCCCAAGGGTTGCATCTTAAGATTCTCCAGATGGCCAGTCCCAATCCTTTAATAGGCCCATGTTTCAAGATAGCTTGTTTGGCATATTCGCTGCAGGTGGGCGTAAAGCGACAGCAGGGTCCTAATAATGGTGAAATGCATATCTGATAGAAGCGAATAGGCATCACCAGTAGTTTGGATATGATACGACTAAGCCACTTCATGAGATTTTGCTGCTATTTTTGCCAGAAGCGTCTCTACCTTCTTATTTACTTCACTGCTAGGTATGTGCTTGTCGCTAAGCCATACAAAAGCGATAAGTAGCAACTTGTCTTCTTCGACAACACCACTAAGCAGTTGTTTGTGATGGCGATAGGCTTCGCGTACTTGGCGCTTTATTCTGTTACGATCTACAGCATGCTTAAATCGCTTCTTAGGTACGCTGATGAGAATCTGAACAGGTGCACATTTTTCTTGCCGCTCAGTCTGTGTATAGATTGCTCTCAAAGGATAGGCTGCCAGCGATTCACTGTTGCCTTGATTGAAGAGCGTTTCTATCAGCAGGTTGCTGACGATGCGCTCCTTTTTATGAAATGTAGGAGCCATCATCATCACTTTAATCCTCTTGGAGCAATAGGAAATGCTGCAAAGCACCCGTCATCGAAGGATATTTCTCTGAGGGAGCCTCAATGTCGAGACGAAGTCCTGCCTCTTTTGCTGCCTTGGCTGTTGTAGGACCAAAGGTTGCAATAGCAATCTCACCTTGCTTGAAATTAGGGAAATTCTTCATCAGCGACTCAATACCTGCAGGACTGAAGAAGATCAGCATGTCGTAGTCGAATGACTTAACTTCTTCGGATGTGAAATCATTGCTCACGGTCTTGTACATCACGCACTCCTTGTGCTGCAGTTTCTTTGAGTCGAGCAGATTGCTAAGACTGTCGGTATGAACATCGCTCATAGGTACAAGATACTTCTCGTTCTTATGCTTAGTCATAGCAGGCAGAAGGTCGTCCACACGACCCGTCTCACCGAAGAATACCTTACGCTTGCGGTACTGCACATATTTCTGAATGTAGAGCGCTATCGTTTCAGTGACACAAAAGTATTTCATGTCCTCGGGGATGGTTACTCTCAGCTCCTTGGCCATGTTGAAGAAATGGTCGATGGCATGACGTGAAGTGAATACAATTGCCGTGTAATCCAGTATGTTTACCTTCTGTGCACGAAAGTCCTTGGCGCTGATGGATTCTACCTTAATAAATGGACGGAATACCAACTCAACATCAAATTTACTCGCTATATCGTAATATGGCGATTTCTCACTAGCAGGTTTGGGTTGCGAAACCAAAATCTTTTTGATCATCTGTGTCCTAAAAATTTATTTTCAAAATATTCGTGATTGCCACAAGGCTGCTCCAAAGCAAACCTAAAGGTATCATTTCGAGGGCACAAAAGTACAAAATAATCTGCAGAAACAACTCTTTTTGTCTAAAAAATATAGTGTGAGCCTTATAAAATGTCAGTAATTTAACTAAAAAGAGTGATATTACAGTATAAATAATAGCATTTTTAACAGAAAAATGAAAATAGGCCAAGAGCAGAACCAGTGGGTAGGTAAACACTACTTCAAGGGAGGTGAGCAATAGGAGGTTGCCTAAGAATTGTAAGTTTTTCTTCTTTCCAAAGAAAACACCGTTAACCAGCAGATAGAGCCCCGCCCTCAGTGCAAAGTAGCAGATAAAGACTCCCCAGTAGATAGCGATCAGTAAATATTCCGACTCAAGAATAAAGGTGTTAGAGATAAAACGCGTGGCATAGAAATAGAAAAGAAGGGCATAAAGCAGGCAGGAGATAAAGACAAAGAGCAACTGTATACGCAGTTCTACACCTGTTTCTACCGTCAGCTCTTCCGACTTAAGCGGGTTGAAGAATCCCTTTATTTGTCTGGTAAAAAAAGGTATGATCTTTGCCATAGCGTAAACGATGACCATAAAACATACCAACAGAATGCTAGTGATGATGTGGTCGTTCTGTATCGTATAGGGTACGGGGTCGCCTGCAATACCATGACGCCCGCCTTCCAGTTCTGGATGATAAAGAGAGTCTTTCGAGAAGAAATTCTCGCGATAATATTGTGGAATGTTTGTCTCTTTGAGGTCACGTGGAATGCCCTCTCCTGGCAGATGGAGGGTATCTGGCTGACTACTGTAATGTATCTCTCCAGGCTCAAACCAGGCCTGGATGGCAGAGTCTTGCTGAGCGGGCGTAGCATCTTTAGGCAACAACCGCAGCACCTGATAGGGCGTCTGCGGTCTTGCCGGTGTCGTATTCACTATGATACTATCCTCTTGCAGCATAGTTTAAAGTCCAAATGCTTGGCGAATATCCTCTACTCGATCAAGTTTCTCCCAAGTAAACAGTTCCACGTCGATGGTCTTGGTCTCGTGGTAATGGCTGGTGAATGTCTTCTTCACCACTTCGCATTGACGGCCCATATGACCATAGGCTGCTGTTTCAAGATACATTGGCTGACGCAGTTTCAGGGTGCGCTCAATGGCTTTTGGACGGAGGTCGAAAAGCGTCTCAATCTTCTTGGCTATCTCGCCATCGGTCATTGCCACCTTACTGCGGCCATAGGTATTTACATAGATATTCATGGGCTTAGCCACACCGATGGCATAGCTTACCTGCACCAGCATCTCATCGGCTACACCTGCTGCCACCATGTTCTTGGCAATATGGCGGGCTGCGTAAGCTGCACTACGGTCTACTTTCGAAGAATCCTTTCCTGAGAAAGCACCACCACCATGAGCACCCTTGCCACCATAGGTGTCAACAATGATCTTACGACCAGTAAGACCCGTATCACCATGAGGACCACCAATCACAAACTTACCCGTGGGGTTTACGTAATACTTGATATCCAGTCCGAAAAGGTCAAGCACTTTTTGCGAATGAATCTGCTGTTTTACGCGAGGAATGAGAATGTTAATCACGTCGTCCTGAATCTTGGCGAGCATCTTTTCGTCCTCGTCGAACTCGTCGTGCTGGGTAGATACCACGATGGTATCGATACGCTCAGGGATACCTGCATCACTGTATTGCACCGTTACCTGACTCTTGGCATCAGGGCGCAGATAGGTCATCTCCTTACCCTCTTTGCGGATATCGGCTAGCGTGCGCATAATCAAGTGGGCCAAGTCGAGCGAAACGGGCATGTAACTTTCTGTTTCGTTGGTGGCATAACCAAACATCATACCTTGGTCGCCAGCACCTTGCTCGTCCTCGTTGCCGTTGTCTACACCACGGTTAATGTCTACACTCTGTTCGTGAATCGCACTCAGAATTCCGCAAGAGTCACCGTCAAACTGATATTCAGCCTTGGTATAGCCTATCCTCTTAATGGTTTTGCGGGCTATGGTCTGCAGGTCGATATACACATCACTGCTTACCTCACCCATAATCACTACTTGTCCTGTGGTAACAAACGATTCAATGGCGCAACGTGCCTTATCGTCGTATGCCAGGAACTGGTCTAATATTGCGTCTGAAATCTGGTCAGCTACCTTGTCGGGATGACCCTCAGAAACAGACTCTGATGAAAATAGATAACTCATATATTCTTAATTTTATTAATCTAAAAGTTTCTTTGCAAAGTAGTTCACGGGGTACCATACAGAGAGGAAACCCACGATGAGTACAGTAATAAACACAAGGATGATATCCTCAGGATGTACGCTGACGGGATAAGCGTCAACCACGTAATTACCACTCGATGTGCCAAGGGCCACGATGCCAAACGTTTGTTGTATCCAGCAGAGTAGCAGTCCTATAATGATGCCAATGATGGCGCCAATGGCCGATATCATGCGCCCCTCGAAAAGGAAGATGCGTACGATTTGCTTGTCTGAGGCACCAAGGTTACGCAGGGTTACTACATCGTTTTTCTTATCAATGATGAGCATCGAGAGCGAACCGATAATGTTAAAGCAGGCCACCATCAGGATGAATGTCAAGAAGATATAAGCGATGAGCTTCTCAATCTTCATGATCTTAAAGGTGTCGTCCTGTTGTTCAAAGCGGTCTCTTACGATGAACTTATCGCCACAGGCTTTCTTGATTTCAGACTTTACCTTATCGAAATTGCTGCCCGCTTTCAGTCTCAACTCCAATGACGAGAGCATGCCCTGTTGCGCAAAAATGCGACGGGCAAATGAGATGCTGGTCAGGATATAGTTCTTATCGTATTTCGACTGCTTCACATTAAAAATCACACCAGGCGAATAAAGCTCTTCTTCTTCAAAGGCCTCTTCTGGTGCTGTCATGTCCAGTTGTCCCTCTCTTCTTGGTGCATAGATATGTATCGGCTCGTCGTAATAGTAACCTGTGCCTAATTGGTCGGCCAATCGTATGCCAGGTATTCCGTAGTCCAGATCAGCTGCATGCAGACTAAAGTCGCCTTCGCCCATCAGAATCTCGTTGATATGTGTCAGCTGGCCGAAGTTATCGTCCACACCCTTTATCATGACCATTGCCTGGCGACCTTTGTAGATGGCTAATGCCATATCCTCTACGCATTCTGTTGCCACCTCTACCTGTGGTAATTGCCGTATCTGCGTGAGTACAGGGTCGTCGGCAGCCACCGTCTTGCCCATGGCGGGGGTAATTTTCAGCTGAGGGTCGAACGAGGTGAAGAACGAAGCCACCAGGTCGTGGAAGCCGTTAAATACGGATAGTGTCACCACAAGCGCCATGGTAGTGATAGCCACACCTACGATAGAGATGCCGCTAATCACGTTGATAACGTGTGTCGACTTCTTCGAGAAGAGATACCTGCGAGCTATGTAAAACGGGAAGTTCACTTCTTCAGCAATTCGTCAATGCGATCGATATAGTCCAGTGAGTCGTCGATAAAGAATCTCAGTTCTGGCACAATACGCAGCTGGTTACGCACGCGCGTACCTAATTCATATCTAATACTCTTCTGATTGGCGTTGATATTGTTAAGAATCTCCTCGCCCTTTTCACTGGGGAAGATACTCAGATATGCCGTACAGATACTAAGGTCGGGCGATATCTTTGTACGCGTCACCGATACCATTGTACCGTGAGTGGCTCGTGTCTGTTGCTGGAATATCAGCGAGAGTTCTTTCTGGAGTAATCTCGCAATCTTGTTTTGTCTTGTCTCTTGCATGCTATTTAACTTTCAACTTTCCTAATAATCGTCAGCCCGTCGCGCAGTGGCAGTATTACCTGTTCCACTCGCTCATCGCGGGCTATGTAGTCATTAAAGGTCTCAATACCCTGCGTCTGCTTGTCCCTGTCGTAAGCATGGTCTACCACGTGTCCGTCCCAGAGCGTGTTGTCAGCTAGGATATAGCCCCCAGGCTTCAGTAGTGTCATCACCATCTCATAGCAGTCGCGATAGGTACGCTTGTCACCATCCATAAACACCAGGTCGAAGGCGATGCCTAGTTTGGGCGCTTCTGTCAGTGCATCACCTATGATAAAACTGATTTTGTCGGCCACTTCCGAGCCCTCAATCCAAGGACGCGTAAAGTCCTCCATTTCATCATTGATTTCAAAGGTGTACAGATGTCCGTCGTCTGCCAGTCCCTCAGCCATCGAGATGGCACTGTAGCCACTGAATGTTCCTATTTCCAGAATATTCTTTGGCCGTATCATCCTCACGAGCATCTTCAGCAGCCGCCCCTGCAGATGTCCGCTAGCCATCCGTCCGTGAATGGTGTAGATGTTCGTAGCCCGCCACAACCTGTACAGGTATTCTGGCTCGGGCTCCGTATGCGCCAGGATATATCGCTCCAGTGCCTCCGTCATCCGCGCAATGCTTCTATCGCTAAGCGGTAGCTGTCAAGTCCGAAGCCGCAAATCACGCCTTTGCAGGCACATGAGATCATCGAATGATGGCGAAATTCCTCGCGCTGGTGAACATTCGAGATGTGCACCTCTATCACAGGGCATTTCAAACTCCTGATACAGTCTTGCAGCGCGATACTCGTATGTGTGTATGCGCCAGCATTGAGTACAATACCGTCGCAATCGCCAAAGAATCCCGTTTCCTGCATCTTATTAATCAGCTCTCCCTCCACATTGCTTTGGTAATAGCTGATCTCTACATCAGGAAAACGTTTCTGCAATTCAGGCAGATAGGCCTCAAATGATTCTGAGCCATAGATGCCCGGCTCCCGCTGCCCCAACAAGTTGAGGTTCGGGCCGTTGATAATCTGGATTTTCATATCCTTATTTGTTATATAACGGCTGCAAAGGTACGAAATAATTCTTAATTCTTTATTCTTAATCCTAAATTTTTTAGTAACTTTGCCGCAAGATACTAAAAAATGGGTACTGAAAAAGACATCGTTAGGGGTTATGTGCGCTATCTGAAATTACAGCGTAACATGTCGGGCAATACGCTCGATGCCTATCAGCGCGACCTTCGGAAACTGCTCGATTATCTCGAACGTGAAGAAAAAGATGTACGCGAGGTTACCCTTAGCGATTTGGAACAATTCTCTGCCGGACTGCATGATATCGGCATCCATCCCCGTTCTCAGTGTCGTATTCTCAGTGGCGTCCGCGCCTTTTTCCGCTTTCTCCAACTCGATGGCTATCGCGACGATGATCCTACCGAATTACTCGAGTCGCCACAGATTGGCGAACATCTGCCAGAAGTTCTTTCTACGGCCGAGGTTGACCAGCTGGAGGCAAGTATTGACCTCTCGAAATGGGAGGGCCATCGTAATCGGGCTATCATCGAGGTGCTGTTCTCCTGTGGTCTGCGTGTCAGCGAACTGGTAAACCTCAAGCTGTCCGATCTTTATATTGACGAGGAATATGTGCGCGTGATGGGCAAGGGTAGTAAGGAGCGCCTCGTGCCTATCTCCAAACGTGCCATCAACGAACTCTCTTTCTGGTTCGACGAACGTTGCCACATGCAAATCAAACCAGGCGAAGAAGATTACGTCTTTCTGAATCGCCGAGGCGCCCATCTGACGCGAACCATGATTCTGATTATGATTAAGCGCCAGGCTGTTGAGGCTGGCATCCATAAAACCATCTCGCCCCATACCCTTCGACATTCCTTCGCCACGGCCTTACTCGAAGGAGGCGCCGACCTGCGTATCATCCAGGCTCTGCTTGGCCATGAGAATATTGGTACCACTGAGATTTATACCCATATCGATACCAGTATCCTCCGCCAAGAGATATTGGAACATCATCCAAGAAACATGAAACGCTAGCCATTCAAGAACGCAATCTTTCAGAACTTTGTGACTTTTGACTTTGTGACATTAAGGATGTTCGCAAAGTGCAAAGGATAGGGATGAAAAGGTAATTAGAATTATATAATATTATATTATTATTTAATTTATAATATAGTATTGGGTGATTTTGCTCGGAGGTATGGAAGGGGCTTAATGTCACAAAATCACATGTCACAGAGTATTATCAATCAAGTGCGGTAGAAGGGAGCGTAATTAAGAGTAAAAATTGCTAGGATTAATTCTAGAATTTGCGCGCATTAATAGTAGCAAGATTTACAATTAGCCGAGGGTGATATTTTCGACTTCGATGGACATTTCTGACTTTTGGTCGCCTACATGTAGGCTTTCGCGTAGGAATATCTGAGCTTGTTCAGCAAACCTGTCGGGGTTCTCAGTGGTGAGGTAATGGACTTCGCCATGCTGAGAGCAGCGCTGTTCCATTTCAGGATGGCGCTCTAAATAGGATTTAAGGCTCTTTGCCACATATTCGCCCTGAGGGATGACACGAACACCCGCAGGGAGGTATTTCAGTATCTTCGGCATGAGTAGGGGATAGTGGGTGCAGCCGAGGATGATGGCATCGATTTGAGGATCGAGGCTCATAATTTGGTCAATGCGCTTCTTTACGAAGTAATCGGCTCCTGGGGAGTCGGCCTCGTTGTATTCTACAAGGGGAACCCAGAAAGGACAGGCCACGCCTGATACCTGAACATCAGGATAAAGTTTCTGGATTTCGAGGTTATAGCTTTCGCTCTTAATGGTGCCTTCGGTGGCGAGAATGCCTACATGGCGGCTTTTTGTCAGGTTGCCAATCACTTCTGCCGTAGGACGAATCACGCCAAGCACACGGCGCTCGGCATCCCATTTAGGAAGGTCGTTCTGCTGAATGGTGCGCAAGGCTTTTGCTGAGGCTGTATTACAGCCAAGGATAACGAGATGGCAGCCCATCTCGAACAAACGGAGCACGGCTTGGCGGGTAAACTCATAGACCACGTCGAAAGAACGTGGTCCATAAGGGGCACGGGCATTGTCGCCCAGATAGAGGTAATCGTATCCAGGAAGCAGTTGGCGGATGCCATGAAGGATGGTGAGTCCGCCGTAACCGCTATCGAAGATGCCAATAGGGCCTGGATTACTTGAGAGCATTTTGCACCAAAAGGTTGATGTCTTCGCCCATGTCGGGGTTGATGTAAGGAAGGGCCTTGACATCGGTATCGACGATGAAAGCAAAGCCGCGCTCACGGGCAATGCGGCCGATTGTTTCGATGAGTTTGATACGAAGTGGTGCAAAGGCTTCCTGCTCTGCCTTGGCCAACTCCTCGCGACTCTTATGCTTGAAAGCGATGTTCTTCTCTAATAACTCTTGGAGTTCTGACTGACGCTTCTGAAGGATGGTCTTCGGGAACTCGCGCTGGCCATCGAGGAACTCTTCGTACTTGCGGTTGAAATCATCTTCTACCCGACGGGTCTCAGCCTCATACTGCGAACGGAGATCAGCTATCTTCTGCTCTGTAATGGCATATTCGGGCATTGATTTCAGTGCTGTCTCATAGCTGAGATAGCCGAACTTAAAAGCAGCGTTTTCCTGAGCATGGACGCTCAGGAAAACACACATTAATATTAATATGCCTGCTATTCGCTTCATATTACTTCAGACCAAGTTTTGCCTTAACCTGTGCAGTGATGTCGGTAGAGAGTGTTGCGCTGATATAAGGCAGAGAGCCATTCTCCATGATGTAAACATACTGACCTGACTGGCCAATAGCCTTGATGGCGTCGAGCACTTTAGCCTGGATAGCCTGCATCTTATCCTGAGAAGCCTTGGCAAGTGCCTGCTGATTGTCCTGATAGCTCTGCTGAATCTTCTGATACATCTCTGTGAGCTCCTGCTGACGGCGCTGTTTGATGTTCTCGGGCAGTGTGGCCTGCTCTTTCTCGAAAGCCTCGCCCTTCTTCTGCAACTCATCCTGCATGCTCTTCAGGTCAGCCTCGTACTGCTTCTGGAGGGCATCAATCTCATTCTTAGCCTTGTCATATTCTGGCATGGCCTGAATAATCTCCTGTGTATTTACATGACCGAACTTGGCCTGTGCGTTAGCGGTGGTGAAACCGCAGATTGCGCAAATAGCGCAAAGAATCAATTTTTTCATTTTCTTATTGGTTTAATTGTTATTATCTTATGAATTGCTTAATAGCCTAATTTCCTTAATACTTCAGAGCTGATATCAATCTTTGGCGAACCGAAGATAATGCCGGAATCGCTGGCACGATCGAGCACTAATTGATAGCCGCGGAGGTCGGCAATATCCTTAATGGCACTATAGATTTCCTCTTGAATGGGTGACATCAAGGCTGTACGCTTTTTAAAGAGCTCGCCTTCTGGGCCGAAGTACTGTTTCTTCAGTTCTGCTGCCTGCCTTTCTTTCTCTACGATGGCATCTTGGCGTTGCTTCTTCTGCTCCTTTGAGAGAAATACGACTTCGTTCTGATAGTTCTTATAAAGCGTCTGGGCCTCTGTAGAGAGGGCATCCACCTCTGCCTGCCATTGCTTTGATACCTGATTGATCTGCTCGTTGGCGCGCTCATAGGCAGGGATATTCTTCAGGATGTACTCCATATCTACCAGTGCAAATTTCTGCGCAGCAGCGCTGCTAATGAATAGTGAACAGTGAATAGTGAATAATATCGCTATCATCATCCATCTTCTATTTATCATGCCTTTCTGTAATGTCTTCATTTCCATTTCTGTTTTATGTTAATACATCTCTTTGACGCAAAAACGATTTGTTGGTTTAAAAGTCGCTTAGAATTCCTGACCTAAGATAAAGTGGAAATTACTGCCACCGCGAGACCATGTACCACCATTAGCATAGCTGGTGCAAACAGTATCGAATCCGTATGCCCAGTCAATACCCATAAGACCAACCATCGGAAGGAAGATACGTACACCGATACCTGCAGAGCGCTTCATCTTGAAGGGGTTGAAGTCCTTGGCATTTGCCCAGGCATTACCGCCCTCTAAGAATCCGAGGCCATAGATGGTCGTATTGCCCAACATGAATGGATAGCGCAATTCGAGGGTGAAGCGGTCGTAAGCATAAGAGTTATATGACGAGATAGCCCTTCCCTTAACCATTTCTTCATAGGCAGAAGAGTAGGAGAGAGAACCATTCTCATAACCACGCAGACCTATCGTCTCCTCAGCATAGCCATAGCTGTAGCCGCTCATACCATCACCACCCACATAGAAGGTTTCGAATGGTGAACGCTTATTGCTGTTATAGGAACCCAGAAGACCGAACTCTACACGCGTCATGAGCACAAAACATTTCTGACCGCCTGAAAGTGCGGTAAATGTACGTGTCTTAAACTTCCACTTGTGGTACTCAATCCAGCGATATACTTCCTGTAACTCGTCCTCGTAGGTAGCAGAGTTGGTGTTCTTGGCCAATGTTGAGTAGTCTTTATTGTCGAAAAGCGACCAAGGTGGTGTCAGTGTAACTGAAGCCATGAACTCTGAACCACGACGTGGGAAGAGCTGGTTATCGGTAGATGTACGTGACAAGGTAAAGCCTAAGTTGATGTTGTTACAGTTACCGTTGTGGATATAGAAGTACTGCCAGTCGCGCAACATATAACGGGTGTATCCCAACTGAGCTGAGAACTGGAAATAGTCATCAGGCCAACGCAGACGCTTACCCCAGCCTAAAGAGGCTCCGAATACGGTCATGGTCTTATCATCGTCGAGCATCGAGTCGTAATTGTAATAGTAGTTGTTGTACGATCCATAACCGTAGCTGTACATGGCGTAGCTGTTATAGAACGCATTGTTACGATAATAGCTTGAGATGTCAGACTGTTTAGAGAAAAACACACCTACGTTGAGGCTGTTAGGACGTTTGCCGCCAAACCAGTTAGTACCATAGTTGGCACTCAGCGAGCTATAGTAACTACCATTGGTCTGGAAACTGAAGCCCAGCTGCTCACCATCGCCATAAGGCAGGATACCACGATGAAGCTTATTCTTTCCAAAGAGGTTGCGGATAGAGAAGTTATTGAATTTGATACCAATCTTACCGATGATACCCGTCTGTCCCCAACCAAGTGAGAATTCCAACTGGTCGTTACTCTTCTGCTCCAGTTGCCAGTTAACATCGACGGTACCGTCTTCGTAGTTTGGCTTCACATCGGGATTCACTTTCTCAGGATCGAAGAATCCCATAGAGGCGATTTCACGTGCAGAACGCATCAAGGCTTCCTTATTAAACAAGTCGCCTGGCTTTGTACGCAACTCACGACGTACGACCTCCTCATACAAGCGGTCGTTACCATAGATGCGGATATGGTTCAAGTGCGCCTGTGGACCCTCAGTTACACGCATCTCAATGTCGATAGAGTCGTTGTCGATATTCACTTCTACGGGGTCGATGTTTGAGAAGACGTAACCATTGTTATAATAATAGTTTCCAGCAGCGTCGTCATCTTCCTTCAGACGCTTGCTTATCTGCTTCTGGTTGTACACATCGCCTTTCTTCATACCAAGCACAGCATTCAGATAGTCGGTGGTAACGACGGTATTACCAACCCACGTAATGTCGCGGATATAGTATTTGTCACCTTCATCAATCTTTACCAGAACATTGACGTGCTTGTCGTCGTAAGGATAAACAGAATCTTCAATGATGGTGGCATCACGGAAGCCTAACTCATTATACTTGTCTATCAAATTCTGCTTCGCCTCTTTATAGCGCTCGTCAGTGAATTTTTTAGCCTTGAAGATGTTGTTAAGCTTATTAGCTTCGTGAATCTTACCAAACGCACCCTTTGAAAAGAGCGATCCCTTAATCTTACTGGTCTTCAGCTTTTCGTTACCTTGGAAGATAATCTGATGCACGCGCATCTTGTCTTTTTTATCGATGTTTACATCGAGTACGACTTGATTTGTGCCAGGCTGCTCGTGCTGTACGATGTCGATAACAGCATTCTTATAGCCCTTGTCATCAAAATACTTTTTAGCCAGGATTTTAGCACGGTCGACGATGTTACGAGTAAGACTCATACCCTTTACCATACCCAACTTAGCTTCCATATCCTCGCGCTCGGCTTTCTTGATACCGTGATAATTAATGGCGGTGATACGTGGACGCATACCCAGATGGATACAAAGATAGAGCTTATTACCTACAATAGAGTCGGCAGTGATGCTAACTTTAGAGAACAGACCATTACGCCAGTAGCGTTTTACTGCTTCTGTAATTTGGGTACCTGGAATTTCAACCTGTTGGCCGATAGTTAATCCTGAAAGACCTGTCAGCACATAGTCTTCGTAGCCTTCAACGCCTTCTACGGCAATACCGGCAATCTCGCAGGTACGTGGTGTACCAGCATACGAGATGTCTGGGTTTACAATCTTATCCTGTGCTGTAGTAGTTAAAAGTGAAAAGTGAGAAGATAAAAGTACCATCAGTACTTTCACCATCCATGTCACTTTAAACTCCTTATACCTTATTATATTATATAGCATCTTATTTCACTTATTACTGTTTACTTCTTTTCTTCGGCTTCTATTTGTGCTTCTGTTTTACCGAATCGGCGCTGACGATTCTGATAGCTAATGATAGCCTTATGTAGTTCTTCTTCTGAGAAATCGGGCCAATAGCAGTCGCAGAAATAGAATTCGGAATAGGCGCACTGCCACAGCAGATAATTAGATATGCGAACCTCGCCACCAGTACGTATAAGGAGGTCTGGATCGGGCATCCAATTGGTCCACAGGTTCTCGCTGATGGTATCTTCGGTAATGTCGTCAATGCTCATTTCTCCGTTCTGAACCTTGCGGGCAATGGTCTTGGTAACGTTTACCAACTCTTGCTTAGAAGAATAGGGCATTGCAATGGTCATAGCCATACCATCGTACATAGCCGTCTCTTCTACCATAGAGCGCAACTTGTCCTGTACGCTCTGTGGAAGTCTTTCAACATCGCCCACTACATGGAAACTGACGTTGTTATTATGGAACAGCTGCATCTTGAAGAAACTGAGAACCAGTCCCATCAGAGCCTCTACCTCATAAGCAGGTCTGTTGAAGTTCTCTATGGAGAAGGCATATACCGTCAGGTACTTTACACCTAGGTTGGAACATACCGTAGTTACTTCCTCCAGATTATCAAGTCCGGCTTTATGGCCAAAAGTACGATCCAATCCGCGATCCATAGCCCAACGTCCGTTGCCATCCATAATGATGGCAATGTGCTGCGGTATACGATTCATGTCCAATTGCTCTTTCATATATAATTATCTACTATCAATTCTCAATTAATCCTTGTCGTTATTACACGTCTTGCATTTTGTCCAGAGGTCATAACTCAAACCTATCTGGAAGATACTGTAGCAGTCGGTGTTCTTGAAGATTCCGCTGCTCTTGATACCGTAAACATCGCTGCGTCCATCAATCTTATCACTCAACGAGATATGCATGGTCCAATCTGCTATGAGGTTTAAACGCTCGGCAATCTTGTATCTTACACCTGCTCCGATGGGAAGACTCAGTGTGGCTCCGCTATTTGCTCCTCCATAGAAGGCGGCTCCCAGTCCAATAGCTATAAACGGTGTAAACCGTCGTGCGCCTCTGTATTCTTTTCCTGTACCGTAAGCCCAGAAGTTATACTCAAAGCGCAAACTCGCTTCTGTCAGGTGGTGGTTGAATTCGTAGCGCTCTATGGGATACCACGTAGTGACGTTGTCGGTAGACCCTTTCACTTTTCCTGTGCCCACATGCAGCGCTGCTGACATTCTTGGGTTGAAGCGATATCGGGCGATGGCTGTTACCCAGGGTTGCATACCTTTAAAAAGGTTGCTGTTAAAGTCGCCAACATAGGTTAGCAGACCAGCCCCAGCGCCTAGCTCCATTCTGTACTCAGGCTCATCCTGCGCACTTGCCACCATCGAAACGGTAGCTAATACGAATGATATGAGCCACGTCTTCATTACTCAATCATTATTCCTCGCCATACCTCACCTGTGTCGAGACCCTCCAACCAGAGATAGTCATTTTCATCGACTACGGCTTTAAGGTTGTAAGTACCGATATTCGTAGGGAGCGTATATTTTGTTGTCGTCTTCCAGGTGAGACCCCAGTCCTGACTCTGATATATCTTTCCGTTGTTTCCGATAGCCAGCAGAACATCATTGAAATGTACCAAGTTGAGGTTGTCCATCTTTGGCAAATAATATGGATTATTGCTCTCAAACGGTACAAGCACCCACTTAGATTCCAGACTGTTTTCTGCAAATTCAGCAATCTTTCGCCAAACGACGCAAGCTTTGTCGTTCTTGTCGCTGGTGCCAATCATCAATTGATAGTCGGTTTCAAAGTTGGCTATAAATGGATAAGAGCAGAAGGCGATATTGTCTGTGGGTAACCAAGAGGCGTCTGTTTCCAAACTATCGGCTTTCCAAGTAAGACCCTTATCTTCACTAACCATCAACATGCCATCGCTATTAAAAGCGTAACCTTCAGCACGGCCATGGCCTATATAATGTTTCATACCTGCTAACAAGGCAGCTTCTTTCCAAGACAAGTCTTCTTCACTTTCCTCAGGGAAGTCTGAAGCATTCATTTTCTTCCAACTCAGTGTTGAATTGTCCATTTGATGAACGTTGACAGTTACCGTGTACTTACGATAGTCTTGGCCATTCTGTGCATAGACACGTATTTCGCGTGGTTTTGAGAAATCAATAGAATCGGTACTGCTATAATAATAGAGCGTATCGTTATTTACCACAAAGATGGTACCATTGTTCTTACTATTGATGGTTGCAAGCACGTGTTTTACATCCACATCACTAGGCAGTGAGTCGGTATTATAAATCAAACCGTTATACTGATCGATGGTAAATGTAACGGGGTTAGACAACTTACTCACATAAACAGAATCCTGGCCACTGTTACCAGTAGTATGGATATACCGATTGACTGTCGCCAAACTAAAAGAAGTGATGGCGGTATTGTTGCTATAGTCTGTTTCGTTATCGTTCGACCCCATACACGAAGCGAAGATAACTACGCTTAACACCATGCTTACAAGGCCCTGAATATATCTTTTCATTGAACTTATCATCAATTATTTCGCAATTTGGCTGCAAATTTACGCACAATTCTTGTAAATTGTGTCATTTTCACCTTATAATTATAGAAAATATGTCATAATTTGACCGATTTTAAGTTAGTTTAGGGTTTTATAGGTAAAAAAGCGCACGGTATGAATCACTCACCCCGTGCGCCATCCATTCAACGCATGTTGGTATTAATGAGCGTAACAACACTCAAAACTGCTGAAATAGCAACAGTACCCAACATGACCGTTGTTTGAAAATCTAATAACATAATCTTTACCTTAAAAATTAACTACTAACCTAATGAAAATGTGGAATAGTCTCACGACTATGTGAGTGCAAAGGTAGTAGAATTCGTATAAAAACACATAAAATAAGGGCGATTTCTTCGGGAATCGCCCTTTATTTTGATGTAAGTCAAAAAAACTCAATTAGAGTTTTGGACCAGCAGCTACCAGAGCCTTACCGGCCTCGTTGCCCTCGTACTTCTTGAAATTCTTAATGAAGCGGGCAGCCAGATCCTCAGCCTTCTTGTTCCACTCAGCTGCATCTGCGTAAGTGTCACGAGGATCGAGGATAGCTGGATTTACGTTAGGCAGAGCTGTGGGCACCTCGAAGTCGAAGTATGGGATCTTCTTGGTCTCAGCCTTCAGGATAGCACCGTCGAGGATAGCGTCGATGATACCACGTGTATCGGGGATAGAGATACGCTTGCCGGTACCGTTCCAACCAGTGTTAACGAGGTATGCCTTAGCACCGCTCTTCTCCATCTTCTTAACGAGCTCCTCAGCATACTTTGTTGGGTGCAACTCGAGGAATGCCTGGCCGAAGCAAGCAGAGAATGTAGGAGTAGGCTCAGTGATACCACGCTCTGTACCAGCCAACTTAGCTGTGAAACCAGAGAGGAAGTAGTACTTGGTCTGCTCAGGAGTCAGGATAGATACTGGGGGCAGTACGCCGAATGCGTCAGCAGAGAGGAAGATAACGTTCTTAGCCTCTGGACCAGCACTCTTACCATTTACCTTCTGGGCGATCTTCTCAATGTGGTTGATAGGATAAGATACACGAGTGTTCTCAGTTACGCTCTTATCTGCGAAGTCGATCTTACCAGCACCGTCAACAGTTACGTTCTCGAGCAGAGCGTCGCGCTTGATAGCACCATAGATGTCAGGCTCGTTCTCCTTAGAGAGGTTGATAACCTTAGCGTAGCAACCACCTTCGAAGTTGAATACACCCTCGTCGTCCCATCCGTGCTCGTCGTCACCAATCAGCAGACGCTTAGGATCGGTAGAAAGAGTGGTCTTACCTGTGCCAGACAGACCGAAGAAGATAGCGGTGTTCTTACCCTCCATATCGGTGTTAGCAGAGCAGTGCATAGAAGCGATACCCTGCAAAGGCAGATAGTAGTTCATCATTGAGAACATACCCTTCTTCATCTCACCACCGTACCAGGTGTTGATGATGCACTGCTCACGTGTTGTGGTGTTGAAAGCTACACAAGTCTCTGAATTCAGACCCAGCTCTTTGTAGTTCTCAACCTTAGCCTTAGAAGCGTTATAGATTACGAAGTTAGGCTCGAAGCTCTCCAACTCCTCAGCGGTAGGCTGGATGAACATGTTCTTTACGAAGTGAGCCTGCCAAGCAACCTCCACGATGAAACGAACGCGCAGACGGGTAGCCTCGTTGGCACCGCAGAAAGCGTCCATTACATACAGGTTCTTGTTGCAAAGCTCCTTAATAGCGATCTCCTTAACCTTTGCCCAAACCTCCTCGCTCATGGGGTGGTTATCGTTCTTATATTCCTCAGAAGTCCACCATACCTTATCTTCACTCTGTGCATCCTTTACGATGTACTTGTCCTTAGGTGAACGACCAGTGTAGATACCAGTCATTACGTTAACAGCGTTGAGCTCGGTGTTTACGCCCTTGTCGAAACCCTCGAGACCTGCTTTTGTCTCCTCTTCGAAGAGGTACTCATACGATGGATTGTGTGCAATTACGGTTGAACCGGTAATGCCATACTGAGTCAAATCTAACTTTGCCATATTACTAATCTTTATTTTAAGTTGTGAATATTATCCTCTGTTATTAATCGGGTGCAAAGTTACAAAATAATTGTGAACTCTCAACTATCAATTCTCAACTTTTTGTGCGTACACAATCCTTTTTAGGTTAAAGAAATTAAAATTGGCTGGTAAAGTGACTTTTTTGCCACCCCGACATATCAAAAAAAGCGCGACTCTCACGAGCAGCGCTATTGATGCAATTACTAACTAAACTATAACCGTTATTATTAACTTATAAGAGCTAACATTAACACGTTAACCATTAACCATTAACTTTAACCATTAACAAAAACCATTAACCTATATGTATGAATACTAAATCTGCTGCAAAGATACGAAATTTATTTTTTCACGCCTTAAAAAAATGTTTCATTAACTATCAAAAATCGTTCATTTATGCCCATAAGTGCATGAAATGAACGGTAAATAGCCGTATTTTAACCTTTTTTAATTCTTTGAGTATGCTATTCCAGAATATCTTTGATGTTATAAAGAGGTCTCATTTTTACCTCGTTGTAAATCTTGCCGATATATACACCAATGGTGCCGATACAAATAAGGATAAAGCCTCCTACGAACCAGATGCTCAGTATCAGTGATGACCATCCTGGCACTGATGTACCTGTAACAATAGCATGAATGACATAAATTCCTATGCAGAAACTTATAAAGATGAAAAAGATGCCTAGATAAACGATATTATAGATCGGTTTTATCGAGAAGGATGTGATGCCGTCTAATGCCAGATGCAACATCTTTTTTACCGTGTATTTTGATGCGCCAGCTGTTCGTTCGCTAATGACGTCTTCTACCGTCGTTGTATTAAGGCCAATCATAGGGATAATGCCACGAAGATACAGGTTGCGCTCTTTATAGCTCTCCAGAATATCCAGTGCTTTCTTGCTCATAAACCTGAAGTCGGCATGGTTAAACACCATCTCAATACCCATATTTTGCTGAAGTTTGTAAAAAACCTGGGCCGTTAATCGCTTTAACACGGGATCAGCTGTCCTCGACACTTTTACACCATATACAATGTCATAACCTTGTTCATAATTCTCTATCATGGTCTCTATGGCATTGATATCATCTTGCAGATCGGCATCGATGGTAATGACGCCTTCTACCCATTCTTTTGCGGTCATCATACCTGCCATAATGGCATTCTGGTGCCCAACATTGTTGGCCAAGTCGATACCCCTTACAAAAGAATTCGTTTCGTGGAAGTGTTTGATAATCTCCCATGTTTTGTCTTTGCTGCCATCGTTTACAAACACGATAAGGCTGTCTTTTGAAATTTTTCCTTTGGCGATGAGGCTATTATATAACTCCGTGAGTCTGCTAACGGTCGAAGCAAGTACTTCTTCTTCGTTGTAGCACGGTGAAACAATTCCTAATTTAATCATGCTCTTTTCTTTCTCTGTTTAAATCTTGGCTGCAAAGATAGCCTTTTCTCACGAAAAAAGCTAATTTTTGCCTAAAATTTTATCTTCTCCAACCTCCACGGTTGCGATTGTCACGATTACCCCACTTTTTATCGTAATGGCCTTCAGTATCGACTTTTCCTCCAAAGATTTAGGGCAGGCTCGATGTGATATCGGGCCTGTTTTCTGAATAATTGCAAGTATACAATTCGTAGGTAAGTTTAAACCAAATAAATACTACAGGTAGTGCCTTCAGCGAATAGGGCTTAATCAGCTCGCGCCAAATTTGCTTGGGGAACAAATCAGATGGTGAAAGCGAAGTAAGGATGAAAGCAAATATCATCAGGGCCAGGTCCCATTTGTTACGTTTCCAAGGAGCTGTGGTGTACCAGATGGCCACACCTGCCATCGCAATGATATAGCCGTACGACTCAGAACCTGTACTGAACAATACCACAAACATCAGTACTGATGCCAGCATTGCTTCACGAAAGGCCATATTCTGATATTGCTTGAGCCTTAGATAAGGCAAGATGAAGGCGATGAAACCTGGGATGAGGAGCCAAAGGTCGCTATAGGTGGCACAACCCGACACCTTCCTAACGATGCCTAATAATGAGATATTCTGACCTGCAGCAAACTGATTCAGATTGTTTTTATGCACCAGCACTTCATACCATTCATAATACTCTTGCCAGATATAATCTACACCAAAGACGAGCATCGGCAATACGAGCAAGATAATTGTCCATGCTAACACCCATCCGACAAATTTGATCTTGTGTCGGGAGAAGAAGAAAAAGGCGAGGCCCATGATACCATAAATCTTAGTGACTGTGCCTAAGGCAATCAGCAAACCTGCCCAGCAGTCTTTCTCTTTCTCCACAAAATAAAAGGTAAATAAGATACAGGCCAAAATCAGACTATTGCTTTCAGAATCGAGAATACAGGTATAAGCCTCTACGGCGATAAACCAAAGTATGAACAGCTGTTGGCTTTTGTTGAAAAACGATTGTCTGATGCTCCAATAAGGTACGTAGGTGATAATCAGCATCCAGCATAACCTACCCAGTTGATACGGCAAGACGGCTAGTGGCGCCATCAATAGTGGGAACAACGGCCCGTAAAGGAAGTAGTTGTCGTCTTCTGGATAAACGATATACAAGGGCATCTGTTGCCAGGCGTGCCAGAAGGAATGATAAAAGATAGAGTAGTCAAGATCGAACTTCCCCTGTAGCCATACCCTGAGCCAGGGTACGATGACCATCACGAGATACACAAAACATACCACTCTGAAATCAGAGAGGAAAGTCTTTGCTTTTTGTATTTTCTCTGTATATGATTTATTCATCTTTCTGTTGAGCTGGTTCATGTTCTGATACAAAATAGACGGGGCGATGCTTACTCTCGTGGAAGATACGACCTAGATATTCACCGATGATACCGAGTGAAAGTAATTGTGCACCACCGAGAAACAACATCACAACCATAATGGTAGGATAACCCCTGACAGGATCGCCGTATAATAGCGTGTTACACAGAATATAAATCATGTAACAGAAGGCCACTAGTGAGGTAATCAGACCTAGTACGGTAGAAATACGTAGTGGTGAGGTTGTATAAGAAGTAATACCCTCGATGGAGAGTCTGAGCAATCGCCAGAAGTTAAAGGATGATACACCCTCTAAACGGTCGCCCTGCTCAAAAAGAATCTCTTTCTTCCTAAAGCCTATCCAGCAATACATGCCTTTGGTATAACGCTGTGTTTCTCGAAGTTGGCGAAGTGCCTCAATACATTTTCTGTCGAGCAATCGGAAATCGCCTACGTTCTGCAGGATGTCGATATTCGACACCTTTTGTAGCATTCGATAATAGATCATCGTTAATACCCTTCTAAGCCAAGGTTCTTTACCACGATCAGTGCGCTTGGCGTACACATCTTCGTAGCCTGCCTCCCATTCTTTCAGCATAAGTGGAATGGCCTTAGGCGGATGCTGCAAGTCGGCATCCATAATAACGACACAATCGCCTTTGGCATGATCGAAGCCTGCTAGCATCGCTGCCTCTTTGCCGAAGTTACGCGAGAGAGAGACATAGCCAAAACGGGCATCACGCTGTTGGATATCTTTAATGATTTGTAGCGTATGATCCTTGCTGCCGTCGTTAATCAACATGATTTCCCAATAATAATCTGGCTGCTGCTTCATCAAATCGGTAAGGGCGTCATAGAGCCTGGGGAGTGAGGCCTCCTCATTATAACATGGTATAAGTATTGTTACTGTCTTCATGATTCAGTTTGTTTAATTGGTGGGCATATCTGAGGGATTAAAACTATACTCGTCTCTGAAACACTTGGTAAAATAAGAGGGTGCAGAGAATCCTACTTCGTATGCCACTTCCGAAATCGATTTATTCGTGTTTTCGAGAAGTTGTTTGCCCTTTTTCAAGCGGGCTTTGCGAAGTACCTCTACAGGTGACAAACCAGTAAGTGCCTTTACCTTTCGATAAAGTTGTACACGACTCAGCCCTAATTCGGCACCAATCGTTTCCACATTCAGGTCGCTATCCGTCATATTCTTTTCGATGAATTTGTGGAAACTTAACATAAAGCTGTCTTCTTTGGGCGATAATGAAGGTGCTTGAGCACCAGTGCCAAATAAATTTTTTAGTTGATGGCGACTCTTCAGGAGATTGCTGATACGAGCCAGTAATAGCTCTGCGGAGAATGGTTTGGTGATATAGGCATCGGCACCACTTTCGTAACCTTCTATCAGATGATGACTCATGGCACGAGCCGTTAGTAGCACAACGGGGATATGCGAGGTGGCAGTACCACTCTTTATGCGCTGACAAAATTCCAGACCATTCATTACTGGCATCATCACATCAGAAACAATCAAGTCGGGTACGATTTCGTTGGCAAGTGCTAAGCCCTGCTGACCATCAGCAGCCTCGTTTAGCTGATATTTGTTCTGCAAGATCGTGCGCAGATAGGCACGGATATCAGCATTATCATCTACGATAAGAATGGTATCAGGGTGTATGGCTCCTGTTTCGTCTTCTTCTACTATGGGGGCTACGATAGGCGCATGTTCTGGGGAGGGTGTCATACTACTATCATCTATAAGTTCAAGACCTTTATGTCCCTTTGCCTCCACATCAAGCATTTTGTTGATGATATCTGTAAGTTTAAGGGAGTTACGCTGCAGAATGCGATATAAATCTTTTGTTTCAGGGCTAGCCTCTTTTGCTTCTCTTGTTTCATTAATAAGTTCTAGTGGACCTTGAATAAGTGTCAGTGGCGTGCGCAACTCATGACTTACCTGTGTGTAAAAGTCCAGTTGCTCTCGTTCCATCTTGGTACGTTCCTCATTCAGACGATACCGTTGAAGGAAGTGATAGTAAATACCCACAATGAGTACTAACAACAGGAAAATCAAGACTACAGCCATGATGGATATAACACGCTGGCTGCTCAGTTTTTGGATATAATTGCTTGTTATTTCCTGTAATCGATTGATACGTTGTGATTGGCGTACTACTTCTTCACTCTCAAGTATCAGCACGTTGGCATTATCGCTGGTTACCAGTGCAGAAGTTTGCATCGTTTCCCTTTTATAAGGTTTTCCATCCAGGATGTCGAGCGCCAATTGTAATAGTTGGTCGCCTCGTGTGGGATAGATATACGAGGCATCAAGTATCTCGTCGCGCACCATCTCGATGCCTCCTCCTTTACCAGGCAGACCGTCGATACCGCAGAAAAGTGGTAGAGGATTAATTTTCGCTTCTATAAAGGCTCTTCTGGCACCTAAGGCTGAACGGTCATTGTGAGCAAATACCAAGTCGATATCTTTAAGGTTGCCTTCGTATTGTTTGATGGCCTCGTAACCCTTTTCTTCCGTCCAGTCACCCTGTAGAGTGGCCAGAATCTTTATCTCCGTATCTCTTAGGGCATCTGCAAACCCACGATGTCGCTCTTCTGCAGGCGATGAGCCTTTTAGTCCGAGAATCTCTATGATATGGCCTTTCCCGTTAAGTCGCATAGCCACATATTCGCCCATGGTGTGCCCCATCTCATAATTGTCAGCACTCATAAAGGCAGTATATTTTTGTGAGTCAGTCTTACGCTCAAAAATGATAACTGGGATGCCGCTATCATAAGCACGGTTGATAGCGGGGTTTACATTAGAAAGTTGGTTTGGGGCTACAATGAGTAAATCGATACCGCTGTCAACGAGGCTGTCTATCTGCTGAATCTGTATTTCGGAATCGTTGTGTGCTGTAGCGAAACGCAACTCTACGCCCTCATGAAGATTACTTTCAAGTTCCATTTCGGAATTTTGCCAATTACGCCATATATCCTCAGAACACTGGGATACACCGATGATATACTTTGGCTGAGTGTTAGAGCAAGAACAGCATATCAAGACAATAATGGCCAGCAAATAATTGCGAAAGGCGTTCATTGGCTTTTTAATTTCTTGCGGCAAAGATAAGAAATAAATTTGAATTTAACGGCATTTTAATGTAATTAATTTGTTTTTTCGCCTACTAATTTGTATCTTTGCACCCAAACTTAAAAAAATAAAACTATGCAAGTAATTAATTTCTCCGAGCAAAACAGTATTATTAATCAGTTCATGTACGAGTTGCGCGACAAGAACATCCAGAAAAATCGTCTTTTGTTCCGTCACAATGTAGAGCGCATCGGTGAGTTGATGGCCTACGAAGTATCTAAGACGCTTGAGTATAAGCCTAAAAAGGTGACTACACCTCTCGCCTCCCTTGATATTCCTCTGCCTAAGGACGATATTGTGCTGGGTACCGTGTTGCGTGCTGGATTACCCTTGCATCAGGGATTCTTGAATATCTTCGATCATGCCGATAATGCCTATGTATCTGCTTTCCGTATGTATATCAACCGTGAGCATACCGAGGTGGGTATTCAAGCTGATTACATTGCTGCCCCCAGTGTAAAAGGTAAGACACTGATTATTGCCGACCCTATGTTGGCTACAGGAGGATCTATGGCAGCAGCTATCGAGGCTTTGCTGATGTCTGGTAAACCCAAGAAGATTCATGTATGTTGCCTCATTGCTGCTCCTGAGGGTCTCGAGGTAGTAAAAGAGGCGCTTCCTGAGGATGCTACGATCTGGTGTGCTTCAATCGACGAAGGTATGAACGAGCATAAGTATATCGTACCAGGGTTTGGCGATTGTGGTGATCTCTGTTTTGGTGAAAAGTTGCAGAGTTTCCGTAAAATAGCCGAAAAGCGATAGGTTGTATGCTTCAGATTCGTTGTAAGAATAACAATAAGACGAAGAGTTTTGCAGAGGGAACCTCTCTGCTCGATGTCTATCAGGAGTTTTCAAGCGAGTTGAACTTGCCTTATCCAGTGGTTTCTGCTAAGGTAAACAATGTGTCGCAGGGCTTGAAGTTCCGTGTATATCAGAATCGTGATATAGAATTTATTGATGCTTCCGATGGTTCTGGTCGCCGTGTCTATGCCCGTTCACTCTGTTTTGTACTCTATAAGGCAGTGAGCGATGTGTTCCCTGGCAGTAAACTCTTTATTGAGCATCCGCTTTCACGAGGTGTCTATTGTAATTGCAAGAAAAAGTCGGGCGAGGTTCTCACCGATGCTGATGTGACGCGTGTTTGTCAGCGCATGCAGGAGATTATCGATGCCGATATGCCTTTCCGTCGTATGGAGGCGCCCCTTGAAGAAGCTGTACGTGTATTCTCTGAACGGGGTTTCTTCGACAAGGTGAAACTGCTCGAGACGAGCGGACAGGTTTACACCTATTATTATACGTTAGGCGATACCATCGATTATTACTATGGTCCATTGGTGCCATCGGCTGGTTATCTGAAGGTGTGGGGCTTGGAGCGCTATCAGGATGGTCTGCTCTTACGTGTACCCGATAAGAATAATCCATTGAAACTGGCTGAGAAAGTAGACCAGCCACGTACATACGATGTGTTTGCCGAGAAAGTGCATTGGGATGTGATTATGCACCTTTCGAATGCAGGCGATGTGAATAAGGCGATCTTGAAAGGTTATGCTTCAGAATTGATTCAAGTGAGCGAGGCCTTGCAGGAGAAGAAGATTGTGAAGATTGCAGAAGAGATAGATGCCCGATTCCATCGGGAAAAAGACCCGCTTCGTCTGGTACTGATTACAGGGCCGTCCAGCTCTGGTAAGTCTACTTTCTGCAAACGACTCTCCGTACAACTCCTTGCTTGTGGCTTGCGACCCTATTCTTTCTCTACCGATGATTACTTTGTAAATCGTCTGGATACGCCGAAGTTGCCGAATGGACAGTACGATTTCGATAACATCGAGACGGTAGATTATAAACTGATGGGTGAACACCTGTCTAAACTCATGAAAGGCGAGACGGTTGAGGTGCCAGAGTACAATTTCGTAACAGGAAAACGTGAGTATAATGGCAAGAAGGTGAAGTTGTCTAACGATAGCGTGCTGATTATCGAAGGTATCCATGCCCTGAATCCGTTACTGACCCAACAAGTCCCTGATTCGGCAAAATATAAGATTTATATCTCTGCACTTACCAGCATCTCGCTCGACGATCACAACTGGATTCCTACGCAGGATAACCGTTTGTTGCGTCGTATTATTCGTGATTACAACAAGGGCGCTTTTACAGCTCGTGAAACCATCAGTCAGTGGAAGAGCGTTTGCGAGGCGGAAGATCAGTGGATATTCCCTTTCCAGGAAACAGCCGATGTGATGTTTAATTCAGCCCTCAATATCGAGTTTGCTGTATTGCGAACCCACGCTGAGGTCATCCTCTCCAGTGTGCCAAAGAATTGTCCTGAGTATGCTGAGGCCCATCGCCTGTTGAAGTTTATCCATTACTTCATCCCTATCAGCGATAAAGAAATACCCCCGACGTCCATCATGCGAGAATTCGTCGGAGGTTCATCCTTCAAATACTAAAAAAGAAATCCTCACCCGAACAGGTGAGGATTCTTTATATTTAAATCAGTTTCAGTGTTCCCATCAGGTAAACGAGACCGAAACCGAGTACCATCGAGATAATACCCATAATGATACCAATCTTCGACATGTCGCCCTGCTTCACATAGCCAGTAGCGAAGGCCAGTGCATTTGGTGGGGTAGAAATAGGCAGAATCATAGCAGATGATGCTGCGATAGCTACACCAATCAATACGGTACCTGTACCACCAATTGGATCGAGCTTGTCGCCCATAGCACCGCAGACGACTGCAAGGATAGGCATGAGCAAAGCTGCAGTAGCAGAGTTTGAGATGAAGTTCGACAACAGGTAGCAGATAGCACCACCAAGTATCAGGATGAGCAGTGGCGAGAACTCGCCGAAGGGGATACTCTCTACGGCATTGGCAGCCAGACCAGAAGCATTCAGACCATAACCGAGGGCGAAACCTCCAGCTACCATCCAGATCACACTCCAGTTAATCTGCTCCAAGTCGCGCTTATTGATGACACCCGTCAGGGCGAAGATACAGAATGGAAGCATAGCTACAGTGTTGGCGTTGATACCGGTAAAGCGGTCTGACAACCAGAGTGCCACGGTGAGGATGAAGGTGAAGATAACCACTTTTGACTGGAAACCCTTCTGCATGCCACCGTCGATTTTCAGCTCAACAGTCTTCTGACTGAATGGGAAGAACTTCAGCAACAAGCGCCAGCTAATAAACAGCAGAACGACAACGAGTGGGAACATGAACATCATCCACTGACCGAAGCCGAGACCCATGTTCAATCCCTCAGGATCGTTCAGGTACTTCAGGGCGATATTGTTTGGAGGTGTGCCGATAGGTGTACCCATACCTCCGAGGTTTGCGGCTACAGGAATCGACATTGCCAATGCAATACGACCCTTACCCTCTGGAGGCAACTGGCGGAACACTGGTGTCAGGAACGTGAGCATCATAGCTGCGGTAGCCGTGTTAGATACGAACATAGAGAACAAACCTGTTACCAACAGGAAGCCCAGGAGCACCATCTCACTCTTTGTACCAAAGGGACGAAGTAGCACCTTAGCCAACTGGGCATCGAGACCCGTCTTCGTCGCAGCGATAGCCAGCACGAATCCACCAATAAACAGCATGATAACAGGGTCGGCAAAGCAGGCCATTACACCTTTATAAGATAATAGCTTACCTACCTCTTCCTCATTGACCATTGGAGCGATACCACTATCCGTACAGAAAAGTAGCATCAGTACCATGATGGCAATAGAAGTGGCCCATGATGAAACAATCTCGAGAATCCACATCAGTGTGGCAAACGCAAAGATGGCGATAACACGCTGCTGGACAACGGTAAGGTTCTGAATGCCAAACCATTCGGTAGGCATGTTCCAAAGCAGGAGAGTAACGATAGCCACAAGGGCGATTTTGATGACACGCTTAGAACTGTCTTCTGGATGATACTTCCTCTGGTGACGCATTTTATGATACGTCTCTACCAGACTAAAGCCTTCGTAAATATGAAACATATTCTATTGAGTTTTAATTGAGTTATCGAAAACCGGCGCAAAGGTACAAAGTTTCTATGATATCTCCTTGCTTTAAATCAAGAAATTCGCGGATAATAAGTGTATAATTACACAAAAACATCCCCAAAGCAAGTTGCCTTGGGGATGTTTGATATGTGGAGTTTGCAAACTTGCTACTTCACCTCCCAGATATCGTTGGTTTCAAGAAGCTCTGTAAAGTTGTGATACTTCTTCTGGCCTGATACCTCCTCAAGCTGTGCGTACACAGAGTCGTTGTAGGTAGGAGCGTCTACATCACGAATCACACCAAGGGCGATGGGGAAGCCATCCTCAGGCGTCATCATGGCGAGCTTCAGCTGCAGGGTGTTATCCTCGCAGTGCGCATCGTGAACGAGTACATCGTCGAGTGTGTAGCCATCCTTACCGATCTCTACCACCTTCAGACCGAAGCCCTGCTGTACCAGTCCGAACTCATTGTTCTCACCGAATACCAGTTTCTCACCGTGCTTGACGTAGATGGCGTTCTTTTTACGACCCTCATTGTTGTAAACCACATCGTGGCAGTGGTCGTTAAAGATCACACAGTTCTGAAGTACCTCAGTTACGCTGGCACCCTTGTGCTCGTAGGCAGCCTTCAGTACCTCTACACTACCCTTGGCATCGGTAGCTACGCAACGGGCAAAGAAGTGTCCGCGTGCACCGAAGCAGAGCTCTGCAGGGCGGAAGGGATCCTCTACGGTTCCGTAAGGGCTCGACTTAGATACGAAGCCACGGGGAGAGGTAGGTGAGTATTGACCCTTTGTCAAACCGTAGATACGGTTGTTCAGAAGGATCATGTTCAGGTCGATGTTACGACGGTTGGCGTGAATAAAGTGGTTACCACCGATAGCCAGTCCGTCACCATCACCTGATACCTGCCATACGGTCAGGTTGGGGTTAGCTACCTTGGCACCAGTAGCGATAGCAGCTGCACGTCCGTGGATAGTGTTCATGCCGTAGGTAGCCATGTAGTGTGGCAGACGGCTCGAACAGCCAATACCAGAGATCACTGCTACGTTCTCGGGAGCTACGCCTATCTCGGCCATAGCCTTATGGAGTGAAGCCAGGAAGAAGTGGTCGCCACAACCAGGGCACCAACGAGGCTGGCCTTTCTTAAAATCTTGTGCTGTATAACTCATAACGGTTTACTTCTTTAAAATTTCCTCGAATGCGTTAACTAACTCTTCTACCACGAATGGCTGACCCTTAACCTGGTTGAACTGCTCAGGTACGAAGTTGTCGACCTTCATGCGCAGATAACCAGCCAACTGACCCATGTTCTGCTCGGCTACTACCACCTTCTTATAGTTAGAAAGCACGGCAGCAGTGTTCTTTGGCAGTGGGTTCAGGTACTTAAAGTGCGTCTGAGCTACCTTGTAGCCCTTCTGACGGAGCTCATCCATCGCAGCGCGCAGATGACCATAAGTAGAACCGAAACCTACGATCAGCAGATCGGCATCGTTTACGTCGCCATCTACCTCGAGGTCGGGCACCTGAATATTCTCAATCTTCTGCTGACGCAGACGTGTCATCAAGTCGTGGTTCTCAGGGTTGGTAGAGATAGCACCCGTGTTAGAGTCTTTCTCCAATCCACCGAGAATGTGTGTAAAGCCCTCACGACCAGGTACAGCCCAGTAGCGAGTACCGTTCTCAGCACGCATGTATGGTGTCCACTTACCCTTCAGCTCCTCAGGAACGTATGGAGGATTGATGGCGTCGAGCTTAGCGATCTCAGGCAACTTGAAGGCGCCAGAACCGTTAGCCACGAAAGCATCGGTAAGCAGCACGACAGGTGTCATGTGCTCAAGGGCAATCTTACAAGCCTGGTAAGCAGCATCGAAACAGTCTGTAGGACTAGTTGCTGCCAATACTGGCATGGGGCTCTCACCGTTACGTCCGAAGAGGGCTTGCAGCAAGTCAGTCTGCTCACTCTTGGTAGGCAGACCCGTAGCAGGACCACCACGCTGTACGTCGAGCACTACCAATGGCAACTCCATGATCACAGCCAGGTTCATAGCCTCGCTCTTCAGGCAGATACCAGGACCAGAGGTAGAGGTAACACCCAGTGCACCAGCAAACGATGCACCCAGCGCAGAAGCACAACCAGAAATCTCATCCTCACACTGTACGGTGATCACACCGCATGACTTGTGCTTAGAGAGCTCGTGGAGCACGTCGGTAGCAGGGGTAATAGGATAAGAACCCAGGTAGAGCTTCAGGCCAGCCTTCTCGGCAGCAGCGATGAAACCATAGGCAGTAGCCTTGTTACCGGTAATATCCATATAGCGTCCGGGCACTTTCTCCTTCGACTCTACACGATAAACGTTCACCGTGCTGGAGTGTGTATTGTGTCCATAGTCGAAACCAGCCTGAATCACCTTGATGTTAGCCTCGGCGATAGCAGGTTTCTTGGCGAATTTCTCACGCAGGAAGTTAGCTACCAGGTTCAGGTCGCGATCAAAGAGCCAGCAAACCAGTCCCAGCGCAAACATGTTACGGCACTTCATCATGGCCTTCATGTCCATGCCGGTATCAGCCAGGCAGTCCTTCACCATCGTGGTGAGTGGGCACTGGATCACACGATCTGGGTCGATACCCATCTCGCCTAGGTAATCCTCAGTCTTAAACTGTGCCTTCTCCAAGTCCTTCGGACCGAATGAATCGGTGTCGATGATAATCGTAGCACCCGGCTTGGCATAGCGGTACTGTGTCTTCAGTGCAGCAGCGTTCATGGCTACCAGCACGTCGCATTTGTCGCCAGGGGTATACACCTTACCTGCACCGATATGTACCTGGAAACCAGACACACCAGTGAGCGAACCTTGCGGGGCGCGGATGTCAGCGGGATAATCAGGGAATGTTGAGATGCCGTTACCAACGGTGGCACTGACCGTAGAGAAGATGTTTCCAGCGAGCTGCATGCCGTCGCCAGAGTCACCCGAGAAGCGAACAACTACTTGTTCCAACTCCTTCACTTCTAATTGTTCTGCCATAATTATAATTAGGTTTTGATACAGATTTGCAAATTCGGCTGCAAAAGTAGTCATTTTATACCGCACTACCAAAAGAAAACCCAAAAAATTACACCTATTTATAAATAATGTGGCAGAAAAGACGTTTTATTCAGATTATATTCTTATCTTTGCAACCAAAGACTAAGCAACATGTCGTTAAAATCTTTCAGCTACAGGCTCCTTGGGGTGCTTATCCTGTCATGTCTCATGATGGGTAAGGTCGTTGCTTCTCCTGCAGATAGCGTTACTGTCGAATGCCCTTTTATCAAGATGACACCCCAACGCTTGCCCGATTTGAACGTACCTCGCTTTGCCCATCGTGTCTGTTATCTGAATGGCGAACTGACAGTGTTTGGAGGCCATACCTCTGGCTTTGTCCTTGAGCAATCAGCAGAATACTTCAAAGATGGCCAGTGGCACATGATGCAAATGGTCTATAACCACGACGATGGTATCTGTGTGCCCCTCCGTAATGGTAAGGTGCTCTTAGCTGGAGGCTATGATAAAAATCTTGGCATTGACCAAACCTTTGAAGCGGAACTTTACGACCCTGCCACCCACACTTTCGAAGGCTTTGGTACGCTTTATCATAAGCGAGCCCATGGGGTGGGTATCGAGGCCAATAATGGCAAGGTTTATATCTCTGGCAATTGGTATAATGTCGATGGAATCGAAGTTTATGAAGGGGAAATGCAGTTTGCACATGTCAAGGAAACCAGCGAACAGCGTAGCCTTCCATACCTTTTCCGCACTTCTGATGGCGATGTGATGGTAGTGAATGGCTGTGTCGATAATCGTGATAAACCTATTTACAGTAGTGTAGTTGATCGTGCCAAGGGCTCCTCATTTAATGTGCCTCTTCTTGAAACGTGGCGTCCTTACCTTATACATAATTGCTTTTTGAGCGAAACCTGTTTTATTGGCGATGAAAAGAAGGGCGATTATGCTTATCTTTTGCCTTTGCAGAATGAGGAGGGTCAGGTAGCGATTGCTGAGGTGCGCGATACCGTGTTTACGCTCCTTCCTACCAATGTGTCTGTACCTATGAAGGGGCCCTTTGGCGAAATCCAGTACCATAATCCCGTTGTCGTCGATCGTGAAATCCAGCGAGGCTATATCATGGCTTACGATACCGTCGAGTGCCACCGTTATATCCTTGCTATTGATTATGCCAAGCGTCCAGCAGAGCTTACGATGTACTATACCGATCCGATGCGTGGTAGCGAACATTGTTGCCCTGTCCTTTCGCCTGATGGCGATCTCGTGATTACTGGTGGCGTGGGTGTAGGTTTTACGAATTTCTCACCGATTTCCGAAGTCTGGCTTTTCCCCTTTGGGAAGGATAAACCCCATATTTCAGTGGCTCAGAATCGCTGGTGGTGGTTAGGTGCCTTAGTGCTTGTAGCGCTTCTTGTGGGCCTATTATTAATAAGGTACTACCGTCGTAAGCACTCAAGCGTTGTGCCAGAGGTTGTGACTTCTGAGATTGATATGGCTAAGAATGAGGAATTGCTGGCTCGCGTTCAGACTTTGATGCAAAATGATAAACCCTATCTTGAAAGCGAGTTAAACATGTCTGATATCGCCGATCGTTTAGGTGTTCATCGCAATGAAGTGTCAGCTTGTGTTAATAGCTGTTTGGGTATTTCCTTCTCTCAGTTTGTGAATGAGTATCGTGTGGAGTATGCCAAGCGCTTGCTTACCAACAAACCAGAGATGAAGATGACGCAAATAGCGATGGAATCGGGATTTTCTAGCGATACCAGCTTCTTCCGTACCTTTAAATCCCTTGTTGGCATGACACCAAAAGAGTGGCAAATTACAAAATGATAGTCGTATTTTATAATTTGTAAGCCTTTTCTAATCTACTTTGGCTATCTTTGCCAAAAAATTAGATTAGAAAATGAAAATACGTGCATTACTCATCGCGCTCATTCTTCTGCCAGCCTCCCTTTGGGCAGAAGATAAGCTTGTTAATGAAGTTACTGATTTTGGGGCGTTGATCACCCAAACGAATAAGAACCATTATACTTTGACTAATGGAACAACTTATATACTAAATGCTGGTGTCACAACTTCTCTTGGATATTTGTATATTGAGCCAGAAAGTAATGTTGTTATAGATTTGAACGGACATACCATCAATCGAAATTTAGAGACGGGGGCTTACAGCGGACATGTCATAGTAAACGATGGTACATTAACTATCAAAAATACAGGAGGTGGTGCAGAAGGGAAAATTACTGGTGGCTATAATATCGGTAGTGGTGGTGGAATCTATAATAAGGGTGATCTTACTATAGAAGGTGGAACAATCACAGGAAACAAAGCAAGATTTAGGGATAATAATGTTCAACAGGTTGGGCATGGTGGTGGTATTATGGTAGAGTCAGGAACACTACATATAAAAGGAGGAGTGATTACTGGTAATAAGTCAGGCCTTAACGATAATCGCGGTGGACAAGGCGGAGGTATCTATATTAACAGTGGTGCTGCACTGACCATTGAGGGCGCTCCGCAAATCACTGGGAACATAAGAAATTCTGATAGTAATAAAAATAATCTTTACCTTAGTTCAGGTGCAGTTATTAACATCGGCTCAAATGGTCTGACAGGTGGAAACGAAACAATAGGAATCTCCATGCAAACCTTGGGAACTTTTACAAATGGTCTTGGTTCTGCTGATAAGTATTCAATTTTCGTATCAGATAATAATCACTTTGAAACTGCTGCTAATGGAACAGAAGCCCAGTTATATACCTGCTGGATGGGACTTGTTAACAAGTTTAATGCGGGTGGAGATATAGAGCTAAGTAGTTCAAAGGTGTATGAAGCATCGTCTTCTGATCCTTGTTTAACAGTTCCCAGCGAAAATACTGTTACGTTGAATCTCAATGGTCAGACCCTTAATCGCAAGTTAAATGCAGCCAAAGAAGATGGCTGTGTTATTAAGAATTTGGGTACACTCAATATTACAACGAGTGACGGAATCATTACAGGTGGCTTTAATTCTACGGGTGGCGGTGGTATCCATAATATGGGAACATTCACCATGAGTACAGGCCAAATAAAATCAAACAAGTCTTCCAATCAAGGTGGTGGTGTCTATAATACGGGTAGTATGGCCCTATCCGGTGGCATAATTTCTAATAACGTAGCGAATGAAACCAATGGTGGAGGCATCTATAATACTGGAACATTAACGATTAGCGGTGGCGAGATAAAAAATAACAGTGCTACTGGAACTTCGCGAAATGGTGGTGGCGTCTATAATGCTGGAACATTAAGTATCAGCGGAGGTGAGATTAAAAGCAACACTGCTACAGGTTTAGGAGCTGGTATTTATCACGATGGTGCAACTTTTAACTTGCAAGGTGCACCAGATATTTCTGGCAATGCTAGCAATAATGTCTACTTGACAACAGATCATCACATAATAACGGTTAATGGAACTCTTTCGAATACAACAGCTATAGGCATAACAATGCAAACGCTGGGTATCTTTACCAGTGGATTGAGTACAAAAGGTTCTATTGGTAATTTCTCATCAGAGGTAAGCACTACGGTCAAATTGGTTACTGGTGCAGGAAGTGAAGCTGAGTTGTTGACTTACTGGAACCATTTGAACAGGTTATTGGCTTCAGACTCTGGCGTTTCATCTTATGAACTAGAAGCAGGAAAAACCTACCAAGCAAGTGATGGTGATGCCTATTTGCATGTGCCATCAGGAAAGACATTCACGCTTTCTTTGGGTGGTCGTACCCTTAATCGCAATCTGAGTAGCGCCACTAGTGACGGTTGCGTCATTTATAATGAAGGAAACCTGACAATCAATGGAACTGGAACAATCACTGGAGGTAAGAATAGTGATTTAGGAACCACGAAAGGTGGTGGTATTTGCAATACAAACACAGGAACATTAACAATTGCGGGAGGAACCATCAGCAATAATACGACGGCCCAATATGGCGGCGGTATTTACAACACAGGAACATTAAATATTCAGGGTGGAAACATCCAGAGCAATACGGCATCAGAAAAGGGTAGTGGCATCTATCATAATGGCACAGCCTTTAGTCTGCAAGGCTCACCTACAATTTCAAGCAATACAACAAACAACGTTTATCTTGAAACAGGAAAGACGATTGCTATCTCTGGAACGTTAAATAATAGTGCGGCTATTGGTATAGCAAGTACTGAAAGTCGTATTGTGTTTACCAGTGGCCTAAGCGAAAAAGGTGATGCCAGCAATTTTACAGCAAACCAAGATGGCAAGGGCATAGGACTTAATAGTGCTGGTGAAGCTATTATAGGACCAAAATATAATATAGGAAGGAATCATACAGGAACGAGTGCCACTCTGTATATTAAAGATGTTACGAGTACACAAACAGCTGTTGAAGGTGAAGTTGTGAAAGTAAAAGTTGTACCTGCAACAGGCGGAATTCCTATTAGTTTGAGTTACTCCCCAGGCGCTTCGCTTTCTACTTATCCGAAATCTAATGAAGAATATAGTTTCGTCATGCCAGCCAGTAATGTAGAGGTGGAGTCAGTTTGCCGATGGGGTGGCTATTGTGGCGCAGCATCTCTGGAAGATATTAAGTATTATATTGACGAGAATCAGGTGCTAAAATTTATCACTAAAGATGATAATGATTATTCGATGGCATCGTACGGAGCAGGAGCAGCACCATGGGTGAATCAGACCTATACAAGTGTGGAAATCCCCAAACGACTAATCGCGATTAGTGACTATGTTTTCTGCGATAAGAATCAGCATCTGACAAGTTTTACAGTAGATGCGGATAATCCAAACTTTAAAGCAGATGGAGGCTTGTTGTTCAATAAGGGTTTGACGCAGCTAATTTGCTATCCTTCTGGAAAAACAGGTGATACCTATACCGTTCCAGCTGCTGTTACTGCTATTCAGGATGGAGCCTTTGCTTTTAATACTACGCTAACAGCTATATCAGTAGCAGGAGGTTCTCCCTTTACAGCAGGTGCTGATGGCGTTTTATACAATGGAACATCCCTCATTTGCTATCCAGCAGGAAAGACAGAAACATCTTATACCATTGCTGCTACTGTGACAGCAATTAAGCCATACGCTTTCCAGAGTTGTAGCAATTTGGATTATGTATATGTGCTTCGTAGTACGCCCGATCTTACAGAAGGAAGCATCGCAATGTTCGATGATACTAAGAGTACTTTGAAAATCTTGGTGCCCTTGGGTGTTTTGTCTGATTATAAGGCTGCTGCTTATTGGTTCAATTATCAAAATAAAATCTACGCTATCGATGGAACTACGTTAGAGATTACATTGACGACGGATAAAGATGTCTACGATTATTTTGGCTCAGAGGTTAAACCTGATGTTACTCAGGTGCGGAGTACTGCGGGCGATGGCAAAGTGTTGGTGAAAGATGTAGATTATAGCTCAACTTATACGTACACTAACAACAATGCTCTAGGTACAGGAACAGTACAAGTAACAGGAATCGGTAACTATGCAGGAATCACGGCAACTAAAGATTTTGATATTACTAAAAAAGTAGAAATTGCTGGGGCAACGGGTCGTTATTCTACCTATTACCATGCTGAAGCTGTAATCTTGACAGTACCAGATGGTTTGACTGCTTATACGATTACGTCGGTAGATTGGAACGCAGGAACGACTGAATTATCTGGCGCTCTTAGTTATATTCCTCCAATCACGCCAGTATTGCTTTACAAGAGTAGTGGTAATTGTAATGGCACATATCATTTGAAGAAAGTGGATTCTGGTTCTGTAGAATTTGCATCGGATTTTAAAGGTAAGAGCGAAAATGATGCAGACAGAAGCTATGCGACTTTGAGTTCTGGATCTAAGGCAATATATGTTTTAAAGGGAGATAAATTCTATCGGGCTACTAGTGGTGTGCTTGGAGCAAATCGCTGCTATCTGGCAGAACCAAATGCTGCTACTTCTCGTGGATTGAGCGTCATTTCGATAGGAGATGGTGATGGTACCACGGGAATCAATACACCTCCAAATGATGATGGAGAGGATATGAGTGGTAATTGGTATACCCTCGATGGTCGTAAGCTACAAGGAAAGCCTACGCAAAAGGGCGTGTATATCTCTAATGGTAAAAAGATGGTTATTAAATAAGGGAGGACATGAAGATGAAAAAGATAAAGAAACTGATATTCACTCTGGCCTGCCTATTAACGGTAACAACAGGCTATGCTGATAACTATAAAGTGGTAAAACTGTCGCAAACAGGCTTGGGCGGTGTGGCGCTTAAGACTTCTACTGATGCAGATATTACGGTTAATACAACGCCAATCACAGCAACTGATGAAGTTAAGATTGTTATTACTGCAAATCAAAACTATTACCTAGATAAGATTGTTATATGGAATGTGACCGATTTGGGAAAAGCTGAAACACGTACCACAGGACCTACCATAGGGTCAAAAAGAGAATTGGGTCGCAATAATAGTTATTCTGACCATTTTGGAGGAACTTATACATTTGAGATGCCTAACAATGATGTTGAAATAGAAGTATCATTTCTTTCATGTACTGATATAAACACCACAAATATTTCGTTGGGTGATAACGAAACGAGCAAGGTATATAAGGGCTCCAATTATTCGCTTGTGGTGAAAGATGGATCAGCAACAAAAGTATTAGGACAAGATTATAATGCTACACAGAGTGCTTTTAAAGATGCAGGTTCTTATACGCCTACAATAACAGGCTGGGGAACATATTATGGAACGATAACTCCCACATTAACTATTACGAAGGCGCCATTGACTATTACTGCAAATAGCTATACAATAATATATGGTGATCCTATTCCGGAACTGACTGTATATTATTCCGGATTTGTAGGAGGAGAAAATAATACATCGCTCACATCCCAACCCACAATCAATAACGGAGGAGCTGTACAATATTGTCACGTGAGTGGAAGCCCATATACGTTAACGCCTTCAGGCGCGACATCAAATAACTACTCATTATCTTATGTAAATGGTACAGTGACGGTTAATCCCAAGGCTCTGTCTCAAACAACAACAGGTGTTGCCGTTACGCTGGAACGTGATTCTTATGATTATGATGGTAACAGCAAAACCCCGAGCGTAACAAGTATATCATACGGAAGTGCGCCAGTATTAAGATCAGGTACTGATTATAATGTTTCATATACTTCGAATGGTGTACATACTGGTGGTAATGGCCACATCAATCCAGATATATATTATGTGGACATTGCTTTTACAGGTGACTACTCGGGTTCATATAAGCAACCCTATCAAATCAGAAAGGGAATAACTCTGAATAAAGAATGGACCACATATTGTGAGCGAGATGTGGAAATGGAAACGATGCCAACGGATGTATCAGATACGGATGGGTTTAAAGCTTATACAGTAAGTAGCTTCAGTAATAATTCCATTACGTTAACAGAACAGAATTATATTAAAAAGAATGTGCCCATGATATTGTATAGACAATATACTGGAACAGTATTCTTTCCTCCATTGGTGGAATCTGCAGGTTCATTGTCTGGTACAAATCTACTTTTAGCAGAGTCAAGCGATAAAACGATTGCTGAATTGAAAGGAAGTGGAGATTATTCCATCTGGATTTTAGTGGATGGCACATTTGTGCGCACTAAGGAGGGCACATTACCTGCAGGCAAGTGCTACTTAAAGATATCCGACACGCAGGTAAGTGCTTCCAGACTTCTTTTTGGCTATGATACGACAGATATTGAAAGTGTCGTAAAAGAGGTAATGAACGAATCGCATTGGTATACCCTCGATGGCAGGAGGTTGCAAGGCCCACCTAGTCGCAAAGGAATCTACATTGTGAATGGTAAAAAGGTTGTGATTAAATGAGGATTATGACAATGAACAAGATAAACAGATACATATTGACTTTCCTGACTCTGCTTGCTACTACTGCAACGTGGGGATACAATATTACATTCAGGATTAATGACACCAATAAAGGTAATGTGATTGCTGTTCTGTCGACGAATACGAATACACAGATTACCACAGCCAATAAAAACGATGTTGTGTGGCTGATAGCATCACCCGTTCAGAACTATATCTTAAGTAGTAACAAATTGAAGATTACTGCCTATTCTGACCCAGGTCGTGCAGATACAAGAACGGAGCCTGATGTAGTGAATACCATCAGTTTCTCGCCAGTAGAAGGACAGGCTAATACTTACTCATTTACTATGCCTGACTATGATGTAGTAGTTGATGCAGAATTTACGGATGCAACAGATATTACAGAGAGTGCAAATATTGTACTTCAAGATGGAGCTCGCGAGATATCTGGCTATTCGGATGTGTACGACTGGAGTGATCACACCCCTACGGTCAAAAGCGTCATGATGGGAAGCAATACGCTGGTGGCAGGAACGGATTATACTGTTACAAAAGAAAGTAGTATCTCTCAAACGAATGATAATTACCATATTAAAAACGTTGGGGAAACGATTACTTTCACCTTCTCTGGTATAAAGAAATATAAGGGAACGAAAGTCGTTACGTATAGTATTACACCTCGTACTATCAACGATGCTGTTTGCGTATTGGCTGCAACTTATCTTACCTATAATCTTGGAGAACAGAAACCCCAGGTTCAGTCCGTAACTATAACAGAGAATTCTACCGATTATGTGCTTAATGTTACCACAGACTATACTGTGACATATCCTGCAGATGTGACTAATGTTGGTTCAAAGACTGTTACCATTACAGGAACTAACAATTTTAAGGACAGCAAAGAAGTAAGTTATACCATTACCCCAAGGACAATCACTGAGAGTATGGTTGCATTAACGATACCATCTGGAGGCTATACTTACGATGGAAGTGCTAAACAACCTGCAGTTACAGTGACAGATGGAACAACTGTACTTGGTACTAACGATTATACAGTCACCTATGACAATAACATCAATGTAGGTAACACTGCAAAAGTTACTGTAACGGGTAAAGGAAACTATACTGGCACGGTTGATAAATTTTTCTCTATTGCTGCAAGTGATATTGCGCCTGCAAATTTTTCCGTTACCTTCGCTGGTGGTGCCACTACTTACAGGGTGACTTATGATGGCTCTTTGCAGACACCAGGAATAGTCGTGAAGGATGGTAATACGACCCTTACCCAAGGCACACATTATACAGTAGCATATTCAAACAATCAAAATGCTGGTACAGCTACCATCACTGTTACGGGTTTGGGTAACTATAGTGGCACAAAGACACTGAATTTCACCATCGATCCGATAACTTTGACGGAAACAATGGTTGCTCTGAATACAAATAACTTCACATATAACGGATCAGACCAAAAACCCTCTGTAGTAGTAACGAATGGAACCACTACATTGAATTATGGTACTGATTATACGTATTCATTCACCACAAACGATGACCAACCAATAACTGGTAGTATCATTAATGCAGGCACTTATAAAGTGTTAGTAGTGGGTCGTAATAACTATGCTGGTACTATTACTAAGACTTATACGATTGCTCGGCGCAGTATATCGAGTGCATCAGTTACGTTGAGTGCCAGCAGCTATGTGTATGATGGTACTGTAAAGCGACCTACTGTATCAAGCGTTGCCTTTGGTAGTGATGTGGTTCCTACTACTGATTATGATGTTGCTTATTCTACAGACGGAATCGCAGCAGGAACAGTAACCGTTACCATAACGGGTAAAAACAACCATATAGGTACGAAAACAACCACTTACACCATTCAGCCGAAAGCTGTGACAGCTTCGATGATTAGTCTTGATTATACATCTTTTACTTATACAGGATCTCTTATTAAACCGAATGTTATAGTAAGTGATGGCTCGTTGGCGATGACAATCGACACGGACTACACTCTGGAGAATAATGGTGGAACGCTATTGGGAACCTACAACGTGACTATCACAGGAAAGGGTAACTATACGGGTACGGCAACTGTGACATTTGAAATTGTTGCCCAAGGTGCTTCTGCATTTACTATTGAACCAATTGCCAATCAAGAATATACAGGTAGTCCTCTGACACCTGCACTGACTGTAAAGAACCAATCAGGAACAACACTTACGCCAACAACGGATTACACTGTCACCTATGCAAACAATACGAATGTTGGAACTGCCACAGTTACGGTAACGGGAGCAGGCAATTATCTGTCAAATACATCTACGAAAACAGCCCAGTTCACTATTACCCCCAAATCGCTGACATCTGCGATGGTTTCGTTATCTCAAAACGAATTTGTTTATAATGGCGAACTACAGAAACCAATCGTTACGGTAGCCGATGGAACGGCACTTACTACCAATGATTATGATGTGGCGGATGCCGGTGGAATAAATGTAGGCACTTATAACGTTACTGTAACGGGTAAGGGCAACTATACTGGAATGATAGGTAGCGCAGAAGGTAAGACCTACACCATCACCCAGAAGAGTATTACAGGGGCAGAAGTAACCCTAAATGCCCTTGATAGTTATGTCTTTAATGGTGTGGCTAAGACGCCTACCGTACGACAAGTAACGATAGGTACGCTGGTAGTGCCCACAGAAGGCTATACCGTAAGCTATAGTGATAATACCAACGCTGGTACAGCTACCGTTACCCTTACAGGTACGGGCAATTTTAAGGATACTGCCACGAAGACTTTCACCATCGAGCGAAAGCTAGTTACTACAGATATGATTATTTTCGATGCAGAGAACTTCGTTTACGATGGAACAGTGAAAAAGCCAGTGGTAACAATAAAGGACGGAGAGACCACACTGATATCAGGTCAAGATTACAGTATTAATAACCCTGACCAAACGGAAGTGGGTTCTTATGATGTGACAATTACTGGTCTTACAAACTATACAGGTGCTGCAAGTCGCCCCTATAGCATTGTAGGAAAAGATGCTGACACGCAGTTTACGGTTAATCTGGCCTACGAATCCACCACATTTACAGGTAGTGCTATGGAACCAACAGTCACTGTGACTGTAACTGAGGGAACCACTACTACCACACTGATCAATAATACAGACTATACAGTAAGCTATACCAACAACGTAAATGCTGGTACGGCCACGGCTATCGTCACAGGAAAGGGTCACTATGCTGGAACGAAAACGGCGACCTTTTCCATTAACCCCAAGCCGCTTTTGGATGGTATGGTGACACTTTCTGCTGACGAATTCATCTTCAACGGTGCAAACCAGAAACCTACTGTTAACGTAACTGATGGTACCATCCTGACATCCGACGACTATATCGTAACCAATGCAGGAGGTATCAATGCCGATACTTATCATGTGGTGGTAAACGGTACGAGAAACTATTCGGGTACTATCGACAAAACATTCACTATTGGACAATTGGATTTGGCTTCTGCCAGTGTGTCGCTAGTGACGCTTTCGAGCTATGTTTACGATGGACTAGCCAAAGAGCCAGGTATTCAGAGCATTAGTTTCAGTGGAGGCCTTACTGTAACAAGCGATGGCTACAGTGCTGTTTATGCTGATAATGTGAATGTGGGTACGGCAACCATCACATTAACGGGACGTGGTAACTACAAGGGAACGAAGATTGCTACCTTTAACATTCTGCCACAGACGATTACGGCAGAAATGATTACCCTGAGTAACGAGCAATATACTTATAACGGAAAAGTGCAAAAGCCCGAGGTAAGTGTAAAATGTGGCGCCACTACTCTTACTGCAGGTGTCGATTATTCGGTTGAAAATGATGGTGGCACATCGGTAGGAGAGTATGAGATAAAGGTAACGGGACTGAAAAACTATAATGGCTCTGCTACCAAGAAATATACGATCGTAGAGCAGAAAGTGTTTGACTTTAATGTAACACTGGATAAAGAGAGCGTTATCTACAATGGTAAGCCTCAGGAGGTAGAGGTTACAGTTAAAGATGGTGATACCGTGCTGAAACAGGGTGTGCAATATACGCTGGTGTATACTAATAATATTAATGTGGGAACAGCCTCCATCGTGATTACTGGTCATGGTGACTACTCAGGCTCTAAGACGATGTCGTTCCTCATCAATCCGAAGGCGCTCACTGAGGAAATGGTAAAGCTCGACAGCCTGGAATTCGTGTATAATGCTACGGTAAGAAAGCCAGTGGTAAGCGTTGAAGACGAGGGTATTATTACCACAAACGACTTTACTGTTACCAATAGTGGTGGTAAGGATTGTGGCACCTACAGCGTGGTAGTAACGGGTAAGAACAACTATACAGGCACCATTACCCGACAGTTTACCATTCGTCAGTGTGACATCACAGGAGCAAAGGTGGTGCTCAACGAACTGACGAGTTACGTGTATGACGGAAAAGCGAAGAATCCTGGTGTACGCGAGGTAATTGTGAACAATATCATCGTACCTTCCGACAACTATACTACGTCGATTTCATCGAACATAAATGTTGGTACAGCTACCGTTACTGTTACTGCACATGGTAACTATACTGGTACTGCTAAGGCTACTTTCCAGATTCTTCCAAAGTCGATTACTGAAGGTATGGTTACTCTGTCATCGACGGTTTTCGTTTATGATGGTAGTGTGAAGAAGCCTACAGTGACCGTAACGGATGGCGATAAAACGCTTTCTGCACAGAAAGATTATAATGTGTCAGGCGATGGCGGTGTTGAGGCTGGTGAATACGAAATGCTGATTACTGGTATCGGAAACTATACTGATCAGGTCACAAAGAAGTTCACGATACAATATGGAGGAATCGTTCCTGTAGACCCTGAGAAAGAAAAAGAGGAAAAAGAAACAGAGTTCTTGTTTATGCCAACAAGTCCCAGCAGCAATGAGGTAAGTGTGTCAGGTGTGGTATTGTCTGATTCTATTAAGTCGACTACTTTCAGCGTCACGATACCTGCCAATTATAAGGATGGCGATAAAACCTATGCAGTAGTAGGTATTAGCGAAGGTGCTTTCAAGGGTATGAAGAATATGCGAGACATCTATCTGCCAGAAACAGAAACACCTATTTCTATTGGTAATGAGGCCATTCCTTCTACCACCACCGTTCATGTATCGCTCGCTAATCTCGACGATTATGCTTTGTCGCCTTCGCTTGAGGATAATTTCATCAGTGGCAATGTGGTGGCTACAGTGAGTGCTCCTAATCGCTATTGGACTTTCAGTAGTGGCGTGGATGTGCGTGTGCCAGAGAATGTGAGAGTCTTCATTGTGAGTGGACGCGATGATAGTACAGTGGCCATTACGGAGTTGACAGACGATCAGTTGTTAGTTGGAGGGCAGCGTCTTATTAAGGCCAACAATGGCGTGCTTTTTGCCAGCGATGATAACGATACTGTTCATGATCTCGTAGCTTCTGCCAAACGAATGGATAGTGGTACACCCATCACTACCGACAATCATCGAGATTATGGCTCTGAGAATTGTCTGGTGCCCGTCATAGAATCTACGCATTTCTCAGCAGGCTCGTATTTCTTTATGAAGGACAATGAGTTCCATCGCATTCAGACAGAAGATGCAAGTATTAAGGTGCCAGCAGGAAAAGCGGTGTTGTATCTAGGTAGTGCGGCTCAGAGCCGTGGCATATCATCGACACTTGGTATTGTTAATGGCGATGGAACAACTGCCATTAATGATTTGCGAAATGATAGTGAAGACTTGATGGATGGTAAATGGTACTCGCTGGATGGTCGTCAACTTAATGGCATGCCAACGAAGAAGGGCATGTATATCCACAATAAAAAGAAAGTCGTAATCAAATAGAAAAAACAGATCGATATGAAACGGATTATAACATACTTTTTCCCTCTCGTACTACTTTTCTTCTTCTCTGCTTGTGGCAGTGGCAGTAGTGGAGGCAAGGAGGAGGAGCCTGCAATACTTCCAACAGAGATGACCGTTACCGTTGTAGGTGTAGATGATATTACTCAACCTATGGAGGCAGGAACAGTTGTAAAGTTCGTGGCCAGCTTTACACCATCAAATACTACAGAGACTAGGGTGGGATGGGTGTCGAGCAATACCAATATAGTCTCTGTTTCTGAAAGCGGGGAAATGGTGGCGCTTAATAATGGTACAGCTGTTATTACAGCTGTCGCTATAGGTAATCCGCAGTTGACTTGGAGCGTAACTATCACAGTGAAGGATGGTAGCATACCAATAAACCCAGGAGGCGGCTCTGGACAAAACGAAGCAGAGTAGCTAAATGTTAAGAAAACAATGCGAGGGACCTTCACAGGCCCCTCGCTTCGTTTCATTACACAACATTCTTTTCTTTAGGTCTAATAGCCCATGCAACTGGTCGCACCCAGCGCAGTAAGGATGGCAGTAGCTACAGAAGCTATAATCTGCACAATCCACTTAAAAGTTTCCTTCTTCGTCATAATCGTTATTTTTAATGGTTCTTTTAGTCGGCTATCGCCTTTGTAAAAGCGGCAAAGCCGAGCGAATACTTTGTTTCCGTAGGTTCCCCACCCCTATGAGGGGCGGGGCTAGGGGCGGGGTGGCACCGTTGTCAGCCCTTGGTGAAGATCTTGCTGACCACCTGGCTGCTCTGACCGTCCTTGATGGCTACAGCCTTCACGGTCGTGGTCTCGCTCAGGCCGAATTCCTCAGTATACATCGTGCTCTCACTCGTTGGTGTGCTGCCGTCGAGGGTGTAGTAGATATCTGCGCCTTCAGGACCGCTCAAGCTCACCGTGGTCGAATCCGAGAACGAGGTCTTACCGCTAATTGTGGGGGCTGCCGGTGGTTCAGACTGAGAGCCACCGTTGCCTCCAGTGCCACTACCGCCGTTCTGGTTGCCACCTTGCTCGCCGCTCTGCGAGCCGCCACTGCCTCCGTTCTCATCCTCCTTCTTCAGGAGAGAATCCACGTTGATGAACTCGGCCTGCTTCAGGAACTGGCGACTTGAGATGTTCTGCTCCTGCTCCTGTTCAGGGAGGAAACGGATGTGCAGACCCTCAATGTTCGAGTTGATATTAAACTTGTCCTTGCTCACTGCGCCGCCCTTTTGGCACTCCAGCGTGGTATAGAAGGTGCCAAGCCCCTCAATTTTCACCTTCTTGGAGTTGAGCAACATCTCCAGCAGACAGCTGCGGAACTTCTCCAACACACCATACACCACGTCGGGGGTATAAATACTTCCGTGCTCGCTGATGTGGTTAGCCAACTTACGGGTGTTCAAACTCTCCAGATACTTCACACGGCCGTACCACTTGCCGTAAGCACTGGAATGCTCATTCTTGTTCTGGTACACTTCATAGATAATCTTTGCCATACTCTTTGTTGTTTTTCATGGTATTAGATTCGCTCGGCCAGCTACATCGGGTGGCCGATTCCCGCCTTTACTCGTACTCGCATCTTCATGATTGCGAGTACAAAATTAGTAAAATTATCAATGCAAAACAAGCTTTTTTTCGACATATTCCAAATTTATTTCGCTTCTTCCTCTGTAAGTTGTTGAAAACCAACTACTTGCAATTTTAAAACACCTCGAAAGCGCGCAAAAACGCATAGAATCACGCTCTGCAAAAATCACTTCTTTTCTCGCGCGAACAAATCCGATTTATTTACATTCTTGCGCCTGTGCCCAATATCCCCAAATACCCTGGCCTTGCACGCTGCCAGAGAGATTACTTCAATCTGGTTGGTTAAATTATTCTTAGAGGTAGATTGCAGTATTCACGCTGAAATCGCCCTATTTCCCCTGCAAACGTGCCAACGTGCCAACGTGCCATTTCGTTTTTTCATGTTCTGAAAAATCTTGCTCTTAATATTTATATTATATATATTATATTATAATATAATATATATAATATAAATATATAGATAATAACTTTCCCTCCTTCCCCCTCCCTCTCAAAAATCGAAAATAGAAATGGCACGTTGGCACGTTGGCACGTTTGTGACAGTGTGACATTTCAATTTTTCTTTGAAAATTTTTGCTGAACAGCAGTGTATTCCAATTGTCCGAGGCTATTTGAAAAATTTAAATTTCGTCGGAAAAATGGGATGAACAGGTCGTTGCTGTATACTATATTTGCACGTTGATACTAAAAATATCATGTTTTCTTTTGGCGTTCTGAATTATTTCCTTTACCTTTGCAATATAATATTGTAAATATGTCTAAGACTAAAACTAAGGTAACTAAAGACGCTGAGGAGATTGGCAGTAGCAAGGAGTTATACAACTTCTTGTATGAGGCTTGTAACATTCTCCGTGGCCCAGTGTCGCAGGATGCCTTTAAAGAATATATCACGCCTTTGCTCTACTTCAAGCGCATCAGCGATGTGTATGATGAAGAGACAAAAGCTGCTTTGGAACTCTCTGATGGCGATGAGGAATTTGCTGCATTGCCAGAACAACACCGCTTTGTGATACCTGAGGGATGTCATTGGGACGATGTGCGCCAGCGCACTTCGGATATTGGCAGCGCTATTATCGGAGCCATGCGCCAGATAGAGTTGGCTAATCCCATGACGCTCTATGGGGTGCTCAGTGTGTTCTCTACCGCTAACTGGAGCAATAAGAATGTGTTCAGCGATGAGAAGCTGCGCGACCTGATAGAGCACATGAGCAAGCGTCGCCTGGGTAATGGCGACTATGCAGCCGACTTGATGGGCGATGCCTATGAGATGCTGCTGAAGAAGTTTGCCGACCTCTCGAAAGCCAAGGCTGGCGAATTCTACACCCCTCGCTCGGTAGTCAAACTCCTGGTGCGTATTCTCGATCCTAAACCAGGTGAGACGGTGTATGACCCTGCCTGCGGTTCTGGTGGTATGCTGATAGAGGCTGTTCACCACATGAAGAACGATGAGCAGTGCTGTGGCGCTATCTTCGGACAAGAGAAGAATGTCACCAATGCGGCAGTGGCCAAGATGAACCTCTTCCTGCATGGTGCCAACGATTTCAACATCATGTGTGGCGACACCTTGCGCGATCCGAAGATTCTTGCTAACGATCATCTGGCCCATTTCGATTGCGTGATTGCGAATCCCCCCTTCTCGCTCAAGAACTGGGGCGCAGAAGCATGGAAGACAGATCGCTATGGGCGAAACCTATGGGGCACGCCACCTGAGACTATCGGCGACTATGCATGGCTTCAGCATATGGTTGCCAGTATGCGTAGTCTCACAGGTCGCATGGCAGTCGTGTTGCCTCAGGGTGTTCTCTTCCGAGGCAATGAAGAAGGTCGTATTCGTGAGGAGTTGGTAAAGCACGACTATGTAGAGGCCATCATTACCCTGGGCGATAAGCTCTTCTATGGTACAGGTCTTTCTCCCTGTCTCTTTATCCTTAGAGATCGGAAGCCAGCGGCTCACAAAGGCAAAGTGCTGATGATTGACGGCTCGAAGATACTGACACCACAACGTGCTCAGAATATCCTGAGCGATGACGATGTCGATGAGCTCTATCGTCTCTATACCGCTTACGACGAAGAGGAAGACAAGAGCACAGTGGTCACCATCGAGCAGATAGCCCAGAAGGGTTATGATCTCTCGCCCAATAAATACGTAACATATCACAAGGAAGAAACAAAGCCATATTCAGAAGTATTGGCAGAGTTTAAGGCTGCCTATCAGCACATGCAGGAGGCAGAAAAGAAATTCCGTGAAATCTTAAATCGTGAGGCCGTATGACGCAACAGATAACACTCGACGAACTGGAACGCTACCTTTGGCAAGCAGCCGTTGACCTTCGTGGTCAGATAGATGCAGCAGCCTACAAGGACTATATCTTCCCCTTGGTGTTCTTCAAGCGCATCTGCGATGTTCGCGATGAGGAATACGCTGGCTACGAGCAGGAGGGTGGTAAGGAGTTTGCAGATATGATGATGCAGGATTCTCCCATCCAGATACCGATGGAAGCCCATTGGAATGTGGTGTTCAATACCTCAGAAAATATTGGGCAGGCCCTTGTCGATGCCTTCCGTCAGATAGAATTGGCCAATCCAGGCAAGAAGATTGATGGCAGGGTAGTGGGAGGTCTTGAAGGCATCTTTGGCGATAAAGCCATTTGGACTAATAAGAACAAGATGCCAGATGCTATCATTCGCAATCTGCTCAACAGTTTTAACAAACTCACACTGAGTCTTGCAGCCTGTCCTGCTGACGAGATGGGCACGGGCTATGAATACCTGATAGGCAAGTTTGCTGACGATGCAGGCCATACAGCTCAGGAGTTCTACACCAATCGTACGGTGGTGGAGCTGATGGCAGAGATCTTGCAATTAAAGCCCCATGAGAGTATCTACGATCCCACTTGTGGTTCTGGGGGTATGTTGATCAAGAGCCTGACATACTTGAAAGACAAAGGTGAAGAATGGCGCGATGTGAAGGTGTTTGGTCAGGAGATCAATGCAGGCACCTCAGCCATTGCCCGCATGAATCTGTATCTGCATGGCATTCATGATTTCTCGATTGTGAATGACGATACCCTTGAGCGCCCAGCTTTCATCAAAGGTGGCAGAGTGCAGCAGTTCAATGTTGTGTTGGCCAATCCGCCATATAGTATCAAGTCATGGAATCGTGAGGCGTTTGAGCATGATAAATTTGGTAGAAACTTCTTGGGTACTCCACCACAAGATTGTGCTGATTATGCATTTATCCAGCATATACTTGCTTCTTTGGATGAGGACAATGGAAGATGTGCAATCCTGCTGCCTCATGGGGTTTTATTTAGAAACTTTGAGAAGCCAATGAGGGAGGAACTAATAAAGTCCGATTTGATAGAAAGCATCATTGGTATAGGTCCTAACTTGTTCTATAACTCTCCAATGGAGGCATGTATACTGATTTGCAACAAAAAGAAGCCAAGTTTGTTGCGAAAAAAAATTCTCTTCGTTAATGCACTGAAAGAGATAACAAGAAAGAATGGTGAAAGCTATTTAGAGAAAGAACATATAGAGAAGATATCATCGGCATTTCATCAAGCAAAGAATATAGATTCGTTTTCAAAGGTTGTTGATTTATCAGATATTGAAGCCAATGATTATGACTTGACAATACAGAAATATGTATTCATTAATGACTACGTAGACGAGTTGTCAGAGTCATTTGAAACTTATTTAGGTAAGTGGGATGTTCAAAGTACATCCACGAGTAAAGAATTGTCTAATCTAATAGGTTTATTGCAATGAAGTACAAATTTGAAGATATAATCTTTAATATTACCGAAAAGAAAAAGCCTGTAGAAGAAGACAAGTATAACTATATAGGCTTGGAACATCTGGAAAGTGGTAATCTGTTTATTTCCAAATGGGGATCAGATACAGCTCCAGAAGGCGAGAAGATTGTCATGAAGAAAGGAGATGTCCTTTTTGGTAAGCGTAGAGCTTATCAAAAAAAGGTGGCCATTTCGCCTATTGATGGTATATTCTCTGCACATGGTATGGTTCTTCGTCCCAAAGAAGATGTTATTTGCAAGGAGTTCTTGCCATTCTTTATTAGTTCAGAAACATTCCTAAATGAAGCTATCAGAATATCTGTAGGTGGTCTTTCTCCTACAGTAAACTGGAAAGATATTAAGGAACTAGAATTTGACCTTCCATCCCTTGCAGAGCAAAAAGTTTTGGCAGAGAAACTTTGGGCAGCATACGAAGTGAAGCAGTCATATCTCAAAATGATTGCTGCCACAGAAGAAATGGTAAAGGCACAATTTATCGAGATGTTTGGTGACCAAAATATAAATGATAGATGTTGGGATGAGTCAATTGTCAAAGATGAGTTCTCACTCTCAATGGGGAAAACACCTTCAAGGAATAATCCATCATATTGGGAGTCTGGAACAAATAAATGGGTATCAATTTCTGATATGGCTACATATGGTAGATATACAGGAGGTACTCAAGAATTGATAACTGACAAAGCGGTTGCGGAGTCGGGCATAAAAATGGTACCCCATGGTACAATTATTATGAGTTTCAAGTTGTCTATTGGTAGAACAGCTGTTACATCTGAAGATATTTATACCAATGAAGCTATAATGGCGTTTTGTGATGTAAACGAGAAGAAATTTAATAAAACATTTTTATATTTCTTGATTGCAAATAAAAATTGGCTTCTAAATGCAAAACAAGCAGTAAAAGGTCAAACACTTAATAAGGAGTCTATTGGTAATGCAAAAATAATTGTTCCACCAGTAGAACTTCAAGAACATTTTGCATCCATCTACAATCAGGCCGACAAATCAATCTCCGAGTTGCGCAAATCAGTTGATGCAATAGATAAAGTCATCAAGTCATTCATTAACGAAAACCTATAAGCTATGGTATTATTAGATATTCTTAATCCAGAAATAGCATTCGATGGTTGGGCAATAGCAATTATCGTGTTTATCCTATCTTGTTGTATAGGTACCTATAAGTATAAAACGAGAACTAAAATTTCACAGAAACAGAAAGCAGGGTCTAATTCTAAACAAGAACAGAAAGCGAATTCTACAACAAATACGGATGAGATTGTTATTTCTCAGTCTCAAAAAGCAGGTGATAACTCTGAACAGAAGCAAACAGTATGAATATGGACATTTCAAAAACAAATCAAAAACAAGAGTCTGGAGATAATTCTAAACAAAACCAGTTAATTGGTGATAACTCTAATCAAACAGTTATTGAGAACCAGTATAATTATAATATGACTACTGGTCAAATGGTTTATGATATTGTTAGTCTAACAACAACTGTTTCATCAGAAGTAACACATAAAGCATTAGATTTGTGTACGGAAGTCTCAAATAAAATATGTCATCAAAAAATGGAGGCATTTGAGAAAAAATGGACTCCTGTAATAATGAAGATGGATAATGTCGCAAATCATCTTATTGATCCCAAGTTTCAATTCATGATTAGAGATGCTAACATCTCTGCCGCTAAAAGTTCTCGACAAGAAGATTTAGATATGCTTACTCAATTGTTAGTATGTCATATTGAAAAAGGGAAGGATATGAAAGTTGATGCAGGAATTAATAAAGCAATTCAAATTGTTGATCAGGTAGATTACGATTCATTATGTGCATTGACTTGTATTGCTACTATTTTTGGTGTATGTTCCGGAAATGGTGGTATTAAGGAAGGCTTGCAATTTATGGATGATCTTTTTTCAAAATTACTTTATACAGAATTACCAACTGGGGATGCTTGGATTGATCATTTGAGTGTTCTTGGAGCTGTGGTCATTCAAACAGGTCGTTTTAATAAATTTGAGGAAATATACTCTAGTTTAATAGATGGCTATGTATGTGTTGGTGTTAAGAAGGATTCAGAGGAACATAAGAAAGTAATTGAGATATTGAAATCTAATGATGTTGATTTGAACGAGTTGATTGAAAATGAATTATTACCAGACTATTTACGCCTTTCAGTAGCTCAACAGGCGAGTTTAGATGTTAATTATAAAGAACTGAGACCTATTTTTGAACTTTATTCGAAAGATAAAGAATTAGTGAAACTTTCAAAATCTAAATATTTTGAGATGTGGAACTCTTTCCCTAATCTTAAGACAATAAAGGAATGGTTTGATAAGATTCCAACATTTTTTAGAATTACTAGTGTTGGCTATGCTTTGGCACAAACCAATGCAAAAAGGTGCTATCCTGAATTCCCGGATTTAATTGGCATCAATGAATAAAATAGTAAATGCGGTAAAATCATTAACGAAAACTTATATGGTATGTACAAACCTCCATTCGATATAACGTCAGAGATGTTGCATCTGATTTCAGAGATATCAGAGCAAGTAGGCATCATTAACATGAGGCTGGGTGATAATGCGCCATCTCCGCAGTTGCGTAAGAAGAGTCAGATTAAGACTATTCATTCGTCGCTGGCCATCGAGCACAATAGTCTGTCACTTAAACAGGTGACTGATATCATCGATGGAAAGCGGGTATTTGGCGCTCCTGACGAGATACAAGAAGTGAAGAATGCCATTGAAGCCTATCGCCTGATGCCAGAACTGGATGCCTTCAAGGAGAAGGATCTGTTGAAGGCTCATGGACTGATGATGAAAGACCTGGTGAAACAAGCAGGACACTACCGTCAGGAGGGTGTGGGCGTGTTTGATGGGAATGGCAACTGTCTGCACATGGCGCCTCCTGCTGATCGTGTGCCGCAACTGATGGGTGACCTTTTTCATTGGGTGAAAACAACGAAAGAGCATCCATTGATCTATTCGTGTGTGTTCCATTACGAGTTTGAGTTTATCCATCCTTTCATTGATGGCAATGGACGCATGGGACGTTTCTGGCAGACGATGTTACTCTCTCGCTGGAAGGGTATCTTTGCCTGGCTACCTGTAGAGACCATCGTCAAGGAACATCAGCAGGAATACTATAATGTCATTGCCAAGTGCGATGCAGCAGGCAACAGCACAGCGTTTGTGGAGTTTATGCTGAAATGCTTGCTGGATACGATGGAGAATTATGAAGAAAGTGCAGAAGAAGAGACAGAAGAACTGCACGATAAGCTGCACGATAAGCTGCATGATAAGTTTCCAGGATTATCAGAGAAAGCCTTCGGGATATTGGAAGTGTTAAAGGTGCATCCTGGCCTGAAGGCTGAGGCTATCGGTGCGGAAGTTTCTCTTTCTGAGCGTCAGGTTAAGACGTATCTCAATGCGCTGAAACAAGCTGGTCTCATTGTCCGTGTAGGCAGCAATAAGACAGGCTATTGGAAAGTAACAATCGACAATCTATAATCTACTGACATATGGCATTTAACGAAGACAATGTAACTGAGCAGATGTGCATAGAAGTAGCCAGGCAGGCTGGCTATGAGTATTGCAGTGCAGACGAATTGCGAGAGGCAAAGAATGATGTCATCGTAGAACCTCTGCTGCAGGAGGCTCTGGTTAAGATTAACCACATCACCAATGATGAAGCCAAGATTGTGATCCAGAAGGTGAAGGATACCATCTATAAAGGTATGGGTGGGGATATCATCACAGCTAACCAAGAGCTGAGAAACCTTTTCTTCAAGGAGAATAGTTTCCCATTTGGCAGAGAGGGTGAGCATGTATCCATCAAGTTCTTCGAGACGGATCCTGTGCTGGCTCCCAAGAAGAATACCTACGTGGTAACCAATCAGTGGGAGTACCCCAAGAGCAGCTATGCTGGAGGTAAGCGTCTCGACGTGGTGTTGCTGATAAATGGTATTCCTATGGTGATAGGCGAACTGAAAACTGCCACCAAATCAAGTATCAGTTGGGCTGATGGCGCCAAGGATATTTTGGACTATCAAAAGTCGATCCCAGAGATGTTTGTGCCTAATATCCTGAGCTTTGCCTCAGAAGGTAAAGAACTATATTATGGTAGCATTGGCGCGCCTCTGACGAAATGGGGCCCTTGGTTTGCTGACGAAGAGAGAAAGCATGGTACATTGGCTGATGTGCAGCGTAATTTGAAGAGCCTGATAGATCCGCTGCGTCTGCTGGATATCTATCGCTTCTTTACCGTATTCACCACGACCAAGGATTCAGCCAAGAAGATCAAGGTGGTATGTCGCTATCAGCAGTATTATGGTGGTATGGCAATTGTGAATCGTGTGATGGAGCGCACCAAGACTGGTTTAGGCCCCAAGAAGGGTTTGATATGGCATTTCCAAGGCTCGGGTAAATCATGGCTGATGGTGTTTGCAGCGCAGAAGCTGATGAAGATGCAGGAACTGAATGCACCAACAGTAGCTATCGTGGATGATCGTATCGACCTGAGAGATCAGATAACTGGCGACTTTACACGTTCGGAGATTGAGAATGTTGACTTTGCCTATACAGGCGAAGAACTGAAGGATTTCTTTGAGCACGATCAGCGCAAGATTCTCATCACGACCATCTTCTTGTTTGGAAAGGTGCAGCAGGCGCTGAATGCCAGAGAGAACATCATCGTTTTGGTGGATGAGGCGCATCGTACGCAGGAGCGTGATCTTGGAGAACGTATGCGCTTAGCCCTGCCAAATGCATTCTTCTTTGGATTAACAGGTACACCTATTAATAAAAAGGATAAGAACACCTTTAAGTGCTTTGGCGCTGATGAGGATACTGGCGGCTATATGTCGAAATACACTTTCCAAGACTCTATTGATGATGGTGCTACATTGGAGTTGAACTTCCGCGAGGTGCCTGTGGAGTTGCATCTTGATGAGACCAATCTTCAGGATGCTTTTGATAAGATGGCTGAGGATTATGGACTTTCTGAAGAAGAGAAGGATCAACTGACCAAGGGTACCAAGGTGGAAGCCTTCTTCACTTCGCCCAAACGAATACACGATGTATGCGATCATATCATCAAACACTATCGCCAGTATGTACGTCCTACAGGATTGAAGTGTCAGGTGGTGGTGTATAATCGTGCTTGTTGCGTAGCCTATAAGAAGGAACTTGATGCACTGCTGGCTGAAAGTGGCGATGAGACTGCTATCGTGATGCATACCAGCGGTGATAAGAGTGATGAGTATAAGGAGTATAAACTCACGAATGATCAGCAGGAGAAGCTGCTGAATAAGTTTAGAGACCCATTATCGCCCTTGAAATTCGTGATAGTTACTTCGAAGTTACTCACAGGATTTGATGCGCCTATCTTACAATGTATGTATCTGGATAAGCCTATGAAAGACCATACGCTGCTGCAGGCCGTATGTCGCACTAATCGTGTGTATGAGGCTCAGAAGAAGTGTGGCCTGATTGTAGACTACGTAGGCGTATTCGATAACTATGCTAACTCGCTGAGATTCGATGAAGAATCTGTCAAGACAGTGATTACAAATATCAAGGAGGTAAAAGAGAAGATTCCTGGATTCGTGAAGGATTGTCTCGATTTCTTCCCTGGTGTTGATAGAACCATTGGTGGATTCCAAGGCTTACAAGAGGCTCAGGAGAAACTGAAGGATGATAACGTTAAGTCTCAGTTTGGTGCCCACTATACTCGACTGCATAAGGCTTGGGAGGTGGTGTCGCCAGACGAAGATCTGCTTCCATATAAGAACGATTATGTATGGCTGAGTCAGGTGTATGAGAGTATTCGACCTGTAACTGGTTCTAGTAATCTGATGTGGACCATTCTTGGCCCCAAGACCATCGAACTGATTCATGAGAACGTGGTTTCAATTGATATAGGTGAGAGCATCGAGGACTTGGTAGTCAGCGATACGCGCCTGTTAGAGGAGTGTATTAAGGATAAGAATAAGCGCAATCGCACCATTATCGAGATAGAGAAGATGCTGAAACTGCGCCTTGGCAATCCGAAACATTCAGGCTCGAAAGAGTTCAAGAAACTCAGCGAGAAATTAAAGGAACTGCAGGAGAAGCTGCGCCAGCAGCAAATAGACAGTATCCAGTTCTTGAAGGATCTGTTGGCTCTTGCCAAAGAGACACTGGAAACTGAGCAGAAGATGGAACAGCCTCAGGATAAGCGCCAACAGGCGAGAGACGCTCTGACTGAACTCTTTGAAAGTATCAAGACGCCAGAAACGCCTATCGTGGTGGAGAATGTGGTGAATGATATCGATAAGAATGTGGTAGATATCGTGCGCAGATTCAGCAATGCCTTCAAGACAGTGACAGGTCAGAATGAGGTTCGCAAGATGCTACGCACCATCCTTTGGTTGAAATATAAGATCAAGGATAATGAGGTGTTCGAGAAGGCTTACAAATATGTGGAGATGTATTACACCCCTGGTACTAGTGGGCCAAGTCCAGAAGCAAAGACAATACACATTACATCTGATCCTGTTGGATTGCCAAAAGTTGCTGAAGATATTAGTAATTAATGGATTATTGTATTGGATAAACTACGCAAGCTCGCATTAGAAGAAGCCCATAGGTGTACTTATGATAGAGTAGAGTACCTTGGGTATAGAAATGGGAGATACATCTTCCTGGCAGAGAATAATGATTCTTGCACCAAGGAATTGCCTTGCTTTATCACCATCGATGAAAAGCGAAACGTAAAGTCGGAGAAAACATTCTTGTATGCGAATATGTTATTGGAATAAAAAAGGGGATGCGCATCGCTGCGAATCCCCTTCTAATTACAAACCTAAAAATCTAATAATTTTAAATGATCTAGAAAAAGAACCGTCATCGCGACGGGAGAATACGTATGAAATTCATAAAATTATATCTTATTCGAGGATTTATTTCTTATCTTCATCCTTTGGCTGAATAAAACCAATAGGGCGTCGTTTCAGAGTTGCAATCTGCGATTTTGTAGATTGCAGTTCGGCTAAAGCGATACTGATGGCATCGAGTTGGGAGCGAGTACTCTCATTGATGTCGTTCTGGTCAGCAAGAATATCGTTCATCTCTTGTCTAATGCTTTCTATTTGTTTTCTCAAATCAAGATAGGTAGCAGCCAGTGGCAATTCTGCTAGATGGCGATATGCTATAAACGCTTTCATGATTTTACGGTTAGCTTGTATAGCAACCTCAGATTTTAAAACACTACTTAGCATAGCGACTCCTATTTCAGTGAAAGCATAAGGTGGTCGCCGATTTCCTCCCCATTTGTTAGAAAATCTTGAGGTTGCAATTTGTGACCGCAAGTTGTAATCGTCTGAAAATGAGTTGTTTTTATTATCTTCAACAGGAGGCATAACTCCATTCTTTGTAAATAATTCCCATTCTTGTTTGGTGAGCTGAAACATGAATTCATCCCCTTCAAAACGTTTGGAGTTACGTTTCACAGCCTGGTTAAGAGCTTTTGTTTCTACTTGATAGATACTAGCGAGGTCGAAGTCGAGCATGACTCGCTGTCCGCGAATGACGTATATGAGATTCTGTATATTTTGTAATTCGTCCATAGTACAATGGATTTAATGTTACTTTTATGATTTGTGGGTACAAAGGTAGTGCAAAAAGAGCGAAACACCAAATAAATTAAGGTTTATTTTGGTGGTTTCGATAAGGAATGTGTTAATACATATTAATGGGAATTTGTTCGTCGATAAAATTCGGCACTTTAGGGGAAACCATTTTTTTTAATAGCAAAAAAGTTGTATCTTTGTGCTTCGAAAAAGCAATTTAAACGTGCCACCGTGCCATTTCAGGATAATCGCCGAAAGGTCAAAATTTTGAGGGGGTAATCTCTTACAACGGCGGATAGCCTGAAACGCTGTCAGGAAGTTAAGTCTATGAGTCATATTTAGAGTTGTATAATTCTGCCTACAAATATAAGAAAAAAAGTGGAAAAGTGTACTTATTTATTAAGAAAATTACGATTCTTTATGAAATAGATGAGTTTTGTTGTATCTTTGCATCCGAATTAACAATAGATGAATGATGGATTTGAAATTTTATACACTGTCTGTTTGTGAGATTGCCAAGCGGGCAGGGGCTTATATCAGGGAAGAGCGCCAGAAGTTCTCGCTCGAAAATGTAGAGCGAAAACATGCGCATGATTATGTGTCGTATGTAGATAAAGGATCGGAAAAGCTGATTGTTACGGCTCTTAAGGAGTTGTTGCCAGAGGCTGGTTTTATCACGGAAGAAGGACTGGCCGGACACGATCAGGAGCAGATGCTTTGGGTAGTAGATCCGCTCGATGGTACGACCAACTTTATTCATAATTATGCCCCTTATGCAGTCAGTATCGCCCTGTTAAAAGGTAAGGAGATTCTGATAGGTGTGGTTTATGAGATCTGCACTGATGCGTGTTACTATGCCTGGCAGCATGGAGGCGCCTATGTAAACGGTGCCCGTCTGCAGGTAAGTTCCCAGAAGATTCAAGATGCCCTGCTCTGTTTGCAGTTTCCTTATAACAGCGATGCTTACAAGCCTGTGATGAAGCGTCTGATAGATAGGTTTTACGGTCATGTAGGTAGCATTCGTGCTTGTGGCTCTGCGGCGATGGCGCTTTGCTATGTGGCTGAGGGCACGCTCGATGGCTATATGGAACAATACATCGGCCAATGGGACTATATGGCAGGCAGTCTGATTGTGATGGAGTCTGGTGGCAAAGTCACGAACTATGAAGGCGCTGCTGATTTCACTCAAGGCAATAGCGTCATCGCCTCAAATACTCTGATTCATACAGATTTATTAGAGGCCATTCGAAACTAAACAAAAAGCTCTCCACATCGGAGAGCTTTTTCATTAATACTCGAACGAACTTCCACCAAGGAACTCGCGGAGGAGTGAGGTGGGAGGAATCTGCGTCTCAGGGATGGGTTTGATGTAGCGCAGGAACTTCAGCAGGCGATAGGCTTCTGCGTGTTCGGGCGCATTCTCGGGTACCTGCTCTAACAGGGGCTCTGCCTGACTCTTAATCACTGCCAACTCGAAGAGCATGGCGGAATTAAACATGGCATCGGCATTCTCCTGATAGGGGAAAATCCACTTGTTTTCACCGGCACGAACCGACGGCCAGCGACGAATGGTCTCTAAGGCTGATACACCACGGTACTTGTGGTCGCGAATAATGCGGCGCAACAAGCGATTGTCGGTGGTAGGTATGTAGTTGTGGTTGTCGAGCAGGATGGTGGTAAGCGCTGAGGCATAGACACGGAAGATCTGTTCTTTAGGTATCTGTGCCGTGAGCTCTGGGTTCAGGGCGTGGATACCTTCTACCACGAGGATGTCATTTTCTTCCATTTTGAGGCGCTTGCCGCTCTTTGTGCTCTTGCCAGTGGGGAAGTCGTAACGGGGCAACTCTACTTCGTCGCCACGGAAAAGGGCCGTGAGCTGTTCGTTGAGTAACGGCAGGTTGAGGGCATGGAGGTGCTCAAAGTCAAAATCGCCCTTTTCATCGAGCGGTGTCTTATCGCGATCGAGGAAATAATCATCGAGCGAAATGCCGATGGGCTTGATGCCATTGACGGCCAGTTGTACGTTGAGGCGCTTACAGGTGGTGGTCTTTCCGGAAGAAGAAGGACCGGCAATCAGCACCATCTTAATTCCCTTGCGCTGGGCGATTTCATCGGCTATCTTGGCAATCTTCTTCTCCTGCAAGGCCTCGCTGATCTGAATCAGCTGCGAAGAAAAGCCCTTTGTGATGGCCTCGTTGAGGTCGCCAATGGTGCGTAATTTAAGGATATCCTGCCACTGATGGTGCTCCTTGAAGATACCGAACATCTTGTCCTGATGGGTCATCTCGCCCAGTTCGGAGGGGTGTTCGCGTGATGGCAGGCGGAGCAGCAGACCGTCGTAGTACTTCTCTACACCAAAGAGGTAAATCTGAGAGGTATTGGTAAGCAGCGAGCCGTAATAGTAGTCTACATAGCCATCGATATCGTAATAGGTGGTATACAGATTGCCGATGCTTTGCAGAAGCTTTACCTTAGAGCGGTTGTGCAGGCTGTCGAAAAGTTCGATGGCCTCCTTGGTGGTCGTTTCGTGGCGATGGATAGGCATGGCGGCATCGATAATCTCCTGCATACGACGACGGATAGCACCGGCATCGTCGAGTGTAACGGGACGACCAATGTTCAGATTTACATAGTAACCATTCGAAACGGGAATGTCGATGGCTACCTTACAGGGCTTGAATAGCTCGTGGGCTGCCTTGCAGAGCACGAAGAAGAGGCTGCGGGTATAGGCGCGCGAGCCACTGGCAGAGGTAATATCGAGAAATTCGATCTCTTTCTGTTTGTAGACACGGTAGTGCATACCTTCTACCTTATTATTAACATGGGCTGAGATGGGGCCATGCGCCATCTGCAGACCTGAGAGTTTATAGATTTCTTCAAGATTGGCACCCATGGGTGCTTCAATCGTCTGACCAGTGTTTTTGCAGAAAACCTTAATTGTCTGTTCCATAAATTGTTGGTAGTTTTAGATAAATTTTGATGCAAAGATAGAAAAAAAAGAAAAAATAAAAGCATGAAACCACGTTTTTTTTATTTTTATTTCATATCTTTGTGGCCGAAATAATAAATAAAAGCTAGTCTCAATGTCAATTTGGATAATTTTTAAGCTTCTGGGTTCGCTTGCGCTCTTGATGTTCGGTATGAAATCAATGAGTGAGGCGCTGCAGAAGATGGCAGGTCCACAGTTGCGCCACGTTTTGGGCGCGATGACGACCAATCGTTTTACGGGAATGCTTACTGGTATGCTGGTAACGGCATCGGTTCAGTCATCAACAGCAACGACGGTGATGACCGTTTCGTTCGTAAACGCCGGACTCTTGACGCTGGCACAGGCCATCTCGGTCATCATGGGTGCCAACATCGGTACGACGCTGACGGCCTGGATTATGTCGGCAGGTATGTCGTTCGACATTACGAGTGCGGTTTATCCGGCTTTCTTCATGGGTATCATCCTGATTTACCTGAAGAAATACCGTTATATCGGTGACTTCCTGTTTGGTTTGTCGTTCCTGCTCTTAGGATTGGGAACGCTACGTATGACAGGTACCGAGATGCACTTGGGCGAGAACGAGGCACTGCTCGACTTCTTTGCCTCTTTCGACCCGACATCGTTTACCACAACGCTGATATTCCTCTTATTGGGAGGTATCCTGACCTTCTGTGTACAGTCGTCTGCAGCCGTGATGGCTATCACGATGATTCTCTGCTCCAGCGGCGCCCTGCCTATCTATCAGGGTATCGCGTTGGTGATGGGTGAGAACATCGGAACCACCGTTACCTCAAACCTCGCTGCGATGTCGGCAAACACGCAGGCTCGTCGTGCTGCTTTGGCTCACATGTTCTTCAACGTGTTTGGTGTCATCTGGATCCTGTTCGTCTTCCGTCCGTTCATCGATATGGTATGCGGATGGGTAGGCTATGATGTCGATATGCAGAAAGAGGCCGTTGAGACCAGCGTGTTCCTGGCCAACTCGGCTAAGCTGAGCTTTGTGCTTGCTGCCTTCCACACAGCCTTCAACGTGGCGAATACCTTTATCCTTATCTGGTTCATCCCCCAGATCGAGCGCTTCGTCTGCTGGGTTATCAGGCCTAAGAAGGTGGATGAGGAAGATGAGTTCCGCCTGCACTTCATTACAGCTGGCTTCATGAAGACCCCGGAGCTCTCAGTGCTTGAGGCTCAGAAGGAGATACAGTCGTTCTCAGAACGTATGCAGCGAATGTTTGGTATGGTGCGTGAGCTGCTGACGCTCTCAAGTAGTGCGTCGAACAAGAAAGACAGCAAGGCTGGTGACTTCAATAAGCTCTTCACGCGTATTGAGAAGTATGAGGGAATCAGCGATAACATGGAGCTGGAGATTGCCAAGTATCTCGATTCCGTGAGTGATGCCCACCTCTCTGACGACACGAAGGCCAAGATCCGTGCGATGCTTCGTGAGATCTCAGAACTCGAGTCCATCGGCGATGCCTGCTACAACATGGCGCGTACCATCTCCCGTAAGTACAATGGCAAGGAGGATCACTTCATCGAGAAGCAGTATGATCACATCCACCAGATGATGGAACTCACGGATCAGTCGCTCACGCAGATGAACCGTCTGATGAAGGGCCGCAAGGAGTCGTTCGATGCCAACCGCTCATTCAATATCGAGCATGAGATCAACAACTACCGCAACCAGTTGAAGACGCAGAACATCACGGATGTGAACAACCACGAATACACTTACGCCGTAGGTACCATCTACATGGATCTCATCAACGAGTGCGAGAAACTTGGGGACTACGTCGTAAATGTCGTCGAGGCCCGCTTGGGTATCAGATAAGACTCACATTGGTGAGACAACCCAATCTTATTTGGCAGGGATTTCCAAATTTCCCTGCCATTTTCTTTTGAGTTTCAAAAATAATCCTTATCTTTGCAGGCACATATTGTTTCACTTAAATTTAAACTAAAGAACGACATGAATGAATTATCTGTTATTACAACAAAAGATGTCGAGGAGAAGTTGATATCTCTTCGTAATCAAAAGGTATTGTTAGATTGTGATGTTGCTGACTTGTATGGGGTGAAGACCAAAGAGATTAATCAGGCAGTAAAAAACAATCCAGACAAGTTCCCTTATGGCTATATTTTTGTGCTTGATAAGTACGAGAAAACAGAGGTGGTCAAAAGTTTTGACCGCCTTAACAAATTGAAATTCAGTGCTGTAGAACCAACAGCCTTTACTCAAAGAGGTCTTTATATGCTGGCTACCATTATCAAATCACCAAGAGCAACAAAGACAACTTTGGCAATTGTGGATACTTTTGTAACTGTTCGTGAATTGGCAAATACAATGGAAAGACTTCAAAATGCGCAGGATGGCGGAAAGCAGCAACAACAGCTTCTAAAGCATAGTGGCGAACTGATGGCTGATATGATAGGTAACAATCTCAGTACGACAACAGCAGAAACGGAGATAGAACTTAATTTTGCTGTTGTGAAGATTAAGCACAAGATCGTCCGCAAGGATGAGAAGTAGGACAATTTTGGTAGGGATAATTAAAATTCCCTGCCTTTTTCATTTGAGTTTCAGAAATAATTCTTATCTTTGCCCTCGAAATCATATTTGTTTAACTCTTAAACTATTTAATTATGAAAATGAAAATACTATTTTTTGTGCAAAAGCGTCAAATTGTTACTGATTTATTTGGAAGTTGTTCATTAATTGATTAACTTTGCGGAGGATTTCTGATGGAAAAGATCAGGTCAATCAAATTATTCGGGAATTACTATAAGGAATTCTACGTAGCACAAACAGCACCTGTCCGTGATAAGATAAATCAGGTACTGAAGCTGATTGAAACCCAACGATTGATTCCTGCAAAGTTCTTTAGATACTTAGAGAACTCGGATGGAATATATGAGATCAGGGTAGAGGTTGGAAATAATATTTATCGGATATTCTGCTGTTTTGACGAAGGTGCAGTCATTGTACTGTTTCATGGCATCCAAAAGAAAAGTCAAAAGACGCCGCCAAAAGAAATCAGACGTGCAGAAGCAATAAAAAAGGAATATTTTAAAAGTAAGGTGTAATATGACAGACGAGAAGAAAAAAGCAATCATGAATTGCACTTCATTCGATGAAATATTGAATGAGGAATATGGCGCAATGGGAACACCTGAGCGCATGAAGTTCGAGAATGATGCAGAAGCCTTCTGCTTGGCAGAGACACTGAAAGAGCAGCGTCGTCTTGCAGGTCTTACTCAACAGGAATTGGCAGATAAGATTGGAACCAAGAAAAGCTATATCTCCAAATTGGAGAATGGCCACGCAGACATCCAGCTTTCTACACTTTTCCGCATATTTGCAGGTTTAGGTAAGAAGGTATCACTTACCATATTATAATAATGTAAGCAATTCTATCTTATTTGGCAGGGATTTCCAAAATTTCCCTGCCATTTTCTTTTGAGTTTCAAATCAAATCGATACCTTTGCATAAAATTTATTTGAATTTCTGTAGTTTTTTTCCTCCATCTTGTGACTTACTATCAAAGGATGATTTATCAAACAAGAAGAAATGAATGATTTAGAACGTGAGTTTGAGGAAATGGTAAGAGCTAATCGCAGTACGATTTATACCGTCTGCTATATGTTCTCCCAAGACCAAGATGAGGTTGCCGACTTATTCCAAGAGGTTCTTATCAACCTATGGAAAAGTATGCCAACATTTGAAGGGCGAAGCAATGTGCGCTCTTGGATCTATCGTGTCAGTCTGAATGTGTGTATCTCACTCGATCACAAGAAACGGAGAAACAGGACTGTTCCACTAACGATGGACATCAATCCCTACGAAGAGACAGAAAGTAACCAGAACTCTCGACAGATGGATATGCTTCGAAGGCGTATTTCCAAACTTGGTCAATTCGATCGTGCCATTATTCTGCTATGGCTTGAGAACATCAGTTACGAAGAGATTGCTGCCATCATGGGCATAACAGTAAAGAACGTTTCAGTTCGTCTCTACCGTATCAAGGAGGAATTAAAGAATATGTCAAACGAATAAAAAACAACAGGAATTATGGAAAATCAGAATAACAACTTACAGGAATTGGAAGAACTTCGCAGTCAGGTAGCAGAATTTAAGAACCGTGTGGAAAGACAAGAGATTGTCAGCCGCCGTCTGTTGAAAGAGGCGATGAAAGGTCATGTGTCTTGGATCAAGCAGATGAGTATCTGGGGTAGCGTAGGTGAATTGGTGATATTACCTTTGTTAGTTTACGCGCTAAGAAGCATCGTTGGCGTTTCATGGCTACCCATTATTGCCGTAGTACTTTTGCTAGTTGGTGAGGCCGTTTTCAACTTTTGGAATGTCAGTACCATCCGCGACAAACATCTTGCAGTTGATGATGTGCTCAGTGTCCAGCAGCGGCTGATAACCTTCAAGCGCAGGGATAAACTTTACACATTCAGCATACTTCCTTTCTTATTTCTCTGGTTTGTATGGCTTCTGTTTGACGTTTATTACGGTACCGATATCCCTTTTTTCCCCTCAAGTGAAAGGAATCTTGTTTATTTCGTGGCGGTCGTCATCGTATTTGCCTTGGGTTTCTATGTCTTTTCCCGTGAGATGCGCTCACTGAACAAGGCTATCAAAGATATAGACGAGTTTGCCGGAAAGAACAACTGACAATAGAAGATTCGGCATTATGCGAAAAACTTCGTTACGAAAAGAGGGGCGCAAAGGGGACTGGTACTTTTGCGCCCTTGAGTTCTGATGTAAAGGAATTATGCCTAAATTTAACACTTCGGAATGAGGTGTTCTAGGAGAAGGGTGGGAGAGGCTGCGGGCGAGAAGTAAGCAAACCAGGCGTTCCCAGTAAGGGAATATGCCGTTAGGTTATGGCGTTCTTACTGCATAGTTATGAAAAAATTGTTCCCATTAATGGGAAAAAGTGCTAGATTTAAAGGTAGAAAGTGCCGGAATTAATAGTAAAAAGTAACCAAACGAGGCATATAAAGTTACTTTTCAAGGCGATTTTCCGAAACTAAAAAAGAGGCGGTTTTATAAGTATCAGAGTGTCAGCGGCTTACAAAACGGGTCATAATTCGCGTATTTGAGATCTGAGTTCGGATTGGTGGATTCCGCGCGATTCTCAGGCATCGGTTTGTAAAGTTTGTTTGCTCGCTTATTCGTATCTCTGAGCTGCGCTCAATTTGCACTACCTTTGAGCTGCGCTCGAAGGTACTCACGCTCGAAAATACAAAAAAATCACGATTTATTTTGTATTTTGCTCGCTTATTCGTACCTTTGCAGCCGATTTCAAGGGGTGCCTGCGGGTGCAGGCTGAGATGATACCCTCTAACCTGATCCAGATTATACTGGCGTAGGGATGGAATAAAGGATACACACTTACCCCCTTTACATTATTATTAAAGGTAAAAAACTAAAAAGGTAAAAAAGTAAAGGTATGAAAAGATTTGTTTTAGGAATGACTGCGCTGATGTGCGCTGTGAGTATGCAATCAAAGGAGCCGCTGGCATTGCCAGAGACTGATCCGAGCGATCTGGATACACTCAAATCGGTAGAGTTGCAGGGAGTGCAGGTGGTATCTACACGTGCCTCGAAGAAGACACCTGTGGCTTACACCAACTTGTCGAAGGAAGAGCTGAAGGCCGTGAACTTCGGGCAGGATGTCCCTTACCTGCTCTCACTGACTCCCAGCATCACGATGACCTCTGATGCCGGTAATGGTATTGGCTATACCTCGCTGCGAGTGCGTGGTACTGATCCGAGCCGCATCAACATCACTGCCAACGGTATTCCGATGAACGATGCGGAGAGCGCCCAGCTCTATTGGGTGAATATGGGCGACTTTGCCAGTAGTGTGCAGACGATGCAGATACAGCGTGGTGTGGGTACTTCGACGAATGGTGCAGGCGCCTTTGGCGCAACGCTGAATATGCAGACGGAGAATATCGGGATGAAGCCTTACTTCGGACTCGACCTCTCTGGTGGCTCTTACTATTCGCATAAGGAGACGCTGCGCTTCGGAACGGGTCTGATCAAAGGTCATTGGGGCATTCAGGGACGCCTCTCGAACATCGGCTCGAAGGGCTATCTCGACCGGGCCTCTACAAAGTTGAACAGCTATCTGGTGCAGGCAGGCTACTTCTCTGACAATACCGTCGTGAAGTTCATCACCTGGAATGGTATCGAGGAGACCTATCACGCCTGGAACTACACCTCGAAGTATGAGCAGAGCCTCTATGGACGCACCTACAACTCCTGTGGCGAATACTACGACGAACAGGGCAACGTGCATTACTATGATAACCAGATAGACAACTACCATCAGCAGAACTATCAGCTGCTGTGGAACCAGAACCTGTCAAGCCATCTGGCCCTGAATGTGACAGGACATTACACGAAGGGAAACGGCTACTACGAGGAGTACAAGACAGGCCGCAAGCTGATAGAGTATCTCCCCTATGGACCTTGGTTCGATCCTGATGCTGGTGGTGATCCGAAGGTGAAGAGCGATCTGGTCCGTCAGAAGAAGATGGATAACGATTTCTATGCTTTTGTGGCCTCGCTGGTCTATAACAATCGCGATAATGTGGAGGCTGTCTTAGGTGGCGGATGGAACAAATATAACGGTGATCACTTCGGCTTGGTGAAATGGGTGAAGCATGTGCCGGAAGGTCTCGAATTGCAGCCTGACTACGAGTATTATCGTACCAATGCCAAGAAGACTGACTGGAACATCTATGGTAAGGTGAACTACGATTTCCTGCCAGGATTCAACGGCTACCTCGACTTGCAGTATCGCCATATTGGCTATAAGATGCAGGATCCAGGCGACTGGCAGGGGGCTAATCCTGACGGCAAATATGTTATCGACGACACCTTCAACTTCTTCAATCCGAAGTTTGGTCTGAACTACGACATCACGCCTCATCATAAAGTCTATGCCTCGTATGCCATCGCCCATAAGGAGCCCACACGTAATGACTATGAGGATAATATAGGTACGGAGCTGAAAGCTGAGCGACTGAATGATCTGGAGGCTGGCTATAAGTTCCAGAGCGAGAAATTCACTGCTGGCGCCAATCTCTACTGGATGAGCTATCGTGATCAGTTTGTGCTGACGGGTGAGCTGAACTCTATCGGCGAAGCCATCGCCAAGAATGTAGGTAAGAGCTATCGACTGGGCGTAGAGCTGGAGGCGGCTTGGAAACCAGTCGACTGGTTCCGCTGGGATGCTAACGCCACCTTCTCGAAGAATCGTGCGCAGGACTGGGAGGTGACGCTGATGGATGGTTCTGTGGAGAGTTTGGGTGATACACCGCTGTCGTTCTCGCCAGACTTCATCTTCAACAACATCTTCAACTTCAAGTATAAAAGTATGAATGCCAGCATTCAGAGTCAGTATGTAGGTGATCAGTATCTGACGAACACAGGTTTCAAGAGCTATCAGACACTCGACGACAATGGCAAACCCGTCGATGTCAGTATGATGCTCGACGGACACTTCACCACCAATATCGACCTCAGCTATACGTTCAGCCTGAAGCTGTTAGGGGTGAAGGAGCTCACGGCAGGTATCACGCTCTACAATATCTTCTCTGCCAAATTCGACAATAACGGTTGGGCAGCACCAGCCTTCACGAAGGAGAATGGCAAGCTGATTGCTACGGGCTGGGACAAATCCGACCAGTATGAGGCTGGTTTCGCACCTTCGGCACCATTCAATATGATGGCACATTTATCAATCAATTTCTAAATGGAGGAATTCTTAAGCGGGCATTGGCTCGACATATTGACAACGGTACTCGGCCTGATCTACATCTGGCTCGAGTATCGTGCGTCTATAGCCCTCTGGGTTGTTGGCATCATCATGCCCGCACTCGATATATGGCTCTACTGGAGTCATGGTCTTTATGGCGATGCAGGTATGGCTGTCTATTACACCTTGGCAGCTGTCTATGGCTATGCGGTTTGGAAATTCGGACGCAAGAAGAATCAGACGACATCAGTGATGCCCATTACCCATACCCCAGCGAGACTTTATCTGCCTATCGTCGTGTTCTTCTTCGTGGCATGGGGACTCACGTATTATGTGCTGATAACCTGGACTAACTCTACAGTTCCAGTGTTAGACTCCTTCACGAATGCCCTGTCGTTTGTGGGGCTCTGGGCTCTGGCAAGGAAATATATCGAACAGTGGTTCTTCTGGATTGTTGTCGATGTGGTGTGTGCAGTCCTTTATGTGCAGAAGGGCATTCCTTTCAAGGCTGGACTTTACGGACTTTATGTCGTGATTGCCGTGATGGGATATTATAAGTGGAAAAGGTTGATGCAAGATGGAAAGTTATCCACTCATACATAAAATTGGCGATTTCGATGCAGTGATTTTGGCAAATGGTGATTTTCCTCAGGCGGAGATGCCTCTGGACTTGTTGAGTCGGGCGCCGTTTGTCTGTGCCTGTGATGGTGCTGTCAACCACTATCCCCAGGCTGATGCCATCGTAGGCGATGGCGACTCTGTTCCAGAGAATCTGAGGGATCGTCTGATACAGATCGATGAACAGGAGGATAATGATCTGACAAAGGCTACTCGTTACTGTCTGTCGAACGGTATGAGGCGCATCATCTATCTGGGTACCACAGGCCAGCGCGAGGATCATACGTTGGGGAATATCTCGCTGATGGTCAGATATAGGCAGGAGATGGGAGCCGAACCTCTCCTGGCTTCAGATTACGGCTGGTTTGTTGTTGCGGAAAGCGAGTCGGAATTCGCATCTTTCAAAGGACAACAGGTGAGCATCTTCAACATGACTTGCAACGCGCTCTCTTCTGAAGGACTCCTTTGGCAAGCCTACCCTTATCGCCAGTGGTGGCAAGGCACACTTAACGAGGCAGCAGGTGATTCTTTTATGTTGAAAGGTGACGGGCTTTATCTGGTGTATCGCACCTATCAGGCTAAGGAGACTGCCTTAAAATAAAAATAATCCTTAGATAATTTGGCTATCTGCATCATTTTACTTAATTTTGCAGCGGATTAATTTGAGAGGGTATGCAGACAAACAGTCATTTATCGCGATTAATTTACGATCTGGCAAAGGTTTATGGCGATCGTGAAGAGTTGATTTACAAAGATTTCGGTGGTTCTGAATGGAAGTCGCTGACATGGAATCAGTTCTCTGATACCGTTAAGAAAGTATCGAATGCCATGCTCAATATGGGCGTTAAGGTGCAGGAAAATGTGGGTGTGTTCTCGCAGAACTCCGTTCAGTATCTTTTCTGCGATTTTGGCGCATGGGGTATTCGTGCAGTTACCATCCCCTTCTATGCTACCAGTTCTGAGCAGCAAATCCAGTTTATGGTAAACGATGCTTCCGTGCGTTTTCTCTTCGTAGGTGAACAGGATCAGTACGACAAGGCACGTCGTGTGTTCTCTACTTGCAAAACGCTCGAACGTATCATTGTTTTCGATAAAAACGTGCGTATCTCTCCTCAAGATACGAATGTGATGTATTTCGAGGACTTCCTGAAGTTAGGTGATAATTTTCCACGACAGACGGAGGTGGAGGCCATTCAGGCTACAGCCACCATGGATGATATCGCCAATATTCTTTATACAAGTGGTACGACGGGTGATTCGAAAGGTGTGATTCTGACTTGCGGTCAGTATCATGCTGCGATGGAGGCCAATAATAAATGTGTGCCTGTTGGTGAAGACGACCGTGTATTGAACTTCTTGCCATTTACTCATATCTTTGAGAAGGGTTGGAAGATATTGTGTCTTACAGAGGGTGCCCGACTGATTGTGAACACCTATCCTTTGGAAGTGCAGCAGTCGATGAAAGAGACCCATCCTACCTGTATGTCGAGTGTGCCTCGCTTCTGGGAAAAGGTGTTTATGGGTGTAGAAGAGAAAATTGAGAAATCGAATGCAGCCAAACGTAAGTTGTTTAACCATGCCCTCCATGTAGGAAAGAAGCATAATATCGACTATCTGTCGAAAGGGAAGCGTCCACCTCTGGCACTGCATCTGGAATACGAGATGCTCAACAAGACGGTATTCTCGCTGGTTCGTAAGGAACTGGGTTTGGAGAATGCCCATTTCTTCCCCACAGCTGGTGCGACGGTAAATCCGAAAGTGGAAGAATTTGTCCATTCCATCGGTATTAATATGATTGTTGGTTATGGTTTAACAGAAAGTCTGGCAACCGTAAGTTGTAATCATCTTGGTGAGCCGTTTACAGTTGGTGGCGTAGGTATTCCCATTGAGGGTATCGACATCAAGATTAGCGATGAGGGCGAAGTGCTCTTAAAGGGTCCGACCATTACGAAGGGCTATTATAATCGTGAGGATCTGACGAAAGCTGCCTTTACGGAGGATGGCTACTTCAAGACGGGTGACTCTGGTTATCTGAAGGGTGGTGAGTTGTTCCTGAAAGAACGTATCAAGGATCTCTATAAGACCTCTAATGGAAAGTATATTGCCCCACAGATGATAGAATCGAAGCTGTTGGTGGATAAATATATCGATCAAATCGCGGTTATTGCTGATCAGCGTAAGTTTGTGTCAGCCTTGATTATCCCCGTTTATCCGCTGTTGGAAGAATACGCCCGTGAGCATAAGATCCCATTTGAGAATCGTGAGCAGTTATGTGTCAATGAGCAGATTATTGCCATGATGAAGGAACGTATAGACACACTTCAGCAGCAATTGGCTCACTATGAGCAAGTGAAGCGTTTTACATTGCTGCCACATAATTTTACGATTGAGAAAGGTGAGTTGACGAATACACTGAAGATTAAGCGTCGTGTGCTCAACGTGAACTACGCCAAGGAAATAGAAGAAATGTATAAAGACTGATGATAACACAAGATCAGCTAAAAGATGTATTAGAGAGGGCAGATGCACTGCATCGCTACCTCGAGATAGATAAGAAAAAGATAGAGTACGAGGAAGAAGATCTTCGTACGCAGGCACCTGACTTTTGGGAAGACCGTAAGCGTGCCGAAGAGCAGATGAAAAAGGTAAAGGGTATCAAGAAATGGCTTGATGGTTATCAGGAGGTGCGTACCTTTGCCGATGAACTGCAATTGGCTTTCGACTTCTTTAAGGACGAGATGGTGACTGAGGAAGAAGTGGACGACACCTACCAGAAAGCCATCAAGGCTATCGAAGATCTGGAATTGAAGAATATGCTCCGTCAGAAAGAAGACCCGATGGAGGCTGTTTTGAAGATTAATTCTGGTGCTGGTGGTACTGAAGCCCAAGACTGGGCCTCGATGCTGATGCGAATGTATATGCGTTGGGCGGAGGCACATGGCTATAAGGTAACCATCTCAAACCTACTCGATGGCGATGAGGCTGGTATCAAGAGTGTAACCATGCAGATAGAGGGTGGCGACTATGCCTATGGCTATTTGAAGAGCGAAAACGGTGTGCATCGTTTGGTGCGTGTGTCACCTTTTAATGCACAAGGTAAGCGTATGACCTCTTTTGCTTCTGTCTTCGTGTCACCTTTGGTGGATGATACCATCGAGGTGTATGTAGATCCTGCAAAACTTTCTTGGGACACCTTCCGAAGCTCAGGAGCAGGCGGTCAGAATGTAAATAAGGTGGAATCAGGTGTGCGTCTGCGCTATTGGTATACTGATCCTGATACGGGTGAAGAGGAGGAAATCCTGATTGAGAATACCGAAACCCGTGACCAGCCTAAGAATAAGGAGCGCGCCATGACGTTGCTGAAATCTCAGTTGTATGATCGCGCCATGAAAAAACGATTAGAGGCTCAAGCAAAGATTGAGGCTGGTAAGAAAAAGATCGAGTGGGGAAGTCAGATTCGCAGTTATGTGTTTGATGACCGTCGTGTAAAAGACCATCGTACCAACTATCAGACGACGGATGTGGATGGTGTGATGGATGGCAAGATCGATGAATTTATCAAGGCTTACCTGATGGAATTCCCAGTGAATGACGAAGAACAATAAGAATAACAATAAAAGCATTTAAGATTATGGCACAAATTGCAAAAGAAAAGAAAGCTGCTGTTAAGAAGGTGGCTTACGAAAAGAAACAGGAGGAAGGTGGAAAGAAAGTAATGAGCTGGATTTTTGGTGTACTGATTGCACTGGCTATCCTGTTTGTTGCTTATTCTATTTTTGTCGTCGCTTAATGGGCGTAGAAATAGAACGCAAATTCCTTGTCAGAGGTGATGACTACAAAAGGCAGGCTTATGCCAGCAGTCGTATCTGCCAAGGCTATATCTGCAGTAGTCGCGGACGTACCGTTAGGGTGCGCATCCGTGACAACCGTGGGTATTTAACTATAAAAGGTGCTTCTGATGATGCTGGTCTTAGCCGTTATGAGTTCGAAAAAGAGATAACGCTCGAAGAAGCAGAACAGTTGATGAAACTTTGTGAACCAGGTGTGATTGACAAAACACGTTATCTCGTAAAGAGTGGCGATCATACCTTCGAGGTGGATGAGTTTTATGGTGAGAACGAAGGTCTGGTACTGGCTGAGGTGGAACTACAATCGGAGGATGAAACCTACAAAAAGCCCGATTTCATCGGTCGAGAAGTGACAGGTGACCGTAGATACTATAACTCACACCTATTAAAAAATCCGTTTAGCGTTTGGGGCTCAACATCAGAATCGCCAAACCTAGAACAGCCGCAACAGTAACGCCTGTGGCATTTGCAGCTAAGTCGAGCCAATCGCCATTGCGATGACCGCCTGTGCAGTATTCTTGTAACAATTCAAGGATACCACTCATGATGATGGGGGCTAGCCATGCCCAGAAAAACAGTTTTTCGTAGTCAGCTTTTCGGTGTTGTATCGTATATTCTATCCAAACTACCAGAAAAGCGGCACCATACATGATGACATGAACCCATTTGTCGATGAACTCCACATTGTCGAGTGGTGTTTCTGGAAAGAAGGGTACAAGTGAAAGTATCCAAATTATGAGGATACAAATGCACGCAAACGGGTAATTTTTGACGAAATGAAAGAGAATTTTCATATTTTTATGCAATTATGGTGCAAAATTAAGAATTTATTTATACTTTTGCAAACGAATTATGAGAAAAGTGCATATGGCGAAACTGGAGAGAGCAAGTTTTGGGAGTAAACTTGGTGTTATCTTGGCAACAGCAGGTTCTGCTGTAGGCTTAGGTAATATTTGGCGTTTTCCCTATATGACAGGCCAAAATGGCGGTGCCGTTTTTATCATGATCTACATTTTTTGTGTGTTGCTTCTTGGCATCCCTTGTATGATCAGTGAGTTTATTATCGGTCGTTATGGTCAGGCTAATACAGCCCGTGCCTATCGCAAAATATCGGGAAGTACCGTCTGGGCGCTGATAGGCTATATGGGTGTGTTAACGGGCTTCTTGATTTCAGGCTATTATGCAGTTGTTTCTGGATGGTGTTTAGAATATCTGTGGGCTTCGTTTCTTAATAAATTGCAGGGTGATCCTGATTTCATTCAGAACTATTTTGTAACATTCACACAGGATCCGGTAAAACCGGCGTTTTGGACTTTACTCATTCTTATTGTTACCTATCTGATTATTGAAAACGGTGTGCGTGATGGTATCGAACGTGCTTCGAAACTGATGATGCCCACCTTATTTATATTATTATTGGTGATTGTTACGGCTTCATGTACGTTGCCGAATGCTGAAAAAGGTATTGAGTTCCTGTTCAAGCCAGACATGTCGAAATTTACAGGTGATGTGTTCTTAGCGGCTTTGGGACAATCGTTCTATTCGATGAGTATTGCGATGGGATGTATTTGTACCTATGCCAGCTATTTCTCAAAGCATACTAATTTGGCAAATTCTGCAATACAGATAGGTGTCATCGACTTCCTTGTAGCAATTTTGGCAGGATTGCTTATTTTCCCTGCAGCTTTCTCTGTAGGTGTTAATCCTGACAGTGGTCCATCTCTCATCTTCATTACACTGCCTAATGTTTTCCAGCAGGCATTCGGTAATATCCCAAGTTTGGGCTATTTCGTATCTGTATTATTCTATGTGCTGCTGTCGATGGCTGCGCTGACTTCTTTAATGTCACTTCATGAAGTTAGTACGGCTTTCTTGGAAGAGGAAATGGGAACTACCCGTAAGCGTGCTGCTTTATTGGTTACCTTTGGTTGTATCTTCATGGGAATCATCTGCTCGTTGTCGTTAGGTCCATGGCGTGAGTCGCTGTTCTTCGAAAGGACTATTTTTGATTTGTTCGACTTTGTTACAGGCCAGCTGTTCTTGCCAATGGTAGGTTTCCTCACAAGTATCCTTATAGGTTGGTTTGTACCCCATAAATTTGTGAGAGATGAGTTTACGAATATGGGCACATTGCGCAATGGAGGCCTCTTCCATCTATATCTCTTACTTGTGAAGTATGTTTGCCCCATCTGTATTCTTTTTATCTTCCTGCATCAGTTCGGATTGTTGTAAATGGAGAAAAGAGGTACTTTTGGAAGTAAACTTGCCATTATCCTAGCCACAGCGGGTTCTGCTGTAGGTTTGGGTAATATCTGGCGTTTCCCATTTATGACGGGTCAGAATGGTGGTGCTGCTTTTATTCTTGTGTATTTTGCCTGTGTGTTGCTGTTAGGTATCCCTGGCATGGTGAGCGAGTTTATAGTGGGGCGCCATTCTCAAACGAATGCAGCTCGTGCTTATGGTAGTATGGGTGGAAAGCATTGGCGAATCATCGGCTATCTGGGTATTCTTACTTCAACCATCATCCTTGGTTTCTATGCAGTGGTAGCAGGCTGGTGCCTACAGTATCTCTACGCATCGATAGTTGGCAAACTCAATGGTGATCCTACTTATATCATCGATTATTTCAAGTCGTTCTCCAGCGATCCGTTGCGACCTTGCCTGTGGGCTGTAGGTTTTATCCTGATTACGCATGTTGTGATTATAAAAGGTGTGAATGACGGCATTGAGCGTGCTTCTAAACTTCTGATGCCGCTTCTTTTGATATTGCTGTTGATTATAGTCGTTGCTTCATGTCTGCTTCCTGGTGCGACAGAGGGTATCAAGTTCTTAATGATGCCAGATTTCTCAAAGGTCAGCAAAGCCGTATTCTTAGAGGCGCTAGGACAAGCTTTCTTCTCGTTGAGCCTTGGTACAGCATGCCTTTGTACGTATGCTTCTTACTTTAAACGTGATACGAATCTGTTAAAGTCGGCGACACATATCGCACTTCTTGACTCGTTTATTGCGATTTTGGCAGGTTTGATGATTTTCCCTGCAGCCTTTGCCGTAGGTGTACAACCTGATAGTGGTCCGTCGTTAATCTTTATCACACTGCCAAATGTGTTTCAGCAGGCCTTCGGTGCGATGCCAGTAGTGGGTTATGTTATCGGCATCCTTTTCTATGCCTTGTTGGTGTTTGCTGCTTTGACTTCCACCATCTCTATGCATGAGATTGGTACGGTTTTCTTCCATGAGGAACTGAAGATATCCCGTCGGCATGCGGCTTGGATCCTTACAACGGTGTGTTCGTTGCTTGCCATTTTCTGTTCTTTATCCGTCGGAGCCTATAGTGAATTACAGCTTTTTGGCATGTCGCTGATGGATTTCTGCGATTTCCTGACAGCACAACTCATGTTGCCAACAGGTGCATTCTTAACGAGTATCATGTTAGGTTGGTTTGTTAGTCGTCAACTTGTAGAGGAGGAGTTTACAAATCATGGTGCGCTTAAGGCAACATTCTTTAAAGCGTATATTTTCTCTATCCGATACATCGTGCCACTTTGTATCGTTTTGATTTTCCTCCATCAATTTGGCTTGGTATGATACGAGAGTTCTTCTATCTTCAGAAGTCCGATCGTAAGGTAGTCCTTACCTTGCTACTTGTTATCGTTGTGGCATTAGGCATTATCTTCTTTACGGGCAGTGGTGAGGAACGATCAAATGGGCTATTTTTGGCAGATACGGTTCAGAAAAGCACTCGTCGCGATTCGTTTAAACATTATCGACAATACCCGTGGAAGGTTTTTTATCGTACTAAAGTGGTTTATCGTGATACGGCTTTCCGACGTGCCATGCACAAGGACTTCTCTGAATCGAGAGACTCAATTGTTTCCAAATATCCTACAAAAATCAAAGAAGGTGAACATATTGTACTGAATACAGCAGATACCACTGCCTTGAAAACGGTACCTGGCATCGGCTCATATTTTGCAAAACGCATTGTGCAGTATGGTGAGCGTTTAGGAGGCTATGTGAGTGTAGATCAACTCGATGAAATCGATGGTTTCCCATTAGATGCCAAGGAATTTTTCATTATTCAGGATGCCTCGCCACAGAAGTTGAACGTCAATACGCTATCGCTGAATGAACTGAAAAAGCACCCTTATATCAATTTCTATCAGGCACGTGCTATTACAGATTACAGAAGGCTGCATGGCCCTTTGCAATCTCTTAATGATCTGCGACTCTCACGCGACTTCCCTCCAGAGGTTATCGCCCGCCTAGCTCCTTATGTGGAGTTTTAATGTGGTTTTTCAAAAAGTAGCCGTAAAGTTTGGTGCTTTCGGCTTTTTTGATTAACTTTGCCCACGTAAACTTAAAGCTTAACAGATATGTTTGGACTTGGAATGCAAGAAATACTTATCATCGCACTCATTATCTTACTGCTTTTCGGTGGTAAGAAGATTCCTGAATTGATGAAAGGCCTGGGTAAAGGTGTGAAGAGTTTCAAGGAAGGGATGAATGAGGTGAGTGATATCACAAAGGACGAGAAAAAAGAAGAGAAGAAGGATGAGTGAGGCATCCAGCATGACGTTCTGGGATCATCTCGACGAGTTGAGAGGGGTGATTATCAGGATGCTGTTGGTGACGATGCTGGCAGCGGTAGTGGCTTTTGTGATAAAAGACGAGCTGTTTGCAGTGGTTCTGGCTCCGAGAACGAGTGATTTCATCACATATAGGTTGCTAGGTGTTGAACCGTTCAGCATTCATCTTATGAACACAGGACTGACGGAGCAGTTTATGATGCATCTGAAGACTGCGATGTATGTGGGTGTGCTTGTGGCCTTACCTTATATTATATATGTGCTCTTCCGATTTGTGTCGCCAGCGCTCTATGACAATGAAAGGAAATATGCCACGGTGCTTTGCACCAGCGGTTATCTGATGTTTATGCTGGGTACGGCTCTGAATTACTTCCTGATATTCCCACTAACGGTGAAGTTTCTAGGCACGTATCAGGTAAGTCCCGATGTGGCGAATATGCTCACCTTGCAGTCGTATATGGAAACCCTGCTAATGATGAATCTGGTGATGGGCATTGTCTTTGAACTGCCAGTGGTGAGTTGGATTTTAGGTCGTATGGGTTTAGTGAATGCCCAGATGATGCAGTCGATGCGAAGACATGCAGTGGTAGCGATACTTATTGTGGCTGCAATCATCACTCCGACAACAGATGCGTTTACGCTCTTTGTGGTAGCTCTGCCTATATGGCTTCTCTATGAATTGAGCATCGTTATAGTGCGTTTGACTCGATAATAAAACATTAAACGAAACAAATACTTTAAATTATGCTTCGTAAAATTAGAACAATCCTAGCAGTGGTGTTCTTCGTGTTAATCACCCTGTTGTTCCTCGACTTCACGGGAACGTTGTATCATTGGCTGAACTGGATGGCTCAGATTCAGTTCCTGCCTGCAGTGATGGCGCTCAACGTGGTCGTTGTGGTAGCGCTTGTTGTTCTGACGCTGATATTCGGACGCATCTATTGTTCGATTATCTGTCCGTTAGGTGTCTTTCAGGACGTTTTAGCCCGATTCCATCGAAAAAAGAACAAGTACAATTATTCTAAGGAGGTACGTTGGTTACGTTATCCCATGTTGGTAGTCTTCGTGATTGCTGGTGTGGCAGGTATCGGCTCATTGTTCCAATTATTGGCTCCTTATAGTGCTTATGGTCGTATCGCCACCATGATTTTCCAACCTATTTGGAAAGCAGGAAATAATCTTTTGGCAATGATGGCAGAACATTATGAGAGTTATGCCTTCTATAGTGTTGATACTTGGATGCGTTCCTTGCCAGTATTAATCATTGCAGCAGTTACATTAGTGGTGCTCTTTGTTTGGGCATGGCGTGGAGGACGTACGTATTGCAATACCATCTGTCCTGTGGGAACAATTCTTTCTTTCTTCGCTCGTTTCTCTTGGTTGAAGATACGTTTCGATGAAGATAAGTGCAAAAACTGTTCGCTTTGTTCTAAGAATTGTAAGGCTGCTTGTATAGACTTTAAGACACACAGCGTGGATTATAGCCGTTGTGTGGTTTGTGGCAATTGTATCGATAGCTGTAAATTTGGGGCGCTAAGATATGATAATGCTAAGCTCCATTCGAAAGCAAACGCAGAAAAGTCCAGTTCTCCAGTTGATGCCTCCAAGCGATCGTTCCTTTTGGCTTCAGCCCTTGTATCTACTGCAGCGATGGCCCAGAAAAAGGAGAAGTTGATGGATGGTGGTTTAGCAGAAATTGAAGATAAGGTAGCACCAGAGCGACAGACACCTTTGACACCTCCAGGTTCGCTCTCATTTGACCATTTCGCACAGCATTGTACAGGTTGTCAGCTCTGTGTTTCAGAGTGCCCCAATCAAGTGCTTCGCCCAAGTGGCGATTTGATGCATCTCATGTTGCCTGTTATGTCGTATGAGTATGGACATTGCCGCCCTGAGTGTACCCGTTGTTCTGAGGTTTGTCCTGCAGGTGCGATTATCAAGGTGGATAAGCCAGAAAAGTCTTCTATCCAGATAGGTCATGCTGTGTGGATTAAGAAGAATTGTGTGGTGCTGACGGATGATGTGGAGTGTGGCAACTGTGCGCGCCATTGTCCAACTGGTGCCATTGAGATGGTGCCCCTTGATGAAAATGATGATGAATCTCCAATGGTACCAGCTATCAACGAGGCTGCTTGTATCGGTTGTGGTGCCTGTGAGTATGTTTGTCCGTCGCGCCCGTTCTCGGCTATCTATGTCGAAGGCCACGAAGTTCACAAGAAAATTTGAAAGGAGGAAGTATTATGGAGAAAAAGAAGATATCGCGCCGTTCGTTTCTGAAGCTCTTCGGAGCTGGAAGTGTTGCTACTGCTGCTACATTAGCTGGGTGCAAAGGTGGTAATAAAGCTGCTAACCAGGCCACTGAAGAATATAAGAATCAGGTTGAACCTCCTGTAGGTAAGATGACCTATCGTGAGAATCCAAAGACGAAGGAGAAAGTATCAATCTTGGGCTATGGTATGATGCGATTGCCAACGAAGGTGGATAATAGTGACGAGTTCGATCAGGATATGATCAACAAGCAGATAGATTATGCCATTGAGCATGGTATGAATTATTTCGACACCTCTCCTGTTTATTGTCAAGGTAAGTCTGAGCGTTGTACAGGTATTGCCCTAAGTCGCCACAAACGTAGTGAGTATTTTGTAGCCACCAAACTTTCTAATTTTAATCGTGATTACTGGCAGCGTGACAAGGCTATTGAGATGTATAAGAACTCGATGAAGGAGTTGCAGGTTGATTATATCGATTACTATCTGCTTCATGCGATTGGAGGAGGTATGGATGAATTCAATGGTCGCTATGTGGACAATGGTATCATGGACTTCCTGATGAAAGAACGAGAGGCTGGTCGTATTCGTAATCTGGGTTTCTCTTTCCATGGCAAAAAGACAGTGTTCGACGAGGTGCTTGCCTTGACAGATAAATACCATTGGGACTTTGTGCAGATAGAACTGAACTATCTGGATTGGGACTATGCCAACGAGATCAGCAACAGCAATGTGGATGCCAGCTATCTGTATGCAGAACTTCAGAAACGAGGCATACCTGCTGTGATTATGGAGCCGCTTTTAGGTGGCCGTTTGGCTAATTTGCCTCAGTATCTGGCTAAAGAACTGAAGAGCCATGACCCTGAGCGAAGTGTGGCGTCATGGGCCTTCCGCTATGCTGGTACACCAGAAGGCGTACTCACAGTACTCAGTGGTATGACCTATATGGAGCATCTGAAGGATAACCTTTTGAGCTATTGTCCGCTTGTTCCGTTGTCTGATAAAGAGATGCGTTACCTCGATGACGAGGTGGCTCAGAAGATTGTAGGTTTGGAGAATATTCCTTGCAACGATTGTAAGTATTGTATGCCTTGTCCTTATGGTATCGATATCCCTGCTATCTTCGTACATTATAATAAATGTAAGAACGAGGGCTCGTTGCCTATGGGTGTAGGTGACAAAGAGTATCGCAAGCATCGTCGCCAGTATCTGATTTCATTGGATCGCGTGGTGCCTCGATTCCGTCAACCCGATCATTGTATTGGTTGTCATCAATGTGAACCCCATTGTCCGCAGAGCATACGAATCACGCGCGAACTTCATAAGATCAGTAATATGATCGAACAGTTAAAGCGTGATCCTTTAGGCGAAGGTGAAGCCTAAATACAACAATAATCCCCGCAAAAACATGCGGGGATTATTATTTTGCTAACCCTGTCGGGATGAGGCGCCAACATGTATTGAGACTGAAATTTATCATTTTTGTTATACTTTTACATAAATGCCTGAATTACAAGAGAAATAAAAATTAATCAATATAAGCATAATGATAATTTGATATAAATCAATTTATAATATCACGCCAAAAACACGCCAAAAATTAAGTGTTAAAATCATAATTCTTTCCTCATTTTTTTATACTTTTGCACCGC